>OLSG01000022.1_pt1 | contig 170611 bp, 136 predicted proteins | sample 1673041 | NCBI WGS metagenome assembly OLSG01 (sample SAMEA3136749, study PRJEB25190) | human gut metagenome | reverse complement strand
CAGCATGCCGCGGTGAATACGTTCCCGGGCCTTGTACACACCGCCCGTCACACCACCCGAGTCGTCTGCACCCGAAGTCGCCGGCCCAACCGAGAGGGGGGAGGCGCCGAAGGTGTGGAGGGTGAGGGGGGTGAAGTCGTAACAAGGTAGCCGTACCGGAAGGTGCGGCTGGATCACCTCCTTTCTAGGGAGACACGTACAGTGCCGATCGGAGTCGAGCCGAGCTCCTCCGACCTGGAAGAAAACCTACGGGGCATCCCGCCCCGGTCTGCAGTTCAAGAACTCACAGTACCCGGCTCCGAGGGTCCCCGCCGTCTCAGGCGGACGGACGCCTGCGGGGCACCTTGAGAGTTGCATAGCGTTTTAGTGAATCAAAATCGAATCACAACCATCTAACTCGATTCTCGAGTTAGCGACCACAGACATCATTTACATGACTTGTCTGCAGGAAAGAAAGTGATTCGCATCCATATCACGATCGTGAATGTATGATCGATACCCAAATATCAGGAATATTGAGATTTTTTACTCGTAGACCTAGCAAGATTTGTTAGATGAAGATATTAAGGGCACACGGTGGATGCCTTGGCATAGGAAGCCGACGAAGGACGTGGCAAGCTGCGATAAGCCGCGGTGAGGGGCAAGCACCCTTCGACCCGCGGATCTCCGAATGGGGGAACCCTGCTGGGGTCGAGCCCAGCAACCCCGAGCTGAATCAAATAGGCTCGGAGGAGGCAACCCGGGGAACTGAAACATCTAAGTACCCGGAGGAAAGGAAATCAACCGAGACTGCGCGAGTAGCGGCGAGCGAAAGCGCAAGAGCCTAAACCCGTGCGCGTGTAAGCCTCCAGGCGTTGCCGCACGTGGGGTAGTGGGACCCTCCGTCCCGTCGCTGGAGCGGCGGGGTCGGGTCAGAAACCCTCGGTCCAGGGGAACCGGCTGGGAAGCCGGGCGATACAGGGTGAGAGCCCCGTACCCGAAGGACCGCGGGCCCGAGAGAGGGATCCCGAGTAATGCCGGACACGTGAAACCCGGTATGAATCTGGGGGGACCACCCTCCAAGGCTAAGCACTCTCCTATGACCGATAGCGAACCAGTACCGTGAGGGAAAGGTGAAAAGCACCCCGAGAGGGGAGTGAAACAGTACCTGAAACCGTGTGCCTACAAGCAGTCGGAGCAGCCATGCGCTGTGACGGCGTGCCTTTTGTAGAATGAGCCAGCGAGTTGCGGTTGGCGGCGAGGTTAAGGCGTGAACCGAGCCGCAGTGAAAGCGAGCCTTTAAGATGGCGATCAGTCGCCAGCCGCAGACGCGAAGCCGGGTGATCTATCCATGGGCAGGCTGAGGCAGAGGTAAGACTCTGTGGAGGGCCGAACCCACTTCGGTTGAAAACGGAGGGGATGACCTGTGGATAGGGGTGAAAGGCCAATCAAACCCGGAGATATCTCGTTCTCCCCGAAATAGCTTTAGGGCTAGCCTCGATCGCTTACCGACGGTGGTAGAGCACTGGATCCGTGCGGGGGCCTCACCGCCTACCAACCGAAACCAAACTCCGAATGCCGTCGGTCCCGAGATCGGGAGTCAGAACATGTGGGCTAAGCCGTGTGTTCGAGAGGGAAACAGCCCAGACCGCCTGCTAAGGTCCCCAAATCAACGCTGAGTGGCAAAGGATGTGCGTTTGCCTAGACAACCAGGATGTTGGCTTAGAAGCAGCCATGCATTTAAAGAGTGCGTAACAGCTCACTGGTCAAGTGGACATGCGCCGACAATACACGGGGCTAAGCGTTGTACCGAAGCAGCGGACTGTTTTATCAGTGGTAGGGGAGCTTTCCATGCCGGGGCGAAGCCGACGGGCGACCGTCGGTGGACTGCATGGAAGTGAGAATGCTGGCATGAGTAACGAGAGAGGGGCGAGAAACCCCTCCGCCGTAAGCCTAAGGGTTCCTGGGCAAGGCTAATCCCCCCAGGGTCAGTCGGGAGCTAAGGCGAGGCCGACAGGCGTAGCCGATGCACAACAGGCGGACATTCCTGTACCACCGCGGAGCGTTACTACGACGGGGTGACGGAGAAGGGTAGCCGGGCGGGGTTCTGGACGTCCCCGTGAAAGCGCGTAGGCCGCAGGGCAGGCAAATCCGCCCTGCAGCAGGCCGAGACGTTAGACGAAGCTTCATGTGAAGCCGGCGAGCCCATGCTTCCGAGAAAAACCTCTAAGGAGCGAGGCGGTGCCCGTACCAAAACCGACACAGGTAGGCGGGTAGAGCATACCAAGGCGATCGGGAGAACCATGGTTAAGGAACTCGGCATACTGACTCCGTAACTTCGGGAGAAGGAGTGCCCCCGCCTGTGAGGTCCCACGCGGACGGAGCGGGAGGGGGTCGCAGCGAAACGGCCCAAGCGACTGTTTACCAAAAACACAGGACTCTGCAAAGCCGCAAGGCGACGTATAGGGTCTGACGCCTGCCCGGTGCTGGAAGGTTACGCGGATGAGTTAGCGCAAGCGAAGCCCTGAAGCCAAGCCCCAGTAAACGGCGGCCGTAACTATAACGGTCCTAAGGTAGCGAAATTCCTTGTCGGGTAAGTTCCGACCTGCACGAATGGCGTAACGACTTGGGCGCTGTCTCAACCATGGACCCGGTGAAATTGTATTATTCGTGAAGATGCGAATTACCTGCGGAAGGACGGAAAGACCCCGTGAACCTTTACTGCAGCTTGGCATTGGCTGTTGGTGCGGTGCGTAGAGGATAGGCAGGAGCCTGCGAACCGGGAACGCCAGTTCCCGGGGAGGCGCCCTTGGAATACTGCCCTCACCGCATCGGCAGCCTAACGCGCCGCCCTCATCGGGGGCGCGGACCGTGCCAGGTGGGTAGTTTGACTGGGGCGGTCGCCTCCTAAACTGTAACGGAGGCGTGCGAAGGTTCGCTCAGGGCGGTTGGCAATCGCCCGCAGAGCACAAGAGTACAAGCGAGCCTGACTGCGAGACCAACAAGTCGAGCAGAGACGAAAGTCGGTTCTAGTGATCCGGCGGCCCAGCGTGGAATGGCCGTCGCTCAACGGATAAAAGGTACTCCGGGGATAACAGGCTGATCTTGCCCAAGAGTCCACATCGACGGCAAGGTTTGGCACCTCGATGTCGGCTCATCGCATCCTGGGGCTGTAGCAGGTCCCAAGGGTACGGCTGTTCGCCGTTTAAAGCGGTACGCGAGCTGGGTTCAGAACGTCGTGAGACAGTTCGGTCCCTATCCTCCGTGGGCGCAAGAGAATTGAGAGGATCTGTCCCTAGTACGAGAGGACCGGGATGGACGCACCTCTGGTGCCGCAGTTGTCGACCAACGGCACAGCTGCCTAGCTACGTGCGGAACGGATAACCGCTGAAAGCATCTAAGCGGGAAGCCGGCCTCGAGATGAGTTCTCTCTTCGGTAAGGCCACTTGTAGACCACAAGTTCGATAGGCCGCAGCTGCAAGCCCCGCGAGGGGCTCAGGCGAGCGGTACTAATCGGCCGAGCTCTTCATCTCGATTCATCTTCTCGATCTGATATGAGTGAGAACAAGGTTCGCTGAGCGCCATGCAACCCCCAGGGTGGCCCCTGGATTGAAAACGGGATACACCCATCTCGTGCGGGCGAACGCCCTGCATGAGCGGAACCATGGAGGGGAGGATCACCCGGTCCCATGCCGAACCCGGCAGTTAAGCTCCCCATCGCCGAAAGTACTGCGGTGCAGTCCGTGGGAGGATAGGCCGTTCCGCTCATGCAGGGCGTTTCCGCTCTCAAGGGCCTTGAGGGCCCTTTTCGCTTTTCCCGGCTCATGCCCCCTTGCCGGGGCGCCGCCTTTCCCGCGTTGAGGCGGTTTTTCCGTATCGGGCGAATAGTCGTTTTCCTCGTTTAATGTCATAATGATTAGGCATTATCAAGCGATCCGAAACGGATTTTCGTTATGTCTCAATACCCTAAGTTTTGCACCTCATGTGGTTCTCCGATTAATCCTGGTCAGAAGTTCTGCACTACATGCGGTGCGGCAATCACTGAAAACTCTTCTGATTTATCTTCTAACCTTTCAAACTCTTCGGGTCCTGGAGATACTTCACCGATGCCTGTTGTCGATCCTCGAACAGTTTCGTATCCAGACGATACGCAGGTTTTAAATTCGCAGGACGTTCAAAATAGGCAATACCGTCAGCCCTCTGGCGATTCTGCGCCTGTAATTCCGAATCGCAATTCAGATTCGAAGAAACCTGTATTTATTATTCTGATTGTTGTTCTTGCAATTGCTGTTCTGGTTCTTGCCGGCGTGTTGCTGTCTAACTTGTTTGCCGGCCAACATAATTCCTCGTCTGTCTCATCGGCTCCAACCGAAGAATCCCAGCCTAGCAACCCCAGCCAGTCTACTTCCAATAATTCCTCTGCCGAAATTACCGATGCAGACAGGGAGCTCTACTCAAAGCTCTCGGCATACTATTCTCGACTCGGGGATTACGATCAGCGAATTTCCTCTGCTGCAAAAACATTCAATGCTGATTACGTCTCTAAAAACATGAGCATACGTTCTTCTGACGCTAGCAGTGCATACGCGTTGGCTGAGGAAATTGCAGACGACTACTATGCCCTGAAGAACTTATCTGTTCCATCGACTTCGCACTATGCTTCCTGCTATTCCGCGATGCTTACTTGCTACTATGACTGCACTCAAAGGATTGGTGCAATATCTGAGTCTTGGGATATCAGCCTTCAGTATTCAGATCCCACTGGGCATGAAGATGAGATCTGTGTTCCTCTTTCGCGTGACCGATCCGGAGACAACAACAAGTATTACACCGAATTTAAGCAGACTTATCCTTCGGCTAAACCGCAATCGCCAACAGCGTAATTTGCCTATTCCTTCCTGTTGCTGGTTGTTTGAGGAGTAGTGACCCTGTTTTTCTTTGTTCAATTGCTGTTAGGAGTTTTTAATGTATGGATATTCCTCTTATGGGTCTGATTTGTTCAGCCTTCTTGGTTTTGCAGGGGGGATTTGGCTCTCTCTGACATTTATCGCATTTGTTGCGGCAATTGTTTGCACTGTTTTGTTGTACAGGAAATATGTTTCCTCATTTGATAAAAATCAGCTGAAGAATGCAAAACATGATTTTGGCCCATTCCTTCGTTTTGAGAAATTCTGGTCCGAAAAGATCCTCATTGTTCTGTTTATTTACAACATGTGTTTTATTGCCTTCGGGAGCGCTGCAGCGGTTATCAGCCTTCTTTCGATGCTTACTTATGATGCTGGCAGCGTTTTCATTGCGATTCTCACTGTTGTAGTGTTGTTTGTTCTCGGTGAAGTGTTTAACCGACTCTTCTACGAGTTCTTTATGCTGATTGTGAAGATGTGGCGAAACACCCAGGACATTCGTTCGGTTCTTGTTGGCAATGACGCTTTGGAGTCTGCTCCAGTTTACTGTGAGCCTGTTCAAGAGCCATATCGTCAGGCTTCTGTAAATTCCCAGGGTTCTTCCGTTGCGCCCGAGAGCGCAAATGCAGATCAGCGAGTTGCTGCTTATGAAGCTGTAGATTTTTCGAAAACCAACCCGCTTCCTGTTGCTCAGGCTTCACCGCAACAAGGTGGGTTTGATCAGAACTCTTCTTGGTCATGCCCTGCTTGTGGCGCAAGCAACAAGGCAGGCGTTTTCTGCTCGCAATGCGGAATGCGCCGTAGTTAATCTCGCTTTTAGTTATTTAGCCAGGGGCTTGTCCCCTGGCTTTTTTGTTTTAGGCCTTTTGGCGCTTTCGCTTTTCTTTCTCACGGTTTTCTCATCAATGTTAGATCCGCTTGAGAACATTTGATCATCGGGAAAAGGATGGGAAATGAAACGTGGTGCTTTAATAGCTGGTCTTATAAGTGGTGCTCTTTGCGCTGGTTGCGTATTTGCCTATTCGGTTCAAGTGCGTGGAGAAGCAGATGAAGCTCGGATTGAGGCAATGCAACGCTATGGAGGAGAACAGGTCGATGTTCTCGTTGCCACTAAAGATATTTATCCAGGAGAGACCGTCGATGCTTCCAACGCTGAGGTTAAAACGTGGTTGAGCGATCTTTTGCCAAGTGGCTGCGTGACATCCTTTGATGACGTTAAGGGTGTGCAAGCTGCTTCGTTGATTATTTCTGGCGAAGCTATCTCTCATCGAAGGTTTGATTCTGGCGGTTCGGGGATAGATGTCCCTCAGGGCTGCGTTGCATTATCAGTCCCAGCTGAGGATGTTCAAGCAGTTGGCGGAGCTTTGTCGGCAGGTGATGTTGTCGATGTTTACGCAACCGGATCGCAAACAGCGTGTATCGGGAAGCAAATCATGGTCCTGGCAACCAATGTTGAACATTCGAGCGGAACAAAAGCAAAAGTGAGCTGGGTTACTCTGGCTGTTCCAGTCGAGCAGTCTCAGGAATTTGTAACAGCGTCGCAATCGATGGATATCTATTTTGTCCTGCCGGCGTCAGAAGTCGATCGACAACCTTCCGAGCAGGGCCAAATCGGGAAACAAGAAGATTCTCCAAATTCTAGCCAGCATGAAGGAAGGTGATGTGGCTCGCTCTGGTCGATCTTATCGTGATCGGTTTATAGATGGAATTCTCCTTGGAGAAAAACGGAAAAGGTGAGAAATATGGGCAAGAAAACAATGCTTTGTGTCGATACCGAGTCATTGAGATACCCCGAATTGATAGGGCTGAATGATGAGGATATCGATTCTCAGGAATGGCTCGAAACGTATAGTAGTGCTCACGAAGCGCGACGAGCGTTATCGGGGGCTGGCCAAAAAGATAACGTGTGGGTTGTTTCTTGCGATGACATGGAGGGGATCAATCTTGCTGCTGCCCTTAAACGCGATGATCCAAGTAGGAGTATCGAGTTGGTCTCTTTTGGCGGAACCGGTTCTGAGGTTGGGCGATGTCAAGCTGCGGGTATTAACTTAATTCGTGGTAAGGCGGAGTTTGTTAAGCGGTATTTCGAGCAGAAAAACGAGCAAGCTTTTTCTGCTGTAAGGGAAAAGGTGTCGTCTCCTGTTGAGAGTAGCGATAAAGAGCTTTCTTCTTTGAGGGCAGCTGAACCTTCTGTTTCGGATTTCGAAGAGGTATCGCAGGGCGAGTACGGAAATTCGTTTGAACCGAAGCCTGAAAGTGCTTCGGCAAAGATCTTGGGTGCTGCCGTCTCAAGGACCGAAAAATCAACTCAGTCTGGTTTTGTTGTTTCGGTTCTGAGTGGAAATGGTGGCGTGGGTAAAAGCACCGTTGCCGCTTGCCTCGCTGTCTTATTCCAGGAAAAGGGCTTGAAAACGGTTTTGGTTGATTTGGACCTCCAGTTTGGGGATGCGGGATTCCTGCTTGGGCTCGATGATGTGGTAGGAATCGATGAACTTGTTCGTCAGCCTGAGCGAATCAATCAAGTGAAACCTTCAGGGGGATTGCCTGCTGTTGTCGGCATTCCCGAAAAGCTTGAGGAGTCAGAGGCGCTTGTCGTTTATACATCAGAGGTTCTTTCCCTTCTGAAGAGTCGTTTTGATGCTGTGGTTGTTAATACGGGGTCTTTTTGGTCTGACTGCCATATCCAGGTGTCTGAGGCCTCAGACCAGGTTTTATTCATTCTTGATCAGCGGCCTTCGTCGGTGCGCTCTTGTTCGCGCGCCCTTGATCTCTGCGCTCGTTGCGGCATTGCGGTCCAGCCATTCCGATTCCTTCTTAACCTCTGTTCGAAACATGCGCTATTGACCTCGCTGGATGTTTCGTGCGCTCTTCACGGGATTCAGGTTGGAGAGTTGAAAGATGGAGGAAGAGAGGTGGGCGAACTGCTTGGGGCGGGCCTTCCCCTCGAGCTTGCTTCCTCGAAGAATCCATTCATTGAGAGCTTGAAGGAGCTTGTTCCTCAGCTGGTCCCTGAGCGCTTGAGACCCCCAGAGCTGCAAAAGGCTCCTGTCAAAAGTGAAAAACGAACGTTTTTCCCCGGAATCCGTAAAAGGAGAACAGCATGACTCTAATGGAGCGTGCATCGGCGAAAACTTCCTTAGATGCTTCAGCGGATGATGCGCTCTTGACCAGTTTGAGGGAGAAGGTAGGTCAAATTATTCCTCCTGCCGACGCAGCTCGTCTCATTGCCAGTAATCCACGTCAGGCTCGCAGTGAAATAAGCCTTGCCTGTGAAAGGGTAATAGCTGGAGAGCCTTGGCTTCTTGCTGGGCGTTATTCAGTCGAAGAGGTGGTTGGGAGGTATCTCGATGAGGTGTTTGGACTGGGGCCTCTTGAAGAGATGCTTGGAGATGACAGCATTACCGAGGTCATGGTAAATGGATCGAAGTCGCTGTATTACGAGAGAAACGGTCGACTTTATCAATCACGCGATTGCTATGAGGACGATGCGCAGGTTTTTAATCTGATAGACAAAATTGTTGGACCTCTTGGGCGTCGCGTTGATGAAAGCTCCCCGATGGTTAATGCAAGGCTTCCCCATGGGCATCGTGTTAATGCGATAATCCCACCTCTTGCTCTTGACGGTCCGGTTGTCACGATTCGGAAATTTCGAGCACATGCGTTTTCTCTTGACGAGATGAGGAGTCTCGGCTCTTTTGATCATGAAGTGGACTGTTTATTGAGATGGGCAGTGCGGAGAAGGTGCAATATCGCGGTTTCTGGTGGCACGGGCAGCGGAAAAACAACGTTATTGAATGCGTTATCAGCCCTTATACCTCCAAACGAACGAATCGTGACAATCGAGGATTCTGCCGAGCTTAGGTTCGATGAACATCCTCATGTGGTGCGTTTGGAAGCCCGCCAAAAGAATGCTGAAGGGATCGGCGAAGTGTCGATTCGCGACCTGGTCATAAACTCCTTGCGCATGCGCCCTGATCGTATCGTCGTTGGTGAATGTAGGGGCGCGGAGGCCTTGGATATGCTTCAAGCAATGAGCACCGGGCACGATGGATCTCTCACCACCCTACATGCGAATTCTCCCAGTGAAGCGGTTTCGCGTTTAACGACAATGGTTCGCTATGGTGCTGAGCTTCCCATTGAGGCAATCGAGAGCCAGATAGCTAATGCGATCGATTTGGTGGTTCAGATTGCACGTTACCCCAATGGCGATAGGGGGATATGCGAATTGGCGGGATATGCCTGGGATAAGAATTCATCAAGCTGCCAGGTGGAGACGTATTTCAGGCGTGACGCGGTAACGGGGAAGAAGGAATGGTTAGCCTATCCTGGTTGGCTTGATGATCTTCCCTTCTTGGAGATAGCGACGAGGGAAGAGGTGGCGAAGTGGAAACGTCAAGCATCCTATTAATTCTCGCTTCTTGTTTTGCACTCGCGTTTGGGCTCTTGGGGCTTTCCTGGCTATTTGAAAGAGGGCTAGATCGGTGGCGATCGCAAAGAGCGGTTGACAGAACTGGAGGAAGAAGTCCTATCGGTCGAATTTTCGCAGAGGGAATTCCCTTTCTTGAGGGGTTGTCCAAAGTTACGCTGCGCTTCACCCCCTTTGACTTGTTCGTCAAAGGTATGGTTGGGGAAGTTCGTAGGTTGGGGTATCGCACCGATCTCGTTCCCATGGGGACGGTGCTTCTTGCGTCCTCTGGTTTTGCATTCTTGTTTGTTTACGTGATTTCGCTTTCTGTCATTGGCGCTCTTGCTTCTATGGTTTGCGTTTTCCTTATGCTCAATGCCTGGGTTAATAAGAGGAACGAGCAGCGAAGGGAAGAGATGCGGGAGCAAATTCCCGAAGCGCTGCAGTCAATGAAAGCTTGTTTTCAGACGGGCTATTCGCTGCCTCAAACGGTCCACGAGGTTGCTGAGCAAACCAGGGGGCCGCTTAGCGAGCTTTTCTCGGAGGTTGAGGGAAATCTCGAAACTGGTAGTGGGGTCCATCAAGCTTTGGCTGTCATGCGGACTGAAAATTCTGAGCCGGAATTGGCATTTCTGGCAACATCGTTGGAGATTCAGCATAAAACCGGCGGCAGTATGCAGCGGATATTGGAGGCGGCTCGTCAGTCGGTCTGCGATGAGTTGGAATTGAAAAGAAATCTCAGGACGCAAACTGCCCAAGCGAAGCTATCTGCGCAAATTGTCACTGCGATGCCCTTTGCCTTGGTGGGGGTGTTCTCTCTTCTTTCCCCAGGGTTTCTTGATCCGTTTTTCGAAAGTCCCCTTGGCATTGTCATGTTGATGACTGCAATTGGGATGCAGGTGTTGGGGGTTTCTATCGTCCGACGGTTATTGAGGGTTGAGGTTGCATGATGGCGGCTTGGTTATCTGCGGTTTCGATAGGTGCCGGTTATTGTTTCGGCGCGATCGTTGGCCTTGTTTTTTATGAAAGGCATCGCGAAGTCCGGAGGAAAAAACGAGCTAAAGAAGCCCTAGGGACCGATTCGGTGCTACAAGCATCTTCTGTTTCTCTTGAATCAGGAGGATTTGGTTCATGGCTTATAGAGAAGGCAATTCAATTTTCAGTCGATGAGCACAATCTGCCTTCGTCGTTGCTGAAGGCTGGCTCGTACGGCTTCTCAAAAAAAGCCTGTTTATTTGAGAAGGCTGGAATTAATAGGGTGCTAACAGGGGATGGCTATGCGTGTGCACGTATTTACTTCTCGATAGGCGGATTGCTTGTGGGCGGTTTGCTCGGTGCCTGTTTTTCGTCGCTTCTTGCTGTCATTGGGGCAATTGTGGGAGCGATATGGGGTTGGAGCAGGCTGTCGAGGGCGATCAAAGAAGAGGTTCGTTGTCGTGCCTTATCTGCTGAGCAGCAGTTTTCTCAGATGATCGAAGTGATAGTGCTTGGCCTGAATAGCGGCATGTCGTTTGACAAAGCCTTGCTCCTTTACTGCGAATCATTTGGAGGTTCTCTGAGCGAAGTTGTGGGTTCTGCGCAAAGGCAATGGGCCCATAGCCTTATCGATCGAAGCGAAGGATTACGCCAGGTCGCACGATCGTATGATTCTTTGCTTTTTGACAGATTCGCCGAAAACGTTATCAGGTCCATTCGGTTCGGTACTTCGATGGCGGAAAACCTCAGCCTACTTGCTGTTGAGGCTCGAGCGATAAGGAAAGGCAAACTCGAGGAGAGGGTGGCGAAGGCGCCGGTGAAAATGATGCTCCCTGTGGCGACGTTGATCTTGCCCGCCATGCTCATGCTGGTGATGGGCCCGATCATGCTTGATTTGATGGAAGGAATTTAGGAGGAAGACATGAATAGGGAAGTATTGGCGTATAAGCGTATATTGACGATGACACGCATTGAAAATGCACTGAACAGCGTGAAAGGCGAAGCTCGATCATGTGCTTCATTGGTGCGTGCCCTTTGGGATACGAGGCGAAGCCGTACGGCGCTCCCAGGTCAGGGGACCACGGAATATGCGATTCTGGTCGGCGTTCTGGTTGTTATAGCAATTATCGCCATTACGGTATTCCGTCCCAAAATCCAAGAGTTGTGGGATGCGATCTCTTCTGGGATCAACGGGCTCTAGACTTGTCCGGTCTGGGTGCAGGGAGCGCTTGATGAGACGATTTAGAGGACAATCGAGCGTCGAATACGCCATCGTGTTTGCGGCGTTTCTTGCCATGGTTGTGGGCTTGGAGGCTGCAGCGAATCTGCTCGAATCTGGTTTGGTGCTTGAGCATGCGCTTCAGTCGGCATCTCATCATTTGAACAATGTTGCAACTGCGGCCTGGGCTGACATTTTTCTGTACTAAGGAAGGACGAAATGGGCAAAGTATGGGAGATCTTCTCTTCTCCAGCTTTATGCGCCCGCCATCCGATGTTGCGTTTGGAGGGGTCCGTCTCTGGTGTTTTGCGAGGAAGGCTCTCTTCTTCCTGCGGTTTCTTCCCTGGCCAGTCGACGGTTGAGGGCGCCTTTCTGATACCAGTGATTCTTCTTATGCTGATGCTTTTGATTCAGCCTGGGATTCTTCTTTATAACCGCGTGGTTATGCAATCTGCCGCATCGGAGGGTTGCCGTCTTATCTCCACGTGCCCATCAGGCGACTCGTCTGATGCTTATGAGGGGTATGTGATCAGAAGGCTAGGATCGGTTCCGCAGCAGAAGAACTTTCATGTTCATGAAGGAGCGTGTACATGGGAGGTTTGTTTCGACGGTGATGAGGAAAGCGACATCGTTACGGTGACGATTAGGAATCAGGCCGAGCCTTTGCCATTTTTCGATTTTGGCGCTCGTTCTCTTGGCTTGGTGAATGGTGAGGGGAATTTCGTTCAGGAAGTGTCGGTTTCGACACATAGCAAGAGCGCTTGGGTGGTTGGAAATGATCAAGGGCTGGATCCCGATGCGTGGGTTTCTCAGAATGGGTCAACTGCAGAAAGGAGCGAGCGGTGAAACAACTGCGTTCGTCCTCTCTTTTTTGGGCCGAAGAGGGGTTTTCGACGGTAGGAATGGTCCTTGCTCTTCTTATTTCGATCTCGCTCATTTTTACTGCTGCACGTGTTTATGAGATCAACAGCTGTTCGTCGAGAGTGCAGGAGGTTGCTGATGCTGCCGCTCTTGCGGCGGAGAATACCGTTGGTGAGTTTTATCTCGTTGCTGGTATTTGCGATGCCGTGCTCCTGTCGCTATCCCTCACCACTGCGGGTTGTCTCGGTTTAAGTGTTGTTTGCGCTTGCGTTCCTCCCGCCTCGGGTTTTTCTAAAACGTTTTTGGAAATGGCTCAAAAGACCAAGAAAGCTCGAGACTCTTTTTCGGAATCCGCGAACGAGTCACTTGAGCGATTGGCTCAAGCCTTGCCCTTCATCGCCGCAGTAAAGGCTCAAGAAGTGTATTCGGCGAATTCGTCGCTATCCGATGGGGCTCATTATCAGGGAATTGTTGTTCTCTCTCCGTGGGAAGTGGAAACGGGGGATTCGCTCTCTTTTCACGATTCGGATGAGTCTTTGAGTGAAGTGGAGCAATCGCGGGATAGCCTGGAGGATGTTGCTGCGCAAGCCGAGGAAGCGGCGAAGCGGGCAAATGAGTGGAAGCAGTATGGGTACGAGCATGATTCCATCAGCCCTGATGCATATTGCATGTACGAACGAGCGGCGAAGCTTGCAGGAATGGCGGGCTCCGATAACCCATTCTTTTCTTCGGTCGATACCTGGAGCTTCGGTGCTTCCTTGGAGCGTGCAAAGACATACTACCGGCTTCGTTATCAGACCGAGGCTCCGAACGGGCAATCGGTGGATGAGTTGTCGAACTCTGCTTTAAGAAAACGCTTCTATGCTTATGCCCAAGAGACTGTTGGGCGGGGCTATGTTCATGAGACGGAGTCATCTTTCGACGCGTTCTTTCCTCGCCTGCCCAAGAACACTGACGAAATGCGATCGACGATCTTGTACACCGAAGCGGTATACCCCAAAACCATTGACGCGCAGGGGCTTTCGGTTTTGCATGCCTGGAGCGGGTGCCCGGGTCTTGCTCAGGGCTCGAATGGGGTTGGTTCAATACAGGAAATGGATGCCGCAGGATCTTACGCACCTTGCCCTTATTGCAAATTCGTTCCAAGCAGCATGGGAAAGGTTGCCGCGGCGTCTTCGTCGATCCAAAACGGTTTTGAATACCATTACAACGAGGTGGCCAAAGCGGCGGATGAGTATCAGAAAGCAAGGGAAGAACTCGATCCTTTAAACCAGCAGGCGAAAGATATGGCTGGAGGCTTGCTTGATTCGGTAGGCAAGGCCTTTGTCGAGGCTTGCAGCCAGCGAATTGACATTACGCCTCCTGGTCATTATGGTGTGATATCGCTTGTCTCCGATACGGGTACTGCGCAAACCCGTTTTCCTTCGTCTCTTGTTTCTTCCGAGGGCGTTGGGGGTCTCGGTGCTCGGGTCGCTCTCTCTTCTGCAACGTTGGTAAAGGAATCATCTGACGAGGGAAGAAACGTGGTTGCCTCGTTTCTCGATGGGCTCTCGGGCGAGGGTTCGGCGGTGGTTGGAGCTGCAAAGATTGCCCTTCGGATGTGGTCGGGTTTTCTTGGCGTATATACGCAAGGGCATGACGCATTGTTGGAAACCGTCGAATTGGTTTTGAATGGCATTCCTCTTATGGGGGCTAGTGGTCTTGGCTCTTGGGCCTCGGGTGCGCTGAAGGATACCGTTGAGGGTTTCGGTTTTGCTCCTGTTGATCTTGCTGCAAGAAAGGCTGTTTTGGTCAATTCTCAGCATGTTTTGAAGGCTGATGATTCGGCATTTTCCGCCAGGCTCTTGTCCGCAAAGGAAGCGGCGTTGATGTCGCAGGGGAATGGCGGGATCGATGGCGCGCTTTCCTGTGTCCAGTCTGCCGCGATGGACGCGATTGCCGGTTTGGGCGGCGAATTCACCATTGCCACCATTGTCTTATTCGATGGGGTGGTTGAGATTCCTGTGACTGTGGCTCTGCCTCAGGCGATTACTGAGGGTTTGACTCAAGCGGTGCAGCATGGTGTCGATTCCTTGAGGAGAATTGCTTTGAGTGTGACAGGGGCGAGGCAATGGGAGTGATGTTTCGTAAGCCCCCAGGTCAGATGACGATTGAGTTTGTTGTTGCCTTTCCAGCAATGATTGCTGTTGCTTTTGTCGCAATAAACGCTGTCCTATTTTTCTCTGATTGCGCCTCCTTTGATCGTGTGTTCAGGAATGCGGTATGCACCTATGCCGCTTCTCCAGCTTACGAGCAGGGAACAGGCGAGAGTTGCGGGCTGATTCAAAGCCAACTGGAAGAGTCGCTTTCTCGCGATAATTTGCGTTTTCAAGTTTCGTCGTCAGGCGTTGAAGGGGGTATGGTGACCTTTTCTGCCCAAATGTATTTCGAGCCCACGCTTTTCGGAAAGGGGCGGCTTTCGGGTGTCTTTGGATTCAGCTTTCCTCCGCTTAGCCATGGATCGCAGATATCGGTTTCCGCCTACAAACCTGGTCTGGTGTTTTGATGTGATGACGAAGCTCTGTCCTTTTATGCGAAAAGCATTCTATCCGCGTGCCCTCTACGCCATCGCCTTGATTGCCTTAGGTGTTTTTGTTGCCGTTGTAAGTGGTTGGCTGTTTGCGTGGTTGGGGTCCGGTTTCGGTGGTACCTCGATCGGGCGGTCTACCGGTTCAACTGTTGTTCTCGCGGACGCCGTCAATCCCGACGAGGGCATTTTGAGCCTTGATCCCGATAAGGTGCTGGCTAGGTTTGACCAGGATGCGCCAGATTCTTTTAACGCCGAGGTTCTTGGTGAATGGGGCGATTGGCATTCCCTTTCCGATGATGGGGTGATTGCTGGTTGCGTGCTTTCGGGGAACAGAATTTCTACGGCAGGCGAAATTGAGTCCTTGCTGGAGGAAAAGGGGTGGCGGGCTGTTTCGAGCGGGCAAGAAGCTATTTCGACTTTTATTAAAGGAGAAGGAGAGTATCGCTGGTTGATGGTTAGCTACGAAACGGTAGGAGCAGGTACTTCTGTGGTTGTGAATGCGAGGAGCGCGAATGGTTGATGGTAAAGGAGCGCAGCGGCTTTGCTTTGCGGCGAAGTTCAGGGATAGGTTGATGGGTTTGTTCTCTCGTCGATCGAGCGACGAGATTCTCTTGATTGTTCCTTGTCGTTCTGTTCACACGTTTGGCATGGGATACGCGATTGACGTTGCGTTTGTTGGAAGAGAGGGAAGGGTGCTGGAATCGTACAAGAATGTGCCGCCCTGGCGATTGAAAAAACATCCTGGTGCCTATGCGGTTTTAGAGCGAAGGGCGTTAGAGGAAGATTTGAGCGAGTCCTCGGATGAGGATCGGGTTGTTGGCTGGTTTGAAAAAGGAGATGAGATTGAGCTATGCGTCAGAAAATGAGTTTTGGTGAGTTGCCGAAGGAGAAGGGCTATTTAAATGAAGGAGAGGTCTTGCAGATCCCATTGGCAAATAGGAGTGCATGCAGCAATGAGCAAGAAGGTAGTAGTTCTAAGGGAATTCGGGCACACCAGAGGTTAGAAGTGAAGACGTGCCCCGTCTGCGGTGCCCGCTGTTTTTCCGATATGGACACTTGCTATAGCTGCCTCCATTCTTTTGTGCACGATGAGGCGAAGCCAGAGGGGGCTCACCTGTGTCGAAATGGACGGTTTACGACTTCGGCATATGATGCGGAGCGCAGGCCCGCGTTGGATTCTAAGCCCCCGAGAGGGGAGGAAGGTGCTTCCGAATTGCGGAATTGTGAAAACGGATCGAAGTCGTTGTCAAGCGAAATTAGTGGAATTGAGCCCACTGAATGCGAGAAGGGTTTAGGGGGGGGGCAACGCAAAGGCGTCTCTCGTGGGTCTCGAGAAAGGGGTGGAGGTAATAGTGAATATCTCCTTTGCTAAAAGCCCCTATTCCAAGAATGGAGAAACGGTCCCAACTGTAATGATAGAAACAAGATAAAGAAAGCCCCTGCCTCTTCCGATGAGTTACGCTTTTTAAACTTGGATTAGTATTTTCCAATCCAGGTTTAGAGGGCGCAGCTCATACGGTGGGGCAGGGGCTTTTGTTCTGGTTGACGTGTTCGTCTATTTCAGGAAATCGAGTACGGCTTCTTCGATCGCAGAGGTGTTTCCTTCGATGACGTCTTTAAATCGAATGGGCAGCGAGTCGAGCTCTGCGAGGCCCTTGGGAATGTTATGGCTGTTCGCCTCGCTAGCAATAAGATCGTTCAGGGCGCATCCGCTAAGCTCAGCCACAGATTCAGGCAGAGGCTGTTCGGGCGCTATGCCATGTAGTGCGCGGTATACATTTTCACCGAACTTTGCCCAGTGCGCGGTAGAGGCAATAAGCACAGGGTTTTCGCCATGCAGTCGTTCTGCGACCTTGTAGGCAACAGCGGTGTGGGGGTCGATAAGATAGTTGTGCTTATCGAGTACCTCTTTGATGGTGTTAAGGCATGTTTCGCTATCGACTGAATCCGACTTAAAATCCGCCTGAAGCTTGGATAGGGTTTCGGCGTCGACCGTGAAAGATTTGTTTGCCTTAAGCTCTTCCATCCACGTCGCAATGGCTTCGGCGTTTCGACCTGTGAGCTCAAAGAGCTGACGCTCAACGTTTGACGAAACCAAGATATCCATCGAAGGGGATGGGGTCAGGACGAACTCGCGATCGGAAATATCGTAGCTGCCGGTATTGATGAAATCGGTGAGAACGCGATTTTCATTGCTTGCGCAGAACAAGGTACCCAAAGGCGTGCCGATCTGCTTTGCGTACCATGCAGCGAGGATGTTGCCGAAATTGCCGGTAGGAACGCAGACATCAAGCGGCTTGCCAGCTTCAAGCTTGTCCTGGGCAACCAGTTCAGCGTAGCTGGAAACGTAGTAAACCACCTGAGGAAGCAGGCGACCCCAGTTGATGGAGTTGGCGCTAGAGAGGGCAACCTGGTTGGATCCCATCAGCTTTTCCGCAAATGCTTCGTCTCCAAAAACGTTTTTGGCTCCCGTTTGGCAGTCGTCGAAATTACCTTTTACTGCCCAGACCATAACATTAGAGCCTGCCTGGGTTGCCATTTGCTTGTACTGGATGTCGCTAACGCCGCCGTCGGGGTACATTACCGCAATCTGGACGCCTTCCTTGTCGCGGAACCCTTCGAGAGCTGCTTTGCCGGTGTCGCCCGAAGTGGCGACCAGGATAAGGAAGGTGTTTTCCAGTTTTCCCTGCTCGCGCAGCTGGGATGCGCTTGCGCTAAAGAAATGGGGCAAGCACTGAAGCGCCATGTCCTTAAAGGCGCTGGTGGGACCATGCCATAGCTCGAGAACATGGGTGTTTCCGTCGAGCGACGTAATAGGGCATATTGCCTCATCATCGAATCGGTCGCCGTACGTTGCGTCCATGAGCTCATCGATCTTGGCGTCAGGCAAGTCGATGCCAAACGAGCGATAGATAAAGGCTGCACGCTTGGCATAGGGAATTTCTGCCAATGAAAGGATGCTTTCCAGACTCAGCTTGGGGAGCGTTTCGGGAACGAAGAGTCCGCCGCCTTCGGCAAGTCCCTTAACCACAGCTTCGGTAAAAGTGACCGGAGCCGCACACCGTCCGCGCGTGTCGATATAGCGATTGGTAGCCATGAATCCATCTTTCGTGTGGGGTAATATTAGTCTCATAAGTATACTATGTAGCTACTAGTACGTGCTGTATTTGAAACGCGCATTTCATCGAAAGACGCGTGGTCCCTTTAGACGGATTGCGGGATCGTTCTGTTCAAAAGGGATCGAATCATTTCATTTACCATCAACGTCAGCTTCTGCTGGGGAGGGATAGTATGGAAAAAGTCTCCATGTCTCACGAGGATTATCTTGAGGCCATCGTTATGCTGGGTGGTTCCGATACGCAGTCTGTGCGTTCGGTAGATGTTGCCACAAAGCTTGGCGTTTCGAAGGCGTCGGTTTCGAAGGCTGTTGCCAGCCTGAAGGCCTCGGGCATGCTTGATCAGCCTTATTATGGCGATATCACCCTCACCGCAGACGGGTATAACTACGGTAAATCGGTATTGGAGCGCCATGAAATGCTCACCCGTTTCCTGCACGAAAAAGTTGGCCTTAGTCTCGAGGTCGCCGAAGAAGAAGCATGCCAGATGGAGCATGCTATCAGCGACGAATCTTTTGGCAAATGGCTTGAGTATTTTAAAGCCATAGGGATGTAGGGATTGTAATAAGTGGCTGAATAGAACGGGGGCTGTATGCCCCCGTTTCTTTTATGCTATTATACGAACAAATGTTTGTTTGAGAGGATGGCATGGCGGCAACTCGCATTATAATGGGAATCGATCCAGGCCTGGCGCATACAGGCTGGGGGGTAGTTCATCAAAAAGGAGCATCGCTTTCCTGTATAGCGTACGGCTGCGTGGCAACCCAATCCGCGATGCCCTTGCATGAGCGTTTGGCGAAAATCTATACGCAGATTTCCGCAGTGGTTTTACGTTACAAGCCAGAATGCGTTGCTGTTGAAACGGTGTGGTTTGGCTCGAATGCCCAAAGTGCTTTTGCCACGGGTCAGGCTCGTGGCGCTGCTTTAACCGCTTGCGGTCAGGCATCCATGGCGCTTGCCGAGTATTCGCCCAGCCAAATCAAGTTGGCTGTTGTAGGGGCGGGGTCTGCCGATAAGGGGCAAGTCCAATATATGGTTCAGCAGGTGCTGGGCTTGGAAAAAATCCCTTCGCCCGATCATGCTGCCGATGCCTTGGCGGCTGCTATTTGCTACACCACTCATTCGGTTTCCTGGGAAAGGGGGGCTGTGCGGTGATTTCGTTTTTGCGAGGAACGATTGCGGCACTGTTCGTTGATTCTGTCGTGATAGAAGTGGGTGGCATCGGGTACCGTGTTTCCATGTCGGGGAAGAGCCTTTCCCGATTGGGGCATGTTGGCGAAGAGGTCAAGGTTCTAACGCGCTTGCAAGTTCGTGACGATGCGTTGGTGCTATACGGCTTTTTGAATCATGACGAAGAAAAGCTGTTTGCAAAGCTCACTTCCGTTTCAAGCGTTGGGCCAAAGGTTGCGCTTTCTGCCCTTTCTACCTACGAGCCAGAGGCGTTGGTGTCCGCTATTGTGTCGCAAGACGTGGGGGCTATCCAGCAAATTCCCGGCGTGGGAAAGAAAATGGCATCGCGCATTGCGCTCGAATTGAAAGAATCGTTCGGCTCCGAGGCTCAGATCGCTCTGCCCGGCATTTCAACGCAAGCGGCAAATGCACGTAAGGGTACAGTGGAAGCGCTTCTTTCCATGGGTTTCACTTCGGAAGAAACCGATCTTGCACTCAAGGGGGCTCCCGAGGAAGCAAACGAAACGATACTATTGCAATACGCCTTAAAGCGTTTAGGAAAATAATCGATAAAAGGTGGACTCATCTTTGTCTGACGATTTTGAAATAGAAAGCGCACTGTTCGAAGCGCCTTTGGAAGCTTTAAAAGATACTGGTTCATCTCGCGATGGCGATGCCGCCTCGCGCGCTTGTTCGGTTTCCCTTATCGAAGACGACCTGGTCCTTGATCGTAGCCTGAGGCCAACGTGCCTTGACGAGTATTTGGGACAAAAGAAAGTGAAGGATAGCCTTTCTATCCTCATCGAGGCGGCACGGGCCCGCAAGGATGTGGTTGATCATATTCTGTTTTCGGGCCCTCCTGGCTTGGGAAAAACCACGTTGGCTACCGTTGTTGCCAATGAGCTTGGCGTGCATATCAAAACAACAAGTGGTCCCGCAATTGAGCGTACGGGAGATTTAGCCGCTATCCTTACCAATCTTGAAGAGGGTGACGTTCTTTTTATCGACGAGATTCACCGCCTGAATCGCATGGTTGAGGAAGTGCTGTATCCAGCACTGGAAGATTTTGCGCTTGATATCGTTGTTGGCAAGGGGCCTGCAGCCCGCTCAATCAGGCTCGATTTGCCGAAGTTTACTCTCATTGGAGCCACTACGCGAACCGGTTTGCTAACAGGTCCTCTGCGTGATCGCTTTGGTATAGCGTTCCGTCTGAATTACTATGCGCCGGAAGAGCTGGCCCTTATTGTCCGACGCTCGGCGCTCATCTTGGGTGTGAGTATCCTGGAGGAAGGCGCCCTGGAGATTGCCCGCCGTAGCCGTGGAACTCCCCGCTTGGCCAATCGCCTTCTTAAGCGCGTACGCGATTGGGCTCAGGTGAAGGGCATTTCACCTATTGATGAAGACTGTGCAGCTCAGGCGTTGGCGTTTTTCGAGGTGGATTCTTTGGGTCTCGACCCGGTGGACAATAGGATACTGGAACTTCTCTGCGTTCAATTCTCGGGCAGGCCTGTGGGGCTTTCGACGCTAGCTTCGGCGCTTTCGGAAGAGCCCGATACGCTTGAAGATGTGTACGAACCGTATTTGCTTCAACAAGGTTTGCTCATTCGCACACCGAAAGGCCGCCAGGCAACGGGGCGTGCTTACGAGCATCTGGGAATACGGTACCCAGAGAGGGGATAACGTGTTAACCCAAGATTATCTGATGCGCATGTTCATGCAGCTTGCTGCTGCCATGAAGGAAAGCTTGCTTCGTGCGCGAGGTGAAAACGACCCCCGCGTAGCGGCTGATATGCTCGATGCGGCAATTTCCGATGCGACGGAGATGGACGGTGGCCTTCTTTTGTGCATGGCGCCAGAATCAATGGCGGCAATGCTGCAGCTCTCGCAGCCTGATCCTCAGCTTATGGAGTACGTATCTCGCTCGCTGCTCCTTTCGTCTCGCTATTCTAGCGAAGCAGGGGATTCTTCTATCGCGGCATTGCGTCGGGGGCAAGCGTACGCGGTAGCTCGCGCATTCGGGGTCGATCTTGATGAAAGCAGCGTCAGCCAACAGGCGCTCGATGCCTTATTTGAGCGCAGCGGCATAGACCCTAATGCCCTGGGCATCTCGGCTCCCCAATAATCTGTCGGGATTGCCGATCTGCCTAACCTTTCAGTTCCTGCACTTTAAGCATCTTGCCTCCTCTATGCCTGTTCTCGCTGCATTTGCATGCAATATGCGAGAGCGGTGGTATGTCTGGGCGCAAGATGCTTTTTGCCATTGGATAAATAATTAAATTGCGTGAAATAGCTCCATCCACCAGGCTGTTCGAAAAACCCTACAAGCATTCAAAAAAATAACCTTTGGTAAACATTGACGATAGAGTATGACGGGGTTAACATCAGTCTGTTAGTTAGCTCTGGTTTACTAGAGCCGCAAACCGCCCCGCAGGGCATGTGGAAGGAAGCATCATGGTTTTGTCTGAAGTTAGAAACAATGGCATTTACCACGTAAGGCAGCTTCACGATGGCGCGGGTGACATCCATCGTCACCTTGAGAATCTGGGCTTTGTTCCCGGCGAGCAGATCGTTGTTGTGTCGCGTATTGGCGGCAACCTCATCGTGAACGTGAAGGGTTCTCGCGTTGCGCTTTCTTCCGAGCTTGCAAAGCACATTACGGTGTAGCGGTTTGCCATTTCTGGCAAAGCGAAAAGATGAAGAGGGGAGGCATAGTGAAAACTCTTCGAGAAGTTAAGAGCGGTGAAACGGTGACCGTTGTGAAGCTCAATGGCGAAGGCGCAGTAAAGCGTCGCATCATGGACATGGGCATCACCAAAGGTTGTTCGGTTTACATTCGCAAGGTTGCGCCTTTGGGCGATCCGGTTGAAGTTACCGTTCGCGGCTACGAGCTTTCTGTGAGAAAAGAAGACGCACAGATGGTTGAAGTCGAATAAGCGCATTTATGCCCATCAAAGGGTTGAGCATGAGCATCCTCTGATAGGCATAGTGCGCTCGCACGATCGCATCGCGATCTTTTTTTTGATCCTGTAGTTAGCCTAATCTAACACCGAATGGAGGAATGAATGAGAGTTGCACTAGCAGGCAACCCGAACAGTGGTAAAACCACCCTGTTCAACGCGCTGACCGGCTCCAACCAGTATGTTGGCAACTGGCCAGGCGTTACCGTTGAGAAAAAGGGAGGTAAGCTCAAGGCCGACAAGTCTATTGAGATTACCGACCTTCCAGGTATTTACTCCTTGTCCCCCTATACCTTGGAAGAAGTTGTCGCGCGAAATTTCCTTATTCAGGAAAAGCCCGATGCCATCCTGAACATCGTTGACGGCAGCAACCTTGAGCGCAATCTGTACCTCACTACGCAGCTTCTTGAGATGGGCGTACCGGTTGTCGTTGCCGTTAACATGATGGACGTCGTCCGCAAGCGCGGTGACGAAATCCATGCAGACCAGTTGGCAAAAGAGCTCGGTTGTAATGTGGTTGAGATCTCCGCATTGAAGAACGAGGGCATCGACGAGGTGGTGAACTGCCTTAAGACCATTGGTTCTGCGGCTGCGCCTACTCCAATTACGTTTTCCGCTGTAGTGGAAGAAGCAATCTCAACCATCGAAGGTCGACTTCCTTCCAGCGTCCCCACCAACCTCAAGCGCTTCTATGCAATCAAGCTTCTTGAAAAAGACAGCAAGATTGCCGCTGCCCTCGAGGGAGCTCCCGATGTGAGCGATGTCGCTGCCAAGGTGGAAAAGGAAAGCGACGACGACACCGAGAGCGTCATCATCAATGACCGTTACTCCTACATTTCAACGATCATCGACCACTGCCGTAGCAAGAATATGGCAAGCCAGCTGACCACGTCCGACAAGATCGACCGTGTGGTTACCAACCGCATTCTGGCATTGCCGATCTTCGTTGTGGTTATGTTCCTTGTGTACTACATCTCCGTTTCTACCGTTGGCACCATTGCTACCGACTGGGCAAATGATGGCGTATTCGGCGATGGCTGGTATCTCGGTTCTGGTCAAGAGCAGTTCGATGAGGTGTCTGAGGAGTTCGAGAGTGCGCAGGAAAGCGTTGACGCCTTTGAAGCCGCAGCTGAAGAAGAGGATCTCGATCCTGCTTCCGAGACATTCATCGAAGATGCTGAAGCCGCTGGTTTGACGGCGACCTATGAGTCGTATGACGACGAAACGGGCGAAAACGAAACGGTTGAAGTAGATGTAGATGCCTACCAGGAAGCTCTTGATGTTCTGGCTCCCTATCAGGGCGACCAGAATGCCATTGCCGCATTTGAGGCAGCAGCGATCGAGGAAGGCCTTGATCCTGAATCTGAAGACTTCGCTGACGAAGCCGCTGATGCAGGCATCATCGCAACCTATGTTGATGAAAACGGCGAAACCCAGGAGGTAGACGCCGATACGTACGCAGAAGAGGTTGAAGGCTCCGAGCCCGATCCCACGGAATACGGCATGTGGGTTCCCGGTATTCCTGTTCTTGTTGAGCAGGGTCTGGATTCTATCGGATGCGCCGACTGGCTGAAGGCTCTGATTCTCGATGGCATTGTCGCTGGCGTTGGCGCGGTGCTCGGCTTCGTTCCCCAGATGCTGGTACTGTTCTTGCTGCTTGCCTTCCTTGAGTCTTGCGGTTACATGGCTCGTATCGCGTTTATCCTCGACCGTGTGTTCCGCCGCTTTGGCCTTTCCGGCAAGTCGTTTGTGCCGATTCTTATCGGTACTGGCTGCGGCGTGCCCGGCATCATGTCCTCCCGAACCATTGAAAACCAGAACGATCGTCGCATGACCGTTATGACCACGACGTTCATCCCTTGCGGTGCAAAACTCCCGATTATCGCTTTGTTTGCAGGTGCTGTATTCGGTGGCGAGTGGTGGGTTGCTCCCAGCACATACTTCCTTGGCATAATCGCCATCCTCTGCTCTGGTGTTATTCTGAAGAAGACCCGCTTCTTTGCAGGCGATCCTGCCCCATTCGTTATGGAGCTTCCTGCGTACCATCTGCCAACCATTGGTGCGGTGTTGCGTAGCATGTGGGAGCGTGCATGGTCGTTCATCAAGAAGGCCGGTACTATCATCTTGGTAGCATGTATCCTGATCTGGTTCATTTCTTCCTACGGTTTCGTGGATGGCGTATTCCAGGCAGTTGAGGATCAGAACGATTCGATCCTGGCTATTATCGGTGGCGCAATCTGCTGGATCTTCTCACCTCAGGGCTTCGGCGATTGGCAGGCAGCATCTGCCACCATCACGGGCCTTATCGCGAAGGAGAACGTTGTATCTACCTTTGGCATTCTGTACGACGGCGATGCTGGTTGGTATGCAAATGTTCAGGCTGCCTTTACCTATGCGTCGGGCTATGCTTTCTTGGCATTCAACCTGCTGTGCGCTCCGTGCTTCGCGGCAATGGGCGCCATCAAGCGCGAGATGAACAACACCAAGTGGTTCTTTGCAGCAATCGGCTATCAGTGCGGAATCGCATGGGTTGTATCTCTCTGGATTTACCAGTTTGCCGGCTTGGCTGTCGGTGAGGTTTCCTTCAACGTATTCACCGTTCTTGCGATTGCGACATTCATCGCCTTCCTGTGGCTGCTGTTCCGTCCGAACAAGTGGCAAGGCAAAGCTGCTGTTCGTGCGGTTGATGAAGCCTAGATCGTAACCGAAGGTACTTTATTTGCCGCAGGTCTGCTCGTTTGAGCGGATCTGCGGCTTCCTGATTGTGCTGATGGGTTTACGTGTAGCCTTGAAAGGAGTTTGAGGTATGAACCTTGGAACATTCGTAGTGCTTGTAGTTCTGATTGCTATTGTTGGCGCAATTATAGTCAGTTGGGTTCGCGCCCATAAGCAAGGTCGGCATATTGCATGTGACGAGTGCGGCGGGTGCAGTGCCCACAATCCCGATCGATGCCCTTGTGCCGAAGAAATGGTAAAGGATATTGACAAGGCGATGCGCGAAGCTGAAAAGCGCAAGCCTGGCTGATTCTCGAAATTCTCAGGTAATAATAAAGCCTCCCGCTTTGAGCTTTAGTCGCTCGAAGCGGGAGGCTTTTGCATTTGTGAGCTGCGTTGATCTTTGAGGTTACAAAGAGAGGAACAGTTCGTGGATGCGGTTATCGTCATCGAGTTCGGGATGGAACGCCATACCCAGCTGCTTGCCGTACTGCACGGCTACGATGTTCCCTTTGCAGGTTGCCAAGACGTTGCATCCCTTGCGGACTTCCGTGATGAACGGAGCGCGAATGAACGTCATAGGGACGTTGTCCATTTCGCCAAATGACCCATAGGCATGAAAGCTGCCCAGCTGGCGACCGTAGGCGTTGCGGCGCACGGTGATGGGCATGGTGCCAAGCCCCTTAACCTGTAGGCGGTTTTGGGCGGCAGCGGGATTAAGGTTATCCAAGTCGCCCGTTCCGTCTACCGTTTCAGCCAAAAGGATAAGCCCGGCGCAGGTGGCCAGCACAGGCATGCCTTCTTTGATGCGTTTGCGCAGAGGGTCCATCAGTCCAAGCTCATGCAAAAGCTTTGCCTGCGTGGTGCTCTCGCCGCCGGGAAGCACCACGCGGTCGAAAGGGCGCTCCAAGTCGGATGCCTGACGGATTTCGAAGCATTCCGCTCCAAGCGCTTCAAGCTTTTTCTTGTGCTCGATGAAGGCCCCTTGAAGAGCCAGGATAGCAACAGCCATTAGCGACCGCGCTCTTCCATGATCAGCTCGATCTCGTCGGCGTTGATGCCTACCATGGCTTCGCCAAGGTCTTCAGAGAGTTCTGCGATGAGCTTGGCATCGGTGTAATTTGTTACCGCCTTAACAATGGCCTGTGCGCGCTTTGCCGGGTTGCCCGACTTGAAGATGCCGGAGCCAACGAATACTCCCTCGGCACCCAGCTGCATCATGAGGGCAGCATCGGCAGGAGTTGCTACGCCGCCAGCGGCAAAGTTGACAACGGGCAGCTTGCCATTTTCATGCACATACTTAACCAACTCCACGGGAACGGCAAGTTGCTTTGCCTCTTCGAAGAGCTCATCTTCGCGAAGTGAAACCACGTGACGAATCTGCTGGTTCATCTTGCGCATATGGCGAACTGCCTGAATGACGTCGCCCGTGCCAGGCTCGCCCTTGGTGCGGATCATGGTTGCGCCTTCGGCAATGCGGCGAAGAGCTTCACCCAAGTCGCGTGCGCCGCATACGAAGGGAACCGAGAACTTGGTCTTGTCGATGTGATAGGTGTCATCGGCAGGCGAGAGTACCTCGGATTCGTCGATGTAGTCAATTTCGATAGCTTCAAGCAGCTGAGCTTCGACGAAATGACCGATGCGACATTTAGCCATAACGGGGATGGAAACGGCTTCCTGGATGCCCTTGATCATTTTAGGGTCGCTCATGCGGGAGACGCCACCAGCTGCGCGGATGTCGGCAGGGATGCGCTCAAGTGCCATAACTGCGCAGGCGCCTGCCTCTTCGGCGATTCGTGCCTGTTCGGGCGTGGTTACGTCCATGATTACGCCGCCCTTGAGCATCTGTGCCAGCTGACGGTTCAGTTTAACCTGCTCTTCGGGGGTATTTGCTTCTGCCATGTTCGTTCTCCTTGAATCGTTTGATGCGGACGCGCTTTGTTAGCGCGTTTGGGTCGCTTTTGATAACGAATGAAAGAGTAGAGGCGTTGTGGTATTGCGGGTATACCCAATACTGGTAATAATAATATGACCAGATTATAACCAGATGAAATAAGATCAGCATCGATGTTGGAACGAGAAAGAGCTTCGTATGCTTACCTATTCGTTTTCAAATAAGGGCGAACTGAGCCTGTATGAATATCTGTATCGCTGCATTCGCGCCGATATCGAAGCTGGCGCTATTGCGCCAGGGGAAAAGCTTCCTTCCAAGCGCAGCTTTGCGCGTCATTTGGGCGTGAGCCTGATCACCGTGGAAGCTGCGTATTCGCAGTTGATCGCGGAAGGGTATTTGAGAGCTGAACCTCGAAGGGGCTATTTCGCATGCGATTTGAGCCCTTCTGGCGTTGTTCCTGGCCGCAAACCGTCTTTTTTCGGCGTTGGGTCATCTTCGCCGGAAACGGCGCATCCGGCCGATGGGAATCTGCTTCCCGAAGAGGGCTTGGCGCAGGCCTACGCTTCGCTGGCGGCGGCGGGTCGGCCCCGCGGGGGTCGCATTGACGCAGGCGGGCAATCTTCGATATCAGCGAACCCTTCTGGCGAAAATAGCTTCAATGGTGAAGCGGTGTTCGCTGATTTCACAGGTTCGTCGGTTCCCTTGGGCATGTTCCCCTATGCGGCATGGGCGAAATCGTTGAGAGATGCCCTGACGCGCGAATCGGAACGTATGCTCGTGGGTGAAACGGGGTTCGCTGGTGCCTTTCGTTTGCGCAAGGCTATCGCTGATCATCTTCGTGGGTTTCGAGGCATGGAAGTTGATCCCGACTGCATTGTGGTGGGGGCTGGTTCTCAGGTGCTCTACAACTGGCTCGTTCAGTTGCTGGGGCGCAATCTCCATTATGGTGTTGAAGACCCAGGGTATTTGCGTCTCTCTCGGATCTATGAGGCGAATAACGTTGAGCTTTCGCATATTCCCTTGGATGAAAACGGTATCGATATGGCGTCTGTTGCCGAGTCGGGTACCGATGTCTTACATCTGATGCCGTCGCATCAGTTTCCTACGGGCATTGTGACTTCGATCGGTCGACGCTACGAGCTTTTGGGCTGGGCTTCTGCTAAGGGCAATCGGTACCTTGTTGAAGATGACTACGATTGCGAGTTCCGCCTTACGGGACGCCCCATCCCCTCGCTTCAAAGCATTGATGCAACGGGGAAGGTGATTTACGCCAACACCTTTACGAAAAGTCTGGGACCGGCGTTTCGTATCGGCTACTTGGTTTTGCCGCCCGCATTGGCGGACCGTTTCGGGCGCGAACTGGGATTTTACTCCTGCACCGTCAGCGCTATCGATCAGCTGGCCCTGGCGCGTTTTATCGAAAGCGGCGACTACGAACGCCACGTGAACAGGTTGCGCACCCACTATCGCTCAGTGCGTGATGCTTTGGTCTCCGCTTTTCAAACCAGTTCCTTTTCGGAAAGGGTAAGCATTGAAGAACAGGATGCTGGCATCCATTTCATCATGGGCATATCCACCGACATCAAAACACCCGAGGTGCGCAATTCTGCCCTGCAGGGACACGCCATGCGTTATCGGTTCGATGATGTTGCCGCTGAAAACGCGAACGACTGCCACCAACCCGCCGGTCCTGCCGCGGAGAGCCGCTGGGAACGGGAATTTGTTGATGCCGCCCAAGGCAGGGGAGTGCGCATCGTGCCGCTATCCCTGTTCTATAGCAAAAGCGCCGCAGCGGAGCGGGGCCCTGTGCGGCGTTTTTTGGTGAGCTATGGCGGTATTGAATTGGATTCGGTGGAGCCAGCGGTGGCTGTCTTGGAATATGCGGTCCGCGTTGCCGACGAGGCAACGCGGTAGCCCTATTCCTCTATCAGGCGGAAATAGACGGTCTTCACGCCTGAGTTTTCCGACTCCCTTACGCTTTTGCTTTCGAAGAAGCTGAGCGATTCGATGAAGGGCACAAACTTCTTAAAGCCGAAGTTGCGTGTGTCGAAGTCGGGCAGGCGTCTGGCAAGGCGTGCTCCCAAGCTTGAGGAAAGGATCCAGCCGTCATCGCCGCTGAACTCTTCGGCAATTTCGCGCAGAGCGGTTTCCACCGTGATGATATCGAGCCCGTTGAAGTCCTCGTCGGCGAGTTCGTGCTCAACATGGGTATCACGTTCTTGCTTAACTGCGATTTTCTGCTCAATTTGGGGCTGATGCTGCGAGGCCTTTTCTTCGCTGTTGCGATTTTGGGCTTTGGCGGATTCCTCTACTTTCGGAGCGGCTGCCTCGGTTGCGCCCCTCGAGGGCTTAGGGGGAGTTTGGTCGCCCTGTTTCTTTTTGCTGTTTTTCGCCTTTTTACCCTTTGCGGCGTCGGCGCTCGCCTTGTGCAGAAGGTCAAGGTAAACAAACTTGTTGCAAGCGCTAATGAAGGCGCGTGGCGTTTTCTGCTCTCCCATACCCAATACGAACATCTCCGATTCGCGCAGGCGTGAGGCAAGGCGCGTGAAGTCGCTGTCGGATGAAACAATGCAGAAGGCATCGAGTCGCTTTTGATACAGAAGGTCCATCGCATCGATGATGAGGGCAGAATCCGACGAATTCTTGCCTACGGTGTTGCTGTACTGCTGGATCGGCTGAATGGCGTTGTCGAGCAGTTCCTTTTTCCAGGTGTTGAGCGCGGGCGTGGTCCAATTGCCGTAAATGCGCTTGTATATCAGGTTGCCCATGCTGGACGCTTCCTGAAGGATGATGCTTGCGTATTTGCTTGAGATGTTCTCGGCATCTATGAGAACGGCTATTTTCATATCTTCCATTGTTTGGGTCCGTTTTGTGAACGGCCTCCTTTCGCAGTGGATACGTGTGCCTTGCGAGAGCCTTTGGCGTGGGCTGCAAGGGCGTTTGGCGGAGTGGCACCAGGCGTGTTCGGCACTTGATGCGAAGGCGAACCGTGTTCGATGCCGTGTTGTTAATAGGCCCCATCGCTTAGAGAAACGATGGGGCCTCGATGCTATTCAATGAACATTGCGTCGCCGAAGGAAAGCATGCGGTACTTGTGTTTAATGGCGTGACGGTAGGCCTTCATGATGTTGTCGCGGCTCGAGAATGCGCTTACGAGCATCATCAGGGTTGAGCGGGGCACATGGAAGTTGGTTACCATTGCGTCGACCACATGGAACTCGTAACCAGGAAGGATGAAGAGGCTGGTTGCCTCTCTGTCGCGCGGTAGGACTTCACCCGCTTCAGCGTCCCATGCCGACTCTAAGCTGCGAACGCTGGTGGTACCGATGGCGATTACGCGACCGCCGTTGGCCTTAGTGCGCTTGATGGCCTCAACGGTTTTTTCGGGAACGGTGTAGCGCTCGGTGTGAATCTGGTGATCTTTCGGGAACTCCTCGTCAACGATGCGGAAGGTGTCCAGGCCAACCTCCAGATGCACGGTTTCCCAATCGACGCCCTTCGCCTTGATGCGCTCGATGAGCTCGGGCGTGAAATGAAGGCCTGCTGTGGGTGCGGCGGCGCTGCGCTCTTCTCGTGAGAATACTGTCTGATACAGCTCTTCATCGCCCGCGTAATTTTTGATGTAGGGTGGCAGGGGCGTATGGCCAGCACGGTGCAACGCTTCGTCGAGCGAGGACAGGGTGGTGGTGAGGCGTGCCAAGCGTTCACCCTTTTCGGCGTTTTCAACCCAGTCGATGATCTCGGCGGAAAGCACCACCGTACCTTCCTTGTCGGAGAAATCGACCATGGCACCCGTACCGGGCTTAAGGCGCTTGCCGGGGCGAACCAACACTTCCCAGATGGCCGAAGAGTCGTGTTTGGGCTCAACGTCGAAACGCTCACGCAGCAAGAACACCTCTGCCTGGCCGCCGGTGTTGCGCTTGGTTCCCAAAAGGCGAGCGGGCATGACGCGGGTTTCGTTGGCTACGATCAGGTCGCCTGGCTTCAAATGGTTGATGATGTCGCGGAAGATCTCATCGTGAAGAGCGCCGTTCTGGCGTTTCATGACCAGCATGCGGCAGCCATCGCGCTCGGCGGCGGGTTCCTGGGCAATAAGCTCTTCGGGCAGGTCGTAGTCGAAATCGTCGGTACGCATGTTCATTAGTTTCTCTCGTTTCTCTTTTGCCTTGGCTGCTTTTCGTGCGGCTTTGCGCTCGGCACGTTCAGCTGCAGCTTCGGCATCGGAATAAGCGCAACCGCAATAATTCTGGCGATACATGCCCAGTTCGCGGCTGCGTATGGTTGCTTGTGGATAGAATTCGCGGAAGTCTTGGAATACCGCCGACAATCCCTCGTAAGGTGCAGCAGCGCGCTCAAGTTCTTCGTTGATGATGTCTGTATATTGGTAGGGGCTTACGGTGAGGGTGGTGCCAATACCTTCGAATCCATGCTCGTGCGCGTAGTGTGCAAGTTCTTCCAGGCGAATGCGGTAGCAGGCGCGGCAGCGGTCGGCTCGATTCTCTTGCGTACCGTCCCAGGTTTGCTTGACGGAGTTTTGCCAGGTAGTGGGTTCGTAGGGCCCTTCTATCACGGGGATGTTTTGGCTCTTTGCCCACTCCAGCAACGTTTTAAGTCGATGCTCGTATTCGGATGCGGGCGCAATATTGGAATTGAGGTAGGCGATGGTTATCTCATGGCCCGCTTCAGCCAGTATCCGAACCGGTTCCAAAGAGCAGGGCCCGCAACAGGCGTGAAGTAGTAATTTCATAGGTTCGTCGTACGCTCCTTCCAGCGTCACCTATACTAGCACCTGATTACTTTCGAGCACCTTTGAGAAAGGATTGCCCACAATGCCCAAACGCAGCTATAAAGCCGTGTTCTTCGATCTCGACGGGACGCTCCTGCCTATCGACATGGATGCATTCCTGAAAAATTATTTCAATGATATCGCCGCTTTCGTGCAGGCTCGCGGCCATGACCCGAAACAATTCATCGATGCTTTGAGCGCTGGCGTGAAAAGTATGCTTACGAAGCAGGGCGGCTTGAATTCTGAGCGCTTCTGGGAAACGTTCACCTCCCGTATGGGGGGCGACAGCTCGGTCGAATACGAGAAGATGATGGACGAGTATTACGCAACCTGCTTTGACGGCCTCAGCGCTATGGCCACGAACGTCGACCCGAACGCCGCTTATGCGGTGAAGACGTTGAAGGAAAAGGGCTATCCGTTGTACCTCACCACCATGCCCTTGTTCCCCCGCATTGCGGTTGAAAAGCGCCTTTCTTGGGCGAATGTCCCCGCAAACGCATTCGATCGCATTACCACGTACGACAATTCCACGAGCACCAAACCTCATACGGCTTATTTCCGGGAAAACGTGGAGGCAATCGGCTTGGCACCCGAGGACATCCTTATGGTGGGAAACAATACCAGAGAAGACTTAGCGGCGATGAAGTTGGGCTTGGATGCCTATCTGGTAACCGATTGGCTTCTTGACCCTGACGGATTCGATATCGAATCGGTGAAACACGGCACCCTTGCCGACTTTGCTCGTTTTGTCGACGAACTCCCGGAGTGTGAATAATGGCTTTGTTTGAATATACGGTCGAGGCTCAATCGGGGCACGCTCGTGCGGGTTCGTTTGAAACGGCACACGGTACGGTTAAAACCCCTCTGTTCATGCCCGTTGGAACCAGCGCTACGGTGAAGGGCATTCGCCCTCAAACGTTGAAGGAGATCGGTTCGCAGATTGTGCTGTCGAACACCTACCACCTGGCAATGCGCCCCGGCGCCGATCTGGTTGCCGAGGCAGGTGGCCTTCATAAGTTCTGCGCCTATGATGGCCCAATGCTTACCGATTCGGGTGGATTTCAGATCTTCTCCCTTGAGGACACGCGCAAGCTTGACGACGACGGCGTAACGTTCACCTCTATCTACGATGGAGACAAAATCCGCTGGACGCCGGAAGACAACATGGACATTCAGCAGAAGTTGGGCGCCGACATCATCATGCAGCTCGACCAGTGCCCACCTTATCCCGCTACGCGCGAATTCGTTCAGCGTGCGGTTGATCTGTCTGCAAACTGGGCCCGCCGTTGCCTTGCCGCCCATAAGCGCGAAGACCAAGCCCTCTTTGCAATCTGCCAAGGCGGTATGCATTTGGACCTGCGCCTCGATTCTATTGCTCGTCTGAAGCAAATTGGCCGAGAAAGCGTGGCTTCGGGTCATAAGGATTTTGCGGGCTTCGGCATCGGTGGCTACTCGGTGGGCGAGGACCACGAAACCATGTTCGAAACACTGGGCGACGTTGCCCGTGCGCTGCCGGAAAACAAGCCGCGTTACCTTATGGGCGTCGGCAATCCCACTACATTGGTTCGCGCTGTGCATGAAGGCGTTGACATGTTCGATTGCGTGCTGCCTACGCGCACGGCACGCATGGGTACGGCGTTTTCTTCTCAGGGTCGTATGAATATGCGCAATGCCAAGTTCAAGCACGATTTTGGTCCTCTTGACCCTGCATGTAGCTGCCCCACCTGCAAAACGCATAGCCGTTCTTATATTCGCCATCTGGTTAAGCAGAATGAAATGCTGGGTAGCGTGCTGCTGAGTATTCACAATCTTTATTTCTTGCTGCATTTGATGGACGGCGCTCGAGAAGCGGTGCTTGCCGGTGCTTATGAGGAGTTCTATCAGGATTGGATGAACTCGCCTGCTGCAAAAGACTATTAACGCTACGCAGCTGGTTTGAAAATGGGGGAGTGCCCCCATTTTCACGTTTTGGGCACGTGTGCCCGAGGGCATGCTTTTGCTCGCTCGCAAAAGATTGCGCAATGATCGGGCTTGCCCTTTCGACGGTTGCTTTTGTGCGGTAAAGTGGCGAAATTGAAGAAATAACATCGGGTTAACGTGAGTGCCGCTATCATGTTTCCGATATGCGCATGCGCGCTCGCGCGCTGTTCAGAGGATAATCAGAAGGACTACTATGGTCGACCAACCCAAGGAAAACGAATTGGACGAGGAAAAAGAAGCCACGGCATCTTCCAAGGAAGCGAAGAAGCTTACGGCTGAAGAAAAGCAGCGTGCCAAGGAGCGCGAAAAGCGCCGCAAGGCTCGCGCGAAGGAAGCCCAGAAGAAGAATTCCCAGCGTCAGAAGGAGCGCAACAAGCGTACGGGTGGCAACAAGAACCGCCGTAACGTATGGCTTCTTATTGCGGCAACCATTCTGGTAATCGGCTCGGTGTTCATGTTCACGCCTCCGAACGAAAAGATCAATCAGGGTCTTGACATCCAGGGCGGTCTCTCCGTGGTCCTTTCTGCGCAGAGCACCGATGGCGAAGACGTTACCAAGGAAGACATGGAGAAGTCTCGCGCCATCATCGAATCGCGCGTCAATGCCTTGGGCGCATCTGAGGCAACGGTTCAGGTTCAGGGCAACGATCAGATCCTGGTCCAGATCCCGGGTCTTTCCGATCCCGAAACAGCCCTTGCTACCATCGGCAAAACGGGCAAGTTGGAATTTGCTCGCGCTGATTCCTTCACCGAAGCTGACGATCAGGCTGCCATCAAGAACGGCACCTACATGCAGCAGAGTTCGGTTACCGACGATTTCGGCAATTCCTTCAAGACGGGCAAGACAACGTATCGCAGCGTCGACCCAGGCACCTATACGCCCCTCATCACGGGCGAAAACATCACGCGCGTTACGGTAGACAAGGCATCTGAAACCAGCCAGTACTACGCGGTCAACATCTCGCTCGATTCTGCTGGCACTCAGGCGTTTGCCGATGCAACGCGCGATCTTGCTCCTACCAATGGCCAGATCGTCATTATCTTGGACGGTCAAATCCAGTCCGCTCCTGCGGTTCAGTCGGAAATCACGGGTGGCCAGGTTTCTATCACGGGCAATTACACGCTTGAAGAGGCGCAGTCTCTCCAGACGGTTCTCGAAAGCGGTTCATTGCCGGTAAGCTTCCACTACGAGCAGAGCCAGGTGGTAGGTCCTACGCTTGGTCAGGATGCCCTCAACAGCGGTCTGATCGTTGCCATTTTGGGTCTTGCCTTGGTTATGCTGTACCTGCTGTTCTTCTATCACGGTTTGGGCTTGCTCACTGCTGCTGCTATGGCCGTGTTCGCCGTGCTCTACCTTGGCCTTTTGGCTACGCTTTCGGCGTTCGGCCTGTTCTCGCTTTCTCTGGCGGGCATTGCGGGTATCGTCCTTACCATCGGTATGGCTGCCGACTCCTCGATTCTGGTACTTGAGCGTTTCCGCGAGGAAATCCGAATGGGCAGAAGCGTTCGTGCGGCCTCCATCACGGGTGTTCGTCATGGCATCGAAACCTCTATCGATGCTGACCTGGTTTCGCTGGTTTCGGCCCTCACCCTGTTCTTCTTGGCTTCTGCAAGCGTTAAGGGCTTCGGCCTTACGTTGGCGCTGGGCATTGCGTGCGACATCGTTATGATGCTGCTGCTGAAGGCTCCGCTCATCCGCCTTCTTGCTCCACACGTTATCACCGAGCATCCTGGTTTCTGGGGCGTGCGCGACTGCCAGGAAGCAGCGCCGGTTTATGCTGAGCTTCGTGGCGAACAGACGGGCACGGTTGCCCATCCTTCCGCTGAGGCAATGGAGGAAAAGAAGTCTATTGCCCACAAGACGCTCGATGAGTTGAAGGGTCGCTTTATTAAGCGCGACATCAACTTCATGGGCGCACGCAAAGTGCTCCTCTGCATTTCGGCTGCACTTGTTGTCTTGTCGTTTGCGGTCGTAGGCGTTCGCGGTCTTCAGTTCGGTATCGAGTTTGTGGGCGGTACGTCTATTGCATTCCACAATACGGGCGACACCTCCATCGAAGATATGCGTGCGGCCTTCGCCGAGGCGGGCGAGCCTGACGCCGTTGTTCAGACCACCAATTCCGATGGCTCCGATGGTTTCTTGGTTCGCACCACCACTACGTCTGCCGAATCTGCTGCAACCACGGCAGCGAAAGTGGTCGACACGCTCAACTTGAGCACCGATAGCTATGAGGTAAACACGGTTGGACCCGACTGGGGCCAGAGCGTGATCCAATCTTCCCTCATCGCATTTGTTGTTTCGCTGCTTTTGATCATCGCCTACATCGCGGTTCGTTTCGAATACAAGATGGGCCTGATGGCGGTTGTTGCGTTGCTTCACGACTTGATTATCGTGGTTGGCGTTTATGCGTTGGTTGGCCGCGAGGTTACGCCTAACACGGTAGCGGCCCTGCTTACCATTTTGGGTTACTCGCTGTACGACACGGTTGTGGTGTTCCACCGCATCAACGACAACATGAAGGAGTCCGATGTAAAGTGCACCTTCATGTCTATGGCAAACCACTCGCTGAACCAGGTATTCATTCGCTCGATCAATACCACGCTCACTTCGTTCGTTCCCGTTCTGGGCATGTTGCTATTCGGTGGCGAAACGCTGAAAGACTTCGCCTTCGCCATGTCGGTTGGTCTGATTGCAGGTTCGTATTCCTCTATCGCGGTTGCAACGCCGCTCTTTGCGATGTGGAAGTCTCACGAGCCGAAGAATGCCAAGCTGGTGAAGAAGTACGGCACCGACATCACGCGCTTCTCGTTTGCTTCCACGCCGCTTCTTGCCGCTGGCGTGGTGGAGGCAGCGCAGCCTGTTGCTACAGTTGATTCCGTCGAGGAAACTGTGGTAGATAAGGAAGCCAACAAGAACGAAAGTTCTAAGAAGAAAGCTAAGAAGGCCGGCAATTCCGAGCCTATCCGTTACAGGAGGAAGAAATAATGAGAGAAGGAAGCGCACCCAATTTCGCACCCCCGGTTGAAGAGGGCATCGTTTTTACCTTTGAAGACGAGTCGGGCGACAAGGTCAATCTCGAATTCCTGGGCCTTATCATTCACAACGATCGTCGCTACGGTTTCTTCTACGCTGTCGGCGATGGGGAGGAAGCTGGTGGATCGGGCGAGGTAACCATTCTTGAGGTTACCGAGTTTGACGAAGATGGTCAGCCTGCTGCATTCGAGCTCGTAATGGATGACGCTATTGCTGCTGAGGTTTACGAGGACTTCAAGGTTGCCACCAAGGATCTTTACGACTTTCAGTAAGTTCGGTTCAGTCTGCTAATAAAAAAGGATCGCTTCCGAGCGATCCTTTTTTATTGTGGTGCAGGGGCTGTGCCCTCTGGCTTTCTTACTGCGATATCCCTCCCCGCAACCTGGGCTGCCGTCGCTAGGTGCGTGCATCATTCATGGGGGTTCGTCTCGTCGCGGTGATTAGTTCATCGCGGGATTTGCCCCCCCGTTTGGCGATTGTCTGATTACGGAATCTGCTCCTGTTGCGGTAATTCGCCTTACGAAAACAAAAATCCTGGCGCTTTTGCAACTTTTTTGCGATTAGCGGCTCTTTCTTGTCTCCCGCAAAGTGGAAATGAGGCACTGAGCGGTCATTTTGCTTCATTTTCGGGGCTCGATCCGTGATTTGGACATCGACGGCAATTGCCAATCGCAAAAAAGTTGCAATTTTGATCACTTTTTTGTTTCCAGACTTCCAGCAGCTCTGGAGCAGTGCCGAGGGGGGGTAAGGCGGACCTGGCGCGGTACTGTGAGCGGCGTGGGACTTGGCAGCATGGTGTGGCGCAGGTACGGCGCTGTGGGGTGCGCCCGCTGTGGCGTCATAGGGAAGTGCGGGGTGCGGTGGAGGCTGTTTTTCGGTTTGGCTGCCAGAATGGGCAAATTGCAAAAAGTTTCCAAAACTTCATAGGTAAAACACACTTGAAGAAAATTTTCCTTGACGGTGCAGGTACCGCGAAGTATTTTATTAAATTGTGTCTTTTTGCAAAACAACCGGTTGCAACGAAGGAGGAAATGACTCGTGGTTCAGTCTAATAACCCCGATTCCACCAGCCGTTATAGGACTCGCCGGAGCTTCGCGAAGATCCCAGCCGTCATGGATGTGCCGAATCTGATCGCAATCCAAACGGAAAGCTTCAAGAAGTTCATGGATGATGGTCTGACGAATGCTTTCGCAGACATCAGCCCCATCGAATCCAACACCAAAGATATGTGTGTTGAATTCGGCAAGCATGAATTTGGTGAGCCCAAGTATAGCGTAGATGAATGCAAGGAACGTGACGTGTCCTACCAGGCACCGCTCTTTGCTGAAATCCGCTTCATCAATCGCGAAACAGGCGAGATCAAAGAGCAGGACGTCTTCATGGGCGACTTCCCGTTGATGACGCCCCGCGGCACCTTCATCATCAACGGCACCGAGCGTGTTGTTGTATCTCAGTTGGTCCGCAGCCCTGGCGTGTACTTCTCTGCCGAGCGCGACAAAACATCCGACAAGACCATCTACAACGCGAAGATCATTCCTTCTCGCGGTGCATGGCTCGAGTTCGAAACCGACAAGCGCGATATTCTTTCCGTACGCATCGACCGTAAGCGTAAGCAGCCTGCTACGCTTCTTCTGCGTGCACTCGGTATCGCTGAAACGCGTGAAGAGATCATCGATATCCTCGGCGATTCCGAGATGGTGATCCGCACCCTCGACCGCGACCCTGCCACTACCAAGGAAGAGTCTCTTATCGAGCTGTATCGTCGTTTCCGTCCGGGCGAGCCCCCTACGATCGACTCTGCTCGTACGCTGCTTGACGGCCTGTTCTTCAACCCCCAGCGCTACGACCTGGCAAAGGTTGGCCGTTACAAGATCAACAAGAAGCTTGAGTTCGATCCTGAAAACGACGCCTCCACGCTTACGCAGGAAGACATCATCGCAACCATGCGCTACATCGTGGGTCTCCATGATGGCGCCGAAGGCGTTCAGGTAGACGACATCGACCACTTCGGCAATCGTCGTATCCGCACGGTTGGCGAATTGATCCAGAACCAGTTCCGTATCGGCCTTTCCCGTATGGAGCGTGTTGTACGCGAGCGCATGAGCATGCAGGAGCCTGACGACATCACGCCGCAGTCCCTGGTTAACATCCGCCCCATCGTGGCAGCCATCAAGGAGTTCTTCGGTTCTTCCCAGCTGTCCCAGTTCATGGACCAGTCCAACATTGCTGCAGGCGTTACGCACAAGCGCCGTCTGTCCGCACTGGGCCCTGGCGGTCTGTCTCGTGAGCGCGCGGGCTTCGAAGTTCGAGACGTTCATAACTCCCACTACAGCCGCATGTGCCCGATTGAGACCCCTGAAGGTCCTAACATCGGTCTTATCGGCTCGTTGGCAACGTATGCCCGCGTGAACGACTACGGCTTCATCGAGGCTCCGTATCGTCGCGTTGAAGACGGCAAGGTAACCGACATCGTTGACTACCTCACCGCCGATGAAGAAGAAAAGCACACCATCGCCCAGGCTAATGAGCAGTTCGATCCCGAAACGCGCGTATTCGGCCACACCGACGAGAATGGAACGTTCGTTCCTTCCGAGCGCCTGCTGTGCCGTACCCGCGACTCCAAGGGCGTATTTGGCGAGCCTGAAGAAGTTACCGTCGACCGCGTAGACTATATGGACGTTTCGCCTCGTCAGATGACTTCTGTTGCAACGTCGCTGATTCCGTTCCTCGAGCACGACGACGCTAACCGCGCACTGATGGGCTCCAACATGCAGCGTCAGGCAGTGCCTCTGCTTCGTCCTAGCGCTCCGTTGGTTGGTACCGGTATCGAGCACCGCATTGCGGTTGACTCTGGTGAGGTTCTGGTAGCCCAGAACGCTGGCGTTGTCGACTACGTTGACGGTCAGACCATCATCATCGAACGCGAAGACGGCGAATACGACGAGTACCTCATCCCTAAGTTCCAGCGCTCCAACCAGTCTGGCTGCATGAACCACAAGCCTATCGTTCGCAAGGGCGACAAGGTATATGCGGGCGATGTTCTGGCCGATGGTCCTTCTTGCGACGGCGCTGAGCTTTCGCTTGGTCAGAACCTGATGGTCGCTTACATGCCTTGGGAAGGCTACAACTACGAGGACGCTATTATCGTGTCCGAGCGCGTTGTTGCTGAAGACCTGCTTACGTCCATCCACATCTCCGAGTACGAAATCGATGCTCGTGACACCAAGCTTGGACCCGAGGAAATCACTCGCGAAGTCCCCAATATCTCTGATGATATGGTTTCCGACCTCGACAGCGACGGCATCATCCGCGTTGGCGCTGAGGTATTCCCTGGCGACGTTCTGGTTGGCAAGGTTACCCCGAAGGGCGAAACCGAGCTCACCGCTGAAGAGCGTCTGCTCCGTGCCATCTTCGGTGAGAAGGCTCGTGAGGTTCGTGACACGTCCCTCAAGGTTCCTCATGGATCCGGTGGCCGCGTAATCAACGTGGTCCGTTCTTCCCGCGCAAACGGAGACGAACTTGCTCCTGGTGTAAACGAACTCGTTCGCGTATTCGTTGCTCAGAAGCGTAAGATCCAGCAGGGCGACAAGCTCTCCGGTCGTCATGGTAACAAGGGTGTTATCTCCCGCGTTCTGCCGGTAGAGGATATGCCTTACTTGGCCGACGGCACCCCGATCGACGTTATGCTGAACCCCTTGGGTGTTCCTTCCCGTATGAACGTTGGTCAGCTGCTCGAGAACCATCTTGGTTGGGCTGCTAAGTGGGGTTGGTCTGACGATCCCGAGTCCACCGAACCCGTTGCTGGTCCGCAGTACGTTGCAACGCCGGTATTCGACGGTGCAACTGAGGAAGAGATTTCCAACGCCATCGAAGCTGCCAACCGCAACCTCATCAACATCAACCATGCCAAGTACGGCGATATGGCTCGTGACGAATTCGTTCCGCAGCTTTCCCGTACTGGTAAGGCTTGGCTGTACGACGGCCGTACCGGCGAGCGTTTCCGCGAGCCCATTACCTGCGGTCAGACCTACATCCTTAAGTTGGGCCACATGGTCGACGACAAGATCCATGCTCGCTCGACCGGTCCTTACAGCTTGATCACCCAGCAGCCTCTCGGCGGCAAGGCTCAGTTCGGCGGCCAGCGCTTCGGCGAGATGGAAGTTTGGGCACTGTACTCCTACGGTGCTTCCAACGTCCTGCAGGAGATCCTGACCATCAAGTCCGACGATACCTCCGGCCGTGTTAAATCCTACGAGGCTATCGTTAAGGGCGAAAGCATTCCTGCTCCTGAGGTACCTGAGTCCTTCAAGGTTCTCATCAAGGAAATGCGCTCGCTGTGCCTCAACGTTGAGCTTGAGGGCCACCAGCATCAGACCATCGATGTCACCCACGACCCCGATGAGGATGAGCTTTTGGGCGCCGCACTTCCCGTTGAAGAAAAGTCCGAAAAGGACAGCGACGACCTGTTGGGTTCCATCACTGCCGAGCTTGGCAATCTGATGGGCGAGAAAAACGACACTGACGACCTTATCGGTAAGGGAGAGGAGAACTAAATGAGCGAATTTGACGTTAACAATTTCGACGCCATCCGCATCTCTCTTGCAAGCGCTGAAGATATCCGTGGTTGGTCTCGTGGCGAAGTTAAGAAGCCCGAAACCATCAACTATCGTACGCTCAAGCCCGAAAAGGACGGCTTGTTCTGCGAAAAGATCTTTGGCCCCACGAAGGACTGGGAGTGCGCCTGCGGTAAGTACAAGCGCATTCGCTTCAAGGGCATCGTCTGCGAACGCTGCGGTGTTGAGGTTACGCGTTCCAAGGTTCGTCGTGAGCGCATGGGCCACATCGAGCTCGCTGCTCCGGTAAGCCATATTTGGTACTTCAAGGGCTCTCCTTCGCGTCTGGGCTATTTGCTCGACATTCCGCCGAAGGAGCTCGAGAAGGTTCTCTACTTTGCATCTTCCATCATCACGTTTGTTGACAAGGAAGCTCGCGAAGAGGACGTAGAAGAGCTGCGCGACGAACTTTCCGCAGACTTGGAAGAATTGGACGCAGAGCGCGATCGTCTCATCGAGGCTACGCGCCGTCTGTCCGTCGACTACGTTCCCGAAGAGGACGAGTTTGTTGATGACATCGACGAAGACGAGCGTATGACGCCCGAGGAAGTCGAAGAGGAAATCGCTGACATCTACGAGGAGTTCAACGAGCGCAAGACCCTGCGTTCTGAGGCTCTGGAGGCTTTCTTGAAGATCGAGCCCAAGCAGCTCGTATCCGACGAAGCCCTGTATCGCGAGATGCGCCTGAACTATTCCGACTACTTCAAGGGCGGCATGGGCGCAGAGGCCATCCGCGACCTGCTCGACAGCATCGACCTTGCTGCTACTGCCGAAGAGCTTACTGAAACCGTTGCCACGGGCAAGGGTCAGAAGCGCACCAAGGCTATTAAGCGCCTGAAGGTTGTCGATTCGTTCCTGCATTCCGCAAACAAGCCTTCCGATATGATCCTGGACGTAATCCCGGTTATTCCGCCGGATCTGCGTCCTATGGTTCAGCTCGATGGCGGCCGTTTTGCAACGTCCGACCTGAACGATCTGTACCGTCGCGTTATCAACCGCAATAACCGCTTGAAGCGTCTGCTCGACTTGGGTGCCCCCGAGATCATCGTTAACAATGAAAAGCGCATGCTTCAGGAAGCAGTAGACTCCCTGTTCGACAACGGCCGTCGTGGCCGTCCCGTAACGGGTCCTGGCAACCGTCCGCTGAAGTCTCTCTCCGACATGCTGAAGGGCAAGCAGGGTCGTTTCCGTCAGAACCTGCTCGGTAAGCGCGTTGACTACTCCGGCCGTTCCGTAATCGTTGTTGGTCCTAACCTGAAACTACATCAGTGCGGTCTGCCTCAGCAGATGGCCCTCGAGCTGTTCAAGCCCTTCGTAATGAAGCGCCTGGTAGAGCTTGAGTACGCTGCTAACATCAAGGCTGCAAAGCGTGCAGTAGATCGTGGCGCCAGCTACGTTTGGGATGTTCTGGAAGAAGTTATCGTTGAGCACCCGGTACTGCTGAACCGCGCACCTACGCTGCATCGTCTGGGCATTCAGGCGTTCGAGCCCGTATTGGTAGAAGGCAAGGCCATCAAGCTGCACCCGTTGGTATGTACGGCATTCAACGCTGACTTCGACGGCGACCAGATGGCTGTTCATGTACCGTTGGGTGCCGAGGCTCAGGCTGAGGCTCGCGTACTGATGCTTTCCGCAAACAACATCAAGTCGCCTGCACATGGTCGTCCGCTGACCGTTCCCACTCAGGACATGATCATCGGTATGTACTACCTCACCGCTGCCCGTGATGGCTTCCCTGGTGAAGGCCGTGCATTCATCGACTTCGCTGATGCTCGCAACGCCTACGATGCTCGTGCTGAGGTCGACCTCCAGGCTAAGATCTGGGTTCGCCTTCCGAAGGACACCTTGGTTGCAACCGCATTCGGCAAGTTCGACGAGCACAAGGCTGGTTCGCGTCTGCAGACCACTATTGGTCGCATTATCTTCAACGGTGTGTTCCCGGACGATTATCCGTTCCTGAACTACCAGATGAACAAGAAGGAAATCGGCCGCATCGTAGAGGATGTTTGCAACCGCTACACCCTTTCTGAAGTTGAGCCTATCCTCGACGGTTTGAAGGACACCGGCTTCCATTACGCCACCATCGCTGGTATTACCGTTTCCGTTTACGACGCAACGGTTCCTCCCAGCAAGGACGCAATTCTTGCCGATGCCGACAACAAGGTTGCCGCTATCGAGGAAGACTACGAGATGGGTCTTATGAGCGCTGAAGAGCGTCATAAGCAGGTTGTTGATATCTGGACCGAGGCTAACGAAGAGGTCGGCGAGGCAATGGCTGCCAACTTCGACAGCTTCAACCCAATCTTCATGATGGCCGACTCTGGTGCTCGAGGTAACATCAAGCAGATTCGTCAGCTTGCTGGTATGCGTGGCCTGATGGCAGACACCAAGGGTGGCACGATCGACATTCCTGTTAAGTCGAACTTCCGTGAGGGCCTTTCCGTTCTGGAATACTTCATTTCTACGCACGGCACTCGAAAGGGTATGGCTGACACCGCGCTGCGTACCGCAGACTCCGGTTACCTTACCCGTCGTCTGGTTGACGTTGCTCAGGACGTTATCGTTCGCGAGATCGACTGCGGTACTTCCGACGGCGTTCCTTACCCGATTCACAACGATAAGGGAGAGTTGGACGAGAACCTGGTTGGTCGTTGCGTTCTGGAAGACATCCAGAATGCCGAGGGCAATGTTATCGTTGCTGCGGGCGACTTCATCAACTCCATGGATCAGGTTGCCGCTATGGACGCTGCTGGTATCTCTACCATCAACATCCGCACGGTCATGACCTGTCATGCAGAGCACGGCGTTTGCCAGAAGTGCTACGGTTGGGATCTTGCTACTGCACGTCCGGTTAACATCGGTACCGCTGTTGGTATTATTGCTGCACAGTCCATCGGTGAGCCCGGCACGCAGCTTACGATGCGTACGTTCCACGCCGGCGGTGTTGCAGGTGAAGACATTACGCACGGTCTGCCCCGTGTTACCGAGCTTTTCGAGGCTCGCAAGCCTAAGGGCCAGGCTGTACTTGCTGAAATCGCTGGTACCTTGCAGGTAACTGCCGACAAGGTGAATAAGACGCTTACTGTTCATGACCAGGAAGGCAACATCCGCGAATACGTGGTATCTGCTCGCGCAACGCTTTTGCCGGGCGTTACCGATGGTTGCGAGGTCGAAGTTGGCCAGCAGCTCACCAAGGGTTCTGTAAACCCCCACGACCTGCTTCGCCTTACCGACCCGAACACCACGCTTCGTTACATCGTTGCTCAGGTTCAGGACGTGTACGTGTCCCAGGGCGTAGACATCAACGACAAGCACATCGAGGTTATTGCTCGCCAGATGCTGCGTAAGGTTGCTGTTCTCGATCCGGGCGATTCCGACTACTTGCCGGGCCGCCAGGTTAACCGCTTCGAATTCGAAGATACGGCTAACGCTCTGGTTCTGGAAGGCAAGAATCCTCCGGTGGGTCAGCCTCTGCTGCTCGGCATCACCAAGGCTTCGCTGGCAACCGATTCGTTCCTGTCTGCTGCATCGTTCCAGGAAACCACCAAGGTTCTTACCGATGCCGCTATCGAGGGCAAGGTTGATACCCTGCAGGGCCTGAAGGAAAACGTTATTATCGGTAAGCCTATCCCGGCTGGTACCGGCCTTAAGCGTTATCACGATGTGGGCCTTACCTATCGCGGTGTGGCTGTTGATAAGGTTGACTCCGATCGTCTGCCCGATTCCGCTCCTGAGGCGCTTCGCGAGATCGAAGAGCTGTTGCCTCAGCCGCAGGATTGGTCGCTTGACGGCGATGGCTACCTGGGCGCTGGCTCCGACTATGCAAGCTACTTTGCTTCCATCACGTCGGGCTACCGTGGCAACAACCTTTCCGATGAGGATGCTCGTCTGTATATCTACGACGACCTGGGCGTGTCGCAGCGTTGGGCCAACAAGTTCTCTGAGGCTGGCATCGAAACCGTGGCTGACCTGGTTGGCCACACCGAAGACGACCTGCTTCGCATCGAGGGCATTGGTACCAAGGCTATCGAAGAGCTGAAGGAAGGTCTCGAAAAGCATGGCTTGTCTCATGTGATCGAAGACGACCTGAACGCTTCTCGCGATGACATGAGCCAGCTGCTCGACATGGTGTTCTCTCCTGACGACACCGTGCTTATCGGCGGCGACCAGCCCGCAACCTTCAGCACTGAAGGCGAGGACATGCTGGGCGAGGCTCTGCCTCCGCGCTCCTATCAGCGCAACCTGGAAGAGCTCGACGCTCTGCTGGGTGCCAACGACCTTGGCTTCCACAGCACGGATGCTGATTCCGACTCCTCTTCGGGCGAAGAATAATCCGAGCGAAAGCTAATCGCATCAAAGGCGCGTCCTCGAGTGGGACGCGCCTTTTTGTTTCTTTGGAGAAGGCTTCTTTAGTGCACTAAAGCGCCATGCGGTATCTGCATTTAGAGTGCTATTCTGATACTCGCAAAAAGTTGAAAGGGAGCAAATGATGCCCAATACCAAAACGTATCTTTCCGATGACCGTACTCCTCCGCAAAGCCAAATCGGTGCTTCGCTGGAATCATTGGCGCACACCATCCATGAGCGCCGCAATGCGGGCGATGAAAGCTACACGCATCGTTTGCTTACGGGAGATATCGATACGCTTTTGAAGAAGGTTGCCGAAGAGGCTCATGAGGCTACGCTTGCGGCAAAGGACGTTGTGTACAACGAGGGCGACGACGCACAGGTTAACCACCTGCGCTATGAAGCAGCCGATGTGGTGTATCACCTCATGGTTTTGCTGGAGCGTTGCGGCATCGGCCTTGATGAATTTGCAGCCGAGCTCAATACCCGCATGACCACCGAAGAAATCGAGGAACGCGGTGGCGTAGTGCTGCTGAAGCCTGAATTCGTAAACCGCGGCAACCACGTGGAAAAATAGGAGCAGGTACCAGATTCCTGCATTGGAAGTATAAGGCTGGAAATAGAGGGACGGGTGCGCGTTCTCGTTTAAAAGGCAGAGCCTCGCTTGCGTAATTTGTCGCAAGCGAGGCTCTGCCTTTTGCTGGATGATAAAACGGCACCTGCTCTTACAATCCTGACACGCTATGCTTAGGGGGAACCTGGTACCGTTCTTGCTTAGAGATACTGGCCGCGGACTTCCCAGAAGGCAACTGCGCTGGCAGCGGCCACATTGAGCGAATCAACCTGATGCGCCATAGGAATCTTCACGGTGTAGTTGCAATTGGCAATAGTGGAAGGCGCCAAACCATCGCCTTCGGTTCCCAGGACAAGTGCCAGCTTTTTGGCGCCTGCGATATGCTCATTCTGAAGTGTGACGGAATCGTTTTCCAGCGCCAGGGCCGCAACGGTGAATCCGAGCCGGTTCAGTAGCGGCACTCCCTCTTCTGCCCAATTGCGTTCAGTCCCGATGCGCGTCCATGGTACCTGGAACACGGTTCCCATAGAAACGCGGTTGGCGCGACGGTAGAACGGGTCGTGGCACCCAGGGGTAACCAGCACGGCATCCATTCCCAACGCGGCGGCCGAACGGAATATCGCACCGATATTGGTGAAGTTCGTCACATCTTCCAAGATGGCAACGCGCGTTGCATCATTAAGCAAGATGGCAACGTCAGGCAGGGCGGGTCGGTGAAAAGCCGCAAGTGGGCCACGCGTGCGTTCGTAGCCGGTAAGCTCAAAAACCTGTTGGTGCGTGCCAACGAACAGGGGAGTGGTTGGGGCGGCAGCATCGATGCGAGCAAATAATTCTTCGCACGCAGGGGCCCAGCGCTTATCGGTTAGCAGAGCAAAAGGAGCAAGCCCTGCATCCATAGCCCGATCAATCACGTTGCGCGATTCGGCAATGAATAAACCCTCGTCGGACACTTCACTGCCTGTTGCAAGGCGAAGGCCCACCAGTTGCTTGGGGTCGCGCAGCTCGGAATCGGTCATGCTGGAAAATACGCGTAAACGGGCATCGTCTAAGTTGGTGAGCTCGATGAGGGGCATGGCGTTCCTTTGCTGTTGCGGGTTTGTTTGAATTATACGTTGAGGGGATTTTAACCCCGAAGTGCTTGTCAAGCACTAATTAGGTGATTGTGCTAAAATATCGGGTCGGAATATCACCCACGGAAAGGTACATATATGTCAGGGCATTCAAAATGGGCAACCACCAAGCATCGTAAGGCAGCTCAGGACGCAAAGCGCTCCGCGCTGTTCTCCAAGCTTTCCCGTAACATTACCGTTGCGGCGAAGGAAGGCGGCGACCCGAACCCTGAAAACAACGCTTCCCTGGCAGCCGCTATTGATAAGGCAAAGAGCTATTCCTTGCCTAAGGACAAAATCAAGACCGCTATCGACAAGGCTTTTGGCTCCGGTAAAGACGCTGCTAACTACGAAACGGTTGTGTATGAGGGCTATGGCCCCTGCGGTGTTGCTATCTACTGCGACGCTCTGACCGACAACCGCAACCGCACCGCTGCTGATGTTCGTGCTGCCTTCAACCATCATGGCGGCAATCTGGGTACTTCCGGTTCTGTTGCTTTTCAGTTCGAAAAGAAGGGCCAGATCCTGGTAGAAAAGGTTATCAAGTCCGAGCAGAAGAAGGTCGCCGACAAGGAAAACGCTGTCGACGAAGACGAATTCATGATGGCTGTTGCCGAGGCTGGCGGTTCCGATTACGAAGACGCTGGCGAAGAGTGGATCGTATATACCGCTCCCACCGATCTTATGACGGTTAAGAAGGGCCTGGAAGAGCAGGGCATCGAAGTTAAGGGCGCCGAATTCATCATGGAGCCCACCACGCCTACCGAAGTTACTGTTGCTGATGCAAAGAAGGTTATGCGCCTGGTAGACCGTCTGGAAGAGCTCGAAGACCTTCAGAACGTATATCACACCATGGACATCACCGACGAAATCGCTGCTGCCCTCGACGAAGAGGAATAAGCGATTCCCGTATCTGAAAAGGGACTCCTTTAGTTCCATTTTTGACAATCAACTGGTGTTACTTAGTAACGTTACCGTAAAAAGAAAGGCTGCTTTGTGCAGCCTTTCTTTCTTTTAATCAAGGGTCTATTTCGGACTGGTGCCTGTGGTATAGTAGTTGAACTTCAAAGCATTAAACGCACTACTTAACCACACTACGATGCTCAAGGGGTCTTCTTTTCGTGACGCGACAAGCGAACATTCTTTCGTTCGATGAGGTGAAAGCCCGCGAGGCTTCGCTTCCGCGTACCGTTTCACCCTCATCCTCTTCCCGCAGAGCCTACGAGGCTCATCGAAATGCCGAAGAAGGCGCGACTCGTCGTACTTCTTCTCGCTCAAACACCCCTCGTGTTTCCAGTGCGCGTTCTTACCGTGAGGCATCGGCATCTCGTTTTGCCGAAGGCAATTATGCCCAGCTGCAGCGCCCTTCTCAGGAGCGCGCCCCTATGCGTGGATACGATGATTTCAATCTCAATCACAGCGGTCCACGTGCTGGTCGTGGTTATTCTTCGTCTGTTTCCGCGGGCGACCGTCGTTATTCGTCAGCTCGCGCTCAGGCTCGTAGAGGCTATCAGCCCCAGGCGTCCTCTGGCTATGCTGCTTCTCGCATCGATGCCGCACGTGGTGCTCGTTCCCGTCGCATAGACGATGCGTCTGCGGAAGGTGAAGAACACGCAGCAGCGCGTCGTTCAGCTCAGCGCAAGCAGAACGAAAGCTTCTCTCGCGAGATCCGCAAGCGTTTCCGCGCCGCAAAGGCCGATCGTGAATTCGATCGCACTATCGGAGCTCGCGAAAGGGCACGTGCGCGTGCTGAGCAGCAAGAGCAAGGTAGCCGCGCTGCCGTATACGATATGCGCATGGGTTCAACCCAGCGTAAGTCGGTGCGCAGCATGGCTGAAGGCGAAAACGGCAAGCGCGGTTTTTCGCTACCGTATGCCGTGCCTTTTACGGGGTCTATTTCCGCATGGGCAACGCGCGGCATCGTTTCGCTTATTGCCGTTGTGTTTGCGGTAACCATGCTCTATTTCCCTTGCCAGAATTACTACAACGAAACACGTCAGCTTCAGCAGCTCCAAGCTGAATACGATGCGCTTCAGGAATACAATACCCAGATGCAAAATCAGGTTGATTACCTTAATACCGATGAAGGCATTGAGGATTATGCTCGCTCCGAGTTGGGATGGATACGTCCGGGCGAACATGTTGTTTCGGTTGAAGGAGTAACCCCTTCAACCGACACTTCGCGCTCAAACGATCGCGTCTACGCCATTCCCGCTGGTAGCGTGGCAGCTCCCGACACGTGGTATTCCGGCTTTTTGGATGTGATCTTTGGCTATGGCCACTAATTCAAAACGTATTGCAGCTTTCGACATCGGCACGGTAACGTGCCGATTGCTATTGGCAGAGGTTCAAGATGGCGTGCTTCATGAGCTTGAGCGCCGTTGTGTTATAACCAACCTTGGTGTTGGCGTCGATAAAACGGGTGTCCTCCAGGAAGATGCTATTCAGCGTGTGGTTGCGCAAATTGGCGAATACATCGAAATTGTAAATAGCTATCGCACCGAACAGCAGCCCGAAATCCCCATCGTGGCTGTTGCTACCAGCGCTTCGCGCGATGCGAAGAATTCCGACGCTTTGGTGGGGAAGTTGCACGATTTGGGCGTAGAGCTTTCCGTTATAGAAGGCGAACGCGAGGCGGCTCTTTCGTTTCGTGGCGCTTCGCGCGGGTACGAAGGCGAAAACCTTCTGGTTGCCGATATCGGTGGCGGCTCCACCGAGGTGGTGCTGGGCGTTGGCGGTGAAGCTCCGAAGTTGGCGCATTCGTTCAACGTTGGATGCCGCCGTATGACGGAGCGCTTCTATGTTTCCGATCCTCCGGCTGAAACTGAATTGGCGCAGGCTCGCACCTGGGTTCAACACGAATTCAAGCCTTTTTTCGAACATGCGAAAAACAAGGGGGTTGCAATCGACCGTATTGTTGCGGTGGCGGGCACGGCAACAAGCGTTGTTTCCATGGACAAGAAGATGGAAGTGTACGATTCTTCTTTGGTTGATGGCGTTACGGTTTCAAGTGAAACCTTGGACTGCCTGTACCGCCAGCTATCCAGCATGCCCCTTGCAGACCGCAAACACGTAGTGGGTCTTCAGCCTGAACGCGCTTCGGTTATTGTTGCCGGCTTGGGCATTTTACTTGAAGTGCTTGCGGCAGCAGATTGCAAATCCTTCACAGTTAGTGAATCGGATATCCTTCAAGGTTTGATCCTTGGTGCCTATGAGCAGGGGAAATAAACAAATCTTGCTTATTGACCAAGGTTTGTTCACTAAAGAGCTTTCATGGGAATAATCCTTAACCGCGCGTTAAGGATTATTTTTGCTATGATGGTAGCGCTTGCCCGTTAGGGGCAACACGGGAGCGTGGTGGAATTGGCATACACAGCGGACTTAAAATCCGCCACCTTCGGGTTTGTGGGTTCGAGTCCCACCGCTCCTACCAGTTCTGAATTCAGCAGTGCCCCGTTTTAGCGGGCACTCGGTTATAACGAAAGCGTTGAAGATGACAGACATCGCACCTTACATGCAGGATCCCAAGATCGTCCAAAACATCAAGGATTTCGAGGCATACTGCAAGACAGAAGATGCATCTGCCCAAACCGGATCGCCCACGCTGTTCGAATCGTACCTGAGCCGCTATGCGGACAAAGTCGGCGACATCATCAACACGTTCATTCCTGCGGGTAGCCACCCCGATATGGACAAGTACCTGTACGCTCCGCTTATGAAGTACAGCCAAAACGGTGGCAAGCGTCATCGTCCTCTTATCTGCGTTGCGGCATGTGCTGCGGTAGGTGGCGATATCCGTCGCGCATTTTCCGCCGCTGCCGCTATCGAACACTTCCATACGGCCGCTCTTATTCACGACGATATTGCCGATGAGGCGTCGTTGCGCCGTGGCGAGCCTTGCATGCACCTTACTCAGGGCGAAGGTCTTGCCATCAACGCGGGCGACTTGGCCCTGTCCATCGTAAACGGCATCGTTATGCGCGACCCGTTGCTTTCCGACTCCATGAAGGTGCGCGTTGCCATCGAGCTGGTTTCCATGGCCCAGAGCACGGTGGAAGGCCAAGCTCTTGATATCGGTTGGGCTCGTGATGGTCGCTACGACATCACTCCGGAAGATTATCTGGTTATGGCAACGCACAAAACCGCGCACTATTCCGGCGCGGTTCCTCTGGCTGTTGGCGCTATGGTTGGCGGCGGTACGGAAGAGCAGGTTGAAGCTCTTCGTGCTTATGGTTTGGATACTGGCCTTGCGTTCCAGATTCAGGACGACTTGCTTAACCTGGTTGGCACCAAGGAAGCGAAAGAAAAAGACTATCGCAGCGATATTACTGAAGGCAAGCGCACGCTTGTTGTGGTTCATGCGCTGCAGAACACCACAAAGCGGGAACGCTTGGTAGAGATTCTTTCCTCTAAGGAAACGGATTCGGCAATTCTCGAGGAAGCGGTTTCCATCATGCGTGAGGCTGGCAGCATCGATTATGCGCGCGCTTATGCAGGGAAGCTAACCGCTAACGCTCAGGAGCGCCTTGCGAAAATCCTGCCCGAATCGAAGATGCGCGACCTTTTAGCGTCGATGGCAGATTGGTTCGTTGATCGACTTAAGTAGTGAAGCATATGGATCCTATTAAGAAAAACGATTCCGGCGCTGCAGTTGAAGATGTGCAGCACAGGCTCGTAAAGGCTGGCTACCTGGCTGAAGACCAGGTAACGGGCACCTTTGGTGCCGAAACGGAAAACGCTGTTTTGTCGCTGTGCCGTGATTGCGGCATCGAACCGCGCGCTGAGGTGGACAACGCCGTTTGGACCAAATTGGTTGACGCGTCGTTCGAATTGGGCGACCGCAACCTGTTCTTGCGCGTCCCGTTCTTCCACGGTGCCGATGTACGTACGCTCCAGGAAGCTCTTTCCGCGCTGGGCTTTTCTTGCGGTATTGCCGACGGCATTTTTGGTGTCCATACGGAAGATGCGCTGCGTCGTTTCCAGTTGAACATGGGCTTGCCCACCGACGGTATTGCCGGTGCATTCACGTTCCGCGCGCTTTTGCACCTGCAGCATTCTTGGAAGGGCAAGGATTCCTTCAGCCCCGTTCCCCGTTTGGGCTTTGCCCGCGCGGCTCAGGTGCTCGAATCGAACCTTATCTGCCTTTTCGGCACATCGGAATTCACCCGTTCGGTTGCTGCTCGTATGTCGAACTTGGCGCTTGCCACTACTCCGGCATCGAAGGTTACCAGCGCCGATTCGTTGCTGGTTGCTCCCGATGAAAGCATGTATTTCGTGCAAATTTTGGTTGGCAACGAAAAGCCCGCTTCCACGGTTCCTACGGTAGATTTCGTAGACGAAGAAAGCCTTCCCGACCGTGTTGGTCAGGCTCTTATGGCAACGGAAGGCCATCAGCGCCGTATTGCCGTTCGCCTGCCTGAAGAGGGATGGGAAGACGCTGGCGCCGATCGTTCGGCTCAGCATTACGCCATTGTTTTGCTCGATGCGCTTTGCTCCGGTTTGGTTATTGCGGAGCAGCGATAGCGTTGGTTTTCGTTTGCTATACTGAGGACGCATAGGCAATTGAGCAGAAAGGCGTCCATGGAAGCATCAGCTCTTATTCTTGCTGCGGGTGCAGGTACCCGCATGAAATCATCTAAACCAAAGGTGGCTCACCAGATTTTTGGTAAGCCCCTTGTTCGTTGGGTCGTCGATGCCGCGCATGCTGCGGGCATCGATTCCGTTGTTGGCGTGGTGGGCCACGGCAGGGAACAGGTAGAGCCTCTCCTTACCGACGTAACCACGGTTGTTCAGGAAGAGCAACTGGGTACCGCCCATGCGGTTCTTGCCGCTCGTGGTGCGCTCGAAGGCCGCACCGGTTCTCTGGTGGTGCTTACGGGTGATTCCCCGCTGGTACGCGCCGAAACCATCGCCGAGCTTGTTCGCACGCGCGAAGAGGCTAACGCTGCCGTGGTTGTTCTGACCATGGAAGCGGAAAACCCCACGGGCTATGGCCGCATTATCCGCGATGTGGCAGGCGACGTTCAGGAAATCGTTGAGCAGAAAGACTGCACGCCTGAACAGGCGGCGGTTACGGAATGCAATTCCGGTTTCTATTGCTTCGACATCGAAACCCTGTTTGCTGCGCTGGAAGAAGTTTCCACCGACAATGCGCAGGGCGAATACTATCTTACCGATGTTTTGGGCATTGCCCGCAACCAGGGCAAGCGCGTTCTTGGCTTGAAAGCCGAAGACGCATCCGAATGCCTGGGCGTTAATTCCCGCCGCCAGCTTGCAGAAGCCACCAAGGTGCTGCAGCGGCGCATCAACGGCATGCATATGGACAACGGTGTAGCCATCATGGATCCCGCCACTACGTGGATCGGCCCTGACGTAACCATCGAGCCCGATGTTGAGATTTTGCCCATGACCTTCCTTATGGGTGCTACCTCCATTGCCACCGGCAGCGTTGTTGGCCCCAATTCCCGCCTTACCGACACTACGGTGGGGGCTAATTGCCAGGTCGAAGAAACCGTGGCTATCGAAACCGTTCTTGACGCTGATGTTACGTGCGGTCCTCGTGCGTATCTGCGTCCTGGCACGCACATGTGCGAAGGCTCCAAGGCGGGCACGCACGTGGAAATCAAGAAATCTACCATCGGCAAGGGCAGCAAGGTGCCGCACTTGAGCTACATCGGCGACACCACCATGGGTGAAGGCGTTAACATTGGCGCTGGCAGTATCACTTGCAATTACGATGGCGAAAAGAAATGGCCTACTACTATCGGCGACAACTGCTTTGTTGGCAGTGACGTAATGATGGTTGCTCCGGTAACGCTGGGGGAAAACTCCCTTATCGGAGCCGGATCCGTTATCACCAAAGACGTATCTGCGGGGGCCCTTGGTTTGGGCCGTGCCCGCCAAACGGAAATTGAGCATTGGAACGAGAGGAAGAAGAACTAATGAGCAACATGACCAAGACCATGGCGGTATTCGCCGGGTCAACCTGTCCCGAGCTGGCTGAGGATATTGCCACTGCGCTGGGCACCACGCTCGGCAACGTGAAGCTCGAGAAGTTCTCGAACGGCGAAATTTACGCACGTTATCTTGAGAGCGTTCGTGGCGCAGACGTTTTCATCGTACAGTCCACTTCCACGCCTAACGTTAACGAAGCGGTAATGGAGCTGCTTATTATGGCCGATGCGGCAAAGCGCGCTTCTGCTCGTACCGTTAACGCCGTTGTTCCTTGCTATGGCTATGCTCGTCAGGACCGCAAGGCTGCTGCACGTGAGCCTATTACGGCTAAGCTGGTTGCCAACATCATGACTGCTGCTGGCATTGACCGCACCATTACCATTGACCTTCATCAGGGCCAGATCCAGGGCTTCTTTGATACTCCGGTTGACCACCTTACGGCGCTGCCTATTTTTGCCGATTACTTCCGCAAGAAGAATATCGACACCGAAAAGCTGTGCGTAGTTAGCCCCGACGTTGGCCGCGCTAAGGCTGCAAAGAAGCTTTCTGACATGCTTCACTCCGACCTGGCTATCATGCACAAGGGCCGTCCTGGTCATAACAAGGCAGAAATCACCGCTCTTATCGGCGATGTTAACGGCAAGATCTGCATCGTTAACGACGACATGATTGATACCGCTGGTACCCTGTGCGCTGCTGTTGCCACGCTGAAGCAGAAGGGCGCTGAAAAGGTATATGTTTGCGCTACGCATCCTATTTTCAGCGGTCCTGCTTACGAGCGCATTGAAAATTCCCAGATCGACGAGCTGGTAGTTTGCAACACCGTTGCCGTTCCTCAGGAAAAGCAGACTGGCAAGATCAACGTTATTTCCGTTGCTCCGCTTTTGGCCCGTGCCATCAACAACGTATACGACAACAAGTCGGTTGCTTCGCTGTTCGACCCAGAGTTTGCCCTGTAAGGCATGCGCGTAGTAGTTGGCCTGGGCAACCCAGGGGAAGAATACGCGCATACGCGCCATAACGCGGGCTTTGAGGTGGTAGACCTTTTGGCCAGTGAATGGGGCGTAACCTACTGGAAGAACACGTGCGGTGCTTTGGTGGGCGAAGGCAAACTGCGCCATTCCGATGGCAGCGTGGAAAAGATAATTTTGGCGAAGCCCCAGAGCTTCATGAACCTTTCCGGTGGGCCTACGTCGAAGCTGTGCAAGGAATACGATTGCCCGGTTGAGGAGCTTATTGTTATCCACGATGAGCTTGATATCGACCCAGGCACCGTGAAGGTGAAGAAGGGCGGTGGGCATGCAGGCCATAACGGCTTGAAGTCCATCATCGAAAAGTGCGGTTCACGCGATTTTTTGCGTGTGCGCACCGGCATCGGCCGCCCTCCTGGAAGGATGAGCGTGGTAGATTTCGTGCTTGGCACCCCGAAAAAGGATGCAAAGGACGATTTCGACCAGGCATGCCAGCGTGCCGCCGAAGCAGTTGAATCGCTGCTGGAAAAGGGTCTGGCAAGAACGCAGGATGTGTTTAATCAGCACTAACGAAGATCCCGATCGCAAATAGTGGTCGGGATCTTTTTTTGTTGGTGGGGGTGCTGGAGTTTGATTTTTGAGAGGCGGTATTTTTCGGCCGAGAGAAGATTTTGGTCATAGGACTTCCTGGCTCACGCCGAATTCGAGGAATTTAAGCGGGAGTCGTGGCGCACACGTAAAAACAGGGAACGGTGTGCAATCGCCTATGTCAAGCGAGATACGAGAGATGACGCGACAACCTTATTCTGGGTTTTTCTTTCTATTGGATTTGAGCTATGCGTTGTTAACTGAAATACACCGTTTCTCGAGCTTGCTCCTATATGCAATTGGCTTAAACAAAACATTTAATATCGCAAACGCATAAACAGGGAAATTATTATCCACTGTCCAAAATGTAGTACACATGGATTCGATGGGTTGGTTATAGTAGCAAATGCAGGGGTTCAATGGCCGCGAAATATGTCCTGATAATTGGCCTCCTTAAGGGGATTGAAGCTTCAGCCGATGAAGGGGGCTCGATGAAGCTGTTGAGGTTGCTGTGTATTTGTTTTTGCGTGGTTCAACGGAGGACCTGGAATGCGAAGTGGGGATAGAGGCATAAGCGAGGGCGATGTGCGAAATGCCACCGTGGGGTCAATTGATGGCATCAACTTGTCAGCACAAGCTCGATCGTTATGGGCAAAAACCGGTGGTGGCGAAGAAGGCAACTTGTGGTCGCCCCTTTATGTTCACATGGCAGACTCTGCTCTTGTAGCACACAAGCTTTGGGACGAATGGGTTTCAGATTCTATTAAACGGCAGATTTCGGATTGCGTTGATGGCGACGACCTGGCCGCTGCCGCACTCGTGTCTTGGCTTGCGGGTATTCATGATATCGGTAAAGCCACGCCAGGTTTTCAATATAAGGTCGCCGAACGCGCAGAATTTGTTCAGGAGATGGGGCTTTGCCTGCCGAGCGCACATATGGTCAGCCATCCTCCTTCCCATGCGTATATGGGTGAGATTATCCTGGAGCGTAAGCTAGATGGTCTTGGATGGGATTACTCGTGGAGTTTAGGCAGCATCATCGGATCCCATCATGGACTTCCCCCTTCTGATGATGGGGTGCTCAGGAACATTGGCTCCAGGTCAGGTAATTTTCCTATCGAAAATATGGGAAACGAAGAGTGGATCTCCGTTCAAGATGAACTATTTGTCTGGATGTTTGATGCTGTGGGAGTCGGTGAATTTGAAGAGCAGTATCAGACTCTTGCGATGTCGCAGCCAGTGCAGGTACTAATTTCTGCTCTTGTCATAATGTCCGATTGGATCGCATCCAACTCCGATTTCTTCCCTCTGACTTTTCAGGTTGAGAGCTGGGAGGAGTTTTGCTTACGTGCTGACGCGGCGTGGGCTTCTTTTGCCTTGCCGCCGTCATGGCATGCCGAAAATAGAGAATTAGAGAATGAGGATTTTTTCCATCGGCGTTTTGCGGGACTCCCTGAAAACGCGAGGCTTAGACCAGCTCAGCTGGAGGCACTTCGAGCAGCCTTGGGTATGGACGACCCAGGTTTGCTCATCATCGAAGCACCTATGGGGAACGGAAAGACCGAGGCTTCTTTGCTCTGTGCCGAGGTTATGGCTGCCAAGTCGGGCGCCGGCGGAGTTGCATACCTTCTTCCTACGATGGCGACTTCCAATGCAATGTTTTCACGAGTTGAGGAATGGCTTAAAACCGTGCCCGATTCAAAGGGTGGGTCAATGCAGTCGATGCAGCTCCTCCACAGTAAGGCTTCCTTGAACCCCGATTATTCGAAGCTGCGAAGTTGGGGTAGTACGTGGATGGGCGACGAAGCAGAAGCTTACGTCGAAGAGGGCGTTATTGCCCATCAGTGGTTTGCCGGGAAAAAACGCGGTCTGTTGTCTTCGTTTGTTGTAGGAACGGTTGATCAACTGCTTATGGCTGCCTTGAAAGTGAAACATGTGCAGCTTCGACATCTTGGTTTGGCTGGTAAGGTCGTTGTTGTCGACGAAGTCCATGCATATGATGCGTACATGAACACGTATCTCGATCGTATCCTCACCTGGCTTGGCGCTTATGGGGTTCCGACGATTCTGCTTTCTGCGACGCTTCCAGCGAATCGTCGTGGCGAGTTGATTCGTGCTTATCGAGGCAAGGACAGAAAATCAGCAAGAAATAATTCCAGGAGGAAAGATATCCCACAGGCGCCTTGCGAAGAGTCGGGGTGTCCTGCATACCCACTAATAACGGCGGTGACATATACGGGTTCTCTTGATCAAGGGATGTATCGAATGCGCGAAGATCTTTCGGCAGGCACAAACGTTATTGTCCAGGAAATGGAAGACGATGACAGAGCCCTTGTAGCACAGTTAAACGATCTGTTGTCTGATGGTGGGTGTGCTTGCGTGCTGAGGGATACGGTTAGCCGTGCCCAATCTGCATACCAGAAGCTGAGAAAGGCGTTTGGTGTATCTTGTGTCAAATTGGTTCATTCGCGCTTTATTGCAGTTGATCGCATGCGCAATGACGCAGAGCTGTTGTGCTTGCTTGGCCCGGATTCTGATAGCCGTCCGGACAAGCTGATTGTTGTGGGTACGCAGGTGATTGAGCAATCCCTTGATATCGATTTCGATGTAATGATCACTGACATTGCTCCGATTGATTTGTTGCTCCAGAGGATGGGCCGCCTCCACAGGCATCAACGTGGGGAGGGGCAATCCCATCGTCCTGAAAAGCTCAGACAAGCGCGCTGCTATGTTGTGGGCGTAGAAGACTGGAGCGAGGCCCCTCCTAGGCTAGCGAAGGGAATAGACAGCGTTTATCCGAAGGCATTGCTATGGAGGAGCATGCTGGCTCTGCGTACGAAGGCTGACGGGTCCGACGCGGCTACGATTAATCTTCCTCATGATATTGCCATGCTCGTTGGGCTGGTATATTCCTTGGGCAACAATCGGGGGTGGTCGTTATCTGTGGATGCGGGGCAGGAATGGGCTGACGCGCTGCAATCGGCAGAAAAGGAGCTTTTGGAAAGTCGAGAAAGTGCGCAAGGTCGTGCCAGAGCGTGGCTTTTGGATAAGCCGAAAAAGAGAAAAGGGAGCAGCCTTATTGGATGGTTGAGGGATTCTTATTCGGCGCTTGATGACGTGAGAGCGCGAGCTGCTGTTCGCGAAGCCGATGAGTCGATAGAGGTTGTTGCGGTTCAGGGGCTTGAAGGTGAATTCAGACTACTTCCATGGGTCGTTGACGTCCAGGGAAGCCGCCCGAATGGAGGTTCTTTGGGAAATGGCTATGGTGTTCCTGATGATGAAGCAGCGCGCCTTGCGGCAAATTGCACAGTGAGCCTGCCTCCGCGGCTGTCTTCGGTGCGGAGCTACCGAGAAGTCATTGATGCTCTTGAAAGCCAGGTGCAAATACCCGGGTGGCAGGAATCTAGATGGCTGCAGGGGCAGTTGGTGATGGTGTTCGATCCAGAATGCAACTCCGTGGTGGAGACGAGTTCTTGCGTATACCGCCTCCATTATTCGGAGGAAGCGGGACTTGAATTAGTTTCAGTAGACAGGAAGGGAGAAGATGCGTAGTGAGTCAGAATGTGAGTTTCAATCTAGTGGATAAGCCATGGGTGCGCATTCGCGATGAAGAGGGCGAGACCCGAGAGGTGTCGCTTACTGAGCTATTTGAGCAAGCGCTGCATATCAAGTGCTTGGCCAATGATTTGCCTACCCAGGATTTTGCAATTTTGCGTGTTTTGCTTGCGATCCTTCAAAGGTCGATTTCTTCTACGTTAGATGAGGATGATGACCCAGCGGAAGTTTGGGGCGATCTGTGGAATGCCTCAGAACTTCCTGTTGCTGAGGTGCGCGACTATTTGAGCGAATGGCATGACTCGTTTGACCTCTTTGATGAGCAGAGGCCATTCATGCAGGTGGCGGATTTACGGACAGCAAAAAATGAAGTTTCAACTATCAAGAAGATAGTTGCCGATATACCTGATGGAGATGAGCTGTTTTCGCTCCGAACCGGCAAGGGGGCAGAAAGCTTGTCCTACCCCGAGGCTGCGCGGTGGCTTATACATGCTCAGGCTTTTGATACCTCAGGAATTAAGAGCGGAACAGTGGGGGACCCTCGCGTAAAGGGAGGCAAGAGCTATCCAATTGGAACGGGATGGGCGGGAGGCCTGGGCGGATTGTTCTTCGAAGGCCCAACGTTGGCTGAGACGATCTTGCTGAATTTTATTGTATGCGACGTTGAAGCAAGCGATTTGTTTTCCCAGGAAGACGTTCCTTCTTGGGAGCGTTCTATTGACGCTGTGGGAACAGACGGCCGTTTTCCGACTGGTAGGCTTGATCTATACACCTGGCAATCTCGACGGATTCGATTGATTCCTGAGGACGGCAGGGTTATAGGTGTGGTTCTGACGAACGGAGACAAGCTGGAATCGAGAAACCTGCAGGAGTGCGAGCCTATGACCGCCTGGCGGCGTAGCCAAGCCCAGGAGAAAAAGCTCAAGATGCCACTCGTATACCTCCCCCGTGCCCACCAATCCGACAAGGCGCTGTGGCGCGGGCTCGATTCGCTTTTTGGCGAAAAATCCAGGGAGGATACTCCTTCTATCTTGGAATCCGGTATTGAGAAGTGGGTTTCGTATCTCGCAAGTAGGGATGGCGGATGTCAGCTAAATCAAAAGTATTTGCTCGGAGTTCATGCTGTTGGTCTCGAATATGGAACTCAAAACTCGGTCATAACCAATATCGTTAACGACAAACTTGAACTAAGCGCTTTTCTGCTCTCGTGCGAAGGGGGGTTGCTGGTGGGTCTTGCCAAGGAGTGTGCCGCTTCGACCTCGGAAGCGATTTATGCTTTAGGAGACTTTGCTGCAAACCTGTGTCGTGCTTCTGGTGGTAGCGGTGTGGGTGAGATTGATGGAGCGAAGTTGAGCTCGCGGGCTCGAGCTTTCTTTGAGGTTGATTCATTGTTTCGCTTATGGCTTGCGCGTCTTGACGAGAACAGCGACGTGGATAGCGAGAGAGCCAGCTGGCACGAAGTAGCACGTTCGGTTGTGGGCGCAGATGCGGCAGACTTGCTGAGCGGGATGGGGTCGAATGCGATAATTGGCGCTCCGGTAAGAGGAAAAGCCAAGATGAAGAGCGAGTGGATGACGGCATCGCGCGCGGAGGCGTTGTTCAATAGCGCCCTAAAAAAGGCATTGCCGCTAGAGAAAGATGAAGAGAATAAAAAGAAGGTGCGCTGACGGTGGAAAACGTAACGATGAGACCCGAGGAGAGTATCGCCTGGTTTGTGAACGCGCGAATCGGCTCTATTCAGAACGACTACCTTTCGGCGAAAGGTAAATCGCGGGGAGCTAGAAAACTAGCGTCTTTGAGGCATTCGTTGCTGATGCCGATCGGATCCGATGCGGACGCGTGGCTGCTTGAGTTCGAAGGTTTACCTTCCGCTCTTGTCGGAAGTGGGCAGGAGCCCTCGGCGGGGGAAGTGGCGGTTCATGCTGCTATGACGCTCTATGCCTTTCATCAGCAGGGCCAATCTCGGCCCATGCATATTCGTGGTGTCGGCCATGGGATTGGTAGTGCGATAAGGCAGCTTGTGATTCAGGAGAAAGACCACTATTCGAACCTTGAAGTAGGGGAGATGCCTAGAAGGTTTAGGGCATTTATTACTGCGGAGACGATGGACGAAACCCTCCACTATGCAAGGCAGATGGTGCAGCAATTGCGTGGTGCGGGCATTGCGGTTGACTATGCGAAACTTGCAGCTCAGCTTTACAGCTTGCAGAGCCCTTATAAAGTAGATCAAGTGCGTCTTGCATGGGGCCGGGAATACGCTTTTGCGGATAACTCCAATAACGATAGCTTTAAGTAGAGACTTTTGCGAACAACAATTCGAAAGGAAACAACAATGGGAAATTCTCTTTTTGTAGACGTGCATATCCTCCAGACTGTTCCACCGAGCAACATTAATCGCGATGATACTGGCAGTCCGAAATCTGCTCGATTCGGCGGTGTGAAACGTGTAAGGGTTTCGAGCCAGGCGTGGAAGAAAGCCACGCGCGACTTGTTTCCCGACACGCTCAACGAGGATGAAATTGGGCAGCGAACAAAGTGCGTTGTTGATATGATTTCGGATTTCGTGCTTGAGCTGAAGCCGGAAACTGATCGCGAACAAGCTATTGACGCTGCGGAAAGAGCCTTGTCTGCTACAGGTGTAAATGTCAAGGATGGCCTGACTGGTTACTTAATGTTTGTTTCACCTGGTCAGGCTAAGGCTCTTGCTGAGATCGCGGTGAAGTCTATCGAAACCGGAGAGGCTATTGCTAAGAAAGAAGCAAAGGAAGTTCTAGACGTCAAGAAGAATCCTTTGCTGAACGCCATTGATGTTGCGATGTTCGGGCGGATGGTGGCAGATGCCCCCGATCTTAATGTCGATGCATCCGTGCAGGTGGCTCACGCGATTGGTGTCGGGAGAATGGAACCGGAGTTCGACTACTTTACGGCTTTGGATGATCGTTCACCCGAGGATAATGCGGGTGCTGCGATGATCGAGACTACGGAGTTCGCTTCAGCAACTATGTACCGATACGCGAACATTGACGTCATGCATCTATGCGAAAATCTTGGCTCGGCTAGTGCTGCTTGCCGTGGAATCGAGGCATTTCTCCGTTCCTTTGCTCTTTCTATGCCTGCAGGTAAGCAGAACTCGTTTGCGAATCGTACCTTGCCCGCTGCAGTAGTTATTCAGCTCAGGAGCACCCAGCCTGTCAGCTTGGTAAACGCTTTTGAAAAGCCTGTTGAGGCACGGAATGGGAAGAGCCAGGTGGAGCTTGCCTGCGAGCGTTTGGCTGATCAGGAAAAGGCGGTCGATGACGCCTTTGGGGTATCGCCGCAGATGGCGTTTGTGGTTGTGGCGTCTCCAGATGCAAAAACGCTTTCGGGGGCGATGCCAGGCGCTGTTGAATGCAGCCTCGATGAGGCATTGGAAAAAGTCTCCCATTCTTGCGCTGACTTCCTTGCGGAGAATGGCTATCAGCTTGAAGGAGCGAACTGATCATGACAGTCCTGCTGCTTAAGCTGGCGGGTCCGCTGCAATCGTGGGGCTCGGGGAGTCGATTTACCGAGCGAGGGACTCAGCATGAGCCGACCAAGAGTGGTGTAGTTGGTTTACTTGCTGCGGCCCTGGGCCGACGGAGGACGGACCCCGTTGATGACCTTGCGGCATTGGATTTTGCTGTGCGCATTGACCAGCCTGGTTTGTTAGAAAGCGATTTCCAGACCGAGCACAAAAGGAAATGGGACAAGGATAGCGCTAGGTGGGTTTCGGATATCTCCAAGAGCGGGAGCCTTCCCTTGACTCATCGTCACTACCTTGCCGACGCCGTCTTTATCGTCGCACTTGAGGGCAATAGGGAGTTGTTGGACTCATGCGCAGACGCTCTGGATTCGCCCATATTCCCTTTGTTTCTTGGCAGGAGGTCCTGCCCGCCCGCATGCAGAGTGCTGGTAGGGGAATTTGATGGCAAGGACCTTTTGGGGGTTTTGAGGGGTTACCCCTGGGAGGCTTCGAAACGTTATCAGGGGAGTTGGAAATTCCGCGATAAGGAGTTTGTCGATTTGGAGGTCCTCTACGACAAGCAATCTTCGGCAGACGGCGAAGGTTATGACGTTGTTCAACGGGATGTACCTATTAGCTTTTCTCAGGAACACCGACAGTACTCTTTTCGCACAGTTGCCCACACAACGGTAGCGGTTAAGAACCATGCCTACATCGGACAGCGGGCCGAACATGATCCATGGGCGGCTCTCGAAAAGGAGGCATAAGGAATGTATTTCACTCAGTTTCCCATCAATATGACGCGCAGGGAATCGCGGAAGATGCTCGGTTCTCCTTACTTGATGCATGCCGCTGTAGCCGGCAGCTTTCCTCCCGATGCTGAAACTTGCCAAGAAGGGGACGGTCGTGTTCTTTGGCGCGTGGACAGGACAAGCGATGGGGGTACTCGCCTCTATATTGTCAGCCCTGGAAAACCGAGCTTGCTTGGTCTCGATGAGCAAATAGGATGGCCAGACTGCGAGCCTCAATGGGGCACGCGTGCTTATGACGACTTCTTGTCACGTATTTCTGATGGGCAGGTCTATTCTTTTCGCTTGACGGCAAACCCAACATTGAGCAGAAGCACCAGGGGCGGTGTGACTGACATAAAGAATAAGAAGGGTGATTCAAAGAGGATTGGTCATCTTACCGTTTTGCAGCAAGAGGCGTGGCTTGTTGGTAAGCAGGCGTATGAGGGTTCGGGCGTTGAGGCGCCAAAGCTCTTTGCTAATGAGCCGGTTTCACGTGCCCAGAGGAATGGTTTCGAGGTTCTTGCCAACGAAATCGGGATTCCCAAGGTGATCGTTAGCAATTCGGGCAAGGTGACTTTCCGTAAAGGAGCTCAGGGAAAATCGATAACCCTTATCCGAGCGCAATACGATGGGGTGTTGAAGGTTACCGATGCAGATGCGCTGCGTCGTGCCATGACATGTGGTATTGGGCATGCAAAAGCTTTCGGGTGCGGCCTTCTTACGCTTGTTCCATTGGGTAAGTGAGACATATGAGCGGAATTCCAGGAATTGCTAAACCTGATCTGCATGCGCTTCCTGCTGTCAGGGATCGAATGACCTTTCTTTATGTGGAAAGGTGCCTTGTAAGCAGGCAAGACGGTGCGGTGAGCATAACGGATTCGCGGGGAACGGCGTATGTCCCTGCTGCCTCTCTTGGGGCTCTTATGCTTGGGCCGGGCACCAATATATCCCACCGGGCTGTTGAGTTGCTTGGCGATTCCGGATCGAGCGTCGTATGGGTGGGTGAGCATGGTGTTCGCTATTATGCGCATGGCAGGCCGCTCACCCACTCATCTCGTCTCATTGCGGCTCAGGCTGAGCTTGTTTCGAATACCCGAAAACGACTTGCCGTTGCACGAACGATGTATGGCATGCGATTCCCTGGTGAAGACGTTTCACGCTATACGATGCAGCAGCTAAGGGGACGAGAGGGTGCAAGAATCCGTGCTTTGTATCGAAAACTATCTAAGCAGTATGGCGTTCCATGGGAGGGGAGAGAGTACAATCCCGATAATTTTGTTGATGCAAGTCCAGTAAACCAAGCCCTATCTGCTGCGCACGTGTGTCTTTACGGAGTTGTCCATAGCGTAATTGTTGCGTTGGGTTGCTCTCCTGCTTTGGGTTTTGTTCATGATGGCCATGAGCGATCTTTCGTTTATGACATTGCGGACTTGTACAAAGCAGAGCTGACTATTCCTATAGCGTTTTCAGTTGCTTCGAATCCTCCAGAGGATATTGGGGCTGAAACGCGGCGGCGCACGCGAGACGCTTTTCTCGACGGGAAAATTATGCAAAGGTGTGCTCGCGACATCAGAATGCTGCTCTTGGGCGACTTGGATGAGGGGGACGAGCTTGACATCGATATGATGTTCCTCTGGGACGATAAGCACCCATCGGTGGATTTCGGTGTTTCCTATGGTCGGGAATACGATATGCAGCTAGAGGCTGTTGGGGCTAGCAACGGGATGCTTGTTGGGGTGTAGCGTTGGTCGTTATTGTTCTAGAGAAGTGCCCCATTTCCCTGCGTGGCGATCTGACAAAGTGGCTTCAGGAAATTAGCTTGGGCGTATATGTGGGCAGGGTTAGTGCTCGTGTGCGGGACGAGCTATGGAAGCGTGTGCGCGAGGAGTGTAAGAACGGACGTGCAACTATGGTCTACTCTGCGCGAAATGAGCAGCATTTGAGCTTTCGCGTGCACAATACCTCGTGGGAGCCTATCGCCTACGATGGTCTTACTCTCATGATGCACCCAGCTCCATCGCGAATAAAAAATCTCGAAAATAAGAGGCTAGGCTGGAGCAATGCTGCAGTACGGTCAAAGAAAAGAAGAATATCTAGCTTGCATTTCTCTGAACCAGATGAGTATGTTGTGTTTGACGTTGAGACCACTGGTCTGGATGCGAGCAGAGATGAAATCATCGAAATTGGGGCGATCAGGGTTGTCCAGGGGCTAGAATCGGGCAGATTCCACGCGCTCATTCGCCCTAGTAGTTGCGTCCCGAAGAAGGTAGTTGAGCTGACGGGAATAACAGATGATCTGCTGCAAGCTCAGGGGATTGATCTTGAGCTTGCTATGCGAGACTTTATTTCCTTTGTCGGGGACGATGTTGTGGTGGCGCATAACGCTTCCTTTGATTCTGATTTCGTTCAGGCGATGTGCGAGGAATGCGATTTAGACGATTTTGACAATGAGTGCATAGATACTGTTGCTTTGGCGAAAAAGAAACTGCCAGAAGCTCCTAATTACCAGTTAAAAACTCTGCTCGATTCATTGGGCCTTTACAATAAAATGCCTCATCGGGCGGAATCGGATTGCGAAGCAACGCTTCACCTTTTTCGCAAACTGATTAAAATGTAATTCAATTATGGGATTACGGGATTCTGAACTGGGATTTTTTAGTGTGCTCCCCGCATACGCGGGGATGATCCCGTCCATCCACAGGCGCATCTGCTTCTTTACGTGTGCTCCCCGCATACGCGGGGATGATCCCGACCTGTTCTTGGCTGAATCCTTCGACGCGGAGTGCTCCCCGCATACGCGGGGATGATCCCGAAATGCGGCGCAACGAGAACATGAACGAAATGTGCTCCCCGCATACGCGGGGATGATCCCTCGAAAGGCTTGAAGGTGTCCGCGCCCACGATGTGCTCCCCGCATACGCGGGGATGATCCCGAACTAGTCATTTTCGGACTTTCTGGTTTTGCGTGCTCCCCGCATACGCGGGGATGATCCCAATGCCCCCATACCGTAATAGAGCATAATATAGTGCTCCCCGCATACGCGGGGATGATCCCGACTTCCGCGTTCTCGTTCGGTACCAGAACATGTGCTCCCCGCATACGCGGGGATGATCCCAAGGAGAAGCACGAGCAGCTTATCGACTCGTAGTGCTCCCCGCATACGCGGGGATGATCCCAAGGATATTAGCAACATACAGCAAGGCATTAAGTGCTCCCCGCATACGCGGGGATGATCCCGATTCCCTTTGCTACCCACGGTGCGTCGCGAAGTGCTCCCCGCATACGCGGGGATGATCCCAAAGCAAACGCCCAATCGGAATTGCCATAAATGTGCTCCCCGCATACGCGGGGATGATCCCGTCGGTGCGCTGCCGCACTTCCACATGAACGGGTGCTCCCCGCATACGCGGGGATGATCCCTCCAAATATACTGGTATCACGGTTACGGCAATGTGCTCCCCGCATACGCGGGGATGATCCCTGCTCCAGCGCGGCTTCCTGTACCTGCGTCGAGTGCTCCCCGCATACGCGGGGATGATCCCCAGCATGACGCAAAGAAGATGGAGAAGCGCATGTGCTCCCTGCATACGCGGGGATGATCCCATGGGGTATTAGTTTGGGCGGTAGAGGCGCGAGCAGCGGGTGGAGCGTCGATAAAAATGGCAATCCCAAGAACCTGTACGGGAGTCAATACCACGCATTGTTGACCGTCGGGAATATTAAATTCGTATCTAAGAACGGGGCGGAACAGCGAAACGCTTATGGAGACGATGACTCGCGGTCGCGTTTACGCCCATATCGAGGGCGATGATTTGAAAGCGATCGTGTATTTCGACAACAAGAATAATAGGTCGAAGCAAATTGACATGGACCACGCACACCTGGGGATTTCCCCGCATGCCCATGATGGGTAATTCCATAGCAAGTTTCGCAAGAACCTGACCACAGAGGAGCGAGCGATGGTTGACCGAGTTGTTTCGGAATGGGAAAATTACAAGAAAGGCAAGTAATAGCACACAACTGGAAGTGCCCTTGATGGGGGAGACCCCGGTTCAAACCCGGGCGCTTGCCAACAGCCGTCCTTCGGGCGGTTTTTTTATTGCCGGAAAGCAGGTAGCGAATGGGCGGACGAGGAAGCAGCAGCGCATCTGCTGCGAGCGCGGTTGGATCCGGCGGCGCAAGCCCGAACGCCGACAGGCACAAGAAGCACCTTGCTGGCGAGCTGGGTGCGAAGGTCACCAAGAACGACGAGTTCATGATGAAGACCGTGTTCCCAGGCATGAACTACAACAAGGTGCGGTGCTCCAAGTCCAGCACCTACGCATACGCCGACCGGGTGTTCAAGGACGGCGAGCGCATCAACGTCATGGTTTCAGCCGACAACATCAAGGTGCTCTCCGCATACGCGATGTGATCCCTGCGATTGAGGCGGCGGGACTCGAACCTGCGCGGGCGGTGCTCACGAGTTCTCGAGACACGCACGTCTGCCGGTTCCGCCACGTCCCTGCGGTGTAATCGCTTTATACCCAGCGGGAGCCCAGGCAACCTGAGCCAGAGTAGCCCGAGGGGGTGCTTGTTGTTTGACTCTTCTATTCGCTTGTTGTCCTTCGGGCGGTCCTGTCAGTGGATGGTCCATCAAGCTGTTGAGATAATGGGGCGTCTGCGGTGCTGAGCGGCATTGGGGATTCGCTATTTGCCGATAAGCTTTCGCTACGAAACCTCAGGAAAGAATCTGACTGCTAGCTGGCGTTCAGTTTCCTGCCCACGTTGCCGATCTGCCAACGTTGAATGCCTCAAAATGCCGTACGCCCATCGTGGGCGTGATTCTTTAAATCGAAGGGTCAGCGTTTCGATTTACCGCCTGCCGTGTTATACTGCCGATGCCATCATCCCCATGTCGTGGCTATAAAAGGAAGCCTGAAAAATGGTTTCCTTTTGTTCTTTTTGCGATCAGTTTCCCCTGTTCCGCGGAATACCCAGGGAATTATTTTGTACACCTGGGAATTGCTGATTCCGTATCGTTGTCCTTAACAAAACGAAGCATTATCGCACAACGGAAGGAAACGATAGCCATGGTAACCATCATTATTCTTGCCCTGTTGATATACGGCATTTTCCAGTTCACGAAGTACTTGATGGGCGCCACGGTAAACCATGCCCAATCGCATATTGCGGGAAGCTGGGGGTGTCAAAATCTCAACCTCGAGCCAGGCGAAGATCTTATCACCTTCACCAAATCCGTTACGGCATTTGTGCTTGCCCTTCTTCTGTTTTCGATCTTCTTTTCGTAATCCCGTTATTCCCACGCCGCTTTGGCGTGGGAAAGCGTTGAGGTTCGCCGAAAGGGTCTTCGTCGCTAGGTTCGGGAGTCGGATCGGTGACGTTGACCGTGTAGGTAGCCTCGGAAACCGGGAAGCTGCTTGTTTCGGGTGCGTTGAGCTCGCATGAATGCCCGTTCTGCATCTCGCGGCTATCAAACACGCTAAAGCCACATCCATTCAGCATATCCTGTTGCTTTGGTAAAATTTAAACGTTTCGCATGCGTTCTTCTGATGTCTGCCTGGCACCGAAATCGACTTCGGTGCATTTATCAGCGCGTGCATAAACTTCCTTATCGTCGCCTTCGTCATATTCCTGCTTATAAAGGCGGTGAACAAGGCGCAGGATCTTGGCAATAAGATTGCTAAGAAGGAAAAGAAAGAAGAAAAGCCTGCTCCTGCCTGCCCGTTCTGTTTGGAGGAAGTTAAGGAAGGCGCAACGCGCTGCCCTCATTGCGCGGGCGCGTTCGCCGGCCCGGCAAAGTCCGAATAGCAGTTCTGTTTAAGCGGCGGGTTTGGCCCGCTGCTTTTTATTAGGTGGAATATATGTCTCACACTCAAAGCGAATTGGCGCAGTCTATTGCAGCTGCGGCTCATAAAGGTCAGGTGGACAAAGCGGGAAAACCCTACATCATGCATCCCGCTCATGTTGCAGCTAGCGTACAGGGCGATGCTGCCAAAGCCGTTGCATGGTTGCATGATGTGGTTGAAGATACCCCGCTTACGTTTGCGGATCTTCGGGAAAGAGGAGTTGCGCCCGAAGTTATCGAAGCGTTAAAGCTACTTACCCACGACGAATCGGTGCCGTACCTCGAATATGTTCGCTCCCTTAAGCCGAACCCGCTCGCACGTGCGGTGAAACTTGCCGATTTGCGCCACAACAGCGATTTATCCAGGCTTCCGCGCATCACCGAAAAAGACCAACGTCGCGCAGAGAAGTACGCAAAGGCTATTGCCGTCCTTGAGGGGGAGGGGCCTGAAGGTGCGAATTGATGGGCGAAGCCAGTGATACTTCGCCGCATAACGCCATACCAATAGGACAATTCCGCTGATTAGACCCCTCATTTTACAGGCTGGCTGGGCGTACAATTGCTACATGAAGCTCCCGAGTGAACATATTGAAGATTTAGACGTAAAGCATCACGGCATCCATCTTGAGGGCATGCGAGCTCGCTCGGCGGAACGCGCTGCGGAGCGGGCGCTTGCCCATAATCCTCTGCTGGTGGTTTCGGCGGTGGCGGCTCTGGTGACGATGCTTTTCGTTCCTCCCTCTATTGCGTATCTTGATTATTTCAACTGGCATACCCTGGCCTGCCTATTCAGCATTCTTGCGGTAATTGCCGCCATCGATTCTTCAGGGCTGCTTGAATTCGTCGCCCATTCCTTGGTGCAGCATGTAACCAGCACGCGAACCTTGGTAATTGCCTTGGTACTGATTACGCTCGGCTGTTCGATGATTTTGTCTAACGACATGACACTGATTGCTGTCTTGCCCCTTGCTTTGGTGCTTCTGAAATCGGTTAACCGCGAATCGGAGATCCCGTTCGCTTTCATCGCCATCACCCTTACCGCCAATTTTGGCGGAATGCTGCTGCCATTCAGTAAGCCCCACAATTTGTATCTGTACACAGTGTTCGGGGTTAGCTTCGGTGATTTCGTTGCGGCTATGGCTCCCCCGCTTGTTTTGTCAGTGGTGCTCATTCTTGTTTGTTGCTGCTTTGTGAAGAAGGCGGAGTTCCATTACCGAAAACCCGAAAGCATTCAGGTGTCTAAGCCGCGCGTTGCAATATACGTTGTTTTGTTTGCACTCTGCATAGCAATGACGGTTGGTGCGGTGCCGTTTTTGATGGGCATGACCGTTATCGTCGTTGTTCTTGCCATTACCGACAGAAGGGTATTCGCAAAGACCGATTACGCCTTGGTGATGACATTTGTCTGCTTCTTCATTTTTAGCGGGAACATTGCTCAGATCCCCGCCATTTCCGATTTCTTCAGCACCGTTTTGGATGCTTGCGGCGCATTCGTGACCTCGCTTGTCAGCAGCCAGATTATCAGCAATGTGCCCAGTGCAATTCTGATCAGCCATTTCTCGAACGACTGGGCGGGCATTGCCCTTGGCACCAACGTGGGCGCAGTAGGTACGCCCATTTCTTCCTTGGCAACTCTCATTACCCTTCGGCAGTATCAGAAGTCGGGGCTGGGTAGCAACGGCAAGTTTATCGCTCGCTTTGAGGCATATAACTTCGCCTTCCTGGTAGTTGTTTCCCTGTTCGAGGTTTTCGTTATGGGAATCCGTTAGCCTGCATGGCCTTTTGCCCCTTCTGAAGGTTGGCTTTTCTCTCGTTCCCTTGTATGCGCCGTTAGCTTTCAAGGGTGCGCAAATCCTGGATAAGCTCCGTATAATACGGGCGTAGTGGGTGGATTCTTGCTGTCTATCGCTCGGTTTTTGCTGACCGGACAGCTCCAAAAAGGCAACGAAAGGACGTTCCATGAACGATTTCGAGTTTTACTCTCCAACCCGATTCGTGTTCGGGCGTGGTGTCACCGATGCGGTGGGGCAGCACGTTGCCGAGCTCGGCTATAAGCGGGCCCTGCTTGTGTATGGTGGCGGATCGGTGGTGCGTACGGGCACCTTGGCGCGCGTAAAGAAATCGCTTGTAAAGGCGGGCGTCGAATTCGTTGAGCTTTCGGGTGTGCGTCCTAACCCCGAAGTGGCCTCTGTGCGTGAGGGCATTGCCGTAGCTCGGGAAAATGATGTCGACCTGGTGCTTCCTGTTGGCGGTGGCAGCACGATCGACTGCGCGAAAGCTATTGCGTTCGGCGTGTTCCACGATGGCGATGTGTGGGATTTCTTCGCCAAGAAGGCAGCCATTGAGCAAGCATTGCCGCTTATGTGCGTGCTTACCATTCCCGCTGCGGGTTCGGAGGGTTCCAGCTCGTGTGTTATTTCGAATGATAGTATCGATGCGAAATTCGGCGTGAATTCTGATCTTATCCGTCCTAAGGTTTCGTTCCTAGACCCTGAACTTACATTCACCTTGCCTGCGTATCAGACGGCAGCGGGTGTAACCGACATGATTGCCCACATATGCGAACGGTTCTTCAGCGGCGCAGGGTCTTCCGAGGTTACCGATAGCATTGCTACGGGCCTTATTCGTGCGCTCATCAACCAGGCTCCGGTGGCGATTGCCGAACCGGAAAACTACGAGGCTCGTGCCAACATTATGTGGTCGGGCACGCTTGCTCACAACGATCTTGCGGGTTGCGGTCTTAATGCCGTGCCTACGAGCCGTGCCGGCGGGTGGGAAAGCCACGCCCTGGAACATCAGCTGTCTGCGTTTGACACTTCAATTACCCATGGTGCTGGTTTGGCCGTTATGATGCCCGCGTGGATGCGTTTCGTGTGGCGCGAAGACCCCAGCCGCTTCCTTGCGTTTGCCGATTTGGTATTTGGCATTGAGCCGGTAGACGAAACAGAAGAAGCCGTGGCAGATGCAGTTACGGCTGCTATCGATGAGCTGCAGGCGTTTTTTGCCGAATTGGGCATGCCCACCAAACTGGGCGAGTTTGGTCTGAAGCTCGAAAACGTTGACGCCTTCCTTGTCACCCTTAAGGCTAACAAAGGCGAAGCATTCGGGGGATTCAAGAAGATCACCTTGGAAGACGCGCGTGCTATCTACGAATCGGCTTTCTAGCTTCTGTTTTTGACCAAAACTTTTGAAGGCGGCGCAAGCGTTTGGTAAGCGCTGATGCAGTTGCGTTTCTGCGGTGATTTGTTGGTTGCTGTGGGTGTTGTAGTTGCCGCTTTAGCTAAACCGCTCAGTGAAGGCGCCCTTTCGTCAACGCCTTGGAACCATCGGCGCGTTATCTCTATGGGTAGCGCGCCTTTCTTATACAATGCCTTTCGAGAAAGAAAAAAGTTAGTAGGTATTGTTATGAGTGCGCGCATCAATCTTGCTGCGGCCAATTCGGCTGCGGCATCGCGCCTTGCAGCCGAATTGGATCTGCCGCAGTTTATTGCCGCCACGTTGGTGGCGCGTGGGTTCGACACGGTTGAAAAGGCTCAGGAGTTTCTGAATCCCTCGCTTGAAAGGGATTGGGCGAATCCTTATGAAATAGAAAATATGGAAGCGGCGGTGAATCGTATCGAGGCTGCCATTAAAAATGAAGAACACATTTTGGTGTTTGGCGACTTCGACCTTGACGGCGTTTCGGCAACCACCATCATGACGCGTGGTTTGCGTGAATGCGGCGCGCGTGTTACCCCATTCATTCCGTTGCGTTTCGAAGAGGGCTATGGCCTCTCGAAAGCCGCTATCGACAGGGCGTCTGCCTGCAATCCGAATCTGGTGGTTACGGTAGACAACGGCATTGCCGCCAAGAATGAAGTGGAAATCCTCAAAGAGCGTGGCATCGATGTGATCATTACCGACCATCACGAGCCTGCCGATTTGGTTCCCGAGGGCGTGCCGGTGGTTGATCCTAAATGCGACGACAATCCTAGCTCCATCCTTGCGGGCGCTGGTGTGGCGTTGAAGGTAGTGCAGGCAGTTGGTTCGCGTTTTGGCAAACCCAACCTCTGGCGTGAGCTTATCGATCTGGCAACGTTGGGCACGGTGGCCGACCTTATGCCTATGCGCAGTCAGAATCGTGCCATGGTAGGCGCCGGTGTGCGCATGATCAACGAAAACCCGCGCCCTTGCATTGCAGCGCTTTTGGGAGAATCGGGCTTCGCCGATAACCCCGTTTCTTCTTCGAGCTTGAGCTTTACCATCATTCCTCGCTTGAATGCGGCAGGACGTATGGGCAATGCCCAGTTGGCACTCGATTTGCTGATGTGCGACGATTTCGCTGAAGCGTGTCACCTTTCTGCCGAATTGGAAAACGTGAACACCCAGCGTCGCACCATCGAAGCGGAGCTTGCTGAAGTTGCTTCTGAACAGGCAGAACGCGTCTTTAAAGGCCAGCGTGCCTTGGTGGTTGCTGGCGAGGGCTGGCACGAGGGCGTCAAAGGCATTGTTGCCTCGCGCCTTACCAACCGTTATGGCGTTCCCTCCATTTTATTCACCATCGAAGGGGACGAAGCCCATGGTTCTGGCCGTAGCGTTGGTGACGTTAACCTGTTCGAGGCAGTTTCCTCGTGTCAGGACATCCTTACGCGTTTCGGCGGGCACCACGCTGCTGTGGGCGTTACGCTGCCCGCTTCTAAGCTTCCCGAGTTTTCGGAACGCTTGTGCGCCTACATGGACAAGCTCCCGCCCGAAGATTTCATTCCCCGCATTGAAGTGGACGCCAGCTTGGATCTTTCCGAGCTTACGCTGGAAAACGTCGCAAAGCTCGATTTGCTCGCCCCGTTTGGGCAGGAAAACCCCAGCCCTCATTTCCTGGCGCATGGCGTGGTTATTTCCGGGGGTAGGGCAGTGGGTGCCGATAAGACGCATCTTTCCTGCACGCTTACCGACGGGGTGAACTCTCTTTCCAGCATTATGTTCCATTGTCCTGACATCTCGGGGCTGTTGGGATGCGGATGTGCGCTCGACGCGGTGTTCGAGTTGCAGATAGACAGCTGGCGTGGGCGCCGTTCGGTCAAGGCAGTTATTTCTTCTCTTAAGCCCCTCACGCCCTGCAGCGCGCTTGAAACGTGCTTGGGCGAAGACAAGGAATTCGTTTCAGGTTTGGTTGCTGCCGAAGAAGACGAAACCCAAGGCGAAGATGCAACTAGCCTTATCGCTCCGGAATCCGATCGTCTTATGTGGCAGGAATACGCCAAGGCCGATCCTGCGGGTTTTCGCGCCGCATTGATAGGCGCGTTCTTGGGCGAAGCCCAGCTGCACGATTCGCAGCAGCGCACCTTGGACGTTCTTGATGCAGGCAATTCTGCTTTAGCCATCATGGGAACGGGGCGCGGCAAATCGCTCATTTTCCATATCCATGCCGTTGAGCAGGCCCTTGCTCATGGTAAAGCAAGCTTGTTCGTGTACCCCCTGCGTGCTCTTGTTGCCGACCAGTCATTCCATCTGGACAGAACGCTCGGTTCGTTTGGCATCCGCTCTGAAGTGCTTACGGGCGCTTCTACGCCGGAAGAGCGTGCTGCAGTTATGGCGGGTCTTGCTGCTCATGAAGTCGATATCGTGCTCACCACGCCTGAATACCTGGCGTTCCATGCGGCCGATTTTGCTGTTACCGGGTCTATCGACTTTGCGGTAATCGACGAAGCTCATCATGTGGGAACCTCGAAGGCGGGGTTCCGCCCCTTCTATGCTCGCTTGGGCGAATCTATTGCGGCATTAGGGTCTCCTCAGGTGCTTGCAGCTACCGCAACGGCAAACAGCGAAGTGGAACAGTGCATTTGCGAAGCATTCCATATATCGCCCGAATGCGTGGTGGTAGATAAACACGAGCGCGCCAACCTCGCAGTGGTCGATCAGCGCAATATGAAGAAGCGTGAGCGCTATTTGGTTAACCTGGTAGCGCAGGGCGAAAAAACCCTGATCTACGTTAATTCACGCATGGAAACCATTGCGCTAACCCGAAGCCTTCGCAAGCAGGAACCCCATATCGCCTCGCTGATCGGCTTTTATAACGCTGGTCTTTCTCGCTCCGAGCGCGAGCGTGTTGAATCGTTGTTCCGTGAAGGTGGCTTGCAGGTGTTGGTTGCAACTTCTGCTTTTGGTGAAGGGGTTGACATCCCAGGCGTTCGTCATGTGGTGCTGTACCATCTGCCTTTTAGCGAGGTTGAGTTCAATCAGATGGCGGGTCGTGCGGGTCGCGATGGCCAGCCGGCGCAGATCCATTTGTTGTTCGGTAGGGGAGATGCGCAGCTCAACGCTGGCATTTTGGATGATGCTGCTCCCACCCATGACGGAATGGCACAAATATATCGAGGGCTTCGCACCCTTCAGCGCAAACATGGGCAAGGCTTTTTTACTCTCGACGCGGAGGGCGCGGCGAAGAGCTCTTCCCGTTTGTTGGGTGCCGTTATTACCGCTACACAAGTAGAGTGTGGCATTTCGGTGTTCGAGGAATTGGGACTTATCAAAACTCAAGGTTGCGCAGGGGTTTCGGGTAAAGAACGAAGCATCAATGTCGTAGACTATAAGGGTAAGGTCGAGCTGGACGATAGCGTGCGCTATCGCGAAGGCATGGACGAGCGCGAATCGTTCGCGACCTTCAAGGATTGGGTGCTTTCCAGCTCTGTGGAAGAACTGCAGAGTCGCATAAGGCGCCCTTTGCTTCCCACTACGAACTCCCAGGAGGAACGATAGCCATGTCAGATGCCAACGAACTTCATCCGGTTGGATTAGTGGCTTCGTCTGTTGACCCAACCATCAAATCGGCTACTTCAGCGCCAGTCGGCTCCGACCCGAAGGAGCGCTTCAAGGCACTTGAGGGCTTGGCTTCTACCTATTTGGACAAAGACGAATTGGCTTTGCTGGAAAAGGCCTTCCGCTTTGCCGAGGAAATGCATGCTGGCCAGAAACGTAAATCGGGCGAAGCATTCGTAATCCATCCCGTGGAGGTTGCCATTATCTTGGCCGACCTTCACATGGACGTGGAGACGCTTATTGCCGCCCTGCTGCACGACACGGTGGAAGACACTGTTGCCACCAAGCAGCAGGTGGCCGAAATGTTCGGCGATTCGGTTGCCGAATTGGTTGACGGCGTAACCAAGATCACCAAGATCGAGGTGGAAACGCTTTCCGACGAGCAGGCTGAAACGTTCCGCAAGATGCTCGTTGCCATGAGCAAAGACATCCGCGTTATCGTTATCAAACTCGCCGACCGCTTGCACAATATGCGCACGCTTTCGGCCCTTCGCGAAGACAGGCGTATTTTCAAGGCGCGCGAAACGTTGGAAATCTATGCCCCCATTGCGCATCGCTTAGGCATCAGCTCCATCAAATGGGAATTGGAAGACCTAGCGTTCTTCTATTTGGAGCCCGCTAAGTTCAAACAGGTTTCTCGCATGGTTGCCGAAACGCGCCGTGAACGCGAGGAGTATTTGGAAAAGGTCATTTCCATTCTCCATGGCGAAATGGACAAGATCGGCGTGGGGTCTCAAATCATGGGACGCCCAAAGCACCTGTATTCCATCTATCAAAAGATGTCGAAGAAGGGCAAGGGCTTTTCCGAGATCTACGATCTTATCGCTGTGCGCATCATCACCACTTCGGTGAAAGACTGCTATTCGGCGTTGGGCGCGGTTCACAGTTTGTGGCACCCAATGCCTGGGCGCTTCAAAGACTACATCGCTATGCCGAAGTTCAACATGTACCAGAGCTTGCACACTACGGTTATCGGTCCGGCTGGCAGGCCTCTCGAAGTGCAGATTCGCACCGAGGAAATGCACCGCATGAGCGAATACGGCGTTGCCGCGCACTGGCGCTATAAGGAAAAGGGCGGCAAGGGTGCCGAATCGGCGTTCGATAAGCAGATTGCCTGGTTGCGTGAAATGGTCGACTGGCAAGACGAAACCAAAGACTCGCGTGAATTCCTGAAGTCGCTCAAGACCGACCTTGATCCGAAAGAGGTGTATGTCTTTACGCCTAAGGGCAAGGCTATGAGCTTGCGCTTTGGTTCAACTCCGGTCGATTTCGCTTTCGCCATTCATACGGAAGTGGGCTACCACTGCGTTGGCGCGAAGGTCAACGGTTCCATCGTGCCGCTTTCCTATAAGCTGCAGATGGGCGACCGCGTGGAAATCCTCACTCAGAAAAGCGCTACGCCTTCTCGCGACTGGCTGAACATCGTGAAAACGCCTTCGGCTCGCTCGAAGATCCGTTCCTTCTTTGCCAAGATCAGTCGTTCCGACGATATGCAAGAAGGCCGCGACATCCTTATGCGCGAAATGCGCAAGCATGGCTTCGGCATTTCAAGCGCTCAGAGCATGCGCGCAATGCGCGAAGTCGCCGAAGCTATGGGCTACAAAGACACCGACGATATGCTGGTTAACATCGGCACTGGTAAGGAAGCTCCGATGCATGTGGCTAACCGCATGCTGAAGCTGCTGGTAGACAACGGCACCGAAGACGCTTCGAAGCCTCTTATGGGAACATCAGCCTCGTCTACGGGCAAGATGCCGCCTATGCTTACGAGCGTTAAGCGTCCGAAGAAGCATGAAACCCATTTCTCGAACGGCGTGGTGGTTCGCGGCATCGACGATGTTCTGGTGCGTCTTTCCCGTTGTTGCAACCCTGTTCCCGGCGACAAGATCGTGGGCTTTGTTACCCGCGGCCGCGGTGTTTCGGTTCATCGCGACGATTGCCCCAACGCTGCTGCACTCAAGCAGCATCCCGAGCGCATCATCGAAGTGTTCTGGGAAGAAGACGGCCCCTCGGGCGACACTTCGTTCAACGTGCAGATTTTCGTTGAGGCGCTTGATCGTTTGAATCTTCTCATGGACGTTGCCTCGGTGCTGTCCGAGCACGGTGCCAACGTTCTTTCCGTTAATACGAATACGCATCGCGACGGCATGGTTGAAATGCGTTTCTTGTTCCAGGTTTCCGATACGGCGGTTATCGAGCGCATCCTTTCAAAGCTTCGTGCGGTGGATGGCGTGTTTGATGCCCATCGCATGATGCCTGGCGCAGCGTCTTCTAAGTAACTATTTAAGAAAGGTTTTGACAATGAAGCTATCAGTGAAAAGAGACGGACGTACGTTCCGTGTAACGGGCGCCGCCGTTGACATCAAGTATCTGGTGCTGGGCCCCATTGAAAACAACACTTTCATTATTTCTGATGATGCAGCCACCTTCGTGGTTGATCCGTCCGATAATGCTTCTGCAATCGTTAAGGCATTGGGCAACAAAAAGCTCGATGCCATTGTGGTGACGCACCATCATTCTGATCACACCAGCGCCCTTGCCGATTTGAAGGCTATGACGAACGCCCCTGTGTATGCTTCGGCAATTGATGCTCCCGTTATCGAGAACCAGCCAGCAGGGGAGTTCCCTCCCACCAAGTCATGCAAGGTTGATCATCTCTTGAAAGATGGCGATAAGCTGCGTCTGGGCAATATGGCATGGCGCGTTATTGCCACGCCTGGCCATACGCCGGGCGGAATCTGCCTGTTCCTTGAATCGGATTCGGGCAAGTACCTTGATGGCGCTAATGTTCTTATTGCAGGAGACACGTTGTTCTGTGCCTCTATCGGCCGAACTGATTTCCCGGGCGGTAATGCTAAGCAGATGCGTGCATCGTTGCGCAAGCTTTCCCAGCTGCCCGATGAAACGCTGGTTTTGACGGGTCACAACTCTTTGACAACAATTGGCGACGAGCAGAGGCGGGTGTTTGCCTACTACTGTTAAACTTGCGCTGCGCTTTGTAAGTGCATGCGCATAGAGCGGACGAGACTGCTGCGGCAATCCGCGGCATCGGACCTTGGAGGGGTCATGGCCGGAATCGGTAGAAAAAAGAAGAAGAAGTTCGACTATTACGATGCATTTGAGGCTCAGGCAGCTTTATGCGTTAAAGAAGCGAAGCTACTAAAGGAAATTGTGCATGACTTCGAGTCTGCGGCGGAACTTGAAAAGGAGCTGTCCCGCGCTCATGCTATCGAACGCGAAGCCGATGGCGTATGTCATAGCGTGTTCGAAGCGCTGCTTCCCGATTTCGTGACGCCGCTCGACCGTGAAGACATCATTGCTATGACGGAAAGCCTCGACGAGATCATCGATATGACCGAAGAGGTTATCCAGAACTTCTATATGTTCGATATTCACTTCATGCATGAAGATGCCAAGAAATTTTCTAAGCTCATCGTTCGTGCTTGTGAAGCGTTAAGCGAAGCTATGGTTGACTTCCGTAACTGCAAGAAGGCATCTGAAAAGCTTAATTCCTTGCTGGTACGCGTGAACGATATTGAAGACGAAGCCGATGCGCTGTTCCTGAACATCATTCGCGAGCTGTACGTTAAGGAATGCGACAACCCCATGTGCGTTTCGGTATGGACGCGCTTGTTCGAAGCAATGGAAGATTGCGTCGACCAGTGTGAAGCGGTTGCCAACAAGATGAGCATGATCATGGTGAAGTACGCCTAACACTCAACTCACGGCTTATGAACATTTAGGCAAGGCCCTTCGGTTCGCGGATGAATCGAAGGGCCTTGTGCGTTTTGGGCGCAACGTTTGTTTGTCTTGGAGCTTTGCCCAATCGCTGAATCGTTCGCCTTATTCTTCCTGATTGCAGTGGTGGTCAGGGTCTGCTTTCAATGCTTCGTGCGGAGCGAATTGAGCACTTTAGCGGGCGCCGTGGTTCGTTTCCCGATCATGCGTGCCGTTTTGTTTCCTGTTTGCTTCTAATCTTTTGTGACAGGGTTTCCCGCTAGGTGCTTTTGGTAATATGTAAGAGTTATCCCATACGAGGAAAGAAGACGATGGCACTTATAGTTTCAAAGTTTGGTGGCACTTCGGTTGCCTCCCCAGAACGAATCAAAAATGTGGCAAAGCGTCTTATTGCCATGAAGCAGGAAGGCAACGACGTTGTTGCTGTAGTTTCCGCAATGGGCAAAACCACCGACGAACTGGTGGGTCTTGCCGCTGCATTGAACGATCATCCCTCCAAACGCGAAATGGATATGTTGCTCTCCACGGGCGAGCAGGTAAGCATGTCGCTTTTGGCCATGGCTATTCAGGCACTGGGCTACAACTCAATCAGCTTTACCGGATGGCAGGCCGGCATTACTACCGACGATGTCTTCTCAAGCGCTAAAATCGAAGACATTAATGCTGACCGAATCCGCGGTGCTCTTGATACGGGTGCAATTGTGGTTGTTGCCGGCTTCCAGGGCATTTCAACCGATGGCGATATCACTACACTTGGCCGCGGCGGTTCTGACACTACGGCAGTTGCCCTTGCCTGCGGCATTGGTGCCGATGTATGCGAGATTTATTCCGATGTAGAAGGCATTTACACAGCCGACCCGCGCGTTTGCCCTCGTGCTAAGAAACTCAACCGCATCTCATACGATGATATGCTTGAGCTTTCCAGTGGCGGCGCTGGTGTTCTGCAGTCGCGCGCTGTGGAATTCGCTCGTAAATATCATGTTGTAATCCATTCCCGCTCTGCTTTCTCTGATGCAGAGGGAACGCTTATCGAGGAGGTTGTTCCTTCCATGGAACAGGCAGTAATTTCCGGCATTGCACACGATACATCCGAAATGAAGATCACCCTGCGTGGCCTTCCTGATGAAGTTGGCATGGCAGCTCAGCTGTTCTCTATCCTTGCGGGCAACAATGTTTCGGTTGACATGATCATCCAGAACACCACAAACGATGGTAAGGCGAACATTTCCTTCACCTTCCCCGGCTCCCAGAAAGAACAGGCTCTGGAAGCTGTTGATACCCTGGTTAAGAAGTTCGGTGCCACCGCTTTGATGGACGAGAATATTGCTAAGGTTTCCCTGGTGGGTACGGGCATGAAATCCGCTCCTGGCGTTGCCGCTAAGGCATTCGGCGCGTTGGCTGAAAACCATATCAACATTTTGATGATTTCCACCAGCCCCATTCGTATCTCCATCGTGGTCGAAGGCAGTCAGGTAGATGCAGCGGTGCGTTGCCTGCACACTGCATTTGGCTTGGACTCCGACACCATCTTCGAGGAAACCCAGCTTTCCCCCGAGGAAATCGCCGCAAAGATGGCAAAGGGCCGATAACTGGGAATATAGGGAAAGCCCCGTTTTCCTACCTAGCCATAGGACACAGAGGCAAGGCCTCGCTTGCGCGTTTTGCTGCAAGCGAGGCCTTTTTGCGTGAGAAAACGGGACCTTACCCCCTATATTCCCACTAAAACCAAACGAGCCCCATCCGTTTGGATGGGGCTCGTTTGGTTCGCGGCTAGGTATTTGCTTACTTGTCGTCCTTGTTGGAGATAAGGAGCAGGATGCCGCCGATGATGTTAACGAAGATCAGGGTGCATACACCAAAGGCGGTGGTGTTGGGCTTGGTGCCCTTGTAAATGCCCCAGCTGTGTACGGTCATGGGAATTGCCCATGCCAGCGGAATAACCGCCCAGCAAATGGCGATACAGCTCAGAATGCACAGAATGAAGTTGATCAAACGGAGGGTTTCGTCCTGCTTGGTCATGGGGTAGGTTGCTGCCTGAGCGGGAACGGGTTGAGGTTGAACAGGTACTGCGGGCTGCTGATATACAGGCTGCTGGGGCTGTTGAGGCTGCTGGCTAGGTGCGGGCGGCGGAACGGGAGCGCTTGCCGTTTGCTGCTGAGGTTGAGCAGGGGCTGTGTCAGCCTGCTTCAAGGCATTGCCGCACTGAACACAGAACTGTGCTTCGTCAACATTTTCTTTACCGCATTGAGGGCAGAACATTATAGATCCTCTCGTTTAGGGATAATAGTTTTTGGACAGATACATTGTAATGTATGAATTCACTATAACCTTATCATTAGCGGTTTTTGCCAAATGGGAAGATGAAAGCCCCAATTTGCATAAGGGTCGCCGCCATTTTGATTGTTAGCCTTTCTTGAGCTGGACCGCAATCCGCTCCCCGCAACCCGTTCAAGGCAACATTTTGCGCCAAATGTTAAGTTTATACAGTGCAACTATAGGTGAGTAGTATCATGGTTCCCCAAGTACACGATGCAAAGGAGCTTCAATGACTTGGACGAAGGAAATCCCCGCAAATCCGGTTGTTGCTGTAGCGGGCGCCACGGGCGCTGTCGGCAACGAATTTCTCGAGGTTCTTCATGATCTCGATTTTCCCGCAAGTGAGATTCGTGCACTTGCCTCAAAGCGTTCTGCGGGTAAGAAGCTTCCTTTTAAGGGCTGCGGCCAGGTTCCCGCAGGTGAACTTACTGTTCAGGAGATGACTCCCGAATCTTTCCAGGGTGTCGACATTGCGCTGTTCAGCGCAGGTGCAGGCGTTTCCAAGGAAATGCGCCAGGCTGTCGTAGATGCCGGTGCTGTGATGATCGACAATTCCAGTGCTTTCCGTATGGACGAAGATGTGCCGCTGGTTGTTCCCGAGGTTAACCCCCAGGACGTTGCTTGGCATAGCGGCGTTATCGCCAACCCCAATTGCTCCACCATCCAGATGGTTGCAGCCTTGAAGCCGCTCTATGATATTTCTCCCATCAAGCGCGTGGTTGTTTCTACCTACCAGGCTGCTTCGGGTGCAGGTGCCAAGGCGATGCAGGAGCTGTACGCGCAGACTCAGCAGTTCCTGAACGGCGAAGAGCTCACTGTCGATGCTTTCGCTCATCAGATCGCCTTCAACTGCATTCCCCATATCGATAAGTTCTTGGAAGACGATTCCACCAAGGAAGAGTGGAAGATGGTTGTCGAAACCAAGAAAATCATGGGTGATGACGATATCCAGGTTGCCGCAACCTGTGTCCGCGTCCCCGTCCTTCGTTGCCACGGTGAATCCATCAACGTTGAATTCGAGGGTCCGGTAACGGTGGAAGAGGCTCGCGCTGCACTCGAGGCTGCTCCGGGTATTACCGTAATGGACGATCCCGCTAACAGCTTGTATCCCATGCCTGGCCTGCTTGCAGGAACCAACGGTGCGTTTGTTGGCCGCTTGCGCAAAGATCCTTCCGTTGAAAATGGCTTGGCATTTTGGAACGTTGCCGACCAGATTCGCAAGGGTGCGGCGCTCAATGCCGTCCAGATTGCTCAGTTGTTGCTTCCGTAACGCTGATTAGCTGCATATATGTGTAGACGGGCGGGAGAATGAAAACTCCCGCCCGTCTTATTTTGGGATCCTTGCAGCGTAGGGTATCCTTGAAAAGATTGTTCAGCCTCGCCCATGGCGGGGATTTTTTATGTGTGGCGTCCGGTGCTTTTCTGCATATGCGGCGCTGAAGAATGGAAATGTGGTTTATGACTGCAAACGCAACGCAGGAAAAGAAAGATATGACTCAAGAAGCTGAATGTACGAGCTTTGATGCTCTTGGACTTAACCAAGAAATTATGGGAGCGGTAGAGGAATTGGGCTATACTGCTCCAACCCCCGTTCAGGCGGGGGCAATTCCTCAAGTACTCGAAGGCCGCGACGTGCTTGCCGCCGCACAAACGGGTACGGGCAAAACGGCAGCATTTCTTTTGCCAACCATGAATAATTTGGCGCATGGCGAAAAGCGCCGTGTTCGCGGTCGTAGCCTGGGGTGCGGTCCGTACCTTCTGGTGGTTACGCCCACCCGTGAGCTTGCTCAGCAGATAGAATCGGTGTGTCGTACCGTTGCCAAGCATACAGGCCATTCCTCGGTCACGGTTGTGGGCGGCTTGGGTTACGGCCCTCAGCGCAATGCTCTTAAGCAAGGCTGCGATATCCTTATTGCCACTCCTGGTCGCTTGATCGATTTGATGGAGCAGGGTGCTTGTTCACTCGATCAGGTTCAGGTTCTTGTTCTTGATGAGGCAGATCGCATGCTCGATATGGGCTTTTTGCCTGCCATTCGCACCATTGTGGGTGCAACTCCCGAACAGCGCCAAACGTTGTTGTTCTCTGCAACTCTCGACGAGGGCAAGGTTGGATCCATCACCGATTTGGTGAAAACTCCTGCTCGTATCGAGGTTGCGCCGGTAACCTCAACGGCGGACACCGTAGAGCAGTATGCACTTCCTGTTTCCCTAGAGGCGAAGAATGCGCTCTTGGCTCAAGTGCTGAAAAAGGCGGGTTCCGAGCGCGTTATTGTCTTTACTCGCACCAAGCATCGTGCCGATGCTTGCCGTCGTCGTTTGGTGAAGGCTAACATCACCTGCGCGGTTATTCACGGCGATCGCACACAGAACCAGCGTGAGCGCGCTCTTCGCTCGTTCAGCGCCGGTGAGGTTGATGTTCTGGTCGCAACTGATGTGCTGGCTCGAGGAATCGATATTGCCGATGTGAACTATGTCGTCAACTTCGATGTGCCTGAAGATCCTGTCGACTATATCCATCGTATTGGTCGTACGGGCCGCGGCGGCGATGTTGGCTGGTCGCTCACGTTTGTTACCGAGCAAGACATCGATGAGTTCAACGACATCGAGGCCTTGATGGGCAAAACGGTGGATCTCTACGACACCGAAGGCCTTGAACTGGGCGAAAACCCTGTATTCATCGACCCTGATCGAGTCCCTGCTTCGAAGGTGCCTGGAAAGAAGGCCAAGAAGAAACGTCGCAAGGCTCGTGAAAAGAAGGCGGCATCGAAGCAGGTTCAGGCAAGCAGCAAAGCAAGCCAGGATAGGTCCGAGGAAGCTTCCGAGGGCACTGAACGGCCTTCTCGTTCCTCTTCTGCTGGTCGCGGTCGTAGCGGCAAGCGCAATCAAGGTGCAGGCCGTAGCCAGGACAAGAAGCAGCAGGCAAAGCCTTCGCGCAAGAATGCCGTTCGCTCTTCCGATAGAAAGCGTTCGAATGGCGGCAATGGCAAACGTCGCAATTCTGAGCGGAGCGCCGAAGAGGTGCCAGCAGCGTTTAGGCCTGGCGTGCGTTCTTCTGGCGTTCGCCAAATGCCTAAGCCCGGAAAACGTAAGCGTTCCCAAGGAGCGAAAAATCATCGCGGAAGGCGCAACAGCCAATAGTATCGTCCACACCCCTTATGGGAAGCGTGCGTGAATGCTAAGGGGCATGCGGCTTTCGCGGCTGCTTGAGGTAATTGAGCATGATTAGCACGCCTTAAAAACAAAGCCTCCTGATTCAATTGTGAATCAGGAGGTTTTTGTGTCTTGGCGGATAAATCGAAAGAGGTTTATCTTTCTATGGCTGTCCTTCGGTTTTGCCGCTAGTCGAGCCTGCCGGTGAACAGGAATTTAATGCGCTGCCACAGGCTGGGCTTCTTCGGCACCAGCTGGATAGCTGCCTTGTCCGCTGCTTCTTCGACTTTCCTTTCCAGGGAAGGGGAAAGCACGATAGGCCTAGCATCGACCTTTTGCGCATTTACCTCGGCGGTGTTGGTGGCGGGCCCTGCAACACCAGGCTCAATTTCCTCGAGGCCATGAGGAATGTTGATCTCGACTTGCTCTGCGGCCTTTTCGGCGGCAATTCGCTGAGCTTCAGCTTCTTGCTGTGCCTTTTTCAAGGCGGCGAGTTCTGCTTCGGCTTCGGCCCTTGCCTTTGCCTTCAATGCGGCTGCCTCGGCTTCTTCCTGAGCCCTCTTCAGAGCGGCAAGCTCAGCCTCCGCTTCGGCCTTTGCCTTTGCCTCTGCCTCGGCCTTCGCCTTCAGCTCAGCAGCTTCCTCAGCGGCCTTCCTGCATGCTTCTTCAGCAGCTTCCTTTGCCTTGGCTTCTTCGCGAGCTTTGCGTTCCTCTTCCTCGGCTGCTTTCATGCGCTCGATTCGGGCAAGCTCAGCTCGGCGCGCCTCTTCTTCTTCGCGCAGTTCGCTGGCGTGGCGATAATCATCGCGTGCCTTCTGAATAAGGTAAGCCTGAGAATCAAACGATTCGGTGCTGCCGTCCGCGTTTTCGCTGCAGAAGAATTCGAGCGGGGTGTATTCCAGGTCGTTCTTCAACATGCGCAGTTTGGCGGTGTCGGAAAGCGAGATGTCCAGATACTCGTTAACGCGTTCCTTCAGCTCGGGATCGTAGATGGGCCAAGCGATTTCCACACGCTTTTCCATGTTGCGCGTCATCAGGTCGGCGCTGGAAAGGTAGATCTCGCGATTATCGCGCGGACCGAATCCGTAGATGCGGCTGTGCTCCAGCAAGCGACCAACGATGGAAACAACCTCAACGTTTTCGGTGTAACCCTCAACGCCGGGAACCAGACATGAAATGCCGCGTACGAACAACGTGGTTTTAACGCCAGCCTGGGAGGCTTCGGCAATCTTGTCGATGATGTCCTTGTCGGTGATGGAATTGGTCTTGAACGACAGGCCGTTGGGCTTGCCGCTTTTAGCAAGCGCGATCTGCTCATCGATCTTGTGAAGAATCATCGGCTTGATTTGCAACGGAGCAACCGAAAGCTTCTGATATTCATCGGAAGCGTTTTCTAAGCTCATGTTGCGGAAGAACTTTGCGGCATCCTTGCCGATTCCTTCGTCGGTGGTGATGAAGCTGAAGTCGGTGTAGAGCCTCGAGGTTTTCTCGTTGTAGTTGCCCGTGCCCAGCTGGGTAATGTACTGGATGCCGTTTTCGGTATGGCGTGCGATGGTGCAGATCTTCGAGTGAACCTTGAAGTCGTGGAAACCGTAGATTACGTTGGCGCCAGCCTGCTCAAAGCGTTGCGACCACTCGATGTTGTTGGACTCGTCGAAGCGGGCGCGCAGTTCGAACAGCGCGGTAACTTCCTTGCCGTTTTCTGCAGCAGTTACCAAGGCTTCTGCCAGATGGGACTGGCTGGCAAGGCGGTACAGCGTGATCTTGATCGAGAATACCGAAGGATCGTTCGCTGCTTCGCGGAGCAGGCTGATAAACGGATCCATGCTTTCATAAGGGTACGCAAGCAGAGCGTCGCGCTCGGCTACCTGTTCCATGATGGGTCGCTTTTTGTCGAAGCATGCTGGCCATTGCGGCGTGAACGGTTCGTTGGTGATGTCGCGTGCTAGCTCAGAATCGATCATGCTGGAAAGACCCCAGGCATAGCTCATATCGAGCGGGACGCTGGTAACGTAACTCTGGCAGGGCTTCAGATCCAAGCGCTTCAGAAGGAACTTTTCCGTAGCGGAGGAAAGGGGCGTATCGGTTTCCAAGCGAACAGGAGCCAGGCGTGCGCGCTTCTTCAGCATGCGCTTCATGTGCTCGCGGTAGTCGTAATCAAGATCTTCTTCGGTGCCGTCGTTCGGGTCGATGTCGGCGTTGCGTGTTACGCAGATAACGCTTGCGCGCTTGGTGGTGTACATAGAGAACACTTCATCAACGATGGTTTTGATAGCGTGTTCCAGAAGGATGTACTGAGTACCTTCACCAGGCAGCTTGATTACGCGCTTTGCCTGATGGGGCAGCGGAATAAGGCCGAACGTAGCATCGTCGGCGCCAATGTTCTTGCCCTTCTTTTTGCCCTTGCTCTCAGTTGCTTTGGACTTTGCGCCACCCTCTTCGTCGCTGACCAGGCGCGCAAGAACGTATAGTGCACCGTTTTCCAGGTGAGGGAAGGGGTGACGCGAATTGATGATCTGCGGCGAAAGGTAGGGAACAACGCGTTCTTTCAGGTGCTTGCGAAGATACTCCGCCTGTTCGGGCGAAAGGTCTTCGGGCTGAAGCTGGCGGATGCCGCATTCGGCCAATTGACCCATGATCTTGTTGTAGATGCGTTCTTCCTCCGGGTACAGCTCATGGCAGCGCTCATAGATTGCCTGGAGCTGTTCGTTGGGCGTCATCTGCGTTTTGTTGTCGCGCAGGTCTTTGTTTACCAAAGAAAGATCGGTAAGGCTGCCAACGCGTACCATGAAGAACTCCTGCAAGTTGCTGCAGAAGATGGACACGAAGGTGAGGCATTCGAGCAAGGGAACGTTATGGTCTTCGCCTTGATCGAGTACACGCTTGTTGAATTCGAGCCAAGAAAGCTCACGGTTTTGCATATAGGGCAGAACGTGATGACTCTTATGTTTGGGATGTGTTTCCGTGGTAGCAGATACACCAACACTGGAATTCTGTTTCGCTTCCATGATTTCCCCTCTATTCTTTTCCCCAGATTAATGGCGCATGCGCCAGTATTATCTAGGAATTATTGTAATCGTTAATAGCGGTTTTTCGCAGGTAAGATGCCCTTTTATCGCGCAACGAATCGCAATATCTTGTGACATTCCTCCGTGATGATGGTGCTTTTAGGCGAAACTGACGGGTTTTACTAGAACGCGTTCAGCCAAATACCCCTCGCGCACACCGTACTTGCAGATGTCTAGACGCTCGCCACCGCACAGCTTGAAGGCTTCGCGGATGATGACGCAGCCGGGAATAAGCGTATGGATGCGGTCGGGGAGGGTGCGCAAAGCCTCATGGGCAAAGGCGTTGGGGTCTTCTGCGTAGCGGTTCAGGATGGCATCAATGTGTTCGGGCAGCAAGTAATTGAAGCGGTTGCCGTTGTTGCACAGATCGCCATAGAGCTTTGCGGCAGATCGGATGGAGCCTCCGATGCCGTAAAGCTGGGTACAGTGGTATACGTCGGTTTCTTCCTTTTCTGCAAGTTCGCGGAAAGCCTGCGCTATGGCGTTGACTTCCTTCTGAGTGGGCATCAGCCCCGCTACATAGTTTGCGAAGGACGAAAGCGAACCCTGCGGAATGCTGGTTTTCGCAAGATCGAAGCCACCCTTGATGCTTGTGAGCTCGGTGGAACCGCCGCCGATATCGACCATGGTGCCCGCTTCGAGGTCTTGGTCGAGCTTTGCACCCAAATAGCCAAGATGCGCCTCTTCTTCGTTGGAGAGGATGCAGATGCGCTGCCCAATGCCTTCTTCGATTGCGGCAGTTGCCTTGTGCGAATTGGAGCAGTTTCGCAGTACGGCAGTTGCGAAAATATCAATGCGGTCGCAATTGAAGTGCGAAGCGCGGCGCAGGTGCGCGTTGATGGTTTTAATGGCGCGCTTTACCCCTTCTTCGGTCATAGCTCCCTTTTCGACGTGCGAAGCGAGGCCTGCCATCACCTTGTAGTTCAGCAGGGTGTCGATATCCTTCTTCCGCAGGGGCTCATGCGCGGCGCAGGACACCTCGTAAATGCAGAGTCGGATGGTGTTTGAACCTAAATCGATAATGCCGTAGCGGGACATTTCATAGCTCCTTGTTGTTAAATCTGGCGCTTTCGAACACATCATTCGATTTAACTATATTCGCGCATCGGGAAGTGGGGTAGCATCGCCTATAACGTGTTATTTAACATATTTCTGTCATTTGCCAGGTGCGTTGCATGCTGTGTAGGCAAGTAGCGGTGCAGTGGGGACTGGCGTGGCATAGGATAGAGGGGGTTTCGCGATGCTTGATACGGTTCGTTTGGGTTCTCAGAAGGTATCCAAAAAGGAATATAAAGTCCGCTTCAAAGAATTGATCAATAAGTTGGTCGTGCTTCAGCAGGAAGCGAAGCGCCAGGAGCTTGGCGTGGTGGTGTTGTTCGAGGGATGGAAGGGCGCCGGGAAGGGCAGTCGAATCTCAGATTTGCTGTATCACTTGGATGCGCGCGACACTTCGGTATACGTTACGGAAGATTTCGAAGGCGAAGAAGCCGAAAACGTTTTGAGCGAAGAGTTCGGCTCCACTGGCTATTTCCCTGTTATGCAGCAGTTTTGGAAAGCGCTTGGTCAGCGTGGGAGTATGACGTTCTATGATCGCGGTTGGTATTCGGTGGCGGCGCAGCATGTGATCAACATGCTCCCAAAGAAGGGAAAGCTTTCCAAGAAAGAACGCGCTGCGGTTGAGGCTCATACGGCACGCATGCTTCCCTCCATTGAAGACTTCGAAACACAGCTGCGCAACGATGGCTATCTGGTAATCAAATTCTTCTTGCATATCTCCGAGCAGACCCAACGCGAGCGTTTGGTGGGTTTGTATAGCGACCCTGCAACCAAGTGGCGCGTGACCCAGAGCGATCTTGAACAGCTCGAGCACTATAGCCAGTCTTACCGTGTTTATGACGAGATGCTGAAGCGCTCTAACTTCAAGGCTGCCCCCTGGATCCTGCTTGATGCCTCCGATCATCGTCGGGTAAACCTGAGCGTTGCCCAAACGTTGGTAACCGCTTTGGAACGCGAGCTCTCCAGGCCGAAGAACAATGCCGCTTTGGAAGCGGAAGCGAAGGCAAAGGAAAACTCTGCTGCTGCCGTTGCTGGTTCGGTGGCAGACGATGAGCGCGAACGCTCCGACGAGGAAAATCAGCTTCTGCGCTTGCAGGCAGAACATGAGGCCGCAGCGATGAGCGCTCATGCGCCCACGATGACGCGCTTTATCCCTAGCGCACATATACCTTCGCTTGATGAGGTAGATCATTCGCTTGCTCTAACTCACGACGAATACAAGCTCCAGCTGAAAGCAGAACAGGAACGTCTTCGTCGTATCGAGCTGGAAATGTACATTAGGCGCGTACCCATGATGATCATGTATGAAGGTTGGGATGCGGCTGGAAAAGGTGGCAGCATCAAGCGTGTGGCGCAGGCGTTGGATGCGCGTTCGTACACCATTTTCCCCAGTCCGGCACCTACGAAGCCCGAACTGCTGCACCCTCATCTGTGGCGCTATTGGACGCGCTTGCCGAAGGCGGGGCATGTAGGTATTTATGATCGCAGTTGGTACGGCCGTGTGTTGGTTGAGCGCGTTGAGGGCTTTGCCAGCACCGACCAATGGAGCCGCGCATACGAGGAAATCAACGAGTTCGAGCGCGACATGGTTGATTGGGGCGCCATCCTGCTTAAGTTTTGGGTGGACGTTTCCCCAGAAACGCAGCTTCAGCGTTTTGAGGCGCGTGAAAGCAATCCTGCGAAACGCTGGAAGATTACCGCAGAGGATTGGCGCAACCGCGACAAGTACCCCCAGTATCGTGCGGCGGTAGACGACATGTTCCGCCTTACTTCTACGCACAACGCACCTTGGATAATCTTGGAAAGCGACGATAAGTATTACGCCCGCGTGAAGGCACTGCGTATCATCAACGAGGCCATTGAAAAACGGTTGGGGCTGTTCTAGCTCGGTATAGAGCTGCGATTGCTGCCAGGATGCCGCTTTGGCATTAATGGTCTGCCCCAGCCTTGCTCGAAGAGTTGACGGAGCGGGCGAGCGCGGTGCGTTGTGGGTTGCTTCTGCGGGCTGATAGTTAACCCGCTCACTTGCTTTTTCTGCCTGTTGGCAGAACGTTTGAAATCCCTCTTGCGAATCTTCGTATGAGGGATTTCTTTTTGTTACTATAGTTTAGTTACATCGCTGCGTTGCATGCTGCGATGGCAGTTCGTTTCAGAACCAAATGTGTGAAGGTGGTTCATGCCAAAAGGCGCAAACAGACGCGGTCCATCGCGGGGGTCCCATGTTGCTCCGCAACGCTCTCAGAGCGCCCTGCCTGCTACGTATTGTTCCCAACAGGTTCCTTCCAGCCAGAGCATTTCCCAGTACAGCCGCGATTCCTACGGTTCAGCTGCGCGCGCAAGCCAAAGCAAAAAGGGCGGCATATGGCGTGTGGTGTTTATTGTTTCCATTGTAGTGTTCGTGGGCGCTTTAGCTGCCTTGGGCGCTATCGGCTATCAGTACTGGGCGCAGCAAAACGCTTACAGTGGCCTGGAAGAATATGCAGAGGTGGACGACAATTCCAATCTTGCTCTTTTCGACCTGAAAGTTGATTGGGACGGCTTACGTGCCATCAACCCCGACATCGTAGCGTGGGTGTACGTACCTGGTACGCCCATCAATTATCCTGTGGTTCAAGGGTCTGATAATCAGGAATACTTGCATAAAGCTTTTGACGGATCTACCGGATGGCTTGCTTCGGCAGGCACCATTTTCTTGGATGCTTCCAATACCAGCGACTTGTCCGATCAGAACAATGCACTATACGGCCACCACATGAACGATGGTTCGATGTTTGCTTCTTTGGCCGATTTCGAGAACCAGGATACCTTTGATTCGCATCGCGATATCTACGTGTTAACCCCACAGGGCAATTATCGCCTTAAAACGTTTGCTTTGGTAAAGACAACGGGCAGCGACGCCATCGTTCAGACGTCGTTTGCCAACGACGCAAGTTACCAGGCATACGTGCAGGACAAGCTTAACCGCAGCGTGGTAAGCCAGAAGGGGGACACGCTGACCGCTACCGATATCAAGCAGTCAGTGCTGTTTTCTACCTGCGAATATTCGCAAAACGACGGCCGTGCGGTGCTGTTTGCCGCTGTGGTGGAAACCACGGCAGCAAACGACCCTTACCTGAGCTCGAGCACCTCGGGGACAACTGGTCTTTCGTCAAGTCAGGACGCGGTCATGGATCGCAAATATGAGGAGGCTGCATAGATGAGCATGTCGGTGTTTCCCGGAGAGCGCCCCGACAGAATGGAAGAAGAGTGCGGTGTTTTTGGCATTTACGCACCTGGTGAAGATGTAGCGCGCATGACCTGCTTCGGTTTGCAGGCGTTGCAGCACCGTGGGCAGGAATCTGCCGGCATTGCCGTTGGCGATGGTGCCACCATCATGGCTTCCAAGGATCTGGGCTTGGTGACCCAGGCATTTACCGAAGGCGACCTTTCTGCGTTGAAGGGCGATTTGGCTATTGGCCATGTTCGCTACTCCACGAGCGGCGGTGTCGATTCGTGGGAAGCGGCACAGCCCCATATCTCGGCAATCGATGAAGTGCTTATTGCGCTTGCCCACAACGGAACGTTGGTGAACACCAATTACCTCAAGGCGAAAATCATTGATTACGGTGTTCATCTGCGTGCGGGCACCGACTCGGAAGCAGCAGCGAAGATCATTGGCGAGGTAACCAAAACCACGAATTCCCTTCGTGCGGGCATTCGTATGGCCATGAAAATGATCAAGGGCGCTTACGCTATGCTGCTGGCAAGCCCTGACCATCTTTACGCTTTCCGCGATCCAAATGGCATTCGTCCTCTGGTTGTAGGTAAGTTGCCCAACAATCGTGGATGGGTTGTTTCTTCCGAAACCTGTGGTCTTGATATTGTGGGCGCGGAGCTTATGCGTGAAGTTGCCCCTGGCGAGATTATCCGCTTCGGCAAAGATGGCATGATCTCCGAGATGGGCGTTGAGCCCAAGAAGCGCGCTAGCTGCATTTTCGAATACGTGTATTTCGCTCGTCCCGACTCCGTGATGGACGGACAGAGCGTATACGTTGCCCGCCGTCAGATGGGACGTATCCTTGCGCGCGAGGCTCCGATCGATGCCGACCTTGTTGTGGGCGTTCCCGATTCTGGTTTGCCTTCTGCTATGGGCTACGCTTTGGAGAGCGGCATCCCTTATTGCAACGGCATCGTTAAAAATCGCTATGTCGGCCGTACGTTCATTCAGCCTACCGATGAGATGCGCCAGCTTGGCATTCGCTTGAAGCTGAATCCGCTTCCGTCTGTAATTTCAGGCCAGCGTTTGGTGGTTATCGACGACTCTATCGTCCGCGGCAACACCTCCAAGAAGCTGGTTGACATGCTGCGAAGCGCAGGTGCCAAGGAAGTTCACCTGCGTATTGTTTCGCCTGAAACCCGTTGGCCTTGCTTCTACGGTATTGATACCGACACACAGGATCAGCTTATCGCGGCAAACATGACCAATCAGGAAATGTGCGATTTCATCGGCTGTGATTCGCTTGCGTTTATTTCGGTTGAGGGCCTTCACGAGGCAATTCAGTGCGAACACCCTGGTTTCTGTGACGCTTGCTTTACCGGCGAATACCCTGTGGATATTCCTGATACCATGAAGGCCAAGAGCTTCCTTCCCGAAGGGAAGGCAGTGCTCGATTAGCGGCCAGCTCGAAGGCATGCCATAGTGCCTCGAATTATGGCAATACGTTGTTTGTAAGCCCCCGAACAGGGGATTTGAGTTCCAGGAGATGCTATGACTGATCGCATTAAGGTCAACGCGATGGATAACGATGAAACCAAGTGGCCCAGCTGGACGGCTCAGGGTGCTACCACCTATGCCGAAGCGGGAGTTGATACGGCAGAGGGCGCCCGTGCAGTAGACGCCATCAAGGATGCGGTTCATCGCACGTACCGCGATGAGGTTCGCGGCGATATCGGCGGTTTCGGTGGCTTGTTCTCCATCAACGTGGCGAAGAACATGGCCGATCCAATTTTGGTTTCCGGTACCGACGGCGTTGGAACTAAGATTCAGCTGGCTAAGCTCGCTGGCAAGCATGACACCGTGGGCATCGACCTGGTTGCCATGTGCGTGAACGACATTCTTGCAACAGGCGCTGAGCCCCTGTTCTTCCTCGATTACATTGCCATCGGAAAACTTAAGAGCGAAGCGGTTGCCGAAATCGTTTCCGGCATTGCTGATGGCTGCCAGATGTCGGGCGCTGCTCTTATCGGTGGCGAAATGGCTGAGCATCCTGGTGTAATGGATCCCAATGAGTATGACCTTTCCGGTTTTTGCGTAGGCGTGGTAGATCGTCCTGAAATGCTCGACCCTGCCAAGGTCCAGGAGGGCGACGTGCTTATCGGCCTGGCTTCCTCCGGCATTCACTCCAACGGCTATTCTTTGGTTCGCAAGGTGGTTACCGACGGTAAGACGCTCTATGAGCTGCGTATGCCTCAGGAGTCTCTGGGCGGCCAGAGCGTGCTCGACGCGCTGCTCGAGCCCACTCGCATCTACGTGAAGCCTGTTCGCTCCGTCTTGCGCCAGCTCCCTGGCGCCGTTCGTTCCCTTGCTCACATTACGGGTGGCGGCATTACTGAGAACCTGAATCGTGCGCTTCCCGAAAACATGGATGCAGAGCTTCATGTGGGAACCTGGAGCATGCCACCGGTTATCCCGTTTGTGTGCCGTGCGGCTCATCTCGATGAGCACGAAGCCCTGAAGACCTTCAATATGGGCTTGGGCATGGTTCTCGTTGTTGATCCTTCCAAGGTTGATCAGGTTATGGACATCCTGGAAGCCGAGGGTGAAACACCTACCGTTGTAGGCCGTATCATTCCTGGCTCGGGCGAGGTTGCCTATGTTGATCAGGAAAAGCTCTTTGCCGACAATCCGTCTGCTGAAGAGTAGGTAATCATTATGCGCGATTGGCTCTAGCGACCAATCGCGCTTTATGTTGATGCACGTCGAAGGCTCCTTTTCCAACTTCGGGGGGGGGTCGATTGGCACGTTCATTACGGTAGCGACAGATAAAGGGGTCTTTTCGACGCCTTGCCTAGCAACGAAAGGAAGGGCATGACTGCTCAAGTGCAAGAACCGTTGAACATCGGCGTTTTGATCAGCGGTAGCGGCTCTAACCTCCAATCGCTCATCGACCATATTGAAGAAGGCACGCTCAGTGCGAAAATCAGCTTGGTTGTTTCTTCGCGTCCTGATGCCTTTGGCATTGAACGCGCCAAAAAGGCAGGAATTCCCGTCTTGGTGATGAATCGCGAGGCGTATGCCGACACTTCGGCGGCTAACCAGCGTATTGCTGACGCCCTGAAGGAAGCTGGTGCTGAATACGTGGTTATGGCCGGTTACATGCGTATGGTTACCGCAGAAATCCTCGACGCTTTCCCTGATAGGGTGGTGAACCTTCATCCCGCTCTGCTTCCTTCTTTCAAAGGCGCGCATGCCATTGAGGATGCATACAATTTCGGCGTGAAGGTAACTGGCGTTACGGTTCATTTCGCTAATGCCGATTACGATAAGGGCCCCATTATCGCTCAGCAGCCTGTTGAGGTTCGTGAAGGTGAACCCATCGAGGCTCTTGAAGAGCGTATTCATTCGGTCGAGCATGAGCTGTATCCTCACGTGATCCAGCTTCTTGCCGAAGGGCGGGTAGGCGTTTGCCCTGAAACGCGTAAGGTGCACATTTCAAGCTAACTAACAGTGCTGCCCGCTGGGCGGGCATTTTCACTTTCGAAGGTTTGCGTTTGGCTGGCGCTGCTATGCTGAACGTAACGAATATCAATAGCCAGACAATTCGGAAAGGCGGTACCAGGTGGCAGATCCTAAGGTAAAGCGTGTTCTTATGTCGGTAACGGACAAGACGGGTGTAGTGGAATTCGCTCGTGCTCTGTCCGAAGAGTTCGGTGCGCAGATCATCTCTACGGGTGGCACGGCTCGCGTTATTGCAGAGGCGGGCATTCCCGTTACCCCCATCGATGAGGTAACCCAATTCCCAGAGATGATGGATGGTCGCGTGAAGACGCTTCACCCGGCAGTTCATGGTGGTCTTCTTGCTAAGCGCGACAACCCCAAGCATATGGCTCAGGCTGCTGAGCACGGCATCGAGATGATCGACATGGTGGTGGTAAACCTTTATGCATTCGAGAAAACGGTAGAGTCCGGAGCCGATTTCGGTACCTGTATTGAAAACATCGACATCGGTGGCCCTTCTATGCTGCGTTCTGCTGCAAAGAATTTTGCAAGTGTTGCCGTTGTTACCGATCCTGCAAGCTACGGAAGCATTCTCGCCGAAATGCGTGCAAACGATGGCGCAACCACACTCGCAACGCGTACCCAGCTTGCTCTTCGCGTGTTCCAGACTACCAACGCTTACGACGGCGCTATCGCTGCATGGCTCGGCAACCAGTTGGGCGAGGTAAACGAGCTGTTCCCTGAGGCTCTTTCTGTTGACCTCGTTAAGCAGCAGGGTCTTCGTTATGGCGAGAACCCACACCAGAGCGCTGCGTTCTACCGCGTTCCTGAGTTTGCTACGCCGCATTCTCTGGTTAACGCTAAGCAGCTCAATGGCAAAGAACTCTCTTACAACAACATCCTCGACACCGATGCATGTTGGACGCTCGCTCGTGAGTTTGACGAGCCCGCTGTTGTGATCCTGAAGCATCAGAATCCCTGCGGTTCCGCAACCGCAGCCGATGTTGCTACGGCTTACGACAAGGCGTTTGCTTGTGACCCGAAGAGCGCTTTTGGCGGTATCATCGCTGTTAATGCCGAGGTCACCCTCGAATTGGTTGAGCATATCAATGAGAACAAGCAGTTCGTAGAGGTACTCATTGCTCCTTCGTATGAGTCAGCTGCTCTTGAGCTGCTTCAGCAGAAGAAGAACCTGCGCGTTTTGGAGACTGGTGGGGTAGATGCTCCTGCGGCTATTGAATTCCGCTCTGTTGATGGCGGTATGCTTTGTCAGCAGGTAGATCGCGTGGATGAGGATCCTTCAGAGTTCACGGTGCCTACTAAGAAGAAGCCCACTGAAGACGAATTGCATGAAATGCTCTTTGCCTGGAAGGTTTGCAAGGGCGTTAAGTCTAATGCGATTTTGGTTTCGAAGGATCATGCTGGGATTGGCATGGGCCCTGGTCAGCCTAACCGTGTTGACTCTGCGAAGCTCGCTTGCGAACGTGCGCATGAGGCGTGCGAACGCATGGGTGTTCCCGCAGAAGGCCTGGTATGCGCATCCGATGCGTTCTTCCCGTTCCGTGATAACGTTGATACGTTGGCAGACTATGGTGTCAAGGCCATTATCCAGCCTGGCGGTTCCATTCGTGACGAAGAGGTTATCGAGGCTTGCGATGAGCACGGCATCGCCATGGTGTTCACTGGTCATCGCCACTTCCGCCACTAGGTAAGTGTCGTTTCGGCAAAGTAGAACTGAATTAGAAACGCCCTTTGGGGCGTTTCTTTTGTTTGCGGCAAGAGCATTTGAGCTGCCTTGCCCGTTCGTTTTATGACAGTTGGGGTATCGGGTTTGGTGTCTGATATACTCAAAAACAATCTTCCTACTGAAACACAGAAAAAAGGTCCTCCCAGCAGTGAAGTTCAATATTCGAAATCTTATGGGCGGCTTGGTCATCATCGTCGTGCTGGCCTTCGTCTTCCTCCGTGGCGATCAGATCAATGAACTGGCGGCCACTATGGCGCAGGGTGCTATGATTCCCCTGGTCATTGCTATTCTTACGCAGCTTTGTAAATACATTTCTCAGAGTTTTGCGTACAGCTTTTCTTTCCAAGCAGTGAATGAAACCATGCATCCAAAGCATACGTTGCCTCTGGTATTTGGCACGTTCTTCCTTAACACGGTGGTTCCTTCCCTGAACCTTGCTGGTACCACCTTGGTGGTTGACGATGCTCGAAGGCGCGGCATCGAACCAGGTAAGGCAACTTCTGCAGCATTGCTTATGCAGATTACGGTAGATTCCGCTTTTGCCACCATTATGATTATCGGGTTTTCCATCCTTGCGTTAACCGTAGGGTTATCTCCCATCTGGCTGTTGTTCGGTTTGGTGGTAATCGTTTTGGTGGGAGCCATGATCTCTGTCATGGTTTTGGGTCATAAGAACCCCGATCTGGTTGTTCGGATCCTTATCCCCATTGCCCGTTTCATCAACAAGGTCTTGGTTCGTTTCCACAAAGACCCGATGGCTCCTTGGGTGGAAAAAACGGTGGGGTCGTTTTCCAGTGCGGCGAAGCTCATCGTGCAGAATCCTAAAACCACATTGAAGGCATGGGGCTGCTCTCTTATTGCAAGCTGCTGCGAGCTTTCTGCGTTTTGTTTGGTTGGCTATGCGTTTGGTGTTGCTGTTCCCGAGTCGTTGGTGTGTGGCTATGTGGTTGCAACCCTGTTTGCTATGGTTTCGTTTACGCCGCAGGGCGTTGGTGTTGTTGAGGCGGCAGTCACTGTTGCCTTTACTGCTTTTGGCGCTTCGGCAACTGCTGGTATGGCAATTGGCTTGGTCTACCGCGGCATCGTGTTCTGGATGCCCTTCCTTATTGGTGCAATCCTTATTCAGACCACCAAGACCTTTCGTCCTAAAAGGGAAAAGAAGGAAAAGCTCCCCGACAACAACTTCAACCGTCAGCGCGTTCGTGCGGAGTTGGGGCGTGAAGCTGCCGAGCACAAAGCGCAGCGTGATGCGCTTCGCCCCAGTGCCGTAAGGAAAAACAACTTCGATGAAGATCTGCAGTCGGGCAAGGGGGAACAAGCCTCTTCGCCCGATGAGCCGGAACTTGAAGAAGCGTAATGATTAAATTGAGAGGAATTCCATGCCCAGTTTTATCGAGCATCTTTCGCATACTACCCGCAGTTACCGTAGATTCCGTAGCATCTACCGCGTGCCTGAAGGTCACATGAAGAAGTGGGTCGACAACACGCGTTACACCGCTAGTGCCAAGAACTTGCAGCCTTTGCGCTATCGCATTGTTTCCGATAGGGAAATGTGCGCGAAGGTGTACGACACGCTTGCATGGGCTGGCTACCTTACCGATTGGGAAGGCCCTGAAGAAAAAGAACGTCCAACTGGTTACATCGTAATGGCGGTCGACACTGAGGTCTCTTCGGTTCAGGCCGCTCAGATTGACATGGGCATCTGCGCGCAAACCATTATGCTTGCATCTACAGAAGAAGGCTTTGGCGGTTGCATGATCATGTCCTTCAAGAAGCAAGAGCTCAAAGAAATCCTGGAGATGCCCGAAAACCTTGAACCGGTGTTGGTGCTTGCTTTGGGCAAGCCTTGCGAAGAAGTATGCATCGTTGATATGGAAGATGACGATGTGAAGTACTATCGCGATGAAAACCAGGTGCACTACGTACCTAAGCGTTCGTTCGATAGCATCATGTTCTAGCCATGAAGAAGTCAGAGGCACTTAATACCCTTGGTCTTGCGCAGGGCGCTTCGGAAGAAGACATCAAGAAAGCGCATCGCAAACTGATCATTGAGAACCATCCCGACAAGTTCGGGCAGGATGAACAGGCGCGAGCTAAGGCTGAAGAAAAAACGAAACTCATTAACGAGGCGCGTGATGTGCTTCTGAACCATTCGTGGGATCCTGAGTACAGCACCTCGGGAACTCCTTATGGGGCGCCGTTTTCCTACAACCCTTCTGCGGGTCGTCCTCAGAATGCCCAAGGCAATCCATTTGAAGGATGGCCGTTTACTGAATCGTTTGTTTGGACCACATGGGATGAAAACGGAAACAAAACTACGTACACCAGCACAGGGGGCAATCCCTTCCAAGGGAATCCGTTCGGTGCGAACCCGTTTTCGTGGACCGATCCCTTCGACATGGGTGGTGCTCATGCGGGCGATTCTGGCTCCAACGGGGCAGGGGGACATTCCTACCAAGGCAACCAGTGGGGTGGCAACCCTTTTGCCAATTCGTCGAATCCCTTTAAGGGAACAGTGTTCGATTTCAGTTCATTCTTTTCGAATGCCCCCACAGCAGAAGAACTGCTTCAAGAAGCAAAAGCCGATTTACGGCTGGATATTGAGCTTATTGCCGCGAAACTTGTTATTTTGGCGCTGTCGTTTTTGCTGAGCGCTCCAGCAACGGGCTTGTATCTGTACACCATCATCTCCATTGGCCAGGGCATCTGGAAGCGTCTGAATTTCCTTTCCCTTGTCCTGCTCGTGCCTTTCGTGATGTTGGCGCTCATCTTCACGCCAGGGGGAGACGCGACCATCGGGATAATTGCCCTGATTCTGTTTGCCTGCGCGGTAGGCTTCGACGTGTCGAATGTGTATCGCCATGTGAAAATGATTCGTACCCTAAAGAGGAACTAGGGTCAAGTTAAAGGTTGGTTAAGATCGCGCGAGGCTCGTTTTGGCGGGCCTCGTTCTGTAAGTAGGGGTGATATAATCTGAAAACTTAGCAGTAGGTATTGATGAAGGAGAGCGTATGCCACGTCCTATGACCATGGCAGAGAAGATCCTTGCAGCCCATGCGGGGCTCGAGGAAGTGGTTCCCGGCCAATTGATCGAGTGCAACCTTGACCTCGTTCTTTCCAACGACGTTACCGCACCCATCGCCATTAAGGAATTCAAGAAGATCGGCGTAGAAAAGGTTTTCGATCCTACCAAGATCGCTTTGGTTCCCGACCACTACGTACCCAACAAGGACATTAAGAGCGCCGAACAAGCCAAGATGACGCGCGATTTTGCCCGTGAGCAGGGTATCACCCATTACTACGAAGTGGGTTGCATGGGTGTAGAGCACGCACTCCTACCTGAGCAGGGCGTTGTAGGCGCTGGCGACCTTATCATTGGCGCCGATAGCCATACCTGCACCTATGGTGCGTTGGGCGCATTCTCCACTGGCGTTGGTTCTACCGATGCTGCTGTGGGCTATGCCACCGGCAAAGCATGGTTTAAGGTTCCTGAAAGCCTGCTGTTCAACGTTGAAGGCGAGCTTCGCCCTGGTGTTACCGGTAAGGACATCATTCTTCATATTATCGGTATGATTGGCGTAGATGGCGCTCTGTACCAGGCAATGGAATTCCGTGGAAGCGCCATTGAAGGCCTTACCATGGACGAGCGCCTTTCCATTTCCAACATGGCTATCGAGGCAGGCGGCAAAGCTGGCCTTATTCCTGTCGACGATGTTACTCGTAAGTACATGGACGGCCGCACCGAGCGCCCCTATACCGAGTACCACTCTGACCCCGATGCGGTATATGCGAAGGTGTACAACATCGACGCGCAGGATATCGTTCCTACAGTTGCTTTCCCGCACTTGCCCTCTAACACGCGTCCCGCATCCGAGGCTCGTGATATCGTTATCCAGCAGTCCGTTATCGGCTCTTGCACTAACGGCCGCATCGAAGATATGCGTCAGGCCGCCGCTGTGCTGAAGGGTCATAAGGTTCATCGTGATGTTCGTTGCATCATCATCCCTGCAACGCAACAGGTTTACCGTCAGTGCATCAAGGAAGGCCTGATGGATATCTTCCTGGACGCCAACTGCGCAGTCTCCACTCCTACGTGCGGTCCTTGCCTGGGTGGCTACATGGGTATTCTTGCCGCTGGCGAGCGTTCTATCGCAACCACCAACCGCAACTTCGTAGGCCGCATGGGTGATCCCACCAGCGAGGTGTACCTCTCTTCGCCGGCAGTTGCTGCTGCCAGCGCTGTGCTGGGTCATATCGGTCTTCCTGAAGATCTTGATTAATTAGGAGAAGCGCAATGCAATTTAAGGGAACAGTTCATCGCTACGGTCGCGATATTGATACCGACGTTATTATCCCAGCTCGCTACCTCACCACTTCCGAGCCTTCCGAACTTGCCAAGCACTGCTTGGAGGATTTGGATGTCGAGTTCGTCAACAACGTAAAGTCCGGTGACATCATTGTTGCCGAAGAAAACTTTGGTTGCGGCTCTTCGCGCGAGCATGCACCTATCGCCATCAAGGCTGCGGGCGTAGATGCCGTTATTGCCAAGAGCTTTGCTCGCATCTTCTATCGCAACTCTATCAACACGGGGCTTGCTATTCTTGAATGCCCCGAAGCGGTAGATACTATCAAGAATGGCGATGTGGTTAGCGTCGATACTGAAACCGGTACCATTACCGACGAAACCACGGGTGAAAGCTTTACGGCTCAGCCTTTCCCGCCCTTTATTGCCGATATCATCGAGCAAGGTGGCTTGCTGAACCGCACGCGCCACGTGCTGGGGCTTGCCTAAGCGTTCGTTTTGAACGTAATTTCTTGAAACGCCTTTCGGGGCGTTTCTTTCTTTGCGGTAATATCGTTTGCGAACTGTTTTTCGCTGAAAGAGGATTTCACTATGACCAAGACGTACAAGATCTGCACGTTGCCCGGCGACGGAATCGGCCCCGAGATCATGGCCGAAGGCGTTAAAGTGCTGAAGGCATTGGGTGAAAAGTACGACGTCGATTTCGCATGCGAAGATGCTTTAATCGGCGGTTGCGCTATCGATGCTACAGGCGAAGCGCTTCCTCAGGCAACGCTTGATGCTGCCAATGCGTCGGATGCGGTACTGCTCGCTGCAGTGGGCGGCCCGAAGTGGGACACCACCGATCCCTCGAAGCCTCGTCCTGAGCAGGGTTTGCTCGGCATTCGTAAGGCGCTAGGCTTGTATACCAACCTGCGTCCCGTTCAGATTTTCAACGCATTGGCCGAGGCCTCTACCTTGAAGCCTGAGGTGATCGATGGCGTAGACATGATGATTGTTCGCGAGCTTACCGGCGGTTTGTATTTTGGTAAGCGCGAGCGTTTCTACGACGAAGAGGGCGCAGGCACCGATGGCAAACCTGGCCAGCGCGCATACGATACGCTTGAGTATCGTGAATATGAGATTGAGCGCATTGCCCGTCAGGCATTCGAGGCTGCCCGCAAGCGCGGCAAGAAGGTTACCAGCGTCGACAAGGCTAACGTTTTGGAGACCAGCCGCATGTGGCGCGAAATCGTTCATCGAATTGGCGCAGAAGAATATCCCGATGTTCAGCTCGAAGATCTGCTGGTAGACAACACGGCAATGCAGCTTATCAGCCGTCCCGCTGATTTCGATGTAGTGGTTACCGAAAACATGTTTGGTGATATTTTGTCCGACGAGGCTGCTCAGATCACGGGTTCGCTGGGCATGCTTGCAAGCGCTTCCTTGGGTGATGGCGTTGCTCTGTATGAGCCGAGCCATGGCAGTGCGCCCGACATCGCGGGCCAGGGCATCGCGAACCCCTTGGCTCAGATCATGTCGGTTGGCATGATGTTGCGTTACAGCTTCGACATGGGCCAAGCGGCAGATGATATCCAGCGCGCTATCACCGAAGTGCTTGACGAGGGATGGCGCACGGGCGACCTGAAGGACGCTTCCACTCCTGCCGATAAAGTAGTCGGCACAGTTGCTATGGGCGATCTGATCGTTCAACATCTGTAAGCTTAGATGTGCTTTTGCGGCCTCTGTCTTTCTCGACGGAGGCCGTTTTTCGTTTGTCGGGAAAATAGGGACAGGTACCAGATTTCCGCTTTTCGTGGGAATCTGGTACCTGTCCCTATTTTCCTACCCGTGTTCCTTTTTTGCGTGCTAATGCAGCGCTATAATAGTGCGGTTACAGGCACAGGAGTGCCTAAGTTGAGTTTTGAAAGAGAGCAGCACAGAGCATATGGCAGTGAAAGCACCTGAGGGAACCTTCGATCTTCTTCCCGATGATGTGCGGTTTTGGGATCATTTCCGTCAAACCGCATTTGAGATTTTCGGTCGTTGCGGCTATCAGCCCATTGAAACCCCGCTGTTTGAACAGACAGATCTGTTCGTGCGCGGCATCGGTCAGTCCACCGATGTTGTTTCTAAAGAAATGTTCACTGTTGTTTCCGGTGGCAACATGGAAAAGCTTCTTGCTGGTGAATCGCTGAAAGCAAAAAGCCGCCTTTCTCTTCGCCCGGAGGGAACAGCAGGTACTGTTCGCGCCGTGGTGCAGCATGATATGGTTCCACAGGGCGGTGCTCCCGCAAAACTTATGTATGCTGGTCCGATGTTCCGTGCTGAGCGCCCTCAGAAGGGTCGCTTGCGTCAGTTCCGCCAGGTGGGCGTTGAGTGCCTGGGTGCTGATGAGCCAACGGTAGATGCCGAAGCAATCATCATGCTGATGCGTTTCTATGAAGCCATCGGTATTCCCGCTTCGGAAACTCGCCTGCTTTTGAACTCTATGGGCTGCGAGAAGTGTCGTCCGGCTTACCGTGAAATGGTGCGCGAGCACATCCACCAGCATTCGGAAGAGCTGTGTGAAGAGTGCAACCATCGTGCCGATCTGAACCCACTTCGTGCATTCGACTGCAAGAACGAGCACTGCCATGAGGTGATGGAGGGTGCTCCCAAGATCACCGATCACCTGTGCGACGACTGCCGTGCTCATTATGAGGCAGTTAAGGGTTATTTGGATGCCGCAGGTATTGCGTATGTTGAGGATTCCCGTCTGGTTCGTGGCTTGGACTATTACACGCGCACGGTGTTTGAGATCCAGGTTGATACAGGCATGGGCAGCCAGAACGCCATCGGCGGCGGTGGCCGCTACGACAAACTTGCTAAAGAGGTTGGCGGTCGCGATACTCCGGGCTTGGGCTTTGCATTGGGCTACGAGCGTTGCGTGCTAGCGCTGGAAGCACTCGGTGCCAAAGCGTCAAGTGAAGTTGCGCCTGCGGCATTCATTGCCTGCGTCGACGATACTACCCGTGCAACCGCCTTTAACTTGGCGCAGGAGCTTCGCGCTCAGGGGCTTTATATCGAATTGGATCATCAGAAGCGTAGCCTGAAGAGCCAATTCAAATTGGCCGACAAGCTTTCTGCTCGTAAGGTTATCGTGCTCGGCCCCGATGAGGTTGCCGAAGGGGTTGCTAAGATTCGCGATATGGAAACCCATGAAGAGCAGGTTGTGAAGCTCGATGCCGTTGCAGGGGCTTTGGCGTAGAGAAAAGACATTTTGCCTTAGTTTGATTACCGCACCGAGTTGCGCATGGGCGCTTCCCTGGTGAAGAGATACCGTAGTAAACAATGGCTGCTTTACATGGCAGCTGGTAGCGATAGGAAAGAGGAGTAAGCACTACCATGACCGATTATCTGAACGAATACTGCATGCACTCCCACACGTGTGGGCAGTTGCGCCGCAGCGACGTTGACGCAGAGGTTACCCTGACCGGTTGGGTATGGCACAACCGCGACCATGGCGGTCTTATCTTCGTAGACCTGCGTGATCGTGAGGGTTACACCCAGGTTGTTGTTGACCCCGATTGCGTAAGCGAAGAGGACTTCCATGTAGCTGAGCATCTGGGCCGCGAATACGCCCTTGAGGTTACCGGCAAGGTTCGCGCGCGCTTGGACGAAGCCGTTAACCCGAATATGGCAACAGGCGAAATCGAGGTTTTGGCAAGCTCCGTTAAGGTGCTGAACACCTCCGTTACTCCTCCGTTTTCCATCGAAGACGGTATCGAAACCGATGAAACCACTCGCATGAAGTGGCGTTATCTCGACCTTCGTCGCCCCGAGATGTATGCAAACCTGAAGCTTCGCCATGTTGTTGCCCAGGCAATGCGCTCTGCTCTTAACAAGCGCGGCTTCCTTGAGGTTGAAACGCCTATCCTGGCAAACTCCACTCCTGAAGGCGCACGTGACTATATTGTTCCTTCCCGTCCTAACCCCGGCAAGTTCTATGCATTGCCTCAGAGCCCTCAGCAATTCAAGCAGATGCTGATGGTTGGCGGCATTGAGCGCTATTACCAGATTGCACGTTGCTTCCGCGATGAAGACCTTCGCGCAGATCGTCAGCCTGAGTTTACTCAGGTTGACATCGAGATGTCTTTCGTTAAGGAAAACGATGTAATCGACATGATGGAAGGCGTTTTCCAGGAAGTTCTGGAAGCGGCTGGCGTAGAGCATGAGTTCCCGCTGCAGCGCATGCCCTGGAAAGAGGCAATGGATCGTTTTGGTTGCGACCGTCCCGATATCCGCTTTGGCATGGAGCTCGTTGAGCTTACCGAAATCGTTCGTGGTTGCGGCTTTGGCGTATTCTCCAAGGCGGTAGAAGCCGGCAACATCGTTAAGGCCATCAACTGCAAGGGCGCTGGCGACTGGAGCCGTGGCGAGATTGAGAAGCTGGGCAACATCGCTTCCGAAAACGGTGCTAAGGGCATGGCTTGGATTGCTTACACTACTGACGGCAAGGAAAAGAGCCCCATCATCAAATTCTTGGGTGACGAAGTTCATGCCAAGATCAAGGAAGCTATGAACGTAGAAGCAGGCGACTTGGTTCTGTTTGCTGCAGATACTTTCGATATCGCAAACGCTGTTCTTTCTGCTCTGCGTTTGCACATGGCTGATGCGCTGGACATCCCTCGCCCCGGTCATAAGCTGCTTTGGGTTGTTGACTTCCCGATGTTCAAGTTCGACGAGGAAGCCAACAAGTATGCAGCAGAGCATCATCCCTTCACGATGATTCCCGAGGCTGACTGGGATAAGATCGAAACCGATCCTCTGGCTTGCGGCAGCTACAGCTACGACATCGTTATGGACGGCTTCGAAGCTGGCGGCGGCTCCATCCGTATTCACAACGCCGAGCTGCAGAAGCGCGTTCTTGCTCGTTGCGGCGTAGATGAAGAGGACATGGAAGTGAAGTTCGGTCACCTTATCCATGCTCTTGAGCTCGGTGCGCCCCCTCATGGCGGCATTGCTATCGGCCTTGACCGTCTGGTTATGCTCTTGGCTGGCAAGCAGTCCATTCGCGACGTTATCGCTTTCCCGAAGACGAGCTCCGCTTCTGACCCCATGACGGGCGCCCCGAATGCGGTTACCGCAAAGCAGCTGAAGGAAGTAGCCCTGCGCACCCTGTAAGCGGAAACATAGAGGCAGGTATCGTTTTCCCACTTTGCTTTGATTACGGGATGCCAAAGGCTTCTCTCGGCGTAGAGTGAGCATGGTCCTTTCTGCTTTAGCAAATACAGCTATATGCCCGTTGGTTCATTAGCGAACCAACGGGCATTTTATTGTTGGCGTATTCCCAAAATGGTCTGTCGCTATTTAGTCGTGTGGGGTAGGATTGCCCTTGGTTCTTTGTTCGGTGGAAAGGAATTGCGATGGGGAACAAGAAGTACTTCTTCTTTGATTACGATGGCACGTTGGCAGTGCCGCGTACCCGTTCAATTCCCCAAAGCACCCTCGAAGCCCTTGATGAATTGCGAGCGCAGGGGCATTTCATTGCTTTGGCTACTGGACGATTGCAGGTAAATGCGGTTGATTACATCGATTCAGCTGGTATTACCAATATTGTTGCCGATGGAGGTTATTCAGTTACGTTGAACGGCGAGCTGAAGTGGATGGAGGGACTTCCGCTTGCTCCAGTGAAGAAATGCCTGCATATCCTTGAGGATCAGGGGATTCCCTGGGCGGTTAGCACCACCAATGAGTTGGTGCGCTATTCCCCGCGGGAAGACTTTGCCGAGATAGCGGGTGATTACTATGTTCCCACCGAGTACGACCCCAATCTGCGCATTGATGATTTGAACTGCATTTATAAAGTGTATATACCTTGTTCGACCAAGGACGAGGATATGGTGTTTGCTACAGGAGCCCTCAACGAGGTTCCCCATGTGCGCTATGACTCTGACACCATCTTTGTTGAGCCGATGGATAAACAACGGGGCATTAAACGAATGATGAATTTGCTTGATGCGCCTTACGAAGATGTCGTGGTGTTCGGTGACGGCTTCAACGACGTTTCCATGTTTATTCCCGAGTGGACTTCGATTGCCATGGGAAACGCACGGCAGGTTTTGAAGGAGCGAGCGAATTTCGTTACCACGAATTGCGATGATGATGGAATCATGAACGCTTGCAAGCACTATGGATGGATTCGAGGTTAGCATGGGGCGTTTCAAAAACGCATGGCAGCATTTCTGCACCATCTCACATCATAAGGTTTTAGTTTGTCGGCATTGCTTCAAGGTCGGTTTATATCGCCAGGGCATTATGCATGATTTGTCTAAATACTCTTTGACGGAGTTCAGGGTGGGCGTTAATTACTATCAGGGCGATAGAAGTCCTAATACGGCCGAGCGTTCCGATTTGGGTTACTCTACGGCTTGGTTGCATCATAAGGGGCGCAATCGTCATCATTATGAGTATTGGATCGACATGAAGGGCAACCGTGACGCAACACTTGAAGGCAAGCCTATGCCCACGCGCTATGTGGTTGAGATGTTCTGTGACCGTATGGCGGCTAGTAAGGTGTATCAAGGTAGCGCTTATACCGATGCAAGCTCGTTGGAGTATTTGAGGCTTGAGCAGAGCGCCAAGGGCGAGCTGCTGATGCATCCCGATACAAAGGCGCTTCTAGAGCGCATGCTTACCTGGCTTGCTGAAGATGGTGAGGAGATTGCCCTTCGTCGCGTACGCAATGAAATAGTGAAGCCGCGTCACCGCGAACCAAATACCCCAAAGTTTTAGTGAAGGCATAGGGATTGGGGATATAGGGGAGGTCTTATTTTCCCGTCTAACGAGAAGAGTCTCGCTTGCGACGTATTGCGCAAGCGAGGCTCTTCCTTTGTGCACCATAACAAGGTGAAAAATGGGACTTGCCCCTATATTCCCACTATTCGGTTTCTTCAGGCTTTTTCTTTGGCTGGCGGACATTTACTTTCAGGCTTGCCAGGCTTACGCGCGAATGCGCTGGAATGGACTCGGTAACAAAAGCGCCGCCTGCTATGACGGTGTCTTCGCCGACGATGGTCTCGCCGCCCAGGACGCTGGCGTTTGAGTAAATAGTCACGTTATCTTCGATGGTAGGGTGACGCTTCACGCCAGCAAGCTTTTGTCCAGCGCGAGTGGAAAGAGCACCAAGCGTTACGCCTTGGTAGATCTTCACATGGTTGCCGATAACAGTGGTTTCGCCGATGACAACACCCGTTGCATGGTCGATAAAGAAGTATTCGCCGATGGTTGCGCCTGCGTTGATGTCAACGCCAGTGCCGCTATGGGCGTATTCAGTCATGATGCGGGGGATAAGCGGGACGTTCTGCGTGTACAGTTCGTGGGCGATACGGTATACGAAGATAGCGAAGAAGCCCGGATACGAGAAAATAATTTCTTCTTTGCTTTGCGCAGCTGGGTCGCCATCAAAAGCGGCCTGAACATCGGTAAGCAGCACGCGCTGGACTTCGGGTAGCTTCTCGAAGAAATTCTTGCAGATCTCGTTTACGCGAGCCTCAACTTCCTCTTCGCTGATGTTTTCGGCTCCCTTGAACAGTAGTGCTTCTTTCAGCTGACGGCGCAAGGAATCTTCGATACGGATCAGCGTTTCGCCGATGAAGTATTCGGGGTTGGTGCCAGTGGGGGTTTCATCGCCGAAATAGCGAGGGAACATCACGCGGCGCAGATCCTTGATGATGTTGATGATGGCTCTCTTGTTGGGAAAGTGCTTGTCGGGGTCGGTGAAGAAGATCTCGGTGGCGCTGTAGTTTTTAGCGATACCGGCAACGATTGAGTCGAGGTTTTCGTTGAACATGCGGTCCTCTTTCGGTTGATGATGCGCTTTTGGTTGGTGGGCGCGTTTTTGTTTTTCCTATCGTAGCGTGAAGCGATGCGCACTCCAATACACGAACCGTTAATTCCGACCATTTTTGTAGGTTTTTGGCACGGAAGCGTTGATCGGATGCGGTTGCCAGCCAGCTGTATCTATGCGACTGCGGTAGTTGGGGTGTTTCGGGTGCTGATAGAGCAGGCGTAAGCCAGATTGATGAGGAGGACATAGGCCAGAGCCAACTGGTGCGACGGATACCTATCAGATTAAAGATATGTGGGGAAATAGTTAGATAAACTAAGTAATTTGCAAAGTGCGCTACAGTTACATCTTGCAGTTATTGGACAAAACATGCATTTATGAAGAGAACTTAGCGCATTGTACGCAACGACAGTGGTGCGCATAGAGCCGCGTATGGTTTTTCGTGGCATTGAGGAGATCGAATTGATTCGCATTATCGTTGATTCAGGATCCGACCTGTTGCCGGAGGTTGCCTGTGAGCACAACATTCAGGTTTTGCCTCTTCTCGCCAATGTGAATGGGGTCGAGTATCGCGATGGGATCGATCTGGAACGCGATGGCTTTTATGCGTTACTCGAAGAAACAGGCGCGTTCCCCAAGACCTCCCAAGTGTCACCCCATGCGTTCGCTGAGGCATTCAAAGAAGCGCGCGATTCAGGTGATGAGGTTATTGCTATTACTCTTTCCTCGGCGTTGAGCGGTACCTATCAAAGCGCCAAACTTGCGCAAGCCATGGTGGGGGAAGAGGGCGTTTATGTCGTTGACTCCCTGACTGCAACGTATGCCATCGCCATGATTGCGGAATATGCCTGCGCGCTGCGTGACGAAGGCTTGTCGGCAAAGCAGATCGTTGCTGAAATCGAACGATTCAAAGGTCGAGTGAAGCTGGTAGCCGTGCTTGACACGTTGGAGTACCTGCAGCGCGGTGGGCGCTTGCCCAAAGCCGCCGCCCGCTTGGGCGAGGCTGCTAAGCTGAAGCCCGTTGTGGTAATCAGCGAAGAGGGAGAGGTGGGCCTTAGCACCGCTGTGTTTGGGCGAAAACGCGCTCTCGATACGCTATTGAAGAAGGTTGCTAAATATTCGGTTGATGCTTTCTTCCCGGCTATTCCGATTTATTCCTTTGGCACAAAAACGTGCGCGAAGATGGAGGACGAGATGATAGGCGCTGGTATGAATTTGTCTGGCAGGCGTCAAATCGGGTTTGTAATCGGCTCCCATATTGGCCCAGGCGCTTACGGCGTTGTTTTTGTAGAGCGGGAGTAACCGCACCGAATCCTACGTCAGTCCGTTGAAAGTTCACTACGGCTAATTTCTGACGATATTCTTTCCGCTTACGGGTATCATGGGCATCGATAAAGAATGCCCTTTGCACTGGGCATAAGGGCTGTAATGCAAGAATCGAGGGCTCCATAATGCGTTTACTCGGCGAGGATATTACGGTATTGGCGGGACATGGTTTCGATGAAAAAGGACCGTATCTTCTCATCAACGATATAAGCAAAGCGGCGCAGTATCGTTTTAGCGTGAGGAATAGAGCATTCACTTTGAAACAACTGCCTGAACGGTATTGCGTTGGCAGGTTTGATTTGCTTACGCACCAGAAGAGCGTGTGTCCTTTGCAAGTGAAGTTGCTGCCTTCGGAGCAGGACAACATGTGTCCTGCTTGCAGAGAAGCAACGGGATTCAACCCATCTTTCTATTACGCTGAAACAATTTCGCCGCAGCAGCGCGCCTACAATGAAACGCCCCATTACGTATATCTTGCCTATTTCTCTAAGCAGCATATTAAAGCGGGTATTTCATCGGAAACGCGAGGCATAGAACGTTTGTTGGAACAAGGAGCTCGCGCCGCTTGTATTGTTGGACGCTTTCCTGATGCGTATGAAGCTCGCATTTTGGAGGCTGCATTGTGCGCTCAGTCGCAGATACTGGAAACTATGCGTGCATCGGTGAAAGCGCGATTACTTGCGGAAGAGCCCTATAAACCCGTGGAGGCTTGCGAGGCGCTAGAAGCTAGGGCGAGTGCTCTGGCACAGATCGATGAGGTGACCCGTGCGGGGTTCTCGTTGAAGGAACCAGCCCAGGATCTTTCTCATTATTATTTTGGCGGCCCTTCGCCTGATGTCAGTGAGTTACAGTTGCCGAAAGGCCATGAAACCGAATGCACGGGAGAGTGCCTTGGAATGGTTGGGGATAAACTAGTTATGAGGCAGGGTAATTTTGGGTATGTGGTTTCCCTTAAAGAATGGGTTGCTCATGCGATCGATCTTTTTGAGGGAGAGGTTCACTTCGAATATGAGTCGGCACCGCAGCAGATTTCATTATTCTAGCTCTGAGTGCTTGGGGCTCTACAAATGCTTTAGTTTTAAGCGTCGTTCCGGTTTCGGGCGGCGCTTTCTATTTTCTCAGGGAAGCTTCTCCAGAAACGAGACTTTTAGAAAGCTCGGCTAAACGCTTAGCCGAAAGATGCTTTCCCTCCTTAACCCACTGTCGATAGAGGGTTAGCGCAGTATTGCAGCTAAACATAAGAACAAGGGATATTTCGGCAGCGGAAAGGCGCCCGAACTTTCGGGTATTGATGCGCTGAAGTTCGGTTAATCGGGCAATGAGTGTGCTGCTGATGCTTTCCGAGCTGGTACCGCAAATCAAGCATTCATATACGGGATTCTGATTTCCTCCCTCGCAGAGATGGAGGATCAATTCGGCGACGAACTGCTCGTTGTTTTCAGGCAGATTCAAGCCTTCGGTTTTGTCGAGAAACGACCCTATGAAAACGTCGAGGTATTCCTGGGCAAGGTTTTCAAGTGCAGGGTAGTGACGGTAGAACGTCTTTTTGCCGATGCGCGCTTGGCGGCATAGTTCAGCAACGGTAATGGACTCGAGCGCTTGTTTGCCAGCGAGCTCTTCAAAGGATCCGTGGATGGCGTCAAGGGTCTTTACGATGCGAAGGTCGGTAGCATTGGCCATTCGTTTCTCCTTGCTGCTTTTGGGTGCTTGTCTGCCTTTTTGATTCATAGTACCCAATAACACTGCAGGATTGGATTATTATGACGAATAACACATGGGTATATTAAGCTATCAAAGTAGCATAACTATTTATAATCCCACGTAAGAACGGTGCTACTAGAGTGTTGCAGGTATGGGTTTTGACATAAGAAAGGGCAGCTGTTTTGCTGCCCTCGATTCAATGATGGTTTAATTCAAAGCGTCCGCGTGGATTATTTTCTGGATGCTTTCTCTAAGGCTTCAGACAAAAGCGCATCTACATTTGCCCCGATTACATCTAAGCCTGCGGCGCTTACGCATTCCGTTTTCTCAATGCCATACAAGCGGGCAAGGACAGCGATGTTTTGGTAACCGCAGTCCGCTTCATCGGGAAGCGCGCCTCCTCGAGTGGTGACGTACGTGAGCTTGTCGGCCTTGCAGAGTCCAACGGGGCCATGCTCAGTGAAGAGATAGTTGATCCCCACTATGTCGATGTGTTCGATGTACGTTTTCAGTGAGGCTGGGTAGCTGGAAGCCCAAAAGGGGGCCGCAATAACGATCCGGTCGGCATCGCGGAACTGACGGGCGTAGGAAAATACTCCATCGTCGAATTCCCCCTTTTGCTCCAATGCTTGTCGCGCATTCAGCGATTCGGTAGTGAGTGGGGCGAGTTTTTCTTCTTCGAGGACGATCTCTGTAACCTCAAAGGGCTCTTGTGCCTGCATTGCCTCAATAACGCCTCTGGCGAGTTTCAGAGTGCGGGAAGTTGCGCGATTCACGCAAGCATTTACAAAAAGCAGTTTCATTACGGGTCCTTCTTCTGTTGGATCAATACGAGAAAGTCCCTTTAGCGTAACGCTAAAGGGACTTTCGTGATCTGGTTTGTTATGTTTGATCGAATGATCGTTGGATGGCTATGCCTGTCGATAGTGGTGCAGGAAGTCGTCCAGATTGGTCATGCATTCACTGAGCACTTCGATGCGCGGCAGATATACCACGCGGAAATGGTCGGGCTGTTGCCAGTTGAAGCCCTTGCCTGGTACCAGCAGGATCTTCTTTTCGTGCAGCAAATCAAGAGCAAATTGCTCGTCGTTAGTAATATTGAATTTCTTTGCGTCAATTTTCGGGAAGATGTAGAAGCCGCCCTTGGGTTTTACCGCGGTAATACCGTCGATGCTGTTGAGGGCGTTGTACACGTATTCACGTTGTTCGTATACGCGTCCGCCGGGAACCACATAGCTTTCTACGCTTTGGTGTCCCCAAAGCGCTGTTTGAACGATGCTTTGCGCGGGAACGTTAGAGCACAGGCGCATGTTCGAGAGCATATCGATTCCCAGGATGAAGTCACGAGCGCAGTCGCGGTTGCCGGAAAGAACCATCCAGCCAATGCGATAGCCGGCAATCATGTGGCTCTTCGAGAGGCCGCTGAAGGTGACGCAGAACAGGTCGGGAGCCATGCTGGCGATAGACACATGCTCTTCACCGTCGAACACCAGGCGGTCATAAATCTCATCGGAGAAGATCATGAGCTGGTGCTTGCGAGCCACATCGACTATCTCCTGCAGCACTTCGCGCGGGTACAGTGCGCCCGTGGGATTGTTGGGGTTGATGATGACGATGGCCTTGGTGCGCGGTGTGATTTTGCTTTCGATGTCTTGAATGTCGGGATACCACTCCGCCTGTTCGTCGCAAATGTAGTGAACGGGATTGCCTCCAGCAAGGGTTGCGCAAGCTGTCCAAAGCGGGTAGTCGGGGCTTGGGATAAGGATCTCGTCGCCATTATCGAGAAAAGCTTGCATGCACAGGTTGATAAGCTCGCTCACGCCGTTACCGGTGTAAATGCTGTCCATGTCCACGTTGGGCAGGCCTTTGATCTGAGAGTACTGCATGATGGCCTTGCGGGCGCTGAAGAGCCCCTTCGAATCGCTGTAGCCTTCGCAGTCGGGTAGCTGGTGACGCATGTCCTGCACAACTTCATCTGGGGTGCGGAAACCAAAGGGGGCGGGGTTGCCGATGTTGAGCTTCAGGATGCGCATGCCTTGGCGTTCCATGCGTGCCGCTTCGTCAACAACCGGGCCTCGAACGTCGTACAGGACATTGTCGAGCTTGGAGGATTTCTTGAACTGACGCATGGGTGCACTTCCTTCTGTGATGGTTGCAGCAGTACCGCTTGTTTGTTCGCTGCTGGCTTCTGTGGTGTTGCCTTTGATGGTTGCAGTGGTTGCCGGCTTGGTTTGGGCGGGGTTATCCTCGCGAGTTTTGCCTTCGGCGAGCCATGATGTAGGAACGTTTAGTGTTTGGGCTAGCGCCGCCATGACGTCGGGACGGGGAATCGTTTTTCCGCTTGCATATTGGCTTACCTGACTTTTGCCCAGTTTGAATCCAAAAGCTTCAGCGGCATGGATAAGGTCGGTTTGTTTCATGTTAGCGCTGCGCATGGCAGCTTTAAGCCGATCGGAAAACGTTTGCTGCGCCACATTGTCTCCTTAAGTTCAAACCTTCTTTGAACTTTTCTTAGCACTGAAGTGAAAAGTTCAATTTATAGAAGGATAGCATGCTATTAAATTGAACTGAAGAGAATATCGGTAAAGCAAATTGAACTAGTGCTACAAAAAAAGCGAACGGCAACGCGCCGTTCGCTTGAAAGAGTTAGGGGTGGGTTGTTTCCCGCTCGCATCGTGTTAAGTGTGAGTAGTGGGAAAATGGGACCTGTTCCTATATTCTCACTACTCCTGCAGACCCTCGATGTAGTTGATCAGGTCGCCTACAGTTTCCAGGTCTTCGGGCTCGCCGAACTCGATGCCGCATTCGTCTTCCAGATCGCAGATGAGTTCAACCATGTCCAAGGAATCAATTCCCAGAGAATCGAAGGTAGCGTCTTCGGTAACCTGCTCGGGCTCGATGTCGAGGTTGTTGTTAAGGAGGGTGGTAATGGTGTTCATGATATCCATGATGAAAATCCTTTCATTGTGCGGTAAAACGCGAGGACATTGTACCCGATTACGCCGTATCGACGCGCGAAAGCGCGAGATCCTAACGAATTAGCACCGAGGGGAATTGCAAAGTGGAAATGGCGGAGACGTGTGCGAATCGAACACACCTGAGACGTTCTGCGCGCCTCTCAGCGGCTTTGAAGGCCGTGGGGCCCACCAGGACCCATCCGTCTCCCTATAGAAACCGTGCCCATAATACCTTTTCAGGCGCGAGAAGCCAGACTTTTACCGCTTAATTCGGTAATCGGCAAAAGCTGGACAGGCGGTCTTTTATCTGTTTAGCGGATAGAGGGCGACCTGCATATTTAAGCTAAACATCTTTGGTCTTCCGATCGTTTTGTGATGCGCTTTTCGTCAAAGTATTCAAGAAGGGGAATGGCGTACTTACGGCTTGTGCCCATCGCGTCTTTTAGCTCGGTTGCTGTGGCGCTCCCTTTTTCCTGGAGGCATTTAACGGTTGCTTCCTGCAATTGCTGCAGTGATTCTGCGGTAAAGCAGTAGGTTTTGTTCACGCGCAATGCCCGTCCTTGTTGCTCAAGCGCCAAGAGCGCTTTGCGGCCTTGCGCGGCATTAAGCCCTGCCTCCTCGAAGATATCATCAACAGGGGGCGGGGTAGTGCCATGCGAATGCAGCGCGGCGTAGAGGGAATCGGCTGCCTGCTTTTCCAGATTGCGGGCTCCGGCTCCTGCCTTCGGGTGGCTGATCTCGTTTTTCTCAAGGACAAGCTTTCCTGTTGTTATGGCTTCTTCCAGCAATGCCTTGAAGCATTCGTCTGGTAGATGACGTGGGTAGCGCTGATTGAGGGCGTTGATTGCCAAGCCGGTAGCAGCTGGTTCGTTTGCGTGGAAGGCCACCAGGATATTCTCCATGGCCATGATGTGCCGTTGAATCGTGGTGCGCTTGGCCCAGAGTTCATGGTTTGCGCCCAATGATGTGTACTCAGGGCGTTTGGCGCTTTTAGCCTCCGACCCAAGCAATTTGGCAATGCGCTCCACAGGGAGGTTGGCTATACGGGAAATCTCCTTTTCCGAAATGGGGATATCGCACGAATCGATAATCGCATGGCAGATGGCAAGATCGTCGTTTTCCGTTAAGGCGGCCAAAAGTGAGCGGTCCGCATCCCTCAGATTCGTTCGGTGATGCGGGATGCTGTTAAGGACGGTGCCGCCACCGATAACGCGAACTGGTGAAAATGATCGGACGATAAAGCGGTCGCTGCGTGAAACGGGCAAGGGTACGTCAAGGCGTATTTGCGTAAAGGCAGTTTGCCCTGGGGCGAGTTCGCTGAGGCCATCCATCAAAAGAAGACGTCCCGTTACTTCTCGGGTGCCGTGTGCAATGTGCACGGTTGATCCGCTCTCGAATGGCTTTGCCTGCGTGTTGGTTGCTGGCAGGTAGGTAAACTGAGCGTCAAAGCGGTTGCTTGCCTCCAAAGTGCCTGGCGTTATCAGAAAATCGCCAGGGTCGAGGTCTTCTTTTTTAACGCCGACCAAATTCAATGCGGTTCGGTTGCCGGCAAGGCTTTCTTGAACTTCCGACCCATGAACCTGCACCGACCTTACGCGCGTGAGGATGCCCGAAGGAACCACCTCAAGCTCCATGTCGGGCACGACAGACCCCTGCCATAGGGTTCCCGTTACAACCGTGCCTGCGCCTTTGATGGTGAAAACGCGATCGATGGGAAGGCGGACGGGACCTTCCTTAAAGGCACTTCTCAGTTCCCGTGCCTGATCCGCAAGAACGTTCTTCAGCTCATCGAGTCCCTGTCCAGTTCGTGCGGAGACGGGAACAAGCGGAGCATCGGCAAAGGGCGTTCCTTCTAAACCTGCTCGCACTTCCTCGCTTACCAGCTCAATCCATTCTTCATCCACAAGATCGCATTTGGTGAGGGCGATAACGCAATTGGTAATGCCGAGCAGTTGAAGGACCGCGGTGTGCTCGCGTGTTTGGGGCATGATCCCGTCATCTGCCGCTATACACAAAAGAGCAAGGTCAATGCCTGAAGCGCCGGCAATCATTTGGCGAACAAAGCGTTCGTGACCCGGCACATCTACCACGCCGAGAGACGTTCCGTCAGGAAGGGGGAGACGGGCGAACCCCAATTCGATGGTGATTCCCCTGCGCTTTTCTTCGGCAAGGCGGTCCGGGTCAGTGCCGGTAAGCGCTTCGATCAATGTCGATTTGCCGTGATCGATATGGCCGGCAGTGCCGACGATAAGGGGGCTTTCGCTTTTATGATGTGCCATAAGGGATCTCCAAACTAATGCGAGTGAGCAAGGAAGCCTTCGAGTGCTGTGGCGATTTCTTCGATCTCTTCGTTGTTCATGAGGGTTCGTGCGTCAAAGAGCAGTTTCTCTCGGTTAATGCGAGCTATGACGGGAGTGCGACGGTTTTGGGCAAGGTAGGCGGCACACTCTTGCGCGTTCCAGCCCAAGGGTTCGATCTCAACCGAATAGGAGGGGATGTCGTACATGGGAAGAGAGCCGCCGCCTGCTCGTGCAATGCTCGTTACGACAGAGATCCTGCACGAGCCTTCGGGGACTGAAGCGGAAACTGCTTTGCGCAGTGATTCCGCCTGCTCTTCTACTGCTTCGACAGGTGCGGTGAGCATATGCAAGGTGGGTATATGCTCGTGTGCCTTCTCGGGGTCGAGGTACAGGCGAAGGGTGGCTTCAAGCGCGGCGATGGTCATTTTGTCAAGGCGTAGAGCACGTGCTAACGGATTCTTCTTCAAACGATCTATCAGGCATTTGTTGCCGACAATGATGCCTGCTTGTGGGCCGCCGAGCAGTTTGTCTCCCGAGAAGGAAACCAGGTCGCACCCTTCAAGTGCTTCGGTGACTGTGGGTTCCCCGTAGCCTTCGAGGCCTCGTAAGGGGAGAAGCATACCGGAGCCAAGATCTTCATACACCAGAAGGTCTTCTTCGCCGGTACCGCTTCTGCGCTCGTTTTCGCGAGCAGCAATTGCTTTCAGCTCTTTTGCCTCAACCGATTCGGTGAAGCCAATAAGGCGATAGTTGGAGGTGTGAACCTTCAGCAGCATGGCGGTGTCGGATGTGATGGCGCGCTCGTAGTCGGAGGGGTGGGTTTTATTGGTGGTGCCCACTTCAACCATGTGCGCATTGGAGAAGTCCATAATATCGGGAATGCGGAATGAGCCCCCGATTTCGATGAGCTCGCCACGGGAGATGACCGCTTGACGGTTGCGGGCGAATTCGTTGAGCACCATCATCACTGCAGCAGCATTGTTATTGACCGCAATTGCTGCTTCTGCTCCAGTCAGGGTGCAGATCAACTCTTCGCAGTGGGAGTGCCTGCTGCCGCGTTGCATGGTGGTAAGGTCGTATTCCAAAGTGGAGTAGCCCTTTGCTGCGTTTTCGACCGCTGTTACTGCCTGCGGTGCAAGGGCACTTCGCCCCAAGTTGGTATGGAGTATCACGCCTGTGGCGTTGATTACCTGCTTGAGCGAGGGTTCGGCCTGCGCCTGCAGGCGATGGAGCGTTCTGTTTGCTATCTCTTCTTCTGTCGGTGCCGTATTGTCTTCGAGGATCGTAGTGCGGGCTGCTTCAACTTCCTTGCGGATGCAATCGACTACCAGTTCGTGGGGAAAGACTTCCATCGGGATAGACCGAGAAAGCGTGGTGAGCACTTCGTCTACAGCAGGAAGGGCTCGCAGGGCTTTGAGCTGGAGTTCTGTTGGCATAGTTTGCAACCTCTTCTGTGTTTGATCGGTTCAAACCCAAGTGTCGGGAGTGTATTCAAGCGCACATTATAAAAGCTTCGTATTTAACGGGCTTGCTTTTCCCATTAGTGGACAATTTGAGGCACTGAAGTGAAAAGCTCGCGTGACAATCTCGCGTCAATGGGTATAATCAGCGCGGCAAAAGCATGATGTTCAGCTGTTTTCTGCCTATGAGCTGATCACGATGTGTTTGCCGTCGTTGCCCGATCGGGCATTTGCTGCGCTTGATTCTGCTCCAGGCGCCATCTTTTCTGCATTCCCGCCCGTGTGGTGGGTTTCCTGTTGTGTCGGGCGAACTGCGCCATCCCCCCAGTGCGGCATTAGCGGTTTTGCCCCTTTCCCCCTCAATGAAGGAGACTTGCGTGAATTCTGAGACTAAAGAACGAGTGATTCTCGTTGTATGCGGCGTTGTTGCTGCCGCCGTTGCCATCATGCTCGCATCGAGCGGCAATCCGGGCAACATGGCAATTTGCATCGCTTGCTTTGTTCGTGATACCGCCGGCGCTATGAAGCTGCAGACCAACGAAACGGTGCAGTACCTGCGCCCTGAAATCATTGGAATCATCGTTGGCGCTTGCGTTATGGCTTTTGCAAACAAGGAATTCAAGGCCACAGCTGGTTCTTCCCCCTTTACCCGCTTTGTCCTTGGCTTTGTAATGATGATTGGCTGCCTTATCTTCTTGGGTTGCCCGTTGCGCATGGTTCTGCGTATGGCGGGCGGCGACCTTAACGCCTGGGTTGCCCTGATTGGCTTTGCCGCCGGTATTGGTGTTGGCGTTCTGTTCCTGAAAAAAGGCTTTTCGTTGGGCCGCGCTGAAGCGGTAAAGAAGGCAGAAGGTCTTGCTCTCCCCGTTATCGTTATCGTTGTGTTCGTCTTGAGCATCACCACTACCGTGTTTGCTGTTTCCCAGTCTGGCCCTGGCAGCATGCATGCTCCGGTTGCTCTTTCCATCATCGGCGGTATTGCTTTTGGCGTTATCGCTCAGCGCACGCGCCTTTGTTTCGCTGGAGGCCTGCGTGACACCTTCCTGGTACGCGATGGTTGGGGTTTGGTTGTAATCGGCATCCTGTTTGCTGGCGTGCTCGTTTACAATCTTGCTTCCGGTCATTTCAACCTTAGCTTCGCCGATCAACCTATCGCTCATACCGATGCCCTTTGGAACATTTTGGGTATGTTTGTTGTGGGCTTCAGCGCTACGCTTTTGGGCGGCTGTCCTCTGCGTCAGATGGTATTGGCTGGCTCTGGTTCCGGCGATTCTGCCGTAACGTTCATCGGACTTCTGGTCGGAGCGGCGTTTGCTCACAACTTCGGCATTGCTTCTAGCCCCAAGGGCGTAACCGAGGCTGGTCAGATTGCCACCGTAGTTTGTATCGTCGTATTGTTCGTCATTGCCGCTGTTAACCTTAAGCGCGCACGTTCGTAAAGGAGCTCAATATGGTTACCGTAGACGCTAAGGGTTTGTTTTGCCCCGAACCATTGATGATGACTCAGGATGCCCTGAAGAAGAATCCTGGCGAACAGGTGGTTGTAGAGGTTGATAGCGCAACTCCGCGCGATAATATCCTGCGTCTTGCTCGCCGCAAGAAGCTGAATGCCACTGTTGATGAAAAAGACGGAGTGTTCACCATTACTATCGGCTAACGTTTCGTAGCTTTGTTTGCCCCGATCAGCGCCTTGTTTCCGATGGAAGTCTGGTCGGGGCTATTTTATGTAAATGAGAACGGATTAAGATCAAGCGTTTTGCAGCGCATTTGTCGTTTTGGGTGTACCGTAGGCGCTTTTCCGCAAGGGGGTTTGTCACCGGTGTGGCTGACGTTCTCACCGTTGTCTGGGCGGAACTTACCGCTTTGATCGGTTGGGGTGACGTCTGGTGGAGTAGGGTTGTTTTCATGATTATTATTGCTTTCCATACCACGGCTGACGCATTCGGGTTTGAGGAAATTGCCAAACGCTGTGGCCTTGAAGGTCGTTTGGGCACTATCCCGCGGAGCATTTCGGCTGGTTGCGGTTTTGCTTGGCTTGTCGAACAGGGTTCGAGGGAAAAGCTTCAGCGATTCATCGTCCAACAGGGGCTTGAGTGCGAAGGGATATACGAACAATGAGGATCCTGAATGTTACCGCCCAAAAGCCAGATAGTACGGGCAGCGGTGTGTATCTGGCCGAAATGGTGCGTTGTGAAGTCGCTGCTGGCCATAGTGCCGCAGTTATTTGCGGGATCGCCCCCGATGATCCGCTGCCGTTTCCATCTGGTGTAAGTGCGTACCCGGTTCACTTCGAAACGGACGAGGTGCCGTTTCCCGTATGCGGCATGTCGGACGAAATGCCCTATCGGGCAACACGTTATCGCGACATGGACCATCAGATGGTTTCTTGCTTTTACGCTGCTTTTGCGAAGAGAATCGAGCGGGCTGTAGAGGAATTTTGCCCCGATGTGGTGGTATGCCATCACTTATATCTGCTTACCGCTTTGGTGCGAAGTATGGTTTCCGACATCCCGGTGTTTGCTATTTGCCATTCCACCGATCTTCGTCAAATGCGTACGCACAGTCTTGAGCGCGATGCCATTATTGAAGGCATCCGCTCTCTGACGGGCGTTTTTGCCCTCCACGGTGAACAGCGCGGCGAGATCATCGATCTGTATGGATGCGAGCCTTATAACGTTCAGGTGCTGGGTACCGGGTACAACTCCTCAGTGTTTAAGGCTTCATACCCGCATTCGCAGGAGGAAGGTGAGCTATCGCTTCTGTACGTTGGCAAGATTTGGGAAAAGAAGGGCGTTGGGTGTTTGCTTGATGCCGTTGACCAAGTTCAGGTCCCTGGGAAACAGCTAAGTCTCTGTTTAGTGGGCGGACACAATGATGCTGCCGAATACCAGCGCTTTACCCAGCGAGCGGCTGCCTGCACTGCTGCTGTTGAATTTGCTGGCCGCCTTGAAACGCATGAATTGGTGCGCGCCTATCAGAATGCCGACATCTTCGTGCTCCCGTCTTTTTTTGAAGGGTTGCCCCTGGTTGTTGTCGAGGCGCTGGCCTGTGGCTGCCGTGTTGTGGTGAGCGATCTGCCCGGTATTCGTCCGTGGCTTGAAGGCCATGTTCCTGATGCGCCTGTGGTGTTCGTACGTCCGCCTCGTATGCGCACGGCAGACGACCCTTGTCCCGAAGAGCTGGGTCCTTTCTCTGAGCGTATTGCTTGCGCTATTGGTGAAGCGGCGCATTTGGCTCCATTTGAGGGCGATATGCATTCGCTTACGTGGGAAGGTCTTACGGCTCGTTTTATTTCTTTCGTTCGCCCATTCTGTAAGGGGTGATCTTTATGATCTATTTCGACAACGCTGCCACTACACTTATGAAGCCGCCTGGGGTTGTTGATGCTGTAGTGCGCGGTATCTCGTCTTTTGGTGGCGTGGGGCGTGGGGTGCATCCAGCATCCCTTGAAGCGGGTAGGGCTGTGTTTGAGGCTCGTCGCAGTGTGGCGCGTTTGCTTGGTGCGCCTTCGCCTTCATGTGTCTCGTTTGCCCTCAATGCCACTATGGCATTGAACATTGCCCTTCAAGGCTTGGCGACTCCTGGCTGTACGCTCGTCACCACAGCGGCTTCGCACAATTCTGTGTTGCGTCCCCTGAACCGTCTTCGCGATGAATCAGAGTGCGTGGTAAAGGTTGCTTCGATTAAACCCGATGGCAGCCTCGACTTCGACGAATACGAACGCATGCTTTCGGAAGGTGGCGTTCGTTATGTTGCCGCAACCCATGCATCGAACCTTACAGGCGATGTGTACGATGTTGCTCGTATGGCTCAGATTGCTCATAAGCATGGTGCCCTGTTTATCCTTGATGCCGCTCAAACCGCTGGCGCTCTTCCTCTGTCCCAAGAAGAACTCGGCGCCGATGTGGTGTGCTTCACGGGGCACAAGAGCCTGTTTGGCCCGCAGGGCACGGGAGGCCTTTGTATAGTGCCCGACCTCGATATAGCACCTTTGGTGGAAGGTGGGTCGGGAACCCATACGTTCGATGAGCGCCATCCGCGGTTCATGCCGGAAGCGCTTGAGGCAGGTACGGTAAACGCCCATGGATTGGCTGGCTTGGCGGCTGGCGTACGTTATATTGAAGAAACGGGCGTTGACGCAATCCATGAAAAGGTATCTCGTATAACGTCCCAGTTCGAGGAGGGCGCTTGTGATATTGGGGGCGTTTCTGTTCTGGGCGGTCATGGAGGCATCGATCGAAGCGGGGTTGTTGCCATCGATGTCGAGGGTGTCGACTCTTCTTTGTTGGGCGATGCCCTAGCACGTGATTGGGGCATTTGCACCCGTGCTGGTGCTCACTGCGCGCCTTTGATGCACAGGGCGCTGGGCACCGAACAGCGCGGGGCGGTGCGATTCAGCTTCTCGTGCTTCAATACCGAAGAGGAGGTAGCCAAGGGCATCGTAGCGCTAAAAGAAAGCGTGAACGCACTCAGGTAATCAATGGCGCTGTATCTATGGCGCCTTGCAGGAAAGGAAACGCATATGAAGGAAGTTGACGCACGTGGGCTGCAGTGCCCCAAGCCTCTGATGATGGCGAAGAAGGAACTTGATGGTGGCTGCGATTCGTTGTTGGTGAAGGTCAGCAACGAAGCCGCCGTCTCGAATCTTCAGCGTCTGGCGGGTCGTATGGCACGTCCTGTTTCGGTTGAGCAGGAAGATGATTTCTGGAATGTTCGGATCGGCGGTACTGATGGGGAAGAGGCCAACGCTCAGGCTGCTTCTTGCGAATGCGCCGAGCTGGAGCCTTATGCCGTATTTGTTGGTAAGGATTATGTGGGCGATGGTGACGAAACCTTGGGCAAGAGCTTGATGAAAATGGCGCTGTATACCCTTTCGGAATCGGGCAATCCTCCCGCGCATTTGCTGTTCATGAACAGCGGCGTAAAGCTGGTTGCCGGCGGCGAGCAGGCGATTATCGACAGTGTTAGCTCCCTTATCGCCCAAGGCACAGAAGTCCTGGTATGTGGAACCTGCCTCGATTTCTACGGGCTGAAAGAACAGCTTGCTGTGGGCGAGGTTTCCAACATGTATGACATTTTGGGACGCATGCAGGAATCTTCAAAAACCATCACCTTGTAATCATGGCGGAATATCTGGTTGCCTTTGGTTCAACCCATGCGGCGCTTTCGTTCGAGGCGGCGTTTGGGCCCGAGGGCTCATTAGCGCCTGTGCCACCCAAGGTGCGTGCGGGCTGTGGAATGGGACTGTTGTTTCGCTGTTCTGATGACAGCAAGGCGGTAGGGCAGGCGCGCAACGTAGCTTGTGAGCTGGGTGTTGAAGATCAGATCGATGGTTTGTTCGCAAAGGAGCTGGGTGCTTATCGCTCCGTTCCTTTGGTTGGATAGAGCAGGGCTTTGTTTGCGGGTTTGGACCTTGATAGCACGGTGAGCGACGAAGCATCTGGAGGGTTTGCTCGATAGCGATCGATCGTTGCAGCGGCTCTCGGTCCATATCCCGTTTTCACCTCGATAGCAAAGTGGGCCGAAAGAACACTCTTCCGGCCCACTTTTTAATGGCACCTATAACATCATTCGTTCGTTGCCCTTTTGCCGGCTCCCATTCCGCAAGGGATAGTTTTCAGGCACGGGCAGCAACGGTACGTGCTTCGTTAGTGATTGCGACGTCTTGCAGCTGCGGCGCCTGCTGCTGCAGCAGTGCCGGCAAATCCCAGGGCGGCAACTGCCACTGCGGTATTGTCGCTGGTGATGGGTAGGGCTTTCTCGTCATACTTGGCGGGTCTATCAGATTTGACCGCCGCTTGGGTCAATTTGTTGGCGTCGTCAATGGCGGCGTTGCTGCCGGGCTGGGGCGTGGGATCGGATGTGAGTTCAGCCGCTTCGGGTGTAAAGGTTAAGTCGGTGTTGAGCCACAGTGTATGGATCCAGCCGCTCTCAGGATCGACCACGCTTAGCTCGCTCGCCTGGTAGCCACACTCCACGCCATTGATCATCAGCTTGGTGTCGGGCGTGAAGTAGAAACCACGCGCCGGCTTAAAGTACAGGCCATAGCGATAGGTCACACCAGGCTTAAAGGCATCGATGTGGTTGGTTATGTTCTGGTCCCAGAACTCAACGGAATTCACTTCGTCGCCGTCACTACCCGTCCAAAACTCACACTGAAGGATGGAGTTCGAACCCGTCGGAGTGCTCGCCGTAAAGACCGGCCTATCGCCCGCCTTGAAGGTGGTCGTGGCACCGCTGATCTCGATAACGTCGATGGCTTGCCATTCGTCAATTGGCTGCTCGCACAGCATATTGGCCGCATTAGGCGCGAACACGCCGTTAATGGTCTTGATGGTATTGCTCGCCCATTGGCCGTTAACGTTCACGTTATAGACGTCGGCAAGGGCGTTATCGTCCTTGAGCCTTAGCTCGACGGAATACATGTAAAACTTGCCCTCTTCGAAGTGGTCAATCTTTTTCATGCCCTGCGTGTACTTTGCAGGGTCGGAATACCAAAAGGCAACGGGCGTGAGTTCCGTGGGGTCACTGCCGTCCATTTCCTCCCAGCACTCATACGCGATCTCATACTTGTCGGCATCGGCGGCAGGGATCGTTCCCGTTGCGCGCGGAGCCTCACCGGGTGCGTAGTCGGTCTTCACGTCGTTGACATTCAGGTTCTCGAGGCTCTGCTGCTGCGTTGCGGCAAGGGTAAGTTCGGTGCTGATGTTGTAGCGGAGATAGTAGTCGTCCCTGGTTTCGTTGATGACGACCGAACCGCCCTGCTGGTTGCCGTTGAATATATCATCGGGGTTCCCAGTGATGATGGGGCCACCTTCGTAGTCGGTACCAGTGTAGGTGAGCGTTGATGCGACCTTCTTCTCTTTTTGCAGCGTCAGGCTGTAGTTGACACTCGGATCAACGTTGCCGCCGGTGTACGTCAGCGTCCCTTGCATATGCGTTCCTGCTGGAGTCATATGCAGCATTACGACGGATTCGGAGGGATCTTCCGTTTCGACAAGAGCATGGGAAGATCCATCTGTCTTGAAGTACGCGGTATCTTCGGAAAGACACTTGGCATCGGCATCGGGAACCTCTGCGAAATCGATTGTTTGACCTGTTCCCTGAGTGAGTGCAAAGGTGCCGTTTAGCGTGCAATCAGCGTAGTGGTTGACCACCGTTGTATTTATCTTAATACCGCCTGGTTTGTCGGTTACGTCGGTCACGCCGCGGGTCTGGATGGCGTCTGTTGGCATTGCGTTGTTTGCTGGAGGTGCAGGCGTCTGAAAGGTTGCCGCTGCCTCGTTTTGATTGCTTGCCGTAGACGCAGCCGTTTCTGCCGAAGCCTTCTGGGATGTGTCAGTTTGCGAGGGGTTTGCCTTCGGAGCAGATTGTGCCTCTGGTGCCGCTGCGGACTCCTTGCTTGCTTGGGTTGGGGTCGACGGTGCTTCGGTTCCATTCGTCGCGTTGTTGCTTGCGGTCGGGGCAGGAGCGGCTTCCTCGGCTGCGACAGTCGCAGTGCTGTTTGCCTGCACCACATTTTGATCTGTATCTTCAGCTGCTAGCGATATACCTGGCATCATGGGTTGACCCGCTATCAGGGCGCTAACTCCAACGCGAGCTATCCTGGCGCTTGTGCGGCGCTCTGTTCCGTTGGAAGGCGAGCAGTTGCGCTCGCGCTGGGTTTGCTGCGCAACGTGTTTTCTGTTCATAGGGAACTCCTTGGTCGTGGGCGGTATTGATGCAACCACCGTGCACCGGATTGACCAACCTGCCAAGGTACGTACATACGCACCCCCCCCATTATGAGCTGCGGTTTTATGTATTGATGGTATTGTTTTTCTGATGGCGGCAAAGCTCAAAGGCGAGAACGATTCGCATGTTGCTATGCGATCAAAAGAGTTCTAAATGCAAAAGGACCTGGAGCGGTTATTCTGTTCCAGGTCCAAAATGAGGTTTGCTATTCGTCGAAGTTCGCTTTCTTGCTGGGGCAAACGAGTGTGGGCGGTATCAACTGTCGCTGAAGGTAAGGTGGCCAGCGTTTCCTTCGGTTATGTATCCGATGCGTGCGGGCTTGCGACCAGAAAGCTCTTCAAACGTTTCCTCGAAGAGCTTTGAGCTCTCAGCAGGGATGGCGGCCAGTATACCGCCTGAAGTTTGTGGGTCGCAGATGACCCCTAGGCGATTATCGAACTCTTCTTCTTCGATATCCCCTTGGTCGATGAAGCCCTCGAGGTCATCCATGATAGAGAACGTGCGGCCAGGACGGCAGTAGTCGCAGGAAAGCTGCCAAGCCTGCTCGAATAGGGGGAGCGACGCGAAATCGATAACGGCGCTGCAATTGCTCGATTCGAGCATTTCATGCAAGTGACCGGCCAACCCAAAGCCCGTTACATCGGTTGCAGCATGTACGCCTGCGGCTCGCATGGCCGCACCGCCTGCCGCGTTCAATTCCATCATCGAATCGATTACGGGCCTCATTTCTGCTTCGGTGATCTGGTCGATCTTTACCGCAGCACTCATGATGCCGGTGCCCAAGGGCTTGGTGAGATATAGTGCGTCACCAGGGCATGCGCCTTCATTGCGCACAATAGCATCGGGGGCAACCGTTCCGAACACCGAGAGGCCATACTTTGGTTCCGTGTCGTCGATGGTGTGACCACCGGAAACGAAGGCTCCCGCTTCAGCTACAGCGTCTGCTCCGCCTTGGAGAATAGCCGCTGCGACATCGGTTCCGAGTGAGCAATCGAGAGCCAATAGATTCAACGCAACATGAGGTTGAGCGCCCATGGCGAATACGTCCGAGAGAGCATTGGCCGCCGCTACACGTCCGAATTCGTAAGGATCATCTACCACGGGAGTGAAGAAGTCGACAGTGAGCACGGCAGCTAAATTGTCGTTGAGCTGCCAAACGGCGCAATCATCGCTCGTCTCGTATCCAAGCAATAGGTTACTAGCTGCAGGTGGTGCACCTGCAGGATGGAGGGAAGAAAGTATTTCCTTGAGATCGCCCGGACCCCACTTTGCAGCTCAACCGCCTTTCGAAGTTAGCTGCGTGAGGCGTACATGCTCTTCTTTCTCGCTCATATTCCCTCCTTATACCGATATTCCAGTATATCAGGTCAAGCGATTTGGGCTTATTCTTCTATGCTGCAAACTTTGGCTTTTACCTGGTATTTTGAGTTATTTTCAGTTGAGAATTATTTAGAATAATCGACCGTTTATCGATATTTTGCAAAATGGCGTCTTTTTTCGAGATGGTCGACCCTAAGAGCTTCGATACGATACGCCCGTAGAGCCCTGCCCAACAGCAGGGAAGGATAGCAATCGAAAGGAGTGGGAAATGGAGCTGTCGCGCAGAAGCTTCTTCAAGGCTGCCGGTGCCGCATTCGCAACCAGCATGGCCTTCGAGTTTATGCAGCCTTCACCGGCTTTGGCAGTGGAATCCTCCTCCGAGTGGAAGCTCGTTAACACCGAAGAGTACACGAACATCTGCTGCTACTGCGCAGGTGGTTGTGGCTCCCTTTGCTCGGTGCGTGATGGTGAGCTTATCAACTTGGAAGGCGATCCCGATCATCCTATCAACCAGGGTGGTTTGTGCCCCAAGGGTGCAACGATGTTCCAGCTGCGTAACGTCGTAAACCCCGAAACCCATGAAATCGAAAAGAGTGAGGTTCGCCAGACCAGGCCTTTGGTTCGTCGTCCTTTCTCAAAGAAATGGGAACCCATTACGTGGGAGCAGGCAATTCAGGAAATTGCCCGCAAAACCAAGGAAACCCGTGATGCTGGTTTCGTCGAAACCGAAGAAGTTAAGGGCAAGACCCTTACCGTGAACCGCTGCGAAAGCATTGCCAGCTTGGGCGGTTCTCAACAGAACTCCGAAGAAGAGTACCTCATCCTCAAGATGATGAGAGCGCTTGGTATCGTGGCAATCGATAACCAAGCCCGTGTTTGACACGGCCCCACCGTCGCCGGTCTGGCGGCATCATTTGGTCGCGGCTCAATGACTACTCATTGGTGCGACATGCAAAACACCGATGTCATTATGAACATCGGATCCAATTCCGTTGAAAACCACCCCGTTAGCGCCAAGTGGCTGCATAAAGCTCATGATAAGGGCGCAAAGTGGATGGTTGTCGACCCCCGCTATACCCGTACTGCAGAGCAGGCAGACATCTATTGCCCCATCCGCAGCGGCACGGATATTGCGTTCTATGGTGGTCTGTACAAGTACATCATCGATAACCTGATTGAGCCTGGCTTGGCAGAGTACACCCGTACGGGCAAGAACCCCGACAATTACAACTTCGAATACCTGATCAACTACACCAACGCTTCCTGCATTCTTATGGAGGAATTCGACTTCGATCCCGAAACGGGTCTGTTCAGCGGTTGGGATGCTGAAAAGGAAACTTACGACGCTCATTCCTGGCATTACGAGACCGATCACGAGGAGCCTTGGGATACCTCTGAATCTGGTGCGTATGCATGGTCGGTAAAGCCTGGCGTACCTGGGTTTGAAAAGCCGGTCCTTACTGTTCCTAAAAAGGATGCCACACTTCAGCATGAGCGCTGTGTATACCAGAAGTTCAAGGAGCACTACTCCCGCTACGACATGGATACCGTTTGCCGTGTTTGCGGCATGGACAAAGAAGACCTCGAGTTGGTGTACTCCACTTGGGCTACTTCTTGCGCTCCTGGCAAGGCGGGCACCATTCTGTATGCACTGGGCCAGACCCAGCACACGTATGGCGCTCAGAATACTCGTTCTATGTCGGTTCTCCAGTTGCTCTCTGGCAACATTGGTGTTCCTGGCGGCGGCGTCTGTGCATTACGCGGCGAGCCTAACGTTCAGGGTGCAACCGACATGGGCATGCTGGTAAACGAGCAGCCCGCATACTTGAAGTGGTCGAACACCACCGACCGCGATACCTTGGCTCACTGGCTTTCCAGCCAAACCTATTCCGATGGCTATTACACGAATAAACCCAAATTCATGATTAGCCAGCTCAAGGAATGGTATGGCGAAAACGCTACCGTCGAAAACGATTACGGTTACGACTGGTGGCCAAAGGTTCCCAGCCACGATGGCTCCGACTGGTCCGAGATGTCTTCCTTCGAGAAGATGAAGGAAGGCACCATGAAGGGCTACTACGCATGGGGCATGAACCCCTGCCACAGTGCGCCCAACTCCGGTAACGTTCGTCGCTCTATGGCCAACTGCGACTGGGTCGTAGTTGTAGACCAAGTAATCACTGAAACCGCTTCCTTCTGGGATGCGCCCGACATGAACGCCGAGGAAATCGGCACCACGTGCTACTTCCTGCCTTGCGCTCTAATTTATGAAAAGCCGGGTACCATCCTCAACTCCGGTCGCTGGATTCAGTGGCGTCAGCAGGCAGTTAAGCCCTGGGACGAGGCAAAGCCCGACTACGAGATCTGTGATCTTCTGTGGAAGGAAATCTGCCGCCTGTACAATGAAGAGGGCGGTGCTAACCCCGATCCTATTCTGAAGATGAAGTGGGACTACTACGTCGATGGCAAGATCGATCCCCGTCCTGTTGCTTGGGCTCTGAATGGCTACAAGCTGGAAGGCTCCGATTGGTCTCAGGGCTTCGAGTCAAACGCAGACGGCGCAACGCTCGCAAAGGGCAGCATCAACCTGCTTCCTGGTTATGCGAAGTTGGAGGCCGACGGTTCTACTGCATGCGGTATGTGGATCTACTCTGGCTTCTACGCCAACAACGATGCTCCGCTTTCCGCTGAAAGCCAGCCCGTTTACAAGCGCAACAACGTGGACACTTCAGGCTTGGGTCTGTACTCCGACTGGGCCTATGCTTGGCCGAACAACCGCCGCGTCATCTACAACCGCGCTTCTGCAGACCTTCAGGGTCAGCCTTGGGCGGAAGACAAGGCGTTGGTCAAGTGGGACTTGAACGAAAAGAAGTGGGTAACTGGCTATAAGGCCGGCATGGATATCCCCGACTTTGCAGCTACCAAGGCTCTACCCGACGGCACCACCCAGCAGATCGAGCCCAACAACAAGGCGTTCTTCATGCTGTGGGAGCAGAATGGCCGACTTGAAAGCTACGGCATGGTGGATGGTCCTCTGCCCGAGCATTACGAGCCCTTTGAAACCCCGCTTTCCGAGAACTTGCTCAATGGCCGTTTGAATAGCCCCTGTTATCTGGGTCGTCCTGACGATGAGGGCAAGAAGGGCCTTGGAACCAAGTACTCTGACGAGTCCACGCGCCGTGCAACGGCAGACGAGTTCCCCTATGTTGCCACTACGTACTCTGTTACGGAGCATTGGCAGACGGGTGCTCAGACGCGCGCCTGCCCGGCACTTGTTGAGGCTATGCCTGGCGACATGATTGAGCTTTCGCCTGCTTTGGCGAAGGAGAAGGGCATCCAGACCGGCGACGATGTTCGTGTTTGGAACCGTCGTGCTTCTGTCGTGGTTACGGCAGTGGTTACGCCCCGTATCCGTCCGCTTACCGTCAATGGTAAGACCCAGCATCTGGTTGGCATGACCCATCACTATAGCTGGAGCAAGCTTTTCGGCCTTACTACGCATGGTGCGGTAAATGATTTGACACCAAACGTCGGCGACCCGAACAGTCAGACGCCTGAATACAAAGCGTTCCTTGTCAACATCGAGAAGACTACGGTTTAGGAGGAGGTGACCCTAGATGACTGAAATGGCTATTTTGTTCGATTCGTCTCGCTGCACTGGCTGCAGGGGTTGCCAGGTTGCCTGCAAGTGTTGGAACGACTTGCCTAGTGAACCCACCGCGGAAAACCCTTATGATTCCGTGAATTGGGACGGTAAGTTCACCCATCCTGCCGACCTTAATTCCTGCACCCGTTTGATTATGACGTTCGAAGACTTCGAGGATGAAAAGTCTCAGAAGCGCGTTGGCTGGGCATTTGGCCGCCGTGCTTGTCAGCATTGCACCAACGCGGGCTGTGTAAACATGTGTCCCGCAGGTGCGCTGTATAAGGATGAAGAGACCGGTATGGTCACCTACGACCAGGACAAGTGCATTGGTTGCCAGAACTGTTCGGCAGCTTGCCCGTACGATGTTCCTCGCTACGAGGACCGTGGCGGCAAGACCGTTATCAACAAATGCTCGGGCTGTGTCGATCGTATTGCTCAGGGCATGATGCCGGCATGTGTTACCACCTGCCAGCCTGGCGCCCTGCAGTTCGGCACGCGCGAGGAAATGATCGCACTTGCAAATGAGCGTCTGCAGCTGCTGCGTGACCGGGGATACGAAGATGCCTGCATCTACGGCGAAAACGAGATGGAAGGCTTGCACGTTATTCAGGTTTTGAAGCACGGCACGAAGCCCCATGGTGCAGTGGAGAATCCGCAGATTCCTCCTGCTGCTTTCCTCTCGGGCATCATGAAGCCCGTCACCGCTGTTGGCGCTGGTGCTACGGTTCTCGGTCTTGCTGCAATGTTCGGCCTTGCTGCTGGGTACAAGCGCGATACGTTGGTTTACAACGACGGCAACGGCGATACCATCAGCCTGGAAACAGGCGAGGTTACCAAGCAGGGCAATGGTCCTGACGAACGTACCGTGATGGAGGCCATTACCGAGAACCTTCCCATTGGCAAGAAAGGGGGCGATGACCATGAGTAAGCACGCTGAATTCGACATCACGCCTGAAGAACAGGCTGAAAATGAAGCGTTCTTGCGCGGACGCGAAGTAGCTGGCGAGCGCTATATCAAGCGTCACTCCAGGCAGGCTCGCTGGACGCATGGCATCACCGTTAGCTGCTGCATGTGGTTGATGTTCTCTGGCGCTTTCGTGTTTGTGCCTCCTCTGGCCGCCATGGTGGGCCCGGATGTGGTCTTCGCATTCCGTATGAGCCATCGTATCCTTGGCGTCGTGTTCGTATTGGTTCCCATCATCAGCGCCATCATGGCACCAGCCGGTGTGAAGCACATTATTCACAACAACATTTGTCATTGGACCGAAGACGACAAGAAGTGGATGATTCTGTTCCTGCCGTATCTGTTCATGGCCAAGTGGATTCACATGCCCGACCAGGACGAGCAGAAGTCTGGCCAGCGTGTGGCTGACGGCGCTTTGTGGATTTCCGGCATCATCATGGGTATTACGGGCGTGCTGCTCCTTCTGAACTCGACGATCTTGCCTATGGGCACGGGAGCTCATTCGTGGCTGCTGTTCTTCCACGACCTGTTCTTCTGTATCATGCTCATTTTCGCCCTTGCCCATATCTTCTTGGGCGCAGGCATCTTCCAGCCGTATCGCGGCATGTGGAAGGTAATGTGGAAAGACGGTCTGATCTCCGAATCCGATGCGTTGTACCATTGGGGCCACTGGGCACGCGATGTCCTTAAGACCGACAACAACGTTATCCGTAAGAAGGACGACGAAAAATAGCGGTTGTATAAGGCCAATTAAAGATGCCGTTCCTCCTTTTGGCGGAGCGGCATCTTTCTGCCAAGCTGCACCATTCAGGAACATTTTCTTGTTCCGTGTGCAGCGGAGATAGAGGCAATACCTATCCGGAAGCAACAAGGGGATGTGGAATGAACCTTAAGTTTATTGATCGTGTAATAAAGGCGAACGAGGATACTTTTTCTGAGGAAGACGTCAATCGTCTAAAGTACTTTTATGGCTTATGGGATGACATGGATCGCTGGTCGAAAGGCCCAACTACCGCCGAAAAGCACTATGCAGTTCCGTCGGCAGAGGAGTTGGAAGAAGCTTGGATGGCCGATCGCCCTGTGTTCTCGTTTGCCCCTCCAAAAATCCAGAAAAGTCGTTTTGCGGCGATATGCTATAGCCTTCGTGAATACGTTTGCGACGAGGGGGGATTGAGCGAAGAAGATGCTAAGGCGCTTCTTGAAGTCAATTTCCGCTCACTGGTTGAGCAGGAGGATATGGAGCTTGCGGCAAGCGACCCTGAGGCATTTATTGGGGGATTGCTTTCCAATGCCTACGAGCAGGAAATCCCCTCTGCCGCAGCTCACATGGTCGCTATGGTTGGCATGATGGCCTTGCGCGTTGATTTGGAACTCGTGGCAAAAGCTGTGGTAAAAGAGCAGCGCAAGATCAACAAAATGAATCATAATCCGCTTTCCTGCCCCGTGTGCGGAAGCACACCTGCATTGGCTAAAGTTGGTGGCGAAAGCCCTACTGATGGTCGTGGCCGAACCCTGTATTGTCAGCAATGTGGAACCGAATGGGCATTCGAGCGCATTCGCTGTGCGCGTTGTGGCTCACAGAACCCTCAGCATCTTCATTATTTCAACGTTGAGGGTGACGATGCCCATCGCATTCACAAGTGCGATGAATGCAACGGCTATATTCGCACGGTGTTCATCGAGGATGCTTTGCGTCCGTTCTCTTACGAGGTCGAGGAAGTGGTAACCGCAAAGCTTGATGCTATTGCCCGTGACCCAAAGTTTCAGACGCAAGAGTAGTGTTGAAGCATAGACTTGAAGGCGACCATAAAGGTCGCCTTTTTTATTTGTCGGTAGTTGGAGGACTGTGTTGATCAACCTGGCCGAAGAGTGGCGAAGGCTCGATGGGCGCCGTCGCAAGCCTGACTCCCAAGATCATTGGGACGAGCGCGCGAAATCGTTTTCATTCAAAGATGCCCCTGATACTTATTTGCGGTCTTTTATTTCGAAGGCTGGCATTACCGGCAAAGAAACCGTGCTTGACATGGGCTGTGGGACAGGTTCGCTTGCCGTTGCCCTTGCCGCTATGGGTTGCTCGGTTGTTGCTGCCGATTTCAGCAAAGGGATGCTTGATCGATTGCATTCGAAAGCGGCAGAGCGGGGGATGCTTTTGGAAAGGGGAACGTCTGGATTTGGTTTGGACGACTTTCCTGCTGGCGATTTTGAAACATGCCCCTCTGAGGTTCAGGCGGGGAAGATCCTTCCTCTTCACATGAGCTGGGAAGACGACTGGGCGAACTATGGTTTGGGGAAAGGTGCGGTCGATGTGGCTGTCGCATCGCGTTCAGTGATCACCCACGATTTGGAAGACTCGCTGAAAAAGCTTTCAGCGGTTGCTCGCGAAAGGGCGTGCGTAACTGTTTGCACGGGTGTTTCTCCACGTGTTGATGTGCGTGTGGCTCGCGCGATGGGCTTGGAGCTTGAGCGACACAATGATGCGTTGTTCGTGTTCGGCATTGTCTCCGATTTAGGGTATGAGCCCACCGTTTCTTACATCCATTCGCCCAGAACCAAGTCTTATATTTCACCTGATGAAGCTTATTATTCTTTGTTGAGAACAAGAGACTATCTTGCCGATACAGCTGATCAGATCAGCGTTGAGGAAAGTGCTTGTCGTTTACGCAGTTTTCTTGCCGATCATTTGGTAGAAATCGAGGAAGACGGCGCTAAGCGCTGGACGCTTGACCAGCCACGAGTTGTTCCCTGGGCATTTATCAGCTGGGATGTGGGTATCTGATTTCGCTTGTGGCTGGTGCTTCGGCGAGATCCCGATTCCTCTTATCCTGGGGAAGAAAGGCTGTTTAATTTAATGCGGTCGATTATTTGGCTGTGTCGGCAATGAGACGCAGAAAGGATACTGCATGAGGTCGTTTGAGGAAGATCTGAGCCGCGCGATAACCTTTCATGGTCATCTGTGCGGTGGTCAAATAACGGGTGTGCGTATGGCGCGTTATGCGTTGAAGTATTTCGGCATTGAAGACCCTGATCATTACCGCGATCTGATCGTCTATGTAGAATGCGATCGTTGTCTCACGGATGCGATCATGGTGGTTACCGGCTGCCATCCTGGTAAACGCCGCATGAAATGCTTGGATTTTGGCAAGCAGGCAGCGACGTTTTTTGACATGAACCGCAATGAGGCAATTCGCTTAGTGAACGTGAGCGAAAAGTGCCCTAAGGGCGAGGATGTGAAAGCGTGGTTTGCCACCCGTAGCGACGAGGATTTATTCAGCGTCCAGGAAGTGGTGGTCAATTACACCGACCTTGATGCCCCAGGAAAGCCCCATTCCCATGTGATTTGCGCAGTTTGCGGCGAAGAGGTTACTGATGGCCGTGAAGTTCAGACAGGCTGCGGAAAGGCTATCTGCAGAAGTTGTGCCGGGCAGGCTTATTACGAAATGCTGCAGCCTTAGGGGATAGACCGTTTTGCGTTCCCCAGCGCAGGGCTGCGGCAATCGCAGGTTGTTGCAGCCAGAGATATTTCCCCATTCCTTTTGAAACCCCCTAACGTAAGGATTCTTATGAACCCCAATGAAATGATGAGCGTCGAAGAGGCACTCGATTGTGTGCTCTCTCATGTTGCACCTCTTGATGTTGAAACCGTTTCGTTGCTCGATGCAGTTGGGCGCGTTGTTGCTGAAGATTTGATAAGCGATTGCGACATTACCCCGTTTGACCATGCGGCAATGGATGGTTTTGCGGTTCGTGCGGCCGATCTGGCGAACGCATCTGAAGACTCGCCTGTTTCCTTGCAGGTGGTAGGTGAAGTTCCTGCCGGGTCTGTCTTCAACGGCGAAATTGGCTTCGGCGAAACTGCGCGCATTATGACGGGCGCATCTGTGCCGGATGGCGCAGATGCGGTAGTGAAATACGAAATCGTCGATTACCTTGGTGGCGACGGAAGGCAGGGGGGCACCGTTTCGTTCTCTCGGCCGGCGGCGCCTTTCGATAACATCCGCGCTAAAGGTGAAGAGATAGCGCAGGGGGAGGTTGCTATCCATGCGGGTGAGGTAGTAAGTGCTGCTGGTGTCGGGTTCTTAGCAAGCTGCGGCGTTACGACAGTTCCAGTGTATCGTCGTCCGCGCGTCGCCATTATCCCCATCGGCTCCGAGCTATTGGCTCCGGAAGAACCGTTCCGTCCAGGGTGCATTCGCGATAGCAATTCGTATGCCATGGCGGCATGTGTTGCCAAAACTGGGGGTATCCCTGCTCAACTGATGATCGTTCCTGATAAAGAGGAGTGTTTGGCGCGCTCTATCAAACTTGCTGCAGAAGATTACGATTTCATTATCACTACAGGCGGGGCCTCTAATGGCGATTACGATTTCATCAAACCCGTAGTTGAGGATTTGGGCGATCTTTACATGACATTGGTAAACATGCGCCCTGGCAAGGCACAGACCTTCGGCATTGTGGACGGTACTCCGATTTTCGGCTTGCCGGGAAACCCGGCGGCAGCTTACTGCGGTTTTGAGGTTTTGATCCGCCAGGCGTTGCGCAAGATGCAGGGTTATTCTTCCGTTGGGCGTCCTTTGGTTAAGGCTCGTTTGGTTGGTGATCGCAAAAAACGAGATCCACGCCGCATCTATCTGCGCGCCTCGCTTTCCCGAAATACGGAAGGGGTTCTTTGTGTGGTGCCTGCAAAGAACCAGAGCTCGGGCTTGTTCAGCACTCTTCATCGGGCTAACTGCCTGGCAATACTTCCGGAGGACACCGACCAGAACCCTGTGCCTGACGGCACCCTTATTGATTGCCTATTGCTTGATGTTGAAGAAGGAACGGTGCTGTAAATGATCACGTTTGCTGTTATTACCTGCTCTGATACGCGTAGTGAAAAGGAAGATACCTCCGGCGCGCAGCTTCGAGAGCTTATTGCAGACCAAGGGTGGCAATGCGTTGTATATGACGTGGTAAAAGACGAGCGCCCCGAAATAGCTGCCGCCATTGTTCGGGCGGCGGATGAGGAAAAGGTCGATGTGGTGCTCACATGTGGTGGCACGGGCTTGAGCTTGAGGGATGTGACGCCCGAGGCCACGCGTGATGTGTGCGAGCGAGAGGTGCCAGGCATTGCCGAGGGCATGAGAGCGCACAGCCTTGCCATTACACCGCGGGCAATGCTTTCGCGTGCATTGTGCATGCAGCGCGGCACAACATTGGTGATCAATTTGCCAGGAAGTAAAAAAGCCGCCCAGGAGAACTGGGACGGCATAGTTGAGGTTTTGCCCCATGCTGTTTCTATGATGCATGGGGGCGGGCATTAATTAGCCCTATGCTCTATTCCATGTGCCGGTTTTGCCGCCTTCTTTATGAAGTAGGCGAACCGCATCGATTTCCATTCCGCGATCGATTGCTTTGCACATGTCATATACGGTTAGACCCGCTACGCTTACCGCGGTTAGTGCTTCCATCTCCACACCGGTTTTCCCGACGAGCGAACAGGTTGCTGTTAGGCGGATGCCGCAGCGACCGTCTTCACGCTCTTCGGCATGCTGCGGTGCGCACTTAACCTCAACTTTAGTGAGAGCCAACGGATGACAGAGAGGTATAAGGTTGCTGGTTTGCTTGGCTGCCATTATGCCGGCAATACGTGCGGCTGCCAGCACGTCGCCCTTTTTTGCGCTGCCGCTTTCGATGACCGCAAGGGTTTCGGGTTGCATGGCAACGAAGCCTTCTGCGATGGCGGTTCGTTTGGTTTCTGCCTTTTCTGAGACATCGACCATGCGGGCATCGCCTTCGGCATCGATGTGGGTAAGTTGTTGAGTCATATGATTCTCCTTGGGGTGGGGAATAGGGACAGGTACCAGATTTCCACTTTAGCCGCCGACCTGGCTCATCATGCGGCGGGTTCCTACGCGATGTTCATGGCCGCTTGGTTTATGGAACAGCGCTGCCTTGAACACCGAAAGTACCTCTTCTTCGCTGCCTTTCCGAAGCGCACTGCGAATATCGTACTCGGTGTCGCTGAATAGGCAGGGTTTTATCTTGCCATCGGCGGTAAGGCGCAAGCGGTTGCAGCTTGCGCAGAAGTGGTTTGAGATTGCCGATATCACGCCGACGGTTCCTTGGGCGCCGGGAAGGCGATAATATTGCGCCGGACCCCAGCCGTCGGGCGTGGCAATGGCGGGCTGCAGGCTTCCCAATCCGATGGATTGTGCTTGGGCACTGATGGTTTCGATAATCTCCTTTGCGGGAACAACATCGGCCGGCCCCCAGCCGCAACCGCCACAGTCATCACCGTTTCCGATAGGCATGTATTCGATGAAACGAACATGTAAGGGGGCATCTACCGTTAAGCGGGCAAAAGAAAGAAGATCCTGGTTTAAACTGCGGACGACAACCGTATTGAGCTTGACGGGGAAAAGGCCTGCCGAAAGGGCGGCCTCTATACCTTTAAGAGCATCATCCAGGTTACCGAGCCTGGTAATGAAGCGATACTGTTCCGCGTCAAGTGTGTCCAGCGATATATTCACGCGGGAAAGGCCCGCAGCTTTCAGGTCGGCTGCCATACCGGGCAGGAGAATTGCATTGGTGGTTAGCGCAACGCTTTCGATGCCAGGGGTTTGAGCGGTTCGTTCAATGAGGCTCAAGAGTCCTTTGCGAACGGTTGGCTCGCCGCCGGTGAAGCGGATATGTTTGATTCCGAGCTGCGATGCGCATTCGATTGCTTTATGGACTTCTTCGAGGGTTAGTACGCTTTCGTGGGGAATGCTCTTAACGCCATGCTCAGGCATGCAGTAGATGCAGCGCAGGTTGCAACGGTCGGTAAGCGATATACGCAGATAGTCGATTTGTCTTCCCTGACCATCTTTCATGGCGTCTCCTTTCGGGTGATAGTGGCATGCGGGTTGAGCCGTTGGGCGTAGCCGTGTTGGTACGGCTATTTGGATACGAGGTAAACCTTATCGGAAGGGATGCGGATCAGAAGCACTTCGTCTTTGACCGGTAGCATTTCTCCGGGCACCTTCAATTTGTCGACGCGCCAGAATAGGTGCTGTTCAAGGTATTTCATCTCATTTTCAGTCTGCTCAACTACAGGGTCTGAGCCTGGCGTACGGTCGAGGAATTCCAGCAGTACCGAACGATCAAAACGCGAGTCGCTCGTGCGAACAACCCGAACACGATAGGTGTTTCGTCCTGGCTCTTCCGCGCGTTCCAGAAAGAATGCTCGGACTCCCATATAGGTTAGGTTCTCTGGTGCGGGCTTGTCGGTTTCCACTTCGACGCCCCACGCGGGCAAGAACACCCGATGATCGTCAATCCGATGGGCAGGGGTTGTGTTCTTGCAGCCGGAGAGCCTGATGCTTGCTGCTGATTGGGGGTTGTTAACCAAATTGTTGCCCGTGCTCACCTCCATGACATGCCCCTTTTCGATCACGGCGATACGATCACAAAAACGCAGTGCCTCATCGATATCGTGGCTAACGTATAGAATCGTTCCATGGAAGGTTTCGAACAGTCCAGCCAGGTTCTGCTCCAATACTCCTTTTAAATGCGCATCGAGGGCAGAGAAAGGCTCATCAAGCATAAGGATGTCAGGTTTTGCTGCAAGCATGCGGGCCAAGGCAACGCGCTGTTGCTGTCCTCCGGAAAGCTGTGAAGGGTATCGTTTGCCGAACCCATCTAGGCCAAAGCGCTTCAGTTCAGCGTCCACTTGAGTGTTACGTTCTCCTTTGGGCAGCTTTCGGTCGATTCCTGCCGCTACGTTTTCTGCCACGGTTAAGTTGGGGAACAGCATATAGTTTTGGAACAGCAGAGCGGTTTTGCGTTCTTGAGGGGAAAGGTTCACAGCGGGGCGTTTCCCGGCTTCCCGTTCAAAGAACGTTTTTCCGTTCACTACGATCTTTCCTTCGTCGGGTGTTTCGATGCCTGCAATGCACCTCATGGTAAGGCTCTTTCCGCAACCCGATTCGCCCAGCCAGCCTATGGTTTCGTTGCCAGCTTCTATATCCACGTCGAGGGTAAATGCGGGGAAGCTCTTTTTTATGGATACGGAAAGGCTCATTGCTCAGCTCCCTTACGGTATTTGGTAGTGCGGTTGCTCCACAAGTTGATGAACAGGAATACGATGAAGCTGAATCCGATAACGATCGCGGTCCAGAACCAGGCAACGCCATCGTTCCCGTTCATCCATTCGAAGTAGATAGCGATGGGAATAGTGCGGGTGATGCCCAGATAGTTGCCTGCCAAGAACAACGTTGCGCCGAATTCACCAAGTGCACGTGCGAATGCGAGCGCGGTTCCGGCGGCAATGCTGCTCCAGGAAAGGGGGAGCATCAATTTCAGGAAGATGCGTGTATTGCTCCATCCCAAGGTGCGAGCTGCATCGAGCATATTGGTATCGAGGTTTTCAAAAGCACCCAGGGCGCTTCGATACATCAAGGGGAATGCAACCACTACTGCGGCAATAACCGTTGCGGGCCAGCTGAAGATAAGGGGAAATCCGATATCGATGAAGAAGCTGCCAAAGGCGGTATTCCTGCCGCATAGATACAGCAAGATGAAGCCACATACAGTCGGGGGAAGCACCATGGGGATGGTGAATATGCTGTCGGCGATATTCTTTGCCTTTTGCGAAAGATGAAGACACCAATATGCGGCCAGCAGGCCAAGGACGAAGATGAAAACGATGGCAACGCCAGTAGTTTTAAGGGTTACCCACAGGGGACTCCAGTCAAGTTCTGAGAGAAATTTGCCCGCTGCGGCAATTCCTGTGGCCCCTTCGTTCACGGTAACCTCATTTGCTGGGGCCAGTCGACCGAAATCGGCAAATGAGGGTTTGAAGTAGTTTGGATTGTCACTGTCGGTGAGGTCGGAGCCATCGGTGCCTATAACGCTAGCATACACATTTCCATTTATTTCTTGATCGAATGAGAAGCGGATGTTGCCGATTTCGTAGGTTGGGTTGTTCGTGAAGTGCCAGGTACCGATTCGGGAAAGGGGAATCGAGCCCGCTGCCGTTTCGCCATCGAGCGCACAGAGATAGCTTTTTAAGAGTTTTATATCATTCTCGTCGTCGATATCGATGCCAAGAGTCTGTGCTGCTTGGGCGGGAACGTAAGCAACTGCATAGGATTCGGAGGCAATAAGCTGAAAGAATTCGCCTGTCTCGTTTCCAACTAAATACGAGTAACCGTAATACGTTCCATCGATAGCTCGATTCGACCCTTTTTGGGCACGTGTGAAATCGCAGACTGCGTAGGAGGTGCCCTCAATCGATGCGCTGGTTGTATCTTCCGATACGCTAACTTTAGTCGATTCTCCGTTTTCAGAGGAAGAAGCCTGGGAATTGGTAGTTTTGGGGGCTTGGGGAGTGTCAACATCGCCCAAAGCCTCATCGGCAAATGCCTTGCAAGGGAACAACGCCGTCGTCAAAGCCAGTATCAGCATGAATAAGCAGGTGGCGTTTGCCGTGCCTCGTTTTGTATTCATGGAAGGTCCTTATCTGAAAAGGTAGCGTATCGAAAAATGGGAGATGGGCGTTGCTGCGCGCCCATCTCTAGAAACTAGCAAAGTTGAAGTGGTTGTTTGCGGCTTACGCCAACTCGAAGCCCCACTTCTGCCAGATTGCCTGAGCCTTTTCGCTGTTCATGCACCAGTCAAGGAATTCCTTGGTGGCGTCAACGTTCTTGCAATCCTTAGTGATAGCGCCAGGGTACACTATGTTCTTGTGGGTGTCGCCAGGTACGGCGCCAACAATCTCTACGCCACCAAAGCGATAGACGTCGGAGGTGTATACAAAGGCAATATCAACATCGCCAGACTGAGCGTGCTTGCAGACGTTGCCAACAGAGGTGTCGGTTACAACCTTGTAGTCGGAGCCGTAAGAGCCGCCCTTACCGGAGATTTCCTTGCCGGTTTTGCCTGCGTCATCACCAGCGGGAGTGTAAACGCCAACGGTGGAAAGGGACTGTGCTGCATAGTTGCCTGCCGGAACAGAGTCATCGCCAACGCAGATGGAGTACTTGCCGGCGGCAATGTTATCAAGCGTTACATCGGAGAGGCCAGAGCCTTCTTTAGAAACCATAACCAGATCATTCTTGAACAGGTCAACGCGGGTTCCTTCGTCAACATAACCTTCCTTGACGGCGGTATCCATGGAACCCTTGGATGCAGAAATCAAAAGATCGGCATAGGATCCTGCACTGAGCATCTCGTTCAGCTCGCCTGAAGCCTTGTACTGGGTGTCGGTGAAAGATACACTGCTATGACCGTCCTCAATGTAAGCTTGTTGAGCTTCTTCCATTGCCTTCGAAAGAGAGTTGGCGGCAAATACCTGAAGCTGAACGTCCTCTTTCCTTTGCTCTTGTTGGCAACCGGTAAGAGCTACAGCAACCAACGCGCAGCAAGCGAAAGCCGCAAACGCGGTGGCGATTTTTTTCGCCTTTTGGGTGACGGTCATGGGGGAGTCCTCTCAACTCGGGGCATGGTTTTGTCCTTTCGCGAGAATAAATGCAAAATCCCTTGTTTGGTTTGGGAAAATAGTCGAAATGATTGTGAGGTGTCGATTCCGAGAGGTAAACGGTATGCGCAGCGATGAAGTATCGGCAGACATCAAAGTTTTCATAAGTTCAAAGAGCCAAGCGCGCCACAGCCCTGGGCTTGGGCATGGCGTTGTGGAATTGTGTGAGCGGGTTGAACGGTTGGGCTCTCTGAATAAAGCTGCAGCAGATATGGGCATGGCCTACAGTAAGGCATGGCGTATTGTTAAGCAGGCTGAAGAGGGTCTTGACGTGGCTTTATTCCTTCGCCAAGGTGCCCGTGGCTCTTGTTTGACCGAAGAAGCCAAAGCGCTAATCGAGTTGTTCCGCAAAGTGGAGCGCGAAACGAACGCCTGCGCCAATCGGGTGCTTCGTGAGTCTTTGGACGATTTGGTCGACAAAGGTGTTCTTTCCCATGCTTCGGCCCCTGATTTGGAAAAGAAAGCCACACCTGAGCTTATTGCGCAGGTGCGTGCGTTGGGGCTTTAGGTATCCCTCTTCATTGTTTATTTGGCTGATAGCTTGATATGGCGAAATTACCAGGTAACCGTTTACCGCTTATAGCCAACCGTTTACTGAGGGTCTTTTCGGTAAGCGGAAAAGCCGTTTTCTTGCTGCTTTTTGAACCGGTTTTTAAAGGCAACTCTTAGCTATACATACGGTATAGGACCTCTGCTTGAGCAAGCTCTTGGGGCGTATTCACGTTGGCAAAGGGATCAATCGATCCGGGCTTGCGCATGAGCTCGGCGTTGAATCGAGTGCAGTCTATTAACTCGATCAAATCACGCATGCGCTTTGACCCTTGCGAAGTGATGGTCTCTAGAATAGGCTGGCACGTGCTTTTGCGGTACACCGCTGCAAATGGTTCGTAATTCCCGTTATTGAATGGCACCACCGCATCGCTTCCATTTGCCTGCATCGCAAGAGCCTCGCGGGTAAGAATTTGTGGCGAAAAGGCAATCATGTCGCAAGCAACAACGCCAACGGCATCGTTAGAGCTCGCCTCAATTGCGGTAAGGAGTCCAGGTAGGGCCCCTCGTTCTTCCATGACATCGCTGACAAGGCGGAGCTTGGGGTGCCGCTCATGGAGATAACGCAGCTCTGGTTCTTCGTTGGTTGTGACGATGAGCTCGTCGGCAAATGAGGCAACTACTTCCAGCATATGCTCAATTAGGGGGCGTCCCAAAAAGGGGGTCAATGCTTTTGATTGTCCCATTCGTTTCGATTCACCGCCTGCCTGAATGGCAATGGTAAGCGGCGCACGCGTGTATCGTTTTCGCAAAAACGCCGCAATAGCTTCAATGTCCTCGAAACCGAATACCTCGACAGCGGTTTTGTGGGCAATTTGCTCAACGGCCGGCATGTCGGTAACGATGGCGGCCGGCATAGCGGGCCGGTCGGGTGTTTCGTCGCCAGACCGTGAGGGTTCTATACTGGACAAGCGATCGATTAGAGCTTCTGCGGCTATTTGGTCTTTTGGATTTTCTGCTCGAAGCAGTTCGATGGTTGGCAATCCTATGCCGCGAAACCCTTCCACGAGCACCAAATCGTAGTTCGGCATAAGTTCCAATGCCTCGGAGCAGGAAATTTCTTGGGTCAGGTCGCATGTGAACGCCAAGCGTTTACTTGAAAGGATCGCGGTGGCTTTTGACCCAGCGGCACGATGACGGTATGAGTCTTTCCCCGGAATGTCGATTTCAAAATCAGGGTGTCCGTGGTGCTTTATGGTGCCAATAGCAAGTCCCTGGCGAGTAAGCTCGGTTATGATTTTTTCCAACAGGGTTGTTTTCCCTGAATTCTGCCTTCCCACGAAAGAAACGGCAGGGCTTGGTCGATAAGGCATATGGGGTAGAGGTTCGTAGATCATGCCATTCCTTGTGTTTGTTTTAGGCTGCTCAGCATGGCAAGTGTAGGGCATCATGTGGGTTTTCGGCATCCGCAATATATGAGTGGTTTGGGTGGGGGTGTGTAGGCAAATTCTTTTCGCCGTGAATAGGCATCCGTTAGCCCAGCTGATTCTGCCGAAGGAAGGTTGAGCGGAATGCTTATTGCGCAGTCGTTACTACTATTGGAGCGTTATTTATTGGCGTTCGAGGAGGCATCAATGGCTTGCATCACATCCATCAACATTTCTGCTCGCAAAGGAGTTCGGAAAACGCCTGTTGGTGATGCTCCTCAGGTTGTCCTTGTCGATGATGGGTTGGAAAACGATGCTCATGCAGGAAAGTGGCACCGTCAGGTTTCGTTTTTGGCAGAAGCATCCCTTGCGAAAGCTCGTGATATGGGCTTAGAGGTTGGTCCTGGCGATTTTGCCGAAAACTTTACAACCGAGGGAATCGATCTGCTTGATTTGCCTTTGGGTACGCAACTCCGTTTGGGAAAAGACGCGCTGGTGGAAATCAGCCAGATCGGTAAAGTGTGCCATACCCGTTGTGCCATTTACCATTTGGCGGGCGATTGCATCTTCCCCCGCGAGGGTATTTTCGGGGTGGTGCTGCATGGTGGTGCTGTTTCGGCTGGTGACGCCATTGAGGTGGTAAGGCGTGGTGACGGCACGTGCACACATACTCCACCTGAGGCGTTAGCCGAAGTGGAAGCAGCACGAAAGGCAGGCACCCTGTGAGCAGCGAAATGCAAGACCTCTCTATAAGTGAGAGGAATCAAAGCTCCTATCGCGAAGCTTATCTAGACAACGCAGCCACAACCAAACCGCGCCCCGAAGTGGTACAGGCTATGATGCGGGAACTTCGGAACTACGGCAACGCGTCTTCTGTTCATGCACTGGGCAAGAAGGCAAAGCGCGTGTTGGAAGATAGTCGCGCTGTTGTTGCAGCAGCTTTGGGCGCTGAGTCCGACGAGGTTTTTTTCACATCGGGCGGAACCGAATCGAACAACCTTGCCATTCGCGGTTCGGTTATGGCGCGCGGAATCGGCGCAGGTCGAATCGTAACTTCTGCTTTGGAGCATCCTTCGGTAACGCGATCGGTGCGCGGTCTTAAGCGAGAGGGCGATTGCTGCGTTTCTTACGTTGAAGCTGTTCATGGCAGTTTTGATCTAGAAGCATGCGCGCGTTTTCTGCAGGAACCAACAACATTGGTAACGGTAATGTCGGTGCAGAACGAGCTTGGATATCGGCTTCCTATCCCTGAAATCGTCAAGCTGCGCAATGAATATGCCCCTAATGCATTGGTGCACACCGATGCTGTTCAGGCTTTTGGCAAAATCGATGTCCCTGTACATGAGTGGGGTGTTGATCTAGCTTCCCTTTCTGCTCATAAGATTGGGGGCCCGAAGGGTATTGGCGCATTGTTCGTGAAGCGTGGGACGAATATGTTCACCACGGCGTTTGGGGGTGGGCAAGAGCGCGGCCTTCGTTCAGGAACTGAGCCCGTTTACCTCGCCGCCGGTTTTGCCGAAGCGGTTCGCTGCGCATTTTCTGACAGGCAGGCTGAAGAAATGCGCGTTCGCGGATTGTGGGACCATTTACGCATGCGGGTTAACGCAGAGATTCCTGATGCGGTAATCAATTCTCGTGAAGATGGGTCGCCTTATCTGTTCAATTTCAGCGTTCCCGGTATGAAAAACCAGGTGGCCCTCCGTTATTTGAGTGACCATGGCGTCTATGTTTCCAAGGCTTCTGCGTGTGAGTCAAACATCAATACCGTTCCAGTTGGCACATGGCGTCATAAGCATCCGCTTTCGCTCCAGGCGGCTGGCATTCCCCTTGCAATGGGCAAGCGCACGCTGCGTGTCAGCTTCGGTTACGATTCATGCGAAGACGATGTCGATCAATTCGTGGATACCCTGAAAGCGTATCTTGCTAGCTGTTAAAACATCGTCGTTTTGTTTGCGTTAAAGATCATCAGTGTTAGCTTTTTTTACACTTGGTGTTGTTAACCTGCGGTAACCGAATTCGGTGTTAAGGTGTGGTGAATCGCTCACGTAGGTGGGCGATTCTTTTTGCCTTTAAGCGTCTAACCTTGAGTGACGTTATTTGATGGAAGAAGTTGAGCGTTATGAATAGTGGGTCTTATCAGACATCGAGAATGGCCGAAGTGCGTCATGTTCTGTGGATTGTTCTTCTGCTTAATCTGCTGGTTGCGCTTGCGAAGTTCTTCTATGGCTTGGCCACCAATTCTCATTCTATGCAGGCTGACGGTATCCACTCGGTGTTCGACTCTATGGGCAATGTAGTTGGTTTGGTTGGAATCACGCTTGCTCTCCGTCCTGCAGATGAGGGCCACCCTTACGGACACTTCAAATTTGAGACGTATGCGAGCATGGTCATCGGCGTACTGCTTATAGTTGCTGCGTTTGAAGTTGGATCAAGCGCTATCAGTGCGCTAATTTCGGGTGACCATAATGCTTCCGTTACGGTGGTTTCTTATGTGGTCATGGTAGGCACGCTGTGCATCAACATTGGGGTTACAACCTACGAGCGACGGGCCGGTAAACGTTTGAACAGCGATATCTTGCTGGCAGATGCAAGCCATACGCTTTCCGATGCCATGGTTTCCATTGGCGTCATTGTTGGTCTTGTGCTGATCCAGCTCGGCTTCGCTATTGCCGACTCCGTTATGGCTTTAGTTGTCATGGTCGCTATTTTGTATACTGCATTCGATGTGTTCCGTTCTGCTTTTCAGACTCTTTCCGATAAGGCTCGAATCCCCGAAGAGGAAGTTCGCAAGGTTGTGGAAGACATCGCGGGCGTTCGGAATGCGCATCGCATTCGCACGCGTGGCACACAGGGCGATGTATATGCCGATTTGCATGTGCTGGTTGATCCGAGCATGACTGTTGCTGCTTCGCATGAGCTTGCTGATCGTATCGAATCCGAGATCGTCCATAAGTTCCCGCAGGTAAAGGACATCCTTGTCCACATCGAGCCCGATGACGCCTATCATCGAGCGGAGAGTCATACGGAATAACAGTTCCATTTATGAAAAAAACGAACCTAGACAGTTGACGCAAAGTGCTGTTCTGGTAATATACAAGCTCGCTGAAGCAGTTCGGCATTTTCGGGCGATTAGCTCAGGGGGAGAGCGCCACCTTGACACGGTGGAGGTCACTGGTTCGATCCCAGTATCGCCCACCACTTGCACACAGGCCAGAGGCTTAAAGCCCTGGCCTGTTTTCATTTGCACAGCGTTTACTGGGGAAGGGAAGAAGCATGCACACCAACATATCGCTCCAACAGCTTCGTTACATTATTGAAGTCGCTGAATGCGGCTCCATCAACGCAGCGAGCCAGCAGCTGTATGTTTCCCAACCCACGCTTTCAACCACCATTAAAGACACCGAGCAAGAACTGGGAATTTCCATCTTCAACCGTACAAACCGTGGCATTACCCTCACAAATGAGGGTACCGAATTCATCGGTTACGCTCGACAGATCCTTCAACAGTTTGATTTGTTCGAGGCGCGTTATTCCAACTCGAACAGTGCCGCCAAGGGTAGGCTTTGTGTTTCTTCCCAGCATTACGCCTTCTGCGTCCATGCATTTGTCGATTTGGCTGAGGAATGCGACGAAGAGGAGTATAACTTTTCCTTGCGTGAGACGCGCACAGCGGAAGTGATTGATGACGTTAAAGAATTCCGCAGCGAGATCGGTGTTTTGTACCTGAGCGAGTTCAATCGTAAGGTGCTTACTAAGGCTTTTTCCGATGCAGGGTTAACTTTTACGCCGCTGTTTGAAGCGCACCCGCATGTGTTCGTCGGCTCGAACCACCCTCTTGCTGGTCGAGCAAGCTTGAAGCCCGAAGACTTGGAAGAATATCCTCGTTATTCGTTCGAGCAGGGCAGCAACAATTCTTTCTTTTTTGCGGAAGAGCCGTTGAGCCATCTGCCTCACAGCCAGAACATTACCTATTACGACCGCGGTACCTTGACCATTCTCCTTAATCGGCACAACGGCTATACCATTTCAACGGGTGTTCTCTCCGGTGAAATGGGGCAGAGTATCTGCTCCATCCCTCTTGAGGTCGATGAAAGCATGACGGTTGGCTATCTGTATCATGCCGAGCGTCCGTTCTCTCCTTTAGCGCAGCGTTACATTGATAAGCTTCGTGCCTACATTGAAGATAACCCCACGGTAACCACGTACTATCCAGTTGATTGATAGGTTTCTCTCTTTTTGCGCGGTTAATGGTCCGCGCTTTCTGTTGGACTGCTGGTAGGGCCTACAGTTTTATAAGGGTTGAATAATTATTCCTTTCGCCGATAAATAGATGCCGTTGCCGTTGGATGGCATCGAAAACAAGTACAGTGTTCGCAAGTGCCTTCCCCTCGGGGAGGGCGTTTTTGTTTGCTGGATGTTGAGCTATTTGGTGCGGTTATCGGCTATAGGCTGCTGCTTCTGTTCGGAGCTTTATAAGGCGAAATTCGCGATGCCGTACAGGGAAGGGGGATGCGTGTCTGCGCTATCTATTGAGCCCAAGACGGCGGCCGATGCGAAGGTGGAATCTTATTTAAAGCGATTTGAGCGAAGGGTTGAGGCTGCACCTCCTGGTCAGTGCCCGCTGGCCACCGTTGCATCTTATCTTGAAACTGGCGCAAACCAAACGTGCGGGAAATGTGTTCCTTGCCGTGATGGGCTGCCGAAACTATCTGAGTTGATGCGGGAATTGGCAAACTGTCAGGCAAACAACGAAACACTGGAAACTTTGCGTGCGCTCGCCCAGATGATTCGCGATGCATCGGATTGCGCGGTGGGGTACGAAGCTGCCCAGGCAACGCTTGATGCGCTCGATACTTTTTCCGAAGAGGTCGAAGCTCATCTGGTTGGGCATAGTTGCACCCAGGGCATGGGTCAAAGCGTTCCTTGCGAAACTCTATGCCCGGCTCACGTTAACGTGCCGGGGTATATTGCCCTTGTTGGCGAGGGGCGCTATGCCGACGCTATCAAACTTATCCGCAAAGACAATCCATTCCCTACGGCATGTGCACTGGTGTGCGAGCATCCTTGCGAAAAACGCTGCCGTCGTATTCTCATCGATGCGCCGCTGAATATTCGCGGTATCAAAAAAATGGCAGTCGATCAGGTTGCTGCGGATTCTGTTTCCGCGCCCGGACGTTTGCCCGATTCCGGTAAGCGAATTGCAGTTGTTGGGGGTGGCCCTTCCGGTCTTACCTGCGCCTATTATGCGGCACTGATGGGGCATTCCGTAACGGTGTTTGAGGCGAATCACTTGCTGGGCGGCATGATGCGTTATGGCATTCCTGCATATCGTTTTCCCCGCGAACGCTTGGATGAAGATATCCGCGCCGTTCTTTCCGTGGGTAATATCGAAGTGAAATGCGACGTGCGTATCGATGCCGTTGCTATGGCTAAGATCAACGACGAATTCGATGCAGTGTACGTTGCCATTGGCGCTCAATTGGGAAAAACGCTAAAACTCGAAAACGGTGATGCCGAAGGTGTTGTGTCTGCGGTTGACTTGCTGCAGAAAATTGGCGATGGAGATTACCCCGATTTCTCAGGCAAGAAAGTTGTTGTGGTCGGCGGTGGCAATGTTGCTATGGATTGCGCGCGAACCTCGGTTCGTGCTGGCGCATCGGAGGTTACGGTTGCGTATCGTCGTAGACAATCGGATATGACGGCTTTGGTTGAGGAAGTGGAAGCCGCCGTTGCCGAAGGTGTTGAGATGGCTGTGCTTGAAGCCCCTGCTCGTGTTGAGGTCGATGAATCGGGGCACTGTACTGCCCTTATCACGCAACCGCAGATTATTGGTGCGGTTAAACGAGGCCGACCTGCACCCGTTGCCGCCAACAAGCCCGAACGCCGCATCGAAGCTGACGTAATTCTCATTGCGGTTGGACAGGATATCGACGTAGATCCTTTTGCCGATTTCGGTATGCAGGCGGAACGCGGCAGCTTTGTTGCCAATGGACAACTTGAATCTCCTAATTTGCCTGGAATCTATGTGGGCGGTGATTGTCAAAGTGGCCCCGCAACGGTGATTAAAGCCATCGGTGCGGGCAAGGTCGCCGCGCGCAATATCGATGAGTACTTTGGCTACCATCACACTCTTCCTTGCGATGTTGCGCTCCCTGAGCCCAAGCAAAATGATCGAACGCCAAAAGGACGTGTCGAAATCGCAGAGCGCCCTGCTCGCGAGCGCAAGAATGATTTCCTGGGAGTTGAGTATGGTATGAGCTTGGAGGAAGCGGAACAGGAGTGCGGACGCTGCCTGCGTTGCGATTGCTTTGGTGCTGGCTGCCAGGTTGATGGGAGGTTCCAGTATGTCTAACGAATGCGCAAGCTCTTCTGTGGTTGCCGATGAGCAGGCTATTTCGCTCATTGTTGACGGCGTTTCGTTGTCGGTGCCCAAGGGCGCAACGATTCTTGACGCTGCCGAAAAAGCTGGCTCCCACATTCCTACGCTTTGCTTCTTAAAAGAACGCAGTGCCATCTCTTCGTGTCGTATTTGCATGGTTGAGGTCGAGGGCGAAGATGCTCCTGTGCCTGCCTGTTCCACCGTTGCAAAAGAGGGCATGGTCATAACTACCGTCTCGGAACGTTTGGTTGCCTATCGTAAGTTGGCTATGGACCTGATTCTTTCCGATCATGGCCTCGATTCCACCAACTATTGCTTCAGCTGCAATAAGAACGGCGCATGCGAGCTGCAGGCGGTGGCCCGAGAGGTTGGGGTGCAGCATCCCTCGTTTGAGGGAGCGGGAAAACGCAAGCCGGTGTTCGACTCGAACCCCTTCATTTCGTTCGATCCTAATCTTTGCATTCGCTGCCAACGCTGTGTGGCCGCATGCAATTCCGCTGCAGGCAATCATTCGCTTCATGCTGCAAAACGTGGTTTGCGGACATCGATTGAGGCGCCTTTTGGTCCCAACTGGAAAACCTCAGGGTGCGAATCGTGCGGCAACTGCGTGCAATCCTGTCCGACGGGCGCCCTTACCATGAAGCGTCGCGCAGAATACCGGGAATGGGAAGTTGAACGCGTACTTACTACGTGCCCCCATTGCGCTACAGGATGCCAATACAATCTCATTGTGAAAAACGGCAGGATCGTTGATACTGAAGCGGTCGATGGACCCTCAAATCATGGCTTGCTGTGTGTGAAGGGCCGCAGCGGTAGCTTCGATTTCGTTCATTCGGAGGAACGTCTTACTACGCCCCTTATCCGCAACAGCGAAACAGGGCAGCTTGAGCCCGCTACATGGGATGAAGCCCTTGATCTTGTTGCAGCTAAGATGGGTGCACTGCGTGATGAGTTTGGCGGTCAGGCCCTTGCTGCGTTTGCGTGTGCTCGCTCTGCCAATGAAGACATCTACATGCTTCAGAAAATGGCACGTACGGTGTTCAAGACGAACAACATCGATAATTGCGCCCGCGTTTGTCATGGTCCTTCGGTTGCCGGTTTGGCACAAACCCTGGGTTCTGGCGCTATGACCAATCCCATTACCGACATCGCTCGGAACGCTGATGTAATCATGCTGGTTGGTTCGAACCCAGAGGAAGCCCATCCGGTTATTGGCATGCAGATCCGCCACGCGGTCGAAACGGGAACAAAGCTTATCGTGGTCGATCCGCGCAATATTGGCCTTTCCGCTAAAGCTGATATTCATCTGAAACTACATCCTGGCACCAATGTCGCGTTTGCCAATGGTGTTGCAAGGGTACTTATTCACGAGGGTCTTATCGACGAGACGTTTATCGCAGAACGCTCTGAGGGTTTTGACGACTTCAAGGCGATGGTGGAAAAGTACACACCTGAATACGTAGCGGAAATCTGCGGCATCGATGCTTGCGATTTGATTGCTGCAGCAAAGCTGTATGGTGAAGCGGGTGCCGCTGCTATCGTGTACTGCCTTGGCGTCACCGAGCATACTAGTGGCACTGAAGGTGTAATGGCGTTGTCGAACTTGGCTATGATCACAGGCAATTTTGGAAAGCCAGGGACGGGTGTTAACCCCATCCGTGGGCAGAACAACGTGCAGGGCGCCTGTGATATGGGTGCGACCCCTGGCGATTTCCCTGGCTACCAGAAGCTTGCCAATGCCGAAGTGATGAAACGCTTCGAGGGCCATTGGGGAGTTGAGATCCCCAAGTGGAAGGGCACCTATGCAACCGAGTGCTTCCCCAAGATGATCTCGGGAGATATCAAGGGATTGTTCATCTTCGGCGAGGACCCGGTACGAACCGACCCTGACACCAACCATGTTATCAAGGCTCTTGAAGCACTCGATTTCTTGGTGGTAGACGATCTGTTCTTAACTGAAACAGCCAAGTTCGCCAACGTTGTTCTTCCTGGTCGTAGTTATGCGGAAAAAGAAGGTACGTTCAGCAATACCGAACGTCGTGTTCAGCGCATTCGCGCGGCGGTCACTATCCCTGGCACACGTCTCGATACCGACATCTTCATCGATTTGATGAATCGTATGGGGTATGCCCAGCCGCAGCTTACAAGCGCTCAGATTATGGATGAAATTGCGGAGCTTACTCCAAGTTTTCATGGCATTAGCCATAAACGGCTTGATTCGGAAGAAGTCGCAGGTCGGGGCTTGCAGTGGCCTTGCCTCGACAAGGACCATCCAGGTACGCCGATCATGCACGTGGGTGCCTTTACTCGCGGTTTGGGCATTTACTCACTGGCCGACTACATTCCTCCAGCAGAGCTGCCCGACGAAGAGTTCCCGCTTATGCTCACTACGGGTCGTATTCTGTATCACTACAACGCAACGGCTATGACGGATAAAACTCCTGGTTTGAACGAGATTTGCAGCCATTCGTTTATTGAGGTCAACTCGTTTGATGCCGAACGATTGGGCATTTCGGATGGCAGTAGGGTTTGCGTTGAAAGTCGTCGAGGAAGCATTGAATCGGTGGCACGCGTTTCGGGCAAGACCAATCCTGGAGAAACGTGGATGCCGTTCCACTTCCAGGATGGTAATGCCAACTGGCTTACCGATGCAGCGCTCGATCGTATTTGTTCTACGCCTGAATACAAGGTGTGTGCGGTTCGGCTTTCCGCATTGTAGCGCTGGCTTATAACTGGTTTTCGCCCTGTCGGCTTATGAACCGCATCTCCAAATTTGGATTGAGAAACGAAAGTCCAAGTTCGGGAGGTGCGGTTTGGAGTCTGTGGGGCTTTTCAGTAGGCGCCTGCATGCTCGGAAGGGCGGTGGTTGATGCTTCTTGTATATCCAAAGGGGATGTGGAAATAAATAACGTAGTGTTGTTTATTTTGGTGTGGAAGAGGACAATCGGCAGCGGAACATGGCAATTGAAGGGGAATGCGGCGTGAGCACTGCGGCAGAAAGCAAGAAAACCAACAGTATAGATATGCTTCATGGCCCCTTGGCTAAGAAAATCGTTCTGTTTTCCATTCCCCTTGCTATTACCAGCATTTTGCAACAGTTGCTGAACTCCACCGATGCGGTATTTGCCGGCCAGTGGCTGGGCGGGGATGCGCTGGCTGCTGTTGGTGGCGTTGCTCCAATTATCAGTTTGTTTGTCGCGGTGTTCGTTGGGCTGTCGGTTGGCGTAAACGTGGTAATCGCAGTCCATATCGGGCACGACGACATCGACAAAATCAAGGGTGCGGTACAGACCTCAGCCGCCGCCGCAGTGGTTTGTTCGCTTGTTTTGGCTGTTGCCGGTGTTCTTTCAACCGATTTTATTCTTGCTGCAGTGAATATGCCTGCTGAGGCGTGGGCTGAGGGAGCGCAGTACCTGCATGTCTACTTCATCGGCATCGTTTTCTTGGTTATATACAACTTCGGTTCTGCTGTGCTTCGAGCTAAGGGAGACACGCGTCGCCCCTTGTACGCCTTGGCGATTGCTGCAGTGCTCAATATTGCATTCGATTACGCTGCGGTAGAGTTTCTTTGCTTAGGCGTATTTGGCATTGCGGTAGGTACGGTTATCGCCGATGCCGTATGCGCTGCTGTTATTGTTTATTTCTTGCTTACCGAAGATGAATCCTACCGTCTGGAGCTTAAGAATTTTAGGGTTGTGGGAATCGATCTCAAAACCCTTATGCACATAGGCCTTCCTGCCGCCTTGCAGGGTGCGGTATTCGCTCTTTCCAACATTATTATCCAGGGTGAGATCAACGGCTTTGGCGCAGACGCAACTGCAGGTTCATCTGCGGCTATGAATTTCGAGTTCTACACCTACTTCTTCGTGAACGCCTTTTCCCAGGCCGCAGTTACCTTTATTGGCCAAAATTATGCGGCTGGCCAGTATAGGCGTTGCGACAAGGTCATGAAATTCTGCATGGCGGCATCGTTTGTTTCTACACTGGCACTAAGCTTGCTTTTCACTTTAGGTGGCGATCTGTTCTTGGGTATTTTCACCGCTGAGGCGGGAGCACTTTCGTTTGCCTATATTCGCTTGTGGCATGTGGAGCTGTTTGAGTCCATGCCGTGTTCGTATGAGGTCACGGCGAGCGGTATGCGTGGTATGGGTTGGTCGGTCCTGCCTACCATTGTGGTTATCGTAGGCTCATGTCTTTTGCGCATCGTGTACGTATTTACTTTGTTCCCGCTTATTCGTTCGTTTGAGAATCTGATGCTTATATACCCCGTAACGTGGATTGTGACAGGGGCAACCATGATTGCGCTTTACTTTTATGCCAGGAAAAAATCCTACGGAAGGTAGTGACGGTCGTGCATGCTAACCGTGTTCTCTCTATCGGTGCCGTGCGCTTATCCTGACGCTCATTAGGGCAATAGAGGCAACAACCAGCACAATGCCGAAGATGGCGGCAGGGGACAAATACTCGCCGAAGAACGCAACACTTATGATGGCGGTAGCAATCATTTCTACGGAAGCGATGATGGGGACTTTGCTCGTTTCCTTCATCTTCAAAATACCCTTGTAGTACAGCAGGTATGCCAGCGAAGTAGGAATCAAGGCCAGTAAAAATCCATAGGCTATGGTTGCGGCGTTGTACGATTCGGGACAGGTCCATGGTTGGAAGAGGATCAGAACAGAAATAGTGGCGAATAGGTAACTGTAAGCACTCATGACGTAGGTATTGGTGGCGCTTCCCGCAATGCGCGTGATTATCGCTGCCATTCCGTAAGTGAACCCCGATGCAACGCCACAGCTAACTCCAAGAACTGATAGCGTTTCCAGGTTAAGCTGGCCTCCCGTTGCAGCAAGCGAGCAACCCACCACATTGATGCAGAGGGCGATAACCTTTAAAAGGGAGATGCCCTCATGGAATATCAGCATTGAAAATACGGTGGTAAAAATAGGCGCGGTGTTCAGCAGTACCGCCGAAACGGCGATGCCAGCATTGGCGATAGCCATGGTATAGAACATGTTGTAGATACCGTTGGAAACAACGCCCAGTACAGCGCAGGCGACAAGGGTTCGCTTGTCGACTATCAGCGCTTTTGGTCCAAATTTCATAGCGGTAAATGCGGTCATGATAAGAAAAGCAAAGAGCATCCTGATAAAGCTTGTGCTCGCCGCTGTCGAGCCGTGCAATTCCATCATCTTAACCAAAGGCCCAACAAGCCCCCACAATATGCCCGCAGACAGAATTTGCAGGATTGCTAAGGTCTCTTTGCCGAGGGGCGGCTGACTCACTGGTTTCCTCATTCCGTGGTGGCGATGCTTGCTGCTTTGGGAGGCAGCTGTAGTGATTTGCTTTATTTAGATAAAGTGTAGCGGTAAAACGTGTTCAATCTCCTATACTCAAGTGCATTCTTTACCGTCGGTGCGTCGATTTGCTTGACTTTATGGGCGAATCGTCAGAAAGAGGGACTTTGATGGAAACCCCATCTCCTGTTGCGTCCACCCAACCTCCATCTGCAGAATGCGCTTTTCAATGCGCGGGAAGTGCCGCTGGCGGCCTTCCGTTGGCCGAGATTGATATTCCCGATAGCTTGCGGGGCGACCTAGCCCTGTTCCTTCGCCTGGAGCGAAAAGTGCTTGATGAGTACGATCCTGAAATCCGTAGTCTGTTCGATAGGCTTTTGCAAAGCGTAATTGCTGCCAACGAGGGAGATCCGGGTAGCGCTGCGAGTGATGAACCCGTTGACGAACAGGGGATCCCACTCCCTTCAACTGAGGGGAACAAAGCATTTCGCGAAGCGGTTGATCTCCTCGACATGCTTCCTATTGAACGCGCTCAGGTGGTGGTGCGAGCATTCACCTCGTTCTTTCATCTGGCTAATCTATCTGAGGAAAATTATCGCGTTAAGACGTTGCGTGAGCGTGGTCGTGAGCCTTTGGGGCAAATGGAAACCGACCCGACCAATGAACTTACCGTTGCCTATCGTCAGCTGGTAGATGAAATGGGCGTGGGTCGTGCCACCGAATTGCTGAATCGTTTGGAGTTCCACCCAGTGTTTACGGCTCATCCCACCGAGGCGCGCCGCAAAGCGGTTGAAGGAAAAATCCGTCGTATTGCATTGCTGCTAGCGGAACGTCCTTATATGGGCGGTTCTGATTTAGCGGAAAATGAGCGTCATCTGCTTCAGGAAATAGATGCATTGGTGCGCACTTCGCCCATTTCTGTGAAGAAGCCTACCCCCGTAGAGGAAGCGGACACCATTATCGACGTGTTCGACAACACGCTCTTCACCACCATTCCTAAGATTTACCGTCGATTCGATGATTGGGTTCTTGGGGAAAAGGCAGGTCGCGTTAAGCCGGTTTGCCCGCCGTTTTTCCGCTTGGGAAGCTGGATCGGGTCCGATCGCGATGGTAACCCGAACGTAACTGCAAAGGTAAGCCGTCAGGTAGCTGCTAAGTTTTCCGCCCATATGGTTTCCGCTTTGGCGGAGGCATGCCGCACGGTAGGGCGTAACCTGACTTTAGAATCGGGCTACACTTCGCCTTCGGCCGAGCTTTTGAATCTCTGGAATCATCAGGTTGAAATGAGCGAGGAGTTAACCGGTCGGGCCGAGGTCATCTCCGCTTCTGAGCCGCATCGCGCGGTAATGCTCGTCATGGCGACGCGTCTTGATGCTACCGTTACGCGTAATGCTGACACGATGTATCGTTGTGTTGAAGATTTTTTAGTTGACCTTCAGGTAGTGCAGCGTTCACTCGTTGAAGCAGGCGCAGTGCGTGCGGCGTATGGTCCCGTGCAAACGCTTATGTGGCAGGCGGAGACGTTCGGTTTCCATATGGTGGAAATGGAGTTCCGTCAGCATTCAGTGGTTCATGAGCGTGCGTTGGCTGATATTCGCGAAAACGGGATCCATGGAAACTTGCAGCCTATGACCCGCGAGGTTCTTGATACGTTCCGTGCCATCGGTTCTATCCAACGTCGTTACGGCAAGAAGATGGCCCACCGTTACATTATTTCGTTCACGAAAAGCGCTCAGCATGTTGCCGATGTATACGAGCTGGCGCAGCTCGCTTTCGCGCATGCCGAAGATGTGCCGGATTTGGATGTTATTCCTTTGTTTGAACAGTTGGAGGACTTGGAGGGCTGTGTTGAAGTCCTGGATAAGATGCTGGAGCTTCCTGCGGTGCAGCGCCGCCTGGCCCAAACCAATCGTAAGATGGAAGTGATGCTGGGGTATTCGGATTCATCGAAAGACGCCGGTCCGACTACGGCAACGCTGGCATTGCATTCAGCTCAGGGCCGTATTGCCCAATGGGCGGAGCGCAATCGCATCGACCTTGTCATGATGCATGGTCGTGGTGGTGCGGTTGGTCGTGGCGGTGGACCTGCTAACCGTGCGGTCTTGGCGCAACCGAGGGGCTCGGTGAACTGCTGCTTTAAGGTTACCGAGCAGGGTGAGGTAATTTTTGCCCGCTACGGGAATCCTGTTCTTGCCCAGCGTCATGTGGAAAGTGTGGCGGCGGCAACGTTGTTAAGTTCGGCTCCCTCAATTGAGCATACCAACACTCAGATGACCAGCGAATTCGCTGGCGTTGCTAAAGAGCTGGATGATGCGGCCCACAAGAGCTATCTCGATTTGCTGAATACGGATGATTTCACCCCGTGGTTCGCTACGGTAACACCCCTTGCTGAGGTCGGTTTGCTTCCTATTGGCAGCCGTCCAGCCAAGCGCGGTCTCGGTGCTAAATCCCTTGATGACTTGCGTACCATTCCCTGGGTGTTCTCCTGGTCCCAAGCGCGTATCAATTTGGCTGCGTGGTATGGCTTCGGTACCGCCTGTGAAAAGTTGGACGATATCGAGCAGCTCCGTCGCGCCTATCGCGAGTGGCCCCTGTTTGCCACCTTTATCGACAACCTTGAAATGTCTATCGCTAAAACAGACCAGCGCATTGCGAAGATGTACTTGTGCTTGAGCGATAGGCGCGATCTTTCCGAGAAAGTATTCGGTGAAATGCAGCTGACTCGTAAATGGGTGCTTTCCATTACTGGCAGCGAATGGCCCTTGGCCCAGCGACGAGTATTGGGGCGTGCTGTTCGTGTGCGCAATCCCTATATTGACGTTCTTTCACTTGCTCAGGTTCGTGCCCTGCGTGCTATTCGCATTCGCGGCGAGGAAATGGCAGCTAAGGAAAAGGCGGATTATCTCGCGTTGATTCTTTCTACCGTTACAGGTGTTTCCGCCGGTCTGCAGAATACTGGGTAAAGAGCGGTTGCCCTTTTGCGTTGAAATGCTGAACGGCAACTGAACGGTAGATAGCAAGAAGCTAGTAGCAAGTGTGTATTCCGTCTTTCGAGAAGATAAGGAGTGAGTCATGCAGGTAGATTTCGATTCCATCCAACCTGAAACCATTGAGCATTTTAAGGGTGGGGAAGGCTCCGTTACTACTCAAGCGTACGTTGACGGAAACAATCGGATTATGAGGGCAACAGTGCATCCTCATTCTTCCATCGGTTGGCATCAGCACAGTGGCAATTCAGAGATCGTGTACGTTATGTCTGGTGTTGGCAAAGTGGTGGTTGAGGGCGGCGAAGAGCCTTTAGCTCCTGGCATATGCCATTACTGTGCGGAGGGGCAGTTCCATTCTGTGGTGAATCCTAATGAGGAGGATTTAGTCGTGTTTGCTGTGGTTCCCCAGCACGGCTCTCTGTAGCTTCTGGCGCTATTTGGAACGCTCTATTAACTTGCGATATACGTGCTCTACCATCCAAGGCTCGGTTGACGCGGTAAGGGCTTTGTCGAACGTGAGCCAACGCACTCCAGGGTTTTCTTCGGGGGCTATGCGTAGCGCGTCTTCTTCACTTGCCTCGAATAGGTAGGTTGCATTGAGGTGCAAATGGGAGGGAACATATGCCCCGCGTTTCCAGTGCCCATCAACGGTAAGCGTTTCGCAGGAAAGAAGGCCTGAGTGTGCCATTTTGGCGTTGCTCAGGCCTGTTTCTTCTTCGAGCTCTTTTGCGGCAACGAGCGAAAGGTCGTGTATGCCATCAGCGTGGCCCCCAATCCATGACCACGATTGATAGATGTTGTGATATATCATTAGCGTTTTTGTGCGGAGGGGGTTTACGACCCAGGCTGATGCGGTAAAGTGCGCCGGCCATGCCCGATTGTAGGCCTCTTCGCAATGAGCGGCTTCGAGAAGTAGTGCGTAGTCGGCTGCTTCTTCATCGCTCTTAGGCGTAAACATTTTTAGATCCTCGATCAGAGTGGCCATAAATGGGCTCCTTTGCGGGCGTTGCGTTTCTCGGCTTTGATCCTATTATCGCCTCTGTAAATATGATGCGGCGCGTAAAATGTGTCACTGTCGGCGCGGAAGGCGCTTGATTGCTGTTGATTCCCCGATCGCGGCTGCTTTCATTGATTATCGGTATTGCGGAGCAAGTGGCAGCCTGGCAAAAACCTATATGTGGCTGCGTATCGAACGACTGAAGAACTCCTTGTTTAATTGATTGATTGATTGATGGACGCAATGCAAGGCTCCTGAGCTTCAAGGTCCTATTGCTTTTCTGAGCGATGCCTTGCGTGTTTTAATAGCAAATTGTTCCAGTGCAAGCTAGAAATTTGTCTCTCTTGTTCTGGGTAGGCATTTCAATATTCCCGTTCAAGCACTCTATTTATCGATTTGGCCAGTGTTTTTGTTGGCTCTTTTTATGATAAAAATTTCCGCATTTAACCAGTTCTGCATCTATTGGACGATACTCGCATCCTCTCTCACCATTACAAGTGTCATAAGAAAAGAAAGGGGGATTTCTTATATAAGCACTTGGAATCAAGGAGAGAGAAGGTGTAGAAATGGCAACTGAAGTTGAAGCAAGACTAGAGGCGCGAGCGGATAACCTTGCAGCTCTTGACAGAGAAGCTCTGAACAAAACAACGCATGGTATTGCTGCACGTATTGACAAAATGCCAGTAGGCAAGTGGCAGAAGAAACTCATGTGGCTCTTTGGCGGAGCAATCTTTATCGACTCGTTGGACAATTACGTTGGTGGCGGCATCCTTGCCCAGCTCATCAGCGAGGGTTGGTCTACTATCGATTTGAATGCATGGTTTACTTCTATGACCATGTTCGGCTATCTTATCGGTTCATTTTTATCTGGTTTCCTCGGGGATCGTTTTGGTCGAAGAAAAGCCCTTTTGATCAACATCATGATCTTTACGCTTGCAACGGTTGTTGCTGCATTTGCTCCTAACATGCAGTTTTTGATCGTTACTCGCTTCATCATGGGTATCGGATTGGGCGCAACAATGCCTGGCTCGTATGCAGCATTCCCAGAGTACTTACGACCTGAGATTCGTGGAAAGTATTCTGGATATATTGGCTTGATCGGCAATGTTTCCCCTCCGATTGGCGCACTTTTGACCATGCTAATTATCCCAGTTGTTGGTTGGCGACCCATTTTCATCCTGATTGCAGTTTGCGCTTTCATCATCTGGATTCTTATCTTCAAGCTTCTTGACGAATCGCCTCGCTGGTTAGCATCCAAGGGTCGCTACGACGAAGCAGATGCAGCACTTACCGCAGTAGAAGAGGCGTATCGCAAGGCAGGCAAGGTTGTTCCTGAACTTAACGATGAGCAGGTTCAAGAAATCATTGAAGCCGAAAAAGAGGTTAGTGGTGTTACCGAACTTCCATGGCGAGCACTGTTTAGTAAGAAGATGATCCGCCGCACGATTACGGTTAGCGTTGGTTTGATGGCAATGAACCTGGTCGTACAGACCATCGTTAACTGGACTCCTACTCTGTTTGTTATGCAGGGTGTTAGTGTTGGCAAGTCACTCTACATGACCGTTATTATGCTGATTGGCTGTCCTGTCGGTGTATTGCTCGAATCCCTCCTCGTTGACAAACATCCACGAAAGTGGGGCATGGTAGTACTCCTTATTGCGATTGCTATTGCTGGCTATATCTGGTCGATGCAGACTGACGAAATGGTCATCATGGTAACCGGTTTCGTCCTCTGCGCACTTACCTATTACTACGCGTTGGTTACGTGCTCTGCTTATCTTGGTGAGGTTTTCCCAACTCAGCTGCGCTTGCGTGGCGGCGGATTCGCAAACGCTATGGGTCGTATTGCGGCTATCGTGAGCCCTTCCATCATTGCTGGATGCTTCGCTGCTGCTAACCCGGTTGGTGCGGTATATACGTTTGTCGGAATTACCGTTTTCGTAATGGCTCTCATTATCGCAATCTGTGGTATTGAAACTCGTGGTCAGACTCTCGAGAAGATTAACGACGAGGTTATTAAGGACTTCCAGGAGCACTCCAAGAAGTAAGCGTTTGAAGATCTTGATTACTGTGAAGTTTTATCGGTTCAACGAGATGTTTGATCCCTTGAAGGGAGGATAGCTATGAAAGGACTAGAAGGACTCAAGGTAGTTGAGCTCACTAGCTATGTTGCAGGTCCAGCATGCCCTCGAATCTTGGCGGAAATGGGTGCGACGGTTTACAAGATTGAGCCTTTTGAGGGCGATGACTACCGCAACAACGCCAGTGGCTTCGGGATGTCGAAGACTGAAATCGACGATCCAGCCTTTGACCTAACCTCAACAAATAAAACCTTTGTTAGCATCAACTTGAAAACTGAAGGAGGGGCTGAGTTTCTGGACAAGCTCCTTAAAGAGGCCGATGTTCTCGTTACTAGCTTTAGAGATGGTGGCCTGAAACGGCTAGGTCTCGATTACGAAACTGCCTCGAAGAAGTACCCCTCGCTTGTTTGGGCGCAGATGCGCGGCTATGGCTGGCGCGGTCCTGAAAAGGATTCTCGCGGATTCGACAATACCGCCTACAACGGTCGCGGCGGTGTCTTCGCCTCGTTGCCTCAGTCGGATAATTTCGCTCCAGTAAACATGCCTAATGGATTTGGCGATTTCCAATGCGCTCTTGCTTTGACTGCTGGAATTACCAGTGCCCTTTATCGCAGGGAGAAAACTGGAAAGGGCGATAAGGTAACTGTGAATTTGTATCACGTTGCATGTTGGGCTCAGCAGATTGGTCTCGCTTCAACGCAGTTTGGTGACAAGTGGCCGAAGTCGAGGAAGAGGGCTACAACTCCAACCAATAACACCTATATGGCAGGAGATGGAACTTGGTTTGTCATGTGCATGGGAAGCTCTTATACCTACTTCCCGCTCATTATGCAATTGCTCGAGCTTGATGAATTGCTTGAAGATGAGAAATTTGGCTCGCTCGAGATAATGAACAGCACTGGAGCAAACGTTGAGGCCATCAGGAGGATGGAGGAAGCTTTTGCTAAGCATGACTTTGCTTATTGGCAGAAGGTTTTCGATGAGAACTCGATTGCGTATCATCGCCTCTATCACTTTGAGGACATCTTGGTTGACGAAGAAGCTTACGACAACGACATCCTGAGGAAGCTTCCCTATGACGCTTTCGGGGAAAAAGCCTTAACAACTAGTCCTATTAGGCTCGAATCGGTTGGTGATCCGATTATCTACAGATCAAGGCCAATCGGTTACGACACGAAGAGCGTAATGGAAGAGTACGGTTACAGCGATGAAGAGATCGAGGCTCTGGTTCAGGGCGAGGCTGTAAAGGTTTACGACGGACCAGAACTAAAGGGTTGCGTTCTCGAGCCAAGCTACGGACCTGACTCAATCATCTAATCGATTTAAAGGAAGCGACACGTCATGAATTCGTCTAAAACACTATTCCGCCCCATTGCAATTGGGGATGTGGAAATCAAAAACCGGTTCGTAATGCTTCCGATGACCACTATGTTCGCTGACAACTACTACATCACTGATGCAATGGTAGATTTTTACGAGCAGCGTGCAAAGGGGGGGACGGGTTTAATTGAAATTGGATCCGTCTATGTAAGCGATCTTTTTGATACCGAACCGAAGTACTACACGACTTCAGGTGCCGCAGGAGCCTGGGATGACTCGTTCATCCCAGGCTGGGAAAAACTCGCCGATGCCTGTCATAGGCACGGAGCTAAAGTGGCTGGACAACTTCAGCTTTGCTACGAGTGGAGACCTGACGCATCGAAGAAATTGAAGGTTTATGCGCCCTCGATAGACGTCGTCTCTGGGCCTTTTGCGGGAATGCCTGAAGCGGAATTCACAAAAGAAGAACTCAAGATCCTAGTTAACCAATATGCCGATGCCGCAAAGCGGCTGGAAAAAGCTGGCGTTGATATCATTGAAATCCACGCAGGAATCGGATATATGGTTATGAGATTTCTCTCGAAGTACTCAAACCATCGTGATGATGAGTACGGTGGATCTGCCGAAAATAGGGCTCGCCTCTTAACCGAGATCATAGATGCTGTTCATGAAAGCTGCCCTGGTATCCCGATCATTGTCCGTACTTCTGCCGATGATTTCATGCCTGGTGGGAGCAGGATCGAGGATTTACTTGAGATCGTTCCGATCGTAGAAAAGCATGGTATCGATGCTTGGAATGTGCAGGTTGGGTTCCATGAGGCGCCGAAACCAGTCGCAAACTTCTTAGTGCCCGAAGGCGAATTTATCCACTTTGCAAAAGAAGTGAAGGAAGCTACCGATTTACCTGTTTATCCGGGAACGCGAATTACCTCTGAGAAAATGTGCGAAAAGGTAGTGGAAGAAGGCTATGGCGATCTTGTTGGAATGGCTCGCTCGCTGATTGCAGATCCAGAGTTTGTTAACAAGACGGAGGCTGGCAGAACGGATCTCATTCGTTCATGCATTGTGTGCAGTAGATGCCTTGATCACAGCCTTTTGGGTAAGCCCATTCAATGCTCGGTAAATGCTAATGTCACCAATCATGACATGGGTCTTCCGGAGAACAAACCTGCGCAAGCAAAAAAGCATGTTGCGATTGTTGGCTCTGGTCCCGCTGCTTTGGAAGCGGCGCGTGTGCTTGATATCAGGGGGCATAGGGTTACCTTGGTTGAAAAATCAGACAGGATCGCCGGGCTTTTGAACATGGCGCAAGTCCTCAATCCTTACCTCGAGCCTTATGTTGCCTATTGGAATGCTCTAATCGAAGAACATCCGAACATTGATATACGCCTCAACACCAAAGCAACCCCAGAATACCTGCGTTCGCTTAATCCCGACGAGGTTATCGTTGCTCCAGGTGGAAGGATCATAATGCTTGATGTTCCTGGGGTTAGCAACAAAAATGTCGTAAGCTCTCAGGACGTAAAGGATTTGGTGTCAGGCACCGTTCCGGAAGGGAAAGGGTTCCTTTGGTGGAGTGCCATGCAGGCTATCAAGACCCAAGGTGGGACTGTTCCTTTCATGAGAATGGGTCTTAAGATGCATACGCTTATTGGCAAGCGTCTCGTAATTGTGGGTGGCGGCTTTGCCGGGCTCGAATGTGCCAGCTCAATGGCAGAAGGTCGAGAGGTAACCCTTGTCGAAGAGTCTAAGAAGCTTGGCAACGGAATCGGGGTCGTTGACAGGAAACCGACTATCAACGCCTTGAAGGGCAAGGGCGTGAAAACACTTACATGTACCAAGGTGAAAGAAATCAAGAAAAACGGAATCTTGGTCGAGAATACCGAAACTCATGAGCAGACGCTCATAGAATGCGACACGATCCTGCTTGCACTTGGAGTCGAGGAAGACCATGCTTTGTTCGATGAAATCAAGTCTTCCTTCCCGCAAGCTCGACTTATTGGGGACGCAACTTGTCCAAAGGGGACGGTTACTAGGACATTGGAAGCAGTTAACGCTGGTTTCAGAACCGCTATGGAGATGTAAGGGCTGGGAAGTTTGCTGATTGGAGACTAGGAGAACTTACCCGACAGATGTTGAACAAAGACCGTCGTTCGAGTGGCAAGTTGGTATAAGCTACTTTCTTCAACAGTTGATCGGGGTTAGCGGCATCAGGAAAGCCTAGGCGTGTTTGCGCCTAGGCTTTTCATTGTCTTGAAACCGACTGGGGATGATGGTAGCAGAGGGGATTTGGGGCATGGTCGGATTGAGCTTGGGCGCGGCAACGTCGTCCTCTTGTCGTGATTTATCTGTTCCAGGAGACACAGTTTAAACTGAGGCTGATCCAAATAGGTGTTCGGTTGTGCGAGAGGTGTTTATTGGGTCTGAGGTGGTTTATTGATGGGTAATGGGATAGCCTACTTGGATTTGGTTTTGATATGTATCTATTGTTCGATGAGACTCAGTGGTGGGAGTTTTGCTTCGTATCTATATTGGGCACGAGAATTGGAAAGCCTAGGCGACTGTATCGTCTAGGCTTTCTGTGGTAACTACACCATGTTGGCTGAATGAGGGATTACTCCGTGTCGCGGATAACGCCCGTCTTGATAAGGGCCTCGATTTTTTCATTGGTAAATCCAGCCTCTCGAAGGATTTCCCTTGAGTGCTCTCCGAGTTTTGGTGGGGGAGAAAACTCTTTAATTTTTGGCTGTAGGCCGGTTATGGCATGTGGGAGGTTGGTTTGGAGAACGGTTCCAATCGAGGGAAATTCAACATATGAGATCATGTTGGGCTCAAGCGTTGCGATTTGATCGATCGCCTCGGTTTTATCGATTATTGGTGCGATGCAAAGCTCTTTATCCTTGAGCCATTCCATCCATTCGGAAAGAGTTTTTGAGGAAAAAATTTCCTTGGTTTTTTCGTAGGTTCCTTCTTTTGAGCGGTCTTTGAGCTCAGGCTTTTCTACCAAGTCGCAGAAGGAATTCCAGAATTTGTCTTCCACAAGGCTCACAGACAGTTTTCCATTGTCCTTTGTCTCGAAAATGTTATAGAAGGGGCAAGAGTCTGGGTAGGCGATTGTTGATTCTGACAGCTCCTGGTCTTGGAAGAACCAGCGACTGTCCAGCATCGAGTTCCACCATACAAACGAATCGAACATTGATATATCAATGTAGCGCCCCTTGTTTGTTTTTTCCCTATCGTAGAGAGCGACAAGGAGGCTTTGGCAGGAGACCATCGCTGTAGCGAGATCGCAAAGATGCAAAGGCGCCTTCACTCCTCCGTTTAAGGAGAGGTATCCGCTTTGTGCCTGCATGTTTAGATCATGAAGTGGTTTTAGGCTTCTAGGGTCGTTTTGGCCGTAACCCGACAGGGAGCAATAGATAAGCTGCGGATTGATCTCCCGAAGGGTGTCGTAGTCGATTTTAAGTTTTTTTGTTACACCTGGTCGAAAGCTCTCTATAACCACATCTGCTTCGTGGACAAGCCAATAAAATGCCTGGAGCGCATCGCTGTTTTTAAGGTTGATCGAGATGCTTTTCTTATTGCGTCCGAGCGCTGTAAAGTAATAGCTCGCTCCATTATTTAGAGGGGGTTCGCGTCTGCAGAAGTCTCCCGTATTCGTGTCTTCAACCTTGATGACTTTCGCTCCGAAATCAGCAAACACCTGGGTGGAATACCCTCCAGGTAAATAGCGTGTTAAATCGAGGATAGTCACGCTATCAAAAACTTTATTCCCCACGGTACTCACACTCCCCATTAGAAAGGATGGTAATGAGGAAAGAATAGCAAGACGGGGGATTAATTCCTCCGGTCTTTTAATAGGAGAAAAGGGGAATAATAGCGCACTTATCAATAAGCGAATTAATTGTCATTTTTAAGGGTGGCAGCTAGGTATTTTTCGGAAAAAGATCGTGTTACATCAATAAAGCGTTGGGTTGCTTTGCTTTGGTGTAATCGGGGGTCATGGACAAGGCAAATGGAGTGCCAATTATCGCTAACTTCTTCGATGGGAAGAATAGAGACCCTGTCTTTGAAAGGATCTATCTGAAATGTGTCCAACATGATGCCGACAAGATCCCTGTTAGCAACAACGGTGTTTGAGAGCATAAACTCATCGTCGAAGGTCAAGGTTGGCGCTGGCGCTTCATACCGATCAAGAAGCTGTTTTGTTTCGTTTCCGATCGGTGTTCCTGGGGTATATGTCGAATATTTAACGTGGTCGAGGTATTTGAGCGAAAAAGAGTTCTTTTTTGCCCAATAACTTGCGTTGTGAACAACTGCGACCAGTCGTTTTCCGAGAACAGGAATGAACTCGAGATCGGTTTCATCGGGGACGAATGCCGCAAAGATGGCATCGTAGTTTTGCTGGCGCAACCCTTTTAAAAGGGGGAGCGAGAACTCAACGGAGATCCTGATCTTTGTTTCGTAGCTATGGACCCTCCAATATTCCGTGAGCAGTGCGGGAAGGAAGTCGTACTGAATAGTAGGTATTGTGCCAAGGTTTAGCGTAGAATCTGCCGATGACCCCTTTTTCCGAGTCTCGTCGAGTGCTTCGTCGAGCGACCTAAGAATGGTCCCAAGTTTTTCGTCGAGTTCTTTTCCCTGCTTCGTTAGCCTTACGTTTCTTCTTCCTTCGCGGATTAAAAGAGGAGTATCGAGTTCGGTTTCGAGGGCTTTGATGGAAGCGCTTAGTGTTGGCTGCGTAATGTAGAGCTCTCTTGCTGCTTCGGTGAAATGCAACGTTCTCGATAAGACGTGAAAATTGTAAAGCTGTGACAGCGTAATTTGATTAAATGGATTATCCATCCTCGATCCCCCCCCCGATTGTTGGTTCTCCTCGAATAGCGGATTCGAAAAAAAGCACTGCCTGGTTCGAGCTTTTCAACGAATAGATTGGCGATAATCCTTCTGACCAATTCAGCCCGATGGTTCTTTGGCTGACCTTGGCAATTGTTGATGGGCTGTTTAGCTCGGGTTACATTGCATTGCGCTAGATCGAATACGATGCCTTTTTTGTTGACGAATGTCGGCGTACCCCCCCCAGATATCGCCCGATTGAGCTAGTTCAGTTTGGCGACGTCGTCCTCCGCACCTCCGCTCTGAAGACGGGATGTGTCTTCACCGCCCACTTCCGAAGACCTGATCTATCCGTCTCTCTGCGAGATCCCCTATCGAGCAAAGATAACCAAAATAGCCCCTATAGCTGGGGCTCATAATCCGGTGAGGATTTCTCGAGCTTCGGTTCTAGTCGTTACTTTTTAACATCATGTAAACACACGAGGGCGTGAGTGACCCAGAGTTAACTTGCAGGCACGGTTGTAGCATTCTCCGCGATTATCCTCTGACAGGTTCCTGAGCAGCTGAAATAATTAGGATGCCATTTACCGAATAGTCTCAGGGATGGTTTCGTTTCCGTAGGGGGAGCGGATGAGGCCAGGTGTGCTAGGCATGCCCCTTCTCTTTTGATTTGCTCGTTTTTGTCGTACGCGTTAGTTAAAGAGCAGATGCGTAAAAAAATTCAAAAAAGGGGTTGCGTGAAAAACTGGTTTCCGTATAATATTTTCTTGCGCGCGGACGTGGCTCAGCTGGTAGAGCACAACCTTGCCAAGGTTGGG
>OLSG01000009.1_pt1 | contig 226504 bp, 228 predicted proteins | sample 1673041 | NCBI WGS metagenome assembly OLSG01 (sample SAMEA3136749, study PRJEB25190) | human gut metagenome | reverse complement strand
ACTTGCATGTGTTAAGCACGCCGCCAGCGTTCATCCTGAGCCAGGATCAAACTCTTATGTTAAAGTTTTGTTCCTAGCCAGTTCTTCTGGCTAACTCCGGTTTTTCTAAACCGGCAAAATCAAGTTCATTATCTCGTCAGTTCGCGTTGTCTTTTCGCTTCGCGAAAACCGCTCCGTTCTTCGCTATTCAGCGCCTCCCGCAACCTTTGGTCACATGGTCGCGCTTCATAATCAGCTCAGAACTACTCTGACAGAATTGACTATGGGTTGTGTTTATTCATATCCATTGTTCAGTTTTCAAGGATCAATCTGCTTTTCAGCAGCGAAGATTATTTTATCAAATCTTCATTTTCTTGTCAAGTATTATTTTTTATACCTGATTCGATTTTGTTTGCTGTTTTTCGACAGCGAATGATATTTTATCAAGTATCATTCAGTTTGTCAAGCACTTTTTTATTTATTTTTCTGTGCCTGTTTTCGCTGTTTATGTCAGCGGATATCAGTATATCATCCGTAGTCCCGCTTGTCAATGTTTTTCTTTTCAAACATTCGCTGTTGACCAATGCCTATACTCTTTTTCCGACTGCTTTCGTGCAGCGACATTTATTTATTATACACGCTTAGCACAAAATGTCAACACCTTTTTTCACCTTTTTTCGATATTTTTTCCTTCCCCTCAAAATAAGGAAAAGGCAGCCCTTTTTCCCTAGGAATCAAAGCTGCCTTTTTATACCTTCTTCTATGTTATTTCAGCACCGCCAGTATATCCTCCGCAATCTGCTCTGCAGTCAGATGATTTTCCTTCATAACGTCTTCGGGATTGTATCTGTCAAGAAATTCCTTCTTTAAGCCGAAATTCAGCACTTTTACATCAGATTCTCCATAGAATCTTGCGATTTTTTCACCGAAACCGCCGTCCAGAATTCCATCCTCCAGTGTGACCACAACAGAATGATGCTTTTTCAGTCCTTCCAGCAGCCCTGTATCTACCCCTGTAATATAATAAGGATTGATCACCGTTGCCTGTGTGCCCGTTTTTTCCTGCAACAAATCCGCCGCAGCCTGTCCCAGTCCATAAAACGCACCCAGACCAATCACAGCCACCTTGCTGCCTTCCTGTGTTACTTCATATTTGTTCAGCTTACCAAAGTCCTTTGTCACAGTCTTGCCATCAGAAATCAGCTTGCCGCCCGGCAGCTTGATTGCAACAGGATGCTCTCTCTGCTCCATGCTCCAATCCAGCATAGCCAGATAATCCTCCTTTGTTACAGGCGCAAGGTAAACCAGATTCGGGATGTTCCCCAGCATGGGAATATCCTGCAACCCCAGATGTGTCACGTCATTCATGCCATAAACAGAACCCAAGAAGGTAACAATCGTTGCAGGGTTATTGTTGATGCACAGATCCTGCGAAATCTGGTCAAAGGCTCTCTGCACAAATGTGCTGTACACCCCATAAAAAGGCTTGCCGCCGTTTGCCGCAATGCCGGATGCCAATGCAACCGCCGTTTCCTCAGCAATGCCAACATCCACAAACTGCTTCCCCGCTTCTTCGCGTTTGCTCTTGGTAAAGCCCATAACCCCAGGTGTACCGGAGGTAATCGCAACCACGGAAGGGTCTTTTTTCATCTTATCCAGCAAATACTTGCAAGTAATTTCTTCATAACCTTCCTCGCCGCCGGCATATAAGGGCTTCCCTGTTTCAATGTCAAAGGGGCCGCTGAAATGCCAACGCTCCTTGTTTTGCTCCGCAGGCGCGTAGCCCTTCCCTTTCAGTGTGTTGATATGCACCACAACAGGCTTTTTGCTGTCCTTCACCTGCTTGAACGCATCAATCAGCGTCGCTGTGTCATTTCCCTTATCTACATAAATATAATCCAGACCAAATGCCTTGAACAAATTGCACTCTGCCTGTCCGCTTGTTTCTCGCAGCAGTTTTAGATTCTGATACAGACCACCATGATTTTCCGCGATGGACATATCATTATCATTTACCACAATAATAAAATTGCTGCCCAGCTCTGCCGCATAATCCAGACCCTCCAGTGCTTCGCCGCCGCTCAGAGAGCCGTCACCGATCACCGCGATTATATTGCCGTCCTCGCCCTTCAGGTCTCTTGCCTTTGCAAGCCCTGCCGCCAGACTAACAGATGTGGACGTATGCCCTACCGTAAAGAAATCATGCTCACTTTCGTGCGGATTGCTGTAGCCGGATACATCATCATATTTTTCTTCATACAGATACGCATCCTTTCTGCCTGTCAGCATCTTGTGTGGATAGCTCTGATGAGATACGTCATAAACAATTTTATCCTTCGGGGAATCAAATACATAATGCAGCGCAATCGTTGCCTCTACCATACCGAAGTTAGGGCCAAAATGACCGCCATGCTTGCTTGCTCGAATCAAAAGTGCATGGCGCATTTCTTCCGCCAGCACGGGTAATTGCTCCAAAGTCAGTTTTTTTACATCCTCCGGTCCTTGCATATTTTCAATATACATCGTTCCTTACACTCCCTTTCTCGTTCTTCCTTTTTACATTTCCTATCATACTCCCTAAAGCTAACTTTAGGTCAATAGGGGAATTCAAATTTTTTCAAAAAATTTTCTATATAAAAAATCAGCCGAAACCTCGTCCCGACTGATTTTATTTTTACCATATTTTATTTTCAAAAACCCGTTTTCGACTTAGGGGTGGGCAACCACCCTTATTTCCCCCAAACCTCTTCGGCAATTTCCTTTACCAGCTTCAGCTTTGCCCACTGTTCTTCTTCTGTCAGCTTATTGCCGATTTCGCAGGATGCAAAACCACACTGGGGGCTCAGACACAATCTGTCAAGCGGAATGTATTTCGCCGCTTCATGGATTCTTGCAATAATTCTTTCCTTTTCCTCCAGTTCAGGGGTTTTGGTTGTAATCAGACCAAGCACAACCTTCTTGTCTGCGGAAACCTTTGCAAGCGGTGCAAAACCACCGGATCTCTCATCATCATATTCCAGAAAAAGCGCATTTACGTTTTCCTTTGCGAATACATAATCTGCCACGGAATCATACGGGCCGCTTGTAAAATATGTAGAATGATAATTCCCTCTGCAGATGTGGGAGTTGATTATCATATCTGCAGGCTTTCCTTCCAGTGCAAGGTTATTCACTGCAAGCAGCTGCGCCTTCACATCATTCAAATCAATGCCAAGCGCCTGATACCTCTGTTCTGCCGCGTCCCCTACGATAGCACCCCATGTGCAGTCATCAAACTGCAGATTGCGGCAGCCTGCATCGTAGAACTGCTGAATCACATCCTGATATGCCTTGCCAATATCCTGAATCAGCTCCTCGTTTGTTGCATAAATCTTTCTTGTTCTTTCGTAGTTTGCAGGCACAATCATCTGTTGAAAGGTCTGCGCAGGTGCGGGAATGGTATATTTGGCAACTGTGTTTTCATCCTCAAACTGTTTCAAAAATTTGAAATATTCCACAAAAGGATGTGCCTTCGCCTTAATCTTTCCTACCAGATAGGTGTCCTCCAGCAATGCCAGCTCAGCGTCAAACTGCACGCCGTTGCCTGTGTCCTCATGTGCAACGCCTTCAAAGCCCCACATGAAATCCAGATGCCAGAAAGCTCTTCTGAACTCCCCGTCTGTAATCACATGGTAGCCCAGTTCCTTCTGCTTTGCCACAACCTTTGCAACCTCTTCCTCCGCAACCCGATCAAATGCCTCCTTGCTGATTTCTCCTGCCTGATATGCCGCCTTTGCGTCCTTCAACGCCTGCGGTCTTAAAAAGCTGCCTACAAAATCATATCTGAAGGGTGTCTGTAAATTGCTCATTCTTCTTCACTCCGTTTCTTTGTCTTTTGTAAGTGTTAAAAAAAATTTTTAACGCATTTTTTTGAATACTATAGCAAGCATTGTCCGGTAAGTCAACCCTAATTTCATCTATTTTCTACTTTATTTTTTATTTTTTTAGTTCTTAAAGCTGTGGATGGGCGCAGGGATTCTGCCGCCTCTTGCCACAAATTTTTCACAGCTGAAACGATTCACAGGAATGATAGGCGCATAGCCCAGCAAACCGCCGAATTCCACACTTTCGCCTTCCTTTCTGCCGATCACGGGAATCAGACGCACCGCCGTTGTCTTGTTGTTCACCATACCAATCGCCGCTTCATCCGCAATAATACCGGAAAGTGTTGCCGCAGAGGTATCCCCGGGCAGAGCAATCATATCCAGACCAACGGAACATACGCAGGTCATCGCTTCGAGCTTTTCCAATGTCAATGCACCCTTTTCGCAGGCATCAATCATCCCATGATCCTCGCTGACGGGAATAAATGCACCGCTCAGACCGCCAACATAAGAGGATGCCATGACACCGCCCTTTTTCACGTTGTCATTCAGAAGTGCCAGTGCTGCCGTTGTGCCGGGTGCGCCTGCTTCCTCCAGGCCCATTTCCTGGAAGATCTCTGCAATGCTGTCCCCAACCGCAGGGGTCGGTGCCAGAGAAAGGTCAATGATGCCGAAGGGTGTATCCAATCTCTTTGCCGCTTCCTTCGCAATCAGCTGACCCACACGGGTAATCTTAAAGGCTGTCCGCTTTACAGTTTCGCATACGGTTTCAAAGTCAGCCCCTCTGACCTCCTCCAGCGCACGTTTTACCACGCCGGGGCCGCTGACACCGACATTGATACAGCGGTCTGCCTCCCCAACGCCATGGAATGCGCCTGCCATAAAAGGGTTGTCCTCTACTGCATTGCAAAATACAACCAGCTTCGCACAGCCGATACATTCGTTGTCCTTCGTGCGTTCCGCTGTTTCCACAATAACCTCGCCCATCTTCTTCACTGCGTCCATGTTCAGCCCATTTCTGGAAGTCCCGATGTTCACAGAAGCACAGACTCTTTCTGTCACTGCCAGTGCCTCCGGAATGGAATCAATCAAGATTTTATCACTTTCGGTATAGCCCTTCTGCACCAGCGCGGAAAAACCGCCGATGAAGTTTACGCCAACCTCCTGTGCAGCCTTGTCCAGTGTCTGAGCAATGCTCACATAGGAATCCGCATTTTTGCAACCTGCCGCCGCAATCGCGATGGGTGTTACGGAAATTCTCTTGTTCACCACGGGCACACCGTATTCCTTCGCCAGTTCATCCCCAACCTTCACCAGATCCTTTGCGTAGGTTGTGATTTTTTTGTATACCTTTTCATTAAATTTATTGATATCTGCATCTGCACAATCCAACAGGCTAATGCCCATCGTAATGGTTCTGACATCCAGATTCATGTCAGAAATCATGCTGTTGGTCTCCAGAATTTCATTCCTTGTAATCATTCTCGCAGCCTCCCTTAAATGCGGTGCATCGCATCAAAAATCTCTGTATGCTGAATTTTGATTTTCATCCCAAGCTCTTCCCCGACTGCATACAGCTTTTCGGCTGTTTCATCAAATGTATCCTTCGCCTCGGTGATATCAACCACCATCACCATATTAAAATACCCCCCAACAATGGTCTGGGAAATATCAAGGATATTGATATTTGTTTCTGCCAGAACACCACAAATCTTTGCTGTAATGCCCACCTTATCCTGACCAAGTACCGTTACCACTGCTTTTTTCATTCTGATTGTCCTCCTTTTTTCTGAGAATGGTTCTTCCATCTTACTGAGAACTCCCCCGAAATTCAATAGACAAATGTCCCTATAAAAGGGACGCATTTCCATTATATTCTTACAATTTGTATGCAAAATTTTCGTATGCTGACTTTTTCTCCAAAGCTTCCCTAAAAAACAAGCAGTTTTTGCGAATTTTGCACAAACCGAACTGTAATTTTTTGCAGAAAACGCACTTTTTTTCATGCGTTTTCAACAGTTTTCATTGAAAAAAATACAATTTTCCATTCTATAAGAAAGCTGATTGCCCCCATAAGCAGAAAAAAACACTCATTATGCAAAATCGTGCTATAATAGAAGCGTATGAAACAATAAAGAAGAAGCAAAAGCAACAACACCTTGTTTATTATCCACAAAAGGAGGAGTTCCTGTGAAACAAAAGAAGGATATCAAGAAAGTTCTGATTATCGGCTCCGGCCCCATCATCATCGGGCAGGCGTGTGAATTCGACTACTCCGGCACACAGGCGTGTAAGGCGCTGCGTAAGCTGGGCTACGAAATCGTTCTGGTCAATTCCAACCCCGCAACCATCATGACAGACCCCGAAATCGCCGATGCAACCTATATCGAACCCTTGAATATCAACCGTCTGGAACAGATTATTGCAAAAGAACGTCCCGATGCTCTGCTGCCCAATCTCGGCGGTCAGTCCGGTCTGAATCTTTGCTCTGAGCTTTCCAAGGCCGGTATTTTAGACAAATATAATGTAGAAGTCATCGGTGTACAGGTTGATGCCATCGAGCGTGGCGAAGACCGTATCGAATTCAAAAAAACCATGGACAGCCTTGGCATTGAAATGGCAAGAAGTGAGGTTGCCTATTCCGTAGACGAAGCCCTTGCCATTGCCGATAAGCTGGGCTATCCCGTTGTTCTGCGTCCCGCTTATACCATGGGCGGCACAGGCGGCGGTCTGGTTTATAACGTAGATGAACTGAAAACCGTATGCACACGCGGTCTGCAGGCTTCCCTCGTTGGTCAGGTTCTGGTAGAGGAATCTATTCTCGGCTGGGAAGAGCTGGAATTGGAGGTTGTGCGTGATGCCGAAGGCAATATGATTACCGTATGCTTTATTGAAAATATCGACCCCCTTGGTGTGCATACCGGTGATTCCTTCTGCTCCGCTCCCATGCTGACTATTTCCGAGGAGGTACAGAAGCGTTTGCAGGAAAAATCCTATAAGATTGTCGATTCCGTACAGGTAATCGGCGGCACAAACGTACAGTGGGCGCATGACCCCGAAACAGACAGAGATATCATCATCGAAATCAACCCCAGAACCTCCCGTTCCTCCGCACTGGCTTCCAAGGCAACCGGCTTCCCCATTGCTCTGGTTTCTGCCATGCTTGCAACAGGGCTGACTCTGAAGGATATCCCCTGCGGTAAATACGGCACACTGGATAAATATGTTCCCGATGGCGATTATGTTGTTATCAAATTCGCACGCTGGGCATTTGAAAAATTCAAAGGCGTAGAGGATAAGCTGGGTACCCAGATGCGCGCAGTCGGCGAGGTTATGAGTATCGGTAAGAATTATAAAGAAGCCTTCCAGAAAGCCATCCGTTCTCTGGAAACAGGTCGCTATGGTCTGGGGCATGCAAAGGATTTTGATAAAAAATCCAAGGAAGAACTTTTGAAAATGCTGGTTTCTCCCTCCAGTGAACGCCATTTCATCATGTATGAAGCACTGCGCAAGGGCGCAACCGTAGAAGAAATCCATGAGCTGACAAAGGTAAAGGCATGGTTCATCAATCAGATGAAGGAGCTGGTTGAGGAGGAGGAAGCCCTTCTGGCAAACAAAGGAAAGCTGCCTGCGGATGATGTACTGATTGCCGCAAAGAAGGATGGCTTCTCCGATAAATATCTGAGCCAACTTCTGGAAATCGATGAAGCAGAAATCAGAAACAAGCGCATCGCGTTGGGTCTGGAGGAGGCTTGGGAGCCCGTTCATGTCAGCGGCACACAGGATAAGGCGTATTACTACTCCACCTATAATGCAGAGGACAAAAACCCCGTCAGCATAGAAAAACCCAAGGTTATGATTCTGGGCGGCGGCCCCAACAGAATCGGGCAGGGTATTGAATTTGACTACTGCTGCGTACATGCTTCTCTGGCGTTGAAGCAGCTTGGCTTTGAAACAATTATCGTAAACTGCAACCCCGAAACCGTTTCCACAGACTATGACACCTCCGATAAGCTTTACTTTGAGCCTCTGACACTGGAAGATGTGCTGAGCATTTATAAAAAAGAAAAGCCCGTTGGCGTTATCGCGCAGTTCGGCGGTCAGACTCCTCTGAATCTGGCGGCTGATTTGGAAAAGAACGGCGTAAAAATTCTGGGGACTCCTCCTGCTGTGATCGACCTGGCAGAAGACAGAGACCACTTCCGTGCAATGATGGATAAGCTGGGTATTCCCATGCCCGAATCCGGCATGGCAGTTACGGTTGCGGATGCCCTTCATATCGCAGAAAAAATCGGCTATCCCGTTATGGTTCGCCCCTCCTATGTTCTGGGCGGCCGCGGTATGGAAGTCGTGTATGACCCCGAAAATCTGACAAAATACATGGATGCCGCTGTTGGCGTAACCCCCGACAGACCCATTCTGATTGACCGTTTCCTGAATCACGCAATGGAATGTGAAGCAGATGCCATCAGTGACGGCACACATGCCTTCGTTCCTGCCGTTATGGAGCATATCGAGCTTGCAGGCGTACACTCCGGTGACTCCGCATGTATCATTCCTTCCAGACATATTTCTGAAAAGAATGTCAAAACCATCAAGGAATACACCCGAAAAATCGCAGAGGAAATGGGCGTTAAGGGTCTGATGAATATGCAGTATGCCATCGAAAACGATAAGGTATATGTGCTGGAGGCAAACCCCAGAGCATCCCGTACCGTTCCTCTGGTTTCCAAGGTCTGCAACATCCGCATGGTTCCTCTGGCAATCGATATCGTCACAAGCGAGCTGACAGGCAGACCCTCTCCCGTACCCGGTCTGAAGGAAAAGAATATTCCTTACTACGGCGTGAAGGAATCCGTATTCCCCTTCAATATGTTCCAGGAGGTTGACCCTGTTCTGGGACCCGAAATGCGCTCCACAGGCGAGGTGCTTGGGCTTTCCGAATTCTACGGCGAAGCCTTCTTCAAGGCACAGGAGGCAACACAGACAAAGCTGCCCATGAGCGGCACCGTGCTGATTTCCGTCTGCGATAAGGATAAGGCAGAGCTGCCGGAGGTGGCAAAGGGCTTTGCAGATGCAGGCTTCCATATCCTCGCAACAAAAGGCACCCAGAAGGTTCTGGCAGATGCAGGCATTGTTTCCGAGTTCGTCTATAAGCTGAGCGAAGGCAGACCCAACATCTCCGACCTGATTACAAACGGCAAAATCGACCTGATTATCAATACCCCCAGAGGTGCAGACGGCACACTGGATGACAGCTACCTGCGTAAAGCAGCCATCCGTAAGAAAATCCCTTACATCACAACCATGGCTGCCGCAAAGGCAACTGCCTCCGGTATCGAATCCATGAATAAGCCCGGCTGCGGCGTTGTCAGATCCCTGCAGGAGCTGCACAGCACCATCACCGATAAAGAATAAGATTAACCTAAAAAGAACCATATTCTCACGAATATGGTTCTTTTTTTATTCTCCGCAGAGCTCCTGCATCACTTTTTCCACTGTTGAAAGTTTCTCGATTTCATAAGCATTTGCGCCGCAGAAAACAAGTCCCTCTCTCCCCTGCACCGCATCAATCAATGCCTGCGAGATGCAGTATTTCGTTTCCGCCTGCTTGCAGTGGTTCATGCACTGATAGCATCTCTGCACAGGAATCCGCCCCTGCTTCTCTACCTTCTCCAAAAAGGAATTCCGAATGGCGCGCGCTGCCAAGCCGACAGGGCTTTCAATCAGCTGCACATCCTCCTTTCGGCTCCGCAAATACGCCTGCTTAAATGCCGGAGCGGCATCACATTCCTCTGTCGCAACGAATTTAGTGCCGACCTGCACACCGCTCGCGCCAAGTGCCATCAGCCGTTCCACGTCCGCATGGCTGCGCACACCGCCGCCGGCAATCACAGGGATTTTCACGTCGTTTTTCTCCTCCAATTCCCGCACATAATCCACTACGTCCACAAGACTGTCCTCTAAGGTGTCAAAAGTGCCGTCCACAAGGTGTCCATAGGGGTATCCAAGGTGTCCACCCGCAAGCGGTCCCTCTACCACCACTGCATCAGGCAGTCTGTCTGCTCTCTGCCACTGCTTTACAATCAGCTTCAAGGCTCTCGCAGAGGAAACAATCGGCAGAATTGCTGCCCTTGTGCCTGCCGCATATTTCGCCAGATTTACAGGCAGACCTGCCCCCGAAACGATAAAATCCGCCCCCGCGGCAATCGCTTCCTTCACATATTCCTCATAATGATTCATCACTGTCATGAAATTAAAACCAATGATACCGCCATTGGCAATCTCCTTGGCTTTTTCCAGTTCGTTCCCGATGGCTCTCAGATTGGCGCGAAAGGGATTTTCCTTAAAATCCGCCTCTCTGTAGCCGGGATGCACGCCGGAAATCGTGCCGATACCGCCGCATTTCGCCACATTTCCTGCCAGAGAGGAAAGGGATACCCCCACCCCCATTCCGCCCTGCACAATCGGACGTTTTGCGGTTAATCCGCCAAATTTCAATGCTTTTACTTCCATCACAGCTCCTCCTCATTTTTCTCTTGCATTCGAACCGTATCTCTCACTATTTTATATGGTATTAAAAACCATTTTTACGAGTATAGCAAAAAAGATAGTCTCTGTCAATCGAGGGCAAATGATTTTGTTTTTTTAACAAAACCTACAAATCATAACCACCAGTAAACTGGTGGTATAGGGTGTCGACAAAGTCGACACCCTCAAGCCTCCGTAATGGAGGCTTTTATTTATGCCGTTTCTGTTATTTCTGTCCGCTTTTTCTCCTGCTTCTGCACCTCCTCCTTCAAAAAGGAGAGATACACGATGCACGCAAGATAGAACACCACATAGCCGCCAAAGAGCAGAATTCCCCAGCCGCCGATGCTCTCCGTTCCCTGCATTGCGGCGTAAAGATAAAGCGTCAGCTCTGCCAGAAGCACAAGGCTTCGGCTGCGGCAAATGCCCTGTATCGTCTTTTCCTCGCCGCCCTCGACCATGCCGACCTCCGCCGCCGCAGTCAGTATGATGTACATAAAATACATGCGGATGCAGAGAATGAAAATCCCGACATAGCCCATGATGAGGTCATAAAACGGCAGCATGCCGCCGACATAATTGAGCACGACCATTGCCAGCTCATACCCAAGCATAACGCGTCCAAAGGTGCGGATGCGCTCTATCCCCTTCACCTTGCCCGTCAGCAGCTCCACCGCGCCGAGCATGCTCATCCAGCCGACAAAATCGGGGATGATATCGAAGCCGAGGATGTGAATATCAATCAGAAACAAAAGCATTGCCGTACGGATATTGCCGATGGCTTCACTTGTTTTCCGCTCCTGTGCTGCTTTTTCCTGTGTTATTTCCTTTTGTAGGATTGTTTCCTGCATCCAATGCACCCCCCTTCAACGGAATCGTTTCCAGTAATTCCTTATGATTCGTATACAGCCGCACCTCGTAGGGCGTTTCCAGGCGGGCAAAGGCATCCGCCAGATTGTCGCTGTCCTCTCCTTCCGCAAAGGAAATTCTGCCGTCCCAATCCTCGTCTGTGCTGATAATCTCCCATGCCACGCCCGCGGAGCTGCTGCCGCCGCTACCAACCACAAAGCTGTCGATGCTCTCCCAATACTCGTCCTCTTTCATCTCCTGCGGACAAGCAATCGCAACCAATACGTTCTGCTTTTCTCTTAACGCCGTGCCCGTGTATTCCAGATAGGCGGCGTGGGTCGCAAACGGCGCAAGCGTATCATTGAACTGCATCTCCTGATTTATGCCAAGCAGACTGTCAAGCACACCGCTGCTGCCAAAAAGGAAGCCCCACTGCCGACAATACGCCGCATCCGCGACCCTCCAATCGCCAACCTGCCGATATGCGCCCTGCGCCATATTTTCCTTCAATCGATATTTCACATAGTCCGCCGCACCGTAGATATCAAAAACTCTGCTTTCGTCTTTCAGAATCGCAATCGACCAGTTTCCCTTCGTTTCCTCAAAGATACGGAAGTGCAGGAAGTGCTGCGTAATGGGTCTCTCACCCTCCGCAAACTCGTTGACCTGCAGCACCCCATCCACACTGCCATTCTCCTTTCGCTCCAATAAATAAAAATCCTCCATCTTCATGGAATCATAAAAGCGATATTTGTAGTCCGCCTTTGTCCCGGAATCCAGACGGGCATGATAGGTGTCCTCCGCCGCTTCGTATTCCGCAAGCGCCCAATCCCGATAGGTGTCAAATTCGTCCTGCGGCACGGTCAGCGCAAGCTTCGCCAAATCTCGTTCCTCAAATGCTTCATAAAGAATCGAAATCGCCATTTCCGCCGAGGGAATCTCGAAAAAGCGTGCATCCTCCAGTGTCAGCCGCAAATCCTCCGCCGTTTCCACCTTGGAGGTATCAAAATAGTTCGGCTGATAGGCAAAGCTGACCGAAGCAAGGCAAAGCACCACCGTAATACACGCCGTTGCAAAGGCTGCCCCCTTTGGCACACGCCCGAAATCCGCAATTCGCCCGATGCGCGTTTTGATATTCCTCGCGCCGTTCGCCATAGAGGTTGTCCCGATGCGGCTCGCACAGCGGCTGTCCGCCATCTCAAGCAGGAGCATCCCATATTCCCGTTTTTCCTCACCGCGCAGCTTTTCCAATGCACGCTGGTCGCAAAGAGCCTCGCTGTCGTTGCGGATGATGCAGCACAGCCAATAAACAAACGGATTGAACCAATTCAATGCCTGCAACAGATGCAGCAGGAAATTCACCGGTACATCATGATGCTTCAAATGCAGCATTTCATGCAGCAGCACCTTTTCATCAATCGTTTCCGCCATGCTTTCCGGCACAACCAGAATCGGGCGCACCATGCCGCAGAGAAACGGCGTTTCGATTCCCTTGCAGATACGCACGCTTTTCTGTGCGGGAAGGTCATATTTTTCCGCCGTTTTTCTGATTTTCTCCCGTAAGGAGGGCGTTGCCGCCGCCCCCTTGCGAATTTCGAGCCGCAGCCTTGCATACAGCAGTGCATCATACAGCAAAACCGCCGCCACCCCTGCCAAATAGACCGCAAATAGCCTATCCGTCAGCGACCATGCGGAAAGCGGCATTTTTTTCAGCAGAAAAACCTCGCCGCCGCCCATCCCGAAGGGCGTGGATAACAGCGAATTTCGCCCCAGCTCCACCGCCGCACGCAGACGCTTCATCCCTGAGACCCAAAGCGTATTCAGCGCAAAGCCTGTCGAAAAAAGCCGCAGATTTTCGGGCAGAATGGCGCGCACCAGAAGCACCAGCCACACCAGATAATGCCATCTTGCGGAAAGCTTATCCCGAAACAGCCGCTTGAAAAGCACAAGCATCAGTCCCGTCAGCGTAATGCCGAGGGTAAAATACAGAACTGTCCATAGATTCGTCATACGTCCATCCCCTCCAGAAGCTGCTTCAGCATTGCCTTCTCCTTCTCCGTCAGCCTGCCCTCCTCCACGAACGCCGCCACCAGTTTTCCTGCCGAGCCATGGTAGACCTTGTTCAGAAAGCTTTCCTCCTCCTGTCTCACACATTCCTCGCGCCCGATGACTGCCGCATACCGCTTCGGGCTGCCCTCTGCCACCACCAGTCCCTTATGCTCCAGACGGCTCAGAAAGGTATACACCGTGTTTTTGTTCCACCCCTCCGTCAGGGCATCCATCACCTCGCTTTGCGTGGCTGTGCCCTTCTCCCAGAGAATTTCCATCACCTTCCATTCGCTGTCGGAAATTTTATAATCCATATCCAGACCCCCCTTCCAGCCTACAGCTGTAGTCCTTTTCTTTTATACTACAAGCGTAGGCTGATTCTGTCAAGCAAAATTCTCCCATAAAAAACAATAAAAAAAGACCGTCGAAACGGTCTTACTCTCATCCTGCTGTGATATGTCCCTTCATCAGAAGGAAAATCAGAAACAGACAGCAGACAAACACAAGGCACCAGCCGAGGATGCCCCGCGCCCTTTTCCGAAGCTGTATGCCGTAAACGAAGGCAATGCCCGAAAACAACGCCGCAATCCACGCAAGCAGCAGTAAAATGATATATAGCACCTTTGGCAGGATAATTTCCATACGAACTCCCTTCGTCTTTTCTCTGATGGTTTCCAAGAGGTATTTTACCATGTTTGCAGGGGAAGAAAGCAGCTGCGAAGCAGATATTTTCTTCCGCAAGGCATGGTATGAGCAGGCTATGCCTGCGAATCGTAGAATTTGCTGTGAAAACAGCAGATAGACGCTGTAAGCGGCTAACCCACGGATAGGTCCGTGGGTATTGTACCATAAAAGAGAGAAGAAATAAATAACCTCCGCCATAAAAAATATGTAAATAAGGCAGAGTGATTGCTCACCCTGCCCTTTTGTCAAATTTATTTATTCTGATATGCGCGGTAAAGGAACGCCACAATCTGACCGCGGGCGCAGTCCTGATCGGGGGCAAAAAGACCGCCGCCGATGCCGCTTGCAACGCCGTTTTCCACAGCCCACGCAACCGCATCCGCATAATACGCATCCGCGGAAACATCGCTGAAGCCTGCCGCTTTATTCACCTTTTCGCCAAAGGCGCGATAGAGGAAGGCAACGCTCTGCGCTCTGGTGCAGACTGCATCGGGGTTAAAGGTTGTTGCGGAGGTGCCGCTGACAATCCCTTCTTCCACAGCCCATGCAACCGCCTTCGCATAATACGCATCTGCGGAAACATCAACAAATCCGCTCATGCCCTTCGGTTCGGGAGAGCCTGCCGCACGCCACAGGAAGGTAACAATCTGCGCTCTGGTGCAGGGCAGATTTGCGCCGAAAAGGTTCTCGCCAATGCCGCCTGTCACGCCGTTTTCGCTTGCCCATTTCACCGCTTCGTAATAATACTCCTCGGCAGAAACATCCGCAAAAAGCTTCTCAGGCACAATGGGTTCTGCCTTTTTCTCCGCAAAGGCTACTGTAACCGTAACCTTGGAGGCAGGCATGGTGAAGGTATAGGTGCCGTCGCCGTTGTCCTTAAGGGTCAATTTGTTGCCCTTTGCATCCTTCGCAACGATGTCATCCACCTCATAGCCCTTGTCGGGGGTAGCGGTGATGGTTACGTCACTGCCCTTTTTCGCATTTTTGGGCGTTACGCTCAAAGAACCGTTTTCTGTCTTGTCGGGCACTGTGACAGCATATCTGGGGGTGCTGCTGCCACCGCCGCCGGAGGAAGAACCGGAATTGGAAGGATTGGTAACAGTTACCGCACAGGTTGCTGTTTTTTCGCCTGCTTTCGCGGTAATTGTTGCATTGCCTGCCGCAACCGCCGTTACAATACCATCTTTTACCGTTGCAACTGCTGTATCACCGCTTTCCCAAGTCACCGCTTTATCTGTTGCCGTTGTGGGCAATACGGTTGCCGTGAGCGTTTCCGTTGCGCCCTTTACCAGAGAAAGCTGTGGTTTATTTAATGTGATGCTCTCTACAGAAATAGTTCTCGGTGTAACGGTTACTTCACAGCTTGCTTCTTTTCCGCCTATGGTATAGGTAATTGTAGTTTTACCTACTCCAATCGCCGTTACTTTTGCTGTATTAAGTGTTTCACCATACGCCTTTGCTATTTTTCCGTTCTCAGAAGCCCAACTATGCTGCTGTGTGGTTGCATTTGCAGGAGAAATTGTTGCAGTAAGCCCCGCTGTTTTCCCTTCTTCAATAGAAAGAGTTTCCGGTGCCAGAGTTACGCTTGTTACAGGGATAAAGGCATAGATATATGTTCCGTTATATTCTGTTTGTTTTTTCAGCTGATAAGGACTCGAAACCGTAAAATTGCTTGCATCTGCTGTTGTTTCAATCAGTTTTCTTTCCTGATATGGCGTTGTTGCATCAGGCGCGGAAAGCTGAATTTCAACAGCTTTTTCAATCGTTGCTGTTCCTTCGATTCTGCTTACCTTAGAGCGATTATCTTCTGGTACATAAATATTTTCCCCTTTTGCCACAAAATCTTTTGTAGAGAAAGAACCGTTGATTGTCGCATTCTTCAGCGTCAGTGTTCCCTGTGCGCCGAATCTTCCGCCAAGCTGAGAATTTTCTAAAGTAACATTGCTGATTACATTGTCTGCAATCTCAATGCCACTGCCTATGCAGTTTTTGAACTCTACATTCCCACTGCCATGAGATGCATTGTCCCATTTCCAGAATATCAGATTCTGCGCATCAACAGACTCAAAGGTTGCAGTTACATTGTCTTTGATATAAGTATATGTTGCCTGTACTTTATATTTTTGACCTTCTGCACTTTTTATCGTAACATTCTTTTTCAAAAGAAGTGTGTAATTCTCAATGGAGTCATTTAAAAGAATAATCGTTCCGCCATCCTCTACTTCATCAATTGCTTCACTGATGGTTTTCAGCGGTGCAGTTGTTGTATTCCCGATATTACTGTTACTGCCATTGACCGTATCCACATATACCGTATGCAAGGTTAATTTCTGCACTGTACCTTCTGCATCAATACTGCCGTATGAGCTGGTTGCAGAAAGCATTATATAAGGCTTTATTGCCGCAAGGTTCAGCTTTAATGTACCTGCTTCTGTGAGCGTAGGCTTTGCCGCACCATCATAAATCTGGCTGCTGTTTCCATCCTTCCATTTATACCGAAAGACCTTGGATATCTCCACCCCTTCAATCAAATTTGTAACGGTCGGTGTAATCGTATCCCCTACCTTCATATCACTCGGAAGGCTGACTGTCGGCTGTATGCTGACATCCTTTACAATATTAATTCGACAGTTTGAACCCTCAAGCATTGCATCAGGAACACAGCCATAATCCACATAGGTCTGATATTCCCCCCACTTTTGATTATCTGCAACGATTTTCCCTGTACCGGTGGTCTGAGCTGTCCAGATACATTGCCCACTTCCCGTTATTTTAATCGTACCGTTATTTACAATAGTACCGGAAATCTGAGAAGCAGTTGTTTCAAGTGTAACACCCTCATTCACTACGAGTGTCTTTTCCCCTGTAGCAATCGAATCTGTATACTTAAAGCTATCAGTAATATAAATTATATTAACATCATTATTCGCAAGTGCAGCTTTCAATTCATCTTTAGTTCTAACATTAACCTTATCCGCACTTGTATCATCAACCGTATCCTCGTTTGTATAAACAGCCGCACCGTTAACTGTGCTTGGCTGGCTGTCAAATGCCCCCCCCCTCAGATACATCCTCAGCATACGCCGCTGTCGGCAGCAATGTCAGGCACATTGCGAGCGAAAGCGCGATGCTTGCAATTCGTTTTTTCATAGAGATACCTCCTTTGTTTCTTTACGTTCTTCCTTTTTTCTGTTTTTCGGCATTCTTCTTGCCGTTTTTTATTATAGACTTTTTATTTTTTCCTGTAAATCCTATTAAAGCATAAAAAAAGAGGATTTTTTCAAATCCTCTTACTTTTCAATGCTTCCGTCTCTCTTTTTCACAATATTGCGCAGAAGGGCAGCTTAATGGCCTTCTTTCACCTCAGAAAACCCTGCCAAGCCAAACGCCGCCGGGCCACCATGCGTCGTAATCACGCCGCCCGCCTGAATCCATCTGGTTTTCTTGAAGCCAAGCACCTTCGCCGCTTCCTCCACTGCCTGCCGCACCGCATCCGGAAAGCCGACCACCCAGACAAACCACAGGCAGTCCCGTTCCAGATTATATTTCTCCGCGTATTCCGTCAGCATCTGCACGGCAACCTTCTTCATTTTTCCACGGTATTTTTTCGTTGCAACCAGCTTGCCATCCAGAATTTCAATCACAGGATGCAGATTTAAAAGCTTTGCCCCCAGAAATGCCACATTGCTGACGCGACCGCCGGCACGCAGAAATTCCAGATTCTCCGGCATGAAGCACATCTTCGCCCTTGCAATCAAATCCTCCGCCGCGCGGACTGCTGCTGCCATCGTCCAATCGGGGTGCTGCCGCAAAAGCTCCGCCACGGCAATCACCACATTGCACTGCCCTGCGGAAACCTGCTTCGTATCCAGAATCGTGACATAGTCCCGTTCCTCTGCCGCCAGAACCGCACTCTGCATGGAGCAGGTTGTCACCGCAGAATATGCCAGATACAGCAGCTGTGCATCGGGGTATTCCGCATGGATGCGGTCAAAGGCAGTCTCAAAGTCACCGGGCGTACTGCCGCTGGTTTTCGGCAGTCTGCCCGTTTCCTCATAGTAATCTACAATTTTCTCGACGGGAAATGCGCCATCCTCCATGGTTTCATGGTCAAATGAAACATGCATGGGTACGATTTTTATGTTATATTCCGCCGCTAAGACGGGATTGATATCAGAGCCGGTTTCTGCAACAAGAACAATCTGCTTCATCTTTTTTTCCTTTCCATTGCCACTCATTCGGTTATCACGAATAATATTACATGGTTTTCCGAACTATGTCAATGGTTTCCACAAACTTCCATATTTCCACAAAAAAAGAACGCATACTTTTTATATGCGTTCTCGTTTTTTTATTCAGCTGCCTTTGCCTCTTCTGCCTGTCGATAGGCTTCGCTTCTTCTCTCCGCGCGCTTTTCGGCTCTCTGCTCCTGCCGCAGCTGTGCCAGCTTTTCGGGGTCATCCGCCGCATCTAAGAGCAGCTTTTCCTCCTTCAGCTCATCCGTATACGGCACAACGCGCCCCTCCAGATAAACATACTCAGGCGATGTGCGGAATATCGTATTGCTTGAGCCAACCTGACCGATGGTAATGACATCCCAATCCTTGAGCGTACTCTTTTTCAGCTTGAGAATATTATCATTGATAAACTTCCGCGACTGCTTTTCCCCGTTGACGTAAACCTGACTCCACTTCGTGAAGTTTTCGCCCACAAGGGTATAATGCCCGTCCACCGTTTCACTCGAATACAGAATCTCAGCATCGCGTATGCCCATTGTCATGTGTCCCTCCGTAATGACGGGATTGCCGTTATAGACATACTGCTCGCCGTAAAGCAAATCATACTGCAGCAGCTCCAGATCCATCAGGTATTCTGCCTGATCTGCGGAATCCATTCTTTCCTGATGATAATTGAACACCGTGCCCGTATGCAGACCGATACGATCCATCACAACGGACATCATCTGATAGCTGGGAATCGTGCCATCCTCTTTTTTCAGCCCGATGTTGTCCCAGATAACATAATTCGTATTGAACAGGCTGCCGCTCTTCATATCCGCTTCGGTCAGCCCCATGGTCGGCAGATGGTCACCATAGAATACGACTACCGCAGGCTCGCCGCGCTTGTCCATCATGTCCACCAAGTCCGCCGCAAACTGATCCATTTCGTATACCTGATTGACATAGTATTCCCACTGGCAGTTCTTTTCCTCCGATTCCAGACCGCCTGCCATCAGGTGCGGATGCTCAATGATACGCTCCTCAGGATAGCTGCCGTGCCCCTGATCGCTGACGGTAAATACAAAGTCCTGCTGCTCTGTGGAATCCAGACAATCCTTGATATGCTGCAAAAGCACCTCGTCCTTTGCCCAGCCGGTTTCTGTCGTGTCAAAATTCATAAATTCCTTACTGGTGAAGGTATCAAAGCCAATGTTATTGTATACCTTCGCTCTGCTGTAGAAATTCCCGCTGTGGTTATGCACCGCATGCGTGCCGTAATCAAATGCCGCCAACGCCGTAGCCGCGCTTTCCGCAGTCTTTTCCTTCAGATAGCTCTTATAAGGATATTCGCCGGGGCCGAAATAACGCATGCTCATGCCCGTCAGCATTTCAAATTCCGTATTTGCCGTGCCTGCGCCGATGGAAGGCACCTGACAATAGCCGGAGGAATATTCCGAAGCCATTTTTCTCAGATTCGGCAGGGCATCCTTCGAGGTCTGCAATGCCGTAAATTCGGAAACATCAAAGAAGGACTCCAGCTGCACGAAAATCACATTCGGCAGCACCTTTGCATCGGAGGTGCTTTTTGTAATCTCACCATTGTTGCTGATTTCCATCATTTTTTCCTTCGTGTAGCCGTTTGGCTCGGAAATGCCCGTATTAAAAATACTTGCCGCAAAGCAATAGGGCAGACCGTAGTCCTGATATGCAAACGCGATATTCGCGAAATAGGTCGAAACGATACGGTTCTGAATGACATAATCCGTCAGTACACCATAGCCTGCGAAGGAAGCCCCCACAAGCACAATGGATATCACATAATTGATTTTTCCTTTAAATCTCCCTGCCGTGCGGAACAGATGAATCAGCCCCAGCACCAGAAGAATCAGGATAATCGCAATCCCTGCCAGCTCCAGCACGTTAAAATAATTCGTGAAAAGGGAAACCCCCTCCGAGACCGTTTTCAAATCCTGTGCATTAAACGGCGTAACCCTTCTGGAAAGCATCAGCCCATTGGTCAGCCCCAGAAGCAGCCAGAGAAAGCTGAGGATGAAGCGGGCAAACACACGCCGCTTGCATAGATATACAATCGAAAAGGTAACAAAAATCATAAACGCATTATACAGAAATGCCTTCGTGGAAACACGCGAATACGAAATTGCCGCCACCACAGAATGACGGGACATTGCCTCTATCAGAAAGTTGATGGCGATTGCCCAAATGCCGTGCAAAATCAGTGAATAGCGGTTCATATAGGGATAAAGCTTCTGCATTTTCTGTGCAAAGCGGCTGTTGCGGTATGCCGCTTCCTTTTCCGCCTGCCGCTTTTTCATCGCACGAATACCGTTCTTCATATCTGCCCATTTCAGAGATTTCAGCTTGCCGAAACAGCCCTTGATATCAGGCTTTTTGAACTTTATTTTTCCCATTTGTATCAAACTCCTTGTTAGATTGCCTTTCCTTCTTCAAAGCCTCAAGCTTAGAACAAAAAACGCCCTTTGCAGCAATCTACAAAGGACATAAAGTTACACAAGACTACTTTTCGATAATAGCGTTCAAAAATGCTTTTGTCAAGCGTTTAAACAAATTTTAAGAAATATAAAAAGGAAGGTATTGAAAAAAATACCTTATATACCAACAAAGGACAGGCACGCTCCTCCTGTCCTTCATCGGTATTTCGTTTCTTTAAAAGGTACCCTTTCGTCAATTTTCTGATGAAACGATACCCTCTCACAAATGCTTATATATATTTCTGCAAGGTCGGAATCAGCTTATTCATATCAATCGGCTTTGCAACATGGTCATTCATGCCTGCCGCCAGCGCACGCTGTTTGTCCTCCGCAAAGGCATTTGCCGTCATGGCGATAATCGGAATAGCTGCCTTTTCGGCATCCGCCATTCTGCGGATTTTCCTTGTGGTATCATAGCCACCCAGAATCGGCATCTGAATATCCATCAGAATCAGATCATAAAAATGCGCCGGTGCCTTTTCCAGCATTTCCATACATTTCACGCCGTCCGCCGCGCGCTCCACCAGAAGTCCTTCCTCCTCCAGAAGCGCAATCGCGATTTCCGCATTCAAATCGTTATCCTCTGCAAGCAGAATCCGCTTACCCGCAAGCGGCTTGCCATTCGGATGGGCTTGTGCGCGCTTGGTTTGTGTGTCCTCAAAAGCCGCAATACGGCAGGGAATCCGAATCGTAAAGGTCGATCCTTCCCCCACTCTGCTGTGTATTTTAATCTCGCCATGCATCATCTCCACCAGCTTTTTCACGATACCCATGCCGAGCCCCGTACCTTCCACACCGCTGACCGTAGAGGAGCGTTCTCTGGTGAAGGATTCAAAAATATGCTTCTGGAATTCCTCTGACATGCCAATCCCGTTATCGCTGACGGAAAGCTCCTGTATACATCTGCCATCCTTCTGTGCAGGAAGCTGACGCACGGAGCAGTGAATTGTACCGCCCTCGCCTGTATATTTAATCGCATTGCTGATTAAATTCAGAATGATTTCCGTAAAACGGGAGATATCCATATAAATATACGGATAGACGATATCCTTGGAAATGGTCAAGGTCTGGTGCTTCTTTTCAATCTCCGCGCTGACCATGTGCAGGCAGTCATCCAGAACCGATTCTGCTTCAGCCGCGCTTTCCTCCAGCACCACATTGCCCGTTTCAATCCTCGATAATTCCAGTACGTTATCCAGTATGGACAGCATTTTCTGTCCGCAGATGCCGATTTTTTCCAAATAGCTTCGCAGCAGCTCCTTTTTGTCCAGATTTCTGTCCGCCAGCTCGGCATAGCCAATAATCGCATTCATGGGCGTGCGAATATCGTGGCTCACATTGAACAAAAACACCGATTTTGCTTCATTGGCTGCATCCGCCGCCTCAACCGCCTTTTGCAGCTGCTCCTGCTGCTCCTCGCTTTTCGTTCTGCTTTTTTGTATCAGGCAATACGCACCTAAGGCAAACAGCACCAAAACAATAGCCGCAAACATAGCCATCTTCACCGCTGCACGATTGCTTTGCTCCAGCAGCTTATAGGTATGCTCCATATCCATTTCCATGCAAATCGCACCGATAACCTCGCCGGTATCCTCGCGCACCGGATAGCAGGCTGTGAAAATATGCCCCCATGCGGTGTCCACGATTTCCTGCGAATAAACGGTTTCTCCTGCAAGCGCCGCTTCGATATACGGAACCATCTCTTTTTCTATGTACGTTCCGGGGTAGGCAAAATCCTTTGCATCCAAATCCAGCCCATCAATCAGATAAATCGGTCTGCCGTCCGCCCCCATCTTCGCTGTATAAAGATAGCGGGTGGGATTCAGCTTTCGCAGCTCGCTCAGCTCCTTTTGCAGCCTCTGATAGCGTTCTGACTGCATATCCGCAATCGTAGAAATATTTTTGTAATCCTCTCCGGTTAATTTTTGCAGCACCAGCTTATGAATGGCATCGGCGCACTGAGTATTCCATTCTACAGCCGATTCCAGTGTATTTTCGCTGTAATTTCTCTGCAAAATAAAGGTATATACAGAAACGAGAAATACCGTAAGCAGGAATAAAAATACAATAACAACCCTTAGCCTGTGTGTTTTGCTTCCGTTTATCTCTGCCGTTTCTTTTTCCAAAGGCTGCGGCTGTTCTTCCATCCTCATTCCCCCCCTATCATGTTTTCAATCCATCAAAATACTGAATATTTTCTTCATTTTAGCACGCATGATTTCAGAAAACAAGAGAAGTCTCTGCTGATTTCGACAAAATATTACAATCCCTTCTGCTGCAAATATAAAAAAGTCCTGTACCCTTTCGGATACAGGACGAATTTTACTGTATAAGATTACAGATTTTTTGCATATTCATAGCCCAACTCAAATGCTTTTTTGTTGTTGGGGATGAATTTTGCTTTGCCGCCTTCAAAAACATGTGCGAATGTTTCATCCAGACCTGCAATATCAATTGCGCCTGTTGCGTAAACAACTGCACCCAGCATAACCAGGTTAGCCAGCTTGGAGCCGCCGAAGTTGTCTGTTGCAATTTTGTTTGCGGGAACAGCGTATACCTTAACGCCATCCTTTACAGCGCCAACGGTGCAAAGGTCAGCATTCACAACCAGAGAGCCGCCTTCCTTTACAACGCCTACAAATTTATCCAGAGAAGGCTGGTTCAGTGCTACGATACAGTCTGCATCCTTTGTAACAACGGGAGAACCAACATTTTCGTCGGAAATGATTACGTTTACGTTTGCAGTACCGCCACGCATTTCGGGACCATAGGAAGGACACCAGGAAACTTCTTTGCCTTCCAGCATGCCAGCATAAGCCATAATTTTACCCATCAGCAGAGAGCCCTGGCCGCCGAAACCTGCGATGATAGAAGAAAATGTACTCATAATTATTTGCCCTCCTCTACTGTGATATCTTTATATACGCCCAGAGGATAGTAAGGAATCATTTTTTCTCTTACAAATTCCATAGCTTTTACGGGTGTCAGACCCCAGTTTGTAGGGCAGGAAGCTACAACCTCGATGAAGGTGAAGCCCAGACCCTGTTTCTGGATTTCAAATGCTTTTCTGATTGCTTTCTTCGCAGCTGCTACCTGTGCAGGTGTGGAAATGGATACTCTTTCGATGTATGCGGGACCTGTCAGGGATGCCAGCATTTCGGAAACGCGCAGAGGGTTACCGTTTACCTTGGGGTCACGGCCGTTCTGAGCTGTTGTTGCCTTCATGCCGGGCAGAGTTGTGGGAGCCATCTGGCCGCCTGTCATGCCGTAGATACCGTTGTTGATGAAGATTGTTGTAATCTTTTCACCACGCGCTGCTGCATGAACGATTTCACATGTACCGATGGAAGCAAGGTCACCATCGCCCTGATATGTAAATACTGTCTGTTCGGGGTGTACTCTCTTGATACCTGTTGCTGTTGCGGGAGCACGACCATGCGCACACTGGATTGCGTCAATGTTGAAGTAGTTGTTTGCAAATACTGCACAACCTACGGGAACTGCAACGATGGAGTTGCCCAGCTCGCCCATTTCTTCCAGAACTTCTGCTACCAGTCTGTGTACGATACCGTGTGCACAACCGGGACAATAATGCAATTTCGCGTCTGTTAAACCTTTTGTTTTTTCAAATACAACTGCCATTATTTGTCACCTCCCATAACTTCTTTACCAAATTCAACAATTTCATCTACAGTAGGTACGTTACCGCCTGTTCTGCCGTGGAATGCAACCTTGTTTCTATCGTTACAAGCGTATGCAACGTCGGGAACCATCTGGCCCATGGACATTTCCACATCCAGGAACTTTTTGATTTTATCATTGAATTTATCGAATGCCTTCTGAGGGAAGGGCCACAGTGTTTTAGGTCTGATCATACCTACTTTGTAGCCTTCTGCTCTCAGATAGCCGATTGCTGTTCTAACAACTCTGGAAGCTGTACCGTAGGAAACGAATGCATATTCCGCATCATCCATCTTGTATTCTTCCCAAGCCTGTTCGTTCTTCACAACCTCATCATATACCTTGAAGTGATCATGGTTCCATGCTTCACATTCATCGGGTTCGATAACCAGGTTTTTGATGTTGCTTCTTTCTGCGCCGTAGTGACCTACCAGAGCCCATGTTTTTTCGGGCAGGTTGGGTCTGGGAACGTAGTTGAATTCAACGGGTTCCATCATCTGACCAATCAGACCGTCAGCCAGAATGATAACGGGCAGAAGATACTGGTCAGCGATATCGAATGCTTCCATAACCATGTTAACAGCTTCCTGTACGGATGCGGGAGCCAGAACTACGTTGTGGTAGTCACCGTTTGCGCCACCCTTTACTGTCATGTTATAGTCAGCCTGACCGGGCTGAATGGTACCAAGGCCCGGGCCACCACGCATCATGTTGATGATAACTGCGGGCAGACCTGCGTTACTGATGTAACCGATACCTTCCTGCTTCAGTGCAATACCGGGGGAAGAAGAGCTTGTCAGCACTCTTGCGCCTGCTGCTGCTGCACCGTAAACCATGTTAATTGCTGCCACCTCGGATTCAGCCTGCACGAATGTGCCGCCTACCTTGGGTAATTCAACAGATAAATATTCAGGTACTTCGGACTGAGGAGTGATGGGGTAGCCAAAGAAATATCTGCAACCCGCCTCAATAGCCGCTTTACCAACTGCTTCGTTGCCTTTCATCAAAACTTTTGCCATTGAAAATTCCTCCTCTCTTAGTCCAGTCTTTCTACTACAATCGCACAATCAGGGCACATCTTTGCGCAGCTTGTGCAAGCGATACAATCTTCGTTGATCATTTCTGCGGGATTGTAACCTGCGGGATTGATTTTTGTTGTAGAAAGAGCAAGTACGCTCTTAGGACAAACAGATACACAAAGGCCGCAACCCTTACAAATCACTTCATTGATCGTTACTTTACCTTTTGCCATTCAAAATACACCTCCATAAATATTTGAATTTACATCCAGGTCTTTCTCATATTAAACTCCATAGGGAAAAGCTCCCCAGAAAGTCCTTCTGGTATTTCCTCTGTCATTACATCCTTGACATAGGAAACATACTTCACAGGAACCCCTGTGCGTTTTGTTACCTCCTTCAATACTTCGTCCCCATGGAGCAAACATTCCGCCGTTGTCTCTCTAACAAGGTTCGTGTTATTGATGAAGCCTGTCACCTTCAGCCCAGCCGCATATTCCAGATTTTCCATCTGCTCGATGATACCCTCAGGTGTAGAGGTATTCGGGCGGTAGGCATTGACTACCATAAAAAAGTCTGCTTCCGCATGATCCAAAAGAGGTTTGATTCTGCCCAGCACCAGTGTGCCGACATCGTTGCCGCCAAGGTCTACCACATACTGATATTCCTTATTGATGACAGGCATCGTCATCGCGCCGGAAACCGCAGGAACATCCGCAACTGCCGTATCCAAGTTGGATGCAATTACCTGAATTCCCTTTTCTTCCAGCTCTTCTTTTTTCTCTCTGGAGCGGAAATAAACATTTACAATATCCAAATCGGCAATGGCTACCCTTCCGTCTACGCTTTCGCGCAGCTTCTTGACATAATTGACTGCAAATTCAGTCTTGCCGCTGCCGTAGTGACCTGTGATAATTCTGATTCTTCTGTCGTCAGCTACCATCGTTTTCGCCTCCAAACCATTTCGGGTTTCTCTCACAATACCTTTATGCAAAATTTCCAATAAATGTATTTCAAAAGTGCCATTCTATGAAAATTTAATAAATTATGCTTTTATCAAGAAAATATTTTAGATATTTTTTTGTTGTTTTTCTCTTGCCTCGGTCTCATTATAACGCAACTTTTTCTCAGTTGCAAGAAAATTCACAGATTTTTTGCTTCGTATTTAAAAAAATACATAATTTTTGACATATAAACCGTCAAAAATATATTGTATCCAAACTATCATTTGTAAAAAAGTTATACTTTTCAATGATTTTATCTATAATTTTTGCATTTATTCGATACTTGTCATACAAATAATATCGTTCTTTGTCTGTCAAAAAAGTGTCGATAAGCGCGAAAAAACCACGTTTCTTCAAAAATACATTTAAAAAAACGTGGTTTCTTTTTTATTTTGCTCTTAACTTGTCATACAATAAGCTTATATGTTGAAAAGCAGCTCCCCATAGGTCGGGAGAGGCCAGCTGTTTTCATCCACCAGCAGCTCCAGTCGGTCGGCAGGCTCCCGCAGCTCCTTCATTGCTTTGAATACATGGTCACGATAGAAGAATGCCTGTGTTTTATTATCCTCCTGCAATGCCCCTGCGCGCTCGGTTTCTTCTTCAAGAACCTTCAGCTTTTCGTGGAGCAGCTTCAGATTTTCATTGATATCCTGCAAAATTTCTTCCTGTGCGGTGGTATCCATGCCGACAGCCTTCATGGCGATAATCGCCTGCGCAACCTCCCCTGCATATTTCACAACCGCAGGACGAATCTGCTTGGATGCCATGTCAAGCATGGTTTTTGCTTCAATGTTAATCTGCTTGATATAGGCCTCATAGCGGATTTCCGCTCTTGCCTGCAATTCGATGCTGCTCAGAACGCCGTGCTTGCCGAACAGCTCAACCACCTTATCATCCAGAAATGCCTGTACCGCATCCACGGAATTGGTGATATTGGGCAGCCCTCTGCGTGTCGCCTCCTCCAGCCATTCCTCAGAATAGCCATTGCCGTCAAAAATGACTCTTTTATGCTCCACATAGGTTCTGCGTACCAGCTCATGCACTGCCGCATTGAAATCCTCTGCCTGCTCCAGCTCATCCGCAAATTTCTGCAGCTCCTCTGCCACAATCGTGTTCAGGGAGAAATTCGGACCGGAAATAGATGCAGAGGAAGGCGGCATACGGAATTCAAATTTATTCCCTGTAAAGGCGAAGGGAGAGGTTCTGTTTCTGTCCGTTGCGTCCTTTTTCAGTGCAGGCAGCGTGTTTACACCAACTCTCATTCTGCCGCCCTGCAGGCTGCTCGTTGCTTCGCCATGCTCAATCTGGTCGAAAATATCCTGCAGCTGATCGCCAAGAAAGATGGAAATGATTGCCGGCGGTGCCTCCTGCGAGCCGAGACGATGATCGTTGCCGGGGTTGGCTGCAGAAAGGCGCAGCAGCTCAGGGTATTCATCCACGCCCTTGATAATCGCGCACAGAAATACAAGGAACTGTGCATTTTCATGCGGTGTTTTCCCAGGATCAAGCAGATTCTGCCCATCATCCGTGCTCAGAGACCAGTTTACATGCTTGCCGCTGCCGTTCACGCCTGCGAAGGGCTTTTCGTGCAGCAGGCAGGTCATATCATGGTGTCCGGAAATTCGCTTCATTGCCTCCATAATCAGCTGGTTATGGTCTGTTGCCTTGTTGCAGTCCTCAAAAATCGGTGCCAGCTCATGCTGTGCAGGTGCAACCTCGTTATGCTGTGTCTTTGCAGGCACACCCAGCTTCCAAAGCTCTACATTCAATTCGTGCATGAAGCAGGCAACTCTTTCCTTAATACTGCCGAAATAATGGTCGTCCATCTCCTGCCCCTTCGGAGGAGCCGCACCAAAAAGAGTACGCCCTGTAAAAATCAGGTCTTTTCTTTTCTGATAAAGATTTTTGTCAATCAGGAAATATTCCTGCTCTGCGCCGCAGCTGACCGTTACCTTTTCCGCAGTCTGGTTGCCGAACAGACGCACAATACGCATTGCCTGTCTGCTGACCGCTTCACAGGAACGCAGCAGAGGTGTTTTTTTATCCAGTGCTTCGCCTGTGTAGGAATAGAACGCAGTCGGGATATATAAGGTAACCCCTGCCGCATCCTCACGCAAAAATGCAGGAGAGGTACAGTCCCAAGCCGTATAGCCACGCGCCTCGAAGGTCGCACGCAGACCGCCGGAGGGGAAGGAGGACGCATCGGATTCCCCCTTGATCAGCTCCTTGCCGGAAAATTCCATAATTGCTCTTCCGTTGGAGGGAGGCGCTAAAAAGGAATCATGCTTTTCCGCCGTAATCCCTGTCATTGGCTGAAACCAGTGCGTATAATGGGTTGCGCCGCGCTCAATCGCCCAATCCTTCATTGCATTGGCAATAATATCCGCAATCTCGGAATTAAGCATTTCCCCACGTTCAATGGTATTTTTCAATTCCTCGTAAACCTTTTTCGGCAGATGCTCACGCATCATTGCATCGTTGAATACATTCATCCCAAAAATTTCGGGTACAGAAACCTTTTCGCTCATATACTGTTCCTTTCTTTCGTAGAAAAACCGCCACTTTATTTTTTCATTATAACGGTCGCATTTCCCATTTGCAACGGTTTTACCCCTTGTATTTTGGAGAAATCTTTTTCATTCCGCCCCGATTTTTCACCAATTCCTACAAAAACCATCCATTTTGCCTCCCACGATATCCTACAAGCATGCTTTTTTGCAAAAAAAGAAAGCCTTAGCTTTTAAACCAAGGCTTTGATTTCTCCTAGCAAGCGGCGTAAATTCCTCTGTCATCCTGCCATTCCTTTTCGCCGATATAATCATCATACAGTGCATTCAGCTCTGCCGGCATGGCAGCTCCGCACCAGAGTCTTTCCAGAAAATACTGTGTTTCCTTTTTTTCTTCGGAGATACCGGCAATCAGCGCCCGCTCCTGCCGTCCGTATTCGTTTGTTTTTTCTATTTCCACGCCATAAATCCGCCCGTGCTCTGCGACACGAATCACCAGAGAATACCACAGGATATATTCTCTGCCTGTTTCATCCTGTACTCTTTTTTTATAAATCAAGGTTTTTCTCATTCTGACCCACCCCTTTATGTCGCTTTTGCTTTACCTGTTTTTATTATAAAAAAGAATCTCTCCGAAAACTATAAAATTTCCGTTAAGATAGACGGATACGGATTTTCTTAACGCTCCTTTAACGGATTTCCAATTTTTGTTTTATGGTAACAATTTGTTCAGCGAAATTAAATTTTTTCATCAAAATTACGATTCCCCTCTTGAAAAACATCTGCCTTTCCTGTATGATAAGAACATAAAAACCGTTTTTCAAGCTGTAAAAACAGCTTATTTGTGCATGGAGGTACTCTATGGATCATTCAATTACAATTCTGAGCGAAAAAGAAAAAGCCATTTTGGAATCCTATATGCTGTCTGCGGACGGATTGGCAGAATTCTGGGGAGAAAACTGCGAGGTCATCATTCATGACCTGACACAGCTGGATGCTTCTGTTGTCAAAATTGTGAATGGGCATCTTTCCGGCAGACAGGTTGGTGCGCCCATTTCCGAGGTTACACTGAATTTTGTCAATAAAATGATGGCAACCCCTGGCATGAATCACGTCACCTACTTTGCCAAAAACAAACGCGGCGAAGCCTTTAAAGCGTCTATTTCCGCCATTCTTGGGGAGAAGCACCAGATTATCGGGCTGTTCTGCATCAATTATTATCTGAATACCCCCCTGCTTTCCTTCATGCAGACCTTCACGCCCATCACGAAAACAGAATCCGAAAATATCTCCGAAACCTTTGTAGAAAATACAGAGGAGCTGATGCTGAATGCACTGGAGGATGCCAAAAAAACCGTTTACAGCAATCTCACGATTTCTTCCTCCAATAAGAATAAGGAAATTATTTCCCTGCTGTATCAGAAGGGTATCTTCAATCTGAAGGATTCCGTTATCACCATCGCAAACCATCTGGGTATTTCCAAAAACACCGTTTATATGCACATCCGCAATATGAACAAATAAATATCAAGCAAATAAATATCTGTGTATACAAAAAAGGAACTGAATAACAGCTCCTTTTTTTATTCCGTTCCTTCTATTGTAAGGCCCTGCTTCTGCAAAAATGCAATGTCCTGTTTCGTCAGCACCGCCTTTTTCAGCAAATCGGGGCGTTTTTTTGCAGTACGAATGAGTGCCTGCTCTCTCCGCCATTTCGCAACATTTCCATGATGTCCGCTCAGAAGCACCTCCGGCACCTCTCTGCCCATAAACACAGGCGGACGCGTATACTGCGGATATTCCAGAAGCCCCTCGGAAAAGCTTTCATCCTCAAAGGATTCCTCCTTTCCAAGCACCCCCGGCACCAGACGGGAAACCGCATCAATGATTGTGATTGCCGCAAGCTCGCCGCCCGTCAGCACAAAATCCCCCAGAGAGATTTCATCCGTCACAATTTCCTCAATCACGCGTTCATCAATGCCCTCATAATGTCCGCAAAGAAAAACCAAATTTTCCTCCTGCGCCAGCTCCTCTGCCACGCGCTGCGTAAAGGGTCTGCCCTGCGGTGTCATGAAAACCACGCGCGCATGCTCCGCTTTCGGCAGAAGGCTTTGATAGGCATCATAAATCGGCTGTCCCTGCATCACAAGCCCTGCGCCGCCGCCATAGGGATAATCGTCCACATGCTTATGCTTATTCAGCGTAAAATCACGAATATTGACCGCCTCCACGGAAATATGCCCTTCCTTCTGCGCTCTGCCCATAATGCTGTGCGAAAGCGTCTGCTCTATCATTTCGGGAAACAGCGTCAACACGAAAAACTGCTTCATTTTATCTCAGTCCTTCCAAAAGATGTACCGTCATCACGCGCGCATCAATGTCTACCTTCAAAATGCAGTCCTTAATGGCAGGAATCAGCAGCTCCTTTGCGTCCCCATCCTTTTTCACCGCATACACATCATTCGCGCCCGTTTCGTAAATCTTCACAAGCTCGCCCAGCGCTTCCCCCTCATCCGTCACAACCTGCATCCCATAGAGGTCGCGGGTATAATATTCATCCTCCTCCAGAGGAATCGCAGCAGCATCGGGAATCAAAATCCGCCCATTTTTATACAGCTCCGCCACATTGATGTCATTGATTTCCTTTACCGTCAGCAGAATCATATTTTTCTGATATGCCACCTTCTGAATGTGAAAAAGCTCCTGCTTGCCGCGAATCTCCACGGTAATTTCCTTCAGCCGCTCAAAGCGAGTCGGGTCCTGCGTGGTCGGGAAAACGCGCATCGTGCCGCGAATCCCGTGTGTTCCGGTAATCTTACCGATTTCAAAATAATTTTCCATATATGAAACCCATTCCTTTTTATCTGATATGAAAAAGGCGGCAGGAAAAATCCCACCGCCGTCACCGTTTTCCTCTGCTTACTGCACAATTTCCACGATGATTTTTTTGTCTTCATGGATGCCGGCGGCTTTTACCACAGTGCGGATTGCCTTTGCAATTCTGCCCTGCTTGCCGATGACCTTACCCATATCCTCGGGAGCAACCTTCAGTTCCAGAATCAAAGCACGTTCGTTATTTGTTTCTGCAACCACAACCTGTTCGGGATGTTCCACAAGTCTTTTTGCAATGACTTCTAACAATTCTTTCATAAATCGGCCTCCCTTAAATAGGATTTATTCGCCGATTACGCCTGCTTTTTTCAGCAGAGCCTTTACTGTATCGGAAGGCTGTGCGCCGTTTGCCAGCCATTTGTTTGCTGCTTCTGCATCTACCTTCAGAACAACGGGTTCCTTTGTAGGATCATAGATACCGATTTCTTCGATAGATCTGCCGTTTCTGGATGTTCTGGAATCTGCTACAACGATTCTGTAAAAAGGTGCCTTCTTTGCGCCCAGTCTTTTCAGTCTGATTCTTACTGCCATGATTTTGTCCTCCTGCTTTTAAAAATTCTTATTTTTTCTTTGCCTTTTATTTCTTAATCCTGACGGAATAAGTGTCTTTCTTTAACGGAAGAAAGGAAATTTACCCTTTTTCCCTTTTTGCATATTGTTCATCTGCTTCATCATTTTTTTCATTTCCTCAAACTGCTTGATGAGGCGATTGACATCTGCAATGCTTCTGCCGCAGCCTGCGGCGATACGTTTCTTTCGAGGTCCATTCAGAATGGAAGGATTTGCTCTTTCCTCCTTCGTCATGGATTGGATAATGGCTTCGGTTCTTGCCATTTCCTTCTGGGGGTCTACCCCATTGAGCGCCGATTCCAGATCAAGCTTGCCCATTCCGGGAATGCCGGGCATCATGCCGAGCAAATCCTTCAAGGGCCCCATTTTCTTAATTTGCTGCATCTGCGCAAGAAAATCCTCAAGTGTGAAATCGTTGGCACGCATTTTCTTTGCCATATCGAGCGCTTCCTGCTCATCAATATTCGCCTGCACCTTATCAATCAGAGAAAGTACATCGCCCATCCCCAGAATACGGGATGCCATTCGGTCGGGATAAAACGGCTCCAAATCCTCCATCTTCTCGCCCATACCGATATATTTAATAGGCTTGTTGGTTACGCTTCTGACAGAAAGCGCCGCACCGCCTCGTGCGTCACCGTCCAGCTTTGTCAGAATGATACCATCTACGCCTAACTGACCGTCAAAGCTTTCCGCAACCGTAACTGCGTCCTGCCCTGTCATTGCATCGACCACAAGCAGAATTTCCTGTGGTCTGACTGCCGTTTTGATGTCCTGCAGCTCCTGCATCAGCTCCTCATTGATATGCAAACGACCTGCCGTATCGATTAAAATAACATCGTGATGCTGCTGTGCCGCATATTCCAATGCTTTTTTTGAAATTTCAACAGGGCTGACCTCTGTACCCATTTCAAATACGGGAATGTTGTAATTTTTCCCAACCACCTGCAGCTGCTTGATTGCCGCAGGTCTGTAAACGTCGCAGGCAACCAGCAAGGGGCTTCTGCCCTGCTTTCTGAGCTGCCCTGCCAGCTTGCCGCTTGTGGTTGTTTTACCTGCACCCTGCAGACCAACCATCATGAAAACAGTGGGCGGCTTTCTGGAAAAGGTCAGCTGCGCCTGTGTGGAGCCCATCAGCGCAATCAGTTCCTCGTTTACGATTTTGATGACCTGCTGTCCGGGATTCAGCCCCTGCAGTACCTCCGTACCGACAGCCCGCTCTGTTACCTTTTTAATAAATTCCTTAACAATCTTGAAATTAACGTCTGCCTCCAGAAGGGCGATTTTTACTTCTCGCATGGCAGCCTTTACATCTGCCTCCGTCAGCACGCCTTTACTTCTCAGCTGCTTGAATACCTCCTGCAGCTTATTGGAAAGATTTTCAAATGCCATCAATCGCGACCTCCTTTCAGGACAAGATATCGTCAGCGATTTTTTTCATTTTTGCGATTGCCTTCACCACAGATGCGTCCGGATTTTTCTTTTCCAGTCCCTCCATGATGTGCTTCATTTCCTGCACGGCTTTTTTCTGTGCCTGAAAACGGGAAACCAGCTGCAGCTTTTCCTCATAATCCAGAAGGATTTTCTCCGTCCGCTTCAGCTGATCGCGGACAGCCTGCCGGCTGATGGATAATTCCTCGCCAATCTCCGTCAGGGAGAGGTCGTTCTGATAATGCAGTTCATATACCTGCTTCTGTTTTTCCGTCAGCAATTCGCCATAAAAATCATAAAGCAAAGTCAGCTGCAAAATATCATCCATGTTCTTCCTGCCTCCTGTAAAGGATAACTACTTTACAATCACCTTGTCTATCCTACCAGAGAAATCTCCCCTTGTCAAGTATTTTTCCTTTACAGAGAAAACTTTTTCCCGATTCCTGTTTTTTCGATAAAATCAACGCTTTCGCGCCAGTCTGTCCTTGTAAAGCGGACAGCTTATTTTCGATTTTCCTTCCACACCGCAGGGTAATTCATGCAGTCATACGTCCGCTTTTCTCCCGAAACCCAGACCGCACTGTAATGCCCCTGCTTGGAATTGAACCGCCAGAACGCCTTGGGGCCTGCCCCCGTCAGATGGCAGTGCATGGCACTCAAAGCCCCATTATGTGATATGATTAAAACATGCTTGCTCTTGTTTTCCTTGATAATCTGCTCCAATCCTCTTGTCACGCGGTCATAAAATTCCATAAAGGCTTCCCCGTTTGGCATCCTTCTGTCTACCCAATCGGTCAGCCAGCCATGCCATTCCTCTAAATCCGCTTCGGACATTTCCTCCCATGTGCGGTTTTCCCAATCACCATAATATAACTCCCGAATTTCGGGAACAGGCTGAATTTCTCTGCCGTTCGCAATAATTTCCGCCGTATGATAGGCGCGCTTCAGATCACTGGAATAAATCGCATCAATATGTATCATTTCAAATGCCGCTCTCAGCTCCTCCGCCTGCGCGATGCCCTTTTCATTGATATCCGCATCATACCAGCCGTAGAACATATTTCTGGCATTCATATCCGTTTCACCGTGACGTACAAAATAAATCTTCATGCTCCTACCTCCTGTTTCCTTCCCATTGTACGATAAAATACCGCCGCAATGCAACAGAAAAAGCGGATACCTTGTCTGTACAAAGCACCCGCTTCTTCCATTCATTTCCTTATTTTACAGCAAAGGACATACAGTCTGTGCACTGGTCTTTGGTCGGATTCATTTCGTGTGTGCCCACCTGAATGGATTCCAGTGTACAGTAATTCTTTGTGTTGTGGTGATGTCTGCACTGCTCAACAGTACATTTGATACACTCATTACAGCGTTCCATAAAAATCCCTCCTCAAATTTGGTACAAACCTAGTATGCACTGTTTTTTTGAAATCATAACAGAAGCCTTTTCTTTTTTTAAAATTTCATTTCTAGCTTTGTAAAAAAATGTGAATTTTGTTGCAAAAGCTTTAAACTTTTTCAAATCTATTGCATTCTTTTTTCCCTCACACTATACTGATGAAAAGAAGAAAAATCATAGTTCTGATAAAGGAGGAAACAAAATGAATCGAAAACACCCCCTGCTCCTCGCCCTCAGTGCTGCTATGGTTATGGGTACATCCGCACCGGCTTTTGCTGCTGAAGCAACAGATGCCGCCACCAGAGAGGATGTCATCAGCCTGCTGTGGCAGCAGGAAGGCGCACCCGTCATCAATTATGCTCTGCCTTTTACGGACGTTGCCGATACTGCGGCAGATGCCGTTCGTTGGGCGGCGGAAGCCAAAATCGTCAGCGGCTACGGTAACGGAAAATTTGAGCCGAATCAGAAAATCACAAGAGAACAGCTTGCAGCCATTTTCTATCGCTATGCCGCTTATAAGGGCTATGATGTTTCCGTTGGAGAAAACACGAATATTCTCAGCTTTGCAGATGCTTCGGATATCACACCCTATGCCATTCCCGCAATTCAGTGGGCGTATGGCAGCGGTGTGTTCCTTGGTACGGAGGAATATGTTCTCCCTTCTGCCGCAGTTGCCGAGGCAGAGGTAACTACGATGCTGAAAAAAGTAACCGTACCCCCAGCTGCAACGGTTGTTGCGGAAATTCCGGAGGAATCCATCTCTTTGCTGTATAAGGGAAACGAAAATTTCGTATTAACCTCAAAGGATGTGCAGGAGCAATTTCAGTTAAATTGTCTGGTGGACGGCAGCTATGCACCGACACTTACACTTGCAGACTTAAATAACGATGGCAAGGATGAAATTTATGTGATTTTCACAGTTGGCGCAGGCAGCGGCTTCCATGTGGAAGGCATTGTCGCTTACGATAAAGAAACCTTAGAGGAATATTTCGTACCCGATCCCCGTGAAATCGCAGAACCGCTGATTACCGAAAAGGACGGAACCTATCAGCTTTCCACGAAGGAAGGCGTACATACCTTTACCGATTTAGGCAGCTATGGCAAGCTGGTTTTCAGTGATATGGTAACCTATCGCATTGTGGAAAACACGCTGACCGCAACCCTTTTGCTGCAAACCGCACCGGATACCGCCTGCGGCGAGCTGCAGCTGACCTATCAGCCTGTGGAGGGCGGCTTTATCCTGAAGGAAGCATCCTATCTTCCGAGCAAATAAATGAACCAAAAAGGAGTGTGTGCATGGCAGAAAAGAAAGCCACAACCAAAGCAACAGCAAAAAAAGCAACGGCGAAAAAACCGACAACCAAAAAGCTTTCCGTCACCTTGGATGCGGAAACCTATGCTTTATTGGAGGAATATATTGCCGAATTTGGCTTTACGAAGGATGGCTTTGTGAAAAAAGCCATTCTCGAAAAAATCAGCCGTGATAAAATCAGCAATATGATTGATGATATGATTCAGCTATAATTTTTCGGACATAAAAACCCCTGCACCTTCTTTTCAAGGTACAGGGGCTTTTGTTTGGTTTCAGAATTTTCTTATCGAATTTTTTTTGAATCTTTTTTTGATTATTTCTTTGTCTGCATGATTTCGATTACCTTCATATCGAGGGTATCCAGTGCTTCATGGCTCAGCTTTGCAAGGTTCTTTGCGGTATCCTCTGCTGCGGAGCTGTTGATACCATCGGAAACGCCGATTACACTTCCGTCCATTGCATACATTGCCGCATAAACCGCTTCACTCGCGCAGGCTGCAACCTTCACCGCACAGCCGCCCTTTGCGCCATCGCAGAAGATGCCGGCAACAGAGCCCATCATGTTCTGTACTGCGCCGCTTACCTGTGCAACTGTGCCGCCCATCATGTAAGCCATGCCTGCCGCAGAGCCTGTCCCTGCCAGCATTGCGCCGCAAACGGGGCTCAGTCGACCAACGTATTTCTTCATATACATAATCATCAGCATGCCCATGAATTCCGCTCTCAGCAGCTTTTCTTCGGGGATGCCCATTCTGTCTGCGAATACCGCCATGGGCAGTGTGGTGGAAATGCCCTGGTTGCCGCTGCCGCAGAAGGTCATAACGGAGCCGTTGCCGCCGCTCATACGGAAGTCAGCCGCCGCCGCGGGAATACTTCTGACTGCTGTTACAACGTCAGATTTCAGCAGACCCTTTTTCAGCAGATCCTGTACCGTAGGGCCAACGCCGAAGGCATATTTTTTCTCCATGCCCTTTTTCGCAATTTCCATATTGATGTCAATGGCTTCCTTAATGAACTGCAAATCCGCAACATCCACTTCGTTTGCCCAGTGATAAAATTCAGAGAAGGTGTGCTTTGTTACATCAAAGGTGCCTTCCTTTTCTTCGCTTTCGACTGCTTCCTTCTTCACTCTTTTATCCAGCAGCACTTCGCCGTTCTTTTCGCAGAACACAAGATTGTCATGCTCGTCCTCTGTGATGGTGTGTACGGTATCCTTGCCGTCCGTTGCAGTACATTCAATGTAGAACTGACTGCTTTTCAGAACCTTTACATGCACAAAGCCTTCCGCAACGAGCTTTTTCGCCTTTTCCACATGCTCAGGCTTGATGCCCGCGCAAATTTCCATGGTATTGCCGGGCTTGCTCAGCAGCATCCCCAGCACACACGCCAGCTCAATGCCGTAAGTCCCTGCATTGGGAATCTGTACGCTGTACGCATTTTTGAAAATATTGGAGCTGATAAGCATTTCCAGCTTCTGTGTGGGCGCATCCAGATGCTCACAGGTTCTGGAAACCGCCAGTGCCAGTGCAACAGGCTCGGTACAGCCCATACTGGGCTTCATTTCTGCTTTAATCGCATTGATTACTAAATTCATATCCATAATTCTTCCTCCTATATCTCCCAATCATTTTATTTTTCCTTCCGCAGATATATAAAGCAAGAATCGTGCCAAAAAGAAAACCGCCTGTTTTCGGCGGTTTTTTTATTCTGTTTTCTCATATATGAGAATCAAATTTCATCCTTATCGGATTGTTCTTTTTCCTGTACGTCATTCAAAGACAGATTCTTTTTTTCTGTCTGCATTACAACAAAAAATCTCCTATTTTCTGCCGAAAATACAGGTACAATTTTTATATACAAAAATTTCTCATTTCTGATAACGATTCTCATTTTTAAGAATTATAATAAATCATATTTTTTCAGCTTACGGTACAGCGTTGCACGGCTGATTTTCAAATTTTCTGCCAGCTGATTTTTTTCCTCCAGCGTTGCGCCCTTCTTCACCATGCTGCTCAGCACGCGCTTTTCATAGTCCTCCACAATCTCATCCAGAGACCAATCCTCAAAACCCTTGCCGGAGCGCATCACGATATGGTCGGGCAAATCCGAAAGCTGAATGATTTCTCCCTCTGCAATATTTTCCAGATATTCAATAATATTTTTCATTTCACGCACATTCCCCGGCCAGTCATAGCTTGTCAGCGTCTGCAGCGCCTCAGGCGAAACGCCGCGCATGCTCTTTCCCAGCTTCTGATTATAATACGCAATGTAATACTCTATCAGCGCAGGCAAATCCTCCTTACGCTTGCGCAGGGGCGGCAACTCAATGGGGATAATGTTCAGCCGATAATACAAATCCTCGCGGAACGTCCCCTCCTCCACCATCTGCTCGATGTTTTTATTCGTCGCACAAATCACGCGGATATCAATGGGAATCGGCTTCGTGCCGCCAATCCGTTCCACCACGCTTTCCTGCAGCACGCGCAGCAGCTTTGTCTGCACCGGCAGAGGCATGTCCCCGATTTCGTCCAGAAAAATCGTACTGCCATGCGCCAGCTCAAATTTCCCGATGGAGCCATGCTTTTTCGCCCCTGTGAACGCGCCCTCCTCGTAGCCGAATAATTCGCTTTCAACCAGATTTTCGGGAATCGCTGCACAGTTAATAGAAATCATCAGCTTATCACGGCGGTCACTCAGGGCATGAATCATCTTCGCCATAATCTCCTTCCCCGTACCGCTTTCACCGCGCAGAAAAACGGTCGAATTCGATTTTGCGACCTTCTTGCCAATCCGAATGGCTTCCTTCATTTTCTGGCTGTCCCCAACGAAGGACCATCCCTTTTCCGCATCATGCACTACCTGCAGCTGCTGCTCCAGACGCTCCTTCGCCTCGTCCGTATACAGCTTGCTTTCCAACAGGACAGACATATATTTCAGAAATTCCTCCATCTGCCCTCTGTTTTCCAGAAGGTTTTTTCGTTCCCCCTCGCTGAAGGCAATGATGGAAATGATACCGACCACAGCCCCCTCCTTGAAAATAGGATAGGCAACATTCGCAAGCTCTCTACAGGTTGTGCGCTTTTCGCAGCCCTTGCAATTCAAATCCGCCATGCTGTCCATAATACTGCCGCTCTCGCCGGAAACCAGAATATGATGAAAAAAATTCGCGTGAGTCACAGTTTCGCCAATCTCGTCCGCATAAATGCCTGTTCCAGCCACACGAACCAATTCATTATCCACAATCGTAACATCTACATCCAGAATGGACGCAATCGCCTTCACATACGCCTGAATAAAGGATTGTATCTTCATCAAAGCCGTCATATTGCTTCCCCCTTTCAAAAAAAGCCTTAGACCCAAAGGGGTCTGCAAGACTCCTGAAAATCTAAGGCTCCGTTCTCATTTTATATTGTCAATCATTCCACGTTTTTTTCTTCATGGAAATTCTTTTCCGCTCTATGCTCATTCAGCACAACCTGCGCAATATTCATTGCATGGTCGGAAACACGTTCCAGATTCCCCAGAAGGTCGATGAAGTGAATCCCGGCGTTAACACTGCATTCCGCATTGGACAGACGCTCGATATGCCCTGCGCGCAGCTTCTTTTCCATCGCATCAACCTGATCCTCTAAGAAGGAGGTCTTTACGGCATAGGTGATATCGTCCAGCTCCAACGCCTTCACCGCATTGTCGTATGCCCCCAGTGTTGTAGTGGACATTTCGTTCAGCTCCTCCAAAGCCGTATCGGAGAAGGAAATCCCCTCCTGCTTCATTTCTTCCGCCAATTCCACGATATTTTCCGCATGGTCGCCCACACGCTCCATGTCGCTGACTGTGTTGAGCAAGGAGGTTACCATTTCATTATCCTTATCGCTCAGATGCAGCATACACAAATCAATCAGATACTTGGAAATATTATCACAAAGCTTATCAATGACAAACTCTCTCTGCTTTACATCTGCCATCTTTTCCTCATCGTGGTCAGAAAGCGTAGAGAGTGCCAAGGAAAGGTTCTCTCTCGCAATACGCCCCATGCGGATGGTTTCCAGCTTTGCGCCCTCTACCGCAACAGAAGGAGTGGACATCATACGCTTGTCCAGATGCACCAGCTCTGCCTCGTCGCTCTTTGTTTCCACCGCCTTGAGGCCGTTTACCTTCATGGCAAATTTGATGATATAGCCGCTGAAGGGCATCAGGATAATCGTTGTACCCACGTTGAAAACCGTATGGATAAAGGAAATCTGCGTCATATTGATAATGCCCTCGCCATAGGAAGGGTCCAGTCTCGCAAACAGAAACATTGCAAGAATACTGAAAATAATCGTACCCGCAATATTGAAGGTCAGATGCATCGTACCAACGCATTTTGCATTTTTGCTTGCACCGACAGAGCTTAAAATTGCAGTCACACAGGTACCGATATTCTGCCCCATGATAATGAATACTGCCGCATTCGTAGGAACCAGCCCTGCGGATGCCAGAGAGAGCAGGATACCCTGCGATGCAGAGGAGCTCTGGATAATCGCCGTTACGCCTGCGCCGACCAGAATCCCCAGAAAAGGATTAGAGCCCATAGAAATAAAGGCTGTCTTAAATACCTCGGATTCTCTCAGGGGATAAACCGCATCAGACATGGTATTCATACCGATAAAAAGGATACCAAACCCAATGATGATACCGGCTACATCCTTGCTTTGCTGCCTTTTCCCCACCAGCGTTATGATTACGCCGACCATAACTGCGATTGGTGCCAGTGTAGAGGGGCTGAACATTTTTGCCCATTCACCTGCGGAAACCAACCAACCCGTGATGGTTGTACCGATATTCGCACCCATGATAACGCTGATTGCCTGTGTCAGATTCATCAGCCCTGCATTTACAAAGCCGACAACCATAACCGTTGTGGCAGAGGAGCTTTGGATAATCGCCGTAACCAATGCACCCAGCGCAATGCCCATCAGCTTATTCTGCGTCAGCACTTCAAGAATCTTCTTCATTTTGGAGCCGGCAGCGTGCTGTAAGCCGTCCGCCATGATGTTCATGCCATAAATGAACATCGCCAGACCACCAATAAAGGGAATTACTATAGAACTCATTTTTTCCTCCGTTTTTTCTTCGATTCGATTGTAAAATTTTCCTAAAAACCATGTAAAATCTTTGTTTTACATCCTGAATAATGATATCATAAACAACAGACAGCCGCAATGAAAAATCATCGGTTTTTGGCAATTTCCACCGAATGAACAGAATCTTAACAAATTTTCTTTTCTGCACTTGTCATTTCGCATGAGTTTTGTAAAATCTTTGTTAAATTCAATTTCACTTTTCCCAATGCCTTTCTTCTTTATACAAAAGAATCTGTATACACAAAAAAGCCTCGGATAAATCTATCCGAGACTTTCTTTTTTTGCTTACAGAACCTTATTCAGGAAATCCTGTGTTCTCTTATTCTGTGGATTGCCGAACACCTCTGCCGGTGTTCCCTGCTCCACGATATAGCCGCCGTCCATGAAAATCACACGATCAGCAACCTCTCTGGCAAAGCCCATTTCATGCGTTACTACAATCATGGTCATGCCATCCCTTGCAAGCTGCTTCATAACCTCCAGAACCTCGCCGACCATTTCGGGATCGAGTGCGGAGGTAGGTTCGTCAAACAGCATAATATCGGGACTCATTGCCAAAGCTCGTGCAATGGCAACACGCTGCTGCTGTCCGCCGGAAAGATTGGGGGGATATTCCCCTGCCTTTTCCGCCAGTCCGACTGTAGCCAGAAGGCGTTCCGCTGTTTGCTTTGCCTCCGCCTTTGTCAGCTTCTTTCTGTCCACAGGCGCAAGCATAATATTTTCCAATACACTCAGATGAGGGAACAGATTAAACTGCTGAAATACCATGCCGATATTTTCTCTCACCTTATTGATATTGCATTTGGGATCTGTAATATCATTATCGTCAACAATAACAGTACCTGCAGTCGTTTCTTCCAGACGATTCAGGCAACGCAGAAATGTAGATTTGCCGGAACCGGAAGGACCAATCAGACAAACGACTTCCCCTTCCTTGACTTCCAGATCAATCCCCTTCAAAACCTCAAGGCTGCCAAAGCTTTTTTGCAATTTTTCTACTTTTACCTTAATCATTTGTTTGACAACCTCCTTTCAACCAGCTGAAATGCTTTTGTCAGCACGATTACAACAACATAATACATAACCGCAACAATCGCATAGGTTTGGAAACTCTGATAGTTTCTTGCTACAATCAGCTGTCCCTGACGCATCAATTCGCCGCAGCCGATAACGGAAAGGATGGTGGTATCCTTCAATGTAATGATAAACTGGTTCAGTACGGATGGAATAACAATACGAATTGCCTGTGGCAGAATGATTTTTCTCATCGCAACGCCATAGGGCAATCCCAGACTTCTTGCCGCCTCCATCTGCCCTTTGTTGACTGCCGCAATACCGCTTCTGAAAATTTCAGACAGATATGCACCGGCATTCAGGCACAGAACCAAAATCGCCGCACTAAAGGGTGTAATCCGGATATGTAACGCACCTGTGATACCGAAATAGATGAAGAATGCCTGTACCATCAGGGGAGTCCCACGAATCAGGCTCAGATAAATACCCGAAATCCAGTTCAGAGGCTTCACCTTGGAAATGCTGAACATGCACATCACCATGCCGACAACCACAGCCAAAATCAATGAAAAGACTGTCATTTGCAGTGTAAGCTTCAGCCCTAATGTCAGCTGCGGCATACACTGTCCCACATACTCAAAAAAACTACTCATGAGGCACTACTCCTTAAGGAATTATTCCTGAATATATGTATCCAGAATTTCCTGATATTTGCCATTTTCTTTCAGGTTAGCAAGACCTGTGTTGAACATTTTCAGCAGCTCTGCATTTTCGCCCTTGCCAACTGCAAAGCCGTAGGAGCTGCCCTGTTCCTTATCTGTTACCATTTTCAGACCGTTGCCCTGTGTGATGCCATAGCCCAGTACGGGGTAGTCTTCAAAGCAGGCTACGCTGTTGCCAACCTTAACATCCATGCACATTGCATCGGAGGTATCGAATACAACTGTTTCAAAGCCATATTTATCCTTAATGGATTCAGCAAAATCATAGCCCTCTGTACCTCTCTTAACGGCAACCTTTTTGCCCTTCAGGTCTTCATAGGATTTAATATCGTTATTGGATTCTGCGATACCCATAACAACACCACTGTCGAAATAAGGATCGGAGAAGTCGAATTTCTTCTGTCTTTCGGGTGTGATGGACATACCTGCGATAACACCGTCAGCCTGACCGGATTCCAGTGCCTGTACAGCCGCATCAAAGCCCAGATACTGCAGGTCATATTTAAAGCCCTGGTCTTCTGCAATTGCAGCCAGCAGATCCATATCAACGCCTACATATTCGCCTGCGTCATTCTGGAATTCAAAGGGCGCAAAGGTTGTATCTGTTGCGATTACATATGTTTTTGTGTCCGCAGCATCATCACCGCCGCCGCATGCTGTCATGCCAACTGCCATTACTGCTACCATTGCCATAGCTGCAAATTTCTTTAATAAACTCATTATAAATTCCTCCCTTTTTCTTTTTCCCATTTTTACGAGCTGCCGAAGCTTTCCTCCGCAGCCTTACTGCTTGATTTCCTGCCGAAGCATGGCAAGAAGGGAACTGCTGCCCAGTCTGTCAGCCCCTGCCGCAAGAAAAGCCTCCGCATCGGCAACAGATTTGATGCCGCCTGCCGCTTTAATCTTCGTATCCCCTGTTACATATTTTTTAAACAGCCGAATATCCGCGAGCGTTGCCCCGCCGCCGGCAAAGCCTGTGCTGGTTTTGATGAATTCCGCCCGAGAGCGGCTCACCACATCACAAAGAGCAATTTTTTCTTCTTCTGTCAGCAAGCAGGTTTCAATGATGACCTTTAACCGCTTCTCACCACAGGCATCCTTCACCGCATTGATTTCCTGCAAAATCGCATCATAGCTTTTTGCCTTTGCCCAGCCGATATTGATGACCATATCAATCTCCGCTGCGCCGTTTTGTACCGCTTCTGCTGCTTCAAAGACCTTCACTGCCGTTGTCTGGTATCCGTTCGGAAACCCGATCACCGTGCAGATAGGAAGTCTTTCTCCCACAAATTCCGCGGCCTGCTTCACAAAAGAAGGTGGGATACATACCGAGGCCGTTCCAAAGTCCATTCCCTCCTGACAAATCTCACGGATTTGCTCCCAGACTGCGTTCTGTTTCAGCAGAGTATGGTCAATAAAACGGAAAATTTCATGCTTATTCATGCACTTTCCTCCTTTATCCCACGAAATTACCTAAAAAGTATACCATAAAAATGCAGACATAACAATGTCGGTTTTTTTATCATTTTTTAATGTTTTTTCTATCAATTACGCATTTTTATGAAAATTTTTAATATTATTCAAAATTTGCATATATAAAATTTCAATAAAAAATATCAATAAAAAACTCCCACCATGGTCACGCCACAATGGGAGCTTTGCACACGGGATTATTCTGCTGCGGGAGCTTCTTCCACAGGAGCATCTGCCTGTCTCTTGGAAAGGCTGATTTTTTTCTGGTCGGAATTTACTTCCAGAACCTTCACGTTGATGATTTCGCCAACCTTCAGTTCATCTTCGGGTTTTACAACGTGCTTGTTTGCAATCTGGGAAATGTGTACCAGACCATCTACGCCGGGTTCCAGTTCAACGAATGCACCGAAGGGTACCATACGAACAACCTTACCCTCAACGATGGAGCCAACTGCATATTTGTCAGCTGCCAGCTTCCAAGGGTTCTTGTCTGCATCCTTCAGGGACAGGCTGATTTTGCCCTTTTCCTTATCTACATCCAGAACGAATACTTCAACTTCCTGACCTTCCTTCAGAACCTCTCTGGGGTTGGAAATTCTGCCCCAGCTCATTTCGGAAATGTGAATCAGGCCATCTACGCCGCCCAGATCAACGAATGCGCCGAAGTCTGTCAGTCTGGAAACAGTACCTGCAATCTTGGAGCCAACTGCGATTGTTTCAAACAGAGCTGCCTTCTTTGCTGCGATTTCCTTTTCAACCAGATCTTTTCTGCCGCCGATAATACGACGTTTTACTCTATCCATTTCAATGATATTGAATTCCAGCTCCTGACCCTTGAATACGCTCAGATCCTCGATGAATCTGTTGGAAACCTGAGAGGAAGGAATGAATACTCTTACGCCGTTTACAACTGCAATCAGACCGCCCTTTACAACGTCTGTTACAGTACCTGTAACAACTGTTTTTTCATTGAATGCCTTTTCGATATCTTCCATGCCCTTCTGTTCTTCGATACGCTTTCTGGACAGAAGTACATTGCCATCGCCGTCATTTACACGAACAACGAAAACTTCGATTTCATCACCGGGCTGTACAACCTGGCTGGGAACTACTGTTGTATCTCTGCTGAATTCGCCTCTGGGGATAACACCGTCAGATTTGAAACCCAGATTAACGGAAACCTCTTCGCCTACAACCTGAATAACGGTGCCTTTTACAACATCGCCTGTGTGCAGGGTAACAAGAGAATCTTCCAGCATCTGCTCAAAACTCACTTCTTCAACATTTACATTTTCAATTTCGCTCATAGTAACTACTACCTCCTTAATTATTGCAGGTGGTGTGGACGCACCCGCAGTTATCCCTATTCTATCATCCTTCTTGAAAGTTTTCAACACTAAATCGCAAATTGTTTCAATATGAACCGTATTCTCGCAATTTTTTTTACAAATCTCAACCAATTTTTGTGTATTAGAGCTTTTTTTGTCCCCGATGACAATCATTTTATCCACATTCTGGGAAAGCTCCATGGCTTCCTTCTGCCTCTTTTCCGTCGCAGAGCAAATGGTCTGGGAAATCTCCATTTTCAGACCCTTCTGCCGCAAAATGGCAAGCATATCGTCAAACTTGCTCTGGCGGAAGGTTGTCTGCACCACAACGGCGTAGTCCTTCTCCGTATCCAGCACCGCCGCCTTTGCCTCCTCAGGGCTTTCCAGAATAACGGCTGTATTGCCGCACCAGCCGTTAATGCCCTGTACCTCCGGGTGCTTTCCGTCTCCGGCAATGATGATGCTTTTGCCCTGATTCCACGCTTCATTCACAATCGTGTGTATCTTCTTGACAAACGGACAGGTGCCGTCCACCATTCGCATGCCCTTTTCCTCCAGCACATCATACAGAAACTTTCCGACACCGTGCGAACGAATCACAACCGTACCCTCGTCAATCCCGTCCAGGCTTTCAATGATATGCAGCCCCTTGGCATCCAGGTCCTTCGTGACCTCCTTGTTATGAATCAGAGAACCATAGGAATACAGCGGTGCGCCGTTATTTTTTTCTATTTCCGCATACGCCATCTCAATCGCACGCTTCACGCCAAAACAAAACCCTGCGGATGCCGCCAGTGTTACATTGCTCATTCCTTCACCTTCAATTCTTCCACCTTATCCATAATCACCTTCGTGATTTCTCCCATCAGCTCTGTTGTCAGCTTTTTATCCCGAAATTCATCCAACGTCAGCGGCTCACCATAGCGAATCGTAAGCTTGCTGCGGAATTTATAGGTGCCGCTGATGGCGCAGGGAATCACAGGTGCATTTCCCTTCATCGCAAAAAGCGCCACGCCTGCCTTTGCCGCAACGTCCTCGCCTGCCTTTACCCGTCTGCCTTCCGCAAAAATGCCGACAATCTTGCCTTCCTTCAAAAGCTTGATTGCTGTCTTGACCGCCTTCATATCCATGGAAACCTTGCGGTCAATTGGGAATACGCCCAACTGGTCAAGCACCCATGAAAACAGCTTATTTTTAAATAATTCCTTCTTTGCAATATAATGCGGCAGCCTGTCCAGATAAATCGCCGTGGAAACAGGATCATAATTGCTGTAATGGTTGCTGCAAATCACACCGTTGCCGGTTTCTGGAATATTTTCCTTCCCGATGATTTCCACCTTGAACATAATGGCATACCAGATTTTCACCAGAAAAATCGCTACATAATAGACCCATGATTTCTTTTCTGTATCCTTCATTTTTCTTTCACCCTTTCCGCAACAATATCTAAAATAGCCTGCAGCACAGCATCTATGCCCATGCCTGTCGAATCCAGAGAAACCGCATCTGCCGCCCTTTTCAAGGGACTGTGCGCTCTGTGCATATCGTTGTAATCCCTCTCAAGAATCATTTTCTTGATTTCTTCAAAATCCGCCGTTTCGCCTTTTTCCTGCAATTCGCCCACACGACGGCGCGCACGCTCCTCCACGCCGGCATCCAGATAAATCTTCACCTCGGCATCGGGCAGAACAACCGTCCCAATATCTCTGCCATCCATAATCACAGAATGCTCCCGCGCCATTTCCTGCTGCAATTCCACCATCCGCGCACGCACCTGCCGATACGCCGCAACCGTGGATGCACCCTTTCCGATTTCCGCCGTGCGGATTTCCGCCGTAACGTCCCTTCCGTTCAGAAAAATGCGCTGACCGCCTTCTTCGGGTACAATTTTCATCTGCAAATCTGCCAGCGCCGCAACCACAGCCGCTTCATCCGCAAGGGCAATGCCCTTCTCCGTGCAGAACAGCGCAACCGTACGGTACATCGCGCCCGTATCCACATAAATAATGCCCAGTCTCTTGGCAACCAGCTTAGCAACGGTGCTTTTTCCTGAGCCGGCAGGCCCATCCACCGCAATGGCAAATCGTTTCATGCTTTTTTTCCTCCTTATTCCGCGCAAACCGCATTCCCTGCCGCAAAGCCTGTGGAAAATGCAATTTGCAGATTAAAGCCGCCCGTATATGCGTCCACATCCAGAACCTCACCTGCAAAATGCAGCTGCTTCACAAATTTGCTCTCCATCGTCGCAGGGTCAATCTCATTCACCTGAATCCCGCCGCAGGTCACAACCGCTTCGTTATAGCCCGTTGTCCCCGTAATCGTGAGCGGCAGTTCCTTCAAAAGCCCAACCAGACGCTTTCTTTCTTCCTTCGTCACACTGTTTACCTTTTTGCGCGCATCAATCCCCGAAAGACGAATGATAACGGGAATCAGCTTCTGCGGCAGAAGTGCATCCAGTGCGTTTGCAAAATCCTTATTCGCAAATTTTTCAAAATCGCGCAGAATACGCGCATCCAGCTTTTTCTCATCCATCGCAGGCTTGAGGTCGATGTAAAGCCGATATCCTTCCTCTATCGTCAGAATGATATGCCTGCTCGCACTCAGAATCACAGGACCGGAAACGCCGAAATGCGTAAACAGCATTTCCCCGAAGTCACTGTAAACCTTCTTGCCCTTCTTATTTTTTATCGTAATTTCAATATTTTTCAGACTCAGCCCCATCAGCTCATGGCACCATTCTTCTTCTGTTCTGAGCGGCACCAAAGAGGGGTACAGCTTCGTCACATGATGTCCTGCCGCCTTCGCAAAGCGGTAGCCATCCCCCGTAGAGCCTGTACCGGGATAGGAAAGACCGCCCGTGCAGACAATCACGCCGTCTGCCCTTTCTTCCTTTCCGTTTTTCAGCCGAATCCCTTCTGCCCTGCCGTCCGCAATCAGAATACCCTCCACAGGACTTTCCAGATGCAGCTTCACCCCATTTTTCTTGAGGTATTTTTCCAATGCCAGCACCACATCCAGAGAACGGTCAGACACAGGAAATACACGCTTGCCGCGCTCCACCTTCAGCTCCAACCCCTGCTCCTTAAAAAATTCCTGCAAGCCGAAGCTGTCCAGCTGGTAAAAGGCGCTGTATAAAAAATAGGGATTGCCGGGGATATTTTCCAGAAGCCCCTCCACATCGCTGTCATTCGTCACATTGCAGCGTCCCTTGCCCGTAATCAGGATTTTCTTCCCGATGCGGTTATTTTTTTCGTAGAGATGCACCTCATGTCCCCGTTCTGCCGCGCGTCCTGCCGCCATCAGTCCTGCCGCACCGCCGCCGACCACGATAATTTTCTTCTTCATTTTTCTTCACCCTTTTCAAACAGCTCTGCCATTTCCAGATGCGCCTTATCGTTTAAGGTCATGAGCAGCTTTCTGCCGTCCTCCATCACATCCACCATCGTCACAGAGGTATTTGTCATCCATGTCTTACGGTAAAATTCATCCCCCATGCCAAGCAGACCGACCAGCATCACGCGCAGCAGTCCGCCATGCGAAACAATCGCGACATTCTGCCCCTTATGGCGCTCTGCCAGTGCTTCAAAGCCTTCCAATGCACGATCCATCGCATTCTGAAAGGAGCCTTCTCCGGGCACAGGATGGTCAAAGGGATTTTCAAAAAAATCTATATATGCCTTGCCATATTTTTCCTTCAGCTCCGCGATGGTATGTCCTTCCCATTCGCCGAAGTTGATTTCTCTGAAATGTGCATCCTGAATGGGGGTCAGCCCATGCGCCGCCGCCAACGGTGCCGCAGTTGCCACCGCCCTGTCCAGAGGGGATACATAGACCACATCCAGCGGCAGGAATTTGAAGCGTTCCCCCAAAAGGCGCGCCTGCTCCCTGCCTGCATCATTCAGCTGTATATTCGTGCAGCCCTGATATCGGCCGCCCTTGTTCCAATCCGTTTCCCCATGACGAATGAGGTAAAATCTTGTTTTGTTCTGTTCCACGAGGCTTTTCCTCCTTATTCTCAATAGTTTCCTAAGTATATATTATACGGCAAGCACTACCGCCTTTCAAGTAAAAAAGACCGCCTTGGAAAACTCCCAAAGCAGTCCCTTCTTTTTATAATCTCTTTAAATATCTGATTTCCTTCTCTGTCAGATGGCGATATTTCCCCTTCGGCAAATCCCCCAGCGTAAGCTCTCCCGTTGCTACCCTTTGCAGCTGTGCCACAGGATGCTTGATGGATTCGCACATTTTACGCACCTGTCGGTTTCTGCCCTCATGAATCACGATTTCCGCCGTGCAGAAGCGTCCGTCCTTCTCTCTTTCGAGAATCTGAATCTTTGCAGGCTTCGTTTTCCTTCCATCAATCACAACGCCCCTGCGGAATTTCTGCAATGCCCCCTCATCGGGCACACCGTATAGCTTCGCAATATAGGTTTTCTCTACATCATGCTTGGGGTGCGTCAGCTTATAGGTCAGGTCTCCGTCATTTGTCAGCAGCAGAAGCCCCGATGTATCATAATCCAAACGCCCGACAGGGAAAATGCGCGCGTTCACGCCCTTAATGAGGTCTACCACCGCAGGTCTGCCGAACTGCTCCTTCGCCGTTGTCACATAGCCGACCGGCTTATGCAGCATAAGATAGACAAGCTTGGTGTCCTTTTTGCTGATTTTCCTGTCCAGATAGGACACCTCATCCTTTTCGGGGTCAATCTTCAGCCCCATTTCGGTTACAACCTTCCCGTTGACCTTCACCTTTCCCTGTGCAATCAGCTCCTCTGCCCTTCTGCGGGATGCCACGCCTGCCTCAGCCAGAAATTTCTGCAATCGTTCCAATTTTTCTTCCATATATCTTAACTCCGTTCTCAACCTGTATTTTTCATTCGATTTTCCTCAGTATACATGAGCCTTCGCAGAAAGTCAAAAGTTTCTCTAATCTTTCCAATCTCGCCAGCTGAGCCACCCCTCCGCCAGGCGAAGCAGTCGCTGTGCAAGGGTAAACGGTTCTGCATCCTCTGCCGCAAGCAAATCCACCGCCGCAAGGCGTTCCTCTCCAAGCCAAAGCACCGCCTGCCCCAGCCTTTCGCCCCGATGCACAGGCGCGGCAAGCTCCTTTGGCAAGTCTGCCGTCAGGTACAGTTTTTCGATTTCCGCATCAGAAAATAACGCCGTATAGCCCTCTGCAAGAATCGTTTCCATCTGCGCTGTCGGAGAATCGGTAATGCGGATTTCCCCGAAGCTCTCCCCTGCCTGCACTGCCTCGTAGGGATGAAAGACCGCGAAGCCATAGTCCATTAGGACTTTCGTATCCGTCCACTTTTTCTGCTTGCCTGCATCCCCCCAGCCACTGCCAAGCACCGCCGAAACCAGCCGCACGCCGTCCCGTTCCGCCGCGCCGACAAAGCAATGCCCTGCCCGATTGGTGTAGCCTGTTTTAATGCCAAGCGCGCCGCTGTATTCCTGCAAAAAGCGGTCTGCATTTGTCACACTGCAAGAGTGCTTTCCCGTCAAATCAGACACATGAATCTCCTGCTGTGCGATAATCTCCCGAAAGGTTTCGTTTTCCAGCGCATACGCCCCAATCAACGCCATATCGTAGGCGGTGGAGTGGTGCTGCTCCGCTGTCAGGTGGCTGTCCAATCCGTTGGGCGAGCCAAAAACCGTATCCCTTGCGCCGATTTCCTTTGCCTTCTTCGTCATTTCCGCGCAGAACTTCTCCACGCTTCCCGAAGTCTGCTCCGCCAGTGCCACCGCCGCATCATTATAGGAGCGCAGGAGCATGGCAGAAAGCAAATCTCCGACCTGCCACTGCTCTCCCTCCTGCAAGCTCATGTGTACCTTTGGCTGCTGTGCCGCGTTTTTGCTGACCGTGACAACCTCCGTCAGGCTTGCCCGCTCCAGAACCAGTATCGCTGTCATAATCTTCGTGGTGCTTGCCATCGCAAGAGGTACGTCCGCATTCTTCCCCCACAACAGCCGCCCTGTTTTTCCGTCAATCAACGCTGCGCCCTGCGCCGCAACGGTCGGCTCTGCGGCAAGAGTCGGCACACTTCCCATCTGCAATAAAAAAAGCAGGAAAAAAAGAATTGCTCTCCGTTTCATAGGCATCCCTCCTCCTGCTATCTTTATTCTGTTTTTCGCTTATGTATGAAACTCTGTTTCCGCATCCTTCTCCTTGGCTTCTTCCGAATTTTCTTCCTCCAAAGGCGGCAGCTCCCGAATACTCTTAAAGCCGAAATACCGCAGAAATTCCTTGCTTGTGCCAAACAAAATCGGCTTGCCGGGGGTATCTGCCCGCCCGACCTCACAAATCAGCCGCTTTTCCAGAAGCCTCGTCACCGCATGGTCGGAATTGACCCCTCGGATTTCCTCCACCTGCGCACGCGTCATCGGCTGCTTATAGGCGATAATCGCCAGCGTTTCCAGAAGGGACTGCGTCAGTCCCTGCCGCTGTGGGCTTTTATACATATTGCGGATATATTCAAAGCATTCCGCCGCCGTACACATCTGATACGCGTCCGCAATCTCCACAATCCGCAGTCCTCGTTTTTCCTTCTCATATTTATCCGCAAGGGAAAGCACGACTGCCCGCGTCGTTGCCTGATCCAGCTCAATCGTCTGCGCGATGGATGCCAAGGGCACCGCGTCACCGGCAATAAACAGCAGGGACTCCACAACCGCTTCCAGCTCCGATAATCTCATTCTGCCCCTCCCTCATCATATCTGCTGATGAAAATTTCACCAAAGTTTTTCTCCTGCGTAATCTGCACTTCCTTTTGCTTAATCAGCTCCAACAGCGCCAGAAAGGTCACAACCCTTTCCATCTTCCCTGCATTTCTGCGGAAAATGGTATGGAAGGCTGTTTTTTCATGCGGATGCAGAATCAGCATATCACGGATGTATTCCATCTTTTCGCCAACGGTAAATAAATCCTTCTGCACCGAACGGAAGGAGCTGCGCACCTTATCCTCCTTGGTTTCCTTTCTCGCCATCACCTGCCGGAACGCCTGATAGAGGTCATCCATGGTGATGCCCTGCAATAAATCCTCCAATTCCTGCGGCGGCTGCTCCTTCAGCTTTGCCACAGAGGCATCCGCTTCCTTATAGTACACAAGCGCCGCTTCCTCCTCGCGCTCCTTGAGGGTCTCCGTTGCATCCTTAATCCGCTTATATTCCAGCAGACGCTGTACCAGCTCCTCTCTGGGGTCAGGGCCTTCCTCCTCCTCTGCCTTCGGCTTGGGCAGGAGCAGCTTGCTTTTGATTTCAAGCAGCGTTGCCGCCATCAGCAAAAATTCGCTCATGCCATCCATATCCCTGTCCTCCGCCGCATCCAGATAGGCGAGGTATTGCTCCGTCAGCGCCGCAATGGGAATATCATAAATATCAATTTCGTTTTTTTCAATCAGATGATATAGCAAATCCAAAGGGCCTTCAAACGCCGCCAGTCTGATATTGATTGTCTCCATAGAATTCCCTTCCCCACGCTTACATCAAACCAATCATGCCGCCGAACAGGGAAAGCACCGCGTAAATGATTTTATCCATGAAGCCTGTAATCATCCCGAAGAACAGCAGGAACAGAAACAGCATCTGAATCAGCTTTTCATTCTGCATATATTTGAAATACTGATTTGCCGGCAGCAGCACCGCAAGCACCTTTGTGCAGTCCATAGGCGCAACAGGCAGTACATTATACACCGCCAGCGCAACATTATAATATGCCAGATAATGAAGCAGTGTGCCGATATAATACCCCTTGCTCCGGAATGTGCCATAAGCCAAAAGGAACACCAGACCCAGAATGAGATTGACTACGGTCGGCAGAATCGCAACCAGAAGCGTATCTCTTTTTCTGTTTTTATAATATAATGCACTCGTTTCCACAGGCTTGCCCCAGCCGAAGCCGCCGCTGTAGAGCATCATCAGGAAGCCGATGGGCTCAAAATGCTTGACGGGGTTCAGCGTCACCTGTCCCTGACTTTTGGGGTAAGTATCCCCCAGAACCGTTGAGGTCAGTGCTCTGACAAATTCGTGGACGGTTGTTGCCACCAGAATCCCCGGAATCCCCAGAAGTATTACCAAAAAAGAACCATTCATAGTTTCAAATCCTCTCTGCGATAGTTTTTGGCAAAATGCCGTATTGTTATATTTTACCCGAAGGGCAGAAATTAGTCAAATCCAACAAAAAAGCCTGTACGAAAGCAACTTCCTACAGGCTGTTCTTTTTTTAATACCGCAGAGGAATATCCGAAAGCAAAACGGGAATATCCAGTCCCTGTGTTTTCAGAAAATATTTCATGCCACGCACGGCAATATCGCTGTTGTTTTTTGCGCCAACCATGACACTCTGCAAGGGAAGCTCCTGCTGCTCCGTCTCCAGCTCCACCATGATATAGGGAAGAAAAATCTGATCCAGCAGGCGAAACTGCGGTCTATCCTGCCCCTTCTCATAATGCAGCGGCGGAAAAATGAACCGATATTCCTCCTCCCCTGCAAAATAGCTTTTTTTGAAAAACATTGTATACACAGAGCAGACCACCGCCATTGCATCGACCAGCTGATTCAGCGATTCCTCCGAAGGAATTGCGTCCTCCTCGAAAAAGCCCTGCAAATCCTTCGCTCCCTTTTCCACAAGGCTATGGATGCAGGAAAGCAGGCTTTCCAGAAGCCCGTTCATCTGCTCCTCCTCATCATAAATCACCGTTCCGTGCAGGAATACGCGATGCCGGAAGCCCTCTACAATCTTTTCATAATCAAATTCCAGACAATAGCCACGAAAATCCGTAAATTCTGCCCAGAGCAGAGAATTATTATTCTGCTTGGAAAATGCCACCACATAAAAGCTCATTTCATCCTCATCCAAAGCGGCATGGGCAGAAGAAATAATGCCGATACGGTCAATTTCCGCCTTCAGCTTTGCGGAAAACTGCATGCGCAAATCCGTATTCACAATATATCTTTCAATCAGCCGCTCCATCACCTCAACGGCATATTGAAATTCCATCTTATCATTCAGAAAATCGCTTTTCGTTGCCACAAATTCCCGATTCTCCACAATGCCGCGGATGCCTTCCGCCGTTGTGTAATGATACAGCTTATCCCCCTTCTGGCAAATGGGCACATGAATCCAGTCATCCAAATAATGTTTGTCCTGCATGGATTTTTCCTCCTGCTTATTCTCTGATCTGACCATTTCCGTAGATAATATACTTTGTCGTTGTCAGCTCCTTCAGCCCCATAGGACCGCGCGCATGCAGCTTCTGCGTGCTGATGCCGATTTCCGCACCGAAGCCGAACTGACCGCCATCCGTAAACCGCGTAGACGCATTGACATACACCGCTGCAGCGTCCACCTCATTCAGAAAACGCTGTGCATTGGTATAATTTTCCGTCACGATGGCTTCGGAATGACCGGTGCTGTATTTTCTGATATGGCGGATGGCTTCGTCAATATCCTTTACCACCCTTGCGGAAATGATATAATCCTCATATTCGGTTGCCCAGTCCGCCTCCGTTGCAGGCACTGCGCCCGAAACCAATCCCTGTGTGGCTTCATCTCCACGGATTTCGACCTTTCTTTCCTGTAGCGCCTTCCCGATTTCCGGCATGAATTTCTCCGCAATGGCTTCATGCACAAGCAGGCTTTCGCAGGCATTGCAGACCCCTGGACGCTGTGTTTTCGCATTGATAACGATGCGTGCCGCCTTTTCCAAATCCGCGCTTTCATCCACAAACACATGGCAGTTGCCAACGCCCGTCTGGATGACGGGAACGGTGCTGTTCTGCACCACGCTGTTGATTAAGCCTGCGCCGCCGCGCGGAATCAGCACATCCAAATAGCCATTCAGCCGCATCATTTCATTTGCCGTTTCACGGGAGGTATCGGGAACCATCTGCACGCAGTCCTCCGGCAGACCCTCTGCCGCCAATGCGCCGCGCAGAGCGGAAATCACCGCCCGATTCGTCTGAAAGGCCTCCTTCCCGCCGCGCAGAATAACCGCACTGCCGGCTTTCAGGCAAAGTCCGAAGGCATCCGCTGCCACATTCGGGCGTGCTTCAAAAATAATCCCGATGACACCCATGGGGACACGCTTCTGTCCAATCACCAGTCCATTGTCCAGTGTTTTCATGGACAGCACCTCGCCTACAGGGTCATCCAGCTTTGCCACCTGCCGCAGACCCTCTGCCATATCCGCAAGGCGCGCCTCGGTCAGCGTCAGTCTGTCGATAAATGCGCCCTTGATGCCTGCTTCCACCGCCGCATCCACATCTGCCTTATTTTTCGCCAGAATCTCTGCCTTTGCCGCAAGCAGGGCATCCGCAGAAGCAAGCAACGCCTTATTTTTCGCAGGGGTGGACAGGGTTGCCAAAACCACCGCCGCATCCTTCGCTCTTTGTCCCATTTCAATCAAGCTGCTCATCTTCATTCCTCCCATCCGTTTTCCGTTATGACTGCATCTAACGGCACGTCCGTTTCCTCCGTCGGCAATTCCTCCGCGAAACGCTGCGCCGCAAACGCAAGCCCGATTCTCTTTCCTTCCTTATGCTTTGCAAAATAGGTATCATAATAACCGCCGCCATAGCCAAGGCGGTTCTTTTTTCCATCAAACAATAAGCCGGGAACAAGCAGCAAATCTCCCTCCTTCGGGACGCAGACTGCGCCGCCCTTCGGCTCTCTTACGCCGAAACGCCCCTCCGAAAGCTCCGCAAGGGATCGGATTTCATAAAAGTGCATTTCTCTGTGCTTCTCCGTTTTCGGCACGGCAACAGCTTTCCCATCCTGCCACGCCTGTCGGATAATTTCCTCCGTTTCCACCTCAGAGCCCATGCTCACAAAGGTAAAAATCCGCTCTGTATTCTGATATGCCGCACTCTCCAGAATATGCGCCGCAATCTGTCTGCTTTTTTCCTCCCGTTTTTCTAAGGCATTGCGTGCCGCAAGTGCCCTTTGCCGTAATTCCTTTTTCACTGCATCAAGCCTCCTATCGTATACAGACCCAGAAACGCCGCCGCCAAAGAAATTTGCCAGAACGGAAGCCGTTTCCTGCCACAGAGATTTTTCAGAAGCAGCCAGACAAAGCCGCCCCAGAGAAAAATTTCCCCCAGAACAGAAGCAACCGCAAGCACGCCTGCAAGCGGCAGACCAAGCCACAGACCAAAGCCAAGCCCTGCGGAAAGCAGCAAAAGCAGAAGCAGCTCCGTTGTATGCTCATAAATCGGCTGTTTGTTGCCCTGCACAGGGTCAAAATTGACCGCCAGCAGCAGAAAACCGGGGACAACCGCCCCCACCAGACTGCCCGAAAGCACACGCATCAGCTGATTGCTTTCCCAAAAGCCGAGATAGCTGCCCGGTCCGTCTATCCCAATCGGCAGAATCATCAGCGCCGTCAGCATTGCCTGTCCCTTGGAAAAGGGCCTTCCTGCGTCCATCCGCCTTTTCAGAAGCAGAAAGCAAAACGCCAGAAGCACCCCGACATAAATTCCCGTACAGCGAGCGCAAAGGGGCATTGTTCCCTGCCCCCAGAGAAAGCTACGCTCTGCCATCCTGTGACAGACAGCAGAGCCCATTCTTGTCAGAAACATAGCCTATCAAAAGGTTTCGTACATGATGTTGGAGAACGCACCTGCCGCTGTGCCGAGCACACAGCAGATAAAGGAAAGCACCAGCATCACAATGCTGACCGTCATCATGGTTTTCCCGAAGTGGCGGTAATCCTCAGAGGGGCTTTTGCTCAGCGCAACACCTGCCACGCAGCCCGCAATCGCGCCCAGACCGCCAACCGCAACAATCAGCACGATAACCAGAACCTTGATTGCAGTCGGGATTTTTGCATCCGCATCTACGGTGTTTTTCTTTTTATATTCGGCATCACCGGTTTCCTCGTTGGTCTCAAAGTGGTGTGTTTTGCCGTCGGCTTCCTCTACGGTAAAGGAATCCACGGTTTCCGCCTGCTCCGCTTTTGCTTCCTCCCGAAAGCTGTTGCCTTCCTTATATTCATCCGTCTGTTCCGTGGGTACGGGCTTTTTGGTCGGGTCAATATTATTTCTTACATTACATACAGGGCAGCCCAGACTTTCATCCAGAATCTGTCTGCCGCAGTTCGGGCAATAACTCATTGTGTGAACCTCCAATTTTTCTCAAGCTTTTCTTTTTTCATCATTTCCTGTATCAGCCAAACAGCGTACCGATGTCCTCTCCATCGATGATGCGGTGGATGACCTTCGGGTCTTCGCCGTTAGCGATTGCCATTTTTACATTTGCCGCAAGGCAGATGCCTGCCGCCTGCAGCTTTGTTTTCATGCCGCCTACGCTGAATTCCGAGCCCTTTTTCTCCCCCGCCATGGCTCTGATTTCATCCGTCACCGCTGCCACATGTGCCACGCGCCTTGCATCGGGATTGTTGCGCGGATCCTTATCATAAAGCGCATCAATATCCGTCAGCAGCAACAGCAAATCCGCATGAATGATTTCCGCTACCATGGCAGAAAGGCGGTCATTATCGGAAATTTCAATTTCGTAGGTGGAAATGGTATCGTTTGCATTGACGATAGGAATAATGCCCATTTCCAGAAGGGTTTCCAGTGTGTTTTTTGTATTTTCATAGCGGCTGTCGCTGCTCAGCTCCTCCTTTGTCAGAAGCACCTGTGCCACCGTCTGATTATACCTGTCGAAAAAATTATGATAAATCTGCATCAGCATTGCCTGTCCCACAGCTGCCGCCGCCTGCTTTTCGCGCACAGCAGTCGGGCGTGTTTTCATTGCCATACGCACTGCGCCGACCCCAATCGCGCCGCTCGAAACCAGAATAACATCCTTGCCGCGGTTGCGTAAATCCGTCAGCACCCAAGCCAGCTCCTCCACCCGTTTCAGGTTCAGCCTGCCGTTTGGATAGGTAATCGTGGAGGTACCTACCTTCACAACAATGCGCCTGCAATCCTTCAAATGCTCTCTCACAAACCTCATCTCCGTTTCTTTTGTAAATATTCCGCCTTATTGTATAGTATACAACAAAATTCCTGCATAAAAAAGAAATTTTCCATTAAGATATGATTGATTTTTTCTAAATAAAAAACACCTCACCGAAAACAGCTTCCTGCTCCCGAAATGAAGTGTTTGGCTTTCCTGCTTTATGCGTTTCTTTCGTCCGCTTTCATGCCGTCCAGTGTTTTCTGAATCAGCTCATCCAGCTCCCAACCCAGACGTTCTGCGCCTGTTTTGATGATTTCTCTGTCACAGCCTGCGGCAAAATGCTTATCCTTGAATTTTTTCTTTACGGATTTCAGCTCCATATCCTTTACGCTCTTGGAGGGACGCATCAGCGCCGCCGCACCAATCAGCCCTGTCAGCTCATCCACAGCGAAAAGCACCTTTTCCATTTCATGCTCCGGCGCAATATCGCAGCAGATACCATAGCCATGGCTTGCCACCGCATGAATCATTCTTTCGTCAATATCTTTTTCCCGCATCAGCTCCTGCACCTTGGCGCAGTGCTCCTCGGGCCACTGTTCAAAATCCAAATCGTGCAGCAGACCGACATTGCCCCAGAAATCCACCTCGTCGCCATAGCCCAACTCCTGTGCCAGATAGCGCATCACGCCCTCAACTGTTTCGCCGTGGCGCAGATGGAATGGCTCCTTATTATATTCGTTCAGTAATTCCCAAGCTTCCTCTCTTGTCAAAACCTTGCCCATATTGCATGCCTTCTTTCTCTCTCTTTTGTCTTTTGTTTCCGAAAAAATGTTGCTTTTCCACATTATAGCGAACTTTTTTCTGTTATGCAACGCAATTCCTATAGGTATACAGTATTATTGGAAGCTCTTGCAATCCGAACAGAAAATAGGTACAATGAAAAGCAATGAAACACAAATTGGAAAGGATGAAAAAAATGGACGTAACAAGCTTTGGCATTGACCACAATCGACTGCTCCGCGGAATTTATGTTTCCAGAAAGGATACCGTCGGTGACGGCGTTCTGACAACCTTCGATGTTCGCATGAAGGAGCCGAATCGCGAAATGGTGATGGATACCTCCGTGATGCACACTATCGAGCATCTGATGGCAACCTTCTTCCGCGCGCACCCCGTCTGGGCGGATAAAACCATCTATGTCGGCCCCATGGGCTGTCGCACAGGGATGTATGTCATCTTCAAGGGAGATCTGGAATCTGCGGATGTGGCGGAAATTATGAAGGACTGCTATCAGTATATGGCGGACTTTGACGAAGAAATCCCTGCCGCGAAGCCCGAAATGTGCGGCAATTACCTTGACCACAACCTCGGCATCACCAGAATCGAATGTCAGAAATTCGTGGATGAGGTGCTTTCCTGCATCAAAGAGGAAAACATGGTCTACCCCAGACAAAACAGCTGATATTTTTCGCACATAAAAAATCCTCCGTAGATTTCTCATACGGAGGATTTCTTTTTCTGCTTTATCTGTTTGATTGATTATTTTTCTGTCACTTCCAAAAAACGTATGAAATTGTAATGTTCTGTCTGCATACGTCCCGTCAAGGATTAAGAAACAAAGCCTCTTCTGAATCTCCGTACGACTTTCTTTGCTGCCTCTGCGTAGCTGCGTTCTGCAAATTCACAGACAGCACAAATCTTATCAACGAAGGTAACAACATAGGATTCGATATAACGGGGCGGAATCAATGTACAAGGCCACATATGCTTACGAATCGCGTCCATTTCGACCTTATTCAGCTTTGTGATTTTCTGTGCATTCAGAAGCGCAATGCGCGGATGCCAAGAGGAATGGCTGGAACGAATATATTTCTTTACCCGCCAATCATAAAAGTACAAATCATGCAGTAACCCTGCTCTGGCTGCGGAATGATAATCCCACCCCATCTTGTAGCAAATCAGAAAGCTGTAATAGGATACATTTATACTATGCTGAAGTCTGCTTGTATTGCAATGCTGTGTATGCAGGTCCAGCTTGAGAACCTGCTCGTGTTCCAGAAGTCCTTCCAGACACACCTTATACTCCGCCAACAACTGATCTTCATCCAAGTTATTGAAATCCTTGCGGGACCCAATAGCGCTGTGCATGGGCTCCACTTCCTTTTTATTTTTTTGTTATCCTTATTATAGCACGTTCGCCGCAAAATGTATATTGAATAATACATAAACTTGCATAGAATTTTTTGGCAATAATTCAGAGAGGATTGTTCATCCTTTCGATTTTTGCAGGTCTTTCTGCAAAAACCAAAAATTTTGCATTAGGTATGTCCAATAAGAAAACAGGAAGAAACTGACGCAGTAGCCGCAGCCTTCAGCATTTCAGAATTCAAGTTTTCTTATTTGGGCGCACCTTTTGGGCGCACCTTTCATTTTATTTTTCTTTTGGATTTGCAAAAAGCGCAGAAAAAAATGCAAAGAAAACAGCCGCCGTAATCCCTGCCGCGGCGGACTTGATGCCGCCCGTAAAAATACCGAGAATCCCTGCGTGCTCAACCTCCTTCATAACCCCCTCCGCAAGGCGAAAGCCAAAACCCGTAAGCGGAACGGTTGCCCCTGCGCCGCCGAAGCCTTCGATTTTCTGATAAATTCCCAAGCCGCCAAGGATGCACCCGATGCAGACATACAGCACCAGAATCCGCCCCGACATCAGCTTTGTCTTATCAATCAGAAGCTGTCCGATGACGCAAAGCAAGCCTCCCACTAAAAAAGCCTTCAAAAGCTCCGTCATTTCTTCGCCCCCTTTTTGCAGCCCTCTATCACAAGTCCATGCGCAATGCCGGGGATAGACTGCCCCTGCTGAGAAGAAGTAGGGCTCATCAATGCCCCTGTCGGGATGAACAGCATTCGCCCGATTTCCCCCGAAAGCAGCCTTGGGTAAAAATAGGCGCAGAATGTTACCGCAGAGCAGGCACAGCCACTGCCGCCTGCATGGGTATCCTGCGTTTCGTTATCGAAAATTTCAATGCCGCAGTCCGTATAGCGGCTGTCCATTTCATAGCCTGCCTTCGCCAGAAGCTCGACCACCAGCTCTCTGCCGACCGTTCCCAAGTCTCCCGTTGCAATCACATCATAATCCTGCGGCGTTCTGCCCGTATCCGCAAAGTGCGTCTGCAATAAATCTGCCGCGGCAGGAGCCATTGCCGCTCCCATATTATTCGCATCCGTTACGCCCATATCCACAATTTTCCCCGTAGTGATTTCTACAATTTTCGGTCCATTCCCCTTTCGCGCCAGAACCACCGCTCCATCCCCCGTCACCGTCCATGTCGCGGTTGGCGGACGCTGTGTCCCTAATGGCAGAGGAAAGCGAAACTGCTTTTCCGCCGCACAGAAATGACTGGATGCTCCTGCCAGAACGTGGTTCGCAAAGCCGCCGTCAATCAGCATTGCCCCAAGGCTCATGGCTTCGCCCATCGTGGAGCAGGCACCGAATAAGCCGAAAAACGGAATTTCAAATTGCCGTACACCAAAGGTTGAGCCGGTGCATTGGTTCAGCAAATCGCCGCAGAGAATATAATCGACCTCCTTCGCCTTCAGATTTGCCTTCTGTAAGGTCAGCGCCATGTTTTTCTCCACAAATTTGCTTTCTGCCAGCTCCCATGTAGCCTCCCCAAAAAGCGCATCCTCTGTCTTTTGGTCAAAATATTTCCCCAGAGGGCCTTCCGCCTCCTTCGGGCCTACGGTGGATGCCGCGGAAAGAATCACAACTCCTTCCGCAAGACGCACCGTCTGCCTGCCTATCCTCTTGCTCATCCTCACACCACCCTTACCAGATAATAAATCAGCCCGACCGCCATAGAGGTCAGCGTGCCGTAAACAATGACAGGGCCTGCGACAATAAACATTTTTGCCGCCATGCCGAATACCATCCCCTCCTTTTTGAACTCAATCGCAGGGGAAACCACGGAATTGGCAAAGCCCGTAATCGGCACAATCGTGCCTGCGCCGCAGAATTTTCCCAGCTTTTCATACAAACCGAAGGCAGTCAGCACCGCAGAAATTCCAATCAACGTGATGGAAACCCAGAGTGCCGCATCCGTTTCGGAAATCCCCTTTTTCGTATAAAGCATCAGCAACGCCTGCCCCAGAACACAAATCAGACCGCCCGAAACAAACGCCTTGATGCAGTTGCTCAGAATCGGACTGTTGGGCGAAGCCTTTTTTACCATTGCATCATAGCTTTGCTGTGCCTGCTTGGATGTATCCAATCAAATCACCCCTTTTCAATAGCTTTAAAGCACATAAAATCCGTCCACCAGAAAATACACCAGAGAGCCGCACACCTTCCCCAGCGCAAACGCAAGAATGAGCCACGGCAGACCCTTTGTCAGCCTTGTGCGCCGCAGCAGAATCGGAATGACATTCAGCACCTCTGTCAGTGCCATTGCAAGCACCCCCACGAAAATCCCCGTGCAGAGCGCATAGCAGCCCGGAAGCAGCGGCACGGAGGGCAGACGATACCTGATAAACATTGCCGTTGTCCCCCAGATTCCCCCAAGCACAATGGCATCCTCATAGACGCGGATGAACCGCTGTGTTTCCGTCCGCTTTGCCATGCGCGGCACAATGCCGATGGCAGCGATAAAGGCAAATGTGCCTGCCGCTACCATGCAGCCGGAGGTCAGCCCCAAAAATATCAGATAAATCGTTTTCAGCATCATGCGCCCCCCTTGCGGCGGTTCAGATGGTCAATCACGCTGGCGTTGGTTTCCTTCTCGTAGGTCGTCATTTCAATTTCAATGGGGGTCGGGTCCTGCGTGAGCGTGATTTTTGAAAAATGGTTGAAGAAAACGATAATGCCAAGCCCCAGACCAATGCTGTAGGGAATGGAAAGCAGCTTTGGCACCTCCTTGCTTTCCTCAAAAAAGAGATAATACATATTTTCAAAAATCAGCGGCAGCTGTGTATCCGAATGAAAGCACATAATCGTTGTGGAGGCTCCCACGAACAGCACCAGAGAAACAAACGCCACCTTCGTCCAGACCCAGAGCAGATTGCGCCCCTCTGCCTGCGGCAGATATTCAATCAGGATATCCGTTTCCCCGACGTTACTCACTGTTGCGTTGGGGTATTTTCGATGAAGCACCTGTATCAAATCCACCACAGAGAGGAGATACGTCTTTTTTCGCTCCTCCGGAATCCGAAAAACCACAAGCCGCTCTGCCTCGCCTGCCGTCTGTCCGCTCAGAAAAACCTCCGCAACGTCGCGCAGAAGCACCTCTCGCTTCCCCACAAGCTGCACCTTTTCCGCAGGCTTAATATAAATATCCATTTCACCCCACCTTTCCCATCTGTTTTGGTTAGTATGGCAGGGTTTTGGGAAAGTATACAGGCTTTCGGGCAATAAAAAAACCGAATGTTCCTAAAGGTGCGCCCAAATAAGAAACCTTGAATTCTGAAATGCTGAAAGCTGCGGCTATTGCGTCAGTTCCCCTTGACAGCCTAAGTCAAAGGATGTCTGTGGGAAACTTCCTTGTATCCGCAAACTTTCAGCTATTTCATTTTCTTCACGTTTTCTTATTGGAACACACCTAAACACTCGGTTCTCTTTCTCATTATAAGCGGAACGCCTTAATTTTTTCATCCTCCGCGAAGATATCCGCTAAATCCGTACAGGTGATGGCATGCTCACGGCTGACATCCAGTATCACCTTTACCGTCCCATCCGGATTCTTTTCCATCTCGATATGATGAATAAAAATATTGCGGTTTTTCAGCTGTGCCTTCAACGCCTCCAGTCCATTCGGCATATTTTCGTAGGTAATGCTGAAGGTATCACGGACAGGGCCGTCCAGCTTGCGCAGCTTTCCGCGCGCGAACACCTGAATCAGCATAATCAGCGCGGTGGAGAAAATCCCGATTGCATACATCCCTGCGCCAATCGCAAGCCCAACCCCTGCCATCGACCATAGACCTGCCGCCGTTGTCAGCCCCTTAATGGAAACATCGCGCACGAAGATAACCCCAGCCCCAAGGAAGGAAATCCCCGTAATGACATTTGCTGCCACGCGCGAGCCATCCACCCGTATTCCGGGCGTATCCAAAATATCCATAAAGCCGTATTTGGAAACAATCATCAGAAGTGCAGCGCCAACTGCAACAATGATATGCGTCCGCAAACCTGCCTCCTTGCGCATACGGCTGCGCTCAAAGCCGATGATGCCACCGCACAGTGCCGCAATCGCGATACGCAGCATATACTCCAGTTCGTCTATATGTGCATGAAAAAATACTGTCATCCTCATCCCCCCTATCGCTATTTTATTATTGTACCATAAATTCTGCGTATAAAAAAGCCGAAACCCCGCAGAATCCCTTGATAAATCAAGAAAAATCGCTTGCAATCCCTGCATTTTCCTGTTATTATAAAAATCTATGGCTTTAATTTGAGAAAGGAAGAAAACATGGAACACTTAAGATTTGAAGATATGAATATTTCCAACGAAATCTGCCGCGCAGTGCTGGATATGGGCTTTGAAGAAGCAACCCCTATCCAGAGTCAGGCGATTCCCGTTATTTTAGAAGGCAAGGACATCATCGGGCAGTCTCAGACAGGGACAGGCAAAACCGCTGCTTTCGGGATTCCCCTTCTGGAACGCATTAACCCCGAGGACAGACGCTTGCAGGCGCTCATCCTCTGCCCCACCAGAGAGTTGGCGATTCAGGTAAGCGAGGAATTCCGCAAGCTGCTGAAATATAAGGACAACATCCGCGTTCTGCCCATTTATGGCGGACAGCCTATCGACAGGCAGATTGCCGCACTGAGAAAAGGCACACAGGTTGTCATCGGTACACCCGGGCGCGTGATGGATCACATGAGAAGAAGAACCATCAAGGCGGAAACCGTACAGATGATGGTTCTGGATGAAGCAGACGAAATGCTGGATATGGGCTTCCGCGAGGATATCGAAACCATTCTGGTGAAAATTCCGGAGGAGCATCAGACACTGCTCTTCTCCGCAACGCTTTCCCCCGAAATTCTGGATATCACAAAGCGGTTCCAGAAGAACCCCGAATTTATCAAAATCGTACGCAAGGAGCTGACCGTTCCCAATATCGAGCAGTATTATTTTGACGTAAAGGAAAAAACAAAGCTGGATGCCCTCTGCCGCATCATTGATGTGTATGACCCCAAGCTGGCAATGGTATTCTGCAATACAAAAAAACGCGTAGATGATTTAGTTGAAATGCTGCAGGGACGCGGCTATTTCGCAGAAGGGCTGCATGGCGACCTCAAGCAGGCACAGCGTGATAAGGTCATGCAGAAATTCCGCAACGGCACGATTGAAATTCTAGTTGCGACAGATGTTGCCGCAAGAGGGATTGACGTTGACGATATTGATGTGGTATTCAACTATGATGTACCGCAGGATGAGGAATATTATGTACACCGCATTGGGCGTACAGGGCGTGCAGGCAAGGCAGGCAAGGCATTTACCTTCTGCGTCGGCAAGGAAATCTATAAGCTGCGCGACATCATGCGCTACACCAAAACAAAGATTCAGCAGCAAAAGCTGCCTACCCTCAGCGATGTAGAGGAAATGAAAACCAATATTTATCTTGAAAAAATCAAGGGTATCATTGAGGAAGGACATCTGACGAAATATATCCACCTCGTTGACCGCCTGATGGAGGAGGATTACACCAGCATTGACATTGCGGCGGCGTTATTGAAGGATCATCTTTCTGATGTCAATGCAGATGATATTGATGCACTGGATGATATCAATCTGGGCGGCACGGAGCTTTACGGCGGCGAAGGCGAAAAAATGGTACGCCTGTTCATCAATGCCGGCAAAAAAAGCAAAATCCGCGCGAAGGATATCGTGGGTGCGATTGCGAATGAGGCAGGTATTCCGGGGAAAACACTGGGTGAAATTGCCATTTTTGATGAATACACCTTTGTGGATGTGCCAAACGAATTTGTCAGAGATATTTTGCATGGCATGAAGCACGCAAAAATCAAAGGCAAGCGGGTGCATATCGAAATTGCAAAAAAAGAAAAAACCTACGGAAAAAAGAAAAAGAAATAAAATATATAAAATAAAAGGAGCTTTTCAGCTCCTTTTTTATTTTATCTCCTGTTCCAGATTATCAAATAAATCCGTATCAAAAAATTCTCGGATGCTGATGCCTAAGCCGCCACAAATCTTCTTGATGGAAACCACCCCGGGATTCTGGCTTTTTTCATTCAGCATACTGTAAACGGTAGAAGGCGGTATACCCGATGCAGTCGCTAACGCATTAACAGCCATATCATATTCTGCGCATAATTCCTGGATGCGCTTTGCAACCGCCTCTTTTGTATTCAAGATAACCCCTCCTTACGATTTATCGTAATTTTAGTTTGCACAAATTTACGATAAATCGTATAGGATATATCCCAAATCAAATATTTATGTTATAATTGCGATATATCCCATATTTCAGAGGTGAATTTATGTCTGTCTGTACATTCTTTGGGCATCGCGACTGTCCATCTTCCATAAAGCCAAAATTAAAGCAAGCCCTCGTCTACCTCATTGAAACGCAGTCCGTCGATACCTTTTATGTCGGCACGCATGGGGCATTTGATGCAATAGTGCGTTCCACTCTGGCGGAACTCATGCAGGACTATCCCCATATTCGCTGTACGGTGGTTCTAGCCTATCTCCCCACAAAAAAGCTTGCGTATCCCTTTCCTTCCCTTCTGCCCGATGGCATTGAAGCCGCTCCGAAACGTTTCGCCATTTCCTACCGCAACAAATGGATGCTGAAACAATCGCATTTCGTTGTGACCTATATCACGCATGATTGGGGCGGCGCAGCGCAATTCGCAAGCCTTGCCAAAAAGCAGAAGAAAACAGTCCTCAATCTCACCAAATAAAAAAGAACGGTGTCCTTCCCCACGGGAAAAGCATCGTTCTCTTTTTTATTCCTGTAAGCCTGTTTTCTCGGCGTATTCCTTGAAATCCGCGTTCCATTCCGCGCTGATTGCGGCATCCTCTCTATGGTCAGGCAAAGCATACTGCGCATCGAGCCAAGCACCAAGCCAACGGGAAAGCTTGATTGTCCCCGTGAGGTTCATGTGTCCCTGATCATAATAATCAACCTGCGGGTCTAAGCCAAGCTGTTCTCTGTATTCCGCTCTGTCCAGATCCAGATAGGTTACACCCTGCGCCGCAGCAAAACCCTCCAGTGCCTCGCTCTGCGCATACGTCCAGCTCATTTTCGGCAGATGCAGCAGCAGAACGGGGATGTTCTTTTCCTTGCAAAGTGCGATGGATTTTTCAATATAGCCCTTTGCGCTCTCGTCAAAGGAGGCGGTTTCCCCTGTCGGCTCCATGAAGTTTTCGGGGTAGGCCTGCGGCGCAATCTCTCTAAGATAAACATTTCCCTTCTTAAAGGAATGCTCCAGCAGGGGCTCCGGCTTGTCCTCCGCCAGATTGATTTCCTTCCAGCGGTCATGGTAGCGCATCAGCGGAAAGGCATAGGACAGCATGGACTGTGATTCATCCGCAGCTGTCACCTCTTTGATAATATCCAGCTTATATTTCGACATCTTCATGCCGTCCAGTCCACGGCGCAAATCCCCTTCCCGCTCTGCATAATCGTAATCCGAAAAGATATTATCGCAGAGCAGAACTACCAGCTCGGGATTCTGATATTTCAGCGACTCCGCCAGAAGTCCATAGCTGACAGAGGGTGCCTGCAGTGCCGACGCGCGGACATAGCCCGTAAAGCCATGCTCCTGCCACATCACCATCGGGGATACCCCACGCAGAAGCGGACTGCTCCCGACATACAGCACATCTATCGTATCCTCCGGTTCACTGTAAAAGGCATGAATTTCATTGGATTCATCATCATGCCGCATCAGCAAATCCGTCGCATTGCCAAAGAGCATGGAGAAAACCACCACAAATGCAACACATCTTACCATAATTTTCAAACACTCTTTCCTATTCATACTCAGAACCCCCTGTAAATAAAGTCAGCGGCGTTATAATTCAAGCCATACACGCCAAAAAGAATCAGGGAGAACAAGGCACCCAGATAAATCACCCAACGGAAATAGAGGTTCTGCTTCGCGAGGGTCTCTCTTACTCTGATGCCGCTTTCCTGCATCAGGCTGACAGAAAGCAGAACCAGACAGGACAGGAACAGCACCCATAAATCCTTCACATCCAGACCCATCGTCAAAAGTCCGCCCTCAAGCAGGACATCCGTATTCCAGTTCTTTACCATGGAGGTAATCATATATTTCGCTGCGGAAACGCCGGGTGCGCGCGTGATAATTTTGCCGATTGCAACCAGAATCAGCGTGCGAAGCACCTGAAAAATCCGCCAGCTGATACAGTCCGTGCGAATCGCCAGCCTTTTCACCAGCTTTTGCAAGGGCTGTTCAAAGAGAATACCAAGCACGATCAGCGTACCGTTATAGCAGCCGAAGGCGATATATTTCCATTCTGCCCCATGCCAGATACCGATGAGGAAGAATATGATAAACTGCGGAATCAGCACGGGAATCAGCTTGCCGATATAATTCCCGAAAATCCCTCTGCATTTCTTCCCCAGACGGGAAAAGAATTTCGACAGGGACAAGGGATAAAACACATAATCCCGAAACCATGCGCCGAGCGTCATGTGCCATCTGCGCCAATAATCGGGAATTGAGGTTGCCAGATAGGGGCGTTCAAAGTTTTTATCCAGCGTTACACCGAAAATTTGCGCCGCGCCTGTTGCTATATCAATCCCACCGGAAAAATCGCCATAAATCTGGATGGCATACGCCAACGCCGCTGCCGCAACATAGGTGCCGCCGAAGGTTTCGGGGAAACCGAACGCATTATCCACCAGAACCGCTGCTCTATCCGCGATGACCATTTTCTTAAACGCGCCCCAGAGCATCAGCTGTACGCCGAACTTGATGCGTGTATAGGAAAATTCATTCGCGCGGAACAGCTGCTCCGCCAATGTGCCGAAGCGAGAAATAGGCCCCTGCACAATCTGGGGGAAAAAGGAAATAAACAGCGCCAGTTTGCAAAAGTTCCGCTCCGGCTCCTGCTTTTCTCTGTAAACATCAATCAGATATCCCATGGATTGGAAGGTATAGAAGGAAATGCCCAAGGGCAGAAGAAACCGAAAAACAGGCAGCTCCGTCCCAATGCCGATTTTTGCAAACAGCAGATTCAGGTTTTCTGTCACGAAGCCGGAATATTTCAGCACTGCCAGAATCCCAAAGTTGAACAACAGGGTCGGGATGAGAATCCGCTTCTTTTTCTTTGCAAAGGCGGCTTTCCATGCCTTTTTGCCCTCTTTATCCAATTCCGCCTTTGCCTCGTTAAAGGCAATCTTGTTTTTCGCCGCCATATCCCCGATTTTCACCGTTGCCAGATATGTAGTCACCGTGGTTGCCAGCAGATAAATAAAAATCCGCCCACCGGAAATAAAATAAAATACATAGTTAGCAACAAAAAGCGTTACCCATCGGCAACGCTTCGGTGTCAGGAAATATGCTGCGGCAGCCAGTACAAGAAAAACGATAAATCGAAATGATGTAAATGCCATACCGCTTTACTCCTCCATAATTCTTATTGATTAGTCCTCCTGCAATCTCTGCACCAATGCCCAGATTGCTTCTACAGAGTTAAAGTTTTCGGGAACAATTTCATCTGCGCCGATTTCGATATCGTATTCATCGCACAGCTCGCCTACCAGAGAAACAATATCGAAGGAATCCAGCTCGCCGCTGTCAACCAATTCCTTGTTCTCCTCAAAATCTACGTCAGGTCTCAGTTCTGCCAGAATTTTCAGTAATGTTTCCATGTTTCATTTCCTTTCTCTCTCTTACTTTTTCATCATCACCGGAGCGATTCTGCCGTCCGGCAAAAAGCCCGATGCTTCATACATCCTTAACGCAGAAGGGTTATCCTCCCGCACCCAAAGCTGAAATTTTGCAGCCTCATCTCTCTCTATGACAAGCCAATCCTGCACCAGACCGCTTCCAATGCCCTTTCCTCTGCCATCCAGCGCAACCGCAATCTGCCAGAGGACGGATACCTTCTTTTCTCTGCCGAAGCGCAGAAAACCAAGAAGCTTCTCCCCCTCCCTTGCCGCAAGCACACGGTTTTCACGGATATCCTGCCGCAGGGTGTCCAAATCGGGCAAAGCCGAGGTATACGGCTCAAAGGACTGCTGCATCAACGCGAGAATTGTTTCCGCTTCTTCTTCTTTTGCAAAGGAAGGTACGCGTTCTGTTTTTTCCACATTCCTTGCGGAAAGAAAGAGCCGTTTTCGCTGCAAATAGCGCACAAAGCCGATTTCCTCCCATTCTGCCAAATCAGGCGGTGCTTTCGTCACGCCGACCTGCTCCAGAAGTACAGACTTGTCAAACACAGGGATTTGTTCCGCCTTTCTCCCCTGCTCCAGAAAGAAATACAGGTCAATCTGCTTTTCCTTTTCATGGAACAGATAACAGCCGCCGTCAAATTTCAGTTCGGAAAGCCACTGCAACTGCGGAAGGAATTCCTCCGCCGCAGCGTAAAAATTTGTCCGCATTCCTTTGGAACGATACTGAGCGATTGCATCTACCCAGCTTTTTCCATCAGGTATTTTGCTTATCGTTATCATAATACTCCTTTAAAGCCAATCTGTCTATCTTTCCATTCAAAGTCTGGGGAATTTTTTCCAATTTTAACATCAGATTCGGGAACATATATTTCGGCACCTTATCGCGCAGGCATTTCAGAATATATGCCTGTGTCATTTCCTCCGTGCCGCAGTAGAACAGCAGAATCCGCTGTGTTCCTTCGTCATAAAGGCAAACGCCCGTTTCAATCCCCTCAATGGAATTGACAGCTGTTTCAATCTCGCCCAGCTCAATGCGGTGTCCCATGTGCTTAATCTGATGATCCTTCCTTGCCAGAAAGACGATTTCGCCCCGTTCATTATATTTCACAATATCTCCCGTTTTATAAATTTTTTCGGGATAATACGGATTCAAAGGGTTCTGGATAAAGGCTTCTGCCGTTTTTTCGGGGTTATTATAATAGCCAAGCGCAAGGCATCTGCCACGCACGCAAAGCTCACCGCTTTCCCCCTCTGCCGCAAGCCTGTCCCCATTCAAAATGAATACATCCGTATTGCGGCAGCCATAGCCGATTGGCAGAGGCTCATCATCCGCAAATTCCCTGTCTACAATATAATAGGTGCAGTCCACCGTTGTTTCCGTCGGGCCATAGATATTCGCAAACATAGCATCGGGATATTTTTCTCTCCACTGATTGAACTGCTTGGTCGGCATTGCCTCGCCGCAGAACATAATCTTCTTCAGATAGGAGGGTTGGAAATTCTCCAGCGCCCCTGTATTCACCACAATACACAGTGCAGAAGGCACCCAGTCGATATAGTTAATCTGCTTTTCCTCCAGATATTCCAGAAGCTTTTTCGGGAAGGAAAAAAGCATCTTCGGGATAATTTCCATCTGCGCGCCCGTTTTCAGCACCGCGTACAAATCCTTTACAGAGGAATCAAAATAAAACGGTGCCTGATTGCCGATGATTTCCGCATCGGAAATGGAAAACGCTTCGGTGTACCATTCCGTCAGATTCACAACAGCTTGGTGGCTGATGACAACGCCCTTGGGTACCCCTGTTGAGCCGCTGGTAAAAAGCGCATACAGAGGGTCTGTATCAATCACAGAGCGGCGGATTTTCCGCAAAAGTGCATCATCAATTTCCGTTTCCAGAAGCTCCTCCAGAACGATGATTTCCCCCTCATAGCCCAGATGATTTGCCGCCTTTCGGCTTTTTTCATCAATCAGAAGCACCTGCGGCTGTAAGGTATGCAGAATAGAAAGCACACGCTCCTTCGGCATGGTCACATCAATGGGCGTATAGAAATTGCCGCTGTAGACCGCACCCAGAAATGCCGCCACAGAAACAGGCGTTTTCTGCATCATCACCGCGATTGGGCAGCTTCTGCCGCCGAATCGTGTCAGGTATGTGCCGATGCGCTTTGCCGTCTCCTCCAGCTCTGCAAAGGTAATCGTCCCCTCCGCACCGGAAAAAGCGATTTTATCAGGCAGGCGTTTCGCCGTCTTCTCCAGATATTCCAGTATATTTCGAATCATATTCATTCCTCGATTCTTATTCCATATTAAATCAAGTTTGAGTATAGCATCTGAAAATTCCTTCGTCAAGAATGAGAACACAAAATCCGTCTTCTGTTTCCCCGAAAAAAATTATACCTAATAAAAAGCCCTCCAAAAAATAAAAAGCCCTCTTATACGGGGATATAAAAGGGCCTTTCCTTGTATCATCATCGCTTCGTCTTTCGCATGGTTAGGAATTCTTAAAGACTTTGCATAACAATACCGATGCAATCGCTTTGCTTTGCAATCACGCCATAAGCAAAGTTTAAAAATATTTTACCATAGGTTTCTTAAAAAAACAACCACTTTTTCTTTTCCTTGTTTTCCTAGTATTTTGCTTGCATAAAGGCTGCTTTTCTGCTATGCTGAGTATGAATAGAAACCATTCGGAGAAATTTCCCCGATAAAATAGCAAAAAGAAACAAAATGAAACAAAAAGGAAACAAAGGAGAGGTACCATGTCTATCGAAAAAGTAAGAGCATATCTGAAGAATATGAACTGCCCCAAGGAGGTTATTGAATTTGAGCAATCCAGCGCAACCGTTGAGCTGGCGGCACAGGCAGCAGGCGTTATCCCTGCACGCATCACAAAAACGCTTTGTCTGATGAGCAAGGAGGGCCCCATCGTTATCTGTGTTGCAGGCGATACCAAGATTGATAACCGCAAATTCAAGGATACCTTTGGTCTAAAGGCAAAAATGCTCTCTCCTGAAGAAACCCTAGAAGCAACCGGTCATGCTGTCGGCGGTGTCTGTCCCTTCGCATTGCCCGAAGGCACAAAGACTTATGCCGATATCTCTATGAAGCGCTTTGATACCGTATTCCCTGCGGCAGGCAGCAGCAATTCCGCAATCGAGCTGACCTGCGATGAGCTTTATCATTACGGCAACTGCGTAGAATGGGTCGATATCTGCAAGGGCTGGCAGGAAGAAGCGTAACATCATACCCACCGAAATCATACGAAAGACGAGCGAGGTGACCTTATGAAGATTTCAACAAGAGGCCGTTACGGCATCCGTCTGATGCTTGCACTGGCTTTGAATTACAACAATGGCACGATTCCCTTAAAGACAATCGCCAAGGATCAGGGTATTTCCGAAAAATATCTGGAGCAGATTATCAACCCACTGACCAAGTCCGGTCTGGTAAAAAGCTTCCGTGGCGCACAGGGCGGCTATACGCTGACCAATCCTCCCGAAGCAACCACCGTCGGCGAGATACTGCGTGTGCTGGAAGGCTCTCTGTCCCCTGTGGACTGTGTTGACCATCCCAACTGCGCCAATTCCGACCACTGCGTTTCCCTTTCCATCTGGAAGAAAATGAAGGTGGCACTGGATGAGGTTGTAGATAACATCACTCTGGCAGATATGGCGGCAGAATATGCCGAAAAAAATCCCGATGTGGCAGCAAAGTTCCGCTGTAACGGCTGAAAACATCAAAGCTTCATCAAAAATAAAATGCTGTTTGCAGATTTTCCTTTGCAGACAGCATTTTTTAATTCCTCTTTTATAATAATTTAAGCTCCTATAATAATTTAAACTCCTCCCAGCCGTCCTTTTTCAGCACCAGAACAGAGTCAAAGCCTATCTCCTTCGCCGCCTGCGCAACCTCGGCAAAACGGAAGCCAAGAGAAGCCCCATCATGGCTGTCACTGGAAAGCAGTATTTTCCCCCTTCGCTCCTTCAAATCACGCAGAAGCTGCAAGGAGGGATACGGCTCCGTCCGCAGACCGCGATACATACCGCCGGTATTGATTTCAAACGGCCTTCCTGTTTCCAAAAGGGCATCCATTGCGGAAAGTGCCGCCGTTCTGTAGCGTTTATCCATGGGGTCAAAGTAACGGCTGCCCTCGTTGAATTTCGTCACAAGGTCAAAATGTCCGATAAAGGTCGCATTTGTTCGGGAGACCACCTCCGCCTCTATCTCAAAGAACCGCTTCGTCAGCGCATATACATCACCGCCGAAGCCCTCGCGGATGCCCTGCTCCAGCACCTCAGGGCTTTCGTCCACGCAGTAATACATCCCGTTCTTCTCCACATAATGCACAGAGCCAATCACATAATCAAAGCCCTCTGTCGGAGCAGTCGAACAAGCATCCTGCTCCACGCCGCAGAGAATTTCAATCTTATCCTGATACTTTTCCGCAAGGGCGCGCACCTCCGTCTGATATTTCGGCACATCCTCCGGACGCATGCACCAGACCTCCTGATCCTCCGGGCGGAAATCATTGAACCCATGCCCCGAAAAGCCAAGGCGCGTAAAGCCCTTCGCAATCGCCGCCTGCACCATCTGCTCCGCCGTTTCCTTCCCGTCGCAGTAGGTGGTGTGGGTATGAAAATTCATGTTCGGAAATCTCATTTTGTCATCTTCTCCTGCTTTACCTTATGGTCAATGATGTGTCTCTTTGCCAGCTCCTTGCGGATATCCGCAAGGGAAATCCCCTGCTCTGTCATCAGCACCATCACATGATACGTCAAATCCGCAATTTCATAAATCGTTTCGGCTCTGTCCTCCGCCTTTGCCGCAATGATAACCTCGGTACATTCCTCGCCGACCTTTTTCAGAATCTTATCCAAGCCCTTTTCAAAAAGGTAGGTCGTATAAGAGCCTTCGGGCTTTTCCTTTTTTCTGCCTTCCAGCATTTCCACCAAGCCATCCACCGAGAAGGACTGATACGCAGGATTCAGATACACGAAATCGGAGAAGCAGGATTCTGTCCCCAGATGGCAGGCAGGGCCTTCCTTCACAACCTCAACCGTCAGCGCGTCCCTGTCGCAGTCCGCCGTAATGGAGACGATATGCTGCACATTGCCGCTCGTTTCGCCCTTGCGCCAAAGCTCCTGACGAGAACGCGACCAGAAGCAGGTTCTGCCCTCCTTCATGCTGATGGCAAGGCTTTCCTTGTTCATATATGCCACGGTCAAAACCTTTTTGCTGTAGGTATCCACTACAACCGCAGGAATCAACCCTTTTTCATCAAAACGCAATTCATCTATGTTTACCACGGTTTTCTCTCCCTTCCTTCTCTTATCTGCGGACGATAATGCCCTCCGCCGCAAGCCGTTCCTTCAATGCGGAAATTTCCACCTCACCGAAATGGAAGATGGATGCCGCAAGCCCTGCATCAATATCGGGAATTTCCCGGAACAGCGTCACAAAATCCTCGATACAGCCTGCGCCGCCCGATGCAATCACGGGCACATTCACCAAAGCGCAGACCTCCTTCAGCAGCTCTAAATCAAACCCCTGCTTCACGCCGTCCGTATCAATGCTGTTGACAACCACCTCGCCTGCGCCCATTTCGACGCAGCGCGCAATCCAAGGCAATGCCTCCATGCCGGTGTTTTCTCTGCCGCCCTTGGCAAATACCATGAATTTCCCATCCACGCGCTTCACATCCACAGAAAGCACCACACACTGATTGCCGTATTTCTGCGCCGCCTCGCGAATCAGCTCAGGGTTTCTGATTGCGCCGCTGTTCACGCTCACCTTATCCGCGCCGCATTTCAGCACGCGGTCAAAGTCCTCCAGGGTGTTGATGCCGCCGCCAACCGTCAGCGGAATGAAGATATTCTGCGCCACCTCTGTCAGGATATCGGTGAACAGCACCCTGCCCTCCGCCGATGCCGTAATGTCATAAAACACCAATTCATCTGCGCCGCAGTCGCTGTAGTATTTCCCTAGCTCCACAGGAGAGGAAACATCCGAAAGCCCTTCAAACTTGACCCCCTTGACTACTCTGCCATCCTTGACATCCAGACAGGGGATGATTCTTTTTGTAATCATTCGTTTCCCTCCTTTGTGAGTGTCACGGCAGCCGCGAGGTCAATATTGCCCGTATAAAGTGCCTTGCCGAGAATCGCGCCATAAAGCTTCATCTCCGCAAGTTTTTTCACATCATCCAGCGTAGTTACACCGCCGCTTGCAACGATATCCACCTTGCATTTTTCGGAAAGCTGTCGATATAATTCCAGATTCGTGCCGGAAAGCAGACCATCCTTGGAAATATCCGTGCAGATAATCGTTTTCACGCCGATTTTCTGCAGCTTTTCGCAGAAGGCAAAGCAGCTTTCCTCGGAAACCTCTGTCCAGCCCTTGATGGCAACCCTTCCATCCTTGATATCTACGCCGACCGCGATTTTCTCACCGTATTTCCGCACCATTTCCTCCAGAAAGGCAGGGTTCTGCACCGCCGCTGTCCCCAGAATCACACGGAATACGCCTGCATCCAGATAGGTCTTGATGACTTCCTCGGAACGGATGCCGCCGCCGACCTCAACCAGAAGTCCACTCTCTCTCACAATCGTGCGGATGGTTTCCAGATTAGGCGTACCGCCGTCCTTCGCGCCCTCCAAATCAACCACATGGAGATATTTCGCCCCTGCCGCCGCAAAGGAGCGCGCCACTGCCGCAGGATTCTCGCTGTATATCGTTTTCTGTGCATAATCGCCCTTCACCAGGCGCACCGCACAGCCGTCTATCAAATCAATCGCAGGAAATAATTCCATAGAATCTTTCCCCCTTTCTTACAATTCGCAAAATGCCTTCAGAATCTGCAAGCCGACCTCGCCGCTTTTTTCGGGATGAAACTGCGTGCCGTATACATTGCCGCGCTCCACCGCCGCTGTCAGCTCTGCGCCGTATTCCGTTCTCGCAGAAACAAAGGCATCACAATCCGCGCCCGCGTAGGAATGAACAAAATAGACACAGTCGCCCTCATTGATGTATTGGAACAGCTTAGATTTTTCTCTGTCCTTCGGGAAAATCAGCCGATTCCACCCAATATGCGGCACCTTCAGCCCTTCCCCAATCATAGGCGCAATGGGCTTTACACTGCCGCCAATCAAGCCTAAGCCTGCATGCTCGCCATATTCGTAACTTTTTTCCAGAAGCATCTGCATCCCTAAGCAAATGCCAAGCAAGGGTTTGCCGTTTGCCGCCTCCTCCAGAACAACCTGCTCCATGCCGCTTTCACGCAGCTTCCGAATCGCATCCGCAAACGCACCCACGCCGGGCAGGATGATTCTATCCGCCGCCTTGATTTTGGCAATATCATTTGTGACCTCCGCGTCTGCCCCGATGAATTTCAGAGAGCTTTGCAGGGAAAACAGATTCCCCACACCGTAATCAATAATCGCAATCATCAAAGCACCCCCTTTGTGGATGGAATTTCATCCGCATAATCCTTCTGCACCGCGACTGCCTTTGCTAAGGCGCGCGCCGTTGCCTTGAAGGCTCCTTCTATAATATGATGGGAATTTTTTCCTCTGAATTGTAAGAGATGCAGATTCAGCTTTGCATTTCGCACAAAGGCAATGAAAAATTCCTCCACCAATTCCGTATCAAACGTGCCAACCTTTTCCGTCGGAATTTCCAAGCCATATTCCAGATGACTTCTGCCGCCAAGGTCAACCGCCGCCAGAATCAGCGCTTCATCCATCGGCAGAGTGATGTCCCCGTAACGGGCAATTCCTCTGCCCTCGCCCAGCGCATCGGCAAACGCCTGTCCCAGACAAATCCCGATATCCTCTACAGAATGATGATCATCCACCTCAATATCGCCCTTACAGACCACATCCAAATCAAATCTGCCATGCTTTGCGAAAAGCGTCAGCATGTGGTCAAGAAAGCCAACGCCTGTGTTCACACTGCTCCTTCCCGACCCATCCAGCAAAAGGGAAAGGCAAATATCCGTTTCCGCGGTTTTTCTGATAATCTCGCTTTGTCTCATGTCAATCCCCTTTCTGCTCCTGCAAAATCTCCGCTGCTTTCGCAAATAAAACCTCCATCTGTTCGGGCGTGCCGATGGTAATGCGCAGGAAGTCCTCAATTTTTTCCTTGCCCCAGAAGCGCACCAGAACGCCTTTTTTCTTCAATTCCTCATAAAGCACCCTGCCGCTGACGGCGTTGCTTTTTGCAAAAATAAAATTCGCCTTGGAATCCAGAACGGTAAAGCCCATCTCGCGGAGTTTTTGAGTCGTCATATCTCTGGTTGCCGCAATTTTCTTCGCATTTTCCACATAATAAGCATTGCTTTCCACCGCCGCTTCGCCTGCAAGCAGTGTCAAACGGTTGATATTATAGGGATTCGTGGAATACTTGATTTTTTCCAGATCCGCAATGATGCCTGCATCTGCAATGGCAAAGCCCAATCTTGCCCCTGCCATGGAGCGCGATTTACTATAGGTCTGTACCACAAGCAGGTTATCGTATTTCCGAATCAAATCCACACAGCTAGTGCCGCCGAAATCAATATACGCCTCATCAATCAGCACAATTCGGTTCGGGTTCGTTTTCAGAATTTCCTCAATCTCCGCAAGGGAAATTTCCATCCCTGTGGGCGCATTGGGGTTCGCAATCACAACCATTCTGTCGATATTGCAGTAATCCCGATAATCCACGCCAAAATCCTCTTTCAGAGGGATTTTCACACAGTCCACATGATAAAGGTCGGCATAAACAGGATAAAAACCATAGCTGATTTCGGGGAATGCCGCCCCTCTTTCGCTGTCGCAAAATGCCATAAAGGCGAAATTCAGAATATCATCCGAGCCGTTGGAAAGGAAGATATTTTCTGCTTTCACGCCATAAAGCGCCGCAAGCTTTTCCTTCAGCACCCTGCCTGTCGGGTCGGGGTAAAGGTTCAGCCTGCTGACCTCCTCGGCAGAAATCGCCGCCACCACCGCAGGCGAGGGCGGATAGGGTGATTCATTCGTATTCAGCTTTACATACTGCTGATCCTGCGGCTGTTCGCCGGGTGTATATGCCTCCAAGCCCGCAAAACGGGGACTCATAAATCTGCTCATTGGATAACCCCCTTATCTTTTCGCACCAGAGCGGAACGGGCATGTGCCTCCAAGCCCTCTCTTCTGGCAAAGAAACCGATTTTCTCCGCCTCCGCCGTCAGTGCCTCTTTTGTATAGTAAGTAAAGGAAGAACGCTTCACAAAATCATCCACGCCCAAGGGAGAGGAAAACCGCGCCGTACCGCTTGTCGGCAGGGTATGGTTCGGCCCTGCGAAATAATCTCCCAAGGCTTCGGGTGCGTTTCTTCCAAGGAAAATCGAGCCGGCATGGCGGATATCCGCCAAATAACGAAACGGCTCATCCACCGAAACCTCCAGATGCTCCGGTGCAATTTCATTGGAAACCGCGATGGCTTCCGCGATATCCTTTACCAGAATAATCTTTCCATTGTTGTCAATGGATGCTCTTGCGATTTCCGCTCTGGGGAGCAGTGCAATCTGCCGTTCCAGCTCTGCCGTTACCGCCTGTGCCAAGGCTTCGCTTTCCGTCACCAGAACCGCCGAAGCCATTTTGTCATGCTCCGCCTGCGAAAGCAAATCCGCCGCAATGATTTCCGCATCGGAATTGCCATCCGCAATGACAAGAATTTCGCTCGGCCCTGCAATCATATCAATCGAAACCTGTCCGAACACCTGCTTTTTCGCTTCTGCAACAAAGGCATTGCCGGGGCCTACGATTTTATCCACACGAGGGATGCTTTCCGTGCCATACGCAAGCGCCGCAACCGCCTGTGCGCCGCCGATTCTGAAAATACAGTCAACCCCTGCGATTTCCGCCGCCGCAATGATATCGGGGTTTAATTTCCCATCCTTCGCCGGCGTTACCATGCAAACCTCCTTGACCCCTGCTATCTTTGCAGGAATACAATCCATCAGCACCGTAGAGGGATAGCTTGCCGTCCCCCCGGGGACATAAAGTCCCACTCTGTCCAGAGGAATAATTTTCTGTCCAAGCACAACACCCTCGCGCTCCGTCAGCACAAAATCCGTCCGTTTCTGCTTTTCATGGAAGGCACGAATATGCGCCGCCGCTTCTTTTAAAATCTCCAGAAACGCCGCGTCCGCCTGTGCATACGCCGCCGCCCGTTCCTCCTCGGAAACCTCAAACACCGCAGGTGCCGCGCCATCGAATTGCTCCGCATAGCGTTTCAGTGCCGCATCGCCGCCTTTGCGTACCTCTGCGATAATCTCCGAAACCACGTCCGCCACATTCGTTTTTTCTTCCTCTCTTGCAAAAATTTCTTCTATTTTAATGTCTTTGTAAGCATAGGTTCGAATCATGCCTTCACCTCATTTCTTCTTATCAGTCTTTTTTTCCAGATTCTCCGCAATCCTGTCGCACAGCTCGCGAATCCTTGCATTATTGAACTTATAGCTGACCTTATTCGCAATCAGCCTTGCGCTGATTGGCACAACCGTTTCAATCACCTCAAGATTATTTTCTCGGAGGGTTGTTCCCGTTTCCACGATATCTACAATGACATCACTCATTTTCAGAATCGGGGCAATTTCAATCGAGCCATGTAATTCGATAATATCAATTTCTCTGCTCTGCTTTCTGTAAAATTCTCTTGCGATATTGGGGAATTTTGTTGCCACGCGCAGGGTATGTCCCCCATCGGGACGTTCTCCCTTCACGCCTGCCACTGCCATGCGGCATTTGCCCATGCCTAAATCCAAGAGTTCATACACATCCGAGGACTGCTCCAGAAGAATATCCTTCCCGACTACACCGATATCCGCCGCGCCGCGTTCCACATAAACCGCCACATCCGAGGGCTTTACCCAGAAATACCGCACGCCGTTTTCCTCGTTTTCAAAAATCAGCTTTCTGCCGCCCTCATGAATGGAAGGACAGCCATAGCCGATTGCCTCAAAAATATCATACGCCTTTTCGCCTAATCTGCCCTTCGGCAGTGCGATGTTAATCCAGTTCCGCAACGATTTCAAGCCCCCTATCCTTCATACAAAGCAGCTGCTTATATTTCACGTTTCCCGTATTTTTTCTCTGCACCAGAACGCTCTGCCCGTTATCGGTCAGCATCTGCGCCGCCTGCGCCAGAGCCGCCACATCCGCGCCCTCCTCATAAAGCAGGAGTGTATCCACATCGTATTCCTTTTCCTTGGAATCAAAGCGTTCCAGTAAATCCAGATAAACCGCAAATCCGATGGCATCCGCATCCTTACCCAATTTCCGCAGCAGGTTGTCATATCTGCCGCCGCTGAGAATGCTGCTGGGCACACCGTTGATAAAGCCCTGAAAAATGATGCCTGTGTAGTAATCCATATCATTCACAATCGAAAAATCAAGGTTGACCTTCTGCTCGTTCCCGCCGATTTTCAGACACCGCAGGATATTTTCCAGCTCCTGCACTGCCTGCTCCATTTTTTCATTACAGCAAAGCGCCTTCGCCTGCGGCAGGGTTTCCTCCAGACTGCCATACAGACTCGCCAGTCCCTCCAATCTTTCGGTCAAATCCGCCGCAACGCTGTTTTCCTTACAAACTGCGCGAATCCCGTGAATATTCTTCTCGCTGATGCAATCGAGGATTCTATCCTGCTGTGCATAAGGCAAAGCAACCTCCTCCATCAGCCCTGCCACAAAGCCCATGTGAGAAACATCCAGTATATAAGCGTCACTGATGGTTTTCAGGCTTTTCTGCGCCAGTAAAAGCACCTCAAGCGTGGCGTATGCATCCACCTCGCCGATATATTCCAAGCCAACCTGCATGATTTCCTTGTATTCACCTGCGCCCTTTCTGGCACGGTATACATTTTCGTTATAATACACGCGTTCTGCCGTATCTCGGCTTCCCTTCGTATTCTTCACGATAGAAAGGGTCACATCCGGCTTGAGCGCCAAAAGCTTGCCGTCCAGTCCCGTAAAGGTCAGGATGGCTTCGCTGTGCAGAAAGCTTCTGTTCTCCGCATAAAAATCGTACTCCTCAAATTTGCTCATCTTAAATTTTCGATAGCCATATTGTTCAAACAAGGCACGCAGGCTGAAGCTGACCCGCTCCTCTTTTTTCAAAAGCATTTCTTCCGGTTTCATTCAAATTCCACACCCTTTCTGTTCTGAAAATAGTGTATCGCATTTTAACGCTTTAGTCAAGTAGAACACTAAAGCATATCCCTCAAATTTTACAATATAGTCTACACGTTTTTGTGCATTCTGTCTAGTGGACATTTGTCTTTTTCCGCTTTTTCTGCAATAAAATAGGCTGTTTCTACCTATTTAATAGCAGAAGCAGCCTCTTTGTCGAATCTATATCCAAAAAGCCCTTTTATTTCTCCAGTTCCCGAATCAGGTTTACCATTTCAATCGCGCTGACCGCACAATCGTAGCCCTTGTTACCTGCCTTTGTGCCGGCACGTTCAATCGCCTGTTCGATGTTTTCCGTTGTCAGCACGCCAAACATCACAGGAATGCCTGTTTCCAGAGAAACCGCCGCAATCCCCTTGGAAACCTCGTTGCAGACAAAATCATAATGGCTGGTGGAGCCACGAATCACTGCGCCTAAGCAAATCACAGCATCATATTTGCCGCTTTTCGCCATTTTGGATGCAATCAGGGGAATTTCAAATGCGCCGGGCACCCATGCCACGTTGACATCCTCTTCCGCTACATCATGCCGCACCAGACCGTCCATCGCACCGCTCAACAGCTTTGCTGTGATAAATTCGTTGAATCTTGCCGCTACAATACCGATTTTAATCTGCTTCGATACCAGTTTACCTTCAAATGTTTTCATTTTTATTCCCTCTTTTCTTTCATTTTTTCTTTTATATTTCAGATTCTTTAATATTTCAGATAATGTCCCATGCGTTCCTGTTTTGTTTTCAGATAGAATAAATCATGTGTTGTTGCATCCATCTGGATCGGCACGCGCTCCGTAATTTCAATCCCAAATTCCTCCAGCTGATATACCTTATCGGGATTGTTGGTCAAAAGACGCATGCTTTTTACGCCCAGCTCACGCAGAATCTGTGCGCCGATATAGTATTCTCTCTGGTCGCCCTTGAAGCCAAGGGAAAGATTTGCTTCCAAGGTATCCATACCCTGCTCCTGCAATTCATAGGCGCGCAGCTTATTGATTAAGCCGATGCCGCGCCCCTCCTGCCGCATATAAAGCAGGATACCGCGCCCTTCCTTTTCAATCTGCGTCATAGCAGCGGCAAACTGCTGTCCGCAGTCGCACCGCAGGGAGCCGAAGGTATCCCCTGTCAGGCACTCGGAATGGACTCTGCAAAGCACATCCTTGCCATCGCCGATATCGCCCTTTACCAGTGCTACATGATGCTCGCCATTCAGCAGATTGACGAAGCCATACGCCATAAAATCACCGTATTTTGTGGGCATTTTAACAGCTGCCTTCTGCTCCACCAGCTTTTCATGGCATTTGCGGTAATTCTGCAAATCCCGAATGGTAATGAATTTGATATCCCATTGCTTTGCCAGCTTCATCAGCTCAGGCGTACGCATCATGGTACCATCCTCACGCATGATTTCGCAGCACAGCCCACATTCCTTCAAGCCTGCCAGTCTGCATAAATCAACGGTTGCTTCGGTGTGCCCTTCCCGTTCCAGAACGCCGTTTTTCTTTGCCAGGAGAGGGAACATGTGACCCGGTCTGCGGAAATCCTCAGGCTTTGCATCATCCGAAACGCAGGCAAGCGCTGTGATGGAGCGTTCTGCCGCAGAAATGCCTGTTGTGGTTGCCACATGGTCGATGGAAACCGTAAATGCTGTTTCGTGATTATCCGTATTCTGCTGTACCATCTGCGGAATCCGCAATTTCCGCACATATTCCTCAGACATAGGCATACAAATCAAGCCCTTGCCATAGCATGCCATGAAGTTGATGTTTTCTGTGGTTGCAAATTCTGCCGCACAGATGAAATCCCCTTCGTTTTCCCTATCGGGATCATCTGTTACCAAAATGATTTTGCCGTTGCGCAATTCCTCCAACGCTTCCTCTACTGTGTTAAACTGCATGATGTATTCTCCTCCTTAAAATCCGTATTTCGATAAAAAATCCATTGTAATTGTATTTTTCGGCTGCTGCTCTGCCTTCGGACAAATCAGCTTTTCTACATACTTCCCAATGATATCCGTTTCCAGATTTACCAAATCGCCTTCTCTGCGGTTCTTCAAAATGGTTTGGCTGACCGTATGCGGAATGGCAGAAATGGAAAACTCGCTTTCTCCGACCTCCGCCACTGTCAGGCTAATGCCGTCAATGGTTATGGAGCCCTTTTCAACGATATATCGCATCAGCTCCGTCTTCGCCTGTATGGTATACCAAATGGCTGTATCATCCCGACGCACGCGGATCACCTTTCCCACACCGTCTACATGGCCTGCAACGATATGCCCGCCAAAGCGTCCGTCTGCCGCCATGGCTCTTTCCAGATTCACAGGCGTTCCCATTGTCAGCCCTGCCAGAGAGGAGCGGTTCAGCGTTTCGTGCATCACATCCGCCGAAAAGCCGTGCGAAAACAGCTCCGTCACCGTCAGGCAAATGCCGTTGACTGCAATGCTGTCGCCGATTTTGGTTCCCTCCAAAACCGTATCCGCATGAATGGTCAAGACCGCAGAATGCTGTCCGTGCTTGATTCTCTCAACCCTTCCGATTTCCTCAACAATTCCCGTGAACATCTCCGCTCACCTCGCTCTCTATCAGAAAATCCTCTCCCAGAGGTATGATTTTGCTGTTCTTTAAATAAAATGCCTCCGCCGGTGTTGCAACGCCCTGTCCTTCGATGGGCGTTTTTGCCGTCCGTCCGCCAAATAATTTCGGTGCGATATATGCCTGTACCTTTTGCACAATGCCTTCCTCCAATGCTGTCCAATGGAGTGTACCGCCGCCCTCTATCAGAATGCTGTCAATTTCCCGCTCACCTAATTTTTGCATCAATTCCTGCAAATCAGCATGCCCGTTTTTTTCGTTCACCTGTAGGATTTGACAGCCTGCCGCCAGATATGCCTCCTGTTTTTTCCTGTCCGCACAGCAGGTTGCAAGGATGGTCGGTATTTCCTTCGCCGTTGCAACAATTTGCGTATCCAACGGTGTGCGAAGGTGTGTATCGCAAATAATGCGAATCGGGTTTTTTCCGCCCTCCATCCTGCAATTTAACATAGGGTTATCTGCCAATACCGTTCCCACACCCACCATAATTGCAGTATATTTATGCCTTTGCTCTTGCACATGTGCTCTTGCCGTTTCCGATGTAATCCATTTAGATGCACCTGTGTAGGTTGCAATTTTTCCGTCCATCGTCATCGCATATTTCATTACCACAAAGGGACGCTTTGTTTGAATATAGTGAAAAAACACCTCATTCAAGCGGTCACATTCCTCCTCCAGCATGTGCTCCGTTACCTCTATGCCATGCTCTCGCAAAATCCGAATTCCCTTTCCTGCCACAAGTGGATTGGGGTCTGCCGAGCCGACCACCACGCGCCGAATGCCTGCCTCCAGAATGGCATCCACACAAGGCGGCTGTCTGCCCTGATGGCAGCAAGGCTCTAATGTCACATAAAGCGTCGCGCCCTGCGGCGATTTTTTGCAATTTGCCAATGCGTTTCGCTCTGCATGCGGCTCACCGCATTTTTCATGCCAGCCCTGCCCGATGATTTCACCATCCTTTACAAGCACTGCCCCCACCATCGGGTTCGGTGCCGTCCATCCGAGTCCATTTTTCGCAAGCATGAGTGCAAGCTCCATATATTCTGAATCCTTCATAGAATCCCTCCAGACAGATTTCAAAAATACAAAATAAAAAATGCTCCGAACAGAATCGCTCAGAGCATCAGAAACACACACCAAAAGACTCCCTGTGCCCAAATAAGAAAAGCTCCGGAATGTTCAAAAACAATCCAGAGCAGATATCTCAAAAAGACACAGAAAAGAAACACTTTTCCTGCGTTCATCCATCTTCTTTCATCCAGACTATACTGTCGGCTTCGGAGTTTCACCGAATCATGCCTTGCGGCTCGTGGGCTATACCACCGGTAGGGACTTTCACCCTGCCCTGAAGATTCTATTTATTTACGAGACCAGTATATGCGTTTGTCAGAGATTTGTCAAGCTATTTTTTGCAAAACATATCAAAATTCTCTGTCCACGAGAAAATTTCAGCAAAAAAAGAACACGGCTTTTCTCGTAAAAATCCACCGTGTCCCTTTTTATTTTTCCGTTACCGAAATGTTGATTGTGTGCGATGTGCCGTCCGCCTCGCCTTGGAAAAGTGCCTGTATTTCGCCCAGCTTGCCGACCTGCTCCAGAAAATCTGCATAATTTGCCGCAGGAATCACCGCCTGAATCACATCATCCGCACTGCTTCCCTCATAACCGCCGGCTTCCTCTATGCTCTTACGAATTGCCTGCAAGGCTGTCTCCTTTTCCGCCACCTGAAGTGTCATGCTGTCCGCCGCATTGCTGTCCGCAGCGCGTGTGCCGCTCACCAATGTCTCGCTGTCCATCGCATTTTCCGCTTCACTTGCATATAAAGCTGCTTTCGGCATGGTTGCCGCTCCCTCCGACCGAAAAGACTTTGCCGTTTCCTTCGGAGTTGTTTCCTTCGGAGTTGTTTCCTTCGGAGTTGCTTCTTTGGGTGTAGTTTCTTTTGGTGCCGTTTTCTGCGAAACAGGTTTTTTTACTTTCTTTGTTTCCTGCTCAGAAAAATCCTCCTTGGTATCGGATTTTTCCGCCGCATTGTTCTCTGTCGCGCTGTCCGCCGCAATCTGTTCTGCCGCTTCCTCGCCCGTATCCGCCGTCAGCGCAGTATTCTCAAACAGAATCTGCTCTATCTCCTCGTTCTGGTTCTGCCGCATTTCCAGCATCCCCCTCGTGCCGCCTGCTACCACAACCACAAGCACCGCCGCCGCGATCATGCTCATCTGCTTCCAGCCATGCTTCTTCTTTGCAGGGAAAGGCACAATCTTGCGTTCCGCCTGTAGCTTCTGCATCAGCTCTGTATGATAGCCTTCAGGGAGTTCCTCGTCAGGAAGGCTCGCCAAAGCGTTTTTGATTTCCTTCTGCTGCGCCAGCTCTTCTCTGCAAGCCGCACAGCCTTCCAAATGCGTTTCGATTTCTGCTGTTTCCTCTGCCGTGGTTTTGTTTTCCAAATACGCCCAGAGCAGCTCTTTCACTTTATCACAATTCATTGCCTTCCCTCCTTTCCTCTCTTATGACGAATAAAATGTGCATCTTGTTCCCGTAATTTTAAAATTTCCTGCTTTAATTGATTTCGCCCACGGGAAATACGACTCTTCACCGTTCCCAGCGTAAGCTCCAGAATCTCCGCAATTTCCTCGTAGGAAAGCCCCTTGATATCCCGCAGGATAACCGCCACCTTATGCTCCGGCGAAAGGCTCTCCAGTGCCTGTAAAATCTCGCTTTTCTGCTCCTCTCGAAGCATGCTTTCCTCCGGTGTTTCGCCCGCATCCGCAACCTGCCGCTGCATGCTGCCTTCCTCGCTTTCCAGTTCTTCCTCTAACGAAAAGCTCTGCCTGCCCTTCCGCTTTCGCATTTCATCAATGCAGGTATTCGCCGTAATGCGGTAAATCCAGGTAGAAAACTGCGACCGTTCGTCAAAATTTCCGATATTCCGATACGCCTTCAGAAACACCTCCTGCGAAATATCCTTCGCATCCTCGCTGTGGTTCATCATGCGCAGTGCCACGTTATAAACGATCTTTTCATGCTGTAAAATGAGTTCCTCAAAGGCGTGCATGTCCCCCTGCTTCGCCCTCTTGACCAATCGTGCCTCGTTCTGGTCGGTCATAAACGGTTCACCTCCGTAGGCCGTGCCGATTCTCTCTTTTTCCAATTTTTTTCAAATCACTGCCGAATATGAAAAAAGAGACGAATCATATTCGTCTCTTAAACTGCCATCGAGGCGACAGGATTTGAACCTGCGACCTCTACATCCCTAATGTAGCGCTCTACCAAGCTGAGCCACGCCTCGATATTTTTTACCGCTTTTGTTCAGCGACTTTTACATGTTACCACAGGATATTCTTTCTGTCAACAACAGATTTTATATTTTTTCAAAATGTATCCAAAAAAATCCTTTTTTATAGAAAAATCCACCGAATCTTCCGCAAAATCATTCGGTGGATTTCTGTTTTTATAACAAATGCAGCCGTCTGCAAACGCGAATCAACTTGCCGCCGCCGGGTACCGTCTGCAAGTCCTCCTCCACGATACCCTTGATGAGCAGCATCACCAGACCATACACCGCAACCGCAATACAGATTGCAAGCAGTGTCGCGATGGTGTTGCTCTGCAAAAGCTGATAGAACACATGATAGCTGCCAAGCGTTGCCGCCGCCATGGCAGCAGAGCCGATAATCGGCTTGAGAAAGCTACCCATGATATCAAATTTCGTTCCCGTCAGTCTGCTCAGCATGATTACATCAAAAACGCCTGCAACCAGATAGCAGCCCGTTGTGGAAAGCACTGCCCCCAGAACGTTAATAGAAGGAATCCGAATCAGAACCATGTTCAGAATCACCTTTGTAATGGCACCCAGAATCGCACCGACCACGGGCACCTTAATATGTCCAATCCCCTGCAAAATCCCCGTAGAGGTCTGGCAGAGCGCAAGGAAGATAATCGAAACGCCGCCAACCGTCAGCAGTGTACCGCCGTCGCTTGCACTGGGGAACAGCATGTGGATAATCTGCGGCCCAAGCGCACTGATACCAACCGCCGCAGGCACAGAAATAATCATGGAAATGCGGTAGGTCAGTGCCATTTTTCTGCGTACCTGCTTCCGCTCCTTCAATTTTACCGATGTGGCAATGCTCGGCAAAGCCGCTGTTGCAACCGCCGTAGAAATCGTAACGGGCAATGTGGTCAGCGTGACATATTTCCCGGAAAGCTGTCCATACAACGCCTTCGCATCCACTTCGGAAAATCCAATCTGCTGCAGAATTCTTACCACCATCCCCATATCAATCAGGTTGGTAATGCTGAATACCGCCGTACCTGCGATGATGGGCCATGCCGTCTGCAAAACTCTGCCCATCAGCTCACGCTTCGTTTCCTCGTAGGGCTGCTTGCATCGCTCTGCTCTCCAAAGCAGATACGGGCGAATCAGACAGTAGGCAAAGACTACCACAACCAGACCTGCCAATGCACCAACGCCTGTCCCCATCGTGCCGCCGGCAGATGCCAGAGGAATGTTTTTCGTCATCCCTTCCGGAATATTGATGCTCATAAACACCCATGCCAGATACACACTGAAAAAGGCATTGAATATCTGTTCCACAACCTGAGAAATCGCGGTCGGCACCATGGTGCGCATCCCTTGGAAATATCCACGAAATACGGACATGATGGCAACAATCACCAAAGTCGGGCAAAGCGTCAGCAGGGAATAATAGCTGTCCGGAATCTGAATCATGTTTGCCAGTCGATGTGCGCCCAGCCCCATCACAAGGGCAAAGAACACACCAAGGCTTGTGGAAATCACCAATGCCGCCTGAAAGACACGATGCGCATTTCGGTATTGCTTCAGTGCGATTCGCTCGGAAACCAGCTTAGAAATTGCTGCAGGCAGTCCTGCCGAGGACAAAATCAGCAGAAAGGTATAAATGTAGTAGCCGCCGGCATAAATTGCATTGCCCTCGTCCCCAATCATATTGGTTAAAGGCCAACGGTATATAAAGCCCAAAAAACGTACCAGCAGGCTGGCTGCCGCCAGAATTGCCGCCTGTTTTACGAAGCTGCCGCCCTTTTTCTTCGCTTTTGCCGCCATGGTGCACCTCTTTCCAAAAAATCCTAATCAGAACCGCTTCTTAGCTGTTTGCGCGGTTTTTCGCCTTTCTGCGCTGGGTATTATCCAGAATCTTTTTCCGCATACGCAGATTCTGGGGGGTTACCTCCAGCAGCTCATCATCACTGATAAATTCCATGCACTGCTCCAGAGACATCGTGATATGCGGTGTCAGCTTCAGCGCATCATCGGAGCCGCTCGCACGGGTATTTGTCAGCTGCTTTTTCTTACATACGTTGATATCCATATCATCCGCACGGGCATTTCTGCCGACAACCATGCCCTCGTAAACCTTTGTGCCTGCGCCAATGAACAGATCCCCACGTTCCTGCGCGTTATACAGACCATAGGTGATTGCTTCGCCGCTTTCAAACGCAACCAGAGAGCCCTGCGAACGGGTCACGATATCCCCCTTATAGGGTTCGTAGCCGTCAAACAGGGAGTTCATAATGCCGTTGCCCTTGGTATCCGTCATAAATTCACTGCGGTAGCCAATCAGACCTCTTGCAGGAATCGAAAATTCCAGTCTGGTATAGCCGCCCTTTGCAGGATACATATTTGTCATTTCGCCCTTTCTGCTGCCCAGCTTTTCGATAACATTGCCGACAAATTCCTCAGGAACGTCAATCGTTACCGCCTCCATAGGCTCGCATTTCTTGCCGTTAATCTCTCTGAACAGCACCTCCGGCTTGGAAACCTGAAATTCGTAGCCTTCTCTGCGGAGTGTTTCAATCAGAATGGAAAGATGCAGCTCCCCTCTGCCGGAAACCTTCACGCTGTCCAAATTATCCGTATCCTCTACCCGCAGGCTGACATCTGTATTCAGCTCCTTGAACAGTCTGTCACGAATCTGTCTGGAGGTAACATATTTCCCCTCCTGCCCTGCAAAGGGGCTGTCATTTACGGAGAAATTCATTGCCAATGTGGGTTCGGAAATCTTCACAAAGGGCAGAGGTTCAGGCTTTTCGGGGGAACAGATGGTATCCCCAATCATGATATTTTCAATGCCGCTAAGCGCAACAATATTGCCGACGCTCGCTTCCTTTACCTCCACTCTCTGCAAGCCCTGAAATTCGTACAACTTTGTGATACGAACCTTTTTCTGTGTTTCCGCATTGTGCATATTCAGAACGACAACCTCGTCATTGACGCGCAGTACGCCGTTTTCAATCTTACCGATGCCGATACGACCCAGATATTCGCTGTAGTCAATCGTGGAAATCAGAGCCTGTGCCGGTGCATTCACATCCCCCTTGGGTGCAGGAATGTGATTGATGATTGCTTCAAACAGGGGCTTCATATCCCCTTCTCTTGCATTGGCATCCTCGGACGCATAGCCGCCTCTTGCAGATGCGAATACAAAGGGAGAATCCAGCTGGTCTTCGTTTGCATCCAGCTCCATGAACAGCTCCAGAACCTCATCCACAACCTCATCAGGGCGTGCTTCGGGTCTATCCACCTTATTTACGCAAACAACAACAGGGTGATTCAGCTCCAACGCCTTGCGCAGAACGAATTTTGTCTGGGGCATAGGCCCTTCAAATGCATCCACCACCAGCACAACGCCGTCTACCATTTTCAGCACACGCTCTACCTCGCCGCCGAAATCGGCATGTCCGGGGGTATCAATGATGTTGATTTTGGTATCGCCATAGTTTACGGCTGTGTTTTTGGAAAGAATGGTAATCCCTCTTTCCCGTTCAATATCGCCGCTGTCCATGACTCTTTCCTGTATCTCCTGATTGGAACGGAAGATACCGCTCTGTCTGAGCAGCTGATCCACCAATGTGGTTTTGCCGTGGTCAACGTGGGCAATAATCGCTACGTTTCTGATATTTTCAATATTCTGACTCATTTAGAATTACTCCAATCGTTTCAAGTTTTTCTTTTACATTATCTTCTGTGTGACACTTAATTGTAGCACACCATTTTCTCGGATGCAACGATTCCAAAGAAAAAAACGCCCTCATCTGCCGATAATTTCCAAAAAAATACACTTTTTCGGCATAAAGAAAGACTCTCCTGACGGAGAGCCTCTTTGTTGCATAACCAAGCTCAAATATATGTCTGAATGCTTTCGCACTTAGGTCAAATAAATAGAATCGATTAAGCACGTGTTACGTTTGCAGCCTGAGGGCCTTTTGCACCCTGTACTACTTCAAATTCAACTTCCTGGCCTTCTTCCAGTGTTTTGTAGCCTTCAGCCTGAATTGCGGAGAAATGTACGAATACATCGTCTTCACCAGGTACGGAGATGAAACCAAAACCTTTTTCTGCGTTAAACCATTTTACTGTACCTTTTTTCATTCTTTAAAATCCTCCTACTTGAGATAGATAAAAATTTGTTACAGTTTGATATTAGCATAAATTTCCGTCAGTGTCAATCCGATTTCCAGTGAATCACTTGGGATTCGCTCGACAAAGCATTACATTTTCCCATAATTTTCGTCCTCCTGCAGGGCTCCGTTCTGGATTGCCATCCGCGCCAGTTCATCGCATCTTTCATTGCCGGGGTTGTCCGCATGCCCCTTCACCCAAAGGAAGGTCACCTGATGCTTTTCCAGCAGCAAAAGCAGCCTCTCCCAGAGGTCAACATTTGAAGCCTTCTCCTTTTTGTTCCGCATCCAGCCGTTCTGCCGCCATTTCACAACCCAGCCCTTTTCTATCGCGTCCACCACATATTTCGAGTCACTGTAGAGGTTCACCCTGCAAGGCTCCTTCAATGCTTCCAGTCCTTTGATAACCGCAAGCACCTCCATGCGGTTGTTCGTTGTCAGACGATAGCCTGCGGAAAGCTCCTTTTTTGCACTGCCATACAGCAGCACAACGCCATAGCCGCCGGGGCCTGGGTTGCCCGAACATGCGCCGTCCGTATAAATCGTCACTGTTTTCATTCGGTTTCCTCCTTCAAAAATGCCGCGCCAATCAGCAAATCCTCTTTTGTCGTGATTTTGATGTTGCGGTAGCTGCCCATGATAACCCGCACAGGAAAGCCGCTGTGCTCCGCAACAGAGGCATCATCCGTTCCAAGAAAGCCGTCCGCCTTCGCCTTTTCGTATGCCGCAAGAATTTCCTTTCGGCGGAAGGTCTGCGGAGTCTGTATCTGCCGGAGGGTGCTTCTGTCCGGCGTGGCAATCGCCAAACCCTCCGCATCGCATACCTTAATCGTATCCTTCGCAGGCACCCCTGCCACACAGCCGCCTGTCTCCTTTGCCGCCGCAATGGAGCGTTCCAGAATTTCCTCCGTCACAAACGGACGCACCCCATCATGAATCAGCACAATTTCCGTATCCTGCGGCACCTGCTGCAAGCCAAGGAATACAGAATCCTGCCTCTCCTTGCCCCCCTCCGTTACGGAAATGATTTTCTTCCAGCCGTATTCCTGTGCCATCTGCCACACATCCTGCAGGGCATCTCCTCCTGTCACCAGAATGATATCCCGAATACATGCCGCCTTTTCAAATTTTTCAACCGTATGTGCAAGAATTTCCTTTCCGCAAAGGGGCAGAAACTGCTTGCTGATTTCCGTTCCCATGCGTCTGCCCTTTCCTGCCGCCACAATCACAGCCGTACTGATGCTCATCTTTTTTCCTCCCGATTCAGCAAAAATGCGAAATCAAACAGGCTGATTTCGCACTTTTGCTCTCTTTATTTATGCCGCAGCAATCATTTTTGTAAAAATCATACGACCTGCCGCTGTCTGCAATACGCTCGTCACAATCACCGTAATCGTCTCACCGATGTGCTTACTGCCGCCGTCCACCACAATCATCGTGCCGTCGTTCAGATACGCAACGCCCTGTCCTGCTTCCTTGCCGGCCTTGATGATGGTAACCACCATTTCCTCTCCCGGCAAAACCACAGGCTTCACCGCGTTGGAAAGCTCATTGATATTCAGCACACGCACGCCCTGGAATTCCGCAACCTTGTTCAGGTTAAAGTCATTCGTCACCACGAAGGCATCCATGCTGTCCGCCATTTTCAGCAGCATGGAATCCACCTCCATCTGCTGACCGGGATGAAAGCTCTGAATTTCTACAGGAACTGCCAGCTGCTTCTGAATTTCGTTCAGAATATCCAGACCTCTGCGCCCTCTTTGACGCTTCAGGCTGTCCGCAGAATCCGCAATATGGCGCAGTTCCTCCAGAACAAAATCAGGGATGATGATTTTCCCTTCGATAAAGCCTGTTTGCAGCAAATCCAGAATTCTTCCGTCAATGATAACACTGGTATCCAGAATTTTCGGTCTGCCGTAAATGGAATCCTCCGCCGTGCTGGGAGGGGTTGTCATCAGCACCTCCTTCAGCGTGCGCACGTTCACATCATCCTTCTTTCTTCTGGCAACGCGAATCCCCAGAATCCCGAACAGGATGTTCAACAGCACCACGATAAACGTGCCAAGTGCGCCAAAGCCATTGAATGCCATGCCGATGAGGTTCGCCAGAACCAGCCCGACAATACAGCCGATAACGGAAAGCGAAAGCTCCTTCAAATTCATTTTGGAAAGGCGTTCCTCTGTCTGATTCAGCCGTTTCAGGAGCAGACCTGCCAATGGCGTAGCAAGTAGAAAATAAAATATAAGTCCGACAATTACCGCTATCACCGTAGGTACATATACCGGCAATTTATGTTGAAATTTGAATAAGTCCATAAAAAGCACTACATGCATTAACGCATAGGTCGCCGCTGTTGCAATCAAGCTTATGATCAGCTCTAATACTCGTTTCATGTTTTCACCTCCTTTTCTTTTTGGGGATACTTCCCCTTATTTTAGTCTAACTTATTTTTTCTTGTTTGGCAAGGAGTTCTTTCCGTTCTCTCCCGTTAAATTCCCGTACAGAAAATCCTGTCATTTTTTCTGCAAAAAAGCAGCAGAAACGCAGTGCTTTCATGCACAAACAATATTTTGTGGTTTTTTATACTACATAATGTGTTTCTGATGTTGAAATTTCCGTTCTGATTTGTTATAGTATAGCAAGACCACCGCGGAAGACCATTTCCGCAGAATCATTTGAACGTCTGAAGGTAAGGAGAGAATAGTATGGCAGAGTATCAAATTTTCAGCGATGGTGCCTGTGATATCGGCTTTGCAAAGGCAAAGGAATTAGGAATCGGGCTGATTCCCTTTTATATTTCGATAGACCATGAAACTTATTATAAGGAAATTCAGGAAATCTCTTTAGAGGAATATTTCCGCTATATGACAGAGGAAAAGGGCTACCCCAAAACCTCCCTGCCCTCCATTCAGGATTATATGGATGCATTCCGCCCTGCCCTCGAAGCAGGCAAGGACATCATCTGCATCACCATGACGCGCACGCTGACCGCCTCTCTGGAATCTGCGGTAACGGCAAAATCCATGCTGGAGGAGGAATTTCCTCATGCGCAGATTCACGTCATCAATTCCTGGGTGGCAACAGGCGCGCAGGCCCTGCTTCTGATGGAAATGGCGCGGATGCAGAAGAACGGAAAATCTCTGAATGAGGTGATTACATACGCGGAAAAAGCAAGAGAGGATGCACGTATTCATTTCATGGTCGGGGATTTAAGCTATCTTGAGATTGGCGGACGCATCGGCAAGGTTGCTACCATTTCCGCAGGACTTCTGAAAATCAAGCCCATCATCATTTTAAAGGGCGGCGAAATCAGCGCAGGCGGTATCTGCCGTGCCAGAAAAAAAGGACTTGCACAGATTGCATCCATCACCGCAAAGCATTTCAAGGAAACCGGCGAAAATCCCGCGCATTATATCGCAATGCCCGGCACAAATACCATCTGGGACGATATGGACAGCTTTTACACCATGATGCAGGAAACGGTTCCCGGCATGGAATTCCTGCCTCCCTTCCAGATTGGCGCGACCATCTCCACCCACACCGGTCCGGGGACAACAGGCTTCTGTTTCGTCAAGAAATACGAATACTATCATATATAAGGCAAAAACAGATAAAAACAGACATCCCGTCAGGAAGGTGCGCCCACCTGTGACAGGATGTCTGTTTCTTTTGTTTATTTGAAGTCCGCAAGAGAAATGCCGATTTCCCGCAAAATCCCCTTCAGATGCTCCATTTTTTCTTTTGTGGGAGTTCCAAATGCGGCATCGGGCAAGTCCATCCCCAGTGCCTCATATTTCCCAAAGCCAAATTTATGATACGGCAGAAGCTCCATTTCGGCGCGCGGCAGATATTTCTTCACAAATTCGCCGCTTTTGCGGATATTTTCCTCATCCGCATTCACACCCTCAATCGTCGGAATCCGAATGACCACTCTTGTCGAAAGCTCCGCCAGCTGCTTGATATTTTCCAGAATCCGTTCATTGGGAACACCCGTAAATTTTTCATGCAGGGCAGAATCCATGTGCTTCAAATCCATAAAAATCAAATCCATCCGTTCCAGAGAGCTGCGTACCCGTTCAAATTCAAAATAACCGCAGGATTCTATATCCAGACTGAAGCCCATATCATACAGACGGGAGGAAAGATACTCCAGAAGCTCAGGCTGCGCCGTTGCTTCGCCGCCGGAAAAGGTAATGCCGCCGCCGGAATTGCGGTAAAAAAGCTGATGCTTTGCCGCTTCCGCAATGATTTCATCCGCATCCGCCAGAGAAACAAGCGCTTTTCTTGCACCCTTGGGACAAGCCGCCACACATGCGCCGCAGCTGACGCATTTTCCCCGTTCTGCATTCAGGTCAATGCCGATTCCCTTGGGACAGACCGCCGCACACGCGCCGCAGCCGATGCACAGCCTTGCATAAAAGCCGACAACAGGGTGCTGCCTCAGTCCCTCTGGATTCGCGCACCATTTGCAGTGCAGCGGACAGCCTGCCAGAAAAATCGTGGTACGAATCCCATCCCCGTCATTGACGGAAAACGGCTGCATCTGCATCAGATAACCCTTCATAGCCATTCCCTTTCTTTCTTTTTCATCAACAGCCGCAGACGCTTTGCATCTGCGGCAATTTTTTATGCTGTCTTAAAATTCCTCATGTGCGTTTCTTGCCATGATGGAATCCTGCATGGATTTCGACAGATTGACAAACTGCGTACTGTAACCTGCTACACGAACCAGCAGGTCTCTGTAATTTTCGGGGTGCGCCTGTGCATCCTTCAGCACCTCGTTGGAAATGGTGTTGAACTGCACATGGAATGCGCCCAGTGCAAAATAGGATTGGAGCATTGCGCCGAGGTTTGCGCGCCCTCTCTTTGTTGCAACCAAATCGTGATTCAGACGCAGGTTCAGCAGTGTGCCGCCGCTGTGAATATCGTGATTCAGCTTTGCGGAGGAACGCAGTGCCGCAAGGCAGGTAGAGGTATCTGTGCCGGTATAAGGGGAAACGCCCTCGTTGATGGGGTCCTTCGCCCTTCTGCCGTCGGGTGTTGCGCCAAGCACCTTACCGGTCGGCAGGTAGTTGGAAATACCCATGAACGCCGTTACGAAATGATGCCCGTAGATATCCTTATAGGATGTTACATCATGATAGAAATAATCTGCCAGCTTCTTCGCAATGCTGTCCACATAATCATCATCATTGCCGTATTTGGGTACCGCCTGCGCCTTTGCACGCAGGGCTTCATAGCCTTCCCAGTTGTTGTTCAGTGCATCAATCAATTCAGAAAGTGTTACGCTCTTTTCTTCAAACACCAGCTTTTTGATTACAGCCAGAGAGTTTGCCGTAACGGAAAGCCCAACGCCTGTGAATACAGGCCCGATGTTGTATTTTGCGCCGCCGTCCACCAGATCCTTGCCGTTTTTCACGCAATATTCATTGCAGGCGGACAGGAACGGACGGGGTGCCTGTTCCTTATGGATTTTCTGTGCGGTCAGCAGGCTGATCACGCCATGCTTTACCATATAGGAGAACTGTCTGAACAGTGCATCCTCAATTTCCTCATAGGAGGTAAAGGTTTTCGGGTCTTTTTCGGGCAGGGCAACCTGTTCACCCGTCAGGCGGCTCTTGCCTTCATTCAGCGCAAATTCCAGCGCCGCCGCAAAGCTGATATTGCAGGAGGAGGTCCATTCAAAGGTCTTTCTGGAATGAGGTACAACACAGCCGCAGTTATTCCAGTCTCTTGCGTCCTCAGGCTCATAGCCCAGATTACGGAGCATTTCGTAGCCTGTTCTGTCGCTATGGATGGCAGGGAAGCCACTGCCTGTGGAAACAAGTTCTGTCACTGCCTCCATGAATGCGGGAGGACAATCCGCATGGATACGGCAGCTCAGGGTCGGCTGATGGCATTTCGTTTCCTTCGTTGCCTGAATTGCCATATAGGAAATATCATTTGTGCCATCCCTGCCGTCCTTTGTGGTGCCGCCGACGGTCAGATTTTCAAAGTTGGTATAGCCTGCGAAGAAGTCCGCTGTGTTTGCGGAAATCGTCCAAGCCCATTCGCTGTATTTCAGCCACAGGCACTCTACCAGTTCCAGTGCGGTATCGTAATCAATTTTGCCTGCATCCAAATCTGTTTTATAATAAGGATAGATATACTGGTCGAAGCGTCCGGGGTTCAATGCCAGAGGGTTTTCGGAGATAATGCCGCCCAGCTGTACGAACCATGTGAACTGGATTGCCTCGCGGAAAGATTTCGGGGGATTTTCGGGAACGGCTTCACAGGTTGCCGCAATTTCCAGAAGCTCCGCCTTTCTCGCTTCGTCCTTTTCCTCTGCCGCCATTTCTCTTGCCTTTTCGGCATATCTGTTTGCCAGACGCACGATACCATTGCAAACCAGAACGATGGAACGATAGAAAATCAGCTTATCCTTTTCCTCGGGGATTGCTTCGTTCAACTCTGCCATATAGCCCTCTGCTTCCTTCTTAATGCCGCCGAAGCCCTTGGGGAACAGCTGATCCACATAGTCGGGAGACATTTCCCCGATGCCGTTGCGCCATTTGGAGTCGGTATCCACAAAGCCCGTATCTACGCCGATTTTCTTTGTTTCCGCGGAGGTGCGCGCCAGAAAAGCATCCTCAACGGATTTGCCCTTCCAGTAAGGGAAGATGTTTTCTCTGACATAGGCTCTCTGCTCGTCCGTCATTTCATAGGGGTCCTGCGGACGGCTCGGAAAGTTGTCCATTTCATCATCGACCCATTTCCACGCAAATTCGGGTGTCAAAATGCCGCATTTGCGATATTCGCCGCTTGCGCCGACAATCAGCTCGCCCTCAAAAATATTGACGCAAAGCTCATTACAGGTATCATAAAACGCCTGTGCGGTACGAATCTGCGCAGGCATGCCTTCCGTTCTTTTGAAGGATTCTGTCCAGATTCTTGCGCGTTCATAGGAAATGGACGGCTTGGTATTGATATAGTTCTGACGGATTTTCTCAATTCTGGGTGTAATGCTCATCTGATTCACCTAGCCCTTTCTTCGCTTCGGCGCAAAAAATCCGTTATAACGGTTATTCTTTATTTGTCATAATAAATGACCATACAGATTTTTGTCTTCTGCGTGCCGTGACATTCATAAATATGGGGCTTATTGGCAAGATAGCGAATCCCTTCGCCCGCCTCTACCACATATTCCACACCATCCACAGTCAGCCGCAGTGCGCCTTCAAAAACAAGTACAAATTCCTCTGTTCCATCCTCATGGGGAACAGATTCCGAGCGAGTGCCCGGCTCCAGCTCAATGCTGAGCATTTCGAATCTTCTTTCTGCATCGTAGGGGAAAAAGGGAAACAGCCGAAACCGCCCCTCATCGCTCAAAAGCGGGGAAACCTCGTCCCTTCGGATGAGTTGAGTTTCTGTCTGCCTGCCCTCCAAAAGAGCGGTAAAGGAAATATGCAGCCCGGTCGCAATCTTCCAGAGCGTTGCCACCGTGGGGCTGGATTCCCCTCTTTCAATCTGCCCCAGCATGCTTTTACTGACTCCCGTCTGCTCTGCCATGCTGTCAAGGCTGAGTTTCTTTTCCTTCCGAATCTGTCTGAGATTTTCCGAGATTCTGCTGCTCATCGCATCCATGTGTTTCCTCCTTGGTTCGAACCAACCGCCATCGAAGGTCAATGGCGCAAATGCGTGCGTTATGACGCATTTCTACTGTTACTGTATCATTTGCATTTGTCTTTGTCAATCCATTTTGACCGTTTTTGCGAATAAAACAGACGTTATCACATACAAAAATTCCGTCTCTTTTTTATGCAATCTGCCTATTTCGCAAGAAAAGCCCTGCCGCAGACCTTCCATGCGACAGAGCTATTCCATTTTCAGCCATTCTGTTTTCAGCCCTTTATTGCCTTCAATTTCAAAATTTCATCCAGAATCTTATGTGCAACCTCAGCCTTGCTCAGAAGCTCCAGCTGAATTTCCTCCTCCTTGGAAATCATCGTTACCACATTCGTATCCGTGCCGAAACCGCTGCCTGCAATCTTAAGGTTATTGGCGACAACCATATCAATATTCTTCTTATCCAGCTTCACGCGGGAATTTTCCAGCATATTCTGGGTTTCCATGGAGAAGCCGCAGTAGAACTGACCTTCTCTGCGATGCTCGCCCAGATATTTCAGAATATCCTGTGTTCTGTCCAGTTCGATAGACATTTCGCCGTCCTTTTTCTTTGTTTTTTCATCACTGTAGCTTTTGGGCTTATAATCCGCAACCGCCGCCGCCTTGATGATGATATCATTATCCAGAAAACGAGACTTCATTGCCTCAAACATATCCCCTGCGCTCTTTACCTGCACATAATCCACAAACATAGGAGGCTCCAGATTTGTCACACCGCTGACAAGTGTTACCTCCGCGCCGCGCAGCATTGCCGCCTTCGCCAGCTCATAGCCCATTTTCCCTGTGGAGTGATTTGTAATATAACGCACAGGGTCTACGCTTTCCTGTGTCGGTCCTGCGGTGACAATCACTTTCATGCCGGCAAGGTCTTTTTCATGCGCGATTTCACGCAGGATATACCCCACCAGAACGTCCTCGGAGGGCATTTTTCCATCCCCGATATCTCTGCACGCAAGTACGCCCTTTTCGGGCGCAATCACCGTAAAGCCATAGCCCTCCAGCTTTTTCAGATTATCCTGCAAAATGGGGTTATGATACATATTGGTATTCATGGCAGGCGCAACGATTTTTTGACAGGTGCAGGCCATAGCCGTTGTCGTCAGCATATCATCCGCAATGCCGTTTGCCAGCTTGCCAATCACATTTGCGGAAGCAGGCGCAACCAGAAGCACATCCGCCTTTTTCGCGATGGAAATATGTGCCACATGGAACTGGAAATTGCGGTCGAAGGTATCTACCATACATTTATTGCCGGTCAGTGTTTCAAAGGTAACAGGCGTAATAAACTGGCAGGCATTTTCCGTCATGATCACATGCACATCCGCATGCAGCTTCACGAGCATGCTTGCCACATTTGCCATTTTATACGCAGCAATGCTGCCTGTTACACCCAGAACAACAGTTTTCCCTTTTAACATGATGATTCTCCTTTATTCGGTTATACTGAAATTTATCGTGATTTTTCACGATAGGTATTGACAATAGTATAACAAAGGATAAGCCATTCGTACAGGTTTTTTGAGAAAAAATCCATAAATTTCTCACTTTCCGAAGTCCAGATAGGTCACACCCTCAAGGGGGATCAGCACCTGCAGACCTGCCCTGTCCGCGCGGCTGCCAACCACATAAACCGTATACGCCTTGCCGCCCTTGAGGTTCACTTTGGGATGCTCCACAAGGATTTTGCCTGTGTCAGTCTCGCGCAGCTTGAGATTGTGACTGCCTGGAGCTGTGGTGAGGTAGCGGCTGATTTCCTCATAGCGCAAATCGGAAAGCACCATGCGGTCATCCCAGTAAACATCCATGGCAGGGGCAGTCGGCGAAAGCTGCACAAAGCGGATATATGCCCGATTGGGGCTGAGGTAACGGTGGCTGTCCTCGATGGTCAGCGTAGAAAGCGCATCTGCCAGACCTGTCACCGCAACGGTATAAATGCCGCCGGACTGCACCTGCAAGCGCAGAACGGTCAGCGGATTTGTGACGGTTCCTGCGCGGTAAATTGCAATGCGGTACCACCCCGGAAACAGCTTCATATATTCCGTAAAATGCTGATAGCGCAAATCCGCAGCCACCCTCCGCCCGTTGGCGTAAATATCCACGCGCGTTTCCACGGGGCTTGCATTCAGAAAGCGGATGTAGCCGAAAAGCGCAATCCCCGGAATAATGGGAATCACCGTCACATTTGTATTGCTCGGCAGAATCGGAAAGCGGCGTGCGGCGCTCTCCTCCTGCGTCAGCGTTTCCTGCATGGCTTCTTCCTTGGTCAGCGGCAGGGGCATTTGTAAAGCTTCACTTATTTCATACCGGTTATTGTTGGGCATCAGAAATTCCATCCTTTCCTTGCGTTCTGCTTTTTTGTGTTCTACTTTAAGGTATGGATGGACAAAATCTTCTGTGCAGGTTCTGTGCAGGCACAAAAAAGACACGACCGAAAAAAAATCAATCGTGTCCGTTTTTTTATTCCTCGTCAGCCTTTTTTTCTGCTTCGGCTTCTTCCCTTTCCTCCTCCGGCAGCTTTGTTGCCAGAACCTTGAGGATACGCTTCTCCTCAAACAGCTCTACGCTAAAGAGCCAGCCGCAAAGCTTCATTTCTATCGTTTCGCCCTCCTCAGGGATATGCCCCAGCTGCCCGATGAGATAGCCGCCAAGGGTATCGTAGTCCTCATTTTCCTCGAAGGTAATGCCAAGCTGTTCCTCTACGTCCTGCAAATCGGTCGAGCCGTCAATGCGGTAAACACCCTCCGAAACCTCGGTGATGTCCTCTTCCTCTTCCTCGTCATATTCATCGAAGATATTCCCGAAGATTTCCTCCATGATATCCTCCATGGTGACAATGCCTGCCGTGCCGCCGTATTCATCAATGACGATTGCCATGTGTACCTTCTTCACCTTCATTTCCGCAAGCAGCTCGTCCACCTTTTTGGAAAATGGGATAAAATAGGGCTTCATAAGGATTTCCTTCAGATGGAAATGCCCCTCCTCCACACGGGTTACATCCGCAAGGATATATTTCACCATATCCTTCACATGGTACACCCCGACAATATTATCGATATTATCATCATACACCACGATACGGGAATATTTTTCCTCCGCCGTGACGTTTTTGATTTCCTCCAGAGTTGCATCCACGGGAACAGCAACAATATCGGTTCTATGGGTGGCAATATCCCCTGCGGAGCTGTTGCTCAGCTCAAAGATATTATTGAGCATCTCCTTCACGTTTTCATCAATCGTACCGCTGTCACCGCCTGCGTCCACCATCTGACGGATTTCCTCCTCCGTCACATCCTTTTCGTTTTCCTGTACGCGATACCTCCCAATCAGCACCACCAGAATGATGTTGAGCAAAACGGAAAGTATCAGACCTATATAAGTCTCCAAGGTCATCCTCCTTTAAAAATTTTCAAAATACATATTACCTTCTGATTCTTTTTTCTAGTTTAATGAAAAAGCGTCCTGCTGTCAAGTACGGCGGCAGCCTTCCAGTTCCTTCCATATTTATTGACAAGTGTATTTTCTCTGCCGTATAATATAGAAGAACGCTAGGAAAAATAAAATGCAGAAAGGAAGTGCCCCAATGAACCATATCAAGCTCGACCGTGAAAAAAAGATTCCCCACGTCAAGACAAAGCTGAGAAGCCACCATATCGTAACCATGCCGGATGAAATTTATGCCGCCAGCGGGATTGTGATTATAGGGCGACGCATCAAGTCCTTGATTTTTTCTACCGATATTGCCATCATTCGCAACTGCAACGCAGATGCTGTACTTGCGGTATATCCCTTTACGCCCCAGCAGATTATTGCTGATGCGATTGTTTCCACCTCCAGCCTGCCCGTTTTCTGCGGCGTAGGCGGCGGCACAACCACAGGCGCGCGCGTTGTCATGCTTGCGAAGGATGCCGAAGCCTTCGGGGCAATGGCAGTTGTGGTGAATGCGCCGACAACGAACGATGTCATCGCACAAATTGCAGATATCATCGATATTCCCATTGTTGTAACCGTTCTGGATGAAAATACGGATATCGATGCTCGTCTGGAAGCAGGTGCGACGATTTTCAATGTATCTGCCGCGGCACGCACGCCGGAGGTAGTGCGGATTCTGCGCGAACGCTACCCCGACCTGCCCATCATTGCAACAGGCGGTCCCTCGCAGGAAAGCATCCGTGAAACCGTAGCGGCAGGCGCAAATGCCATCAGCTTTACGCCCCCGACGGCAGAAGAGCTGTTCCACGGCTTAATGACACGCTACCGCAACGAGCACGAAAGCAAAACAAAGGGAGAAGCATAAAAAAACACCTCAAGCTGACAGAAAAATCAGTTTGAGGTGATTCTTTTTTTCTTATAAATCCTTCTTCTCGGAATGACAGCTTTTGCTGTGGGCGCAGCCTGCACAGCCTCCGCCGCATTTGCCCTCATGCTCCATTTTCATAATCTTCGCCTGCTTCTGCATTTTTCTGATGTTAAAGAAGACCAGAAAGAAGATTAGAATTGCAGGGATAATTGCCGTAAAAACCGTTTCTCTTGCCATTGCGGCACCTCCTTAAATATAATGATCCATATAGGTATGGAGTTTCTTTTCCCAATCCTTTTCATCTACGATATTTTTCGCTAAATCCTCAACGATTTTCTGGTCACTCTCGCGCATCCGCCAAAGCTGCTTCCAGTCCAGAGGGAAGCCCATGCGGCGCGCCATCTGATATTTTCTCTGCTCCAGCTTGGGCAGGGCAAGGAAGGAATCAATATATTCCAGCATCCAGGGCAGGTCGGTATCCATATCGCCGTTGACCTCCTGTAAAAGGTTAATGATGTGGTCGCTTGTGATTCTGCCGTTTGCCTTTGTCGGGTCGATATGCGCTAAGAGCTTGCGAATTTCCAAAAGCTTATTCATATCGGTATCCTCCGTCCAGCCGCCGGCATCGCGCACCTCCTCCATCAGAGAGCCGGTACGCAGCACAAAGGTACGCAGACGGACAAAATTCGGATTCACCGCATTGATAACCTTCGCCGTTTCAATGGCGTTGTCATCGGAAAGCTCCCTGCCGCCGACACCGGGCATAAAGTAGATAGAAAGCTCAATCCCTGCCTCTCTCACCTTTCTGCCGCCGATAATCTGTTCCTCCTGCGTGCAGCCCTTTTCAATCAGCGCAAGCACCTTATCGGAACCAGATTCGTAGCCGGAATGGATACGGTCTAGGCCTGCCTCCTTGAGCATTTTATAATCCTCCGGGGTAATTTTCGCAAGCGTGTTTGCTCTGCCATAGGAGGTAATCCGCTTGATTTCAGGCAGCTTCACGCGCACATAACGAATGATTTCCGCAAGCCAATCCGCACGCAGACACATCGTATTCGCATCCTGCAAAAAGATGGAATTGCAGTCCCCCTCTGTCATCCAGCGGAACACCATCTGATAGCACCAACGCTGATCATCTGTCGTCAAAGTCTGATATTCGTTGTTGATTGCCTGTATATCCCAGCCGTTCGCCGTTTTATACTGCAAAATACGGTCACGCAGCTCCGCCATGGTGTCGATATCCTTCTTCACCTCCGCAACGGAACGGGTATGAAAATCGTATTTTTTATACAGCATACAGAATTTACATCTATTCCAAGGGCAGTTCACCGTCACGCGCAAAAGCAGGCTGTTTGCCTCACTGGGCGGACGAATGGGCCCAATCTGAAAAACCATTTCTTCCATTATTTTTTCTCCTTCGTAAATCGTACTCTCCTAACCTCATTATTGTAGCAGATTGGGGAGAAAAATCAAGGGTTCGGGCGTTCCAATTCGATTTCGCCCTGCTCCTTCTCAAATTCGCGAATACATTGATTGATGAGGTATAAAATCTGCCCGCTGGCGGAACGTCCGTTGTATCTGGAAACATAATGAAATTTTTTCAATACTTCTTCGTCTATACGAATACTGATATGCTTTTGCTTGTTCATTTGCAACCCTCTTTCTGAAAAAGCCTTCCCACAAATGCGGAAAGGCTTAAAGGTGCGCCCATTTTCAACTTAAATCTTAATATCCATATTCCTCGCCAATCAGAATCACCTTAATTCTGCCTGCCGGGCGGCAGACTCTTGTCACCAGAATCTGATTACAAATACATTCCTCGGAAACGCAGTTATGGCAGGTGCCGTCCACTGGACAAGGGGTTTTCCCCATGAAGCGCATGCTGTTGACAGGTGCAACGTACCCTCTCACGCGCTTGATTGCCGCATCCACATCCTGTGCCACCTTGCTCAGGCTCGCCAGAACAATCACATTGTTCGGCCCGAAGCAGATGGACGCAACGCGATTGCCTGTCCCATCAATATTTACCAGAACGCCATCCTCGGAAATGGCATTGGTGCTGGTCAAATAGTAATCGCACAAGAGTCCCTGACGCATCATTTCACGCATTTCGGCAGGATTTGCCGCGGTATCTCTGTCAATGACGTTATAATTGCCTTCCTTTACCGCCTTTGTCAGCCCCATATCGCGAATGGTCATGGAGCCACCCCATGTGATACTGCTGCCTTCCGGAATGAGGGACAGCACCTTTTCGATGGCTTCTGTCGCTGTGGGACAGTAGTATGCTTCAAAATGGCGGCGTTCCAGCTTTTTCAACAGGGTTGCGCTCAAAAGCTCTTTTCTTTTTTCCTGTGGTGTCATAGGTAAAAACCTCCTTTTTCTGCTCTCTTTGCCCTGATTGTACCATATTTTCCCGTCGCTTGCATCCTTTTTCTTGCAAAGCAGGAGCTTCTCCTTTATCATAGAAAGCGAGGTGATACCATGAAACGAATCGAAAGCCGCGACAACAAATGGATCAAGCGGCTGAACGGCTTAAAAATAAAGAAAAATCGCGATAAGGAGGGGCTTTTCATTGCGGAAGGACTGCGCTTTATCCGCGAAATCCCGAAGAATTGGGAGGTGCTTGCGTATGCGGTGAGCGATGCCTTTGCCGCAGAAAACGACCTTTCCCCCTACGAAGAAAAGGCAGAGGTGCTTTGTCTGACAGATGCGCTCTTTGCCGCCGTCTGCGATACGGAAAACCCACAGGGAATTCTGGCGGTCTGCAAAAAGCTGGATTGGGATGCAGATGCGGTGCTTGCGAAAAAAACGCCCTTTCTCCTTCTGGCGGAAGAGCTGAATGACCCCGGTAATCTGGGGACGGTCATTCGTACGGCGGATGCCTGCGGTGCAGATGCCGTTTTTCTCAGCAAAGGCAGTGTTGATCTCTATAACCCGAAGGTGCTGCGCGCAACGATGGGCAGTCTGTTCCATGTGCCTGTCTTCCAAAATATCGACCTGCATGCCCTTTCGGAAAAAATGCAGGCAAAGCAGATTCCGCTTTACGCCGCACATCTGAAGGGCGATCGCTATCCCTATGCCCTGCCCTTACAGGATGCCTGTGCCTTTCTCATTGGCAACGAGGCACGCGGTCTCAGCAAGGATGCCGCCGCACTCTGCGATGCGTGGGTGAAAATCCCCATGCCGGGGCAGGCAGAAAGCCTGAATGCTTCTGTTGCCGCAGGGGTACTGCTGTATGAGGTTGTGCGACAGAGACTGCCGAAATAAATCGACTTTTTCTGTTAGATTGTCATCTTTTGTGATATAATAAGGCTATATAGATTCGTTTTATCACAAAAAGAGGTGTTACACATGAAAAAATCAAAAAAATGGATTGCCCTGTTTCTGGCAGCGCTCTGTACCTTCACACCGTTGACTGCCTTTGCCGCCGATGTTAATATTGACCGCAAGCCCCTGCAAATGGATGTTTCCCCAACAGTAATCAATGGGCGCACCATGGTTCCTATGCGCTCTATTTTTGAAGGACTTGGTGCCGCTGTCGAATGGAACAACTACACCAGAGGCATCACCGCGCAGAAGGAGGATAAAACCATTACCCTCTATCTGAATGAAAAAAACGCCTTCATCAACGGTGTCAGCCACAGTCTGGATACGCCTGCCGTTGCCGTAAACGGGCGTACGATGGTGCCTGTCCGCTTTGTTGCGGAAAGTCTGGACTGCAAGGTGTATTGGGACAGCTATAATCAGTTGGTTTCCATCTTTACCGATAATGCGGATGCCGCCGCTTATGCCGCTGAACTGCAGAAACAGCAGGCAGCCAGAAAGGCAGAGGAAGAACGCCTTGCCGCGCAGAGGGCAGCACAAAAGGCGGAACAAGAACGCCTTGCTGCACAGAATAAAAACACACAGACGGTATCGAAAAAATCCACTACCGTCTATGTTACCCCCACGGGAAAACGGTACCACTATAGCGGCTCCTGCAATGGCGGTACCTATATTGCATCTACACTGGAGAAGGCACTCGCAAGAGGGCTGACCCCCTGTAAGAAATGCGTCGGATGATTTTTTATTTGAATGAAAACCACGATATTTAGTATGTACAAGAATGTTGAAAACTAAATATTGTGGTTCTTTCTCTTTTTTGGTACAATAATCCCATCTTCCTTTTCCACAGCAATAAATCTTCCCTATCTGCATACACAGGAAATGGAAATTGTCCTTCGTTTTACGGCTTCTCTTCATGCAGCCATGCAGCCGATTATCCATGCATCCGATTTTTCCTGTTTTTATCCCCCATACCATTTGCATTTCCCAATTCCAGCGATGTTTTCTTGTTTTCCAAAGCAATTTTTGTTATAATCCCATTATATTGTCTGCTATTGTAGAACGATGGAATAAAACAGGCAACTAATTTGGATGAACTCAAGCCGTATAGTCTGGAGGTTAATATGCGACGAACACGAGCTTCTATTATAGAGGCGTTTGCTCAGCTTTTAGAAGAACGCCCTATCAATAAAATTACAGTGAAAGATATCGTAAACCGTTGCGACATCAACCGGAACACCTTTTATTATCATTTTCCGGATATTCCCTCCCTGCTTTTGGAAATGATGGAGGAAAAGGTCAACGCTCTGATTGCGTACCATTACACACCGGGTCGCCCATTGGACTGCATTAAGCCTGTTCTGCAATATGGGGAGGCACATAAGCAAGCAATCCTTCATGTATACCGCGCAGTCCCCTTGGAAACCTTTCTGTTTTATATCAACCGACTGACACAGTACGCGGTCAATGCATATTTTGCCAGTATTTCCAAAACGATTTCCATTCCCGCAAGGGATGCCGAAATCCTGAATCACCATTATAAGTGTATCGTAGTCGGCTATTTACTGGATTGGCTGGATGCCGAAATGCAGTATGATCTGGAAACGGATATCGAACGAATCTGCTCCTTAATGGAGGGCGTAGAAACTCGCGCTCTACAAAAATCCATCGGGCAGACTGCCGTTAAGTCGGCTATAAAAGAATAAGCAAGCGCCGCAGTCTCCTGCGGCGCTCATCCTTTATATGTGCTTTTTTTCTTCCTGTTCAGCCCTCCAGAGCCGTTCAGCCTCCGGTGCCCAGCACTTCGCATAGGAATCACACTTCCCACACAGATGATCCGCCGTTTCCGGAGATTGCGGATCGGTGGAATGTGCGCCGGTTTCCGCAACCATTTTCCGCAGGCGTTCCGGGTTTTCCAGCATAGGGCAAGGTTGGAGCATATTATCATTAAAAGGCATATTATCATGATATGCCATAAAAATCGGGCTTTGCAGTGCCTCTAACAGCGTACATTCCCGAATGTTAGCGTTGGAATAATGCACGAACACGCAAGGATCTACATCCCCGTTTGCATTGATATGCAGATACCGCTTGCCTCCGGCAATACATCCGCCCACATATTCCGCATCATTTTGAAAGTCCATGGCGAACAAAGGCTTCGTGGCACGCAGATGGCGAATACGGTGATAAACGGTTTCACGCTGCTTGGGATTTGGCAGCAGTTCAGGCGCAGCATCATTGCCAACCGGCATATAATGGAAGTACCAGATGAAATAAGCACCCATGTCAATCAGACTGTTATAGTATGTATCCGATGTAATCTTCTCGTAATTCACGCTGGTATAACAAGAGGAAATGCCGTAGGGCAGCTTTTTCTCATGCAGCAACTTCATTGCCCGAACGACCTTCTGATAGGTTCCTTGTCCGCGGCGGCTGTCCGTGGAAACCTCGTCCCCCTCCAAAGAAATGGCAGGAATAAAGTTCTTCACGCGCAGCATTTCATCGGCAAACTTTTCATCAATCAATGTCGCATTCGTAAAGCAAAGGAATACACAATCATTATGCTTTTCGCACAGCCGAATCAGATCATTCTTTCTCGTCAGCGGCTCACCGCCGGTATAGATATACATATAGACACCCAATTTCTTGCCTTGCTGAATAATGCTGTCAATCTCATCAAAGGTAAGATTCAGCTTATTGCCATACTCGGCAGCCCAACATCCGGTGCAGTGCAGATTGCAGGCAGATGTAGGGTCCAAAAGAATCGCCCAGGGAACATTACAGTTATACTTTGCTCGGTTTTCTTCCTGCTTCGACCAGCCGATTAAGCTGGCATTGATGAAGAAATTAACAGCTAACGTTTTCATGACCTCCGGGTCGATATCATGGATGATATGCAGGATATAGTCATGGTAAGGGTGCGCAGGATTTTCTATTGCTTCCCGAATTGCCTTACGTTGGGATACAAATTCCCCATCGGAAAATTTGTCCGCCCAATTCATTAGCTTCAGCAGGTTGTTTTCCGGGTCTTTATACAGGTAATCAAACGCCTGTTCCAGACCCAATTTTTTGATGGTATTTGCAACGTTCATAGTCTTTCTTCCTTTCTTTCCGCTCTGTCCTCAGGTGATTTTATCCGCAGCAAATTGCTGTCGGAAGAATGCCGCCCCATTGGTACCGACCAAACCTCCGGGCTTCCCTCTGATGTTTTCATTTCAGAGAAACACTCCAACAGAGCCATCCATCCAAACCTCGGCATTAGGTGTGGACGAATTATTGTTTCATCATTTTTATCTTATAAAAAAAGTCCAAAGAGAACAATGGACAAACAAGGGGTGCAGTGTTCGAAATCGAACATTGCACCCCTGATTGCCTAAAAATACAGTATCGGAATACGCCTGTTGTTTATAACTTCTCTCGTATTCAGACTGATTTTATACATCTTTACCTTTCGGAATCTGCCGCCCCTCATGATCCATCTCGAAATTCTCCCGATGAATCAGCTGGGAAATCGGCACAATCTCAAACCCCTTTTCCTTGATTCCCTTGAGAATCGTGTCCAACACCTTAGGGGTGTATTTCGCATCATTGTGGAACAGAATGATGGAGCCATTGCCCAGATGCTTATGCTCCAACACCTGCCTGATCTCCACCTCCGCTCCCTGTTCCTTCCAATCCAGACTGTCAGCGTTGGAAATAAAAATAATTTAAAAATGGCCGCCTTTCGGCAGCCTTATTTATGAGGTGTGGAGGAATTGAACCCCCTGGCGTTTATCCTTAATAACTGCTACAATATGGCACACCCCATAAACGCCATAACCTACCATCGGTTTCATGTACAGAATCGCCATAAACATCAGCCTTCCCTTCAGAATGACCTTCAAACTCAAGGTTTCTTTCAGTTTCAACATCAATTCGATAGACATGCACAATAAAAGTGTAGCAATTACAAAAGGCACTATTAAATTTTTCCTTAAAATATTATATCACACAACAGCTGATTTTTCACTAATGAACTATTTTTAAATATCTTTCCTGCCAGAAAAATTCGGGCATTGATACAAATTTGATTTACCTATGAACTTCCCTTCCATTCCTTTCAATTCACACAGCTTTCTCACCCGCTCTACATACCAGTCCTCTGCAAATGGATGAACCATAATAGAATCTATGTACTCTCCTATATTTACTTTCAGAATTGCAGAACCTTGCTGTCTACAAGAAGCACGCGGAAAACTTTTTTCCAATCTTTTCATAATTTCTTCAATGTCGTTCGTATCTATTGTGTTTTCAAAAAAATACTTTTTCTTTCTTAACTCCCGTATCATCACCTCACCAGCATCCATCATAAACATAGCGCGATACTCATTTTCATGGCTAAACGCCTCCCTTTTATGAGTAAAACCATAATATGCGGAATTTTCCTCTGTCATTTCATGCAGCATCCCCTCAATCACAGCATCCTTATTCTGCACATCGTACTTTATTTTTAAAATTCTGCCATTTGGGTGTTGATTATTCTCCAGAACCTTTTGAATCTTATTCATCGTTGTGCTGATTCTGATTGCATGATTACCATAACTGTAAATTCTCCACATGGCATCTGATTCAGCTGTTCCTGTCCAACATTGCGCGTAACATCCATGATATAAACTATAGTACCTTGAAAAAATGTCAACAACTTTTTCTTCCTTGCCATAATGTTCATAGAGTTTCTCAATTAAAACCCTTCTACCTTCTTCTGTATCCATCAAACGAAATACATATCCCTCGTAGGTATCCTTCCATTGCTGAGGATTCACATACCTTTCTTCCCCATATAGCATTAAATCAGCAAATGTCTCAAATTCTATTGTTCTATATAATTTTAGGTTTTCCATATTTTCCTCCATAAAATCTTCTTTGTAAAATGGATTCTCTCGGACTTGAACCGAGGACCGTCCGGTTATGAGCCGGATGCTCTGACCAGCTGAGCTAAGAATCCAGAGTGCCCCTATGCGAAGCCTTCTTTCAGTCCGCCAATTCAAACCGATACTTCTGGGAGACATCCGGATATTTATCCCTATCAACCTCAGATGCAAACATATCTAAAGGTCGCACATAAAATTCCCCTTCGCCATACAAAGCCTGGTACACAACACATTCTTCGCCTGTTTCGGTATGCTCCGCCAGTGCAAGCACTTTATAATCGTTTCCCTTAAAATGTCTATACTTCCTGCCAGCTAATATCTCTCTCATTCTAAAATGTCCCTCCTCTGATTTGTACCATTATACCATTTTGTTGTTTTAAATTTAATCAAATTCTATTTATTTTCGCTTAAACTTTCAAAATTCTATAATTTTATAATAACTACACTTTGCATTTTAAAAAATGAGGAGCAGAACACCTGATACCCCACTAGCAAACTATCAGATGCGCCGCTCCCTACAAAACCTTTCGGTTTTCAATCCAACCTATCACAAATCATCGTTTTCTGATAACTTCCTATCCGATAATCTGCAATTCGTACTGTATTGCACACATGTGTTCAATCCTGCATCCTCTGGCTTTCTCCCAGTCCTTTGCAAAATATACAAGGTCAGCTGTCGAAAGCAATTCCAGACTTTTACCCAAAAACCAAAGAGGTCTTGCGCCTACGGGCGCACTCTGGAAGAAGGAATCAATCACCTGCACTTCTTCCTGCATCCCGTTTTCCTTGAGATACTTTTCAGCCTCTCTGACCGCCTGTTCCCTCTCCCTCAGAATTTCTTCGTCTGTCTTGCCCTTCATTGGCTGAGAAATAAATAATTTTTTCACGTCGCTTCATCCTTTCTTGTGGTATCTCTCCATCAACGCCATCGTCCGCAGCATATCATCACTCAGATGCAGTGCCTTCGTATCACCGAAGCACCCCTTATCAATCATATCCTGTACCATCGGCTGTGCCCATTTCGGCACGTCCTTCTTTTCTTCGTAATATTTCACTTCGTCCACAATCCTTTCCTGAAACGCCTGCCATGCCTTTTCGTCGCTGACAAAAGGTGCAGGGCAGTTTTTCCCCGTTACATCAAAGTGTCTGATGATGTTATCCACAGAAATGTTATATTTTTTCAACAGCACCCTGCATAAATCGGCTGCATTGTCCAGTGTTCCCTCCGAGAAATCAAACTTCCCGTTCTTTCTGGTGTCGCAAAGCTCCACGTTGATACTGTTCTCGTTTGTGCATTTGCCGTAGAACCTTCCGCCGCCCGTCTTGCCGCAGGAAGGATATTTCCTCCCGCCGACGGAATATGCAGCAAAATCATCCGGCACACTCTGTATAATGCCGTTGTCGTCCACAAAGTAATGTGCCGATGCCTCCACAATATGCGTCTTGAAATAATTCGCATTTCCCTTTGCGCTGTCTCCGTCATTTCCGGTGTAGTGAATCACCAGATATTTTATATCCTTCGTCCTTCTCCTGTTGCCGTAATTCTTCTTTGCGGCTGTGTCCACCTTAATCTGAACCATTTGCCGCACCTTCTTCCGCCTTAACCATCTGGTAGATTGTCTTGTTCTTATTCAGCATTTCCCGCATGTCAATCAATGCCTTGTCCACCCAATAGGAAAAGGTCGCAAAGGAAATCCTTTTCGCAATCGCAGGAAAGCGTTGCAAAAATAAATCGTACACATACCGCAGCTTCAGCTGTCCTGTGCCGCTGCCCAACTCCTTCTCTGCCTCTGTCACCGCCCACAGCAGCCATTCCTTCACCTTTTCCCGCTGCTCCGCAGAAGGCATTTCCAAAAATCTCGCCGCCGCTGCCGCTGCCAATGCAGCCACAACCACAGCCGCAACCAGTAAATACCAGTTTTCCATTATCATTTCTGCGTATCTCATTCTTTCTCTCCTTCCTCTCTCATTGCACTTTCGTAAACTATCCCGCCGCTGGTGTTCTCCTTCACGCTTTTCATCGTGTATCCCGTCTTGCTCACACCCCACGCCGCCCACGGTAGGCTCACCATAGCACTCAGCCATGGAAACGCCGCATCAAAGCTGTTGTGTACACAGTAAAACGCCAACCCCAGAACCCCTATCGTGTTGATCCAGAGCAGTTGCATTTCCTGCTTCATAATCACCTTGGAAAATTCCAGCTCCTTGGGATCTGCTCTTGCTTTTCTCTTTTTCATGCCGCCCTCCCTTTTTATAAAAAATCATTGTCCGCCTGACATTTTCTGTAAAGCCCTTCAATGTAAGCATAGTCCGCTTCAATCTGCCCGTTCTTCATGCCGTAAAGCGAAAGAATCTTGTGATACTTGTCGTTCTGCGAAATGATGTGGCTGAATTCATCCTTCGTGTGCCGCTTCCCATTTCGACAGGTGTTCGCAAATTCAAGAATCTCCCAGCGGATACGGTCAATCTCGTTTTCGTCAATCTTCTTTTCCACCGCGTCCAGTCTGCTGTTCATCGGCTCAAACATCCGCTTCCCAATCCATTTCAGCAAAAAAGAAATCGGATTGATTTTGATTTTCGATACCTCGAAAAATATAGAACCAACCGCAATCATAATCGCAACATATCCTGCCGTCTGCCCCATGCTTTCTCCCTCCTCCCGTTTTCCCTATTATAAGAAAAAGGAGGATGCTCTGCACCCTCCCTAATTTCTCTCATTCTTCAGTTACCTTTTTATAAAACACCAAAAAGCAGTCTGCATAATACTTCGGCTGTGCCCCTCTGGAACTTCTGACATGTTTGCAGTTTTGTCCGTAAGGCAAGCCCTTCTCTGTCAGAATGTCAATCTCCCGTTCCCCCTTCTCCCAAAGCCTATTATATTTCCGCTTCTCCATGTATCCCTTCTCCCGCATCATGGCATTAAATTCTGCTGCTCCGTATGCAAGGTCGAATCTGTTCAGCAGCTCTGTCACGCCGCAAAGCTCCCGTTCCTCCGTCCCATCCAATGCCAGCTGCTTCGCCTGTCTCGGCACTGTCCGCTCCTCCTTCCGCTTATCCTCATATAAGCCTATCACCATTTCTGTCAGCTTGCCAACGTGCTCCGTCAGTTTTAAAAGTGCCTCATCCTGCCTGCCGTATCCGCCTGTCTTGCGGATAGAAGGTAAAACCTCTCCCGTTACCCATTTACGGAAGGGCTTCGCCTCCGCCTTGTCGCTGCGCAGAATCACGTTGTATAAACCGCTTTCGTTGATGATGTATGTATCCTGCGACCGTCCAAGTCTGTCGCTGACTGGAGTCTGACTCCACTCATCTACATCAAGTCTTTCAGCTACCCTTCTAACATCTGAAATTCCCAGTACTGCACATATATCCTTCAACACCCACCATGTCTCGCCGTCCTTCTGAATCGTCCGCACCTGTTTTCCCTTGTAGTCAAAAATAGAAAGCTCTCTCATGCTCTCGTCCCCCTTCTCTTTGCCCGTTCTTCTCTAATACCGATGATTCTCCCAAACATAAATACAAATGTTGCATTCATCAGTACATGGTCGTCCTTTTCCATCAATGTCTGTATGTCCCCTGTGTAGTCAAAAGGCATTCCCTGCTGTTCTAAAATCTCCTGCATTCTCTTTTCCATATCAAAACCTCCGTTCAATTTTATTTGCCAAACAGAGGTGCACAGTGCTATAATATTTGCGTACCTTCGTTTGGTGCGTGAGTAGTCCATTTATCCGCCAAGATAAAAGCATGGGCTACTCTTTTTATTTGTCCAGAAATAATTGGAGTGCTTTTCTGATAACTTCCGCTTTCGTCATACTGTTCTTTTCGCAATATTCCAACAGTTTTCTATGCGTTGTATCATCCAGCCGTACTTTTACATCGTTTGTTTTCGGTTCTCCAATTACCGGTCTGCCTGTGCGTGGACTCATCTTTATCACCTCACTTTTGAGTTCCATAAATCAATAATAAACTTACGAGTTCCAAAAGTCAATACCTTTTTTCATAAATATTTCACATTGCCCTTCTTCATTTTTCGTGATATATTGAAGAAAAAAGGAGGTCTAAAAATGAAATATATTACAAAAAAATGCCCCCATTGTAAGTTCGCATATATGCTTATGGAACCCTCCGGAGGTCAAGATTATGGCTCTCCTATTCAAACCTGCCAAAAATGCGGAAGGCAGTTTATTGATAAAGACTATCGTGAAATTGCTGTCAGCGGCATCAGAAAAACGGATACCAAAAAGGTTTCGCCCAACGCAATCTATCTACTTGTCTCTTACTTAATTTTTATTATCCCCTGTGTCATTGTAGGTTCTTACGATACAGAATACTTTATATGGGCAATAATCATTTCTTTTCTGATTTTACTTTTTTTAATTTATAACATTTATTCCGAATATAAAGAATATGACCTCCGCCAAGAATATCTCAGAGAAGAAACCGCTGCATCGGAAGCCAGACTAAGTAATTACGCATACGCTCATTTTCTTAAAGAAATCGGCTATGATGTTCCCAAAAAGTATCTTATTCCGCTTGATAGTGTTGATTCTTCTAACGAAAAGCAATAAAAAAAGAGGATGCCCCGCATCCTCTTTTTTATTGCCTTCCTCTATCCTTCCAGCTTTTCCATATCTCCTCCCAATCGTCTGTATTCCGCCGCAGCTCTCTCCATCATCTGGTAGTCGCCCTTATGCTTCGCCGCTGCATATTCCTTTTTCAGCTTGCCTCTCATGGTGCTGCGGATGTTCCCGTTCTTCTTTCCGGAATCCGCCAGAATGTCCCACATCCGCTGATATGTGCCGCTGCTGCCGTTTTTCCATGCGTTGTAAAGCAGTCCGTTGTCTGCACCCGTGTCGTTCGTGCCGTCCTCCCAATATTCATCCGTAATTTCTTCAAATGTCCCAGGGTCGTCTGTCCCGTAAAGCTGCTCGCTCTTTTCCTTGATAGCCTCATAAATGTTTTCCGTAAAGTAGTGCTTTGCCTGAAATTGGTCTACTACTGATAAGAACCCGTCAACATCCCCCATGTAGTACGCCTTCGCGCCATCATAAATCAGACTGTCCGCCTTCATCAGTTTCTTCTCTCTGGTTTTAATCGCACCGTTGACAGAATCGTTGTTCAGTCCGTTGTTTATCAGATAGTTGTACCGCTTCGTTGCGCTGCCCGTTGCGCCGCTCAGCTTTTCCTCCACCATCGCATCAATCACGCTCTGGAATTTTTCTCTCTTCATTTCTTCGTCCTCTGTCCAGTATTCGGCAGAAATTTCCTCAAAGGTTTTTTCCGGCTCCTCGCCGTATTTCTCCTTGTACATACCGGAGAGTGCCTTCTCAATCCCCTTCTGCGAGTATCCCTTCTCCCGCAGTGCGTCCATTTTTGCTGTGTATGTGTCGTAGTCCTTTTCTTTGTAAGCCTCTACCGCTTCCGCCGCTTCCGGCTCCTTCCGCACTCTGTTCTTTTCCGCATTTGTAAGCTGGCTCTGCATCTGCTCGTTGCTGATGCCCGCTCTTGTCATTTCGTTCCAGATTTTTGCCGCAAGGTCGTTGTCCCCGTTGAAAGCCGCCTCTAGCATCATCTTCGTGTAGAGCTTTACATTCTGCTGGCTCCCGATGTCGTTTGTCAGCTTCCTGTTCTGGTATGCCAGTGCAAGCCTGTCCGCCTCGCTGTATCCGAAGGCATCCTGCACCTGCTCTATTTTCAGAAAATGGTTCACAACCGAATCCTTCAGTGCAAATACATCCCTGTACAGGCTCTTGTAGGGAAGCCCCATGAATTTAGAAAATTGTCCCGCCGTATAGTTCAGCATCCCATTCAGCGTGTATTTGCTTTCCCCTTCCATGAATTGCATCCATTTCTTGAAGCAGTCAATCAAATCCGCAGCCCAGCTGAAATCGGTTCTTGCTACGTCATAGCCGCTAATCATGGAATATAAATCCCTCGCAAATACCATCGTGTTCATCGGGTTCAGGTTGTCGTTTAAGTTGGAAGCCCACATGGCAGAGAATTTCTCTCCGAAGGTTTCCGCCTCGCTGTAGTCCCCGAATACGGCATTTTTCCATTTCTCAATAAATTTGTCCTCGTCATCATCATCACGCATTGCATCCACGAATCCCGCTGCAATCGCAACGCCTATGCCGTTCAATACCAACGTGAAGCCGGTTCTTGTCAGCTTTTTCCAAGCCTCTTTGGATTTCGGGTTCTGCCGCGCCTCTCGCAAAGCGTCGTATGCCATGTTGTAGGTCTTGATTGGCTCACTCATGAAGGAGGTTGCCATTTTCATAAAGAAGTTTTTGCTTCTCATGCTCTGGCAGCGGTGCAGCACGCTGTCTACCACCTGTGTCTGGTCGATAATCTCGTTCGCTCTCTCGCCTACCTTGTCGTAGAAAGCGTCCCCTTTCAGTTCAGGGTGCTTTTTCTTGGTTTCCAGCTCGCACGCCTTCCAGATACGCCCCCATGTCAGCTTGTCCATTACGCCTGCGCCCCACATGCTCGCACCAATGATTTTTTCGTAAATTCCCTGTCCGGTTATCATCTCCCGCAGCGTCCGCCCTGTGTCCATCTCTGCGCCGCCCCATTCCTTCCAGAGGTAAATCGGTGCTTTCCGGTATGCCATGTCCCAGTCTACCTTTCCTGCGCCAATGGAGGCTATCAGGTATTTCGGGTTCATAACCGCAAACGCACGAATGACAGATACAGGCTGCTGAACCACTACCCTGATGTTTGCGCCAACGCTGGCAACCTTCATGTTGCGCAGCATCTTTTTGGAAAATGCGCCTACATCGTCCGTCCCTGCCGCATTGTTAATGTCAATCATCAGCTTGTTAAAGTATTCTTCCGCCTTCGGGCCCAGTATCGCCTTTAAGCTGTTTCGCACACTGATGGTCTTTCTTGCCTCCCCTTTCTCGCCGAAGGTCTCCGCAATGTCCGTTTCGCTTTCCTTCTGTAGATTCTCTGCAACCGCTCCCAGTGTCTTGTTCCATTCGTCCGCCTGCTCCTGCGTCATGCTCTCTGTCACTGCCGCCCGTTCCGCTGCCGTCATGCCGATGTTCTCTGTTTTCGGTCTCTGCTCAAAGTTCAGAAAGTTGTTTGTGTCGTTCATGATAGGAACAAAGGCATTGTAGCTTGACATCTGGTCTATGTGCCTGCTGAATATATCGAAAATATTTGCAATCACAATCGGGTTGTTCGCGCGCTCATTCGTCATCTGCGCCGCGCCCATGTTCTGCAAGGTTCTGTTGTCTCCACCTTCTCTCCCGAAAACAGCGGTAAGGTATTCCTTGTTGCTAATAATCGGAATGTAGTGTTTCTCGCCGAATTTGTCATATCCGTACATTTCCCTTGAGGTTTCGTTCCCCCATTCCGCCGCTACAGTGGAAAGAAAATCCTGCATTGCCTCCGCAATCTGTTTCTGTTTGTCCGTCAAAAGGCTGGTAATCTGTTTCAGCCCGTTCAGGTCAAATCCGAAAACCTCTGTCTGCTCCAGTGCTTTCTTCACTTCCTTACGCCCTTTTAGCCGCAGCTTTCCTTCCGGCTCAACGGTAAAGCCGCTGCCGATAACCTTTTCTACGCCGTATTCCGTTTCAATCTCTCCCCCAATCAGATGAAGCATTGCCTGCTTTCTGCGCATTGCACAGTGAAGATACATCATCTGCGGCGTTGTCATGTAAACCTCTTTCTTTGTTCCGTCCTTCTGCTCCACCTCAATCTTCCTCGGTGCTTCGCTGTCCAGCTTGTGCGCCTCCTTCGGGGAAATCAGGTCGTTCATGAATTTTCTCGCTTCCTCTGTGTGCAGTGTCTTTTTCGCTAAGCCGTCGCTGTATCCTTTCCAAAAGGTCTGGTAAACCTCCTCACTCACGCCCTTTAGGAAGGTTTCCGGTGTCAGCATGGAAATCCCGAAATAATCTCCCATCACTCTCAGCGGTCCTGCCTGCGCCACATGCCTTCTTTCCTCCGCCTCCTTGATGAAGTTTTCCGAAAACTCCTGTAAGGTTATCTTTTTTCTTGTCCCGTATAGCTTGTTTGTATTCGTCAGGTTCGTTCGCAGCCCCGCAATGGCATTTTTCAGCCATTCCATCTGTAGGTTCGTCAGCTCTGAAATCTCCAGCTTGCCGCCCTGTCTTTCCAGTACGATTGCCAGCTTTTTCAGGTATACCTCAATGTTCGTGTCATATTCGTTGTTTACATATTGCATGTCCTGCCCTTCTCCGGGCTTTGTTCTTGTAAGCTCGGAAAGCATCCGCTGTATGTCGCTTTGCAGAAGTGTCACGCCCCTGTTGCTCGTGTTCAGCTTCGTCAGAATCACAGAAAGGCTTTCTATGTATCTTTTCGGCACATGGTATTTGTTCGTCGGCTTGGCAAGCCATTTCAGCATTGCCTGTGTATCCCTTTCAATCTGCCTGCGGTGCGTGTTCCATTTCTTCTTCTGCCTGCTCAGCTTTTCTTTTTCCTTTCTGTTGAATTCCTTCTCAAGCAGCCTGTCCGTCGCCCGCACATAGCTGTCCCATGCCGTTTCAAGGTCGCGCTGCGCCTCCTCCTTTGCTTTTTCCCATGCCCTTTTGTTTCTCTCCTTGTATTTTTCCTTCCAGCTTTCGTATTGGTCGCTCAGCTTGTCTCTCTGGCGGAGCAGAGCTTTTTTCTGCTTCTCTTTTGCATCCTCTCTCAGCTCTATCAGTTCATCCCTGTATTTTTCTCTCGCCTTTTTCAGCTTCTTTTCGTATTTGTCCGCAAAGGTCGGCTTCTGCAGCTGTACCTCTTGGAATAAATCAAATAATTCGTATGCCGCATCCATTGCATACCCGCTTAAATCGTACCCGTATGGATTGTAAATATCGGGGCGAATCGAATCTAATACATCCACAATTTTCAGTATCATTTCCCCCTGCGTGTTGACCTCCTCCTGCTTGAAGAATTCAGGGTATAGCTCCGCCAACTCCTGAAAGAATGTGTCCGCTGCAATGCCTTTTTTTGTAGAAAGAGAAATCAGGTTGAAGTTTCCAAGCCGAATCTGGTTGTACCCTCCGGCATAATCAAGCTCCTTCTTTATCTCCTCTGTAACCTTGATGGTTGTATTCTTTATCGTCTTTCGCATCTGTGCGTATTCGTCCCATAAATCCGTGTTCAGGGCTTCACTCTTTTGCAACGCCTCCTCTGCCAGCATTTGCAAAGCACACATCACATTGCTGAAATCCTCCTGCCCCTGTACCTTCTGTGCATATTCATAAAGCCCTGCAAATCTCTCTGCAAATTCCTCTACGTCAAATTTGCTGTCGTGCTTTTCCAGCCATCTGCGTGCCGCCTTCTTCACACTTGCTCGGTCAACCTTTTCCTCCTTCGTGATTTCAAATTGCTGCATCAGCGCATCATTCGCTTCCTTTAGCTGAATGTTCTGCTCTTTCAGTAAGTCGTAATCCTCCTTCCGAATGGAAAACTTCACATCATTATGCTTTTCTTTGACTTTCGACAGCAAATCTTCTATACTGGTCTCAGAACCATGCTCGGTTATACCTGACGGCGATTGGAGCCCGAAGCTCTTTAACTCTGCATCGGTTCTTTTTGTAATATTTCTGTTATTGTTTTTTCCCTCCTCCTGTGCTACACTGTTTTTAGAAGCAGGAGCAGCACTTTCTGTCGGAATTTCCTTTTGGGAATGAACGGCTGTCTGCTCCTGTTTTTTTTCATTGATAGAAGCAGATTTAAGGTAAAGAATATCATACAGAACCATTTCCGAATTACCCTTCGTTCCAACAACCACATCTGCCGAATATCCTCTTTCGCCAATGCGAATCAGCGCATCCGCCCTCGCAAATTCAACAATGCTGTCCTTCCTTGGATGATGCAATCCCTCACCTCTCCAGTTCTGTGCAGCATATAAAATTTCATCTGCATTATTTGCGAACCGCAGCTTGTCAGCATATTCCGCAGGAGAATTGATTTTTAACCACCTAGCATATTTGGAATTGGTCATTTCCGAAGCAGTCTGTCTCCCATTCACATGAATATATTCATTTCTAATCTGAATCCCATTCGGATATTTCTTTTTCAATGTTTCCTTTACTTTTTTTGTCCACTCCTTCCGTGGAACACCATCCAGTATATCTTCCTCTATGGCTACAAACGGCTTATTTTCTTCACTGTATTTAATTGCATATTTTCCTTTTCCTGTTTTATCCGCTGCGCCTTCTTCCATCCTTCCTGTGTCCGCCAGCACCTCTGCAAATTTCTTCCGCAGCTTTCGGATGTTCTCTAAGTCCCTGCTCAAATCCTCGGCAAATTCCGCGTAGGTGTTGTCCTCAAATAAAGCCTTGATGGTTTCCTCCATCTTTTTGAAAAAATCCTGAATCCTTTCCACCAAGGTTTTATCCTTCTTGCTGATTTCGTCCAGAAACTCCTTCAAATCTGCTTCATTTTCAACAATCTTCTGGAATCCGTCAGCCACCATTTCCTCCATGATGTCCGCCATCCGGGTATCCTCGCCGTAAACCTCCCCGTATTCTTCTTCGTATTCTGCCATGCGCTTTTCCATGTCAACGCCGCTTTTGTTCGCCAGCTGGAATACCAATGCTCGCATAGCATCATATCCCGCAGGGTTCGCCTTGCGGATGTAGTGTATCATTTCATGGTTCATCGTCCCTATAAAGCTGTCCGATTTCACCGCAAGCGTAATCACGCCGTCCTCGTAATATCCGTTAGCAGTATGCTTCTTTCCGTCCTGCTCAAAGGAAATCTCGTCTACCAGCCGAATCTCAGCACCGCCAATGTCGGCATAGAGCTTTGCAATCGCCAGCTGTCCCTCTGTTGCCTTCACATCCTCGCCGATAATCAGCCCCCGTTTTCCTGTCAGCTTGCTTGTTCCGCGGATGGCGTTTGCAATCTCCGCCCTTCTGTCCTCTGCCCCTGCCATCCATGCCTCGTTCAGCATCAGCTTGTCCGCCGCCGCTGTGTATGCCGTCGGCTGAATCTCGTCCTCCGTAATTCCGGCAATCCCCGCACGGTAATAGGTGTTAAATGCCGCCGTATGGTCGAGATTGCCTGTCTCCGCCGCCTTCCGCAGATATACCTCCTGCCCCTTCGCGCCGTAGTATTTCCCGCTGTATTCCTGCAAATCCTTTGTATAGCTTTCCGCCTCCTGCGTTTCCGGAGAAACAGTTCTTTCCACTGTCTGCTGTCCCATTTCTCGTACTTCCGCTGTCGGCTGTTCTTCCGCTGTGGGTGCAGTCTGCTCTATCACAGGAGCGGTCTGTTCTGTTATGGGCATAGTCTGTTCCACCACAGGCGTTCCCTGCTCCGTTATGGGTGCGCTCTGTTCCGCAGAAGGCATATTCTGTTCCGTTTGCAAGGTCTGTTCTTCCTCTGTCAAGGGCTGTTCCGCCTCTGTCGTTCCTTCTCCCAGTACGTTTCTTCCGGCAAGCCTGCTCCCTCCGGCTACGCCGCCTGCAATCATGCCGCCGCTCAGTGCGCCAATCCCCGCGCTGTAGCCAATCTGTGCCGCCGCACCCCTTAATGCCGTCGCTGTCGCCTGTCCTTCTGTCTGCCCTGCTCCCTTTGCCATTCTGTATGTTTCTGCCATTTGGCTTCTGTCGCCCATAATCAAAACATCTGCAATCTGGTTTGCCGCTTCGGATGTGCCCTCCTCCAAGCCCTCCGAGCCCATGTTTTTCAAAATTTCCATTGCCAGTCTGCCCTTGCCGCCTGCCGCCTTCGCAAATTTCCCTAAATTGAATAAACGCTCAAATCCGAGCCGTTCTGTGATAATCTCCGCCGCTGCGCCGATGGTGCCGTATGTAATCGCTTCATCTGTGTTTGCCCCACGCTCCGTCGCATCCTTCACGTTTCCGCCAAATGCACTTGCGCCGTACATGGCACTGCTCCCTGCGCCTAATGCCTTTCCGCCCAGTCCCAGTGCCCCCAGTGTTGCCATCTGAGAACCCCAGTCGAAGGTGCCCAGTGCCGCCTCTTTTAATATTTTTTTCGCGCCCTTGCTGTTGCCTAAAAAGCCTTCCGTCTGCCCCTGCCTGATTTGCTCTCCTAAGAAAAGAGGGTTGTTCGGGTCAATGGCTTCTCCTCTCGCATCCTGCACTAAGCTATATGCTGTCGCCAGAGGGCTTGTCAGCGCACCCATGTAGCGTGCATATAAGCCGCCCATGGTGCTGTCCTCTGCCAGCTTCTTTGCATCCGCCGTCCGCTGTGCCGCCGCCCTTTTGTTTACGTCCATTTCAATGGCTTTCAGGATAGTCCGCCGCTTCTTTGTTCTTCCCTGTCTGCTTGTAATGGGAATAAACCGCTTTTTCTCTTGCCGTCATTTTGTCATATCTGGTGGAAAAATCCGCCGCAGAAATAGTCGGGTTGATTGTCCCGCCCTCCTTCGGTGTCCCGAAAATCAATTCCTTGATGTTCTTGGCTGCCTGTGCGCCTGTCGGCACAGCCGCACTGTATTTTTCCGCCTTTTTTCTGTTCCTTGCCAGAGATTCCTCATAGGTTGTTTTCTTTCTCCCTGTAAGGGTTTCATTCTCCTTCACCTTGGAATCTGTGCTGATGATGGGGTTCACCGTTCCGCCCGCAACCTTCGGCTTTGCCGCAAGATATTTCTGATAAAAAACATCCTCCTTGGATGGTCCCACCGTCTTGCTCGGTTTGTAATTCTTGCTGTCCTTTTTTACTTCTTCCAGCGTTCTCATTGCTTGCCTCCTTCAACAAAATCCTTTTTAAAATCCTTTGAAGCTTGGATTCTTTTCTTTTCCGTCCCCCAATTTGCTTCTGTTCTTTAAGAATTTTTCGTAGTCCGCATCTGTCACACTTCCGTTTGCGTATAATTCATTTACCTTCTTCTCAAAGTTCTTAGAATCCCCAAAAAGCTTGTAATTGAGAATTAACGCCGTATATCCGTTTGTCGTTTTCGTCGGGGTTCCGCCTTGGTTGTTATTATTATTATTATCATTGTTATTGTTGTTATTATCGTTGCCGCCGCCGCTACTTACTTTTTTTTTACTACTTTTCCCACTACTCCGACTTCCACCGCTCCCGCTTCCTGCCATTGCCAGCTGCTTCTGCTGCAACATGAGTGCCGCCTGCGCCTTTTCCATGTCCTGCATATATTTCAGATAGCTGATGTCAAAGCCCAACTCCTTCAGCTTGCTGTAGTCCCCCGTCGAAAGCGCATTTTCAATCGCCTGCTGTTGCTGCTGGAATTTCCATTGCTCCTCCGTCAGCCCGTAATTTCTGTCGCTCTCAAAAAGGCTGCGGTCAAATTCGTTTTCATGATTATTCTGATCCATTGCCGCCTGCATGGATCCAAAAGCAAAGTTTCTGTCTGTGTTGTATTGTCCCAGTGCATCCATGTATTGTCCGTAAAGCCTGTTTTCCTCTGTCTGGTACGCCCCCAGCTGGTTGTATTTGTCCGCCAGCTCGTCTGTGTATCTGCCGTAAGCCATCTGCTCCAGCTGTGGCACTCTGTCATTCAGCCCCGCAAGGTAATTGTCATAGCCCTGCTGTGCCGCAATCGCGCCGTATGTACTGCCGTATCCGCCCGTCAGTGCCGCCGTCTGCGCCGCCGTGTCCTTCATGGCACGCTGTCCCTCTCGGATGTATTGGTCTCTGTATTGCTGATACATCTTGTCCTCGTTCATGTCATAGCTGAATCCCTTCCGGTTGCTGATGTCCGAAAGAATCCCCTGTATCTCCGCCTCATATCTCGGTGTCCATGTGGGCGCAGGGTTTTTGTATGCTTCGTTGAATTTGTTAAAAAGCGCATCCACATTGCTGTTCTCCGCCGCCCCGCTCGGCTTCACGTATGTCGGGCTGTATTTGCCCTTCATCCCGTCTGCGCCGCCGCTATATTTGCCATAAGCAATTCTCATGTTGTCTGCCCTGTTGTGCGCCGCCGTTTTCTCCTCCTGCGTTGTTGCATTTGCCCAGTTTTGCCGCTCCTTCAAAATCGTTTCCAGTGCGCCGGGGTTGTCCCGCCCCAGTGCCATGTCTGCCGCCCCGATTTTCGTGTGTCCGTATTGCTTCATCAGCTCATCAAATGTTTTCGCCATTCCCTTTTCCTCCTTTTTGTCGTTTTTATCTTATTTTACCTATTTCCTCCATTCCTTACCCCCGCCCACCTTTTTGTAATAAAAAACGCCTGCAATTACGCAAGCGTTTACATTTTAAAATACAATAGAAATAATTGTTATAATCAAAGAAACAATCGCAATTCCTGTATTTATTATAGATAGATGTCTCTCTGTTTTATTTTTTTGTTGCAACATTCTAATCAGATTGTCCTTTTTATTCAACTCACTCACAATCTGTGCCACATCTTCTTCTCTCTCTTCTTTTTCATTTTCACTACAGCTATTCAGAATTTTCTTTAAAATAACATAATCGGTTCCAGACAAATCACCCCAAATATCCGCATCTTTCTTTTCATAATAAATCTTTAAAAACTCCAATATGTTCTTCTTTAGCCTTTTATCTTCTTTACTCTTTGCCGCCTTCTTCCCATTAAAATTACAAATATAATAGTTTAATATATCTGAAATATTTTTGAATTCCTCACACAACACCTTGTCCTTTGCAATAGATTCATTTAATATTACTTCTATTTGTAATTTATATTCTTTATAATTCTCCTCGGTAATTTCTTCAGATACACCAAAAATATTCTTTAATGAAATTTCGATTCCTTTAAGTATTTTTTCCCTCGCCACTATATTGATTATACTAACAAGAAAGAGTTCAATCGCTACAACAAAAAGAATAACTACTAAAATCATTATAATTATAATTACGTTTTCTGGAATTTTCAAAGTATCATACCTCCTGCTTAACTCAAAATTCTCCTTCATTCTACAAAAAAGCACTTGCAATCGCAAGTGCTTTTTAAATCATAGTGGTTCCTCTTCCAGCTCCGCCACCCGCTTTTCCAGCTCGTCTATCCTCTGCATCAGCCTCTGTATCATGTGCGTGTTTAATGCAATAAATTCCTGATAGCGTAAGGCATAGCCGTAATCGCAAATCGGCGTGCTTTCGTCTGCCTCTCCGTTCGCAAGCTCCCCCTCGTAAATCGGGCTTTTGATAAAGCCTGCAAAGTCTGTGCTCTCAAGCCCTGCCGCTTCCAAAGCCTCCTCCACGTCCTGCGCAATAAATCCTGTGTGGAATCTCCCGCTCCGCCCGTTGTTCATCCGGTATCTTGTCGGTTTCAGCAGGCGGAAAAATTTCTCGTAGCTTTCCATATCGTAGTCAATGCTGTTTTTCTGCCTCTTGTCAGAGGTGTTAATCTCCCCCGTGTCCGCAAAAACCGTATCCCAGTGATATCTGCTTGTCCCGAGGCTGGCCCCGCCGCTCGTCATGCAGTAAAGGTTCGTTGCCGCGCGGAAATCGTAGTCCCCCGCAAGCGTCACACCATTGCTTGTGCAGTATACCGCATATTCCTCTCCGTAGGTCATGCGAACCCCCTTGCCCGTCGCAATGAAGTAGTTGTCGCTGTTGCTGCCGTACATCTTCGCGCCCGTGGTCGTGGTTTTCCCGTCGTTGCCGCTGGCACATTCAAAGCCGCCGTAGCTGCTCCCAAGGGTAACGCTGTCTGCGTCAATCGTCCCTGTGGTGATGTTTCCGCCGTTGATTGCCGTCCGCCCTTTTCGTTCCAGATCGTTGAAGGTAACAAAGCCCGTAATGTCTACCTCCGCCGCTACCAGCTTTGCCATCCGGCTTGTCAGCTCAAAGTTAGAAGAACTTGTCCCGCTTCGCACAATCCAGTTAATCTTGTCCGCTGTCTGCTCCACATCGGAAATATCGCCCTCGGCGTTGCTGATTCTTGTCGCCAGCCTGTCCGCCGTCTGCTGCACTAAGGATATGTTCCCCTTGTTGTCCTGCACCGTTGCCGAAATTTCGCCTATGGTCTGCCGCAGCATGGAAAAATTCCCCTCGCTGTCCTTGATTACATTTTGGATGTCCTTCCCGTATTGGAAGAAAAGTGCCTTCGCATCCTCCGAAAGGTTCTCCTCAATGTCAATGTTTTGGAACATATACCGCAGCTTTTCATCCAGAAGGGCTAAGTAGTTCAAAATCTGCCGCCGCTCCTTCTCGCTGTCCAGCTTCCCCTCCGTAATTGTGGGAAGCTGTATTCCTCCGTAATTCCCCATCCTGTCACCTCCGTTTGTAAATGCTAATACCGCCCGTCAGAAAATACTTTCCCGCGCTGTTTCGCCTGTTTTTTGCCGCGCCCGATAGAAAATACTTTTTTGAACTGTTTAGCCTGCGTCTCAGTGAAAAAAAGTTTTTTCTTTGCAAGGGCGCACTCTATACAAGGGAACATTCTTTGCAAGGGCGGCTTCATTCACTTTCGCCCGATACGCGCCCGATAGAAAATACTTTTCCGAACTGTTTAGCTCGCGATTCTGTGAGGAAAAGTTTTTTCTGTACAAGGGCGCTCTCTGTCTAATGGAAAATTTTTCTGTACAAGGGCGCGATAATGACACACTCTCTGCGGGTGCGGCTTATCTCCGCTCGTTGCTCCCCGTCGCAAGATAAAGCGTCATGTCGTGAATCGCGCATTTCCCGTAGCCGCTGAACCGCAGCCGAAAATGGTCGCATCTGGCAGGAATCAGCGGCACATTGATCATGCCCTTTCTTCCGCTCCCTATGCTTTTCAGCCGCCGCCATGCACCCCTGCTGTCATAGTCAATCCAAACTTCTAATGTCGCTCCGCTTTCCACCTCGCATCTGAGTGAAACCCTGCTGATAAATTTGCTGTCCGCTGTCTGGTAGGTGAAGTCCGTTGTCTCTGCATACCAGTCAATCACGTCTGTATCCTTCCCGCTGATGGTCTTGATGACGTTCCCGTCCAAGTAATACAGGGTGCTCCCGTCCTTCGCAAAATATCGCGCCTCGGTGCTGTCCTCTCTGTGCCAGAGCCCCTTCGCCGTGTCGTATACGAAAAGGTGAGAAATCCCGTCCTTCTTCATGGAAATGTAATATTTGTTTTCCGCCGTTCCTGCCCATGCCGCCTCGTAGCCGCTCCCCAGTGCCGCCCCAACCTCGTAGGGCATACTTCCCTGAAAGCTCATAATGCCGCTGTTCGCCTTGTAGAAAAGCACCTCGTTCACAATCTGTAGGCTGTGGCTGCTGCCCTTCTCCACACCTCTCAGCTGTCCCTCCACGATTTGAAAATTGCTCGGCTTGCTCCCGTAAACCTTGTGTACGCTGTTCTCCTTGAAAAATAGCACATACCCCAGATAGGTAATCGCTCCCGTGAAATCCCCGTCATTCGCAATCGTTGCCGCATAGCTGTCACTTGCAAGGCTTTCAAAGCAGTAGAAGTTTTTAAAATCCCCCATCTTCGATGCGTAAATCTCATGGTTCTTCGAGGAACACCCCCAAAGCCTGTTCTCTGCCACCGTCAGAAAATCCATATCCGGCAGCTTTCGCTCTATCGTCAGTGCCGCCTCTTGGCTGCCGTCCTTCTCGATTGCCGCAATAATCTTTATCCAGCCGTCCCCGATGTCCTGTACCACATGAGTGCCGTTTAGCGCGTCCTCCCTGCATCCGCTGATTTCCACGCCGTCGCCCTTCTGAAAGCCCTCGTTGATTCCTGCACTGCTAATCTGTATGTATACCTGTCCTTCACCGTCCTGCTCCGTCTCCGTCAGGTAGGTTTGCTTCCAGCTTGCCGCCTGCACGGTCACTCGGTTCTCTATCTCTCCAAAACTGCCGTCCGCCGTGTTGTAATATTTCTTGTCAGGGAAAATCAGCACATACGCCCCCATCGAAATCAGCTGCTTTTCGCTGTCCGCAACCTCTCCAATCTTCTCCCCGCCGTAAAATACCGCCGTCCCGTCCACCCAGAGCAGCTTTTCTCTTGCCATTAGTCCGTTTGCCTTCCCAATCTCCTGCACCGTTCCTCTCGCCCTTCTGGGGGCTAAGAGGGGGAATCTCTCCCCCGTCATGTTCTCCATGTCGGCAAATTCGCCCTTGCCTGCCTGCTCTGTGCAGTTGTATCCCTTGAATGATATCATGATATCCTCCGTAGGTCTTGTTCCGCTCAGTCTCGGTAATTTCATCACCGCCACCTCCTTGGAATCATCCCCGTAAGGTTTGTTTGCTTCGGCTTGTGCCGCTCCCTGTAGTGTGCTGCATAGTCTTCCCATGCCTGATTGTAAAGCACCATCGTATCATTGTATCTGCCGCTGTCTCCGTTGTAAAAATCAATCATAGCCGCCAGATAATAGAGGTATACATCTGTAAAAGGAACGGGAACCATAAGCTCCCGCTCCTCCTCTCCTTCCCGGAAGGGAAGAAATTCTTTGTCAAATCCCTCCGCCTGCTCCAGAATGTCCGTGTAAATCCGTCCCTCGATGGTGTTCAGCATGGCAATCTTTTCTCCGTCTGTGTAGGCGTTCGGGCGAATCGTGTCCACCCGCGCCAGCACCTCCCGTATCGTCATGCGCCTGTCTCCCTTCATCCCATCATGCCGATCAGCTCCTGATACTGCTCCTCTGTAATGCGGTTCGCCATCAGAAAAACATCCAGCTTGTTCAGCATGTCCTCCTTCTTGTAAGCCCCTCTTTCAATCAGCTTTTTCAGTCTTGCGTATGTCATAATGCAGTCTCTCCTTTCAAATCTCTAATTCCTTCATGCAGACCAGATAGTCCACATTGATTGCCGTCTCCAAAATCGCCTGCTCCGCCTCCGTCAGCATTTCCTGCGCCGCCTGCGTCTGTGCGCTGGGCTTCGGGTATTTCGTCCGCCCCTTTTCCTCGCCTGCCGCATTCAGAAATGTTTCCACAATGAAAACTGCACCGTTCTCCGTCAGCTCCTCTGTCCTTTTTCTCAGCATCCCTTGCCCTCCTTTTAGTCCTCGTCCAGCAGATACCCTACGCCGCAGTTGAAAGTGGCGTAGGTGTTGCTGTTTTTCTCAAATGTGTTGGAAACCCGAATCTCCACCGATTCCTTGAAGGGGATGTATGCCGCAATCGGGAAATAGCAGTATAGCTTATTATAATTGTCGGTCTGTCGCGCAAGGTATTCCGCCTCAGAGCAGGAAAATACATTTATGTCCGTATCAGATCCCAAGCCTGCAATTCTGGTAGGCAAATAGCCATAATTCCCAAGCCCGACAAAGCTCTCCGGCGGTGCCATCTGCAAATACATATTCGCACTGCCTCCGTAATAGTTTTCCTTAATATTCGCCTGCAGCTTCCCATCGATGTAAAGCTGTATCTTCATCTGTGTGCCGCTCTGCGAAGGCAGGTTCGTGAAAACTTCGGAAACCTCCGCCCAAAGCAGCTTTCCCTTGCCATGCACGCTGAAAATCTCCTTGTCCGCATAGCTGTCCAGCTCCGGCTGCTTCACGCTGCCCGAAAGCGTTTTCACAACCTGCACCGCCCCCGTGGCATTGCTTTCCTGCAATTCCTTCAAAAATCCTTTCATGCTCCTTCACCCCCTATCAAGGACTTGCAATGTCAAAGTAATAGATGTAATCGTCAGAATCCGTATCGTTTAGCATGTATGTTGCATATTTCGGATATTTCCGGAAAAACGCATATTTTGCTAAATAGCTGCTCCAGTCAGGCTTACTGCCGTCCGATAATGTCGCATAGCCGTATTTGGATGTGTTGAAAGTATTGCTTTGAGAAATTTCAAGAATAATAAATTTCCCCGATTTGCTTGCACTGCCGCCCTTCATCTGCTTCTTTCTTGCATAAAGCGCATCCATCGCCGTAGTGCTTGCCGCCAGCTTGCTCAATGCCGCATCCACCGCCGCAATTTTTCCCATGGCAGTTGCACTGGCAGCAACTGCGGTCATGGCTGTGCTGCTTGCGACAACGGCGGTCATAGCTGTGCTGCTCGCAGCAACGGCTGTCATAGCGGTCGAATCTGCGGCTACTCCTGCCATGCCGGAGTAGCCTGCAGATTCGAGGCTTGCCAGAGCAACCACCAGCTTCGCAATCGCCATGTCGTTCTCCTTGATGTAGCTGTTGTAGTAGGGCGAAGCCTGCACTGCGTCTCTCGCAATCCTGCTTGTGCCAATGGCATCCATCGCTGTCTCGCTGTTTGTGATGGCGTGCATCAAAAGCGCATTTGCCGCCACCGCCGCCATGGCTGTGCCGTTTCCTGCCACCGCCGCCATGCTTGCCAGCCCCTCCAGCACCGCCGCATCCATCCCGTAAACCGTCAGCATCCATTTCCCTGTATGCTCCGCAGAAAATGTCGTCAGCATTTCCTCTAACGCTTCTGCGTGCATGTCCCTGTCATTTGCCGCAGCACGGCTCATGCAGAACTTCTTCCAAATCTCCTTGTCCTGAAAGGTGTAGCTTTCCTCCCCGAAAAGCTTGTATTGCGAAAGCCAGTGTGCCGGCAGAATCTCCTGCTCCAGCGTGTCCTGCCGCGCAATAAAAATCGGATTGCTCATGCCTCAGCCTCCTTTACATAATATAAACCGCCGTTTGCCACCCCAAGCCGATATTTCTCCCCGGTCACATCGTCCACAAGCGCGCCTGCCTTCACAGCCGCCGCCAGTGCCGTAGAAAAGTCGCTCTCCGTCCCGCTGTAGCCGCCTTCCTTCGCCGTTTCGTATGCGCTTTTGCCGTCCGCTCCCTTGGGGCCTGCTGTGCCTGTGTCTCCTTTTGCTCCCTTGAGTGCTGCCAGCTGCTCTGCCGTGAAGTCCTCGTAGGTAAAGGCATCCCCCTTCGCCCCGTCAAAATAATCTATATTCTTCCGCGGCGTGTAGCCATCCTGCCCTCTTTCTCCCTTGAGTGCCGCAAGCTGTGCCTCTGTGAAATCGTCATAGGTGAATGGATCTCCTTTTTCCCCTTTTGCTCCGTCAAAGTAATCTACGTTCTTCTGCGGCGTGTAGCCATCCTGCCCTCTTTCTCCCTTGAGTGCCGCCAGCTGCTCCTTTGTAAAGTCCGCATAGGTGAATGGATCTCCTTTTTCCCCTTTCGCCCCCTGCAAAGGCCCGTGGTTGTTCCAGCTCTGCGCCTTCCCGTCGTAGATGTAAATGTCGTAAGGCTGTGCCGCGCCCACGCCGTATGCGTCTCCGGCATCGGGGCTTGTTATTGCCTGCCGCAGCTCTGCCTCTGTCGCAAAGTTCCCCAGAATCGTCAAGCCCTTGCCCGTTTCGCCCTTCTCCCCTTTCAACGCCGCCAGCTGTGCCGGCGTAAAGTCCTCATAGGTAAAGGCATCCCCCTTTGCCCCATCGAAGTAGTCTATGCCCTTTTTCGGCGTGTAGCCATCCTGCCCGGTATCTCCTTTTTCCCCTTTCAGCTTTGCCAACTGTTCCGGTGTGAAGTCCTTGTAGGTAAACGCATCCCCCTTTGCTCCCCTCAGCTTCGCCAGCTGCTCCGGGGTAAAGTCCTCGTAGGTAAATGGATCTCCCTTCGCCCCGTCAAAATAATCTATATTCTTCTGCGGCGTGTAGCCATCCTGTCCTCTTTCTCCTCTTGCCCCTTTCAGTGCCGCTAACTGCTCCTCGGTAAAGTCGCTGTAGGTAAAAGCGTCGCCCTTTTCACCCTTTAGTGCCGCCAGCTGTTCTTCTGTGAAGTCCGCATAGGTGAAGGGGTCGCCTTTGTCACCTTTGTCGCCCTTGGCGTTTCTTGCAATCTCCGCCGCCTCCTGCGCCTCCTGTGTTGCCGCCGCTGTATCTGTCTGCCGCTGCTTTTCCGCACCTTCTCTTGCCGCTTCTGCTTTTTCTCTTGCCGCTTCGCTTTCCAGCACCTTGGAAACAGAAGCCTCCATCTGCTTCAGCTCGCTTAGCTCGCCCTTCCAGTCTCCGTCGGTGTCAATCGCGCCCTCCACAAAAACAGGTGCTTTCGCCGTTGTCCAGTTCAGCACGCCGTCCGCGTCATTCCCCCGCACGGCAATGAAAACCGTCCCGTTCTCTCTGAAAATCCCTGCATCCACCTCAAGAAATAATGCAATACTTTCCTCCTGCACCGTCTTGATTAAAAGCAGGGTATCCTTCTTCCCGCTCTTGTATTCCACATCCAGCCGAAAGGTCAGCGGCGAAAGGTCAATTCTGTCCGCCTCGTATCGTTTCATCATGAAGGTGCGGCTCACTGTCCGCGTGTCCCCTGCAATGAAGGTCTGTTCCTCATTCGGAAAAAGCATTTCCTTCCCGATAATCGAAATCACTTTCTTTTCCTCCTTCCGAAAAATCCGCTATTGTAAGAAAAGCGGAAGCATTTCTGCCTCCGCCATCCGTCATCTTACAGAAACTGACCTGTGCCGTCTTCCGCTTTCTTCTGCATTTCCTCCATCATTCTGTAGGTTGCCGCCTTCTGGTTTTCGCTGTTTTTCAGCACCTCTGCCACAAAGCGGGGCACTTCAACCTCTTTCCCGCGCTGAATCAGGTATTTGTAACCGTTCACGCTTACGAATACATCGTCATCACCGTTTCCGGTAATTGGCAGGCGGATGGTTTCCTTTTCCGCCTTTGCCGCCTCCATAGCCTCCTGCATCCGCTTTTCCATCTGCACCTGCTTCTGTCCGGCTGTCAGCTCCGCCTCTTTTTCTTCGGTCTTGCCTTCTTCTTTTCTTTCCGCCGCCAGCAGCTCCGCATCAATCCTTGCCGCCTCCGCCGCGTCTCTTTCGGCTTTCAGCTTTGCATTTTCCTCCAGCAGCTTCTGCATTTCCTCCTGTGTAGGCATTGTGCTTTCCGCTGTCTGTTCCGCCGTGGTTTCTTTTTTTGTAGCCATAGGGTTGTCCTCCTTTTCTTAGTTCGCCGCCGCCGCGCTGAAGCTGGAGCTGCTTTCGATTCTTACCATGAATTCATCAGAAAGAATTTCCGCCGTCTTGATTGCCTTCCAGCCTGCGGATGCTCTCTGGTTCAGAGGATCTGCCGTGCCGCCGCTGCCCAGCTGTTTCACAATCGTCTGCAAGCCGCCGCCTTCTACCTCTGTCACGCCGTAAGCATTTTTCCCGATTACCAGTGTAGAGAATACGGAAACGTCACCGCCTGCGGTATTCTTGTCCCAGATTTTTGCCTCGGTCGATTCCACAAAGCGCACATTGCCGATGCGCCCCAGCTCGCCTTCGTACATTGCCTCTGCATTGGTGTATTTGTTCCATTCCTCCCATTTTTCATCCTGCATCAGGTCATAAGCAACATAAGGATGCACAATAGCCACATAGCTCTTGTCAAAAGGCACTGTGTTTGCGCCCTTCAAAATTGCCGCCGCCTTCATAATCAGCTGCAGGCTCATCAGGCTGTTTGCCTTGATGCCTGCCCTTGTGGTTACGGGTGTTGCCCCCGCAGGCGCATACAGTACGTTTGTCCCGCCGTTGATAACCTCTCTCGTGATGGTGTCCAGTGTTCTGCCGCTCTGGTCGCCCAAAAGCACCACTGCCTCTGTCAGGTTGTTGTCAATCGCCGTCAGCAGCAATACGTCAGAAAGCGAAATCCAGTCGCCATACTGCTTCACCTTCGCCGTTACCGTTGTAACGCTCATCTTGTTCGGGTCGGGTGTCACGCCCTCTGTCAGCGCAGTCAGTGCCTTCGGCAGTGTCTTGTAGCGTCTGAATTCAATCTCCTTACCGCCGTTTTTGGGGATAGGTCTTTTCTGCCCGAATTGGTCGTGTACCAGATTCGGCTTTGCGTTGTCCAGAAGCACGCCGTCATAGAAAATTTTCATTTCCGCCGACAGCGTCTCTGTCGTTGTTGTCATTACGTCAAACAGACGCAGGTTCATTCTCTGTTTTTTCATTTCTTCTGTCCTCCTTTTTTCAGAACCAATCAGGAGAATGTGATTCTCTCGTCAGGGTTTCTTCTCGCCCTCTCAATCAGTTCATTTCTCTGCTGTTTTGTCAGTTTTGTTACGTCAATCGGTTTCTCTCTTGCCCCGCTGCTGCCGCTCGCGCCGTTCTCTGCCGGTCTTGCGCCGCGTGCGCGGATGCTGTCCAGAACCTTTCTCTCCGTTGTTGCTGCCGTGTGCTGCAGCGCGCCGCCCATCAGGTCGTCAAAGTGAACTGCCTGATAAGCCGTCCCCACACTGATACCATGATCCAGCATCCGTACAAATTCGGGATTGTCAAATTCTGTCGCAAGGTCAAGCTCAGGGAATTTCCCTTTCAGCTGCTCTGCCTCCTGCGTCCACGCGGCAAATTTCTGTTCAAATTCCTGCCGCTGTCTGTCCTGTGCAATCTGCTCCTGAAATGCTTTGTTCTCCCGTTCCATTTTTTTGAACTGCGCCAGCTGCTCCACGGTCATGCCCTTTTCCAGAGCCTCCGCCTCAAGGTACTGCCTGTCGCCCTCCAGTGCCGCTTTCAGTGCCGCAAAATCCTTGCCGTCAAGGTTGTATCTTTCGCCCACCATTGCCAGCAGTCCCTCTGCATCCTTCAGCTTGCTTTCCGTCTGCTTGCTGTTTTTCAGCCTCCCCTGCACAATCTTCTGCACCCTTGCGTCAAAGGCATCCTTGTATTCGCCCTTCACCATCGTGTCAAATTCTGCGTTGAAGTCCCTGCTTTCGCCGCCCGCTGCGCCTGTCTCCGCTCCGGTCGTGGTCGCGCCTGCCGCTGCAGTGCCCGCCGTTCCTCCTTCGCCGTCAAATAAGCGCAAATTCATTTCGTAGTGCTGTTTCATGGTTTTTCCTCCTCTACTGTCTTTCCAGCGTGTCTTGTTTCTACTGTCTTTCCAGTGTGTCATCCTTTTGCGTAGGATTTCTTCCCTTCGGTCAGAAACCGCTAACACCTCCCTCTCATTCCTCGCCTCACCCAACCTGTCGGTCAGTCGTTCGCTCGTCATAATCGAGAGGTCGGTTCGCTTCCACGTCTCTCCGAGGTGTCATCCTTGTTTCCTCTCGTCTCTCCGAGGTGCCTATCGTAATTGTAATATAAAAAATAATTTATTGCCCCCTCCCGCAATCCGGTATCTGCTCTCCCGTCAGCCGCTCCATCCTCACGCAGTCGGCGTATTCCTCTGCAATCAGTTTCAAGCCGCATAAAATCCCGTGAAAAAGCGTCTCAGCCTCTTTTCTGTTGTTCCTCTCCTTGTAGGCGATTACTGCCATCATCCCGTCGCTGTGCCTTTCTTCCGCTGCTGCATGGCATACGCTGTCCATCGCCGCATAAAGCGTCTGCATCAGTGCTGAAATAGCCGCACAAACAATGTCATTCCCCGGGTTGTATCCTGCGTGTCCCTCCGCCCGAATATAGCAGATGTCCGCCGTCTCCGCCCATCTAATCTCTGTCATGTGCCTTCCCCCTTTAATTTACCGCTGTCCGCTCTCTTGTCTTTGTCTTTGCCCGTTCCGCAATCGTGTTGCCCTTTGCGCTCCGGTAGGCATTGCCTAACGCATCCGTACTGCCTCCGCCCGTGGTCGGCGGCATTTCCTCTCCTGCCGCTTCGCCGCTTACGGCTCCTATCATGTCTCTGCCTGTCAGCTCTGTAATCACCTGCGCCATCTGCTGTATCTGCGTCTGCATCTGCTGTATCTGCTGTAGCATTGCCCCGTTCTGGCTCACCTTCCGTATGATTTCCTCCCGCCCCTCAAAGTCCATCATCTCTAAGCAAATCAGGGCTTGGTCTGTCAGCTGCGGGTTGAATAGCCCCGCTCCGTAAAGCTCCTTTGTAAGCTCGTTCTGCGCAATGCGGGAAAAGGGGCTGCTTTTCTGGCTCGTAATGTTGATGTCAAAGATGGGCTTTCTGCTGCTCACGGAAACCTGTCCCATAATGGTTTCCTCTGTCGGTTTCAGGTTCTCATTGCTGTAGCGGATGAATTCCTCCCCCTGCTGCCCGGTGATTCTGAACTCCCGCTCCTCGTCGTAAAATTCTCTGATTAACTCCACCACCAGAATATTGATTCTCTCAAACGCACGGTATGCCGATTTAATCATGTCTCGGCTCGTCTTGCTTCCTGCCTCCTGTAAGGCTGCAATCGCGCTTGCCGCCGTTACGCCGCTTGCCGTGCCCCCCTGCGAAAAGTCTCTGTTGCTGCTCGTCTCCTTCAGCTCGTCAATTTTCAGCTGGTAAAGGTTCGTCGCAATCCCGCCCACAGGTGCCGTCTGTATCGGCTTAATGTTGTCAATGTCCCCGGTGTAATTTACAATCGTGTTCCGCAGGTCTGCAAATTGTTCCGCGTTTATGCCGCTGCCGTCCTTTGCAAAATATCTCGGCTCGCTGCACCATTTCACATTCTTCTCAAAGCTGATCCACATGTTGTCAATCGAAATCTGCGCGTCCTTCATGATGTCCACATAGCCAAACCCCGCCGGGCTGTCCTTTTCGGGAAAGAGTACGTCAAATTCGTAAGGGTATCGCCCGTGTGCATAAAGCCCGTTCTCCATTCCTTCCTCCTGCTCCGTCGCATAAAGCAGATTCCCTTCGCAGAATTTAATAAAATGCAGCGTCATTCTTCCGTCCTCGTGCTTTTTGTAATACCAGTCCACTACCATGCACTTGTCCGTCGTGTCAATCGTGTCATCGTGCATGTATTTTGCACTCCGTATATCCCCGCTGCCTCTGAATTTGAAATCAGGGTATTCCCCCTCCAGCTCCTCCCTGTTCACCAGCTCAATGTGAAACAGGTGCGGGCTTTTCTGAATATCCTTCACCCCCGGCTCCCAGAATAGGTTGAGAATATCCACGTCCACAATGCCGATGTCCCCCACGCCGTTGTCCTTATCCTTATCCCAGAAAATCTTGTAAACCCCTGTGCCGCTTTTCAGCTTGTCGTGCCATGCGTCGTTGTATGCCTGCTCAAAGTTGTTCTGCTTCAAAATCACAGGCACAATCTTGGAAAGCACCTCCGCATCCGCCTTGTCCCCCTCCTCTCTCGGCAAAAAGTTCGGCTGTGGGTAGTTGTCCATTGCGTCCGCGTGCTTGTTCGCTAAGCTGTTGAATAGCCATGCAGAAGCCGTCCGCGGACCGTTGTCCCTGTCTCTGATTTGTTCCCAGTGCAGCATCTTGTACCACTGCTCATTCTCTACAATCCTTTTGTCAAGGTTCTTCTTACCATCCATGTATTTTCGCAGAAGCTCCTCGCCCTTTTTCACAATTACGCTGCTTTCTATCTCGTCAAACATGTTCCTTCCTCCTTCTCCTATACTCTGTAGAATTGATATTTTCCGTCTGCTCTCTCTCCGCCGAATAGGTTCAGAGGGTCTTCCAGCGGCATCAGCTTCGGCGTTGTCTTTCTTGGCGAAATCGGGCGCGACATGAAGATGTATCTGCACTCGTCGTAGATGTGATCCTCTCCCTCTGTGTCTATGTCCTCCACCTTCACCTCGTCATATACTAGGTTCGGTATCGTCCGCAGAAAGTGCTTGCAGGTGTCAAAGCAGTAGAACATGCTCTGTCCCTCCTCGTCAAAGGCAAGCCTGTAGTGAAACTGCATCTTCCCCGCAAGGCGTGTGTTGTCCCCCTTCTCCCATGAAATGAAGTGCGGGAAATCCTCCATCTGCTCCGCTATGCTTTCCCCTCGGCTTTTCTCAAAAATGCTTGGGTCGGCTACGCCTGTAATGCTTTTCCCCTTCAGTAGTGGGTGCGTCGTTTCTATCTCCCGTATCCCCGCCGCAATTTCCTTCGGGTTGATGCGGATGCCCTCGTTCGGCACGCCCGTGCAGCCGTAGTATTCTGCAATGCGGTAAAGCACCCCCTTCTCGTCTACTGCATACCATCCCACGCTGAATGGTCTGCTGAACCCAAAGTCAAACCCCCGCACAATCTTCCAATACTCCGGAATCAGAAACGGCTTGATTACATGGCTCCACCGCCTTGTTTCGTATCCCGCAGGGTCGTCGCGCCATTCGCTGAATACCTGCCCGCTGAAACAGTCCCAGTCCCCGTAGAGCAGTGCCTTCTTCTCCGATTCGCTCATCATAGCAAGGCTGGCAAGGTATTCGGGGTTGTTCTGTAAAAGCGCAGGGTTGTCGAATACCGTTGAGGGAATGAATATCCTGTCCCGCTTCATCTTGATTTCTCCGCCGTCCGGTGCCTCCACGCTGTAGCTTTCCCATATCGTTGTCTTGGGCGGTGCCGCCGTAATAAAGCGGCTTTTCACCCATCCGTGCCCGATGCCGCCGGGGTTCCCTGTTGCCCGCATGTATACTCGCGTCCCCTTGCCGCTCGGTCTGTTTCGGGAGAAAAGATAGCTGTATTCGTCCCATGTGAAATGCGTCAGCTCGTCAAAGCCAATGAAGTCAAATTCCTTCCCTTGGTATTTGATTTTGTCCTTCGCATGATGTAGGCTCCCAAAGTAAATCTTTGCGCCGCTCGGAAATTTCCAAACGTGTTCGCTCCCGTTGTATTTCGCCTTCGGAAACGCCGCCCCGTAAAACCGCAGGCTCTTGTCTATCAGCTCCGATAATTCGGGGTATGTCTTTCGGATGATAAGCCCCTTGTAGTGCGGTATGTTTACCTGTCTCAGCGCCTCCATCAAAAGGCTGTCGCTCTTGCCGCCGCCTGCCGCTCCCCCGTAAAATGCTTCATATTCCGGTCTCTGCATAAATTCAATCTGCTTCGGCTGTGGGCTCCAGATTACCTTCTTTTCCTTCCGCAGCTCCTCCACCGTCTTTGTCCATTTCTTCCATGTCATCTTCTTCCACTCTTTCCAATGTCTCCGCCAGCACAATCAGGCTGTCCTCAGGTGCTTTTTCCATCTCTGCCAGAATCCGCTTGTAGTCGTTGTATTTTGCCTGCAGCAGCTTTTCCCGAATCGTCGGAATGTCGTAAACATCCCGCATCACGTCCGCGATGTTCTTGAGTGCTACCGTCAAATCCTTAATCATCTTCACGTCCTCCGGCGTTACGCTTTTCCGCTTTTCCCTGAGCTTTTTCATCCGCTCCACGTCCTGCCCGATCAGGTCAGCCACATCCTCCGCAACATCCCGCAGCTTCACCAGACGCTTCACTTCTTTTTTCGCCGTTTTCTGGGACGCTTTCTGCGCAACGTCGGTGCGGAATTTTTTTCGCTCCTCCACCCAGTTCTCTTTCCTGCTCCTGTCCTTTATCGTCCGTAAGGGGATTTCGTATCTTTCCGCCAGCTTGTTTATGCTCTCCTTGCCTGTAATATAGGCGTTTTTAATCTCTCCCCAATCCCGCCTTTCTGTCTTTTTCTCCATCTTCTTCTCCCCCCTTGCAGAGGTGCTTTTCTCGCCCCCTCTCCACCTCGTGTACCGTTTTTCTAAAATCTATCACATTTCTGCACCATTTGCCCCCGCCCCCCCCTCTCCTGCGCCGCACGCAAAAAAAGAACAGGCTTTTATGCCTGCTCCCTCTCCTCCACACTGACCGTTGCCAGATGCTTTTCAAAGTCCGCATGGAATAATACACGCTTCTCCTCCAGTACGCGGCTCATGTTCTCCGTCTGGATCGTAACCGCTCCGCCTGCCGCCAGCGCGCACCCTGCCATCAGAAAAAGCATCAGCTCATCCTTCTGCTTTTCCGCCTCCTGCTGCTCCGCTATTTCTCGCTGTGCTCGCTCGCATACGCCGTGCAGATATCTGTTTCCTCTTTCCAGTCCTGCAATCATTTTTTCCTGATTTTCTAACTGCCGCTTCGCTCTTTTCAGCTTTTCTCTTACCTTCATTCCCGCTTCCTCCTGCATATTCTCTTTCCATGTAGTCCGCATAGGGGCAATTCATGTCGGGGTATTTCCCGCAGTGCTCCTTTACGAAATTCTTCTTTGCCGCCGCATTTTGAAAAATGTGCGCGTAGCTTCGCTCCGGCTCGTCCTCCTGCCTCTCCAGACTCACATTGCTTTCGCAAAAAATTGTTGTCTGGTTGCTCTTTATGTAAAACGGACACCGCGCAACCGTTGAATCATTCGGCATCGCCTTTCCCTCCTCTCGTCGGTCAGCCCTTCTTCAAGATTCTTTCCTTCCCGCTCATTCTATGTTTAATCACCATTTCCGTAGGCGTGTCCTTGCAGATGAACCAGTTGTCACTGTTTAACCTGTGCTCCCTCAGAAATATCGCCTGTCGTTTTGTCGGCTTCGTTCCTCTCATGCTCTCCTCCCCCTTTTCTTCAATGCCGCTTCCGCTTCTTCTCTTGTGAAATACAGATTCTCATAGTCATACGATGCCCATTCATCGGCATACTTGACAGCCTTTACCGATACATCCTGCACCTTCCATTCGCTGATATAAAAATAGTGGTTTGGTACGGTTTCTTCGAGAATTTCATACACCGTATCTCCGACCTTGCAAGGCAACACCAACAGCCGCCCCTGTTCTTCCAAGTCCCTGTAGCGTTTTAGTTCTTCCAGCCAGTCAGCTTCCTGTCCAAATCCCTCCGCAGTTCTTCTGACCACTCCAAATTCATCCTCCGACAGATGTTTCCGGAGCCGTTTTTCTGCCGCTCTTAACCGGTTAATCTTTTCTTCAAGCGTCATGTTCATCACTCCAATCAATCGCCTGCCCGCAATTAGGACAGAACTTATAATCGTCATAATCTACCTCGTATCTGGTTCTGCAGCAGGGGCATAACCACTCGTCAAATATGATCTCTCCATCCTCGTCATACCCATCACCTTCAAGATCCGGTTGTTTCGGCACTTGCTGTTCCAGTGCAGAAATTGCTATACCAATTGCTCCATAATGTCTCTTAAGTTCTTCCAATGATTCCCATGATGGGTTCAAGGGACTTCCTGTCTCCATAAAACGATGTTTCAAATATTCCAGAGCTTCTTTTCTTGTCATGCTTATCCCTCCTTAAAACGGCAAATCATCATCTTCAACGCTTTCATCAATCGGATAGAACCCCTCCTGCTCCGCCAGCCCCATCTGCTTTGCAGGCTTATTGGGTGCCGTTGCGGGTCTGCTCTGTTCCGCCACAGACTTATTCTCCGCATCCCTCTTGCTGCCCGTAAAATAGCAATTCTCTACAACAACCGTTGTTGTCCAATGCCTTTCGCCGTCCTTCTCCCAGCTTCTGACATTCAGCCGCCCTTCAACAGCGAACATGGCACCTTTTTTCATAAATTTTTCTGCAAACTCCGCCATGGCTCCCCATGCAATGCAGGAGATAAAATCTGCATCTGCCTGTCCATTCTTTTTGAACCGCCGATTGACTGCTAATGTATATGTGGCGTACTGTTTGGAATCCTCTGAACGTGTCCAATCCATTTTGGGGTCGCTTGTCAGCCGCCCCATCAAAATCACCTTGTTCATATCTGCCGCCCCCTTCTCTTGTAATGGCTTACCGCTGCGCTCTTTCTTTTATCCGCTTCATGCAGTATGCTTGTCCTTCTGAACCTCTCCAGCTTCTCCGCTTGCCGCTTCCCGTTCCATGCTTTGTATCTCTCACATGTCCCATGGCAATCGACAGCCCTCTTTTGGCATCCGTAGCAGGGGCAGTCCCTTCCGCTTGTGCTATATGTAATTCCCTTGCCCATACTCATACCTCCTATAGCAAGTAAAATCCACCCGTATCCGCAGGCGTTTGCGGTTTTCTCTCTGGTTCATCAGGTTGCTCACCACTTTGCTTCGCAAAGCAGACTTCGTCTGCCGCCCCTTCTTGGGCGGTGGGTAAATAATTTTTCCCGATAATTGCCATAAACTCCTCTCTGGTATGGGTTTCCTCAAACCTTCTCTGGCAATCCTGTTTCAGCCGCAAATCAACCTTATGCCCGTCCCGTCCGTGGACACCCGACGTTCCTCTGTGCTTCTCCGCCGTCAGCCAAACCCAAAATCCATGCTTGTCCGAAATCCTCCGTAGGCCTGTCCCGAAAAATATATGGTGCTTCTCCAAGCCTCTTGTCTCTCCCGTCAGATAGCAACGCTTATCCTTCCCCGTCAAAATACTGCTCGTGTGGCTTCCCTTCGCCATAGTCCTCTCCTCCAATCCGTATTGCCTTCATGTATCTGGTAAAACCTGTCATTTCGCTGTAATAGCTGATCTCCTCGACCACACGGTAATGCTTCGGTGCCCGCAGCTTTCTGCTTTTCGCAACCTCCACCACAGTCTCCCTCGGCTTTTCAAGGTTGCGGCTCCCGTTCCATCTGCGTCCGTATTCCTTGTAATTCTCTTTCGTGATGTAAAACGCAAGCCCCGTGTAGTCGCCGCCCGGCTCCAGTCTGGAAATCATCACACGCCCCAGCCCCCAAAGCTCCGTAATCTCCTTCAGCGTTACGTCCATGTCATTGATAATCATGTGCAGGTGCTCCCTGCCCTTTTTCCCCGTCTCAATCACATATATGTATTTCAGTGCATCCAGTCCCTTTCGCTTTCGCAGCCGCTTCAATCTCCAAATGAAATTTCTGAAAAGCCGTAGGGCATCCTCAATCCCAACCCTCTCTCTGTAGGTCAGCGTCAAAAAAATGTCCCCCGCCTTGAAGTTTGCGTTTATCATCCGCCCGCATTTCTTCCTCGTTTCCAGAAAATTGTATTCCGCTATTTTTTCCGGGCTGATGTTTTCCCGCATGGCTCTTTCGCAGCCCTTTCCCTTCTGTCTTGGGCTGTTGTATTCCTTCGCTTCGTATATATCCCCCGCCCAAATCTTCTTTAAGTATCTCGGCATCCGTTCCACCTCTGTTTTTTATTCCTATTTCCCCTATATGTATGTAGGGGTATGCTCGAATTGTTAATGATATTATCAAGGAGCAAAAGGGTTCCCCAACCCTTGATTTTTCAGCCTTTTTCTGCTATACTTTAATTAAGTATTTCGGCGGTTTCCCTACCGCTCGACCGGTACCGAATTTCCCCTTCGGTGCCGGTCTTTTTTTGTTCTTCTTTCTTCATCTTTCATCTTGACAGTCACATTTCTCCCCATGGTCTAAATGCGCCCCGCAGTGTTCGCATACCTGATATTTCATGTTTCGTCCTTCCTCCTCTCTTTCCGTTTCCACGCCTCTCTGTTCGCATCGCATCCATAATATCTGCACCTGCTCATAAAGGAACTCCGACATCTTTTTCTCGGGAATAATGGCAATCAGCACCAGCCCGTCCTTCACCGCAATCATCCAGCCGTTCCCAAACCTCCGCAGGAAGAACCGCAGATAATTTGTATCCCCCTTCATGATTGGCTCCATGTTCTTTACATCCAGCCAGATTACGCCATGCAGCGCCGTGTAAAACGGCATCAGCCTGTATCCATCCATGTCGACCACAAGCCCCGCCATGTCACTTGTCAGCGCTATTTCATCCCCCGTCTCGTTCCGAAGTGATGTTTCTGGGACATTATTCCCTTCTACATAAAAGCTCCCGATTTTTTCCTCGGATACCCCTGCCAGCCGCAGGAAATCCTCTGAATTCATCTTCGGCAACCCTTCCAAGCGGTACACAGCCGCGCCCACATTTACCCACTGCACGCCGTTTTCATCCGTCAGCACACAGGCAATCTTCGTTGCCTTCGCCCGCTTCGCAATATCCGCAAATTTCATTTGTATCCCCTCCGATAAAGAATCTTTTTCAGCCGCTCATTTTCTCTTGTCAGCTCCGCATTTTCAAGCAATGCCGCTGCAAAGCCCGTCGCAAGCATGGTAAAAAGAATAATGTAAATCAGAACCAGTTTTTCAAAATCCACGCAAACGCACCTTCTCTCCCATTTCTGTCCGCAGTAAGCAGTTGTATCGGAAACATTCCTTGTATCCGCCCATGTCGCATTGAAAGAAATGCTGAAATAACCGCACCACAACGCCGCTCCGCTTTCTCCGCCGCAGATTCTCCTCTCCGTCCATGCTGTCAATCACATCAACCTTTCTTCCTGCCCGCAGTCCCAGCTCCTCCGCTTCCCGCCGCAGGCTGTTTGTCGTTGCTTTCTCCATCTTCTTTCTCCTTTCCGTAGCTTGTCCACCTCATGGGGCAAAGCCCCTCTTATGTATTTGCCGCTTCCTTTGCCGCCGCTTCCTCTCTTTTCTTTATGGCAATCATCTTGGCTTGATAAATCGCCTCTCTTACCTGCTCGCTGATGCGGGCCTCCTCCTCCGGTGTATGCTCACAGTAAGTAATGGTTACATTGTATTTTTTTGGCGCTCTTCTCGGCATAAAACCACCTCCTGTTACACTGTATGTGCTGCCGATTTTGTCCTATTCGGTTTTAATCCCACTTCTTACAGGGAATAAAATCCGCTTTGCTTGCATGCAGCCTGCACATGCAGTTCTTCGTCTCCTTTTTCATGCCTTGCTATAATCTCCAGAATCCGCAACGCCAGCATCCAACGTGTGTATGCTTCCGCCCACTGTTCTGTCATTCCTTTCTTGGCTTTGGTTAGTGTTGGATCGCTTTCTTCGGCAAAGGCTTTCAGGTTTTCCATTTCCCTGTCTGCATATTCCTGTGCTAATTCAAGTTTGCTTGTTTCCGCCATTTGAATATCTACAAAATCCCATTTGTTTAACCTATTCATTCTGATTCTCCCTCCTTTTTAATTGACTTTCTGCTTTCCTTCCAATATCCTGTTATTGGCGGCTGGAAGAAAGAGGTGGATTTCCATGTTTACTTTCAAATTTCTTATCCACTGTCCCGAGCAGTTCGGTGTAACGGAACGTGCGGAAATCAATTACTTCCCTCGCCCCAAAAACACCGTTCTTTTTGCTCCGTTCAATGGATGCAGCTCCTATCATCAGTGCATTGGGTGCGACCTTTGCACTAACAGGGTTACTTCGTTTTTTCATCAAAAAACAGAACTGTTTGACTCTTCATCACCGATAAATCCTTTGAACCTTTGAGTATTCCCTTCATGCACTCAGCCGCCAGTATGAAGGTCTTTATGTACTGTTCTCTCGTTTTCGGGATAGAAAAGTGTATCCTCAACAGATTTTCCATGTTGTCTTTTCTCTCAAGAACACCTTCCAAAATGCAGATTGCCATCTCTAAATCCATTTCGCTGCACTCCATCTTTCTTCGCGGATAAACCGCAAGCACATCCCGTTTCTCTAAAGACATCATTCTCCCCCCATTATACAGTACACTTTGTGAACTGATTTTCAAAAAAAATTTCTATAAACTCATCTGGGGATAATTGAAAAAACTCCGCAAATTTTCTCATTTCCTCACTATCCGGCTCTTGCACTCCATTAAGAAATCTGGATGTTTTATTCCGATTCCATCCGATTGCATCAGAAAATTCCTTAATCGTTTTATATTTTCCAAAAATAACCCCTCTAAATCTTTCTTTATTCATATTCTCCCCTCCTTTAATTCACATTGTGTACTATTACAGTAGCATTAAAGAATCGCTATGTCAATCATTTTGTGAACTAATTTCCCATTTTTTGCATTTTTTGTTGACGTTGTGAACTTTTCGTGTAATAATTGAGCAAAAGAGGTGATGAAAATTGAGCTCTAAAATTATCAGCTCGTTTCCTGAGCGATTAAAACAGTGCTTAGAAAATAATAGCTCGCTTTCTGCAACCATCTTGGCAGAACAGATTGGTTTATCAAAACAAGCAATCTCTATGTATCTTTCCGGAGCGAGAAAACCTAAACGTCCAACAATTAAAGTAATTGCTGATGCACTGAATGTCAATGAAGCATGGTTAATTGGCTATGATGTTCCAAAAGAAAATAATTCTGCAAGCAGCCCTGCACAAATTTTCCATCAGGTTGAAAACCGTTTCGGAAAAAATGCCGCTACAGCATTGAGCCTGTATGTCCAGCTTGATGAAATAGATCAGGGCAAAATCACAGAGCGCATGACCGTTCTTCTGGAAGATGAAAAATATTCATCTAAGCCAAAAAACGGCGCATCACCCGCATAAACAATGTTATTTTCATTGATTTCTGAAAGGAGGAAATCATGCGAAAATTCATTCTATTCTTTCTTCTGTTGCTGTTGTGCTTTCCGATTGTCTCTCTCGCCCATCCCGGCAGAACTGATGCAGATGGCGGTCACTTTGATAACAGTACAGGAGAATACCACTATCATCATGGCTACCCCGCCCACCAGCATACAGATGGCATCTGCCCGTATGATTATGATGACCAGACCGGCAACAATTCCGGTTCATCCTCTGGCGATAATACGGGATATATCCCCTCTGCTGTTGTCGATTCTTCATACAGTGATGGTTATGATGATGGTTATATTCGCGGCTATAATGATGGTTATGATAGCGGTTCTGACGATGGCTATGAGCAAGCTGCTGTGCAAAAGGATGAAGCATATTTCCCTCTTTTAGTAACTTCCATCCTCATACCAACTGTCTTAGGTATCATTGGCATCCTTCGCACCCGCCGCAAATCCTCTGTCCTAAAGGATTCTCTCCAACAGGAAAACAATAAATTGCAGGCTGATTTTGATTCTCTGAAAAATCAAAAGGAGAAACAACAACAGACTGCTCTGTCTATACAAGAACAAAATAAATATATGAAAAATCATATTCGTTCTTTGCAGGAAGATATTCATTCCCTGCAAATAGAAAAACAGCATCTACAGGATGATGCCAATTCTCTGCAAATGGAAAACCTTTCTCTGAAAGAACAGGTAGCTTCTTTCCAAGATGATTTTGAAATAGTTGTAGACCAAAAAATAAAAGAAAAAATTGTTTCCCTTCGTAATAGACCGCAGTATTCCTCCACCCCTGTTTTTAAGGATTTTTCTTCGTTGCCGATAGAAGCTAGTAATATGCGTTTCATAAAAGCAATCAAGGAGAGTATGCGTATCCAGAGCTTTCAAGCAAGCGCAACCATTACCACGAAAAATAAAAATACCTATCATACAACCTTGGAATCCTGCGAATGTCCGGATTTTCAAAATCGGCACCATACCTGTAAGCACATGTACCGCTTGGCAATGGAGCTTGGTTTGTTAATTGGCGCACCCACAGAGGAAATTTCAGATAAAATCCTCGAATTAAACTCTCAAATGAAAAATATAAAGGCAGAACAAAGGCTCTTGGAAAAACAAAAAGATGAATTATTGAAAATGAAAAAATAACTTCCGGAGGTTCCCATGGAAAAACTATACTCCCTCATCGCCGCTCTGGGCGAAAAATATAACGCAGAAAAAATCCTTCTCTTTGGCTCTCGCGCCAGAGGAGACAACCACGAGCGCAGCGACATTGACCTTGCTATCTACGGCATGCCGGAGGAAAACCAAGCACGCTTCTGGTGTGATATTTATGACCTGCCAACCCTGCTGAAGTGCGACCTTGTCCATGTGACAGCCTATACCGATGCAGAGCTGATAAAGAATATTGAAAAGGATGGTGTTGTGCTTTATGAAAAAGATTGAAAATTATCTGAAAGCTGTCCAGCGGTTGGATGAAGCAAATATAGAATACCGCAATCATCCCGATAACGATGTCATTCGTGACGGTCTGATTCAGCGGTTCGAGTTTACATTTGAGTTGGCATGGAAAGCCTCCAAGGAATATCTCATTGACCAAGGCTTTTCCAATGATCTGCATTTTCCCAAGCAGGTGCTGCGTGCCGCCTATGAAAACCACATGATTGATGATGAAGCAGTCTGGCTGAAAATGCTCAGCTCCAGAAACAGCACCTCGCATATCTATGATGACCGCGTTGCCGCTGCCATCGCAAAGGATATTGCTACATCCTTCCTGCCGGTGCTGAAAAAATTATCTGATTACTATAAAGAAATTTAAATAAAAAATCCCCTCTCCCTGTTGGCGCAGAGAAAGAGGATTCATAAAGCGGTCGCATGATACAACCACTCCTCGCAACAGTATTGTATCATAAGACCGCTTTCTTTGCTATACATTTTTATAGACAGAAGGAGGTCTTTTTTATGATTGCGATTTATGCGCGGCAATCCGTCGAGAAAAAGGACAGCATCAGCATTGAATCCCAGATTGAGTATGCCAAGCGTGAGGTTTTCTCGGAGGATTTCAAAATCTATCAGGACAGTGGCTATTCCGGCAAGAACACGAACCGCCCTGCCTTCCATGAAATGATGGCGGATGTGCAAAGCGGCAAAATTGAAAAGGTGGTTGTCTACCGCTTAGACCGTATCAGCCGTTCCATTCTGGATTTTGCGGATTTCATCAATATTCTGGAATCGAACCGCATTTCCTTCGTTTCCGCCACAGAAAAATTCGATACCTCTACCCCTATGGGGCGTGCCATGCTGTATATCATCGTGGTATTCGCCCAGCTGGAACGGGAAACCATTGCGGAGCGTGTGCGGGATAATTACTATGCCCGTGTGAAAAAAGGCGTATGGGGCGGCGGCCCTGCTGCCTTCGGGTTCGATCTTGTGAAAACAACGATTGACGGGAAGAAGGCAACCATCTGTCAGCCAAACGAGCAGATTTCCGTTGTACAGCGTATCTTCGAGCTGTACGCCCTGCCCTATTCCAGCCTTGCTGATGTGCAGCGGCAGCTCATACAGGATGGCTCCGTTTCCTCCGGCGGTGTGAATTTCGATAATGCCAAGCTGTCCTCTATTCTGAAAAACCCGGCTTATGTCCGTGCGGATACCGCCGTTTATAATTTCTACAAAGCCAAGGGGGCAATTCTGGCAAATCCACCAGAGGATTTCGACGGCGTACATGGCTGTATTCTGGTCGGCAAGCGGGATGCCAACGAGCGAAAATATAAGGATGTTTCCAATCATCTGCTTGCCATGGGACACCACGAAGGCATTGTGGATAGCGCAGCCTTCCTCTTTTGTCAGCAAAAGCTGTCTCGCAATAGGCAAATCAAAAATACATATAAGGGCAAGCACTCGTGGCTGACAGGCTTGGTAAAATGTGCTCACTGCGGCTATGCCTTTTCCATCCGCTTCAGCAAAACAAAGGATGGACAGGTGCCGTATTTCTGCTGTTCTGGGAAATATCTGCATAAGGCCTGTACCGCAAAGCAAACCCATCGAGTACGGGAGATTGAAGCAGAGGTGCAGGCAAGCTTGATTCAACATGCCGCCTCCTATAACCTCATTCATCGGCAAAATACAGATGCCGCTGCAAAGGAATTGCAAAGCAGGATTTCCGAAATTGATGCCAAAATCGAAAATCTGATTCTCTCTCTGGAAAGCGTCAGCCACGTTTCCGCACAGTATATCAACCAAAGGATTGAAGCCCTGCATCACGAAAAGCAGCTGCTCCTGCACCGCTACAACGAAACCATTTCCGAATATAATATCAATGAGGTTACACCATTTTCCGCTACCGATTGGGAACAGATGGATATTGAACAGAAACGGCAGCTTGCACGCTCTCTCATTCGCACTGTTTATCTCTCTGAGGATGGGCTTTCCGTTAGCTTTAATATTAAAAACGGCGGTCACAAACCTTGATTTTTCAAGGGTTCTGACTGCCTTTCTTTTTGTTGTGGGTGTATCCACATCCCACTGAATGGTATAATACCCATTCTGCTCTGCTGTTTCAATCACATGGTTATCATATTCCCCAAAGGGCGGGCGAAACAGTTCCATCTCCACTCCCGTAAGCTTCTTCACATTTTCATGACACTTCTGCAATTCCTGTGCAATTTCCTCGGAGGAAATCCGACTCATGTGCGGATGTGTAGCGGAATGGTTGCCCAAATCGTGCCCTTCCGCGGCGATTTTCTTCACCTCCTCCGGATATTTTTCCACCCAATAGCCACAAAGAAAAAATGTTGCCTTTACGTCATTTTCCTTTAGAATCCGCAGCAGCTCATCCGTATCATCGGCTCCCCAAGCCGCATCGAAGCTAACGGAAACCTGCGGCTTCTCCGTCTGCACGCAATAAATCGGCAGCCTTCTTTCCCCCTCTGCAACGGCAAAAACCTTCTCCGCCGCCCTTGGCACGCCCATATACGCCGCCGCAAGCAGCAAAAGCCCCAGCACGCCGCATGCCGCCCGTTTTTTTGTGATATGTATCCGTTTCCAAGCCTTCATACGAAATTCCCTCCGCGTTGTTTTTTCTAACAATATATTTCCAAAGGGAATAAATCAGAATCGCCATTTTTCGCCGCCCATCTCGCTCTTGTCAATTTCCATGAAAAATGCTAAAATTTTTGCAGACGCATTGACCACCAACGAAAAAAATCGACAAATACAGATAAGAAAAGGAATTTTAAACATGAAGTATATTATTTTTGATTTAGACGGCACTCTTATTGATTCCATGCCCACATGGCACGGCACCGGCGCAGCTTTTCTGGAAAAACACGGCTTTGCAGTGCCGGAGGATATCCATGATGTTGTAAAAACACTGACGCTTTACCAGACGGCGGAATATTTCAGGCATGATTTAGGCGTTCCGTTTGACGCACAGCAGATTGTGGATGAAATTACATCCTATGTAACAGATGCATATAAATACACCATTCCCCTGCGTCCCTCCGCGAAGGAATATCTGGAAGCAATGGCAAAAAAGGGTGTGAAGATGTGCATCCTCACAGCATCCGAAGCAGGGTATATCCAGCCTGCGTTAGACCGTCTGGATATCCGCAAATATTTCGACTGCATCCTGACCTGCACAGAGCTGGGGGTTTACAAGGAGGACGGTAAGGCATTTCTGACCGCCATGGAAAAAATGGGTGGCACATTGGAGGAAACTGCCGTATTCGAGGATGCGCTCTATGCAGTAAGAGGCGCAAAGGCGGCAGGCTTCCGGGTATATGCCGTTCTGGATGAGGACTTTCGCGGACAGACGGATGTGGATAAAATCACCGCACTGGCAGACTGCTCCTTCCGCGATTACAAGGAATTGCTGTAACAAAAATCACTCTAACCAAAAAGGACGCTTCTCTTTCTTTGAGAAACGCCCTTTTTCATTTTCTATTTTTTATTCTGCTTCCTCTTTCCGATAATACACCGCGGCATTTTCGGGGCTGACCATGCAGATATAGCAATCGGTCGCAAATTCAAAGCCGGCAAAGCCGCCGATTCTCGGCAAAATCTCGATATGCCAATGAAAATCCGTATCTCTCGGGCCATCCATCACGCAAATGTTATAGCCGATATCCTCACGAATCCCCATCACCCTTCCGAGCATCTTCCGCAGAAGTGCCGCAAGCTCCTGCCGTTCTTCCGCGCTCATCTCGCCAAAATCACGCTGATGTGTCTTCGGGGCAAGCCAGAGTTCATAGGCAAAGCGTCCGGCGTAGGGCGTAAGCGCAAGAAAATGCTCTGTTTCCGCCACAATACGCCTGTTCGTTTCCTTTTCGTAGGCAAGCATTTTGCAGAACAGGCAGTCCTCTCTATGCATAGCCTCCGCCATAGTTGCCGCACGCTTCGGCACAACAGGCAGCCCCACCACCTGCCAATGCGAATGGTGCATGCTCATCCCTGCGGAGGGCCCGCAGTTTTTGAAAATCTGCACATACTGCGTATCTGCACGATTGCGGAAAAAATGCAGTCTATCCTGTAATACCTGCAAAATGCTTGCGATATGCGCCGCATCGAAGGTATCAATCGTAGCATCATGGTCAGGCGTATCCACCAGAATCTCGTGCCTTCCCCTTCCTGCGGTCTGGGTATAAAACGGCTCCTCTGCCGCATCCGTACAATCCTCTCGGACAGTCGGAAATTTATTCGGAAACACGCGCATCTGCCATGCCCCGTTAGGGCCATCCTGATAAATGGCATCCGGTGTCCATGCCTCATGTCCGCCGCAGAAGGGGCATTTCTCGCTGTTTGCATGTTTTCTTTCTGTATTATGGACAAATTCATAGGGGCGATTTCTTCTGTTCTCCGCATAAAGTGACATCTCGCCCGTAAAAGGATTTGTTCTGATTTCAGACATCCTTATTCCCCCTTCTGATACGTCCACGCTTCAATCCCACGGAACACATTGCTTTCCACAGGATGTACTTCTCCTCCGATATTTTTAGATGCAAAAACCGCCTGATTGCGGTAGGCAATGCTGATATAAGGCAGCTCCTCGGCAAGCTTTTTCTGCAGGCTGCTATAAGCCAGAAGCGTCTGCCCTTCGCCGACTGCCGTCCTTGCCGCCGTCAGCAGGGTATCCATATCCGCGTCGCTGTAGCCGATATAATTCAGGCTGCCGCCCGTGCCGAAAAACGGTGTTAAATCCGTCACCTCTGAGCATTTCCAGCCGCCCACCACAAGGTCAAACTGTCCGCTCTCCAAGCTCTGCTGATAGGTTTCAAAGTCCACCTTGTCCAGTGTCACCTCAAAGCCGATCGCCGTCAGCTCCTCCTTCAGCTTCGAGGCAATCTGTACCCGCCCCGTGTTTTCCTGATTTACCAGAATGGTCGCGCGCAGGCTCTGCCTTATGCCGCTGATTTCCTTTTCCAGCTTGCCATCCTTATCCGCATCCGTCCAGCCGCTGTTTTTCAGGAAGGTTGTCGCCATTGTTGGATTATATTCATACGTCGCCACGTTTTCCTCGTAAAGCCAGCTTTTCGGGTTGATGGGCGTATTTGTCATAGCGGCATAATTCAGATACACGCTTTCCTTAAGGTTATCCCGCGGCACCGCATACGCAACCGCCTGTCTGACAGATTTATCCTTCCAAAGCTCCTTGCGGAAGTTGAAGCCGATAAAATCATACTGATTTGAGGTAAACTGATGCATCCCCGAAACGCTTTCGTCTGCATATTTGCCTGCATCCATAGCGTTTGTCACAAGCACATCCGTCATGCCCTGCTCAAACGCGTTGATATCCGTTTCCTCTCCGGCAGTCATCTTCACGCGAATTTCGGAAATCTGCGGCGTACTCCCATAATAGGACGCACTTGCCTTCAGCTTCATTTCCGATGCCTGCTGATAGGATTCCATTTCATACGGGCCATCCCCGACAGGCTTCGTGCCCGTGTCGCTCTGTCCGCTGTAATAGCCGGCAGGAATAATCGGGAATCGCAGCGCATCAATATTTGAGCTAAAGCTGTCGCGGAAGGTAATCACAACGGAATTCGTTCCCGTTTTGCTGCAGCCGCTCACATAATTCATCACCTGCTTATACACCGCATCCTCCGGGGCATTTCGCAGGGTATTGACGGAATAGACCACATCATCTGCCGTCAGTGCCGTTCCATCCTGCCATCTGATATTGCTGTTCAGATTCACGGAAAGGCTTCTGCCATCCGCCGAAAATTCCCAATTCTGCGCCACAGCAGGGCATGCCTTGCCGCTTTCGTCAAAATCAAGTAGCGGCAGAAACAGCAGCTTGAGGATACGATCAACCGTTTCTTCTCTGTTCAGCAACGGATTCAGCGTTTCCGGAATCCGCATGGAAAGCGTCAGCATTGCGTCTTTGGATGCAATGCCCACCTCCTCTGTTGCCGTCGTTTTCTTCTTCGTTTGCTCCTCCTTCTTGCCACAGCCGCCAAGCCCAAGGCAGAAAATCAGCAAAAGGAGAAAAATCCTTTTTTTCATCATTCTTCATTTCCTTCCAAATCCGCAGTTCTGTCTGCATACACACCAAGCGGAGTTTCCTCCAGATACGCTTGCAGGCGCAGCCGCAGCCGATATGCCTGCTCCGCCAGCTTCACTCGTTTCACATAGCTTTTCGTTTCCTCGTATGGAATTTCATCCAGCGTAATGCCGTCCCAGCTCATTTCCTCATCCGCAAGCCACCGCGCCACACTGCCATGCCCTGCGTTATAGCCTGCCAGAACCGTTTCCGAAACACCGCCGAATTTTTCTGTCAGCCAGCTTAAATACCAGCAGCCGATATGGATATTCGTATCCGGATCGGTCAGGTCAATGGCTGCGGGGTCAAGTCCCATCTGTGCCGCTGCCCATTTTCCCGTTTCCTCCGTCACCTGCATCAGCCCAATGGCATCCGCAGAGGATATGACATCCGGCTCAAAATGGCTTTCGCAGAAAATCACACCATACACAAAGGCCTCCTCCAAGCCATATTCCGCCGCATACTGCTCCACAATATCCCGATACTGCAAAGGCAGCACACGCGGCAAAACCACACTATAGCCAAACGCCGCCAGCAGCACCAGCACCACTGCCAGCGTAAACAATTTCCTGATACATCGAATCATTGTTCCTTGCTTCCTTTTTATATTGTTTTTAAAATTTCATCCAACTGCCCCTGTAAATAGGCAAGCTCTTTGCTGTTGTCAATCACAACCGATGCCGACTCCTTATATTCCTCCCAGCTTTTCTGGTTGGCAATGCGCGCCTTGGCAAGGTCATAGCTGACACCATCGCGTGCCATCACGCGTTTTGCGCGCACCTCCGGATCGGCATAGACCACCCAGACCGTATCACAGCGGCTTTCCAGACCTGCCTCAAGCAGGAGCGGCGCATCCAGAATCACTGCCCTGGCGGTGTTTTCCTTCTCTGCCTTGGCAATCTGTCTGTCCACCTCCGCACAGATATATTTATGGGTGCATTGGTTCAAAAATGCCAGCTTTTCGGCATCATGGAATACAATTTCCCCCAGCCTTCTGCGGATGATATTTCCTTTTGCATCCAAAATTCCCGTTCCGTAATACTTCACAATTTCCTGATATGCAGGCTCGCCTTTTAAAATGATTTCGTGCGCAATTTTATCCGCATCAATCACCACTGCGCCTGCCGCCGCAAGGCTTTTGCTGACAACGCTTTTACCGCTGCCCGTGCCGCCTGTCAAACCGATTACCTTCATTTCGTTTCCCCTCTTTTTTATTTCGCCTCGAACCACGATGCGCCCTCATGCACATCCACATCCAAGGGAACCAGTAAATCCGCCGCATGCTCCATGTTTTCCTTCAGGATTTTTGCGACAGCCTCCTTTTCTTCTTTATATGCTTCAATCAGCAGCTCATCGTGTACCTGCAAAATCAGACGAGAACGATAGCCGCCCTCCTGCAAGGCACGATGCACCTTTATCATTGCCAGCTTAATAATATCCGCAGCAGTGCCCTGAATAGGCATATTCATTGCCGCGCGTTCACCTGCCGCCCTTTGCATGAAATTGCTGCTCTGCAATTCGGGCATATTTCTGCGGCGGTTCCAGAGCGTAGAGACATAGCCGTTTTTCGTCCCGTTTTTAATCGTATCCTCCATAAAGGTCTTGATTTTGGGATATCTCGCGAAGTAAGCGTTGATGTACTCCTCCGCCTCCTTGCGGCTGATGCCTAAATCCTGCCCCAAGCTAAACGCGCCCTTGCCGTAGATAATGCCGAAATTAACCGCCTTGGCATTGCTTCTCTGTAATGGTGTCACCTCGTCAAACGGCACATGGAATACCTGCGAAGCCGTCATGCGGTGAATATCCTGATTGCTTTTGAACGCTGCAATCAGGCTTTCATCCCCGGAGATATGCGCCAGTACACGCAGCTCAATCTGCGAATAATCGGCATCCAGAAAGCAGAATTCCGCACTTTCGGGAATGAAGATTTTCCGAAGCTCTCTGCCCAGCTCCAGGCGGACAGGAATATTCTGCAAATTCGGCTCTGTTGAGGAAATCCGTCCCGTTGCCGTAATGGTCTGGTTGAAGGTGGAATAAATCTTCTCCGTTTCGGCATCCATCACCGCCAGAAGCCCGTCCGCATAGGTGCTTTTCAGCTTCGCCAGCTGTCTGTAGTGCAGAATCCGCTCCACAATGGGATGCGCCGTCCGCAGCTTTTCCAGCACATCCGCCGCGGTGGAATAGCCCGTTTTGGTCTTTTTGCCACCCTTCAGCCCCAGCTTTTCAAATAAAATCACGCCTAACTGCTTCGGGGAATTGATGTTGAATTTTTCCCCTGCCAATGCGTAAATTTCTTCTTCCATGCCGTCCAGACTTTCGCCCAGACGCTTCTGATACGCCAAAAGCGCCGCCTTATCCACCTTGATGCCGTATTTTTCCATATCCGCCAGAACGTAAATCAGCGGCATTTCCATATCATAAAACAGGCTTTTCTGCTCATTTTCCGCAAGCCGCTCCTCCATCACTTTTCTCGCGCGGAAGAAAATCTCCGCCTGCCTTGCGCCATAGGCGGTGCGCTCTGCTTCGGGCAACACAGCAAAGGTCTTTTTCGTTCTGCCCTTCCCGAAAACCTCCTCCTGCGAAGGATAGGTTTCATTCAGAAAGGCTGCCGCAATATCGTCATATTCGTAGGAGCTGCCCGTCGCATTGAGGATATATGCCCCGATAGCGGTATCAAATTCCGCCGTAAAGCCGTCATAGCCATAGCTGCGCAGGAAACGGATATCCTTCTTCACATCATGCCCGATTTTACGGTATGCGCTGTCCGCAAAAAACGGCTGAAATATCTCCAGAAGCTCCTGCATCAAAAATGCCATGGATGCTTCCATCCAGACACCGCCAAGCTGCTCCTGATAGAGCGCAAGCCCCTGTCCTTCCTCGTTTTCGTAAACAAAGGCATACCCGACCTCGCCCTTTTTGAGCGCGGCAAGCACCTCCTTCGCACCTTCCCTATCCGCAACAAAGCGATAGGTCTGCTCTGCCTGCTTGGGTGCGGAAGCACTCCCCTCAAAGCGGCTGAACATGCTCTTAAATTCCAGACGTTTTACCAATTCGTATGCCGTCTGGTTAAACATATCGCCGATTTTCAGGGTCTCCTTATCCCATTCTAAAGGCATATCCCGCACAATCGTCGCCAGAAATTTGCTCAATCTCGCCTGCTCCTGATACGCCGCAAGGTTTTCGGATGCCTTCTTCGGCTTGATTTCCGCCGCATGGGCAATCGCCGTTTCAATATCGTGATACTGCGTGATAATCTTCGCCGCGGTTTTTTCGCCAATGCCGGGCACGCCGGGGATATTATCGGACGCATCCCCCATCAGTGCCTTCATATCAATAAATTCGGCAGGTGTCACGCCATATTTCGCCTGCACATCCGCCGCGTAATAATCCTCTGTTTCCGTGCGTCCGCCCTTCGTTTTGGGAATCCGCACCTTGAGGGTTTCCCCTGCCAGCTGCAAAAGGTCTCTGTCCCCCGAAACCACAACAGGCACAATGCCGTTTTTCTCCGCCAGAGCGGAAAGCGTCCCCAGAATATCGTCCGCCTCAAAGCCCTCCTGCTCGAAAATAGGGATGTGCATGGCCTGCAGTACCTCCTTCAAAAGGGGCATTTGTTCGCGCAGTTCCTCCGGCATACCCTTTCTGGTTCCCTTGTAGCCGTCAAAGGTTCTGTGGCGGAAGGTGGGCGCATGCAAATCAAACGCCACCGCCAGATAATCGGGCTGCTCCTCATCCAGAAGCTTAAATAAAATATTCAGAAATCCATATACCCCGTTGGTATAGCGACCTTCTCCGTTGGTCAGCAGCGGAACGCCGTAAAATGCACGGTTCACAATACTGTTGCCGTCAATCAGCATGATTTTTTCAGCCATGAAAATAGCCTCCTGTCATCACAAAATTTATATACAAGGCGATATAAGCCTAATTTTCCATATTAAAAATAATTATACTACAAAATCGCGAAAAAATATATCTGACACGAAAAAAAATACAGCACACCTTTTTCCGAGATATGGCATATCATAAATCAGAATCAGTCTCTTAGGAGGAACGGCTATGAAAAAGAAACTTTGCTTGGCTTTATCGGGGGCGCTCTGCCTATCCGCAGGAGTTGGCTGCGGCACAGAAACGGCAGAGGAAACGCTGACCCCCGTCCGTCTGAATGAGGTCGTCCATTCTGTTTTTTATGCACCGCAGTATGTCGCACAGGAATTGGGCTTTTTCGAGGAGGAGGGCTTAGATGTGAGCGTTACGGTCGGCAATGGCGCGGATAAATCCATGACCGCCCTGCTTTCCGATTCCGCGGATATTGCCCTGCTTGGCACAGAGGCAGGTCTGTATGTCTATGCCGAAGGGAAGGCAGATTACCCCAAAACCTTCGCCCAGCTGACCCAGCGCGCAGGCAATTTTCTTGTTTCCAGAGAGGAGGAGCCCGATTTCCAATGGTCTGATTTGGAAGGAAAATCCGTCATTGGCGGCAGATTGGGCGGCATGCCGGAAATGGTTCTGGAATATGTCATCAAGGAAAACGGCATGACCATCGGTAAGGATATGGAAATCATCAACAACATTGATTTCACCTCCACCGCAGGCGCATTTCTGGGAGAGGTCGGCGATTATACCGTAGAATTTGAGCCTGCCGCAACCACGCTTGAACAGAGCGGCAAGGGGCATATTGTGGCATCTCTGGGTGAAGCAAGCGGCTATGTGCCTTACACCGTTTATATGGCACAGGATGCTTTCCTGCAGGCACATCCCGATGTCGTCGAAGCCTTCACCCGTGCCATTTATAAAGGGCAGCAATGGGTAGAAAGCCATTCTGCCGCAGAAATTGCAAAGGTAATTCAGCCGCAGTTTGCCGAAACCGACCTCGATACCCTCACCACCATCGTGGAGCGCTATCAGAAACAGGATACCTGGAAAACCGACCCGACCGTTTCCCCCGAAGGCTTTGTCCTCATCCAGAAAATCATGATGGAAGGAAAGGAGCTTTCGCAGGAAATCCCTTATGATTCCATTGTTGTGACGGAGTTTGCCGAAAAAGTCATGACAGGCAAATAAAAATATCCCCCCACAAAAAAACTCCTACTGCAAGCTGTCTACACTGTCTGCAATAGGAGTTTTTCTGATGCAAGTTTATCTATATCATCCGATTTTTCGGTCGTTGATAGAAAGAATCTATGTGAATGTATGTGAATCGGCATTTCAACCGCATTTTTTCTTAATTTTTATCTGTAGGAATTGCTTTAGCTGTTTTTATCTGCAACGGTAAGCTGCAGCTTGATTTTATCCTTGTTATCTCTCACAACCGTCAGGTCAACCTTTTTGCCGATATCCGAGCTGTCCATTGCGTTCAGCAGGCTGTCCATATCCTTAATGGTCTTGCCATTGAACTGTGTGATAATGTCGCCGGATTTCAGACCTGCCGCCGCCGCGGGGCTGTTGTCCTTTACCTCAAGCACCAGTGCGCCGACCTCAAGGTTATACAGAGATGCGTTTGTGCCGGTAATGCCGATATAGGGCTGCGGCTGTGTGCCTGTTTCCAGCAGGCTTTCTACGGTTGGCTTAATCTGATTGCTGGGGATGGCATAGCCCATGCCCTCTGCCATAGAGGAATTATATTTTGCCGTATTGATCCCGATGACCTCACCCTTGCTGTTTACCAGTGCGCCGCCGCTGTTGCCGCTGTTGATTGCCGCACTGGTCTGCAAAACGGTCAGGGAATTGCCGTCTACGTTAATGGTCTGCTCCTTCATGCTGACAATGCCGTCCGTTGCGGAAAGCCCCATGCCCATGGCGTTGCCGATAGCAATGACACATTCGCCGACCTCAAGGTCATCCGAATCGCCGAAGGTTGCAGTTGTTACCTTTTCCACGCCTGCCTTTTTCAAATCAGACCAGGAAACAGAAAGCACCGCCAGGTCGGATTCACTCTTTGTACCGACTACCTTCGCCGGTACGCTCTTATCGCCGTCCAGCGTCACATAAATGGAATTTGCACCCTCGATGACATGGTTATTTGTCGCAATGGCAATCTTATCATCATCCGAATAGAAGATCACGCCGCTGCCTGCGCCCTCTGCTTCGTATGGTACAGTGAAATGCCCCATATACTGTGTCACGCCTGTTGTGGTAGTGGAAACGCTGACAACAGAGGGCTTTACCTTCTTCACGATATCCACAGTGGAAAGCCCGTTTGTCAGATAGGATACGCTTTCCGTATTGCTTGTGGATGCGGTCTTTGCGCCGGTTTCCTTTCCGAAATGGCTCTGTGCCGCACTGTAGCTGACCCCAATCGCAGAGCCGCCTGCGATGCTGCAAACCAGACAGGCTGCAATGAATTTCTTCCAGCCGTTTCCGCTCTGCTTTCTTTTCGGCTTTTTCACCTTTTCCTCATAATGATATTCTCTGACGCAAGGGCCTGTATATTCCTGCTCTGCTTCTGCGGTTTCTTCCGCAAAGGCTTCTGCTTTCTCTGCGCCTTCCTCTGTATTGGCTTCTGAAACGCTTTCCTGTTCAGAAAAGCTCTCCTCCTCGGAAAATTGCTCACCGGAAATTTCCTCTGTATATTCCTCGCCGGAAATCACCTCTGCCTCCATCTCTATGGATTCTCCGTCTACATGGGGTTCGTCTTCCATGCCGTCTGCGGAATACGCAATGGACTCCTGCTCTGTTTCTTCATATTCATCTTTCTTTTTCGGATTGTACTCATCATATTCGTACATGCTCTATCCCTCCATATCTTTTATGGCTTTGTTTTATCTTATGCCGTTATTATACTGTTTGAATTTGAACGAAGTATGAACGTCAGGTGAATAATCCATGTTTTTCCTTAAAGAACGATTAAGATAAGCTAAGAAATTACGAAAAATTTTCCTTGCATTCTTGGAAAAGATATGCTATTATATTTAAGCAGTTTATTTCTGCGGCTGTGGCGGAACTGGCAGACGCATCAGACTCAAAATCTGACGCTGGTGACAGCGTGTGGGTTCGAGTCCCACCAGCCGCACTTTTTCTAGGAGCCTTGATTTTTTCAAGGTTCTTTTTTTATACTCCTATCCTATCTTAATCTTTCATTTGCTTTCCCCGAAAAAAGTATTTATAATAGCTTTTGAAATCAAAACGAAAGAAGGGAGCAACCCATGCAGAAAAAAGACATTTTGGAATTAAAGCGCCGCTTCAAAAAAGATGCCTGCACCTTTACGAAATTGCGCGGCTGTTATGTGGACAACCAAAAAAATATTCTCTTACATATCGACGAAACCTTTCTCAATCTGGAGGAGGATGAGTTTTATAAATATCTGGAAATTGCAAAAAAGGCTCTTTCCGGCACAATCGGCAACAATCTTTTAGAGCTTTCCTTCCGCAGGGATGAAGCAGGAGAAGAAGCGCAGAAGTTCTTCCTTGCCCTGCGCGACAGTGCTTTGAAGCAGGATGGGCTGTTGGATTTGCTTTATGAGCGCATCATTCAGGAATATGATTTTGCAGGGAATTATCTGATTCTCCTGTTCCATGATGCCTATGATGTTATCACGAAAACGACCGACAACAATAAGCTGGACGAATCCGAAGAGGTTTATGAATATGTCCTATGTGCCATCTGCCCTGTCGAGCTGACAAAAGCGGGCTTAGGCTATCATAAGGATAAAAACATCATCGCGCCTCGTATTCGTGATTGGGTGGTTTCCGTCCCCGAAACAGGGTTTCTTTTTCCTGCCTTTTCCGACCGCAGCAGTGATGTAAATGCCATAGGCTATTATGTGAAGGATGCCAAAAAGGCGCAGCCTGCGTTCATGCAGGAGGTTTTGGGCTGTGAAGCAAAGCGCACCGCCGCCGAGGAAAAAAAGACCTTCCATGGCATTTTAAAGGATGTTATTTCCGAGGAGGTGGAGGATGCGAAAACCGTCATTCTGGATATTCAGCAGGACTTGAATGATATGGTAGAAGAACACAAAAACGTGTTTGAAAACGAGCCTGTTCTCCTAACACCACCTGCCATTCGGGAGGCGATGTCAGAAAAAGGTCTTTCCAAGGAAGTCATTTCCAAGGTGGAGGAAATTTGTGAGGAAGCCTTCGGCGATACCCCTCCCCTTGCGGAAAATCTGATTGACAGCAAGGCATTGCAAACACACGCTGCCGCGAAAAAAGCGAATGTGCTGGCATTAGAGGTAGAAAGCCTGAAGCAAAAATTGGAGGAAAAGGAAGCACTCCCTGAAAAAGAGGTCATTTTGCAGGTTTCGGCGGAAAAGCTGCCTGCTATCCAGACGGAATTTATCAATGGTAAAAAGTGCATTGTCATCCCCTTAGAAGAGGATGAACACGCCACCATCAACGGCAAGCATTGGAACAATGCGCCCTTTTAAAGGCTATGTATGGGATAAGGTAAATTTGCCTTATCCCCTTTTTTATGCCTTTGCCGTATAGGGTGCCAACTCCAATCGAATGAAAAAGCCCCTGTCGTGCTGACAAACAGGACATTCCTGCGGTGCCTCCTTCCCTTCAAAAATAAAGCCGCAATTTAAGCACATCCATTTACATTCCACAGAATTGATGAATAATTTATTTTCTTCCAATAAATCCGCAAGCTGTCCGAAACGGTCTCCATGTGTTTTTTCAATGCCTGCAATCTGATGAAAGGATGCTGCCACCTGCGGAAAGCCCTCCTCCAGCGCCTTATCCCCAAACGCCTGATACACCGGGTCAAATTCTTCATATTCGTTATGCTCTGCCGCACGCAAAAGCTCCGAAACGGATTCATAAATATCCACGGGATAGCCGCCGTCAATGTGAACCGTTTCCCCCGAAAGCTCCTTCAAATGCTGATAAAAAACCGCCGCATGCGCCTCCTCCTGCTTGGCAGTAAACCTGAATACAAATTCCACCACCTGCATTTTCTGTTCTTTCGCCTGCGCCGCAGCGAAGATATAACGGTTTCTCGCCTGACTTTCCCCTGCAAAGGCACGCATAAGGTTTTTCTTTGTTTCGCTCTGTTTAAAATCCATAGCTTTCCCTCTCCTTCTTTTTCCTTAGTATGGACAAAGATGAAGCAGCTATACCCTTCTTTTTTCACATTAAAAAAAGTCCCCATAAAAGGTGCGCCCGAATAAGAAGTCTTACATTCTGAAATGCTGAAAGCTACAGCTATTGCATTTTCTTCATGCTTTCTTATCGGAACACCCCTAATAGGGACTTTTCAAATTTTTTCCGTTAAACAATGATATAGATTACCGCAATCGTCAGACCCAGACCAATCAGCAGAATACTCTGCGCGAAGCCTTCGCGGTATACCTGATGGTCATTTTCATAATCCGTATAAGCAGAGAAATATTTATCCTCCGGCGGAACAATGCGTCCATTATCATTATTGAAGATAAAGATACGCAGCAATGCAATGATATCATCCATCAGATTTCCTGCGATACGGGCGAAGAAGCCACCCACATAAGGCAGAACGGTCAGCAGAATCGGGCGATATACCTTATCCTCCAGATTGCACCATTCCGGCCAGCGATCCACATAAACCAGATTGCCGTTTGCATCCTTCTGCATCAGCACCTTGCGGATGAACAGGAAATACACCACAATGCCCACACAGATGGAAATCACCGCACCCTTGAGGTTTACCCATGCGAAATAATGCACGGCATGCGCAGGGGTATGTGCATTCATGAAATGTGCGCCCATTGCCGCCAGAGCATCCTGTGTCTGGTGAGGGAAGATACCCAGAATCGGCAGGCAAATTGCAATCGCGCCCAGAATGACCGCCATTGGCTTGCTGATATAAGGCCCATTTTTGACAGGCTTCGGTGCGCCGTAGGGGTTATCCTCAAGGAAGATACATACGAAAATCTTCGTCATATAGGCCAGTGTCAGACCGCCGGAGAACAGGAACAGAATTTCCGCGCCCTTCATAAACGCGATGGACTGCCCTGCTTCCTTCAGCACCTCGATATATTCCACCATGCTCTCGTGAATCAGCGTTTTGGAGATATAACCGTTCCACAGAGGGATACCGCCGATACCCAGAATCGGCATCAGGAAAATCAGCTTCAGCAGCGGCTTATCCTTGCCGTAGCCACGAATCTTGTTCAGGTTCAGCTCTCTCAGGTTCATGAAAATCACACCTGCACCAAGGAACAGTAGCAGCTTGAACAGAGAGTGATTCAGGAAATGCAGCAGTGTGCCGCTTGCCGCCAAGGCGTTATGCTCGCCTAGAAGCCCCTGCATCCCGATGGCAATGATGATAAAGCCAATCTGGGACATGGAGGAGCAAGCCAATGTGCGTTTCAGATTGACGGAGAATACCGCCAGAACCGCGCCAAGCACCATTGTGATAATGCCCAGAATCAGAATAAACTGCCCCCAAGCCGCATCATGCAGGAAAAGCTTGCAGCTGACGATAATCGTACCGAATACGCCTGTTTTTGTCAGCAGACAGCTGAGCAGCGCACTGGAGGGTGCCGGTGCAACGGTATACGCATTCGGCAGCCAGATATGCAGCGGAAACAGCCCTGCCTTCGCCGCAAAGCCAAACAGAATCAATACGCCGATGGCATAGAACTCCGCAGGGTTTTCCCTGCTCTGCATAAACGCGGTCAGCTCTGTCATGTTCAGCGTGCCTGCCTTCTGATACATCATAAACAGACCCATCAGTGTCACCAGACCGCCAATCACCGCTACCGCAAGGTAGGTTTTTGCGGAGCGAACCGTAAAGTCCTCCTCATCATGCATAACCAGCACAAAAGAGGTAAAGGACATAATTTCAAAGAAAATAAATGTCGTAAACAAATCGGCGGAAAGGAAAATTCCCATCGTTGCGCCCAATGTCAGGAACACAAAGAAATAATACCGATTTCTGTTCCGTTCAGCCGCCATGTATTCCTTGGAAAAGATGGTTGTAATCAGCCAGATTGCGCCCGTCAGCACGGCAAGAATCACGCCGAAGCCATCCGCCGCAAAGCTCAGCCCCAAGCCGCAGAAGCCGCGCAGGCTATAAACTGTTTCCTTCCCGACGAGCATCAGGCTCGCAATGAAAATCACCGCAGATAAAATCCAGCACCAGATATCCCTTGCGCCCTTATTGCTGCGCCCGATGATGTAGCTGATTACCGCACCCAGAAAAGGAAAGAACACCAGAAACGGTAAAATTATGCTTGTTGTCATAGTTTCCATGCTTTCTCCCCTCCTTTACAGTATGCCCATAATCGCATCATTCATAATGCCCAGCAGTGTCGCAGGCATCAGACCCATCAGAATCGAAACAGCTGCCAGAACAATCAAAGGCACTGTCATATATTTATTCGGATCGGATACATGATCGTAATAGCCTGCAGGGTATTCCTTCTCCCGCGGGAAATATGCCCGAATGATGATGGAGAAGATATACAATGCCGTCAGCAGTGCAGACAGAATCAGCGCAACCACGCCGATATAGGTAACCGGGTTGCCGCTTGCGGTTGCCGCAGTTGCCAATGCCCATTTGCTGTGGAAGCCTGCAAAGGGCGGCACGCCAACCAGACCAATCCCCGTAATTGCCATTGTTGCAAAGGTAATCGGCATCAGCTTGCCGAAGCCCTCCACCTCGTAGAGATATTCTCTGTGGGTTTTATATAAAATCGCACCGGCAGTAAAGAACAATGTAATTTTGATTACCGCATGATAAATCATGTGCAGCATCCCTGCCGCAAGCCCTGTCGGTGTCATAATGGCAACGCCAAAAATGATATAGGACAGATTGGAGATGGTAGAATATGCAAATCTTCTTTTGATATGCGGTGTCCGCAGTGCAACGGTCGAGCCGAACACAATCGTAATCGAAGCTGCAATCAGCATCACATACTGCGCCCATGTGCCAATCAGAAATTCCGTACCGAAGGCGTAATACGTCAGACGGATGATGGCAAACACACCGGATTTTACGACTGCCACGGCATGCAGCAGAGCCGTAACGGGTGTGGGGGCAACGGATGCCTTCGGCAGCCAGCGATAAAACGGGAATACCGCCGCTTTTACACCAAAGCCGAAGAACGCCAGCACAAATACCAACCGCAGCATCTGTTCATTGCCTGCAATCAAATCGGGATTCAGCACACCACCGTAAACAAAATCTGTCGTTGTGCCGTAGAACAGCACAAACACGAACCCGATAAACGCCAGAGATGCACCAAACATCATATAAAGGACGTAGGTTTTCCCGGCGTGGCGCGCCTTATTATCGAACTGGTGCATCACGATAGGCAACGTCACCAATGTCAGAAATTCGTAGAACAGATACATCGTTAAGAAGTTATCCGCAAAGGCAATCCCGATAACTACGCCGAATGTCATGGTAAAGAAGGAGAAGAAACGGTCTTCATGTCCTTCATGTGTCATGTATTCAAAGGCATAAATCGTTGTGGGAATCCAAAGCAGAGATACCATCGTACCGAAAATCTTGGATAAGCCATCCACATGCAGTGCCAGAGACAATCTGTTGCTGAAGCGGAAAATCGTAATCGCGCCGCTGTCCGCAAAGAAGATGGCATACAATGCAAAAATCGCATTCAGCACAATAATCGGCAGAACCACCCTCTGGCGCGCCTTTCTGTCACTAAATTTTACCGGCAGCAGGCAGGCACCTGCAATGATCGGAAAGATCACCGGTAACAATATCGCAAATGCGTTCATAATGTTTCCTCCCTTTCCCTTAGAAAATCATTCCGCTGATACTGCGGATTGCCTGCATCAAAGGCGCAGGCATCATGCCAAAGCCGACTACAGCAATACTCAGCAGCACCAGAGGTACCGTCATCAAATAATTCGGCTCCTTCTTCTGCAAGGATGCGTAATCAAAATCCTTGCCGGGGAAGAACCCATTCACTACAATACTCATCAAATAGCCTGCCGTCAGCAGTGCGCTGACCATCAGCACCACTACGCCGACCAGACCAAGCATCCCCGCCTGTGGCAGCAAGCCGCCCTGTGCCAGATACCATTTGCTCACAAAGCCACTTGTGGGCGGAATCCCGATCAGCGAAAGTGCCGCAAGCGCAAACGTCCACATCACAATCGGCATTTCCTTGCCAATGCCCTTCAGCTCGGAAACGTAGGTCTTATGCGTCTTATAGATAATCGCACCTGCACAAAGGAAGAGGATATTCTTTGCAACCGCATGGAATACCACCTGCAGCAGCGCGCCCATAAATCCGGCAGGGCACATCAGCATCAGCCCAAACACAACATACGATACGTTTGAAACCGTGGAATACGCCAGCCGCTTTTTCAGCAGCTTTTCCTTATATGCCAGCATGGAGCCCATGAAAATCGTCACAATGGAAAGCACAAGCAAAGCCGTCTGCGCCCAAGTGCCGCGCAGAAAATCCACGCCAAACAGATAATATGTCACACGAATGATAGCGATGATACCGCCCTTCGTAATGATACCGGAAAGCACTGCGGATGCAGGAGAAGGTGCAACGGGGTGCGCCGTCGGCAGCCAAGCATGCAGGGGGAACATACCCGCCTTACAGCCAAAGCCAAGCGCCATCAAGAAGAACACAACCAGAAGCAGGTTTTCATGTCCTGCCACCATCGCCATATCCAGTGTGCCGCCGGGCATAAAGATGGTTGTTCTGCAATAGGTGTTCAGGAAGAAGAACCCCATCAGCCCTAAGCCTGCGCCGAAGAAGGAATACCCCAGATATTTCAAGCCCGCACGCGTTGCCTCAGGTGTACCCGTATGGATAACCAGTGGTGCTGTCAGAATTGTCATAAATTCATAGGACAGATACATCGTCATCATATTTTCGGAGAAGCAAAGACTCATCAATGCCGCCAGAGAAAACGTATAAAACATGAAGAACCGCGCCGGCTTATGCTCATGCTTCATATATTCCATGGAAAACACTGCCGCAATCAGCCAGATGGTACTGATGAGGCAGGCAAAAAATCTTGCCAATCCGTCCGTTTTGTAAACAAGTGCCAATCGGTCAGATATCCGCCAGAGCACGAAGGTTTGCATCTCTCCGCTGCAAAGATACCAGACCAGAGCCGCTTCCACAGCCATTGCAATAAATACCAAGATATTGCGCTGCTTTTCCTCCTTTTGGAAACCAATGATGAGACCAAAAATGAAGGGTAAAATCATCGGGAGCAGCAAAAGTACAGATCCGTTCATTTCTTTCACCTCATTCTCTCATCATAATGCAACCTGAATCAGCTCGATACCCATTTTCATGATTTCGATAATGGGACGATAGCCGATACCCAGCGCCAAATTGACTACAATAAACAGTACCATTGCCATTGCAAACAGCGGAGAGTTCTGCACTCTGACTGTTTTTTCCTTTGTCTCAGGGCGAGACCAGATTGCAATAATAGAGGGCAGGAAATACATCGCATTCAGAATCATGGAAATAGCCAGTGCCGCAAGAACCAGAACCAGACGTGTCCCCGTCATTTCCAATGCAGCCTCCGCAAAGTACAGCTTGGAGATGAACCCTGCAAACAGCGGCACACCAATCATGGACATAGCCCCAACGATGAAGGCAATCCCTGCCAGAGGGTTGCGGTAAGCCGCCCCCTTGAGGTTTTCCAGCTGCTCCTTGCCGCCGGCCTCCTCAATAAAGGTACCACAGCAAAGGAAAAGCATAGATTTTGTAACAGCGTGTGCCAGAACATGGAAGCAGGCTGCAAGCATCCCCGCCTCTGAGCCTAAGCCAATCCCCATAAAGATGTAGCCAATCTGTGCCACAGAGGAGTATGCCAGCATACGCTTCAGCCTGCTTTCCCGTACGGCATAGAAGGAGCCCATAATCATGCCCAGAACGCCCAGAACGAACAGAACGTCCGCAATTCTCAATTTAACCAGTGTTTCAATGGTAAATACTTCAAATACCAGCTTGATTGCCAGAATGATATATGCCTTCAGCACCAGACCGGACAAAATCCCGTTCGAGGTTGTCATCGTAGAGCCGTAAGCCGTAGGCAGTGCAGAATGGAACGGGAACAGACCGCTCTTGATGCCCAGACCCATAAACATCAGGCTGACTACAATCATCAGCGGGAAATGATACTGTCCTGTTTCCATCAGCATGGCAATCGTTTCCTTCATCTGCGGGAATAAGAGCTGCCCTGTGATGCCATAAAGAATACAAACACCCAGCAGAAACAGACCGGAGCCCATACAGCCGAACACCAGATAATGCGTTGTGCCGACAATCGCCTGCTTTGTCCCTCTTGCCAGAATCAGCGTGCAGGAGGCAATCGTCAGAATCTCAATGAAAACGTAGCCTGTAAACATATCGTTTGTATATGTCATTGCCAGCATTGCGCCATAGGTTGCATTCAGCATAATAAAGTAGAATTTTTGTTTTTCCGGAACAATTTCCTCAAAAATCTGCCTGCTGCCTGCCGTGATGGTTAAAAACATAACCACACTGACCATAACCGCCAGCAACGCCTCCAGAGGCCCGATGCGCAATTCATTGCCCCAAGGTGCAGGAAAATGCCCCATCATAAAGGTATATGCTTCCTGATTTTTCACCACGTTCGCCAGAAGCACAACAGAAAGTATGCCGACAAGCCCTACCATAAAGCCATGCAGATGGCGTGCCGCACGTCCGCTTTTGAGCAGAGGCGTAATGATGCCGCAAAACATCGCAAAAAAGACGCTGAAGAAAGGTATATTATGTACGAGATTTACATGATGTTCCATATTATTCCCCTTCCTCCTCTCTCATCATTCTCAGGATTTCATCCATATCCAACGAGCCGTAATGCTTATACAGCCGCAGAACCAGAGCAAGAGAGAACGCTGTTACAGATACCGATACAACAATACCCGTCAGAACCAGACCGGCAGGAATGGGGTTGATATAATAATCCGCATCAATAATGCCGTTTGTCAAAATCGGGGCAGTTCTGCCTGCCACATAGCCCTTCGCCGCCAGAAAAAGATAGGTAGCCGTATCCATAATATTCAGACCAATAAACTTTTTAATCAGATTTCTTTGCAGAAGCAGATTCATGAATCCAATGCCAAAAAGAATAACAGAAGCTGCTTCATAATAATTTGTCAACAGTTGACTCATAATCAGACTTCTCCTTTTGTAAATAACGCATAGAACCCATACATCGTACATGCAACAACCAGACCGACACAGATATTCAACGGCAAGATAAAGCCGGAGCTTAAAATTGCACCGGGTATGCCCTTCGGTACCTCCCAGCCGACATGGTTTGCCCCTGTAAAGAAGGAATAGCTCTTACAGCCGCAATAGGTCAGCAGGCACGCTGCCGTTGTCAAAGTCAGTGTTTTAATCGTAAAGAAGGTCTGCATCTTCTTATGTCCGAATGCCACGGAATACAGAATCAGACCTGCGCCGATGATAGACCCACCGGAAAAGCCGCCGCCGGGAGAAAGATGTCCGTTTAAAACAACATAGATTCCATACAGGATAACCACAGGAGCAAGGCATTTCGCGCCCTTTTTCAGAATCAGCTTGGAATCCTCTGCATCCAGCATTTCGTCCTCCTGCATTTCCTGATCCTCTGCCGCATCAATGTTCTTTTTATCTCTTTGCAGCAGCATCAGCACCGCGATAACCGCCATAAACAGTACGTTGGATTCGCCAAAGGTATCAAAGGCACGGTAATCCAGAATCATGCCTGCAACAAAGTTGATTGCGCCTGTTTCCGCAATCCCTTTTTCCAAGTAGCGCGCCGCAACCTCGTTGTTGGTGATGCTGTTCGGGTCGCCAAACATCGGCAGCTCCATAACTACATGCAGCATAACTGCAATAAATACCACCGTAACGAAAACGGAAAGCACACAATACAGGGTTACATTGGAGCGAATGTCTCCAATCGGAAAAATTCTTTCTTCATAAATAAACTCTTTTTTCTCTTTTTTGGAGATAATTTCATCTGCATCGAGAAGCACCTCGTCCCCGTCAATCCAGCGTTTCAATTTCTCCCAAAACGATTTTTCTTCTTTCATCTCATCACCCCTCCCTTGTGCCTTTCAGTGCGTGAACCTTCTTCAGCGTCAGGAAGAACAGTACCGTATCGATCCCTGCGCCAACAGCCGCCTCTGTGATAGCCAGGTCGGGAGATTCCAGAAAAAGCCACACAATTGCCATAACGGAGCTATACCCCATGAAAACGATAACCGCCATAAAAAGCTTTCTTGTTACAGAAACGCCGATGGCACTGGCAATGAGAAAAATAACCAAAATCATCTGAATGGTAACGCTAAAATCGCTCATCTGTCCTTCATCCTTTCTTCACAGTCTTTGTTTGTCAGAAGCTCTACCTTCGCAATCAGGTGTGTCGAAATGGGACTGGATAGCCAGAAAAACAGAATGATAAGGGCATATTTTGCCATGTGGAAAATATCCTGCCCTAAAATCAGAAGACCTAATACAACAAAGAAAATTCCCATGGTATCCCCTAAGGCTGCTGCGTGCATACGGTTCATCGCATATTTAAAGCGATAAATCCCCAGAATCGAACAAAGGAACACAAACAGCCCTATAAAAATGCAGATTGCTGCAATGATTTCTCTTATTGACATTTTTCCTCTGCCTCCTTTTCCTTTCTTGCCAGAAACAGCAGACGACCCTTATGATGCAGGGTAACAACGTGACACATCACCACTACCGCCAAGAAGCTCAGCAAGGAATAAACCAGAGAAACATCCACCAGAGAGGTTTCGCCCAGATAAGCGGAAAGAATCCCAATCATCACCGTCGTCATGGTACCAATCATGTTAATCGCCACAATACGATCCGTAAAACGAGGCCCTCTGACTGCACGGATAAACGCCAGAATCATGCCGCACGCCAGAACGAACATAGCGATTTCCAGAATAAAATGCATTGTATCGCTCATACGCTCATCCCTCCAACCTTCTCAACTGCTTTACAAAAACGGAATCCTCCAGACCCTCGCCGAATTTTTCCCGATCCAGCGCCTGTACAACATATTCTCCGTTTTCCAATTCCACCGTATAGGTGCCGGGGGTCAGTGTGATGGAATTCGCCAGAGCAACCAAAGAGGCTTCACTTTTCAAATCCGTATGAAACCTTACAAGCGCAGGCTGAATCTCTGCTTTTTTCGGCGAAAAAATAATCTTGATGACATCCACATTCGCCTTGAAAATTTCCCAGAGCAAAACAAAGGCATATTTCAGATAAAGAGGAATCTTTTTCACAAGAACCTTCTCTCTCTGAAAGCTGTAGCCCATGTACTTGCAGATAAACCAATAAAGCCAGCCGCAGATCACTATCCCAAACAGGGCAACTTCCAGCGTTACTCTGCCATTAAAAATAAACCACAGCAGTAACAATAATAAATACATTGAACCATCCTTCCCTCAAAAGCATTTACTTCCCTTCTGTTTCCATGAAAATGCCGTTTCCTTCTGCCGAAAAAGCCGAAATTCCTCCGGCTTTTGTTGAAAATTCAAGCTGAAACTGACATCTGCATTTACTCCAATACAATATATTATCAATGATTATCAAAAAAATGTCAAGACTGTTAGTGGTATCTGACGATATATTTTTTACCATTTTCTTAACACCCCCATTTTTATTGTATATTTTGTATATTCCACCACTAAATTTCGTAGATAAGTCGTACATTTTAGCAGAATTTTCAGTGTATTCTGTATTTGTGCAAAAGGGAAAAAGTTTTGCCTGCTTCGGTTTTATGGGCATTTCCTACCTTTTCCATCTTCTCAGACAACTTTATTTTCACAAACAAAAGGCGTATCCCCTCCGAACCGCCTAGTTCAGAAAGAATACGCCTTTGAAGCCTTTCATAAGCAAATATTTTTAATTTATGGAACGAAATCGTTCAGACTGCCTTATGCCGCTTTCTTCTTTGTGAAGATTGCACGAACGGGCAAACCAATCAGTACCAGAATGATACCGCCTACAGCAACCTTTCTTGCATCAGGACCTGCCATGAACAGCTGGTTCAGCAGAACATACAGACCGGAAACAATTGCGATGATAGGAATTACAGGGTATGCAGGTACCTTATAAGTACGTTCCAGATCGGGTGCCTGTTTTCTGTAAGCCATAACTGCCAGGAATGTCAGTGTGTAGAATACCCAGCCAACGAATGTACCAAGGTTTGTCAGCAGGTCGAACTGACCTGTCAGTGCATAAATTGCACCCAGAATACCAATCAGGAAAATGCAGTTGATGGGAACGCCTGTGCCGGAGATTTTGGACAGAGCCTTGCTGCCGGGCAGGTCACCCTGTTCTGCCATGTACAGTGCTGTACGGGAACCGGACAGGATAAAGCCGTTGCATGCGCCGCCGGCAGAAATCATGATACCAACGGATACGATTTTACCACCCATGTTGCCGAAGATCTGCATTGCTACTGCGGATGCAGGGGATTCCAGATTCATCATTACATCAGCAGGCAGTACCCACAGGTAAGCCAGGTTGATGATAATATAAACTGCCATAATCAGCGCTACGCCGCCAACGATCGCCTTAGGCAGATCTCTGCCGGGATCTTTCATTTCGCCCGCGATTGCACCTACGTTTGTCCAGCCTTCGTATGCGAACAGAACTGCAATCATCAGCTGCCCCAAAACGGAGCCGAATTTCAGTCCCTCACCCAGCATAGGGTCGAAAATGGGATTGCCGTTGCCTCTGATGAAGCCGAAAATCATAATGAGAACCAGAGGAATCAGCTTTGCTACGGTAAAGATAGTCTGTGCTGCACCGCCAACCTTAGCGCCCATGCAGTTCAGCGCAACCATGATGATGATACATACGATTGCCACAGGAACAACCATGCCGTCGCCCAGGAACAGCTTTGCCTGGTTTGCAACCGCTACTGCCAGTGCCGCAACCAGACCGGGATAGAATACAACAGTCTGCATCCAACCGCAGAGATAACCAACCCTGTCACCGAATACCTTTTTCAGATATACGGGCATACCGCCTGTTTCGGGAATCAAGATTGCGATTTCGGCAAATGTCATTGCCGCACACAGGCAAACCAGAGAGGTTACCACCCATGCGATGATTGCCAGACCGGGCGCACCGCCTGTTGCTGTGTAGATTGCTGTGGGTTTGAAGAATACACCGGAACCGATTACGCAGCCGACTACTGTAGCCATCGCAGCGCCCATGCCGAGCTCCTTCTTCATTTCGTTGTTGTTGTTACTCATTTCTTCCTTCCTCCTTTTTAGGGTATGCGCTGAAACCATCGGTGCTTCTGTAACGCAGGCAATAAATAATGCTGATAAAATAATTCCGTTTTTGCCTGCACAGAAATGCTTCCGTCAGTTTTCCAGCAAGTGAAGCACGTTCCGAAGCATCACACAAAAGCTTCTCTGCGGCAACCGGCTCTTGGGGAAAAACGGCTCTTTTTTCTCCCGTCCGCAGCAGAATTTCATTTGTTTTTGTAAGAAATGAATGAAATAAATTCACTTCTTCCTTCGGCTATATGCTCTTTGTGAGTAGATTATATCGCTCAAAGAAATTGTTGTCAATACATTTCAATGAATTTTTTTATCGCCCTTGCAAAATTGTTTATTATAACGTACGAAAATCATAAGAATATTTGTTTTTCAGTCTTTTTGACGGTTTATATGCGAAATATTCGTATCATTTTCTACCTTTTTCTTCCAAAAAAGCATTACTTTTGTTCAGTCAAATCCCCGTTTTCTCCTTGTTTCCCTTCTATTTCCTGTCCTCTTGTCATATAAGTAAAAGAACCCCCTTCGGAGGCTTTGCCATGAGCAGAAAAAATATCATCACCGGAACCCTTATCCTGACCTGTGCCAATCTCATCACAAAATGTATGGGATTTTTCTATCGTGTTTTCATGTCAAACGCCATCGGCGCAGAGGGCATGGGGCTGTATCAGCTGATTCTGCCGCTGTATATGCTTGCATGGAGCATCACCTCTGCCGGCTTCACCACAACCATTTCCCACCTTGCCGCGCAGGAATACATCCGCGGACAGAATGGGAATATCGGGCGCATTGTCAAGCAGGCGGTCTGCCTTTCCCTCTGTGCAAGTGCGGCTGTCAGCTGTGTCCTGTTTTTCGGCGCGGATAGCATCGCCCTTTCTATGCTTAGGGATAGGCGCGCCGCTTTTTCCCTGCGCCTTTTGGCATTGGCTGTGCCGTTTATGGCAGCAAGCTCCTGCTTTCGCGGCTTCTTCCTCGGCATACAGGAAACACTCGTCCCTGCCTTTTCGCAGGTGCTGGAGCAAACCGTCCGTATCCTGACGATTTATTTTCTGGCAGGCATTTTTGTCCCGCGCGGGCTCAGCTATGCCTGCGGTGCCGCCGTCTGCGGCATCCTGTTCGGGGAGCTGCTTTCCTGCGGCTTTACCGTCTGGAATTATTTCCATTATAAAAGGAAACATAAATTCATACGCAAGCCCACGCTGTCCTCTCCTGCCGTCCTTGCCATGATTTTAAGCACCGCCCTGCCGCTTTCCGCAAGCCGCATTGCCGGCTCACTCCTTTCCACCGTTGAAAATCTCCTGATTCCCAGACAGCTGCAGCTCCACGGGCAGAATACCGTCCAAGCCCTCTCCACCTACGGTGAGCTGACAGGGATGGCAATGCCCCTTGTCCTTCTGCCCTCCGCCTGCCTGATGGCAGCATCCGTTTCCCTCGTGCCGGAAATTTCCGAGGCCTGCGCCGTCAAGCAGGATACCCGCATCAGCAAAACCGTTTCCGCCACCTTCCTTTTTACCTCTGTCATCGGGTTCGGGGCGGCGGCGCTGTTTGCCGTTTTTCCACACGAAATCTGCTATATCGTCTATGACCGCGCGGCATTGGGGCAGGTGCTGTTTCCGCTTGCCTTCCTCTGTCCCCTGCTCTATGCGCAGACCACCCTTCACGGACTTCTGAATGGCTTGGGAGAGCAGCTTTTCCTTTTCCGCAACAACATTCTTTCCTCCTGCATCAGCATTGCTGTCATCTGGTTCTGCATGCCTGCCTATGGCGTGGCGGCGTTTCTGGGCGGCTGGTTTCTCAGCCTGCTGTTTTCCGTCAGCTGCTCCCTGCACCGCCTCTGGAAGCGCACCGCCGTTCTGCCCTCCTGCCGCAGCTGCTTTTTCAAGCCTCTGCTTGCCGGTGCCGCCGCCGGGCTGATAACAAAATACTGTATCCGCATTTTTGCCCCGTCCAAGCTGCTGTTCCTCGGCTCGCTCTGCGGCATGGGCGTTCTGTATCTCCTGTTTCTTTTTCTGCTCGGCTGTCTGGATAAAAGGATGCTCTCCCTGCTTTTGGGCAAAAAAACAGGCGGTCGGTAAATCCGACCACCTTCTGATTTCGATTTATATCTTTACCAATCCTTTTTCGTACAGCTTCTGCAAGCTCATCAGAATCCCCGTTTTCGCATGGAACCATGTCAGTCCGCCCTGGAAATAAACGGAATAGGGCGCTCTGATTGGGCCATCCGCACTCAGTTCAATGGAAGAACCTTGGATAAATGCCCCTGCCGCCATGATGACATCGCAGTTATACCCCGGCATCGCATAGGGAATCGGCGTAACATAGCTGTCCACAGGTGCCGCCGCCTGAATCCCCTGACAGAATGCCTCCATGGCCTCGGCACTGCCCAGCTCCACCGCCTGAATGATATCATGACGGGGCTCTGTGCCGTTGGGAATCACGCGGAAACCCAGCTTTTCATACACATTCGCCGCAAAAACAGCCCCCTTCAATGCCCCTGCCGTAACCGTAGGGGAAAGGAAAAAGCCTTGATACAGCGCACGGTTCAGATCCAGAGAGGCACCGACCTCCTGCCCCAGACCGGGTGCGCTCAGACGGTATGCGCATCTGTCAATGCAGCTTTGCTTGCCGCAGATATAGCCGCCGATAGGAGCCAGACCACCGCCGGGATTTTTAATCAAAGAGCCGACAATCATATCTGCCCCCACGTTGGAAGGCTCAATCACATCCACAAATTCACCGTAGCAGTTATCCACCATGCAAATCACATCAGGCTTGATTTCCTTAATAAATGCAATCAGCTCCCCAATCTGCTTCACAGAAAAGGTCGGGCGCATGGCATAGCCCTTGGAACGCTGAATCGTCACCAGCTTTGTCTTTTCGTTGATGGCTTCTCTGATGGCAGGATAGTCAAATGTCCCATCCTCCATGAGCTCCACCTGTCTGTAGCTGACCCCGTATTCCATCAGAGAGCAGGCAGAGGGCACTGTCCCAATGACGTTTTCCAGTGTATCATACGGCTTGCCGACAGGGGAAAGCAGTTCATCTCCGGGCAGAAGGTTCGCACTCAGCGCGATTGCCAGTGCATGTGTGCCGCAGGTAATCTGGGGGCGCACCAGAGCCGCCTCTGTCCCGAAGCAGCGCGCATACACCTTTTCCAGCTTATCGCGCCCGTTGTCATTGTAGCCATAGCCCGTCGAGCCTGCAAAGCAGGTACCATCCACGCGTTCCTCCTGCATGGCACGCAGTACCTTCGCCTGATTATATTCCGCCACCGCGTCAATTTTTTCAAAGCGTTCCTTTAAATCCTTTAAAACCGCATTGCCAAAGGCTTCTACCTCCGCAGAAATCCCCAGCATACTGTAAATCTGTTCCATGTTCTTCTCCAATCCTTACTATCTTTCCAATCTATTTCAGAAATTTTTTCTCACAATTTAAAATCATATCAAATCTTTTTTCTTCTTTCAACTCTTTCTTTCTCCTGCTTTCGACTTAAGCGTTTTCTCTGTTAAAATCCATCAGCTCTATCTGTCCGCCCTTGTCCTTGTTCAGAATCAGAACCGCCGTTCCCTTCTCGCCCGTCTGCGGCAGTGTCACCGCCACGCGCTCGGATTTGTTCTTTTTCAGCAGCAGCTTCACCATACCGCCGTCCAGCTCCAGACCGTATGGCTTCAGGCTGTCCTTCCAGAGCGAAAATTTGCAGCCGCTTTTCCATCCTGCGCAATAAAAGGATTTTGAATTTTCCAGAATATCCCGTCCGCAGAAAGGGCATTTCCCAAAGGCATTTGTTTTGCGGCGTTTTCCGCGCACCTGCTCCTCAGGGAAGATAACATCCGCCCGTCTGCCCGATGCCGCATCCTGTATCAGAAACTGCACATAGCGGCGAATACTTGCCATAAAGCGTTCCTCCGTCATTTTGCCCTTTGCAATCGAGGAAAGTCCTTTTTCCCATTTGCCCGTGGTCTGCGGCGAGCGCATCTCCTGCGGCACAACCTCAATCAGCTTTCTGCCCTTTTCCGTCGGCAGAAGGGTTTTCCCCTTTCTCGTCAGATATCCCACCGTCAGCAGTCGCTCAATGATGGCAGCTCTTGTCGCAGGTGTGCCTAAGCCGCTGTCCTTCATCTGCTCCCTGAGTGCTTCGTCCTCCACAAACCGTCCTGCGTTTTCCATCGCAGAAAGCAGGCTGCTTTCCGTATAGGGTGCAGGCGGCTTCGTCTTTTTCCGCAGAAGCTCCATGCTGCGAATCGTCCGCACCTCGCCCTCCTGCAAGGACGGCAGCTTCTGCTCCTCCTCGTTCTTCGCCTTTTTCTTCTTCGTCGCAGTCGGCACCAGTGCCTTTTCCACTGCCTGCCAGCCCTCCTCCAGAACAACCGTCCCCTTGGAAAGAAAGCGTTCCTGCTCCGCCTCGGCGTAAACCTTCGTTACCTCATAGCGATAATACGGATAAAACACCGCCAGAAAACGCGCCGCCACCAGAGAAAACACCTTTTCCTCGTCCTCGGAAAGGCTTTCGGGACGCAGCTTCCCATCCGTCGGGATGATGGCATGGTGGTCTGTCACCTTCGCATTGTCAATGATACGCTTCGTGAATCGGATTTCCTGCATAAGCGGCTCCACATAGGGCGCGTATTCCTCCAACGCCTGCAAGCGGTGAATCGTACTTTTCACCTTTTCCTTCATGTCCTCGCTCAGGTAGCGGCTGTCCGTTCTGGGGTAGGTAATCATTTTTCGCTTTTCATACAGGCTCTGCGCGATATCCAGTGTCTTTTTCGCGGAAAAGCCGAACTTTTTGTTGCATTCCCTCTGCAATTCCGTCAAATCATAAAGCAGGGGCGGCGGCGTTTTCTTTTCTTCCTTTTCCACCTTTGTAATCGTGGCAGGCTTGCCGTTTGTTTTCGCAAGAATCGCCTGCGCCGCGTCCTCCCTGTCGATACGGGTATGCTCCTCCCTGTCAATCCAAAGCCCCGTATAGCCGCCGAAGTCTGCCTGTACTTCAAAATAATCCTCCGCCGTAAAGGCATCGATTTCCTTCTGCCGCTCCACAATCAACGCCAGTGTCGGTGTCTGCACACGCCCAATGCTCAGAAGCGCGTGATATTGCAGGGTATACGCCCGCGTGGCGTTCATCCCTACCAGCCAGTCCGCCTCACTCCTGCATTTCGCGGAGGTATATAATAAATCGTATTCTCTGCCGTCCTTCAGCGCTCTGAAGCCTTCCTTGATGGCCTCCTCCGTCATGCTGCTGATCCAGAGCCGCTGAAACGGCTTTTTGCATTTCGTAATCTCATAAATATAGCGGAAAATCAGCTCCCCTTCTCTCCCACTATCCGTTGCACAGATTAAGCTGTCAATCTCCCTTTTGTGCATCCAGCTGTGCAGAATCTTTAGCTGGTCTCTCGTCTGTTTGATTGCTTTCAGCTGCATTTCCTCAGGAAGAATCGGCAGCGTGGAAAAATTCCATTTCTTGTATTTCTCGTCATATTCCTCCGGCTCCGCAAGCGTCACCAGATGCCCGACCGCCCAGGAAACCACATAGCGCTCCCCGATAAGACAGCCTTCTCCCTTCTGCTTTGCCTGCAAAACCTTTGCAATGTCCCTTGCCACAGAGGGCTTCTCGGCAATGACCAGAATCTTTCCCATCTCTGTTTCCTCCCTTCCGTTTTCTTCATGCCTACAAATGATACCATCTTCTTTGGAAATTGGCAAATCCTACTATAAAAACCACTTCCGCGTAGGAAAATAACACAACATCTGGTATGCTTTACTACGTCAGTGTAACAGTGTTTTTTATTGACAACGCCCAAAATACAAAGTAAAATAAACCGATAGAAAGACTAATTCAAAATCGATTTTATAGATTTCAAATGGAGGAATAGCTCTATGTATACATATAAAATACTTTCCGATACCTCCTGCGATATTCCTGCCGCCGTGCTGGAACAGCTGGATGTAACCTACGTTCCCTTTCATGTTTCCTTTGATACGGTAAATTACCTAAAGGAATTGCAGGATATTACCCCCGATGAATTTTACGATAAAATCAATGCCGATAAGCTCTATCCAAAAACCTCTCTGCCCTCCGTGCAGGATTACATGGATGCCATGGAGCCTGTTTTGCAGGAAGGCAAGGATGTTTTCTGTATCTGTCTTACGGCAAATTTCAGCGGCTCCTATCAGAGCGGCGTAAATGCGGCAAATATCCTCAGCGAAGCCTATCCCGAGCGCAAAATCATCGTTCTGGATAGTGCCTGTGTCACAGGCTCGCAGGGGCTTCTGGTCTACGAAGCATGCCGCATGCGCGATGCCGGCTATTCCATGGAAGAGCTGCTTGCCGTTCTGGATAAACAAAAATATATGACAAAAATCAACTTCACCGTCGATTCTCTGGATTATCTCCAGAAGGGCGGCAGAATCGGCAAAGCCGCCGCTCTGGCAGGCGCGATTCTGAATATTAAGCCGATTATCGTCATGCGCGATGGCGAACTGTATCCCGAAAGCAAGGTGCGCGGGCATAAAAAAGCGCTCAAAACCATCATGGAGATGACAAGAAGCGAAATCGGCAGCGAAAAGGAACACTATCGCGTGCTGTTGGTGCGTGGGGAAAAGGAACGCCACGCCACCGTAGAAGAAATGCGTCAGACCCTCTTGGCAGAAGGCTTCGATGTAATGGATGAAATCTGGCCCGTCGGCATCACCATCGGCACCCATACCGGCCCCACCCCCATCGGTATCTGCTATATCAAAAAATATGAATATGTAAAATAAAATAACAAAAGCCCTCGGAAAGCACTCTCCAAGGGCTGTTTTTTCGCTCTTTTTCATTTTTTCTCTCGTCAGTAAAAAATCCTCTCCAAAAAACGCTCTCCGCTTTTCAGAATCCTGTCGGCAATCTCATTTTTCTTGATTCTCTATCGTATAAATCACGCAGGCAATTCCGGCAATCGCAGAAAATAAAACCGCACCGCCCATTGCCTCATCTATTCTAATGCCCACGAAAAAACCAATCAAGCCCGCAATCAGCATCACAAAAATAGAAACAATCATTCTAAATAAACGCATACCTGCACCCCCTGCCGCCATTTCATTTCTTTTTACTATTATTTACACTATTTCGCAAATGGATTCTTCTAACCTCTTTAGGCGCACCTGCGCCGCTTTTCTCCCTGCCGTTTCCGGCTCGTGGGGAAGGGTTTGGAAAGGGAAACCTTGTTGCCCTTTCCTCGTCTGTGGAGGTTTGGAACCCATCACGAAACGGGTTCCAAGTTTTTGTTACTTTTTAGCATAAAAAGTAAGGAAGAAATCCTCTGTTTCGCCGAGAGAGTTCCAAACTGGCGAATGACTGATATTGTCTAAGAAGAATTTTTGGCGCGACTGCGCCCAATCGGTGCTTGCGCCGCTGCTTTTTCTTGCACACGAGAGGTGATTCCCCTGTGCCCAATCGCCGTTTCCCCAAAACAAAAATGACTTGAGCATTTTGCTCAAGTCATTTTCTCATAAAGGGGGCTATATCAAAATCAGAAGAACAGATGGAAGGTATTAAATCTCCAGCCTGCATCTTCCTTCCAGAGTACAAACAGAAATTCCTGTGTGGTATAATCTTCGGGATTGTCCGGGGCGGTGTAGAAATAATCACCCTTGTATGCCTCGTTGCTGTTGGTGTAATATGCGGTTGCTTTGAAGCCGATTTCGTCATCGCTTTCCTTATCAATTTCAAAGGTGTGCCCTGCATAGAAGATATTCGAGCCTCTGCCGCCGCCCAGGTAATATAGACCGCCGTCCTCGCCCTTGGTGAACATCAGGTTATCCTTGCTGAGGATGCTGTTGTCTACGAAAAATTCCGTGAAATACTGTAACAGATAGGTACGGAAATCCTCATAGGTCGGGAAACGGGGATCGGTGATTTTGTAGTATGTCAATTCATCCTTTTCGTATGTGGCATTTTCATCATAATCAAATGCGCCAAAGCTAATCTGGTAATAAATTTTATAAGCACCTTCGTAAATTTCCTGTAAATCCTCACTCAGTGGGGGCAGGCTCTCCTTATCTACTGTAATATCGGCGGCAACGGAATCCTCCGGCAGTTCCTTTGCAGAGGTATTGCCTCCGCAGCCGGAAAGCGCGCCAATGCCGACAGCAGCACAGAGCAAAAGGGTGATAAATTTCTTTTTCATGGGGTGTTTCTCCTTTCAGGTTTTCTTTTCGGATAACATAGTAGCACAAAGTTTCCGCAAAGAAAAGGGACTTTCGGAAATTGAAAGAAAGTCTTAAGAATTAGAAGAAATTGCAGAGGAATTTTGCATGAAAAAGGGCGGAACCGAGAGATTTCGCCCTTTTGTTAGATATATTCTGATTGATGTTTGTGAAAATTGAAATTATCTTTGAAATTACCTATATTCTCAAAAAATACCTTTGTTATATTTGAATTGTCCATATAGTATAAAGCCTAATCCGACAACAACTGCCGGATGGATGATATAAGCTATCATTTCCTCACTCCAAAACGAAACTATGAAACCTAACACAAGAGATACTCCGATTATAAGCGTTCCTGTGCCGACGGCTTTTCCGTACTTCGGTATATCTTCTTCCTTTACTTTTCGTCTGTTATAAGAGTGAATGGTGCTGATATTGCCTTTGATATTTACAATTCCCATAACAGATATGAACACTCCCAAAATCAATAACACAATATTTTCCATAATAACCTCCTAAAAATAAAACAAATCTTCAAACTTCTTATCTAATGCAATACAAAGGATAAGAGCCAATTTTGCAGTTGGATTGAATTGCCCTGTTTCAATGGAACTAATCGTGTTTCTTGACACGCCTACCATTTCTGCAAGTTGAGCTTGAGAAAGGTTTGCTTCTGTACGAAATTCCTTCAAGTGATTTTTCAGTTGTAATTGTTCTTTCATACCCTCACCTCTAAAAGGCGGCAAACAAATCCAACAAATGCCAAAATTGCAAGAATGAAAAATAAAACGCTCAATACCAAATCGCTCTTTCGTTTCATTTTGATAAAACGAACTAACCATTGTGTTGCAAGAATGCTAAAGTATATAACCCATGGACTATAAATCATAATATGGACAAGCATAGATGATAACCAAGAAAGCAGACAACACACTAAGGCACCAACTCTGCTTGCGTGACATCCTGCTTGATATGCCACTTCCATTTCAGCCAAATCTTTGTTGCGATGCTCTTTTCTGCTTGCATTTAAAATTTCTTCCTTTTTCATAGAACACCTCCGTTCCAAGTTTTCTTTGCATACTTTCATTATATTCATGCCAAGTTTTCTTGTCAATAGAGTTGATAAAAAAGTTATACAATATGATAAATAACTTTTTCATCGCTTCGACTATACTCGCAACGTAATGACTTCTTGAAAACTTGCCGAAAAGGAAACGCTGCCCTCTATCGACACACTGAAAAGGGCGGAACCTTTCGGTTCCGCCCTTCGTTTTTTTTAATTATTTTTTATGCCTCTGCCAGCTTCTTATAGGATGCATATTTATCCTTTGCATTTTCTGCTGCTTCCTTCAACAGAACCTCTGCGGTTTCGGGGAAGGTACGAACCAGAGAAGCGTAACGAACCTCACCCATCAGGAATTCATTGAAGTCCAGTGTAGGCTCCTTGGAATCCAGAATGAAGGGATTCTTGCCTTCCTTCTTGAGGTCGGGGTTGAAGCGATACAGGTGCCAGTAGCCTGCCTGAACAGCCAGCTTTGCTTCCAGCTGTGCATTTGCCATGCCCTTGGAAATACCATGGTTGATACAAGGTGCATAAGCAATAATCAGGGAAGGTCCTTTGTATGCCTCTGCTTCCTTCAGTGCCTTGATAAGCTGGTTGGGGTCTGCGCCCAGTGCAACCTGTGCAACATAGATGTAGCCATAGCTCATTGCCAGCATACCCAGATCCTTCTTTACAGTAGGCTTACCGCCTGCGGCAAACTGTGCCACAGCGCCGATGGGGGTTGCCTTGGAGGACTGACCGCCTGTGTTGGAGTAAACCTCGGTATCTACAACCAGTACGTTTACGTCACGGCCGCTTGCCAGAACGTGATCCAGACCGCCGTAGCCGATGTCGTATGCCCAGCCGTCACCGCCGTACATCCACATGGATTTCTTTGTCAGGTGTTCGCTGTTTTCCAGAATGAAGTCCTTCAGCTCTGCTGCTGCACCGTCAACCTGCAGCTCCTTCAGTGCTGCGATAACCGCACGGCTGTCAGCCTTGCTTCTGTCGCCGTTATCCCAGTTTTCCAGCCATGTTTCAGCTGCTGCCGCAAAATCTGTGCCTGCGGTCAGTGCCAGCAGATCCTTCACCTTCATGGTTACGCGGTCTCTCTGCTGCTCTACAGCAAGAACCATACCAACGGAGAACTGTGCGTTATTTTCAAACAGGGAGTTGCTCCATGCGGGGCCCCAGCCTTCCTTGTTTGTGGTGTAAGGTACACAGGGAGCTGCTGCACCCCAAGCCTGTGTACAGCCTGTTGCGTTTGCCAGATACATTCTGTCGCCGTAAAGCTGTGTCATCAGCTTCGCATAAGCTGTTTCGCCGCAGCCTGCACATGCGCCGGAGAACTCCAGCAGAGGCTGTTCGAACTGAGAGCCCTTTACGGTGAATTTGCTCATGGGGTTTTTCTTATCAGACAGGGTCAGGGAGAAGTCCCAGTTATCCTGTTCGTGCAGCTGTGTTTCCAGAGGCTGCATCACAAGTGCCTTTTCCTTTGCAGGGCAGGCTGTTACGCAGACACCGCAGCCCTGACAATCCAGAGGGTCAACCTGCATACGGAATTTGTACTGCTTGATTTCGCCTGCGCCGTTTGCATCCAAAACTGCGTAGGATGCGGGAGCATTTGCTGCTTCTTCTTCTGTCAGCAGGAAAGGACGGATTGCAGCGTGAGGGCAAACGTAGGAGCACTGGTTACACTGGATACATTTTGTTGCATCCCATGCGGGAACGTCAATCGCAACACCGCGTTTTTCAAATGCGGAGGTGCCAAGAGGAACTGTGCCGTCCTCTCTGCCTGCGAATACGGATACAGGCAGCAGGTCGCCCTTCAGTGCGTTCATGGGAACCATCAGCTTTTCAACATATTCGGGAAGAACCTTCTTGATTGCTTCCTGATCTACGTCCTTTGCATCCTTCCAGCTTGCGGGAACGTCAATCTTTGTCAGACCGGAAAGCCCTGCGTCAACAGCGGCATAGTTCATGTTGACAACCTTTTCGCCCTTCTTGCCGTAGGATTTTACGATAGCCGCCTTCATGTATGTAACTGCGTCATCAACGGGGATGATGTTTGCCAGCTTGAAGAATGCGGACTGCAAAATTGCGTTTGTCTTGTTGCCCAGACCGATTTCCTTACCAATCTTGATTGCATCAATGGTGTAGAAGTGGATGTTGTTGTTTGCGATGGTTCTCTTTACCTCCGCAGACAGGTGATGATCCAGCTCCTCGGGTGTCCATGTGCAGTTCAGCAGGAAGGTGCCGCCGGGTTTGATTTCGGAAACGATATCATATTTTTCCATGTAGCTCTGGTTATGACAAGCAACGAAGTTTGCGTTCTTTGTTACCAGATAGCTGGAGCGGATGGGCTTGTCGCCGAAACGCAGGTGAGAACGTGTGATACCGCCGGATTTCTTTGTGTCATATTCAAAATAAGCCTGTGCGTATTTATCTGTGTGGTCACCGATGATTTTGATGGAGTTTTTGTTTGCGCCAACCGTACCATCGGAGCCAAGACCCCAGAATTTGCAGGATACGGTGCTTGCGTCAGCCAGATCGGGCTCTGCGCCAACCTCGATGGAGCTGTTGGAAATATCATCAATGATACCAACGGTGAAGTGGTTTTTCTGTGCGCCCTTCATGTTGTCAAATACTGCGATAATCTGTGCAGGAGTCACATCCTTGGAGGACAGACCGTATCTGCCTGCCAGAACCTTTGTGGTTCTGCCTGTTTCGATCAGTGCGGAACAAACATCGCCGTAAAGAGGCTCGCCCAGTGCGCCGGGTTCCTTTGTTCTGTCCAGAACGGTCAGAACCTTTACTGTTTCGGGCAGAGCTGCTGCGAAGTGTGCCAGAGAGAAGGGTCTGTACAGGTGAACCTGCAGGAAACCAACCTTTTCGCCCTTTGCGGTCAAGCTTTCCACAACCTCCTGCGCAACGCCTGTCACGGAGCCCATCGCTACGATAACATGCTCTGCATCAGCTGCGCCGAAGTAGTTGAACAGCTTGTAATTTCTGCCTGTAATTTTGTTGATTTCGTTCATGTATTCCTCTACGATTTCAGGCAGTCTGGTGTAGAAGGGTGTGCATGCCTCTCTGTTCTGGAAGAATACGTCGGGGTTCTGTACGGTGGAGCGCTGTACGGGGTGTTCGGGATTCAGTGCATTCTTTCTGAATTTCTTCAGTGCATCCTGATCCACCAGCTTTTCCAGATCCTCATAGTCCATTACTTCGATTTTCTGCAGCTCATGAGAGGTGCGGAAGCCATCGAAGAAGTGGATGAAGGGAACGCTGCCCTTGATTGCGGAAAGGTGTGCCACACCTGCTAAGTCCATAACCTCCTGTACGGATGCGGAGGAAAGCATTGCGCAGCCAATCTGGCGGCAGGACATAACGTCGGAGTGATCGCCGAAGATGGAGAAGGCATGTGTACCAACGGTTCTGGATGCAACGTGGAATACGCCGGGCTTCAGCTGCCCTGCGATTCTGTACATCGGGGGAATCATCAGCAGCAGCCCCTGAGATGCGGTATATGTTGTTGCCAGTGTGCCTGCCTCCAGAGCGCCGTGCATTGCGCCTGCGGCACCTGCTTCGGATTCCAGCTCCAGCAGACGTACGGTCTGACCGAAGATATTCTTTTTGCCGTTTGCAGCCCAGCTGTCTACGTGCTCCGCCATAGGGGAGGAGGGAGTGATGGGGTAAATCGTTGCGACCTCTGTGAAGGCATAGGAAACGTATGCCGCAGCTTCATTACCATCCATGGTTTTCATCATTTTTGTGTTCATGGTGTGGACTCCTTTCATATAAATAATAAGGGATAGAAATAGTGATTTGTTATCCTGTATCGGGTTCCCGTCTGAATGGGGAATTGCTATCTTTTGTATAATTTAATGTTAGATTATTGAAATTTTGTTGTCAATACTGTACGAGAAAAAGAACTTGTATTTTGTGTACAAAATTAAATACTTGTAAGTTTTGCATTAAGAAAAGTACAAACGGATGTAATTTTTTGGAATCGTATGGAGTTTTAAGGAAAAAGCAGGCGAATTTCTCTGACAAAACAGGGAAAAGCCTATCGGAAAAGGGGGAATAGAGCATGGAACCGGCAAGAGTGCGATTTCTGGAAGAGGGGGAGGAGCCTGTCCTTCCTAAGTGGACAAAGCTGCTGCCGCAGCGGTGGAGACAGAGAAAAACAGTGGACACTTACCCGTACACACTGACACGAGTGGACGGGGTACTGACAGGCATTTTGCAGGCAGAGCGGACAGCCGTACTGACAGCAGATTGGAGAGGGGGGGCGGTGCGCCTTCTGGCAGCCCTGGAGGAAGCGGGTGCTGCCATCATTGTGCCGCCTGCCGAGGGAGAATTTCCCAGAGAACGGCTTCCCTTTGCCGAGGGGCGCAGGCTGGCACAGCTTTTTGCCTTCGCAGGTGCGGCAGAGGCATTGCGCCGGCAGGGCAGAAATCCGGAGGAATCGGCATTTCTTCTGGCAGGGGGCGAGCCGCATATCTGGGGGAGGGTGCTTTCCTCTCTGGGAAATGAGGTGAACCGCCTTGCCATTTTTACGCAGGAGCCGGAAACGGCAGAGGGCGTGGTGCAGCGGCTTTATGCGGAGCGCGGCTTGATGGCGGAGGTCTTTTCCTCCCCGAAAAATGCTGCGCTTGGGGCGGCGGATGTGGTGCTTTCCTGCGGCATGGAGCAGCGTGCCTATGAGCATATTCTGAAGCGAGGGTGCATCTGGCTGGATTTCGCAGGCAATCGCCCTGTTCTGCGGCGGCTTAGGAGTCTGCGTCCGGATATTTCGGCGGCGGAGGGGTTCTTTTTCCGCATGGCGGCAGAGGGCGGTGAGCAGGCGGAGGGCAGGCTTGCCGAGGCGAGGGCATACCTTGGCTGCGCGGCGTTTCGGGAAGGCTTTTCGGCAGAGGATTGGGACGGGGAGCGGCTGTTTTCCGCCTTGCAGGAGAAGGGCTTTTCCGTTTCGGGCTTTTCCGCCTTCGGCAAAAGGGTAAAAATAAAGCTGTATCCGGATAAGAAGCCTTGATTTTTCAAGGAAAAAGCGTTGACAATCCGATCGGAATCAGTATATAATATTACGATAGTTCGGGAGGGTAATCGCAAGCCTTCCTTTTTTCCTTGTCTAAAACGAGGAAAGCATGAAATGAGACTAAAACGAGGAGTGACACACCCATGACAGAAAAGAAAGTTGTTTTGACCTATGACGGTCTGAAAAACATGGAGGCGGAGCTGGAAAACCTGAAAACCGTCCGCAGAAAAGACGTAGCAGAAAAAATTAAAGAAGCAAGAGGTCAGGGTGACCTTTCCGAAAACGCCGAATATGATGCAGCGAAGGAAGAACAGGCAGAAATCGAAGCGCGTATCGTGCAGCTGGAAAAAATGCTGCGCAATGCAGAGGTTATCGATGAAGAAGAGGGTGCAAAGGATACCATCAGCCTGGGTACGACCGTAACGGTGCTGGATGTGGAATTTGACGAGGAAATGGAATACACCATTGTAGGCTCTGCAGAGGCAGACCCCATGAACGGCAGAATTTCCAACGAATCCCCTGTCGGTATGGCACTTCTGGGACATAAAAAGGACGATATCATTATGATTGAAACACCTGACGGCGAAGTGGAATTCAAGGTGCTGAGATTTACAAAATAAAACCATTACAAAAGAACGGACAGGAGGAAGAAAAGTGGCAGAAGAAAATAAGGAGTTGACCCAGCAGGAGCTGAGTGAACAGAATAGAATCAGAAGAGAAAAGCTGGCACAGATGCAGGAAGCAGGCAAGGACCCCTTCCAGATTGTAAAATATGACGTGACACACCACAGCGACGAAATCAGAGCGAACTTTGATGCGCTGGAGAATAAGGATGTTTGCATCGCAGGCAGACTGATGAGCAAGCGTATCATGGGGAAGGCATCCTTCTGCAATATTCAGGACAGAAACGGTCTGATGCAGTCCTATGTCAGCAAGAATGACATCGGCGAGGAGGATTACGCTGCATTCAAAAAATATGACATCGGTGATATCATCGGCATCAAGGGCTTTGTATTCAAAACAAAAACAGGCGAAATTTCCGTACACGCAAAAGAGGTTGTTCTGCTTTCTAAGAGCCTGCAGGTTTTGCCCGAAAAGTTCCATGGTCTGAAGGATCAGGAGCTGCGCTACAGACAGAGATATGTAGACCTGATTGTAAACCCCGAATCCAGAGATACCTTTATCAAGCGTTCCAAGATTATTACGGAAATCAGAAGATTTTTGGACGCAAAGGGCTTCTTAGAGGTAGAAACTCCCGTTTTGCAGACCATCCCCGGCGGTGCGTCCGCAAGACCCTTTATCACACACCACAATACACTGGATATTGATATGTACTGCCGTATTGCGCTGGAGCTGCCCCTGAAGAGACTGATTGTCGGCGGCTTTGAAAGAGTATATGAAATCGGTCGTGTATTCAGAAACGAGGGCATTTCCGTTCGTCATAACCCCGAATTTACCCTGATGGAGCTGTATCAGGCCTACACAGATTACAAGGGCATGATGGATATTACGGAAGAAATGTTCCGCACTGTAGCACAGAACGTGCTGGGCACAACAAAGATTACCTATGGCGGCTATGATCTGGATCTGGGTCAGCCCTTCGCAAGAATCACAATGACAGATGCCGTAAAGCAGTTTACAGGCGTTGATTTCGACCAGGTGAAGGATACAGAGGAAGCAAAGAAAATCGCGGCAGAAAAGGGCGTGGAATTTGAAGAACGCCATGTAAAGGGCGATATTCTGAACCTGTTCTTTGAAGAATTCGTAGAAAAGAACCTGATTCAGCCTACCTTCATCATTGATTACCCTGTAGAAATTTCTCCTCTGACAAAGAGAAAGCCCGACAAACCCGAATTTACAGAAAGATTCGAGCTGTTTATTGTCGGCAGAGAATACGGCAACGCTTATTCCGAGCTGAACGATCCCATCGACCAGCGTGCGCGTTTTGAATATCAGGAATATCTGCGCGAAAACGGCGACGATGAGGCAAATATGATTGATGAGGACTTCCTGACTGCTCTGGAATACGGTATGCCCCCTACAGGCGGTCTGGGTGTTGGTATCGACAGATTTGTTATGCTGCTGACAGAATCCGTTTCTATCAGAGACGTTATCCTGTTCCCCACTATGAAGCCTCTGGACGCTGATAAGAAGGCATCCAAGACTTCCGAAGCAGCACCTGCAGCAAAGGTCGCTGAGAGGGTTGATTTCTCCAATGTGAAGATTGAGCCTATTTTTAAAGAAATGGTAGATTTCGATACATTTGCAAAATCCGATTTCCGTGCGGTTAAGATTCTGGCATGTGAGGCAGTTGCAAAATCCAAAAAGCTGCTGAAGTTTGTACTGGATGACGGTGAACGTAAGGATCGTGTGATTTTAAGCGGTATTCACGACTATTATGAACCGGAAGAACTGGTTGGCAAGACAGCAATCGCTATCGTGAACCTGCCCCCCAGAAAAATGATGGGCATTGATTCCGAGGGTATGCTGATTTCGGCAGTACACGAGGAAGACGGTCACGAAGGACTGAACCTTCTGATGGTAGATGACAGAATCCCGGCAGGGGCTAAGCTGTACTAATTTTATAGAGAGAAAAAAATGAGGACTTCTCGTAGGGGAAGTCCTGTTTTTATGTGGTTATCGGCAGAAGGCTTGCCGAGAGACAGTGAAGATGATATTATGCTTTAAAAGCCTATTTGATATGAGGGAGTTAAAGTATGAGAAAGACCTTATTATATTATGAACAAAATGCAGAAAATTTTATCCGTGAAACAAGAGAGGTCGATTTTAGTGAGGTACAAGAGCTTTTTTTGAGTAAGCTGGAAAAGGGTGCTTTGATTTTAGATTTTGGCTGTGGTTCGGGGCGTGACACAAAATGTTTTCTAAATAGAGGTTATTTTGTGGAGGCGGTAGACGGTTCTGCCGAGATGTGTCGGGCGGCAAGTCGATATACGGGTATTGAAGTGAAGCAAATGTTATTTCAGGAATTGGAGGAATATGAAAAGTATGATGGGATTTGGGCGTGTGCGTCCATTCTTCATTTAACCCATAATGAATTAAAAGAGGTGCTGAAAAAAATATTGCTTGCACTCAAGAAAGAGGGGATTGCCTATCTTTCATTTAAATATGGGGCTTTTGAGGGAGAGCGAAGGGGAAGATATTTTCTTGATATGACAGAGGAAGCATTTGCGAAGATATTGGCAGAAATAGATGGCTTTGACATAGAGGGGAAATGGATTACCGGCGATGTTCGACCGGAAAGAGGAGACGAACGGTGGCTGAATCTGATTCTGAGAAAACGAAATGAAGGGTGATTGCAATGATAGTAAATTCGTGGACAAGAAGTGAGTATTATCGAATAAAGGCAGCCTTGCACGGAAAAGTTCCGACAAGAATGGAGCTTTTCAGAATGATGAAGGAGCCGCAATATTTATCCTGCATAGAAAAATCTAAAGAGAATATTTTCAGACAGTACCTTGTTGCACTGGAGGAAATGGGCGAGTTGAGTGCAGAAGATGAAGAATTGAAAATGAGTAGGTTACAAAGGACTTCCCGCAGGGGAAGTCCTGTTTTTATGCTAAAGCTCTTGCAGGCACAGCCTTTTTATCCATGCTTTTCTTCGGATGGCATTTACCCATTCCTGAGGCATGGCTTCATAGTGATAATACAGCCCTGCCAGACCGCCTGCGATTGCGGCAGTGGTATCGGTATCATCGCCGAGATTGACTGCGCGGAGCAGGCAGTCCCGAAAGCGATTGGTATGAAGCAGACACCAGATTGCCGCCTCCAAAGCATGCAGAACATAGCCGTCGCTCTCGATTTCATCTTCGGGCAGAGAGAAAAATTCATTTAAATCGCGTAATCTCTGGAAGTACATCAGCTCCGCAAGGCTTTCAGGCGTGTGATAAAATGCAAAGCCTTTTTCTAAGCCGTATTGGATACAGGTTTTCAAATCGGCATTTTTTGGTGCTATTGTGACGATGGCTTTTGCGATAAAATAATACAATCCGCTTGCGATATGACACCGCAGATGATTATGCGTAAGCCCTGTTGCCAGATGGATTTGCCGAAGGGCATCCGCATCCGAAATATCTTCCTTCTGAATGAAATACAGGCAGACAGGGAGAATTCGCATCAATGCGCCGTTGCCGTTGGAATATTCGCCCGTTTCGCCGCAGGTTGCGAGGTCGTGGCTGTCACGATACTTATAGATGGCGTTGCTGCAGGTATTCCCCTCATCAAACGCCTCGCCGAAGGGGGTATATGCGCCATGAAATTCCCAATCGAGAAAGCGTTCCATGATATCGCGCAGGTCGATGCCGTTCCTTTCGTTGATGCTCGCGAGGGTTGCAAGTGCCATACTGCTGTCATCCGTCCATGTGCCGGGGGGCATGTTATAGGTGCCGTAGCCCTCCATTTCGGTGACGGCTCCACGCTCCCGAAGCTCCTCTCTGTTGAGAAACTGAACGGGACACCCCAATGCGTCCCCGACCACCAGTCCCATCATGCCATCTAAGACCATCTTTCTGTCATTCATGTGCATACTCCCTTTCTGCATACCGTTCTTACCAATCCTCCCAGTAATCCTCTGCATCACTGCCATCCGGCATATAGCCATCCCAGTCATCCATGAAATCCTCATAGCTTTCATAATCGCCGCAATCGGGCAGTTCGGGCTTCTTCTGTGATTTGGGGGAGGTATATACGGGGGTGGGAGTTGTTTCAGCAGGCTTACTCTGCTCGGAAGATTTACTCTGCTCGGAGGGTTTATTCTGCGTAGCAGGCTGATTCTGCCCGGAAACAGGCTTGCGCTTCGCACCTCTGTCGGAGGAAGCAAGCTGTTCTTCTCGACGAAAGATATGCTTATGCTGATCAAACAGAGAGCCATTAAGCGAAACAAACAGCGTTTCCTTTTGTGCCGTGGTGTCCAGTGTAAGCGTCAGCGCACCGCGCTGCGGATGCCATTTCGTGATGGTATACGAAAATACTGCGCCGTTTTCATAGGTTTGTATTGCGGTATCGCCATGGATGCTCCATGCCTGCCGTTCCCCTCTCGCGGTGTAATATACAAAGGTATCCTGTAGGGCGGACTGCATTTCCTCCTGTGAGGAATAAAGCGTTCTTTCTGCAAGATTGTTGCGGTCGGTAATCAAGCATGCGATGCTGAGAATAAAAATGACCGCGACCCAGATAAGAATGGTACTCCTTTTTTGTGACATTATCTGATCCTCTCCAATCATTCCGTTTATTTTCCGAGCCTCTGCTTGGCGAGCATTTTTCTCTGATAAGCAGGGAAGTCCATCTGTGCCAGCTCATATTCTGCCAGCTTTTCATCATATCTCTTTTTTGCATTTGAGGTTGCCATGATGATAAAGGAAACACCGACAACAAGCCCGACAAAAAAATAAAAAGAGTCCATCAGGAAGAGACCGAAAGCGGCATCAAACAGACCGATGATGCCGATACCCATGTAAACCTTTTCGCCGGACCCCATTTTGTTTACCGGCTTTTCGGGCATCCGGATGCGGCTGAGAAGAAGTGCTTCTGTAGCAGGGTCTGGCTTTCTTCTGACGGTAGGGATGGGCTCCTGCCATTCCGCAGCTTCGACAGAGCAATCCCGTTCTGCTTCTTTTTTTGCCTCCATAAAGGCGACGAATGACATAAATTTCAGAAAATCCTTATCTATAGAAGGTTCCTCCTTTGCGAAAAAATAACTGATTTAAGCTTATCATAGAGGATTTTTGCGAGAAAAGCAAGTTGGCTGCAGTCAGCCCGCAGTTTTAAGGATTTCTGACGGGACAGGGGGAGAAGATGCAGATTTCCGCATCGGAGCAGCTTGGAAAATTCTGCCGACGGCATGCAGAGGCGATTGATGACGAAAATCTTGAATTTATGCGGATGTTCGCATATACTGGAGATAGTATTTCAGACAGAGGACATCCTTTTGCGGCGCAATGCCTTTCTGTGCTGAGAGGATGCGGTGGAAAGGAAGTGAACGGCATGGCGATGGATGAAGAGCTTTACAGGCAATATCTTTGCGGCGATGAAGCGGGGCTTGTGGCATTGATGAAAAAATACGGCAATCCGCTGACCTTATATATCAACGGCTATCTGCATGACGTTCACGAAGCGGAGGATTTGATGATCGAAGTCTTTTCCTATTTATTTACGAAAAAGCCACGTATTCGAGACGGCGGCTTAAAGGCCTATCTGTATAAAGCGGCACGGCACATGGCTTTACGCGGCAAAAGCAGACGGCGGCTTTTCTTCAGCTTGGATAACCTGACCGAGGAGCCGGACGGACAGACACTGGTGGAGGAGGTTGTCCGCACAAAGGAGCGGGATCGGATTCTGCATTTCTGCATGGCTGCGTTAAATCCGGATTACCGAGAGGCGCTTTATCTGGTCTATTTTGAGGGCATGAGCTATTTGCAGGCTGCTGAGGTTATGGGGAAAAGCGAGAAGCAGATTACCAATATGGTGTATCGGGGCAAGGGCCGTCTGCGCGGATTACTGGAACGGGAGGGAATCACAAATGCGGAGTCATGAGGAACGAATTGCAGAGGTAAAACGGCGGATTGCGGAAAAGGAGCGTCGGAGAAGGCAGCAGCAGGAACGGATTGCCGCCGTTTTCGGCGTGGCGGCGTGCCTTGCGGTAATCGTTGGGGTTTCTCTTTTTATGCCCGATGTGGTCAATCGAATGGAGCCGGGCATGTCCTCCGGCTTTGGAACAGCGGCAACAATGCTGGGCGGCAGTGCTGCGCTTGGATATATCGTGACCGGACTGCTCGCCTTTGTCCTTGGTGTGTGTGTGACAATCGCGTGCTTCCGTATCTGCCTGCTACATAAGGACGAACAGTCGGAGGAGCAAAAGGGGGACAATGCGAATGGAACTTGCCGATAACTTTGTGCAATTCTCTGTTACCCTGCTGGGCTTTTGCCTGAGCGGGATGCGATATCTGAAGGGCAGAAAGCAGGCGTATTTTCTGCTGACCTGCTTTTATGGCTGTTTTGCGCTCGGCTCCCTGTACTGGACGCTGCATCTGTTTTTGTTCTCAAAAACGCCGCAGGTTTTTTATGTGTCGGAGTTTGGCTGGGTGGCAAGCGTTATTTTTCTTTCTATTTTGCAATACTCCCTTTCCTCCGCGGAGGAAAGAGGCTTTGTGTGCCGAAGGGCGCGGATTGCCTTCCTGATAGGCGTTCCCTTATGTATATTTTATTGCACCTTTGGGGATGTTCTCTCGAATCTGCTTTGGTGCGGCATGATGATTGCTGTTTCCTATCATGCGATACGGGGGCTTACTTATGCGCGAACGCAGACGGGAGCGGCGCGGCAGCTGCGATATTTCCATATCGGGGTGCTGTGCTATGTGGCGGCGGAATATATCCTTTGGACTTCCGGCTGCTTCCGATAGGGGGATTCGGCTTCCTTCCTCTATTACGGGTTTGATGTTCTGCTGACGGGCTGCATATTCGCTTTGCTGCCTGCCACAGGAAGGGCGGTGCAGGCATGACATATATGGAAAATATTTTTATCTGCATGGCATCGCCTTTGCTGATTGCCGCCCTGTGCATGGGAAAACGGCATACAGGGGCTTTTCTGTTCTGCTTTGCGGGAATGGGCATGTGTCTGCTTTCTGCATATCTCAATACCTTTCTCGCGGCGCTGTATGGGACGGATGCCTTTGCCGCCACTGTGGAGATTGCGCCTGTGGTGGAGGAGGGGATGAAGCTGCTGCCACTGCTCTTTTATCTTTTGGTATTTGAGCCGCAGGCACGGCAGATTGGGATTGCCGCAGTGATTACTGCGCTTTCCTTTGCTACCTTTGAAAATATCTGCTATCTGATTCAAAACGGAGCCGCGCATTTCTCCTTTATTTTCTTCCGTGGCATCGGAACGGGAGCAATGCATGTGATTTGCGGAGCCATCGTCGGCGGCGGGCTTGCGTATGTATGGCGGCGGACGTGGCTGAAAATTGCCGGAACCTGCGGACTGCTTGGGGCGGCGATTACCTTTCACGCAATTTATAACCTGCTGATTGCCTACGGCGGCACAGCGCAGTATATCGCGTATCTTTTGCCTGTGGGGATTCTGGCGGCAGGCAAGCTGATTTTTTTATTTTTTTTAAAAAAATTTGATTTTTAGGTGAGAGTTTTTCCGTTTTTTTGTACCTATATAAGTGAAAGGCTCTTTCTGCGGTGTCTGCATGACACAGAAAAAAGGAAGGAGCGGGATACGGAAAAGGAAATGACATGACATGACAGCAATGGAGGGAGGAAAAACGAATGAAAAAACAAAGAAAACGGATTTACACGGCACTGCTTTGCACCTGCTTCCTGTTTTCTACGGCTTCTGTGCCGGTATCGGCGGCAGAAACGGAGCAGGGGGAAATGACTGCCCTGTTAAATACAAAGGGAGTCGTTACCGTGGAAAGCGTACAGGCTATGATTGACGCTTTGCCGGATGCGAAAGATATCGATGACGATAATATCGAGGAAGTGAGGACGCAGTTTCAAGCCGTTGTAGATGCAATGCAGCAGCTTACTGACGAGGAACAGAAGGAACTTAATACATCACGTTATAGGAAAGTTGCTGCTGTGCTATATGGGCCGTTTTTGGGTGTCCCTATACCTATCCCCGGAACAGATGTTGAATGGATGATCAGCCAATACGAGGACGGGGTGCTTACGGACTGGACGCTTACCATATCAGGTGAGGGTGAAATGCCTGATTTTGAAGGTACTGGCGATCCGGTTTGCCCGTGGGAGAACGAAAAGCAAAAGATTAAAAAGGTAATCATAGAGAAAGGCGTGACCAATATTGGCAGTAGCGCATTTAAGGGATGCTTAAATCTTGCCGAGGTACATATTTCCAAAACAGTCAAGAAGATAGGGTATTCTGCTTTTCGAGGCTGTACTGCCCTTACGAAAATTGATATTCCTAATAGCGTCCTTTTTGTGGGATCGTCCGCATTTGCTGGATGCAGGAAACTTCAGGAGGTTCATACCCATTGGAAGAATTCGGATGAAATCATCTTTGGACACCTCGTATTTTATGAGCTTGGGTCTTCCTGGCCAGGGAATCGAGTGATATATGTTCCTGACGGGTATAAGGACAGGTTTGTAAGCGGCGCATGGGGGGATTGGAAGGTAGAGGGCGAAGATTATACCGTCTCTTTTAACGGTGGTAACGCATCTGGCTCCATGGAATCGGTTCAGACATCCGGGGATTATACTCTTCCGAAGTCCGGCTTTACGTATGATACGGCTGATTTTGAATATTGGACACTGGAGAGATCTGATGGAGAGAGAGCGGGCTCCCCTGGAGAGGTTTTTCCTGTTACGGAGGATGTGACACTTTACGCCAACTGGAGACTGCACATAGTGATACCGGACCCCGAGCCTCCGACAGTATGTATCCACGAATGGAGCGAATGGACTTCCAACGGCAATGGGACGCATACCCGCACCTGCTCGAACAACAGCAGTCACACCGAAACGGGCAACTGTTCCGGCGGTACGGCTACCTGTACGGAGAAGGCTGTCTGCAAAATCTGCAATACAGCCTACGGCGAATTAAACGCAAGCAATCATACGGGCGGCACTGAGGTGCGCGGCAGAGTTGAGGCCACCACCAGTGCGGACGGCTATACGGGTGACACCTACTGTAAGGGGTGCAATACCAAGATTGCGACAGGTGAGAGTATTCCGAAAAAAGACAGCGGCGACAGTCCAAGCGGCGGGAGTTCGAGCGGCGGCAGTTCAAGCAGTAGCGGTGGTGGTGGCGGCACGACCTACTACACGCTGACCTTTGAAACCAACGGCGGCGGCAGCATGCAGGCAATCCGCGCCGCTCGCGGCAAAACGCTTGACCTTTCCGCCTATACCCCGATGCGCGACGGCTATGACTTCGGCGGCTGGTATGCCGATTCGGCATTGACGCAGAGGATTACGGAAATCAAGCTGAGCGGCAGCAAAACGGTTTATGCAGACTGGAAAAAGAGAGAGCCGGATGCAGTGAAGAATCCCTTTGCGGATGTCAATGCAGGCGATTGGTTTTATCGGGATGTTTTGTTTAGCTACGAAAAGGGACTGATGTCCGGCATGGATGCGGCAGCCTTTGCGCCTTATGCGAACACCACCCGTGCGCAGATTGCGGTAATTTTCTACCGCATGGAGGGCAGCCCTGCTGTCGAGGGAGAAAACAGCTTTACCGATGTTGTGCGTGGCTCCGGTACGGCATGGTTTTATGATGCGGTGACATGGGCACAGCAAAACGGCATTATGGGCGGCTACGGCAACAGCAGCTTTGCCCCGAATGATCCGATTACCCGTGAACAGCTTGCGGCGATTTTCTATCGCTACGCGCAGTATAAGGGCTATGATACCACACAGGGCGGCATGGCAATTCGGGAGTTCGACGATTACGAGAGCATTTCCGATTATGCAATGGGCGCTATGGCGTGGGCGGTGAATACCGGTCTTGTAAAGGGCGACAGCAATCTCCTTTATCCGAAGGGCACTGCTACGCGTGCCGAGATTGCGGCGCTGTTCCACCGCTTCGCTGAAAACGGAATGAAATAAGCAAACAAAAAGCAGAAGCTCCTGCGAAAAAGGAGTTTCTGCTTTTTTATTGGCGTTATACCTTCAAAACGAAATGGTTTTTATGAAAATCCAGAAGACCCTCATCCCGCATTTTCCCAAGCTCCAGAGAAAGTCCGCTGCGCTCCACCGCGAGGTAATCCGCAAGCTGCTGTCTGGAAAAGGGAATATCAAATTCATATTTTCCGAGCCGCTGTGCCTCTGCGGAAAAATAGGACATCAGCTTTGCGCGCGTTGTGCGCTGCCCCATGTGGGTCAGCTTTTCGCTGAAGCGGAGGTTTTTCTCTGCAAGCTCGCCAAGCAGATTTCGGATGATATGGCGATGATGCGCACAGGCGGAGGAGCACACATGCAGCACACGCTTTATGTTCAAATACAGCACCGTAACAGCCGTTTCTGCCACAACGCTTACATTCAGCACAGAGCCGGGCGCGCAGGCATAGGCGGCGGCAAAGGTCTGCCCCACCCCTGCCTTGGAAATGATGTTGCGGTTGCCCCAGATGTCCTCCTGTATGATTAGAATACTGCCCGACAGCACAAGACCGATGGCATCTGCCGTATCCCCGATGCGCAGCAGCAGGGCATCCTTGGGAAAGCTTTCCTTTCTTGTTTCCAGACAGGAGAGCATTGCGGTCAGTTCCTCCTCGGAAACGCCCGAAAAAAGCTGAGAGGAACGGATGATGGGAAAAAATTCTTTCATAAAAACCCTCTTTTCGTTGAAAATTCAACCGACTTGTTGAATTTAGCATACTATAATGAAAACAAAAAAGCAAGGAGGTTTTTATTGTGAAAAGAAGAATCATTGAAATTGATCAGAATAAATGCAATGGCTGCGGTGCTTGTGCCGCCGCTTGTCACGAAGGCGCAATCGCTATGGTAAACGGGAAGGCGCAGCTGATGCGCGATGACTACTGCGATGGTCTGGGCGATTGCCTGCCTACCTGCCCCACTGCCGCGATTACCTTTGTGGAGCGCGAAGCGGCAGCGTATGATGAAAAGGCTGTGGAGGAAAATAAGCGCAGAAGGCTACAGGAAAAAATGCAGACAGAAGGGATGACACTCCCCTGCGGATGTCCGGGAAGTCAGTCCAGAACAATCGCACACGAAGAATCCGCCGCGGCTTGCAATACAGAGGCGGTCAGCCGCCTGTCCCAGTGGCCTGTGCAGATTAAGCTGGTTCCCACACGCGCACCGTATTTTGACGGCGCAAAGCTGCTGATTGCCGCAGACTGCACTGCGTATGCCTACGCCGCCTTCCACGAAAAATTCATCAAGGGACATATCACCCTTGTGGGCTGTCCGAAGCTGGACAGTGTGGATTATTCCGAGAAGCTGACCGAAATCATTCGTGAGAATGATATCAAAAGCGTCACCATTGTCCGCATGGAGGTTCCCTGCTGCGGCGGTCTGGAATTTGCGGCAAAAACGGCATTACAGCAGAGTGGGAAATTTATTCCATGGCAGGTTGTGACCATCTCCACAGACGGCAGAATTCTGGATTAAAAAGAGGACAAAGAAGAAAGCGAGGGTTTCAAATGGGCAACAAAATGTTTTGTTTTCAGTGTGAGCAGACGGCAGGATGTACCGGCTGTATGGGAAATGCAGGCGTTTGCGGCAAAACTGCTGATGTGGCACAGCTGCAGGATGAGCTGACAGGGGCGCTGATTGGGCTTGCGCGCGCAACGGACAATGCCCCCGATGTGAATGACGGCACATGGCGGCTGATGATTGAGGGATTATTTACCACCGTTACAAATGTAAGCTTCAACGAAAAGACACTGCGCGAGCTGATTGACCGCGTACATGCGGAAAAGGCAAGGCTTGTGCCTGACTGTTCGGACTGCGCTGCTCCGTGCGGTCGCGCTGCCGATTACGATATGGCAAGGCTCTGGAATGCGCAGGAGGATATCCGCAGCCTGAAATCGCTGATTCTGTTCGGGGTGCGCGGCATGGCGGCCTATGCGCATCATGCGCTGGTGCTGGGCTATACCGATGATGCGGTGAACGATTTCTTCGCAAAGGCGCTTTTTGCTGTCGGCGAGGATTGGGGCATGGAGGAGCTGCTGCCCATCGTGATGGAGGTCGGTGAGAAAAACCTCAAGTGCATGGCGCTTCTGGATCAGGCAAATACCGAAAGCTATGGCACGCCCACACCTGTTACCGTTCCGCTGACTGTGGAAAAGGGGCCGTTTATTGTGATTTCCGGTCACGATCTGCATGATCTCAAGCTGCTGCTGGAGCAGACCGAGGGCAGGGGTATCAATATTTATACCCATGGCGAAATGCTGCCTGCACATGGTTATCCCGAATTGAAAAAATATGCGCATCTCAAGGGCAACTTCGGCACAGCATGGCAGAATCAGCAGAAGGAATTTGCAGAGCTGCCTGCGCCGGTGCTGTTTACCACCAACTGTCTGATGCCGTCGAAGGCAAGCTATGCCGACCGCGTATTCACCACAGAGGTGGTATCCTATCCCGAAATGACGCATATCGGCGCGGATAAGGACTTCACCCCTGTGATTGAAAAGGCGCTGGAGCTGGGTGGCTATGCCGAGGATAGAATGTTTACAGGCATCAATGGCGGCAATACAGTGATGACAGGCTTTGCACGCGGCACGGTGCTTGGGGTGGCGGATAAAGTCATCGAGGCTGTGAAAGCCGGCGCAATCAGACATTTCTTCCTTGTTGCAGGCTGCGACGGGGCGCGTCCCGGACGCAATTACTATACGGAGTTCGTAAAGCAGACCCCTGCGGATACGGTTGTGCTGACGCTTGCCTGTGGCAAATACCGCTTCAATGACCTTGACCTTGGCACCATTGGCGGTCTGCCCCGTCTGATGGATATCGGGCAGTGCAATGATGCTTACAGTGCGATTCAGATTGCCGTTGCGCTTGCCGATGCGTTCGGCTGCGGTGTGAATGATTTGCCGCTGTCTATGGTGCTTTCCTGGTATGAGCAGAAGGCGGTGTGTATCCTGCTGACCCTGCTGTATTTGGGCATCAAGAACATTCGCCTTGGCCCGACCCTGCCGGCATTTGTTTCGCCCAATGTGCTGCAGTACCTTGTGGAGAATTTCGGGATTGCACCAATCACGACTCCGGAGGAGGATTTGAAGCAGCTGCTGCAGTAAAATAAGATATCTCTCATGAAAAGGCAACCCAAATGGGTTGCCTTCTTTTTTATTGTAGTGCCTTTAAACGAAACAAAACCACCCTCTTACGAAAAAATATTACAAATTAGGATATTTTTTATAAATTAAGGTTGTAATAGAAATCCCTTTTTGCCATAATTCAAATTGCATAAAATAATAAATTCCGCAGAAAACAAGCATAATTCGGCAAAGTAGGCGAAAGCCTATGACGCAAAGCTACAGGGCCTTTCAACTGGCAGCCAGCTGCAAAAAAACGAGCATTGCCGGATAGGGGCGGTGCTTTTTCTGTTTGTGAAGAAAAAAGGAATTTATTCGCATTGGGTATAAAGAAAGTACAGATAAAGGGAGGAAAAAATATGAAGAAAAATTATTATGCGAAGGCACTTGCGCTGACCGTAGCGGCAAGTATGGTTTCTGTGCCGGCATTCGCGGCGGAGGGGACGGACGACCCTCAGGCACAGGAGAAAACGGTGGAGCAGGACGAGCAGAAAGGGGAAAAATCTGCAGAGGAAGAGCAGGAAAAGACCGAGCAGTTCGTAAAGGAAAAAAAGATAGAAGATGGAATTTCCGCAGCTTCTGATGATGACCAAGAAACTGCCGTTGCAGAAGGGGAAGTTTTTGCAAAAGGGGTCTGCGGTGCAACTGAAGAAGATGAGGTTTCGTGGGAACTGGTAAAGAATGACGATGCATTATACTGCAAGGCGGAAGAAAACGGATATTCCTACGCAACAACAGATGAAGACGGATACGAAAAGGTAGATGGCTATACCTTGACCATTTCGGGGGAAGGCAACATTGCAGATTACTACGGGAAAAATATTACGATTGATAGCTTTGAGGGGGATATTGCTCCTTGGAGAAGAGCCTTACTCAGCGATGTCGAGGCTGACAGAACAACACAGGAGGTTGTTCCAATCACAAAGGTTATTGTAGAAGATGGCATTACAGGAATCGGTACAGATGCATTTTCTTATTTGGCGCTGAATGGGACAATTACATTTAATGAAAACGTAACCTATTACGGCAGCGGTGTTTATTCGTACTGCCCTTTGATTACGACGGTTGATTTTACAAATTTCAAGCCTAAAAATGTTTCGGATTATTGGATACCGGGTCATGAAATGCTGACAGGCAGTGCCGTTCCTTACGGATTTTTTGACAAAGATAAAAGTCTGAATACCTGTATAGTAGACGGAAAAACCTACACCGGTGAGCTTGCCCTGCCGGAACGGATTGACACCATCTGTACGGCGGCATTCCGCGGAACAGGATTTGACACTATCAATTTTGACAATGGCTTGAAGGATATAAAAGAAGTAGGCCCCTATGGCATGAGTAATCTGGCAAATATTGATACATTTACCTATCCGGGGAATGTGGACTTTTATAGCGGCGAGAGTCCCAACGGCAACAAAACGTCCAGTGTTGTATTAACTGGAAGCAGCATAAAAAAACTGATTATTCAGAAGGATGTAAAGGAATTGCCTGACGCTTTTGCTTATCAGCTGAAAGCGTTAGAGAAAGTTATCTTTGAGGGAGAAATAGAAAGTATTGGCTCGAATGCCTTCGGCGGATGCGAAAAGCTGGAATCCGTAGAGCTTGGTAAAGTGAAATCGATGGGGAATGGTGTATTTATCAACTGTCCTTCTCTGAAGTCCCTTAAAATCGAAGGGGATGAGAACTTGGTTCTTTCTTCTAATACCGTAGCGAGCTGGGGAACAAACTGGCCCGGTGCCGCACCCTTGGAAACCTTTGAACTGGGTGCAGGGACAATCAATTTCAACCTGAACGGGAAAAAGGATACTCTTAAAGAGGTAAAGCTTGGTGACGGGGTTAAGGATATTCCCGATTATTTTTTAAGTGGATGTACCAAATTGGAAACACTTGAAATCGGGAACGGCATTACAAAAATCGGGAATCGTGCTTTTCAACAGACAAACATTACAAGCATTGCAATTCCGGACAGCGTAACAGTTATTGGGAAACAGGCATTCAATAGATGTACTTCTCTTAAAGAGGTAAATATTTCAAAGAATTCTAAACTTGAAACAATTGGAGACGGTGCATTTTATGATACAAGAGTGCTGAAAATGTATCTTCCCGGCGGAGTAAAAACGCTTGGCAGCGGTGCTTTCCAGAGAACACCTGTGGAAATTTATGATTTGAGTGATGTCTATTCTTCTGATTTTACCATCGGGGATTGGTGCATCAATAACTGGTATAATACTAAAGAAGGCGAAGTGGCACCTGAATGGGCAAATAATCATAAGGATATTTATGTAAATAACAACGACATCTTAAATGCCTTATTAGCTGACAAGAAAGCCGGTTCTGTGACTAAAACCTGCTATGTGACAAACGGCGGAACAGTTGATATGACAAAGACAGGCTTTGATGCAGTTTCTCGTCCGGGCTACACTGTGGAATGGCACAAAAACGCAGATTTTTCCGATACGGCATATACAGGTGAGCCTCAGAACGGCCAAAACTACTATGCAAAATGGACTTTGAATGATTCTACAAATACGATTGAAGTTACTTATGACGCGAATATCAGCGGTGTAACGGCAAAAACGTATGCTGAAATTAAAGGAAATGAGCATCTTGCAAAAGCAAGCAGCTTTAGCCGTGCAGGCTATACATTTACCGGATGGAACACAGCGAAAAATGGCACAGGCACTGCCTATGCGGTTGGTGATATTATTCCCACGACCGCGGATATTACCGTTTATGCGCAGTGGAAGCTGAATGCACCTACAGTTTCCGTAACAGGCAATGCGACAAAGCAGTATGACGGCGGGAATGTTACTCTCACAGCGGCAACGTCTGTTTCTGGTGTTACATATCAGTGGCAGAGGGACGGCGTAAATATTGATGGTGCAACAAATGCCACATATACCGTGAAAAATGTTGCGGACAGCGGAAGCTATACCGTTAAGATTACGGATACAGAAGGTAAAACAGCCGTAAGCAATGCGACAGCAATTTCCATTACAAAGAAAGAGGTAGCAGTGCCTACGGTGGAAAGCAAGATCTATAACGGCACAGTATTGACAGCAGATGTAACCGCAACAGCTGATTATGATGTTACAAAGAATGAAGGCGGAAAGAATGCCGGTGTGTATGACGTTATTTTAACCTTGAAGGATGCAGATAATTATAAGTGGGCTGACAGCGAAGAAGCTGCAAAAACGATTCCTTTTACAGTTGCACCCAAGAAGGTAGAATTAACTGTAGATAATAGCACATTGAAAGGCGCAGGCAGTGTTACATTTACGGTTGACGGCGTTTGCAACGGAGATACAGCAAAGGTTGTATGCGACGTTGACAGCATTAAGGTAGAGGGCTTAAAGGCTTCTTTGCTGAATGCAACTATGGAGTATACATTTACAACAGACATGGGCGGCAATTATGAACCTGCAAGCTGTGTTGTTTCCGTAACACGCAGAAAATCCGGTTCTTCTTCCTCTGACACTTCCGCCCCGACCTACGGCGTAAGCACAGGCAAGACGGAAAATGGCGAAATCTCCGTTACCCCCGCGAAGGCAGAAGCCGGCGAAACAGTGACCATCAAGGCAACCCCCGACAGCGGCTATCAGCTGGACAAGATGACGGTAAAGGACAAAAACAACAGCACCGTGAAGCTGAAAAAGGTGGACGATAACGAATACACATTTACCATGCCCGTCGGCAAGGTTTCCGTGGATGCGACATTCGTGCAGAAGGATGCGGCAGATGACAGCAACGCGGCTGAAGCAGGCAAGACCATTAAGCTGCAAATCGGCAGCCGTATCGTTAACGTGGATAACGAAGCAGTGATTTACGATGCTGCACCCGTCATCCGCAATGACAGAACTCTGGTGCCTATCAGAATTATCACCGAGGCTCTGGGCGGCAAGGTGGATTGGAACGGCGCGACCAAAGAGGTTACGCTCTCCATCAACGATAAGGAAATCAAGATGACTATCGGCAAGACGCTTGAAAAATATGGTGTTGCACCTGTTATCATCGACGGACGTACCTTCGTACCCGTGCGCTTCGTGGCAGATGAGCTTGGCGCAAACGTCGCTTGGGACGATGCAACCAAAACAGTGACAATCAAAACCGCTCGATAAGGCAATTCGGCGTTCATCAGAAATGGTGAACGCCATTTTTTTGTCCCGTTTGCGAAAAAGTATTTGACAACAGGGGGCGTTTTTGGTATACTAACTATTGCAGTAGGCGTTTTGTGGAGATGTACTCAAGAGGCTGAAGAGGTGCCCCTGCTAAGGGTATAGGTCATTAACGTGGCGCGAGGGTTCAAATCCCTCCATCTCCGTAGAAAAGAGACTATCGAAGGATAGTCTTTTTTTGTTGTAAAAAATAAAGGCGGAACCCGAAGCGCCACAGTGGCGCGGGAGTAGAGGGCGACCGCTGCCGGTGGCAGGAGGAGGGAGCCCGAAACTGCGAGAAATAAGGAGTGCAACGACAGAGCGAAGCGAGGGAAAATGCATGACTATATTTCGAGGTGGGCAGTTCAAATCCCTCCATCTCCGTAATGGAAAAGGCTATCAAAAATGGTAGCCTTTTTTCTTTTGCAAAATTGAACCCTTTTTTGAGGCGCAATGCAAATCATATTTTAATAGGAAGCTTTTTGGCGTTTCGATTCCCCGAAACGTCTTTTTTTATACCTTGAGACTCCTTGAGACTTGGCATCTGCTATTCTCCATGACAGAAAGGAGGAGAGCAAAATGTATGTTACAGGGGACACGATTATCCGCTTTGCGACCGTTCTGGGAGCATTAGGCACGCTTGGAGCCCTGCTTTACCGCAGCTTTCGCTGGATGGAGCAGCAGAAGGCACAGCAGGCGGAAATCGAGAACATCAAAAAGGAGCAGTGCGTTATATGCTACGGGCTTTTGGCAACACTGGACGGGCTCAAGCAGCTTGGCGCAAACGGCAATGTCAGTGATGCCTATCAGAGACTGGAAAAGCATCTGAATCAATCGGCGCACGAATGAAAGGGGGAAATGGAATGAAGGAAATTTGGAAAGAAGCCGCCGGAAATCTGCTGACGGTGAAAAGTATTGTAACATTGGTGCTGACGCTGGTATTTTCCGTTCTGGCAGTCACAAGCCGCATTGACGGCGGGCAGTTTCTGAATATTTTTTCGATTGTGATTGCATTTTATTTCGGCACACAGCACAGGAAAAGCATGACACAGGAAGTGACACAGGAAAAGGGGGATGCGGAATGACGGGGAATGAATTGGTTGCATTTGCGAGAGGAAAGATTGGCACGCCTTATGTTTATGGCATGAAGGGCAAGGTGCTGACGCAAAAGACGTATGACCGGCTGAGAATCCTTTTTGGGCCGCTGGTCTGGGAGAGCGACGCGGCGAAAATCGGGCAGGTTTGTGTAGATTGCAGTGGTCTGATTTCGTGGGGGACAGGCATCCTTCGCAATTCGCAGGGCTATCATGACACAGCAGATGCGGTATTCCCCATCGCGACCATCGGGCAGGCACCAATTGGGGCGGCGGTCTGGCGCAAGGGACATATCGGCATTTACATCGGCGGCGGAAAATACATCGCGGCGGACGGCAGTGCCTACGGTGTGCGAATCGGCACTGTTGCGGGCAGCGGCTTTACGCATTGGTTCCGCTTGAAGGATATTGCCTATGAAAGAAAGGAGGACGAAATGGTTACAAAGGAAACGATTTTTTATAATGATAAGGCATACACCGTCAGCCTCATCCGCAAGGACGGCGTAACATACCTGAAGACCAGAGATATTGCGGAAATTTTAGGCTTAGCGGTCGGCAGCAGGGGAAAGGCACCGGTCTTAGCAGACAAGTCTACTGCATAAATAAAACAATTTCATATCAGAATTTTATCCCTTTCGGACGAAAGGGATTTTTTGTTTAATTGAATAAAAATATAACAGTACGATTTTTTATTTTTCCTGTGCGAAGGAAACAAAGAGCAGGAAAATTTTTCATCTGATATTGTTCAGTTTTCATTTTTGCCAATAAAAGCGTATTTTACTTTACCCAAAAAAGAGAAAATGAACTATTTTTCAGTCTATTTTCCTCTTTTTCACAGGATGCGGTTGGACATTTTTTCACATCGTTCAAAAAAATGTACGAAAAACTATACAAAAATACCTGAGTTTGTAGAAAATTTCACAGTACCCCTTGCCTTTCTCAGGAAAAGTGGTATACTGATACTGTATTCGGGTAGGGATTTTCAGGGATTCATTGTGCGATTGGATATACGCTGAACTTTTTTTCAGGATGTGGTTTGCGCGTATCGGCAGAATGAGCCGAAGATCCTCCGAGAAGAGTACGCAGTTCTTCAAATACAAAATATCTATATCAAAAGGAGAAGTGAAAAACATGAGAATTTCCGACAGAGTGCAGGCAATGCAGAACTCCCCTATTAGAAAATTTAACCCTATGGCTGACGCAGCTGAAGCAGCAGGCGTTAAGATTTATCACCTGAACATCGGTCAGCCCGATATTGAAACACCTTCCGTATTCTGGGAAGCAGTAAAAGGTTTTGACCAGAAGGTACTGGCTTACGCTGGTTCTTGGGGTCTGCCTGAACTGCAGGACGCTATCGTTGATTACTTCAAGAGATTCGACATGAATCTGGAAAGAAACGACGTTCTGATTACAGCAGGTGGTTCCGAAGCGCTGACACTGACATTCCTGTCCATCATCAACCCCGGTGATGAAGTTATCGTAGCTGAACCCTACTACACAAACTACCTGACATTCATTCAGGCTGCTGACGGTGTTGTAAAACCCGTTACAACATACGCTGAAGAAGGCTACAAATATGCAATCAAGGAAAGACTGGAAGCAGTTGTTACAGATAAGACAAAAATGATTTCCATCGTTAACCCCGGTAACCCTACAGGTTGCATCCTGTCCAGAGAAGACATGAGAGTTATCGCTGACTTCGCTAAAGAACATGATCTGTGGATTCTGGCTGACGAAGTTTACAGAGAATTCGCTTATGACGGCAGAGAAATGACATCCTTCGGTCAGCTGGCTGACATCGAAGACAGAGTTATCATCATCGACTCCGTTTCCAAGAGATTCTCCGCTTGCGGCGCTCGTATCGGTTGCATGGTTTGCAAAAACAAAGAATTCATGGCACAGGTATTCAAGATTGCTATGGGTCGTCTGTGTGTTCCTACACTGGACATGGTTGGCGCAACAGCAATGTACAAACTGCCTGCTGACTTCTTCAATAGCGTAAGAGCAGAATATGAACACAGAAGAGACGTTGCTTATGATGCACTGATGAAGATCCCCGGCGTTGTTTGCCAGAAACCCGGCGGCGCTTTCTACATCACATGCAAACTGCCTGTTGAAAATACAGAAGATCTGCTGCTGTTCCTGCTGAACGAATTCAGAGAAAACAATGAAACAGTTATGTACGCTCCCGCTGAAGGCTTCTACGCAACACCCGGTCTGGGCAGAGACGAACTGCGTATCGCTTACATCCTGAAAGCTGAAGATATGGCTAGAGGTATTGAACTGCTGGGCAAAGGTATCGAAGCATACAAAGCAAAAGGCGGCAAATAATTCAAGCTACATAAATTGAGTTAAGCATTGGCTTTGCACATGTTAGGGCACTCCGCTTGGAGTGCCCTTTCTCTATGCCGAAAAGCAACGAAACAAATCTGTTATATCCGTTACAAATGCTTAACAGATTTACAACAGATTTATGACAAATTGCACGATTTCTTTCTTTTTTTCGGTGCTTGTGGTATGATGAAAAAAATGAGTTATGGGGTTTTTTAGGAATTTTAAGGAGGTTTTGCAAATGGAGGAAAATAGAGAATTGACAAGAGCGGAGCTTGTGGAGCAGGATGCAAAGGAATGCTTCAAGCAGGGTCTGAACTGTTCGGAATGTGTGATGACGGCATTTCTGAATCATTTTGACACAGGGCTGCCCAAGGAGGTTGTAAAGCTTGCAACCGGCTTCGGCGGCGGCATGGGACATACAAAAAACACCTGCGGCGCGATTACGGGTGCGGTTATGGCGCTGAGTGCCATTGTGGGCAGAGAAAATCCTGCGGCAAAGGAAACGGTAGGCGAGAGAATTACCGAATTGCAGCAGGGCATTTATCCCATTGTCGGCAAAATGGTAAATGAAATCAAGGATGAATACGGCACACTGATCTGCTCTGAGCTTTCTAATCCCTTCGGTGATTTCGCATGCAAGGAAAGAAAGAAAAACTGCATGACTATGATTATGCACTGCGCAAATCTGGCGGCGAAATATGCAGAAGAAGCGCAGAAATAAAAAGCAATTATAACGTAATATAAAAGGAATATTGTAATAACGAACATAAGATTTGGTGATTGAGATGAAAAAAGTATTTTTGGGGCTTCTGGCAGCACTGATACTTACCGTGCCTGCCTTTGCCCATCCGTTGATTACGGTTTACGTAGATGGAGAACAGTTAAGCTTCGACCAGCCGCCCATCATTCAGGATGACCGCACACTGGTACCCATGCGGAAAATCTTTGAGGCACTGGATGCACAGGTAATCTGGGATGAAGCAGACCAGACGGTTATGGCAATGCACAATGAGGATATCATTATGCTGCAGATTGGCGAAGCAGGTCTGTATAAAAACGGCGAATTGGTTTATACCATGTCTGTCCCTGCGCAGATTATCAATGACCGCACACTGGTGCCTCTGCGCGCCGTTGCGGAAAGCCTTGGCGCATCCGTTGCGTGGGATGGCGTGAAATATGTCATTGATATCCATTCGGACGGCACCTCCAAAAAGCCTACGGGCAGTGAGCAGCAAGCACCGCAGGTTGGCGGCTATACGTCCTCTGTCCTTGCGGCGGACGGCACAGAGGTGCTGCATGTGGAGCTGAAATGTGACGAGGTTGCGGGGCAGGCGGCAGTCAATACTGCCATGGCACAGGCTACCTTCAACGAAGGCAAAGCCTTTTTGCAGACCTATAAGGCACAGGCGCTGCAGGCATACGCCAATGATCCCAACGGCTTCCAGCCCTATTACTGCGTGGGTGCGTACAACGTGACACGCAGCACAAACGGCTATGCTTCCTTCTTGGGAACGGTTTCCTCCTACGCAGGCGGCACAGAGCAGGCGCAGTATACCTCTCATACCTATGCCATGAGCAGTGGCAGGGAGTGCGCCTTGAGCGAGCTGGTTTCCGATAGTCAGGCGGATTTGCAGGCACTCTGGAAGGCATCCTTTACAGCGCTGATTGAAGCGGACGAGGATGCGTTCTACAGCGATGCGGAAAGCAGATTGGCAAGAAGTCTGAATCAGGTGCAGTTCTACCTGACAGATAGCGGCATTGTTTTCTATCTCTCCCCCGGCATCATTGCCCCTGCGGCAACGGGTGCGGTGTCCTTTGAAATTGCATATCAGATTTAAGAAGAAGGCATAAAATAGAATTTTTTACGAAAAATAGAGAAATAAAAGAAAAAAGGAGGGAGTGCGGATGTGTACCGCAGTGAGCTATCACACCAAAGACCATTATTTCGGCAGAAATCTGGATTTTGAGTGTTCCTATGGGGAGAGCGTGACAATTACCCCCAGACGTTTTTTGTTTAGCCTTCCCGAAGGGGCGGAATTTCGGACAAAGTATGCCATGATTGGCATGGCGCACGTTGCTGAGGGAACGCCGTTATATTATGATGTGGTCAACGAAAAGGGGCTTGCCATGGCAGGCCTGCTGTTCGCGGGCAATGCAGTCTATCAGAAGCGGCAGGAGGGGAAGGACAACATTCCCTCGTGGGCGCTGCTGCCTTGGATTTTGGGGCAATGCGAAACCGTAGCAGAGGCAAGGGAGCTTTTGGAGCGGATTGCAGTGACAGATGAGCCGTTCAGCGAGGCCTTACAGCCCAGCCCGATGCACTGGATGCTTGCGGATGCGGCGCAATGCCTTGTGATAGAACAAATGGCAGACGGACTGCATCTTTATGATAACCCGATTGGTGTTTTGGCGAATAATCCGCCCTTTCCCTTTCACAGAGAAAATATCAGGCAATATTTGAATGTTACCGCAGATCCGGCGCAGGATCGCTTCAGCGGACAGGAGCTGCTTTCCCCCTTCAGCCGTGGCATGGGTGGGTTTGGACTGCCGGGCGACCTTAGCTCTGCCTCTCGGTTTGTGCGGGCTGCCTTTGTGAAATTAAACTCTCGTTCCGCAGAGGGCGAAAAAGAGAGTGTCAGCCAGTTTTTCCATATTCTCGGTGCAGTGGAGCAGCAGAGAGGATGCTGCTATCTGGGCGAGGGAAAATATGAGATTACCATATACAGCTCCTGCTGCAATCTGGAGAAGGGGATTTACTATTATAAGACCTATGACAATCACAGCATTACGGCAGTGGAGCTGCACAAGGAAAATCTGGACGGAGAGGAATTGATTTGTTATCCCTTGGCTTAAGCCGTTTCTCTCCTTTACGATACAATGCAAAAAGGAGGATATTATGGAACTGATATTGGCTTCGGCCTCACCGCGCAGGAAGGAATTACTGGAAAAAATCGGGCTGCCCTTTACGGTACAGCCTGCCAAAGGCGAGGAACGCATCACGCAGAAAAGCCCTGCGGCGGTTGTTATGGAATTATCCCGACAGAAGGCAGAGGAAATCGCAGCAGCGCAGACAGAGGATTGCATTATCATCGGGGCGGATACGGTGGTTGCCAGAGGCGATAAAATCATGGGCAAGCCGAAGGACGCGGCGGATGCGAAGCAGATGCTCAGAAGCATTGCCGATGACTGCCATCAGGTCTATACGGGTGTCACGCTTATCCGCACGGGTGCGCATCCCCAAAGCGTCACCTTTCAGGAAAAAACAGACGTATTCCTCTATCCGATTTCCGATGCGGAGCTGGATGCCTATATTGCAAGCGGCGACCCGATGGATAAGGCAGGTGCGTATGGCATACAGGGCGATTTCGCGATTTATGTGAAGCGCATCGCAGGAGATTACTATAATGTGGTGGGTCTGCCGATTGGCAGAGTCTATCAGGAATTGAAGCGGATGCTTTTTGTCAAAAAATGAACGGTTTTTCACTTTTTTTTATGAAAAATGAAAGATTTGTCAGTCTTGTTGTTGATTGACAATAAAAAATAGTTTATTTAACAATGAAAATTTATGCATTTATTTGGTTGACACTAAAATATATTTTAGTTATACTTGTAGACGTTAAAAGTAATAGCTTCCATATATACAATTTACTTACCTTCCCCCCTGAAGTACCGTTCAGGGGTATTTTTTTGCCTGCGGCTAAGTCAAAAACAGGTTTTTGACTTGGGGGACAGAGGAATAAACGAATGGGTTCCGGCGGCGGAGCCTGGAAACCCATCGTTTTCCTCGGCGGAACTAAATTCCGCCTGCGGAGTTAATTCGGTGAAGAATTCCCCGAACCCCTCTTTCCGTTCTCGCTGTTTTCTATAAAAGTTTAAAATATTAAACTTTTTGTTTATTTTCTCTTGATTTTTTTCCTATTTTCGATATAATAGTCTGGGTTTAGTAAAAATATTCTGAAAGTTTAGCAATACTAAAACAGGAAAGGAAGATGACTGCTGTGGAAATTGGCAGGAAAATTAAGCAATTACGCATACAGAAGGGGCTGACGCTGGAGGAGCTTGCCAGCCGCAGCGAGCTGACAAAGGGCTTTCTTTCTCAGCTGGAGCGAGAGCTGACCTCGCCCTCCATCGCAACCCTGAACGATATTGTAGAGGCGTTGGGCAGCTCCTTAGCGGAGTTTTTCAAGGAGGAGGAGCAGGAGCAGCTTGTCTTTCATAAAAAGGATTTTTTTGTGGATGAGCGCGAAATCTACACCATCAACTGGATTGTGCCGAATACGCAGAAAAACGCCATGGAGCCCATTCTGATAGAGCTGCCGCAGGGCGGAGATTCCTTCGTGATGGACCCCCACAGCGGCGAGGAATTCGGCTATGTCCTGGAGGGAGCGATTATCCTTATGGTCGGGGAGGAAAAGCATATCGTCCATAAGGGCGAAACTTTCTATCTTTCGGGCAAAAGCCGCCATTATCTGAAAAACGAGAAGAAAACAACCGCAAAGGTGCTTTGGGTTTCCACGCCGCCTTTGTTTTAAGTATTGAGTACAAGGAGGATATGAAATGAAGAAAAAGCTGATTCAGTTCAAAAATATCGTCAAGAGCTATGAGGACGGCAAGGTCGTTCTGAAGGGAATTGACCTTGATATTTACGAAAATGAATTTGTGACGCTCCTCGGCCCTTCCGGCTGCGGGAAAACAACGCTTTTGCGTATTTTGGGCGGCTTTTTGCAGGCAGATCAGGGCGAGGTGCTGTTTGACGGGCAGGAAATTTCCAAGCTGCCCCCCTATAAAAGAGAGGTCAATACCGTATTCCAGAAGTATGCCCTTTTCCCCCACATGAATGTGTATGATAACATTGCCTTCGGCTTGAAGCTGAAAAAGGAGCCGAAGGACATCATTGAGCAGAAGGTAAAGCGTATGCTCAAGCTGGTAAATCTGGAGGAATTTGCGGACAGAAGCGTGACTGCTATGTCCGGCGGTCAGCAGCAGCGAATCGCCATTGCGCGTGCGCTTGTCAATGAGCCGAGCGTACTGCTTTTGGATGAGCCTCTTGGCGCGCTTGACTTAAAGCTCAGAAAGGAAATGCAGCAGGAGCTGAAAAAAATTCAGCAGGAGGTCGGCATTACCTTTATTTATGTGACGCATGATCAGGAGGAAGCGCTGACCATGTCCGATAAAATCGTTGTCATGCGAGAGGGCGAAATTCAGCAGATTGGCAGTCCCACCGATATTTATAACGAGCCTGTCAATGAATTCGTTGCGAACTTCATCGGCGAATCCAATATCATTGAAGGTATGATGGTGGATGATTACAAGGTTGTGTTCGGCGGCAGACGCTTTGACTGCGTGGATAACGGCTTTGGTAAAAATGAGGTGGTTGATGTTGTCATCCGTCCGGAGGATTTGGATATTGTCCCCCGCGGCGAGGGCAAGCTGAAGGGCGTTGTGAAATCCGTTTTGTTTAAGGGCGTGCATTATGAAACCATGGTGGAAACAAAGGTCGGTACGGAAATCACCGTAAAAATGGCAGTTTCCAATGACAGCCCCGTTTATAATGAAGCGGCAAACGAAAAAATGTCCGCCAACGATTTCTATCTGGATATGGAGGACGTAGAGGAGCTGGACGAAGCAACCATCATTGCCCGTGCGGACGCGCAGGCATGGAATCCCGATGAGGATGAATTTATCTCCATCAAGGAGGTGGATTATGATATCAAAAAGGAAAACGGCAAATATCCCGTTACCTTCTCCACAGCTGCAGGCACCTCCGTTACGGTCAATATGATTGTAAAGGATGAAAACCGTGTGACAAGCACTGAAAACGAGGAAGAAATCTATGCCATGAACTTCTTTAAGAAGGTGGATGAAATTCAGGAAGCGGTTGCACTGGATACCGACCTGAAAACATGGGCGAATGCTTCCGCATGGAGCCTTGAGGATGACACAGCTGTTGAAATTACGGATGTCAAATATGATTTTGACCCCGAAACCATTACCCCCGGCATTTATGATGTGACCTTTGCCACAAAGGGGTATGAATATAAGATTGACACCACGGACAAGTTCGAGGTGGGCGATGAGGTTGGGCTGACCTTCCAACCCGAAGATATCCATATCATGTCGAAGAACAATTATTAAGAAAGGGGGCGTGATAAGTGAAACAATTTCGTAATATGCTCTATCCGTATGTGGTCTGGCTGTTTATCATGGTCTTAGTCCCCATGCTGATGATTTTATTATATGCCTTCACAACCGCAGGCAATGAGGTAACCACCTTCCGCTTCACTCTGGAGAACTTCTCCCGTTTTCTGACGGATACGGTTTTTCTGGATGTACTGAAGCGCTCCCTGCTGATTGCAGTTGTGACAACGGTGGTCTGCGTGCTTTTAGGCTACCCTATCGCCTATACGATTGCAAAGGGACCTGAACGCAGCGGCTTCTTCTGGATTATGCTGATTACTCTGCCGACATGGATTAACATGCTGGTGCGTACCTATGCGTGGGTGGGTATTTTGCAGGATGATGGTCTGGTGAACCGTTTTCTGGGGATGCTCGGCATTGGCTCCTTCCACATGCTCTATACCACCTTTGCAGTTGTTCTGGGGATGGTCTATAACTTCATTCCCTTTATGATATTGCAGATTCATTCCTCCCTTGCGAAGATGGATAAAAGCCTGCTGGAAGCGGCGAGCGACCTTGGCGCAACGCCCATGCAGAGTTTTCTGAAGGTGACACTGCCCCTTTCCCTGCCCGGTGTGCTGAGCGGGATTACGCTGGTGTTCCTGCCTGCGGTGTCCAGCTTCTTTATTCCGAAGCTTCTGGGCGGCGGACAGTATGTACTGGTCGGCAATGTCATTGAAACACAGTTCTTAACCAGCGGCGACTGGAACTTCGGCTCTGCCATTTCCTTGATTATGGCAGTGATCATTATGCTTTCCATGTGGCTGACGCGCAAGGTCGATACAGACCCTGCGGCAAACGGAAAGGGGGCGTAAGGGATGCAGGATAACCGAAAAACAGGCATCGGTGGGAAAGTCCTTCTGGCATTGACCATGATTTTTTTCTATCTGCCGATTCTGTATATCATTGTATTTTCCTTCAACGGCTCCCGTTCGCTGACACATCTGGAGGGGTTCTCTCTCCGTTGGTATGAAAAGATGTTCGCGGACAGCAATATGATGGAAGCTGTTGTCTATACCATCGTGATTGCGGTGCTGGCAACGGTGATTTCTACGATTGCAGGCACTCTGGCGGCAATCGGGATGTCCCGTTCCAAAAAAATTCTGCGCAATCTGGTAGATCAGGTGAATAATCTGCCGATTCTCAACCCTGAGATTGTAACCGCTATCGGGCTGCTGATGTTTTTCAGCGCCCTTGGCGTGAAAAAGGGCTTTGTGACGCTGCTTCTGGCGCATATTATGTTCTGTATCCCCTATGTGATACTGTCTGTTATGCCGAAGCTGCGCTCCCTTGACCCGAACCTTGCGGATGCCGCCATGGACTTGGGCGCAACGCCCTTTCAGGCACTGACAAAGGTTATTGTGCCGCAGATTCAGCCGGGTATTATCTCCGGCGCATTGGTCGCCTTTACCATGAGCTTTGATGATTTCATCATTTCTTATTTCGTAACGGGCAACGGTGTCCAGAATATCTCTATTCTGGTATACACCATGTCTAAGCGTGTCAACCCGTCCATCAATGCGCTGTCCACTCTGGTGATTGTGCTGATTACCGTTGCGCTGACGGTTGTGAATGTCATTCCCGTTATCCGCGAAAAGCAGGGCAAAAGCGGTGCAGCCCTCGGCAAGCGCGGCATTGCGGTCTGCATGGCGGTTGTGGTTGCCATCACAGGTATGGGCATTGCCATGCTCAGAAAGGGCGGCGGTGCTTCTCCGCAGGATGCCATTGCGAAATATGGCTCTGATACCTTAAAGCTGTATATCCCCGGGGAATACATGAGCGAGGAGCTGATTCCAAACTTTGAAAAGGAATATGGGGTAAAGGTAATTGTGGAACTTTTCGATTCCAACGAGATGATGTATACGAAGCTGCAGGCAGGGGATTCCTATGACGTTGTCGTTCCCTCTGATTATATGATTCAGCGTATGCTTGCAGATGATGCCCTGCAGGAATTGGATAAAGACCTGATTCCCAATCTGGATAACCTGACCCCTGAGGTGAAGAATCTCCCCTATGACCCCGATAATACCTATTCTGTACCGTATTTCTGGGGCAGCGTCGGCATTATCTATAACCATAACAACGTAGATCCTGCCGAGGTGGAGGAGCAGGGCTTCGATATCCTGCGCAACCCGAAATATAAGGGGCATATCTATATGTACGATTCCGAGCGTGATGCCTTCATGGTGGCGCTCAAGGCGCTTGGCTATTCCATGAATACAAGCGACGCTGATGAAATTCAAGCGGCGTATGAGTGGCTGCTGGATATGAATAACACCATGAACCCGACCTACGTCACAGATGAGGTTATTGATGGCATGGCGAATGGCAATAAGGACATTGCGATTGTATACAGCGGTGACGCAACCTATGTCCAGTCCGAAAATGAGGACATGAGCTACTGGATGCCCAAGGAAGGCACAAACCTCTGGTATGATGCCATGGTGGTTCCCAAAAACGCACAGAATCCCCTTCTGGCGCAGGAATTCATCAATTATACACTGACCTATGAAGCGGCACTGGGGAATTCCGAATATGTCGGCTATAGCTCTCCCAATGAGGAGGTTATGCTGGAGCTGAGCGGCGAGGAGGGCATGTACGGCGCATACGAAGCCTATATCCCTCGTTCCGGCTACGAAAAGGATGAGGTATTCCAGGATAATCCCATTCTGAAAAAGAAGATTGCCGAGCTTTGGATTAAGGTAAAGGCTTCAAAGGGGTGAGAGGAATGTTTGAAAAATGCAGACTGATTTGCTTAGGCAATGACGCAGGCAAGCAGGCGTGGCTTGCAGGCGGGGGAGAGCCGGCACTGGTTTTCTCCGCCAATCAGCTCAGGGGGCGGCTTGCCATCGGTGAGGCTTTGCCTGAACAGCTTGTATTTGACGGCAGTCTGAAGGATTGTATCCATATTTTTTCGGAGCAGTCCATAGAGGAGGGCAGCGAGCAAATCAATGCCTATCTGGAGCAGGGCGCAGCCGAATGGACAGAGAATGGCTGGGAGCAGTTCACCTGCCGCACGGCGGTGCTTGGCTGCTGTAGTGGATTTTATCTTTCCATCGTCAATAAAAAAGACTTATAAGTCGAAATCAGGATTTCGACTTGCACGAAAAAAAGAGATGTGAGTTTCACATCTCTTTTTTCTTTAAAAAAACATATCATAAATTACTTTAATAAACAGCAGTACGATTACCACAATCAGCATCTTGCGGATAACTGCCGCGCCTTTTTTTATGGCAACCCCTGCGCCTGCATAATTGCCGCAGATATTCAGCACTGCCGCGGGAATCGCAACCTTCCAATATACCGTTCCTGCCAGAATATACACTGCCAGAGAAGCACAGTTGGACGCAAGGTTCAGAAACTTTGCGTTTCCTGTCGCTGTCCGCATATCGTATTTCAGAATCAGGCAGAAGGCAATCAGTGCAAAAGTGCCTGTCCCCGGTCCGAATAGACCGTCATACAGCCCAATCAAGCCGCCAATCAGCACGGAAAGGGCATATTTTTTCCGTTTGCCGAATCGGTCGGAATGGTTATCGTTACCCATGTTTTTGTTGATGAGCGTAATCACTGCCGCAACAGGCAGAATCACGAGGAGCATGGTTTTGAGCGTATGTGCATCCAGCACCAGTACGATTTTTGCCGCTATCGCGGAGCAGACAAACGCCCCTGCCGCCGCCAGCAGCCCCACGGGGATATCCACCATTTTGTTGCGGTAATACCGCAGGGTGGCGATTGCCGTGCCGCAGGAGGATGCAAATTTATTGCAGGCATAGACCATGTGAACGGGCAGGCCGCTGATGAGGTAGGCGGGAATGGTAATCAGACCGCCGCCCCCTGCAATGGCATCCAGAAAGCCTGCCAGAAAGCTTGCAAGCATCAGAAAAACGAAGCTTTGCGTTGAAATAATCAGGTGAAGCATGTTTCATTCCTCTTTTGTGATAGCTTCTGAAGCTGCTCAGGCTTCGCTTGCCTTTGTGGTAACGGTTTTTGTGGAAACGCCGTCAAGCATCCCCAGCTTGCCGGAAAGTGCGCTTGTCACACTGCCGGGGGCATCCATCACAATGCAGATGATGGAAACCTTGCGTTCTCTGTAGGGAATCCCCATGCGCCCCACGATGTAGCTGCCATATTCATGCAGAAGATCGTTCACTGCTGCCGCCTGCGCTGTGTCCTCAATGATAATGCTGATAACGGAAATGCGATTTTCCATAGGTTTTTCCTCCTTATTTTCATAAAACGGTATCCAAAGAATACGCCGAACCCTTTGCTCGGCCACTACCTAGAAGGATAACAAATCTGCCGCCGCTTTGCAAGGAAAAACCATCCTTCCGCCGCCGTATAACAGCCATAATCAGAAAAACTTATCCTACTGATAAAAAATCCTTATCTTTTTTGGAAAATCTGCTATCATACGGCAAAAATCCTCTTTATTTTTCTCTGTTTCTATGCCGTTGTTTTGGTTGTATTACCTTTTTTTTTCGTTTAAAATAAAACTAGCGGAAAAATTCTGCGGATTACAAAATAATACGGTTTGTTTTTTATACATAAGGAGGCACATCATGGGCGGCTTTTTTGGCGTAACAAGTAAAAATGACTGCGTTCTGGATATTTTCTTTGGCGTAGATTATCACTCCCATCTAGGCACAAAAAAAGGCGGTATGGCACTTCATAGTAAGGAAAAGGGATTTCAGAGAGAAATCCATAACATTGAAAACACACCCTTCCGTACAAAATTCGAGGATGATTTGTATGAATTTGAGGGCTGCGTTTCCGGCATCGGCTGTATCAGCGATAACGACCCTCAGCCCCTGCTTGTGCGCTCCCATCTGGGCACCTACGCGATTACAACCATCGGTGCGATTAACAATGCAGAGGAGCTGCTGCAGGCGGAATTTGATAAAGGGCATCAGTTTATGTCCCGTTCTACAGGCAACGTAAACGAAACGGAGCTGGTTGCAAGCCTGATTAACCAGAGGAGCGATCTCATCAGCGGCATCAAATATGCACAGGAGGCGATCGAAGGCTCTGTTACCCTTCTGATTCTGACGGAGGATGATGCAATCATTGCCGCAAGAGATAAACTGGGCAGACTCCCTGTTCTCATCGGGAAGGATGAGGAGGGCTATGCTGTTTCCTTTGAATCCTTCGCATATCAGAAGCTGGGCTATGAAAAGGATTATGAGCTTGGTCCCGGCGAAATCGTGAAAATTACCCCCGAAGGCTACAAAACCTTACAGCCTGCCGGCGAGGATATGAAAATCTGTGCCTTTCTCTGGAGCTATTACGGCTACCCTAACTCCAATTACGAGGGCGTTAATGTAGAAGTGATGCGTTATAAAAACGGTGAGATTATGGCGCGGGATGAAGCGGCAAGAGGAACACTCCCTGAGGTTGATTATGTCGCAGGTATCCCCGATTCCGGCGTGCCTCATGCCATGGGCTATGCGCAGGAAAGCGGCTACACCTATGCGCGCCCCTTCGTAAAATATACCCCGACATGGCCTCGTTCCTTCACACCTGCGAGCCAGAAAATCAGAAACCGTGTGGCGAAGATGAAACAGATTCCCGTACCCGAGCTGATTGAAGGCAAGAAGCTGCTCTTTGTGGATGACTCTATCGTTCGCGGTACGCAGCTTGGCGAAACCGTTGAATTCCTTTATAGCACCCATGCAAAGGAGGTTCACATGCGTTCTGCCTGTCCTCCCATCATGTATGGCTGCAAATATCTGAATTTCACAAGCAAGAGCAGTGAGGATGATTTGCTTGCACGCCGCATCATTCATGAACTGGAAGGCTTGCAGGGGGATGCGTATCTGGAAGAATATGCAGATGCCTCCACGGAAAGAGGACAGTGCATGCTGAAGCGCATTTGTGAAAAGCTTGGCTTCGCTTCCCTTGGGTTCCAGTCTCTGGATGGTCTTCTGGAGGCAATCGGTCTGCCTAAAGAAAAGGTATGTACCTATTGCTGGAACGGGAAAGAATAAAAATTGAAATAAAAAACAAACGAGAATATAAGAAAAGCCGAGAATCATTTGATTCTCGGCTTTTTGCGTGGGAATAAATGCACAGCCGCATGCCGTAGCGCAGGACTGCTCTGTAAAATGGATTCAGCTTGACAAATTGGAAGTTATCTGAGTAGTTTATATATTTCGTAGGCAACAGGTTCACACCACTCATTCGATGCATCTTCGCCCGGCACTTCAATTGCCAGATGAGAAAACCATTCATCCGGTGCGGCACCATGCCAGTGTTTCACTTCTGCCGGAATATTGATACAGTCACCGGGCTTCATTTCTACAGCATCTTTTCCCTCTTCCTGATAATATCCTCTTCCGGCAATACATACTAAGATCTGCCCACCTCCACTTTTTGCATGATGGATGTGCCAGTTATTTCTGCATCCGGGTTCAAATGTCACATTGAAAATTCCAACCTGAGAAGTGGAGATCGGTGCAAGAAAGCTTCTGCCGGAAAAATACTGTGCAAAGCCATCATTTGGTGTACCAATTGGGAATACCATCTTTTTTGCATGTGCCCGCATTGCTTCCTCTTCGTATGGTAAATCTCCTTCGCCTGTCTCCCACACTTCCTTTGCAAGATTGAAAACAGCCCATGCTTTTGGCCATCCTGCATAAAATGCGACATGTGTGATTACTGCGGCAATCTCTTTTTGTGTTACACCATGATTTTTTGCATTTTGAAGATGATATTTTAAAGAAGAATCTGTAATTCCGGAAGCCATCAGAGCAACCACTGTGATGATACTTCTTGTTTTTACGTCGATGTCCTGGTTATTCCAGTTTTCGCCGAAAAGTACATCATCGTTAAAATGTGCAAATTCCGGTGCGAATTCACCAAGTGTATTTCTTCCTGCTGTCTGTACTATTTTTCCCATTTTCTGTATACCTCCATAGCACTGTTATTTATAAAGATTTTACCCACTCACTGATTTCCTGTTTTGTTCCACGGTTTAACAGGCTGCCTTCTGTGATAACCGCATCCGGTGCAGATGGCTGTAATTCCTTTACAGTATTACCGAATCCACTTCCACCGGATGTTGCAAAGAGCACAATCTTTTTGCCACTGAAATCATAGGCTTCCAAAAATGTATTGACAATTGTCGGAGCTACATACCACCAGATTGGGAATCCCAGAAGGATCTCGTCATAAGAACTCATATCCATCTCTTTTTTCATAATCGCCGGTCTATATTTTTTATCACTCATTTCCACACTGCTTCTGGATTTTTTATTCATCCAGTCAAGATCAGGCTTTGTATATGGAACTTTCGGCTCAATCTCAAACAAATCCGCTTTTACTTCCTCTGCGATCATCTGTGCTACTTTTTTTGTTGTTCCGCTTGCACTGAAAAATGCCACTAATTTTTTACTCATAATAAAAATCCCCTTTCTTTGCGAATTTTTTGTATAAAAATAGATGTATAAGATTTGAATTTCTCTTATACATCTATTTTATACCTGATATTTTTATTATGTCTAATGCTTATATTGAATTCCATTCTATGCCTGAAAAGCATTTATTTCTTCTATCATTTTACTGACCGCCAGAGAATATGGAATGTTTCGTCTCCAGGCAATCACAGTACTTGTTGTGATTTCAGGAGAAATTCTTCGCTGTACAAGAATATCCTCCCGCCAATACTTTGCAGCACCTTCGATGGATACCGGATAGCCCAGTCCATTTGCTGCCATAACTCCGGCATTCGTTCCAAGATTACTTGTAAAAGCAATCTGCAGTTTCGAAAAGTCTTTTCCAAACCAATTGGCAAGTTCACTTTGAACATTTACTCTTTCCGGCAGGATCAATGGTTTTCCAATAAGATCTTCTTTTCTTATAAACTCTTTTTCTGCCAGCGGATCATCCGGCCGCATTCCAACACACCAGTGATCGCAATCTGTGATCCGGATATAATCCAGCCCTTCGGTGTCCA